>ENA-ORXT01000016-ORXT01000016.1-marine-metagenome-genome-assembly--contig:-NODE-16-length-238986-cov-10.073991_pt1 | contig 238986 bp, 225 predicted proteins | sample MGYA00237868_ERZ511482 | MGnify/ENA metagenome assembly ERZ511482
CTTACACACTCAAAGTAGGAACAGGGGGCATGTTGACAACCACATTGCGCCTTAAACGCCCCAGTACCGGGTGCTTTGATAAGACGCATTCTGTCTCGCTGGTCAGTCCGTCGCTGGCCACCGCAGATGTGGACGGACAATAAAGCGGCTGCATGGGATTAAGGTTGGTTCGGGTCATGATGATGATTCGTTTGCTTAATAATGTAAGTTAATTTGAATATATAAGTAATCAGCTGACTGTCAGGCTGAAATTAAGTTGGTTTAAAGACAAGCTGCAGCGAATGATTGAGCCGCATCACTACACAACACTGCCTCAAGCAACAATGGGTCAGCTGAGTTCGTGCTGTGCTGGAACGCAAGTACAGTAGACTGGTTCTGGTCGATCGCTGAGCGCAGGGCGTCACAGCTCTCTTCGGTGCAGGTAAACGCCTTGTTACCCAACAAGCTAAATTGACCAGGTGCTATTTCAACAATGCGATCATGGCTATTGCGAGAAGTGTAGTTAAACGCTGCATTAACCTCCAGTGCTGTCTCTGTGATCACTTCAAGCAATGAATATTGGTGTTGTGAAGCATCGGCCAAACCCGAATCAATGTTCAGGACTTGGACTAGAATTTCGTAATCAGTGCCCCACTGGTACTCAAAGCCTTCAATCTGATCATAGAACTTTGTCCACTCTTCACTGCCCTCTTTCTGGGCAAGTAAGCAATGGCGTACGTAAGTGCCTTCGCACTCAACCAAGTGATGTTTGATACGCAAGTATTCAATTGCACCGTCAGTGACGGCCACTGGCTGCGACTCATCTGCTAGTGGTGCAGTTGATGCAGACTGAGACTCTTCAAACACGATGGCTTGCTGACTTTCGTTGCTTGAACCTGAATTCGACGAACAGGCAGAAAGACTGATGAGCGCTAGCAAAATTAAGCTTGTTTGTAATTTGATATTGATCATCATCGAAATCCCTACATCATGTCGTTTCCCTTGTTTCGGTCCCTGTGATAGCCGTCTTCACCCATCCCTGACGAGAAACGAAGTGTTTTTCAATAGGACACATGCCTGTAACAGTACGTCACATTCAGCGTGATGCAGTCCACAGAAAAAGCGTGTTAAACAGCGAAAAGCCACCTACCAGATGTCGTTTGCTGTCCTTGTTTGAAGTGAAAGTCGGTCTGTTGCTATGACCTAGGTAACATTCGCAACGGAATGATCGCCTAATTAGCTATCGATATTTTCTGAGACCCGTGGACCAGCTCATCCACAATATAATTAATATCGTCAATTGTCAGTGGCTTTTCCATACTCTTTTTAACAATATCGTATTGAAATGCAACCTGCTTATCTTGCTCTGCAATTAAAGCTGTGAGCATAACAACAACTGCGCCTGCATAGGTAGTGCCGAGCTGCTCGTCAGCCGCCTCAAGAAACTCATAGCCGTTCATGCGAGGCATTTTCATATCAAGAATGATGACATCAATACGCTCGCTGTCGTCTTGCTTGAGATATTCCAATGCATTCAATGCACATGAATAACTAACAATGTTAGTTATTCTTCCCGACTGCATCATGACTCTTTGATAAATGTAATGATCTAGCTCATCATCATCAATAATCATTACGGTAACATTATTCATATCGAAATCTTTTTCTGTCATTTAATTCGAGGTATGAATTTCCCTATTTCTAGGCTGGCGTTCGAATAATATATTCACGAGGGAAGCACAACTAATTGCGAATAATCGTTTAACAGCTCAAGAGCCACACTCAATGTTTCCGTCTCGTTTCCTTTGACAATGTATCCTGCGATATTTTTTTCATACGCTCTGGCGATATCAGAAGGAGTGTTTGAAGTTGTTAATACAAACACAATAAGCTTACTGAAAGTACTGTTACTTCTAATTTTATCAAGAAACTCTAAACCTCCCATTTTCGGCATATTCAAATCTAGCGTTAATATGCAGGGTGGTAATTTCCCATCTCTGCCTATAAGCCCGTGCAATATTTCCATTGCCTCTACACCGTCTTTAGCCGTTGTTACGGGGTTCGCTATTTTAAGCTTTTTAATAGATCGCTTAACAGCCATGAGGCTTATGTCATCATCATCAATGATGATAAATCTCACTGGCTCATAGGGTTCTCTTATGCCTTCAATCATAGTACTCAACTTATTATTGTTCATCTTTTAGGATTACATAATGAAGCACAGCGATCTTAAGCAGCTTTTACTGTGGAATTGGCAATAGGCCAATCGAATGTAAAAGTGCAACCGCGTTCATATTCAGGGTCAGACATCACCGAGACTGAACCACCATTACGAATTATCATTTTCTGAACTAAAGATAATCCGAGCCCACTACCTTCCACCTCATCTCTGGACTTCAGCTTCTCAAAAAGTCCAAATATTCGCTGGTGATATTCCTTTTCGATACCAGGACCATCATCTGACACAGACACTATCAGTCTATCGTCAACAACATGAACGTCTACCAGGATTTCACCTGCCTTACGGTCATGATGCTTAATAGCGTTGTTTATCAGATTAAGTAATATTTGCCGGAGCGGCGTTATTTGTGTATAGACCCCATTCGGTGAGTTCACTGCCGTTATTTTGAAGTTACGATCAGGATCTAGCACTTCAACTAGCTCAACAATGACCTGCGAGACATCTAGCGCATCAACGTGGTTATCGGCCTTGTCGGCTTTAGAATATTCTAATAGATCATCTTGTAACTGCGTCAAACGCTTAGCTCTATTAAGAAGTTGCGCAAGATTAGACTTACATTCCTCAGGCAGTTCATCGCCAGCGTCTTCTAATGTCCATTGAGCCAGATTCTCAATAGCTCTTAATGGGGACTTAAGATCGTGAGACGCAGAGTACGCAAACTGCTCGAGCTCTATATTAGAGCGATAGAGCTCCTTCGCATTTTCTTTGAAAACTTCTAACGCTTTTGCGATTGTTCCAATTTCATCATTTCCGTCAACACCTACGGCTAGATCAGTATCTCCATTGGCTATATCGGTAACCGCTCTAGTTAATCTCAACATGCGCTTATTGACTTGACGCTCAACCACAAAGTAATTTACTGATATCAAGAACAGTAATATACCAACACCAAAAGCCGATAGAATGAAAATAGTCCTGCGCAATATGGCATTGAAACTCGACGTTGTTTCTTCAATATTAGTCTTTGTTTCTTTTGTTATTTGATCAATGGTATTTGCCATACCCTGAATTAAATCGTACTGCTCTGCACGAGCATCATTGTATTTAACTTCAAATTCACGATAAGCAGATATATTAACCAGCGCACCCCTGCTACCAATTACCTGTATGCGAAAATCGTTCACTATGTCAACTAGCACTCGGCGATTCTCTTCATCGCTATAGTTAATCAAATGTTGTGCGATAGTGTTAAATACAAATTGCAACCGGGAAGCATTGCTGACGTTCTGACCACTATTTTCTGGCGTTATAAATTTTACCGATTCAAATAACGAAGACATTCGATGCGATATTTTCAATATCCTATATTGGTCCTGAAGCATGGTTTTAAAGTTACTGGCCGACACATCGGTTAGGTCCGTACCATCCGACGAAATATTCTCTAAAAACCCCTCTATTTTCCATGCCAAGTCCACTGACAACGGCTCAGTAAACTCATTAAACCTCTTTCTTGAGCTTTCCATACTAGACATTTGCAAGTCGAATTTGCTTTCTAATTCAAGCATTGAAAGCTTAGCGTCTGAGCTTCGATTCGCAGATCCTTCTAACTCGGGAATCGTCTCGATTAATTTTGAATAGTAATTATTGTTTATGATATCCGCTGAGTCATTAGCTTCTATGTACTTTTTTAATTGACTTGTCTGTTCGAGCATAGATGCACGTGCATTTGTGACGGCCTCTGCCGTGTCCGCATTACTTTGATTAACCGCATTATCGGTTATCTTAGCAAGGTGCTGATCAAAGGATTGCATGTGATCTAAAGACGAGACGGAGTAGTCAATAGCATCACGTTGCAAATGTTCTAGCTTATAAAGCTGGTGACGCGCGAAAATTCCTGATGCGCACAGAAGCAATACAACTAACACAAACGCCAGTCGAAGCCTGACTACAATTTTCGTACTGTTCTTTATGTTATACAGCTGCATATTCAGGTTATATCTAAACTCACGAGGCATACTAGTTGCGACTTGTAAACAACTGCAGACCAACAAGCCGTTAAACACAAATGAATGACGCAAGTAACAAACCAAACCAAACTCGACGTAACATACTGGCTGGCTTTACGGCCGCGACCGCGGCCGCTTTATTACCCCTTGGTGCTCAAAGCAATAGCTCAGCAGAGTTGAAGACATTGATTGCAAACCAAGCAAAAATAATGGCGAAAGATGTTGGCACTGACAAACTCACCATACTGATACCGAATGGGTGCATAGATAACCTTCGACCGGTTATCACTGCGTTCAAAGCCGCCACCCAAATAGATATCAATTTCATTGAAACACCAGTAGATGATATCAACACACAACTCATACTAGACATAATCAGCGGTGATGGTCTGTATGACCTTGCACTTCCCGCCACTTTTGGAATACCCGACTTGGTCTCTGCGAATGCAATTACACCCTTGTCTAGCTACGCTGAAAAATACGAACCCATGGGCTTCAGAGATGGCATCCTCTATGGTATTGGCGATAGCTTTGATGATGATACCTACGGCTTTCAAGCGGATGGAGATACCTATGTCATGTTCTACAATAAGGATTTTTTAGAAAACACGGACGAACAGCAGCGGTACGAAGAGACACATGGAAGGCCACTTGAAATACCACTAACGTGGCAAGAGCTTGATCAACAAATGGCATTCTTCAATCGAAAGGAAGATGGAATGTTCGGTGGACTGCTGTTCCGTACACCCGGTTATCTTGCATGGGAATGGTGGGTCAGATTCCACGCGAAAGGCTATTGGCCTATGTCTGAGTCGTTAGAGCCGCAAATAAACTCAGATGCGGGTATCCAGGCGCTTGAAGAGATGATTAAGGCAACGGAACATCTTGCGCCCGACACAAACCATCTTGGGCTGTTTGAAAACTGGGAACGCTATAGTCAAGGAGACATCTACTGCAATATTGGCTGGGGAGGCACACAGAAATACCTCAATAGCACTCATTCACCTATGCGTAATCGTATGAGGTATGGCCCTACACCAGGTGGAATGATTGATGGTGAGCTTCTGCTGACACCTTATTTTAACTGGGGCTGGAATTACGTCGTCACTACGGGCAGTGAACAACCCGAGCTAGCTTATCTATTCGCATTGTTTGCATCAACTCCTGAAATGTCGCTGGCATCAGTTCAACAACAAGGCGGCTTCTTCGATCCGATAAGAACTGAGCACTACAAAGACGCTCAAATTCAGATGATATATTCAGAGGAGTTCTTAGCCGTACATGAAGCAAGTCTAAAATCCTCTATTCCTGATTTGTATATCGCCAACCAGAGCGAATATTTCAACGAGCTTAATCATGAGCTCGATCAAGCAATAAACAATAAAATAAAACCAAAAATTGCTTTGGATAGAGTGGCACAGAAATGGGATCTCATTAGCAACAGTTCTAACAGAACATTGCAGTCACAACGCTGGAGAAATCTACGGGCAAAGTACCCTGCCCATATCAAATCGCGTTTGCAAGATATTTAATAACAATATGTTTTTAAGGCAAAAAAATAAGATGAACTAAAGGCAAGCTGCGGCGAACGATTAAACTGCATTATTAATTAAGTATACATAACCATCTTTGTTTACAATTACAAATACCGACAATTAGGCTATAGCCTTTCTACGCCCAAATCGAAAACCAAAAACAAATAACAACCCAACAATTGAATACCCCAATGAACCTGCATTTGCAGTTTGCTGTTGATCAGACAATGGCGTTACACGACTCGATTCATTCGCACCGAATGCGGCCGCAGACAAAAGTTCACCACTATTGTTAGCCATATTATCATCCGGTGTTTTCGACTCTAACGATGCCTGCAACTCTGTCTCATTCAACTGCTGATCAAAACCCAAAACAACCGTGCTTTGTTCAGCACCTGAAAGGCGGTCTAGACTGCAGTTGAGCACACCATCAAACGCAATACAGTCCCACTCAGGATTACTACTGGACTGCAACTGTGCGTCACCGATCTGCATGGAGATCTCAAGCCGATTCGCGCCCTGAAAATGCTCGTTGGTCACCAATACGCTCACTTCGCTTTTTCCTGCATCTGTAACAACGTTGCTGACTAACGATATATCACTAGTATAGAGTTTTGATATCGACTTGATGTCGCCAGCGCTTGGTGCAATGCGTTGCCCAATTTCAACGCCCTCACCTAGTAGCGGCTGAATGGTTGGATTATCATTCGATGAAAAAAAGTAGTTGCCATAGTGCATGATGGACGCATAGTCGTACGGCCCATAGTTATTTCTGTCCGTATCACTGATGGCAAAGTTATCCACTTTACTAGCATCTACATTGTCCCAGTTAATACTGATGTGCTGGTCACGATCAGGACGAGTATGTTCATGTTCAAGCCCCAAAGCATGACCAATCTCATGAATCATGCTACCTTTACTACAGCCTGCTCCAGTCCAAACCGCTTGCGCGCCACCTTGACGGCCAACCCATGATGCACAACCATTTGCCGGCATAAAATGCAGGTAGTCATCGGGTGCATCCCACGCTCTTGGGTCAATCTTGACAAGCGTTACACCTGCTACTGCATTCCATGTATTAACCGCTGCTTGAACATTCACTTCCAAATACGACTGAAGCTCAGGATCGATATGATAAGGAACAATACCATCTTCCCAAAGAGATGAGGCTTGCTTTACACCGATGCCGCGTTGCATCGTCTGTGGTCTAACGAGTACATCGCCTTCACGCACGATCAGCCCTTTGCTGGTCACTGAGGAGGCGATGGTTTTATCTGCAGTCAATACAACACTATCAACGCCTGCTGCTGCTGCGCTAAATTGAGCTGTCAACAGAACAACTCCTGCTAGTACTTGCTTGTCTATAAATTGCTGCATTACCGCTCCTCTTATTGGGACGTTTTGTAATGCGGAACCGAATCACCTAAGTTAGTGCTATCAGAATGAAATTTCTATGAATTTCTTAATCCGACGTTAGGCCATTCCTTCCACTTAAGGGCTGTAACGGATACTGGAGTAGCCATCTGTAATCGGTGGCAATAGAACTTGAACTCGCAGGTAAAATAAAGTGTGTCATCACTGTAAACTGGCTATCTGTTCACATGATCAACGACAAGGACATCTACTACAAAAGGCTTGCGGTCCTTGAACTAGAATCTTACACGCGATTCAGCACGGAGCTGATGGCTTAATGAGTGGGCATTGAATACGATCAGCATTGATACAGAGTTGGAAAATGACCAAGCGCCCTACATCGGCCACCTCGCAGCTTATAGAGCAGCGTCAGCTGTAGCTGCAGGGTCATACTGCGCGTTTACAAGTCGATACCCGTGACTATAAACGGATTCCAATCTCCATCCATCAGTATCACGAAGGTCCATCTTCCGCTTCAGCTTCAATAGGTCTGATTCTATCTTTCGGACAGATCTACTAGCGGGCTGTTCACACGATTTTTCCAACAACTGTTCACAGGAAAGTACTTTTCCAAAGTGACGAAACAATGTCGACGCCAGCTCATATTCGTCCTCTGAAAGCTCAACAAGATCACCTTTCAAGGTGAATTGCTGAACAGTGGTGTTGAGTTGGTATGGTGGATAGTTTTCTATTGTTGCTTTTTGAGCAACTGGGCGCAGCAGCCTGTGGATATGCACCATCAGCTCTCTTGAATTAAGTGGTTTCTCAAGAAAATCATCGGCACCACTGCCTAAAGCTTCTTGCCAATAAGATTCAGCGGATACCATAAGTACGGGTATTGCATCACCATGGAGGTCACGTATGTGTGTAAGCATTGTCAGTCCCAATGCTTCACCATCTATTTCTACATCAAGCATGATGGCGTCAAAGGACATCGACGCAATAGCAGATTTCATTTTTTCGACAGATTCAAATACATGACACTGCATCGACTGCTTGGCAAGCCAATAAGCTACAGCCTCGCCCTGTTCCAGATTATCTTCCAAATAAGCAATCGTTATTGGTTCACGCATCGTTCATGACCTCTGACGCAACTTTAAGGCGGTAACCTGCCAGTCGCGTTGTTGTAATCGTTGACTGATCCGTTTTTTTAATCGGATATAGGGCAACTTAATTTCACTAAAAAACTTTCACTACCATGTTTTCTATTATAGGTTGACCGAAAATTGACCAGCCAGATTGGAATCATTCAACTCACCTAAATACCAGATATCGCCTTGAAAAATGAAAACTGTTGCCTGTTTCACAATTGGTTGCAGTTAACAAAATGCCAATAAAGCATTGCGTCAATCAGTTTTTACAGAGTAGGTATTTAGCAATCACTACGCTTAGAGACCACCGTATTTCCTGCGTCTTATGGCGTTCCACGATCTTTAGACTTCTTATTATTTTCGCACGCATCAGACAACACGAGGTACACAGTACGATTAAAAATCAGCCCAAACAAATCAACTTCCTCACTGCTGATCAGTGACCGCTGCTCCGATTGAATATCTTGACGTTGTTCTTTCATGGGATTTCCTTTGTATACCGAAGGGTCATCATTTAACGTCAATACTCAGCTTAGCGTTAGTATCAACTATTCTTATTAGAGTCTATTAACATTGTGTGACTATCGCACGCGTCATTCCACAGCTCACTGCGGCAGCTTCTCGTTTAAAATACAGTGTGTCGGTGTTGGTGAGATGTAGCCTGTTGTAAACAGAACTATGATGAATGGCCATTGGCTTTAGCTAATACATCAGCGAGAATATCACTGTAGCTCAAGCGAAGACAATTAAGAGAGTCGATGACATAGCCTCAACTAGATCGACAGCTCGTATAGGCTAGGCCGAGTTTTCCTTTGAGACTTTAAGAAATTAGCTAGCCATTGGTAGTTTCGCAAAACCAAACCAGTAGTCACAAAATCGAGTGGCCACATCTTGCATGCCTTGCGAGCTGACCGACTTACATATGTAGGAACTAGCGCCTACTTGGTAGGCTCTTTGAATATCGTGTGCCGCAGATGATGTTGTTAGCATGGTGACCGGCAAATGCGCAAATAATGGGTCGGCCCTCAGCTGCTCCAAAATGACAAATCCATTAATTTGCGGAATATTGATATCCATCAAAATGACATCAGGTAAGAGCTCCTCAGTGTTGCCCTCAAACTCTCCACGACAGTGCAAATAGTCAAACATTTCTGCCCCACTGTATACACTATTAAAGATCAAGTTACTTTGGTGGTTGCAGAAAGCTCGGCGCGTAAGATAGATGTCTTCATCATCATCATCCACCATCAAGAGTACTGGCTGTTTTTTCAACTGACGCATTATTTATAACTATTTTTTTTTGAAAGTCGACTGTAAATACACTACCAGTTGTAACATCACCAACGGCTGACAACTTCCAACCGTGCTTGTCGCAAACAGTGCTGCATATCGCGAGCCCAATCCCGTTACCTTTGTACTGTTTGCTTCTGTGCAAACGGTTAAACGGTTCGAAGATCTTTCTCGCAAATTCCATCTCAAACCCAATACCGGTATCGGCTATAGCCACTCCACTCTTAAGGTCTTTACCTGTTGCCGTTACCGATATGTTCAGTGGTCGATTATCTGACTTATATTTGATGCTGTTCCCAATTAAATTGACGAACAGTTGCCGAAGCATGCCTATATCGCCAAACACAGTTGGCAAATCTCCTATTTCTATGTTGGCTTCAGACTCTTTTATCGACATTTCCAGCGAACTAACCACTTCATTCACTAAGTCATTCAGTGAAATGGACTCATTTTCCGGTTGTTCTTGTGTTGCCCCGGAGAACCTAAGCAAGTCGTGAATGAGTGTACTCATACGACCAGACGCATCAACAACGACGTTTAAATGATACTGAGTGTCTTCACTTAGCGTGTCTTTCAAGTCCTCTTCCAGAAAGCTACTGAACTGTTGAATTTTACGTAATGGTTCTTGTAAATCATGGGATGCAATAAATGCAAACTGATTCAAATTTTCGTTAGCAGCTTCCAGCCGATGGTTTTGCTCTTCTAGACTTTTTGAAACCTTATTGCGCTCTGACACATCAGTCAGCACCACCATTCGGACACCTTGCAGCGAACCAACAGCTTTGACACTGCTGTTCAACTCAACATCTAGCGTCGAGCCATCACTCAACGTAACGACAAACGGCTGCCTGTGTGCATTACCCTGCGCCAATGTCGCTTTCAGAGCAACTGGATTGTCCACGTTGAGCAATTGATGGCAGTTCTTGCCTGGCAATTTGTCAGGCTCAAAACCTAGCTTTGAACAAAGCCTATTACTGCCGGCTATGACAAGACCGTCGTTGTCACATAAAAACATCATCGTCGGTACGAATTGGAACAAGCTTTTGTAGTACTCGTTTTGGTTCAGCATGAATTCCATCTGCTCTTGGTTACCCAAAAGGAAACCTATCCAGCTACCAAGAAACAAGGATAAGTTCTCATCCTGCGCACTGAAGGGTTTCCCTCGTGCTTTAGTTGCATAAAAGCTGACCGTTCCATACGGGCCATTAGCTGTTTGCACCGTAGCACCAACAAAGCTCTCAATACCACTGATGGTATGACAGGGCAGTCCGTTTAAATCACTACTCCGTACATCATCCAAAGCAATTATCGATTTAGAATCTTTAAACTGACCGTAAAAAGTGTTTTCAAAGTCTAAAATTGAACCCTCCGTTAAATCAATTTTCTTTTTTGTGTTTAGATATTTGACTTCAAGAGTATTTCCCATGAACATGTTAACTTGCGCTGTATTGAGCCGATAGTATTCAAGTCCAACACCCAGTAAGTTTTCTATTTTCTGTTGTGTATCTAAACCTTCTTCTGAAAAAACAGCAAACAATTTATCTACCGCCGTTCGGTACTGATGCTCTTCAGTTACGTCATAGCCATTAGCTTGATATTCATCAATGGTTCTTCCATCTTTAGAAACGGCTCGTATAAAAACGCGATCATGTCGAGGCTCCCCATTGCTATCCGTGGAATTAAACAGAATTGTAGAAGACTCATTAGGTTGGAACTGTGCTAACTGCTCTCGAAATGCCGCCTGCTCGGATTCTTTGCGAAGCTCTACAATATTCATTCCAACGAGTTCGTCAGTTATACGAGACCACCTAGTTGCAAACATTTTGTTACAGAAAAGTATCTCCTCGGTCTGAGCATCCCATCGAACTAAAAAGCCATCCGTGTTATCAATAAGGTCTTCGTATTGAACATTGAGATCGGCCAGCCTTCCCCGAACGTGCTCCACATCGGTTATGTCTATGACTGTTATTAAAACACCACTCGGCTGATCATCCTCTGCTCTGTACGGCATTATTCTTAACAGGAAAACTTGGTCTTCCACAACGACTTGCGTCTCATGAGCCTGACGAAATTTATTCGTGTTTTGAATCAGGTCTGGAATATCCTGTTCATTGGTACGCATGGTAATGTGTTCGATTGGCCTACCAACGTCTTGCGGCAAAATATTAAATACACTTCGAGCATTGTTGGTATAGCGATGCAAGCGCAGTTCTTCATCCAGATGAACAGTCCCTATTTTCGAAGACTGTAATAAAACATCAATATCTGTCTCGCGCTCAGTCAGCTCTTCGTTTTTACGTTGATGCTCCGCACTAACTGTGTAGAGTTCTTCGTTGACCGAGTGCAATTCTTCATTCGTACTTTGCAACTCTTCGTTTGTCGACATGAGCTCTTCATTCGTGCTCTGCAGCTCTTCATTGCTGGTTTCCAACTCTTCAATCGTTGATTGCAGACTCTCCTCTGAGGACTGCAAGTTGTGCTCAAGCACCGATATGCGCTCCTGCAGCACTTGTGACGAGTCATACGCAACCAATTCTTTCTCGGTAATCTCGATCACCACGCCTTCCTTGTCCTCTAACGCTTTCACTTTATCGATAGATAGCAATTGGAATTGCATCGCCTCCCCTGGCAACTCCATTGGCACCAGCGTTACTTCGTAGGTATTGGCAGTAAAGTTGTCGTCTTTTATGTATGCCGCTCGTTTAAAATTGGCGAAATCTCTGTGCCTGCCATGATCAAGTGCAGCAGTTACTACCACTTTTAGTTCGGGGCGGATCAAGTCCACTATACGTTTACTAAACGAGCCAGCCTGCATTGGCATCAATTCGCCTGCATTGCCAAATATATGCACTACCGTGCCATCGTCGGTCAGTAGAAAGCCGGGAGGTGCATATCGAGATACGATTGTTTCAAGTGCAGCTCTATGTGCGCGTTTAAATGGAATCGTGTCATCCGCATAAGCACTTTGGACTTTGGCCATGCCAGCTGCACTGCTACCGCTGCGAACCACACTCGGCACAATAGGCGTTCGATGGAAAATAGATTCAGATTCCAGTAATTTAACGTCACGCCTTTTTTTGAATATCCGCCACTTTTCACTAACAGATTCAAACTCATGCAGTATCGCGCCGATATGCTCACTGGGCCCAAGAAACAGAAAGCCATCCTTACGCAAAGAAAAGTGCAGCAAGTTCATCACCTTTTCTTGCGCAGCTTCCTTTAGGTAAATTAAAAGATTACGACAACTTATTAGGTCAATGCGTGTAAATGGCGGATCTCTTGTCACATCATGGGTACTAAAAAACACCATGTTACGTAAACTTGGTTTGATCTGAGCTTGTCCATCAGCACAATCAAAATATCGATCTATTAAATCGGCAGGCATATTCCGCAAAGCTGTTTCGTTATAAATACCGGAGCTTGCTTGACTCATAGAGCGGATGTGAATATCCGTTGCCATAATTTTGAGGTGCACAAATATCCCCATTGAGCGCGCTTGCTCTTGCAATAAAATGGCAATTGAATAGGCTTCCTCACCACTTGCGCAACCGGGAACCCATACCCGCAGGCTTCCGCCATCCTTAAGATTCTCGGTAAGATCAACAATCACGCGCTCCTGCAAAACTTCAAACGCCTCTCGATCCCGGAAAAATTCAGTGACTTCTATCAATAAATCGGCATAGAGATCCTGTAACTCATTGGCATCCGTACTTAATACATCACGATAATCATTAATATCGGTTAAGCCACGCATCTGCGCTCGGCGTTCTATACGTCGATGAATAGTGGCTTCTTTATACTGCAGAAAGTCTGTGCCATGAGTGTGCTTTAACATTGAAAGCACATCTGAAAGCGGGTCATCTATCGGTAATCGTTCGCTGGCATCTAACCCACTGAGCGACTCATTGTTAAGCAAACGCTGAACGGATTGTGCTAGCACGTGAGGTGATGCCACCATCGTGGAGAATCCATCCGACAGCACAGAGCGTGGCATACCATCAAAGCGAGTAGTTTGAGGGTCCTGTACTAGTACTTTGCCACCAACCAGACTGATACTTTGACTACCTCGAGTACCGTCTGTACCCGTACCGGAGAGAACTAATCCAATAGATGAAGCTCCACGCTCTTTTGCTAAGGAGTCAAAAAATATGTCTATTGGGAGATAAACAGAATCAGTGTCTTGGAATTCTTTTACAACCAGTGTGTTCCCTGACAACGTCATGACTGAGCGTGGAGGGTTTAAGTAAATGGAATTTGGCTTGATTTCCATACCATCGGTTATGCGATAAATGCGCATAGTCGAGTGCCTTGCCAATAGCTCGTCCATTAGACTTCGAAAGTCTGGCGATAAATGCTGAATGATGACAAAGGCACACCCGGAATCGGTAGGCATGGCATCAAAAAAATGCTCTATCGGCTCAAGACCACCAGCTGACGCCCCAATGGCAGTAACCGGTATTAGATTTGTTAGCATTTTCGAATCTGAATTTTTCTCAGCATCTAAAACTTTTGGGCGACCTTGTTTGCTCGGCGAATCGTTACCAGGTTCGCTCAAGTTGCTTTTGTCACCAACATCATTAGACTCTCCTGGTGCTGCCGACACCGACTTTGCAGCATCATCTAACTTTTGGTTCTTCGCCGGCTTAGATGATTTACTGTTATTACGCTTTTGAGCTTTTGCCATGATGATTTCGCCACAATTAAGCCGGTTGATATCGAATTAGAATTGCTTCGCAATATTGCCGGCTTCAAAATGAAACCGCAATCACAACTGAAAGGCAAAGAGTGCTACTTGTATAATGTTAAAAACTTAGTTTGAGCAACTACTTCGTTCTGCAACAATGTCATTGCTCAGTCGTTCTTGTTGCGCAATCTGTAGCCTAACTGCGGCTTCAGTGTTATCAAATAATACAACCCATTGCACGTCGGTATCTGTGAAGAGGTGTAAATCGATGTACAGACTACTTGATACCTGAGTATTTGTAATGACCACCGGCTTATCTTCAGTTGGCAATAGTCCTGTTAGCCATACGAGCTGCTCGTCAACTGGCTTGGTATTATCAAGCAGGCCGACACCGCATTGCGTTAGATCACCTCCACATAGATCGACGCAACCATCATGGTTTAGACAAAAGTAAGCCATTTTCCTATTGCCTACCAGGTACGTCTTCAAATAGCGTTTAACGGACCCAGGTATTTTGTCAATCGTCGGTTGCAAACTCAATTCTCTGAAATAAGTGCTTGTGCAAGACTTTCGAACATGGCGTCGACACCCGTATCCATCTTTGCGCTAGTTTCCATAACCGCGTGAGCTGAAGCTTCCAACGCTTTAATGTCGCTATCTTCGGTGTTCCATTCTTCTTTTAGATCAGATTTATTCTTTACTAGTATAAATGGCTTGGCCCCCATCGATTCATGAACCAGTGTATGCAACTTTACTGCGCTTTTAAAAGTACTTAGGCGAGTCGGATCGACAACCAACAAATACCCAGACATACCCCGCAGATAAGCTGGTACAACCGATTGATGGCTATCTTCCCCATACACGTCCCAAACCACGAGGGACAAATCTTTATCAAGCACACTCAGCGTCTTTTTATCGATTTTCACACCAATAGTTGTCGTGTAGTTTTCGGAGAAAATACTATCGACATATTGACGAACTAAACTTGTCTTACCAACAGCATAAGACCCGAGCATGCATATTTTTTTTTGTAACACCAGCTGTGCTCTCCGCGGAATTATTGGCTACCTAAATAAACAATGCGATCAATACCTGCTGTCGCACTTAATTTTTGCCTCGTATTTTGCAACCAAGAAAAACCAACGCTTCCTGAAATTTGCAATACAGACCCTTCTAGATTGAGTGACACACCGTCAGGCAAGTCAATTAGTGAGTTCACGGCATCCAAAACAAAGCTCGGATGTAGAGCCTGGTACGCTTCAAAGCGATGCGACACAAATTCAGGGTTGATATCAGCATCCGTTATAAGTGAGCCGGGAATGATCACTCTGGGATCCTTTAACCCTTTTATTTGGTAATCGCGAAAACGGCGCTCATGGTCAATGATCACGACACCCGGTATCGCCTCTAGACTTGCAACATATTGCTGCCACTTTTTAGCATCGATAGTACTGTACGCGAACCATCCGACAGAACACAACACCAATGCGGAAAAGCCGATCATCCAATTTTTTGATTTCGATGAAAGGTGCTTGTAACGATTTTTCAAACTAGCGTCATGATTATCTAGCAGCTTGGTTAACTTAGGTTTCAAATGAAGATACTGACTTGAATCACCATCGTAGTGACTCAACGATTCCCCATGATCACAGTGCAATTGCTCTAAGTAGATTTGCATAGCCTCGCGCAAGCTCTGAGGCGGTGCGCCACGGACAACGGCTGCAAGCACTGCTGACGGACCCCATTCAATCCAAACAGAGAGCTCCCCTACTTGCAAAGTATTCAAACCATCGAATTCATCAGCAGAAAAAGCATCGTGCACAAAAGATTGAATAGCGCTTAACATTCCACTGACCATGTCAGCATCTTGGATGACGACAGCATCAGATGAAATTTGACTAACCGGTAACCCGCTCATTTTATCAATAAGCAGAAGTTGCTCAAGGCGGTATTTACGTTTTCTAGCATTCTTATCTGGCGACACTAAGTTGCCGATCATTTTGCGGATTGCAGGTCCCAATATTGGGAATAGTGCTTCCGCCATAACATCAGGCTCGTCCCTTGCCGTTTGATGGAATTGCTCTACCAACACAGGCTTCAGCACTTTACGTAACTCTCGTTCCGTTGCGAGGTTATCGCGCATCACGGAAACAATGACTTCGTCTAAGTCTTTCGCACGCGCAACCGGGTCGCTTATTCTTGACTCTATTATCGCTAACCGATCAAGTGCATCTTTAACGCTCCCGCGATCGTCCGAGTAAAGTAACTCGCGTACCTGAGCTAGTGCTTGGTGTTCAGACTCTAATTCTGCTGTGGCCTTGTTGGCAGGAGTATTAAGTATCTCCATTGCCAAGCTCTGTTTCTAACACGCCAATGGATTCATTTTTTTCTGTATCAATTGCATCTACTCTTTGAGAGCTTTGTGCCGTTGATTGGTGTGCAAGTTGGGAGGCAACATCACCAAGAAGGTTTGAAAGCGCACCTCTGTCCATTTTTTTATCATTGAGTGTTCGTATTGCATCATCGACGCGCAGCCTGATGTCCTTATTGTTAACTAAGATATCTTTCGTTAATCTTTCATCCAGCTCAACAAGTTTTGCGTCAAGCCGCTGTTCAACGCGAGTAAGCTTAAGGTTTGACTGCGTTAGTTTATCGGTAAAACCAGCTTCATCTCGTTGTAGCTTTTGTTTAACTTCGGCAAGCGTGGAGTCTAATTGCGCCCGCATATCGACCACTTGGGATGAGTATTCTTCACGTATGACGGCTAGCTGTTGATCAAAGTAAAGCTGTAAGGTTTTAAGCTGATCGCTATTTGATTGCAACTGCTTACCGAACAATAACTCTTGAACTTTTCCAAGTTCACCACTGGCCAATGCAGGCGGACTTATATCTGGCCGATTTGGATTTGATTGAGTTTTTTGTGGGTTTATACCCATTCCACTATTCCTACACAAAAAGCTGATTTTCTGGCGCAAGTATAGTCTTTAAGCCACTGTGATGGATACAAATACTTGTTGCACATAGGCATTCACTACGTTCACTGCTTTAAAATGACGCAGATAGAAAAACACTAAAAACGCTCTCACAATACTGCCCAGCTTGCAGATACGATAAGTGACTGTTCAATTGCAATAACTCAAAGCATGGCTAAGCTTTTTGGGAGCAGTTACTCACGATAGTGAATCCGACTCATAAATTTCTTGATATAAAAGGCTAACGAGTTTGCATTCACCTAAAACGTGATGATATGGGGCTGAAACGAGAGAAACAGGCTTATTTAAGCGGCTTCAACAATGTTTCACACTGTTACAAAGTGATGTCAAAGTGTAAACGCTTCAATTTCTACCCGCTTCAACTTAAAGATAACCGCCACAGAACCGTTTACCCCAATAACGCCAGAGACGTTACAAGATCGCACCGTTTTACTAAAAACAGTTGCATAGAACTAAAACAAGAACCTTTTTAAAAAGGTCGGAGATGTAAATGAGAATCCAACAAACCACTTTGAACGATGAAACAATCCTGCCGTCTGCTCCTACGGGCATTGCCGCAAACACGACTAACGGCGCTCTCAATCAAAGACCATCCGTTTATTTCCCAAACAACTTGAGCCGAAATATATTCATCAATTTGCCTGTAGAGCCAAGTCTTTCAGACCTCTCTTAAGAGACGCTACAACATCAAATGACAACAATATACTCGGAGTACAAAAGATGAGCGACAGCACAAAATTCAGCACCATTCACTTATACAGCGATGAGTTCGACGAAGAATTAAATGACGCTATTGAACGTTTTGAACAACACAATATTCGGCTCCGAACGCCGAATCGAAACGTTAGGCCAAAACATAAACAAAAACAACTCAGGCACGAACGCGAATAAGCATTCAATACCTGCTCGACTTTACGCACTACAGGGAACAGCCAATGCAGCCAACTAATCGGCTGCAGTTATTTTTCAATACCTTAAAAGACCAACTTGAAGTCAAGTACGAGCTAATCTTGCCACATGGGAAAAAACATCCCTGTTGAGTAATCCCAAACCATGGCGTATTGTTCAATAATAAGACGAATAAATTCTCACTTCTCAAAAAAAATCAACCCGCTAATCAGGCTAGATCCATCAAATATCACACAGATTTTTTTGACCGAAAAAGCTTATAATGATGTTGTTGCTACGCAGGAAAACAACTTTTCTGCAGAACTTGGTGCGAAAAAACCTATGAAATGTCACGGCTGCAGTACCCTGATGGTCCTCGACAAACAGGAAACTGGTTCCGGTTCACGCATGCAATGGCATAGTTGCCCTCTGTGCCGCAAAGTGCGCCTCACCAGCGAACCAGATACCAATGCAAACGCTGATCTGCGTGCAGAAAATGGTAGATCAAGCAGCCTCTCATCAACCCAACGTCACCGGTTCGCGTAAAGGTACACCTTACTTCGCATGAGTGAATTACAGCTTTCAGCACAACTGGTCAGCGACCTTCAAGACGTCATTTCAAAACATGACGAAAACGCGACAGACCCTGGCGTCACATCGCAGTATTTGGCAGCCGTTATTGGTTTTTTGCTTGGTCAGCAAGAAATGCCAGACGAACAGAAATCTGAAATCATCGAAAATCTGGGTGCGTTTATGCAACATGTTGCCGACGATGTAGGCAAACAATCAAAAGCTGCGAAGGCAGCTCCACCACCGCCTCCACCTCAGGAAGCATTCGGAATTTGGAAGCCCAAAACATAAGCACGGTTTCAAAGGTCAATGTCAGTTGGTGAAGTTATAGCATTCAGGCTTTCTAGCGAACACTTGAATACACTGAGAAACAAGCTAAAAAATGCTGCTTGCGTGTCGTTCACACCAGGTGCCGGCTCTGTGACGGTGTCAGCCAAGCAAGTGTAAAGTGCGATTTTATGGTCATTGATATACGAACCAGCCAGTGGACCAGCTAGACGGATTCGGTACCAGTCCTCTATTAGACTCATCATTGTGCAGCACTCGAAGTCACTGCGTGTTAAGTGATAGCGTGCAGCACGTTCATCGAAGTCAGTTTGCAAAGCTTGCGTGCTCAAGCTCTTCATTGGACCAAAATTAATCGCACGAGCGTCTTTGTTTTGCATGAGAAGGAAGTAGGCAAGATCGATGGCCGTGGTGTTGTCAATTTGGCACGCTATGTCTTCAGGCCAATCCCTTTTTAAAAAATGATGCTTCACTCGTGTGTGCATTTTTTTATATAAAAAATCACCGTAGGACTTGGCACCCAAAGCTGTTTCATCCTCATCTCCCAATGCTTTATTCTCTGCACGATAGGCGTTAATCAGAGTCGGGTCGATAGGCATCGAGCCGATCGGTATGGTGGTTATTCGAGTTGTTTGTGGGTTCAGTTGAATAACCTTGTAGCCGGCCGGAAACCCAACAAGCGATGGCACTGCAATATCGCTTAGCACCCGCTTTTTCTTTTCTATGTGCGCGCCTTTGTGCGCTGTATTGTTAACGTGCATGTGACCACTGAAATGCAACCTTAAACCCGTTGCGAGTAGTGCATCGGCCACCTTACTACTCGGCGTACGTCGCGCAACTTCACTGTTGCCAAAAAGCCGGGTTTCTGCCGATTGCGTATCGATCGTATCGATAATCGGGTAGTGTGAAAATGCCAGTAGATGCTTGCCTGAAGACTCTGCCCGTGCGCACACATCCTTAATCCAATCAATCAGAAATGGCTTAACGTTCAATACCGCATTCCACCCTGCGTCCGAACTATTAAAAAATGTATTTTTTCGTGTGCGATCAGCTCTACCGTTACGAGGTTCAAATACATTGGCGTCTATCATCAGCAACCATAAACCTTTGCAGGGTTCGACAAGGTAAGACGAGTCCATCAGAGAGTGCACCACCGATCCATCTGCGCAGCGCGCATCGAACATGCGTGACTCTGGAGAATCTGATTGTCCAAACGGTGTTTCCCAATAAAGATACTCGGGTTGCTTAAATAATCCGAAATCTGCCACCATCTGCAAAGCCGCTGGTAATCCTTCGCAGTACATTTTGCGCGTAAGGACCGATGTCTTAGTTTCCATCGCTGCATGCTCTGCATCACTCGTCACGAGAACACTTTGCCCAGGCTTGGTCACAAAACGAGTTGACTGATGTTTGCCGACAGGACCATAAAAATCGTGGTTACCTGGAATGGCATAAAATGCGATACCGTATTTTCGTCGATAATGTTGAATGAGCTTTGCAAAACGCTGGGTTGATTCTATCTGTCCATCGTCAGTGTAATCACCGAGTAAAACCACGTGCCGAATGCCGCGTTGTTGAATATCGTTTAATGTGGTTATCAGCGCTGCTTTACTTTCATTAAACACACGTGAAGACCGGCGGGTGTCCTTCCAGCTCCGCAGAGTGAGTCGCTTGCCATCGATGGTGGTGGTGCAAGCGGCCCCATAATCACTGTCTATATCGTGAAAATGTGCGTCAGCGATGACAGCGATAGCGGGTAGATCAACCATTTTCGTTACAACCGTGCCTCTGTCGTGAATTTCGTCTGAGTTTCATGGGATGATAGACGCTTGATTTAAGGTATTGCTATACACACAAACTCTGCAGTCGCCATTCGCTATAACCTTACCGCAATAAAGCCCTAAAAATCTGAGCCGATGTGACCAACAATAGAATCGCCTTTTATTCACCATTAAAACCACCTGATCATGAAATTCCTTCAGGTGATCGGTTGATGGCGCGACTTTTGATCGATTGTATGACATCCCTAGGTTATCAAGTAGACGTTGTCTCTAAGCTTCGTGTTTTTGTGAAGGAGCCGTCTAACCGATCCATTGTTGATAGCCTCAAGATTCAGTCGCAATCTGAAATCGAAAGAATAACGCAAGCTTGGTCAGAACAGAGTCCGCCCGTATTGTGGTTTTGTTATCACCCTTATTATAAATCACCCGATTTGATCGGGCCTGAGTTATGTAAACGTTTCAACATACCTTACGTCACTGCAGAAGCGAGTTACTCTCAGCGACGTGCCCTTGGTGATTGGGCATCATTACAACAGCTCGTACTTTCCTCGATCAAAAACGCCGCGGTGAATATCTGTTTTACCGGACGAGACAGATTGGGGCTTCATCAAGTTTTAGCGTCAGCAAAGCTTGCAACCTTGCCTCCATTCATCGATACAAAAGATTTTTCTCAACCCGTGCACCATCCGGCTGAGCCTAAGCTTATAACCGTTGCCATGATGCGTGCTGGCGATAAGATGGATAGCTACATTCATTTAGCCGCAGCGCTTAGGCTGTTGTTACATAAACCTTGGACCTTGTCGGTAGTTGGTGACGGCCCCATGCGCGCAGAAGTTGAAGCCTTATTTGAGGAGTTCCCAGCAGATCGAATCCAATGGCACAGGCGACAAGGACCCACCGACATTGCGGAGTTGTTTGCTCGTTCTACCGTATATGTATGGCCGGGATGTGCAGAAGCGTACGGATTAGCTTATCTCGAAGCACAGGCCGCAGGATTACCCGTAGTCGCTTTTGATAATGCTGGTGTGCCAGAGGTTGTCGATGCAGGTAACAGTGGCTTTTTAACGCCTATGGGAGATACCAATGCTTATGCCGCTGCGATAGAAACACTGCTAGATGACGAAACAATTTATCTGCGCATGTCGGAGCAAGCTCGATCACATGTGCTCGGCAATCACAGCATTACTCAGGCAAGTCAAACGCTAAAGACGATATTGCACGAATACGTTGGACTAAAACCATGACGCCTAGCGCTCAAATGAACCCGTTGATTCTTGCATTGAACCAGCGTAAAGATGCAGACGACCCCGTGCAGTTTTGGTTGCGTGATGATGATGCTGTAGAGCCAACACAGCCACTTGAAGACTTACTCGCTCTAACCACACGCTATTCCATTCCCTGTACCTTAGCGGTTATCCCTGCACGCTCAAGTGATGCACTGGCGCAGCGGCTGATCACCACCAACGATGTCACCGTCGCTGTGCACGGATGGTCGCACCAAAACTACGCTCCAGTCGATGAAAAAAAACAAGAGCTCGGATTGCACCGACCCTTAAATGAAATATGCTCAGAACTAAAGCGTGGATATTCCGTTCTTGCGCACCAGCATGCGCCGAACTTTGTACCGCTGTTGGTGCCGCCGTGGAATCGTATTGATCCAGCAATCGTTATTGAATTAAACGCGCTGGGATTTCAGGGCTTGTCCACATTCGGCGCCGCAACGTCAAACTCTATTGCATTGGTAAATACCCATGTCGATGTTATCGACTGGAGAGGTACACGGGGTGGTCGCGATGCGAACGAGCTGGTAGACGAACTGGTCGACTTGATCGAAAGTACGCAAATACCCATTGGCATACTCACTCACCATCTGGTGCACGATGATGCCGCTTGGCAGTTTTTGCACGAACTGTTCTCTATAACCTCGGTGCACGCCGGGGCCAAGTGGGTGCCGATAAACCATCTATTGCCAGCGTTACCTCCAGACCCAGGACTTCCAGGCAAGGAGCAACCCTAAATCATCGGCTTGCGCTTGCTGACACCAGCTCGCAACGTCTGCTGCCGACGTCTCTTGCGGCAAGCCACCAGCGACAAAATCGTAATCGGCCAGTGTGAGTGAACCGCCGCGAGCCATCAGCGTGAATATTAATGGACCTGTTGCCCACCAAGCCGGCGCATTCGGCAGCTCCGTCATCACACCATGGAGGGCTGCGAGAAGCCGAGTGAAAACCGGGTGTTGCGGTGGCGTCGCTATCATCGAATTTGCCAATAGCAGCCCACCTTTACCGGTATTACGAGGAATATCCTCCGCCATGGTGGTTAGCCCAATCATTGGCAGAAAATCGTGAAATCCCACGTCGTTGCGCGTTGGATACCAATCACAGTCAATATAAACACCACCGATTTTCTCAAGAATCACGTAGCGAGCCACATCGACCGCACCTGGGAAGTCGCCTTTAGACAGCATATCGGTGTAAACAGGGTTTTTGTCCAAGCCTAAGGCGTTTAGATTGTCCTCATTCCACAGCTGATAATCGTATTCCTGCGCTTTGGCGTGTGCCTCCCATGCCTGGGTGCCGATTGGTGGCGCATTCGAGCCTATCCATATTTGATGAATCTTGTGTGGCACCGGTTGCCGATTAACGTTCATCAAGACTTTACGCTGTGCACCGGTAAATCGGGCATAGGCGCCCATCAACGCTGGCGGTGGCACTAGATGGTATTGATACCCAATCCTCATAACGGCGTTCTTTTCGGCTTTCGCAAGCTTCAGTAGCGCCGATTGCAGTCGCCGAGGCAGGCCGATGGAGGTGTGTGAGCCTAGCAAATCAATATCCGGATCACTCGCAAGCCTATTCAGGATATCTCTGGATTCGGCGAATTGCTCTGAGCGGCGCAGCGCTGCAGCCGCATCCAGCGTTTCATTGAGTCTCTTTTTTTCGAGCATGCACACGGGTGTTTCTATCTTAGCGATCTGATATGATCATGATATCTCGCCTTGTCGACTAATCCTAGCCTACGGACAGATACCTAGCGATTAGCTTATGACCGAACCGTTAAATCGAAAAAATGACCTACTACGGATAGAAAATCTTGCAGTGAGATTTCCATTGCCTGGTGGTCACATTGATGCTGTGAAAGGTGCAAGCCTGCGCGTATTACCGGGCAAGGTCACGGCCCTTGTTGGCGAATCTGGCTCAGGTAAGTCTGTTATTAGTCAGGTCATCATGGGGCTGCAACCCGAAAATGCGACTGTCTCTGGGCGTGTCTTGTTTACCGACCCGGCCGAGCCGGACACTGTGCACGACATCGTCACCCTGCCTCACGACGGTCGAAAGATTCGATCCATTCGGGGCCGACGCATCGGTATGATTTTTCAAGAGCCGATGACCTCTTTTTCCCCGCTGCATACCATCGGTAATCAGATATCAGAATTGTTGCAGCAACACACCCTGTTATCGCCGAAAGAGCAACGGGCAAAGTGTGAGGATATGCTTGGGCTTGTTGGCTTTGATCATCCCGACAAAGTATTTGATATGTATTCCTTCGAGTTGTCCGGCGGTATGCGTCAACGCGCCATGATAGCCATGGCATTAATCTGTGAGCCGGCATTGCTGATTGCAGATGAGCCCACCACGGCTCTCGACGTCACCATCCAAGCGCAGATTCTAAAACTACTGCGTGATCTGCAATCTGAACTTAAAATGGCGGTTTTGTTGATCACTCACGATCTGGGAGTGGTGGCGAATTTTGCTGACGAAGTGTCGGTTATCTATCATGGACAGATTATGGAGTCGGGTCCGGTAGACAGTATCTTTCGGTCCCCTGGCCACCCTTATTTGAAAGGTTTGATGGCAGCAATACCCAACTTCGGCATGGCTCGCGACACGCGACTCAAGCCACTTCGCGATATTGAAACCAATGTCGATCACCTCCTTGAAAAATTATCGGCACCGCCCAAACAACCAGGCCCAAAGCCTGAGATCATCTTATCGGTTAACAATTTAAGCAAAACGTTCATCACACGCAAACAAGATTGGCTGTTTAGCGGTGCTGGTAACGCTGTGCCTGCAGTGGATAACGTGAGTTTTGACATCCGCCGGGGCGAATGTCTCGGCTTAGTTGGCGAGAGCGGCAGCGGCAAGACAACGCTCAGCAAAATCCTGATGAATGCGGTTACCCCTGATACCGGCAGTGTCACCTTCGACGACGGAGGTGGACCCATCGATTTATTGGCCACTGGCGGCGCAGAGCTCAAAGAACTACGCACCAGAATTCAAATGATCTTCCAAGATCCCATTTCCTCTTTATCACCACGCATGTCGGTAGGAAATATTCTCAGAGAGCCATTTGAAATTCACGAACGTGGTACGCAAGAACAGCGCAATATTGCAATCAAAGCTTTACTAGACGCCGTTGGTTTGGGCGTTAATACTTTGCAGCGCTATCCACATAGTTTTTCTGGTGGCCAACGTCAACGAATCGGCATTGCTCGGTCTTTGGCCATAGCCCCCAGCCTGATTATTTGCGACGAACCCGTATCCGCGTTAGACGTTTCAGTTCAGGCCCAAGTGCTCAATTTACTCAAAGATTTACAAGAGGATATGGGGTTAACGTATCTTTTTATCTCACACAATCTCTCCGTCATTGACTACATGGCTGATCGGGTTGCGGTCATGTGGGCGGGTAAAATTGTTGAACTTGCACCGCGCGATGTCATCATGAACGACCCGATTCATCCCTACACTAAGTCGTTGATGAATGCGGTCCCCTTCCCTGATCTTGATCGGCCATTGGACTTTGCTGCTGCTGGCGAGGCGAGTTCTACTTCCTCTAAAGCCTGGGCCAACGCCTTTCGTGAAGACGATGAGCCAGGTTCATTGGTATCACTGGATTTAGGCAACGACCATTTTGTTCTAGCGCGTAATACCGCAGACATCACGGAGTTACGGCAATGATAACCCGACGCGCACTTCTAGCATTGCTGGGCACGGCCGCCATCCCGTCAGCTTTACGCGCGAATACCGATGCAGCCCTTGATTCAGCCTTTTTGCGTGATCGCATCGATTCCGGCGAATTACCCGAACTTGCCATGCGCCTGCCGCGAAATCCACGTGTGATTAATCTGCAATCCATGGAGCGTGCACCCGGGCATCATGGCGGTGATCTGACCATGTTAATCGGTCGCGCGAAAGATATTCGGTACATCCCCATCAACAGCTATTCAAGGCTTATTGGTTACAACGAGCGATTGGAAATGTTGCCGGACATTCTTGAGTCTTACACGGTGGACGAGGGGCGCATATTTACATTTCATCTACGCCCCGGCCATCGATGGTCGGATGGTAGTGCGTTTACGTCTGGTGATTTTGAGTATTTCTGGAACGAGGTTGCTCTTAATACAGAAATTGCTCGTGGCGGACCACCTGTCAGTTTGATCGTCAATGGTGAAGTCGCAAAATTTGAAGCATTGGACGAGGTGACAGTACGTTACTCTTGGTCACTACCCAATCCCGAATTCCTAAGCAAGCTGGCAGCCCCAATCCCGCTCACCTTAATGTTGCCAGCGGCGTATATGCGCCAGTACCATGCAAACTATCAATCGTCTGAAAATCTTAGTACGTATATTGAACAATATCGTGTTGACGATTGGGTAGGCTTACACCGTAAGTTATCTCGACAGAACAGGCCCGAAAATCCTGATTTGCCAACGCTTGAGGCGTGGCACCCAACAACGTCACCGCCTGCAGAACAATTCGTCTTTGAGCGCAATCCCTACTTTCATCGTGTGGATGAAAATGGCAAACAGCTACCCTACATCGATCGGGTGATTATGAATGTTAGCTCGTCAGAAATCATTGCAGCAAAAACGGCTACTGGTGACAGCGACCTTCAGGGGGTTGGACTCGGACTGCCCGACTACACATTAATCAAGGAAGCTGAAAGTCGCTTCCCAATTAAAGTGTCATTGTGGCGTCGCACCCAAGGCTCGAGCGTGGCGTTGTTTCCCAATTTAAATTGTCGGGATGACGTGTGGCGTCCACTGTTTCAGGATGTGCGGGTGCGTCGAGCCATGTCGCTTGCGATCAACCGGGAGGAGATAAATCAGGTGCTCTACTACGGGCTTGCCCGCGAGAGTGCCAATACAGTTCTGCCGGAAAGTCCCTTATACAAAGAAGAATACGCTGCAGCCTGGTCAAACCATGATCCTTTTCAAGCCAACGATCTGTTAGATGAAGTTGGTTTGACAAAACGCAACAGCAGCAAAATTCGTTTATTGCCAGATGGGCGACCAGCTAATATAACGATTGAATCGGCAGGCGATAGCACGCTGGAAACCGATGTACTGGAGCTGATTACTGATTACTTCCGGGAGATAGGCATAGCGTTATTCATCCGCAGCTCGCAACGCGATATCTTTCGTAGCCGAATTCTGGGTGGGAGTGTCCTAATGTCTGTCTTTCGAGGCCTGGACAATGGTCTGCCTTCTGCCGATATGCCGCCCACTCAAATGGCTCCGAGTACCAGTGATCAGCTGCAGTGGCCGCTATGGGGTTTGCACTATATGTCGGGGAAAAAAAAGGGGCAGGCTTCCGATATGCCTCACGTACAAGAATTGAGTGCACTGCTTGATCAATGGATGCTCTCGACCAGCACCGAGCAACGAACTGATATTTGGACCCGCATGCTAACAATACATTCCGACCAGGTATTTTCTATCGGTACAGTCAATGGCGGGCTGCAACCACTTGCGCGCTCTGCACGCTTAAATAACATCCCTGATACCGGTTTATACGGATTCGCGCCAACCAGTTATCTCGGTGTCTACCTACCAGACACCTTCTGGTTCGACGAAAAGGGATAACCATGCTTCGCTATATTCTATGGCGCATAATCACCATGATCCCAACGCTGCTGATCATCTCAGCGTTGGTGTTTACGATCATCGAATTACCTCCCGGGGATTTTTTCGAAAGTCACATAGCTGAGCTTCGAGCCATTGGCGAAACGGCAGACCTTGCCGAAATAGAAATGCTAAAAGCGCGTTATGGTTTCGATCAGCCCATGCCTGTTCGGTATTTTAAATGGGTGACTGGCATGCTCGTCGGCGATTTTGGATACTCTTTCGAGTACCGTCTGCCTGTCAATGAAGTGGTTGGAGATCGACTCTGGCTTACCATTCTGGTGTCTGTAGTCACCATTACATTTACTTGGCTGATCGCCTTCCCCATCGGCATTTACTCGGCAACCCATCAATACAGCTGGGGGGACTATGGTCTGACTTTCGTCGGCATGATTGGCATTGCCATACCAAACTTCATTCTGGCGCTGGTGATGATGTACCTGGCGAATATTTGGTTCGGTACCTCCATCGGTCATTTGATGGATCGCGAGTATTTTAATCAACCAATGTCGTGGGATAAGTTTGTCTCAATCCTCGAACATTTGTGGATTCCAGTGCTTATTATCGGCACGGCGGGCACCGCAGGCATGATCAGACGATTGCGTGCCAATCTACTAGACGAACTCAAAAAACAATACGTCATCACAGCCCGATCAAAAGGATTGAAGCCAAGACGCGTATTGATGAAGTACCCACTTCGCATGGCACTCAATTTTTTCATCTCTGATATCGGGTCCATTTTACCCGCGGTTATCTCAGGTGCTGAGGTCACGGCTATCGTGCTGTCGCTTGAGACGACCGGGCCGATGTTGATTCAAGCCCTGCAAAGCCAAGACATGTATCTTGCTGGGTCTTTTCTCATGTTCTTGGCATTTCTAACGGTCATTGGTGTGCTGGTATCGGATATCGCTCTGGCCGTGCTCGACCCACGCATTCGATTTGGCGCGGGGCGACACAAATGACATCGCCACTACCTGAGCCAGGTGAAAAGCTCGAACACTATGTGTCCGATGCACCTTACGACCCTAACAGTATCGAGAACAATGACGCTGATGAAGGCTCACTGGCTCAAGCTTCACAGCTCAAGCTCATGTGGTACTACTTCCGCCAGCACAGACTGGCTTTGGCATCGGGTATTTTTCTGATACTGGTCTATCTGTCCATCCTGCTAAGCGAGTTTTTAGCGCCTTATAATCTGCATACCCGCAATACCGATTATATCTATGCACCTCCGGCTTCTATCCATATTTTTCGGGATGGCAGTTTGGTTCGTCCCTACACATACGGACAGAGCGTGGCACTGGACATGACCACACTTCGTCGCAACTACACCGACAACAAGGATGATATCCAGCCAATAAGATTTTTTTGTCGCGGAGATACTTACCAGTTTTGGAGCCTGTTTGAATCCGACTTGCACCTTATTTGCCCTGCAGCAGGTGGGGAGCTGTTTCTGCTAGGCACCGATCGACTTGGGCGAGATGTATTATCCCGGACAATCTATGGCGCTCGAATCTCTTTAACGATTGGTATTTTTGGTGTGCTTTTAAGCTTCGTGCTTGGCGTTGTTATCGGCGGTATCGCCGGGTATCGCGGTGGCATATTTGACATGGTGGTGCAACGGATGACAGAAGTGTTGCAATCGATTCCAAGTATCCCGCTGTGGATGGCGCTGGCCACGATCATTCCATTAACCTGGAGCCCAATATTAGTTTATGTCGGTATCACAGTCATTCTGAGTTTGCTGGATTGGACTGGGCTTGCACGAGCGGTGCGCTCAAAACTATTGTCGCTGCGTGAAGAAGACTACGTTGTTGCTGCACAGTTGCTGGGTGCAAACAGTACGCGCGTCATTGGGCGTCATTTGGTGCCCGGATTTATGTCGCACCTCATTGCCAGTGCAACCCTGACAGTGCCAGGTATGATTCTTGGCGAAACAGCCCTGAGTTTTTTAGGTATTGGATTGCGCCCGCCTATCACCAGCTGGGGAATCTTGTTGACCGAGGCGAGAAGTATTAACATCATTGCACTCTATCCTTGGTTACTCTTCCCAGTGGTGCCAGTCATATTGGTTATTTTGGCGTTTAATTTTCTCGGAGATGGTTTGCGTGATGCCGCTGACCCTTACAAGTAACGGTGAGTGCGGTTGAACCGGAGAAGGCAAGCCCGATGAATCAGTTGAACAACGCTCGAATTCTCATGTACAGCCATGACACCTTTGGTCTTGGTCATCTACGACGCTGCCGTACCATTGCGCATTCTTTAGTTGAACGTTATAGCGGTTTGAGCATCCTAATAATTTCGGGTTCGGCGATTGCAGGTGCTTTTGATTTTCGCGCGCGGGTCGATTTCGTAAAAATCCCCAGCGTCATAAAACTTCGCAATGGTGAATACACATCGTTGGACAAGCACATCGACCTAAGCGATACCATCAAGATGCGTGAGTCGATAATACGGCACACCGCAGAGTTTTTTAAGCCGGATATTTTTATTGTTGATAAAGAACCCATGGGGCTAAAGGGCGAAATTGGCGATACACTTGCCTACCTGAAATCACGTAAAACAAAACTCGTATTGGGTCTGCGTGACGTCATGGATTCACCGCACCTGCTAGCGGCCGAATGGGAACGAAAAGAGCTCATACCCAAGATCAAAGATACCTATGACCACATATGGGTCTATGGGCCAGAGGAATTTTACGACCCAATGATTGGATTGAACATTCCGCAAGTCATGCGTGACAAAATTGAATTCGTGGGTTTTCTAAAACGCCAAGCATTGCGCGAAGAGCTGGTTACCCATAAACAGCATGGTGATTACATCCTGATTACCACTGGCGGTGGTGGCGATGGAGTTGCCCTTATTCGTGGCGTTATGGCCGCCTATGAACATGATAAGAGTATTGCGCATAAAACCTTAATTGTGCTTGGACCCTACATGCCTGGTAAAGACCGCAATGAGTTTATCGACAAGGGTGAAAAACTGGCAACCGTCGAAGTCGTTGATTTCGATTCCCGTATGGAAGAGCTGATTGCAGGAGCCAAAGCCGTTGTATCCATGGGTGGCTACAACACGTTTTGCGAAATATTATCCTTCGACAAACCCGCCCTGATCATACCCCGCACCACGCCGCGCGAAGAGCAACTGATCAGAACGCAAAGAGCGGTTGCGCTTGGTATGGTTGATATGCTTTTACCTGAAGAAGCTGAGGACCCGGCAAAAATGAGTGCTGCATTGAAAGCGCTGCCGAATAGACCAAAACCTTCAGAGCGAACCACCATCACAAAACTCGATGGGCTCGATAACATAGCAGCAATTGTCGGTGACCTTTTTCCTGATCGGACAGAATCACAAGAGGCGCAAGTTACGGCAGAACCGTCCAGCTGATGAGTAATACGCTTAAGTTTCGTCGTAAGCTGATTGTCGTTGTTAAGGGCTACCCACGGCTCTCAGAAACCTTCATCGCACAAGAGTTATTAGGCCTTGAAAAGGCCGGTATAGAACTCGCCATTGTCTCGCTACGCCACCCTACCGATCTGACGCACCAGGCGGTTAACGATGAAATTAAAGCGACGGTGACATACCTGCCTGAGTACATTCATCGATCACCACTTCGTTCACTGCGCGGATTGATCTCTAGTGCAAGAATGCCCGGTTTTGCACAGGCATTCGGCCAGTTCTTAGCAGATCTTAGAAGAGACTTCTCCCGCAACCGAGTTAGGCGTTTTTGTCAGGCTGCTGTGCTGGCAAAAGAGTGGCCCGAGGGGGCTCAGTGGCTACATGCCCACTTTATTCACACCCCTGCATCTGTCGCAAGCTATGCCAGTATCATTCGCGGTATTCCGTGGACCGTATCGGCGCACGCCAAAGATATCTGGACATCACCAGACTGGGAGCTTGCCGAAAAATTAGCCACAGCGCGATGGGCGGTTACCTGTACCCAAGTTGGACACCAGCATCTGCAATCGCTGGCAACGGATGCATCTAGCGTCCACTTGAGTTATCACGGGCTCGATCTCGCTCGATTCCCTGTTTTTGATCGACCAGAATCCAATCGCGATGGCACTGCGAGTGACAACCCTGTTGTTATTCTTAGCATCGGGCGGGCAGTCGAGAAAAAAGGCTTCGATATTTTATTAGGCGCACTCGCTTTATTGCCAAGCACCCTGTCTTGGCGGTTTGTGCATATTGGTGGTGGAGCAGAATTACCCAAACTTCAAGCGCTTGCCCAACAATCAAAAATCGACGATCGTATAACCTGGCTGGGTGCGACTGACCAAAAAGAAGTACTAGCCAACTACCGATTGGCCGATGCGTTTGTTCTGGCGTGCCGAATCACCGCTGACGGAGATCGAGATGGATTACCTAACGTGCTAGTTGAAGCTGCGAGTCAAGGGCTTGCCTGTGTCTCAACAAGAATCTCTGGGATACCTGAATTTTTTAATGATGAAAACGGTCTACTGGTCGAACCGGAAGACCCCGACATGCTAGCAACAGCACTACAAGAAATCATTGAATCGCCAGCGTTGCGACACCAACTGGGTCGGGCGGCAGAGGCGAAGGTGCGAAGCGAATTCGACTATCACAACAGTATTAAGCAATTGGTCGAGTTATTCGATAGCGAATGGCAAAGCGCACGCAAATGACGCCCGCTCAACAACCTCGTGTGATGTTATACGTGCAACACCTGCTTGGAATCGGTCACCTGATGCGAGCTCGCCGAATTGCGCAAGCTTTAGACATCGTTGGATTTCAGGTAACTCTGGTGACTGGGGGTTTACCTGTTGCAGGCTTTGAGTCACCCACTATCGATCAGATTGCGCTGGCATCGATGGCCGTTCGCGATGGCAGTTTTGGCGAGTTGATCGATGTCGATGGAAACACGATTGACGATGCCTTTAAGGCGCAGCGTTCGCACCACTTGCTTACTATTTTTAAACAGGTTCGTCCAGATCTTGTCATGATCGAAGCGTTCCCATTTGGTCGGCGTCAGCTACGCTTTGAACTAATGCCCTTGATTGATGCCATAAAGGCAAGCGTTCCAAAACCGTTACTCGTGACATCACTTCGCGATGTGCTACAAAGAAACCGCAAACCTGGTAGAGATGAAGAAACGGCCAACCTTGTCATGCAGTACTTCGACAAGGTGCTAGTGCACGGTGACCCCAGTTTCGCAACGCTTGATGAAACGTTTTCATTAGCATCCCAAATTGCTGACAAGATCGTTTATACCGGATTGGTGTGTGGGCCAACACCGGCTGCAACGACGCAAGCGTTTGATATTGTGGTGTCAGCTGGTGGTGGTGCGGTTGGCTTGTCACTGGTTAAAGCGTCTTTGCAAGCAGCTTTGCAGTTACCAGAAATTAAATCATGGTGTGTGATTACAGGACCCAATTTGCCACAGAATGAATACGATGCGCTGGCAGGCATCGTGCCGGCTAACGTTAAGCTTGTGCGTTTCCGAACTGATTTCGTCAGCCTGCTCGCTAATGCCAGTTTGTCCATATCGCAAGCTGGGTACAACACCGTCAGTGATATATTACAAGCGCAGTGTCGAGCCTTGTTGATACCCTTTAGCCTGCAGGGAGAGACTGAACAAGCCGACAGAGCACTGCGGTTGAATAAGCTCGGGCTGGCGAGTGTTCTGTCTGATGTTGATCTATCAGATGAACCAACATCCGGCGATAAACTAGCAGCTGCGATTCGCTCAGCGTTGTTAGCGCAACCTGCCCCGACAGCGTCTACGATTAATGTCGACGGGGCGGCAGGCACAGCCAATGTGCTTCGGGACCTACTTGGAAAATCGTGATGGCCAAGAAAGCTGAAATTATCGACAATGCCTGGTTGCTGCTCGATGCCGAGTTAGCGGCTTGGTCATCGAGCGGCCGAATGGCAACGTTCTGGTGGCGTGATGATGATGCGTGTGCCGCTGGTCCAAAGCTTGATCAGCTTGTGGATATCTCATCGCCTTGTGGGCTTTTACTGGCGGTTATCCCAACGGGCCTGGATGCCTCGCTCGAAACAGCTCTTACCGATGCACCACACGTTCATATCGCCCAACACGGTTACGCTCATATCAATCATGCGCCACGTGGCTTAGGCTTGGGTGCCTGGGAGTTGGGGTTACACCGTGGATTGACTAACGTCATGGCCGATATCAATGCAGGGCACACTATCCTCAAGGATCAATTCGGATCAAAATTGCTTCCGGTTGTCGTACCTCCATGGAATCATATCGCGGCCGAGTTACTTAAGCCAATAGCGACCAACGGATTTTATGGTGTATCTGCATTTGGACCACGCGATCATAAATCCCCCGAACCAGGTTTGACCATCGTCAATGCGCATTGCGATCCTATTCGATGGAAGACCGGGCCACAATTCAGAGGTGTCACTAAAACCATCGGTCAACTGCTGGATCATCTGCAGGCACGGCGAGCTGGAACCGTTGATGCTGATGAGCCCACCGGTTTGCTGACCCACCACATCGATCTCGATGCAGCTGGATGGAATTTCTGCACGCAGCTAGCCAGTGTTATCAACCAACATGACGCGGCGCAATGGTGTTCTCCTGAACAACTCTTTAAGTGCACAATCTCATGAGTAAAGGTTACGTTAGAGCAGCCGAAGCCTGCGATACTGAAGCCATCTGCTCATTGCTGCACAGCAAAATGAATACCCGAATTCCCATTGATCGTTGGCGACGGCTGATGACTTATAACTGGCTTGAAGACAAGCCTGACTTCGGTCGGGTGGTTGAGTCAAACGGGGCCATACTAGGTTACTGCGGCATGGTTTACGCTGATCGCTTAATCGGAGGCGCAAACCAACTCAGGTCCGAGCGCATCGTTAGCATGAGCTCATGGTATCTGGACAAATCGCTTCGAGGCCAAGGACTTGGCCGGGATATGCTGGTGTCTGCAATCTCAGACCCGTCTCTTACCTATGCAACGCTCACCAATTCAAAAAAACCGTTAGGCATTGTCGAGGCCCTTGGTTTTCAGGTGCTCGAAGATCATCGTTATATCTGGCGCAAAACAGATCACGCACAATCTGGCGTGATTATTATCGATGATGTGCTAACCATTAAAGATCGTATCAGCTCGAATCAGCAACAACTCATCGATGATATGCACGAGTACGCTCTAACACCACTACTGATCGAGCTTGACGGTCAGCAAGCTCTATTGTTTTTTTCGATCAAACGAAAGGATGCCAATGTTCTCTGGTATGACTTAATGCACGCCAGTGACTACGAGCTATTTGTCAGATGCGCGCAAGCGCTGGCTGATCAACTGCTTCCCCACTCCCCTGCCGTGTTGGCGGCTGATGGTCGTTTCGTAAAAAAACCACCACCCAATATCACCTGCGAACGCCTACCCGTTGCCCGATACTATGTTAGTAACCGTGTTGAGCCTGATGAAATCGATCACCTGTATAGTGAACTGCAGCTGTTGGATCTAAAGCTAGATTAGTGACCTTGGGATGAAAATTAGCTGCATAATACCGACCGCTCATCCAGCCCTTCAATAAACTTCCTGCAGAACTTCTATTCGACCTTCCGGTCTTCAACTAGAACTGACGTTTATCAAGAATACGTAAGCCATAAACACATGCGCAACGGGCGCATCTGTCCAAAGGAAATATTTGATGGAACAGAGCATTTTTAAGTACGTCTGGAAATACTCGAAGAGAGATCAGATCATTCTGTTGCTGGTCACTCTTCTGACTTTCCCGCTATTGTACATTTCACTCGAACTGCCCAAGCGTATTATCAATGATGCTATTGGTGGTTCTGACGAAGGTGTGACGCTGCTAGGCACTGCGTTTAGTCAAGTCGAATTTCTAATGATTTTGTGTGTTGGCTTTCTTCTCGCTGTGCTGGCTAACGGCCTGTTGAAGATGCGGCTTAACACCATGAAAGGCGTTCTGCGAGAAAGGTTGCTGCGACGATTTCGGTATCAACTTTTAACCCGTATTCTGCGATTTCCTCGATCGTACTTTCGAAATACAAGTCAGGGAGAGTTGGTCTCGATGGTCACGTCAGAGGCCGAACCGCTAGGCGGAATTATGGGCAATATGGTGTCCCAGCCGATTTTGCAGGCGGGTCAGATGCTCACCATTCTGATATTTCTTTTCGCTCAGAGCGTCTGGTTTGGATTGGCAGCGATTGCGTTGATACCGTTGCAGGCGTGGATCATTCCTGTATTGCAGCGTCAAATCAATCTGCTCAATAAGGGACGGATAATAGAGGTGCGCAAATTTGCGTCTGAAATAGGTGAAACCGCAGCAGGCGTTAGTGATATTCGCACTAATGGTGGATCACGCTACAGAATGGCATTGTTCTCTAGCCGCTTGGGGAAACTGTACGACCTGCGCTTTGAGATCTATCAGAAAAAGTTTTTCATGAAATTTTTGAACAACTTTATTAATCAACTGACGCCGTTTTTCTTCTACTCAGTTGGCGGTTACCTGGCCATCCAAGGCCATATCACCGTCGGAGCCTTGGTGGCAGCGTTGGCTGCTTTTAAAGACATGTCTTCACCTTGGAAAGAGTTGTTAGCTTATTACAACACAACTCAGGATGTGGCCGTGCGATGGGCTACAGTCACAGAGCAGTTCGCACCAAGCCCAGTAGTTGACGATAACTTGTTTGACGGTGTACCCGATAAAACCATTAACTTAAAAGGCGACATAGTCATAAACGATGTCACTGTCCGTGACGAAGAAGGTCAGGCAGTATTAGAAGACATAACATTAACGATACCGCGCGGTTCTCGAGTGGCTGTCAAAACTAATAATGAATCAGCTGCCATGGCGTTCGCGGACTTACTGACACGGGAAGTCATTCCACAACATGGCTCGGTCACGATCGCCGGACACGACCTGAATACAATACATCAGGAAACGTTGTCCAATAGCATCGGCTATGCCCATTCCAACCCGCACATCATGGAAGGCACGCTCGGCGACAACCTGTTGTTACCATTCAAAAATAAACCCATCGACAATGTGGAAGTTCAGCCAACCACAACAAGTTTTCAGGCTGATGCCGAGAAGTCAGGCAACAGCATCGACCCGTTTGACGTTGATTGGATTGACCCCACCGTGGCAGGCTTTGAGTCTTCGGATGATATTCGGGAGTGGTGGTTCCAACTGGTCCAGGCGATGGGAATCGATGATTTCATGGTACGTCGCGCATTGCGATCTCAACTGGATCCGGCCGAACATCAAAAACTGGCGGATGCCATAGTACAGCTAAGACCTGAAATAACGAGGCGCCTAGTGGTGGCTGGTTTGGACGACGTTGTTCACGCTTTTCATCCGGAAAAGTTCAACCCTGTCTCGCCACTGGGTAGCAATCTTCTGTATGCGATGCCCACACGCCCGTTGACTCAACTTTCTTTATCTCAAGACGACAATTTTTTACGCATAGTGCGAGAACATGGTATCTCGGACGAACTGATGCAGATGTCGACCGCCTTGATAGAGAATCTGACGGCAACCTTTGGTAACGATGGCACAGATCACCCCTTATTTCGTCGATTGAATTTGGACGAAGCACTCTATAAACGTCTCGCGGTGATTGCGAAAATTCGGCGTAAAGTTGGTGATATTAGACTGTCAAAGAATGACTATGCATTGATGTTGACTGTGCCTTTTGCGTTTTCAGCTGAACAGATGGGGCCTGCGTTTAGTGAGGCATTCAAGCAACGTGTTTTGGAAATTCGTAAAGTAAACGCGACTCAAATGGTAGAGGAATTGGGCGGTTTTTTCGAAACGCTTGATCCAGAAAAATACATTCCCCTCATGACATTGATGGGTAACGCCATCTTCGGTCGAGTCTCAGAACTGGCAGGTGCGCGGGTGAATTTAATTGAAAACATTATTGTGGATGTTTTGAGCGAGCACGGCTTACGACGTTTGGCCGCTGAGTCCATCTATGATATGACGACATCCTTGGGAGGCGGCAATTTGCCAGCGGTGTTTAGAGAGCGTTTGGCCTTCAGCCGTGCAGGTATTAAGAAGCCGGATATTTTAATCTTGGCCAACTCTCTTGCCAGCCACGATAGCAATTCGCGCATACTGATGAGGGAACGGATCAGCGCACTTCTGCCTGATACGACCAAGATATTCATTGAAACCCAATTTCTTAATCCAGAAAGCTACGACATGGTTGTCGAGATCGTTGACGGTCGTATCGATGGCAGTACTCGGCAAGATACGGAGCAAAATACCGATGCACGCAACGATCTTAACCAAAAGATCAACGCAATCGCCAAGACAGAGCTTTTTGGCAAGCTTGATCGCAAGCAACAGCGATTGCTCGCGTTCGGCGCTCAATGGATCCACCCGAAAGCAGGTCAGACGATCTTTGCATTGCACGAGGAAGCCGATGCGGCTTATCTGTGTGTTAAAGGTCTAGGCGAGATGTATTGGACAGAAGACGATGGCAATAGGAGGATGGTGTCTGAAATAGTACCTGGCAGATTGGTCGGAGACGTGTCAATCATTTTAAAGGAACAACGGCCTCTCGATCTTATAGCCGCACAGGACAGTGTGTTCCTGCGTATTGGTGCAACTGAACTGATGGCTGTTATTGAAAACGATGCCATGGTGGCGTTCAGTCTGTTGCAGTCGGTATCTGGGAATATGATGGGGATCGTTGGCACGATGCGAGCAATGCGAAACTTTTCAGTTGACCAGGGCGTGGATTTCTCTCAGTTTGATGGTAAGTGAGATGAGATTAGCGTAACACCATGACCGGTAATACGCCGCTACGCCCACGCAGTTCAATGGGCTCATGGGACTCCAATTGATCTCGATACTCAGTGATTGCTGTCAGTTCGTCCAACTCAGCGGCGTCAATAAGATCTTGACTAACTAAGCACCTGCAACCAACCGTCCTTGTGGCCGATTCGAGGCGACTGGCCACATTGACGGCATCGCCTAACACGGCAAATTCGAGCCGCTCTTCGCTGCCGATATCACCAATAACCACTGCGCCATAATGTACACCTATCGCAAGTTTTAATTGGTCTCTGCTAGAATTTACACGCAAGCGTTGCCATGACTCAAAAGCATCAGCCATTTCGATCGATGCAATTAGTGCTCGTGAAGCATCGCTCTGGGTAGGTTCAGGTGTGCCAAATGTGGCCATTATGCCGTCGCCGATGTATTTGTCCAACGTACCGTTATTGCGAAAAATAACTTGTGCCAATATCCCGTGGACCTCACGCAGTAATTCAATCGTTTGAGCAGGTGTATGCACTTGCGACCAAGAAGTGAAAGCGACAAGATCAGCGAATAGAATGGCGCAATTATGTTCACGTGGAGTCGAAAACGGATTCGTTTTACCCGCTAGCAAAGCAGCCGTTTTCTCAGGAAAGTAGCGAGAGAGGTTAGCCTTTTCGCGTGCCAGATTGGCTTGTCTTATAGCCACCGTGCGAGATCGCTTAACCCCGAGCGCCAATAACCCCGATGCAATGAGTAACACAACCACCTCCTGTACTCTCACACCGATATCGATGTAGGTCGGTGTGGCAAAAGCGGTTAGCGCCGCGTCGAGACTCAGATCGTCAGAAGGTATCCATACCGTATCCGGGAGTCTTAACAGCACTACGATTCCAACCGTCCAGCTTACGGCTGCAGAGACACCACCCCATAGCACTAATCGCGGCCTATACACATAGGTAAGGCCTGCGAGCAACACAAAAAAGAAGATAAAATTGCCGAAGCGCAATATAAATTGAGGCGGATAATCAAGCGGAAGAAGTGGGTTTGGATAAAGCAGTGTGAATGCCATTAACGCAAAATCTGCCGTCACAAACGTATACTGATGCCACGGCCGACCCCAAGCAGAACGCTCGACCAACCAGCCGCCCCAGCCCAGCAATGCAAACGCCATCAGAGGCAGATACAAAAAGAATGGCCCAGGCCATGGCACTAAATAAGACACCAGCACAGCAATGACAACTAACGCCACACTCCTGCCCCAGAGAGCAGAATACTGGGCGGCGACTTGCTCTTCTTTTAATGAAAAACCGGTGCGCGGCTTCGCAGGGCTGATTTTATTTTTGAGCATCTCGAACTTTAAATTTACCTTGCGGATATTGCGTCGAATACCTAACGATAAGGATATCAGTTTCGTTCTCGAGCATTGAGTCGAAGTTTTCTGTTTATCGCACTCCAGATGTTAAGGCGTTACCGTTTTTGGTTTATAAGGTGCTTTCGTATCTCCCGTATATCTTGATTAAACTGCTGTGCATAGGGTCTATCAAGTGGATCTTTGCCTGTGGCAGTAAAGATGGTTAATTGGAGCTTCTCTATGATGGTTGCATCGATGGCTGGCCAGTGCGGTGCTAAATCATCGTCGGGCGAACGCAGCTCGCATAGAGATTTCGATTTTAAGCCGGTTAGGATTTCCCAACAAGCCTTGCCTAACGAATACATATCGTAGTCAAACCACGGTCTATCTGGATCGCGGCGAGTGGCAAGTTGATCAGGCTCGGTAAATTTCGAATGCCCGAAATCTGACAGCATCAAATCGCCATCAATCATTAGAAGATTACCTAGTTTTATATCCAAATGTTCGATGCCGATGCTGTGTAACTTTTCTATCACATCCGTTAGTTGTGCGATCAGTTTCAATCTGCCCAAAAAAGAGGGTGGCAGCTCAATCGGTTTGCCGACGGGCATCGCATACCAAGGTTTTCCATCAGCCGTAATCCCATGATCGATTATGGGAACAACGGATTTCATACCCATTCGTTGCACCAGCAATAACGTATCTATTTCATTCCTAAAACGTTTTCGCCGTTTTCCATTTCTAGCGGAATCTGCAATGTCGCGCGGTATTTTGATTGCGGCTACACAGCCTTGCTTGTTTTCGCCATACCAAAGCAATGAATTTTCACCTAAATTGCTTAACTTTGAGGTTATACGCCAAGTATCCTCCAGGTTGGAACCGATCAAGTTTAGTACCTCTTCGCGCTATCCAGCACACTATCCATCAAAATCAGAACAGACGATTACTATGCAATTGTGCCGATTCGGCGAACAGTCTGTTCGATATTATAATGCAGTACGCCGAACCCCAAAAACCGACATCCATTCAGTTAGGACACCAGGCAAAGATGCGTTAGGATACTAGGCGGTATAGTCATCAAATAACAACAGTTCGCCACATATTATGCGTCTTATTCAGTATATCGTTATCTTCGTTTTTTGCAGCCTGTTCAATGCATCTGCAGCGCTAGGAGCCAGCCTGCTCTCAACCTCCGATGAGGCGGTGTCCGAGGCAATCCAAATAACCATACCTGAAGATTTATCACCAGAAGAAATTGGTGATTTTGTTGCACCACTCGATGAAACGCAAGTTCGAAGTATGCTGATCGACAATCTGCGCTCCGATGCCTTGTCGAGCCAGCAGGCAACTCCTGAGCCAGCCTAACAACCTTATTGCTCAACATTGTCGGTGCGCTAAACATTCCCCTTCTAAGCCAGTTGGAGAATGGAAACATTAATTTTGTTGGCATCATGCTTGATATTGGAATGGTTGTTTTAGCTGGATTTATTGTTTGGGAAATTGTTCTCTTGTGGATTGAACATAAATTGCCTGATGAACCCGAAGAAGGCGACGTTGAAAGGGAGGAAGGTGCAGGTGCTGCAGCGTCGCGTACGGAAACACTATTGCCACTACTTAGAACTACATTGCTGGTTGTGTTATTTATTTCCGTTGTCCTATCGATACTCAGTAAGTTGGGCGTGCAAATTGCGCCATTGCTAGCCGGTGCTGGTGTGGTGGGTATAGCCGTAGGGTTTGGCTCTCAAAAACTGGTACAAGATATCCTTTCGGGTGTCTTCTTTTTAGTCGATGACGCATTCCGCAAAGGTGAATACGTCGTGCTAGCTGGTATGGGAGGCACAGTAGAAAAATTGTCGGTTCGCTCAATGCAGCTGCGGCATCATCGAGGTGCAGTGCAAACCATTCCTTACGGTGAAATTCAAACAGTAAAAAATCACAGCCGTGATTGGACCACCATGAAGCTTGAGTTGAGGCTCGCTTACGATGTTGATCTTGAACAAGTACGCAAGATTATCAAGAAGATTGGCAAAGAGTTATCAGCACATGAAGTCCACAGTCCTTATATACTGTCGCCGTTGAAGTCGCAAGGCGTTATGCGGGTTGAAGAATCAGCCTTAATTGTCCGAATGAAGTTCACCGTGGTACCAGGGGAACAATGGGTCATTCGACGAGTAGCCTATACAATGGTGCGTGATGCGCTGTCTGAGGCAGGCATTGAATTTGCGCGCCGCGAGGTCAAAGTACGTATGCCGGAAGCATTAGAAAATCTGCAAATCAAAGATTTGGAGAAAAGGTTGGGCCCTGATGCAGCTCGGATTTTAGCTTCAGCTGAGGACTCGTCATCACCCGCAGTCGTGGCCGCAGCAGCCGCAATATCAGCCGTAGTCGCCGAGGAATTGGCTGATGGGACGAAAACTGATCCTATTGATGATCGATGACGAGCCCGTCGCGCGTTGTCCGGATAGGACGAACCCACTTGCGAATGCTGTATTTGACTTCTAAACCGCTTACAATGTAGGCCAGTTTCTCACGCAGGTAAACATTTTCCTGCAAGACACGATGCGAATACCCTATGCGCTCCGAACAAGGCCGAACCATGAGCATCGCATCGTCCAATATCACCGTTTCACGTAAAGGTACACCCTACTTCGCATGAGTGAACTACAGCTTTCAGCACAACTGGTCAGCGACCTTCAGGACGTTATTTCAAAACACGACGAAAACGCAACCGATCCTGGCGTCACATCGCAATATTTAGCAGCCGTTGTTGGCTTCTTGCTCGGTCAGCAAGAGATGCCAGAGAATCAAAAATCTGAAATTATTGAAAACCTTGCGGCTTTTATGCAACATGTTGCCGACGATGTCGGCAAGCAATCTAAAGCCGCTAAACCACCACCACCATCGCCTCCACCTCAGGAAGCATTCGGAATTTGGAAACCAAAATCATGAGCCAAGCAACAGCACGTCACATACTTGTCGATAACGAAGCAAAATGTAACGACATCATTAAAGAGTTAAACGGTGGTGCAGAATTCGCCGATCTAGCGAAACAGCATTCTTCTTGCCCATCGGGCAATGATGGTGGAAACCTAGGTACCTTTGGCCGAGGCCAAATGGTTGCAGAGTTCGACACCGCTTGTTTTGATGGTAACGTCGGCGACGTACAAGGCCCAATTAAGACGCAGTTTGGCTATCACGTCGTTCAGGTTACCGAGCGTACTTAAGAACAAAGCACGTCAATACGGGAGGCCCAGCCTCCCGTGTCATTGAAACCCCTTCTTTCCGTACTAGCCAAATCCTGGCGTCTAACCAACCTGTTCTCACACGACAACGAGCACCCTTTCAAGCTCAAATTCTATGCAAAAAAAAGCCCCTCCTAGGAGGGGCTTTTTTCGACCCACTAATTTAGCTTAAAAAGCTTAGATTAGAAGGATTTACCGAGCACGATACGCCAGTTGGTGTAATCGCCATTTTCAACAGCAGGAGTAGTTGCTGTAGCAGCAACGCTATCAGTACCATCTGTGAAAGCGTTAATTCGAGTACCGATGTTCATGCCACCACCAAGGTCGTAGTTAGCGTCAAAACGAACACCCATATCTTCTGACTCAGTCTGGCCTTCGTATGTTAGACCCAAAGATACACCAGCGATAGAGTAACCAACCTTCGCTTTGATAGTTGTTTCATCGTCAGCACCTGGAATTACGTTTTCTGCAGAATCAAAACCCAATGCGATTGAAGCACCTGCGTATGAGAATCCGACAGAACCTGCAAAGCTAGTCTTCTCGTCAAGGTTTTGCATACCAATACCCAGCGCTAGACCGTTCCAAGCGAACTTCGCACCGACACCGAAAATATCTTGGTTAGTCGCTGGAGAGTAAGAAGCACCAACGGTTGCACCGCCGAAGCTGCCAGTGTATCCAATACCTTGGTTGATAGTTGCGCCAATGTCGAAGAACGCATCACTGATTTGGCCATATTCACCTGGGTTACCAACTTCACCGAATCGGAAATCACCGAAGCCACCTTTAACACCAACATAAACGCTGTCAACATCACTTAAGCCGCCGCCAGAAAAGCTGTTGAAGTCAGCACGAACTGAACCGTAACCCGTTAGGCCACTGTTTAATGCTTGAGAAGAGCTAATACCAAAAAGTACGTCACCCACGCCCATTTTCGCTTCGCCGGCTTCGAAGCCGTCCTCGCCATTGACGTTTGTAGCGTCGGTCTCATCGTCACTGCCGTTGAAATTAATTTCAACTATGCCAGAAAGTGTTGTGGTGGCAGAAGCCATCATTGGTGTTGCAGCAATACCTGCGATTGCTACTGCTAATACTGTTTTCGTAAGTTTCATCTAGTTTTTCTCCAATCAGAAGATATTTGCTGTGGTTCTAAAAATACGTACAATTTGTATTGGTAACGCAACTCTAGTCAAGGTGTGGGAAAAATGCAACAACAATAGACATTTTTACAATCACCGTCCGAGTTCTGTACCGCACGAGAAAAAGTGTAGGACAGATATACGGGTTAGCTAGCTCTGATACACAGAATAACGCGGTTTTTGCCAAATGTGGTTTTTTTGCAACATTTATTTTGCATAAGCACAAAAATTAGCGTTTAGGGATTTTTGCCACCATTGATCGATTTGGCATAAAAAACGGCCCCAAAAAGGAGCCGCGGAGGTTTTTTACAGGCCCACTTGTCTTTCGTGGGTAAAAATGCGTATCAGGTGACTTTCGATTGACGACGCGATTTATTTTCTGAATCGTCCGCCTTTTCGCCCGCTGCACTCAATGAACCAGCGTTTCGAATCGGTTTTCTCCCAGATTTAGCTCGGGAAGACAGTGCTCCACCAGACGAATTAGCCTCTCCATCTTCCGGCAGTGTAATGTTCAGTTCAAGCACATCACAATTCTCTTGCATGTCTAATTGCACTGAAACTTGGTCTTCACCCACACTTACGTACTTTTTTATGACGTTCAGAATGTCCTGTTTCAGCATTGGTAGGTAATCTGGCCCGTTGCGCCCTGTGCGCTCATGCGCAATAAGCACTTGCAGCCGGTCCTTCGCGACCTTTGCTGAGTGATCTTCATTCCGACTGCGGAAAAAACTGAAAATGCCCATGTCTGTTATCCGAATATGCGTTTGAGAAACCCTTTCTTCTGGGTTTCGAGAAAACGATGGGGTTTTGCATCACCGAGCAACCGATCAATTGCATCCGAGTAAGCTTGACCAGCCTCGCTAGTAGGGTCAAGAATTACTGGTTTACCTGCATTCGACGAGTCAAGCACAGTAGGCGACTCTGGAATAATGCCAAGCAAAGGAATAGCAAGCAGTTCTACTATGTCGTCAACGCTGAGCATCTGCCCTTCCTTGACCCGCCCAGGATTGTAACGTGTGATCAGTAAATGCTCTTTTACTGGGTCTTCGTTCATCTTTGCACGTTTAGATTCACTTTGTAAGATACCAAGAATACGATCGGAGTCACGCACTGATGATACTTCTGGATTGGTTGTAACAACCGCTTCATCGGCAAAATACAGCGCCATTTTCGCACCTTTTTCGATACCCGCTGGCGAATCACAAATTATATAGTCAAATTCGCTCTTCTTAAGCTTGTGCATAACACGTGCGATACCTTCAATGGTCAAGGCGTCTTTATCGCGTGTTTGCGAGGCAGGCAGAATGTAAAGATTATCAATGCGCTTATCTTTAATCAGTGTTTGGTGCAGGCTTGCTTCTTGATTGACAAGATTCACGAGATCGTAAACTACCCGACGCTCACAACCCATAATGAGGTCGAGATTACGCAGGCCAACATCGAAATCGATGACCACGGTTTTATAGCCACGCTGAGCTAGTCCCGTCGCAATCGATGCACTTGTGGTTGTTTTTCCGACCCCACCCTTACCAGAGGTCACAACAATTGTCTTGGTCAAGCTATCACTCCCGATAAATTTGTATCTACAAGCGGCTCTATATTGAGCCTGTCTTTGTCTAACCAGATTTGCGCTGGTTTTCCGCGTAAGTCTGGCGGAATTTCTTCAAGTACACGAAAATTGCCCGCTACGGAGACCAGTTCTGCCTCTAACGATTGACAAAATATACGTGCGGACGTACTACCTGATACACCACACAGTGCCCGGCCTCTTAGTGGGCCATAAACATGAATGTTGTGGTCGGCAATAACTTCAGCACCAGCACCAACTTGCCCCATTATGATCAAATCGGTATCGCGTGCATATACCTGTTGTCCAGATCGTACCGGTCGTTTGAGCAACATCGGTGTCTTAACCAACACTTCTACTTGGGTTGCCGGAGCAAATTCGACTTCTGCTTCACTGTCAGACGGGCTATCTAACGCCTCGTTTAGCGTTGAGTTCGCCTCGTCGGCATCTTTAACGCCATCAGATGTAGCGTCCAGATTACTCTGAGAGTCGTTTTGCTGACGCTTAGTGCCCGACTCCATCAATGGTAACGCGATTGAGGATGCAAACGGTGAAGATTTATCCATTACGCTTGCAACAATTGGAATCAGCTTGTGCGCACGAATTCTTTTGATTAAGTCGTCAGTGTCGAAAGTGTCACCTTCAGCCAACTGCTCTTCGATAAAACTCAGATCGACAACTACAGGAGAATCTTTGAAAAACCCAGGTGCTTGTTGCACTTTGCCACCAAGCCGTTCGTCGATAATGTCCAAATCGGCCGTGTGCAACTTCAACGACATGAATGTATACATGCCCCCTTTGAGTTCAACCTCGTTATTCCCTGACACGATCAGTTTTTTCCGTGAGTAGTAGTTGATGATACATCGACGGCAAGCGCGCTTGTTAACCGACGTTCGTTTTCCGTGCCCCAATTCTAAAGCAAATGACTTCTAAACACGAAGCGTCATCGTGGCCAATGGTGTCAACCCTTATGAATGATGTTGCGAAATTGCTTAAAAAATGAACGATCTAACGAAACGAAAAGCTGAACTGTCCAAGGACATCGGTTTGTGTGTCCCGATAGGCTGCTATCCAAAAAGTTTACAGTCAACAACTCCCGCAATCTAATCAGCCTTTTTTATGTTAAAAAAGAAGCAGCAACTCAGCTAATCGAACCAATTTGCGCAAAATTATTCATATCGACATGGATGCCTTTTATGCATCTGTCGAACAACGCGATAATCCAGCACTGCGTGGACGCCCGGTTATCGTTGGTGGTCGGCCGAACGGCCGAGGCGTTGTTGCAGCGTGCAGCTATGAGGCCCGAGAATTCGGCATTCACTCCGCCATGCCCAGTGCTGAAGCCGGTAGGCGATGCCCCCACGCCGAATTCGTTAAAGCACGTTTCAATGTTTATCAAGAGGTGTCCAAACAAATTCATGCCGTATTCAAAGAGTTCTCCTCACTCGTTGAACCCTTATCGTTAGATGAAGCCTATGTCGACGTCAGCGATAGCACCCTGCTGAATGGCTCAGCCACCCGCATAGCAGAAGAAATCCGCGCCATCATATTCGAACGCACCGGCCTTACCGCCTCCGCTGGCGTTTCGTACAACAAGTTTTTGGCAAAAATCGCATCTGATATGAATAAACCCAATGGGTTGTTCGCCGTTCTGCCCGGTGACGGCGAAGCGTTTGTTGCCGGTTTGCCGATCGGCAAATTTTATGGGGTTGGTCGGGTAACCGAAATACGCATGCACGAATTGGGTATTCAGAACGGCGCTGATCTACGAGCGTGGTCGTTGGCAGAACTTGCTAACGAGTTTGGTAAAAGTGCACAGTATTACTTTGATGTGGCGCGCGGCCAAGATTTCCGCCCAGTTCGCGCATCTAGAACTAGAAAATCTATTGGTGCTGAAACTACATTTGGTGAAAATTTAACCAACTTCGATGAAATGCTAACCGTGCTAGAACGTTTGGCTGATCGTGTAACAGGGGAAATGCACAAAAAGGATTTGCATGCCAAAACGCTTACAATAAAAGTGCGCTTTGCCAACTTTGACACGTTTACCCGCAGTCATTCGCAAGCCAGCGGCATTAGTGATGTTGTACAGGCCAAACGGATGCTACCGTTTTTACTACAACGTGGCTTGGAAAAACGAACCGGTGCTTCGGTGAGATTACTCGGCGTATCGCTAAGTGGTCTTGGGCCCAGTGACGGACAAGATCATACCCAACTGGAATTATCTCTATAAATTAAGCGCTCAGCACCAAGTCGGGAAAAGTCGTTGGTGCCATGGGCTCGCACAGGTAGTAACCCTGCACTCGATGACACCCAAGCGCTGCAACCATATCAAGCTGCTGCTGATCTTCAATACCTTCTGCTACAACGTCTGCACCAATGCTGTCGGCTATATCAACAATGGCGTGGATGATGTCCTGCGAGCTGGTATTGGTCACAACATCCATAATGAACGCTCGGTCAATCTTAATTTCACTGATCGGAAAATCTCGCAGCTCTAATAACGATGAATACCCGACACCAAAATCATCAATGGCAAGCTTCACTCCAATCTGGGTTAGCTCGTGCAACATCTTTTTCATTGACGCTGAATCGCGATAGATCGCTGTTTCAGTAATCTCAAGGCACAGGCAAGCAGGGTCAAACTTTGTCTTGTGTAACACCTTAGCAACATCACGAACCACTTTGCCACCTTCGAACTGCTTGCGTGACAAGTTAACTGACAGGGTTGGCGGTGACATACCAAAGCGTGCTAGACGTTGGTAGTCTGCAATGGCTTGTTGAAGCACCCAAGCACCAATGGGTTTGATAATGCCCGACTGCTCTGCAATATCGATAAACTCAACAGGAGATACTCGACCAAATTCAGGACTATTCCAACGCAGCAGTGCTTCCATTCCACACGTCATGTTTGATGCGATATCGACTTGCGGTTGGTACTGCAAAGACAGCTCACCTTTCGGGATAGCCTGCTGCAACGCTACTTCAAGTTGATGACGGCGCTTCGATTCCAATTGCTGTTCAGAGTTATAAACAACCATGGTGTTGTTGCCCAACTGCTTAGCGTTAGCGCAAGCACTATCGGCGCATTTCAACAAAGATGATACGGTGTTGCCGTGCTCAGGCGCAAACGCGATACCGACACTTGCACGAACGGGAACATTAATAGCATTGACATTAAGCCCATGACGAAGCGTTGCTAGAAAGCGCGCCACGCGTTGTTCAATTTGAGCGCGCGATCGATCAAATTCCAATAGCACTGCAAACTCATCACCAGCGGTACGTGCAATTAACGCATCCTGTGGCATGCAGTGCTGCAAACAAATACCTGTTTGCTTCAACAACTCATCACCGGTTGCACGGCCGTAGGTATCGTTGATTTGACGAAAGCTGCGTAAGTCGACGATGATCAATGCCAGTTCATCTTTGGTACGACTGCAACGCTGTGCAAGCTCGTTTAATAATCTGGCACGATTTGGCAGAGCCGTTAACGGATCACTTAAGCGGGTCGTTACTGGCTTGTATGCACCATAGACACTGATTGCTGTGCCACCATCTTCGGTTAACCGTTCTTTAACCAACAAAGCTCGACTGCCGTAACTGGGCACTTCAAAGCTAATAGTCGCATCTGGATCTTCTTTCGCCTCGCGTGCTTGGTTCCGAGCTCGCTCAATGGCTAAATTGTCTGGTGAAAGTTGTGCATACAGATCAGAGCTCGTAATGTCTGGAAATGTTGCAGTAGACATATCCATCGGTAAAAAACCACGCAACTTACGATTAATCGCTGTGAGTTGGCCCTTAGGATTAAAAATTGCCACCGCATCTGGCAACGCATCGAGCATCCGCTGAGACGCACTGCGCGCCTTGTGCCGGCGCCGTCCACCATGCCAAGTTAACCCGAGCAGTAGAATGCCTAGGCCAGTCGCAAGCGCAATTGGCATTGGGTATTTTTTCCAAACAGCGACAACGGCATCCCAACTGTTCCGAACAATAGCTGGGGCTATACCTGCACCAGCATTGACTGCCACGCTATCGACTAGAGCAATTGAAGGTGTGCCAGGTGATGCTGCAGGATAAAGTTTGGAGCGCAACACCACATTGTTATGACGGTTATCTTGGGGTAAGCCAAGGGCCTGATGCAGGTCGGCTAAGTAGTGCTCAATACCCAAGTTAGGCGAACCCGCCACACTAGTATCGGCAATGCTCTGTTGTGCACACCCAAAAGATAGAGCAACAACAGCCGTTACGCGAACGGCAATATCTCTAACTGCATGTCTGTTTAATTTTTCGTCAATCACAGGTTAAACGTGCGCTTCTCTGCCGCTGTATTGCTCTGCACTGTTGCCATGCAAAGCTTTAAGTTACATATTGAAAAGTAGCAGAAAGTTTAGATAACTGAAGGAGTTAACACGTTTTATTTAAATTTATATGTATCTATGTTGCAACGCCGCCGCCAAGACAAGGAGGCGAATCAGACACAACACCACCTTTATCGAGCCATTCAGGTTCGGTATGCGTGTGAAGACTCAGCGCGTGTATTGGCCCTGCAAGCTGATCGGCAAGCAGTTTGTTGATGGTTCGATGTCGTTGCACCAGCGACTGATCAACAAATCGCTCGCTAACAATGATGACCTTAAAGTGCGTTTCAGAGTTGGCTGGAACGTTATGGTTACTACTTTCGTTGAGCACATCCAAATGCACAGGCGCAAGTGCCTCAACCAAAGTGTCGTTGATAATTTGTGCGACAGACATACTCACTTTTTCACGGTTAAATTCAAGTCCCTTCGGCTTTCGCCGCCGGGACTATTAATAGTTTGGAAGACAATCGTTCGGGTTGCTTCGTCAAATGCCATTCATAGATAACGGTGTATGCCATCACTGCTCGCACGTAACGTCGGGTTTCTGAATAAGGAATGGCATCTATCCAGACATCTGCCGACATATCTTCTGGTGGCAGCCAAATCGATACCCGTTTTGGCCCAGCGTTATAACTTGCCGTTGCTAAAATTTGGTGATCATCAAATTTATCTAATACATGGCGCAAATAAAAGGTGCCAAAATCAATGTTGGTTTCGACATCAGTTAAGTCACCCTTCCAATTTTTCTTACCTTGTAACTTGGCTACGTACTTGGCCGTATTAGGCATCAATTGCATTAAACCAATAGCCCCAGCACTCGACTTTACATCTCTTATGTAACCACTCTCACGCCGCATGACTCCAAACACCCAAGCCGGTGGAATACGATTCTTTTGCGCAGCTAGCTCAACCTCTGAAAGGTATACAATCGGAAAACGAGTAGTAAGGGCTTTTTTCTTTTCCGCTCTACCGGCTGAAAACAGCGCTCGATCATAGAGCTCCCAACGTTCAGCCAATACGGCAAGAGCGGCCAACTTATCAGGCGTGGCTCCATCGAACAAAGCATTCCATTCTCGGCGCCCTTCCCACGGAATGTCCACTTGATAGTATTCACGCGCCCGTATCAACTCAGCGCTTTGTTCTAGCTCACCGAGGATTTTTTTATCAGCATCGATTGGTAAATCGGTAATCGCATACGCGGTGCCAAGCTTATCGGCGGCTAAAAAGCCGTGATAGGTTGGCAGCTGGCTCAAGGTTTCATAAATCGCATTGGCTATCGGCGTATGTCCAGCCTCCTCCAACGCTCGAGCTTCCCAGTAAGCCCAATGATCTTCTTCTTGCTCTTCTTTAGGCAGCCGTTTTAAGCTTCTTAATACTTTGACCCAATCTTGAGCGTATAACGCCGCTCGTATGCGCCATTCTTTTAGCTCTAGATCGTCGTCGCGTCCGGGCACACTATTTAGCCACTCATAGGCCTCGGGTAGACGGCGATAAGCACCTCGCATTGCCAGCAACCGATGCGTGTCGTAGTACCGGTCGTCATAGAAGCGATATTTTTCGTGATTCCCCAACCAGTAGTTCATGGCCGCAACAGGATCGTCTTTAGACCACAGCAAAACGAGGTCGACTACCGCACGGCGATTGAACGATGTGTCTTTTTCTAAAGCACCACTTTTTAAATACGCCTCTGGTGTCTTTCGCGCTTTTAACCAACCCTTAACCGGTTTCTGGTCTTGACGACTGAGGTAGTGCAGCACCGACTCAGCGTATTGCGGCTTAGTCTCATCCATCGATTCGTAAATGCGCTGCCAGATCGCTTTGATTGGTGGCGCTTTTCGACTTTCCAACTTGTCGAGCAATGCTGCACAAGCCTTTGGATGTTTCTTAGGTTGAACCCACAATTCCAATGCCGCAGGGTTGAGGGTTTCGAGTTTGCCGGCATTGGCCTGCGCTTGCAAAGTCTCACACGGCATGGAGGCTGCCATGTTGTATTCGTTCAATTTACGAAATATCGGCCATTGCTTGGTTGTTGCCGCACGTGCCTGGAGCTGACGGGTCAATTTTCGCGTCAAATTCTCATCTTTTGTTTCCCGCTCGAATTGATGTAGCGCGTTTAAATGAGACTGCGTTGGCGATACCGCCTCAAACGTTTTGCGCAGGTCAAGATAATCGAGGTAGTAAGCAATGGGATATGAGGTGCCGAGGGTGCCACGCAACTTCTTGTATTCGGTCGCATTTCCTTTTTCAAACGCCGAGTGAGCCTGTGCAAACAGCTTGCGCTCATCCACGAACTCATCAGGCACAGCCGCGTAGGTGGCAGTAGCCATTGGGATCAGCACGACTAAGGACACCAACCAAGGGTGATTATTGCTCATGGATTTTGTGTCTTCTCACCAGTATCCATAACGTAGTTCGGCCTGAGGCCGAAAAGCGGATACAATTATAGTTATAGAGTAAAGCGTAGTACAGGCAATTGAAAAATCAAGTGGAACAAAACAGCCCCATTGAAGCGAAGCCTCAGGAAATTATCAACATTTCCGGTTATCGCTTTGTCGAACTCGAACAACTGACCGAGTTGCAGGCCAACATGCTCGCCGATTTCAAAGAAATTGGCATAAAAGGCACCATCTTACTGGCTGATGAAGGTATCAATGCTGCCATGGCTGGCACTCGTGGGCAAGTTACAGCCGTAAAAGCCTGGTTCGAAAAAGACTCACGCTTCGCAAACTTATGGCTCAAAGAGAGTGAGTCAGACACGCTTCCTTTCTCAAAGCTTAAAGTAAGACTACGGCCAGAAATAATTACTTTTCAGTCAGGTGCGCAGAACCCGGTTTCACCTGCGCGCAATCCAGCACCTGCAATGAGCCCAACGAAACTTAAGCAATGGTTAGATGATAATGAAAACTTCACTTTGCTTGATACACGTAACCACTACGAAACAGCATCAGGCACGTTTGGCAAAGCTTTAGACTTAAAACTCAATACCTTTAAACAGTTTGGCGATGCTGTGAACACGGCATTGGAAAACGGTGAGCTCGATTTGAACAAGCCCGTGGTCACTTTTTGTACTGGTGGTATTCGTTGCGAGAAGGCCGCACCCTATCTTATCCAACAGGGCTTTACAGAGGTCTACCAAGTTGAAGGCGGCATACTCAATTACTTTGAGCAGTGCGGTGGCGAGCACTGGGATGGCAATTGTTTTGTATTCGATGATCGTGCAGAAATTAATCCTGTACTAGAACCCACTGGTGCACGCATGTGTGAAGAGTGTAACTTAGCTATTCCAGCCAACGACACCTGCCCTTGCGGTGCAGTTACTCCTTCGTAGCCATTGAAATGGTATAGCTCTGGCCTTGCTTGAGCTTTTTATAATTCCCGAACACATCGGTGAACGCACGCTTTACAAACTGCCTTAGGCCATTGATCGTAACAACGACAATGCGAGCGCCAGGCTGCATACGTAGGTAAGCATCGTAAAACGAGATGTAAAACATCTCGTTGCCCACTTTGGCAGGCAAGTTAGACACGACCAACGAAAAGCCTGCATCGAGTGGCGTGGCGCTAAAAGCGTTACTCAAGTAGATTTGCGTATTATCCAATCCGTTTCGTTTCGCATTGGCCATTGTGTAATCTACCGCAATAAAATCCCGATCAACTAGATGGACAAGCCCCAACTTAGCTTGGGCGGCAATGGCCAGACCCAATGGGCCATACCCGCAGCCCATATCAAACGCCACCTCATCACTGGCAACATCCAAATAATCGAGCAATAGCAGGGTGCCATCATCGATTGCTCTAGGGGAGAAAAGACCCCATGTTGTTTGAAATTCGAGCACAGAGCCCAATAGTTCTGCGGATATTGTCTGATCTTTGCGCAATCGATCAACGTCGGCGACGGAGGTAGATTTACTCGACATACTTGAATTTTTCCAATAGTTGGCAGACCTACTACCCATAAGCTGTGCGTAAGTGACACCAAAGTACAAACTAGACGTAAATAATATGCGAATCCGCCGATAATAACCGTGTAAAATTGCGCCGATGTGGTTATCGTGCTTTTCGTAGAGCAGAAGCTCAGGAGAATTTAATGCGGTTGATCTTGTTAGGCGGTCCAGGTGCCGGAAAAGGCACTCAGGCTGGGTTGCTAACTGAGAAATATGGGATTCCCCAAATTTCTACAGGTGACATGTTACGTGCGGCTGTCAAAGCACAGACACCCATAGGCGTGCATGCGAAAGAGATCATTGATCGTGGCGATTTGGTCTCCGACGATCTGATCATAAGCCTAGTCAAAGAGCGTATTGCTCAGCCCGATTGCAAGAACGGTTTTTTGTGTGACGGCTTTCCTCGAACCATCGCACAAGCCAATGCACTCAACGCTGTGCATTTCGATTTGGATGCGGTCGTTGAAATTGATGTTGACCCTGAGGAGATCATCAAACGTATGAGTGGTCGCAGGGTACACGCAGCGTCAGGCCGCACATATCATATTGAATTCAACAAACCCAAAGTTGAAAACGTAGATGATGAAACTGGCGAGCCACTGATTCAACGCGAAGACGACAAGGAAGAAACCGTCCGTTACAGACTCGACGTTTATAAAGAGCAAACAGCGCCATTGATATCGTATTACCAAGACTGGTCTCGCAGTAACGACCCAGCTGCGCCAAAGTACATCAAAGTTAATGGCCTGGGGGATGTTCAAGACGTGAGTGATCGTATCGTGGCAGCGCTTGATGGTTAGGCGTTTAGTGACGAACCTGCGAAGGCATAATATCTAATATGCCGTTCCTACCCAAACATATCTATGGAATACGAACATCGCCTAAAATGTTATCAAAGTAAGTAACGTTGTCACCGATCTCTGTGTTGCAGCCTGGACCGCTTATATAAATTCCCCAACTATTACTTTCTGCGATTTCAGCATTATCAATACTAAAATTCGCTGCATTCTGAACACTGCACACCACTTTAATTGCCCCCGTATTTGGCTCCGATGCACCTGCATTTGTTATCGTGACATGGTTGAGTGTTTTGTCTCCTCGGCCGGATAATCGGAAGCCGAACCAATTGTCCTCATTAGGGCCATCGCCGCGCATCACAATCGGCTTGTCAGCCGTACCGATAGCTTCAAAAACGCCGTCGATATCAACAACCGAATCCGATACCATAATTATTTCAGTACCCGGCTCAATGGTTAGAGCACCTTTGTTTATAGTGACACCATTCCAACTGTAGGGAACGCCAAGATCGGGCATGGAAAATTGAACGTCGTCGTAGCCGTTACGAGGAATGCCGACCGTGTCGTCTAGGTTGCCAGAAAAATCAGAGTTACCTCCCATTGTGCTCGCTAACTCCAGCGTTATCGATCCAACAGCATCATTCTCCGTGATTCGATTACCTTGAAATTGATCAATAATATGCCTATCGAAATTAAAATTTATAGCCGCGTTTTGGTTATAACGAATGAGCGTATCGACAATCCTAAAACGTGACCGACCTTGCCTTGCACTGATCGCAGCCGCCGTGCTTTGTGTTCCACCGGCGTATTGAATAACAGCACCGCGCAGTAAATTACCAACGCTAGTACTGTCTTGGAACTCAATCCCCCCCCAATAGCCTGGAATGTTCACCTCACCCGTTAACACCACAGGTGTATCAGGCGTACCGTTAACAGTCAGCGTTGCATTTTGGGGAACGATGAGTTTCACCTCATCACCGAATTTCAACACAACGCCTTCATCCAAGCGCAAAGTGGCACCCGGACCAATCGTTAGTGTTTCAGGCACGACATAGCAACCTTGCGTGAGCACAGTCAGACCCTGCAATACCTGTGTTTTCAAAACGGATTGTTCGCAGCTCAGTGAATCTAGATCGTCTGGTACGTTCCAAGTAGGGAGCGGGGTGTTTGCACTGCTAGTAGATGGGCCTGTACTTTTTGCAGTCACGCACAACACGGCGCTACGCTCAGATAGATTATTGCTAGCATCCACTGCTTGCACTTGATAACAATAAGTTTCACCTTCTTCTACCGCTGTGTCTAGGACGAATGTGCTGGTAACACGCAATAGAATGTCGTTTATCATTTGTGCACTACTGCCACGGTAAACATTAAACCGCACAACATCACTGATGTCAGAATGGCCCCACAGTATTTGGATTGATGACCCTGTTGTCGCAAGCTCTACAAGGCGAGTCGGTGCAGGTGGTGCAATATCATCATCTATTAGCAAAGGAGATGCGAGCACCGGAAGTGATGCAACTGATCTATTGCCTGCAAAATCGACTGCAATAATTTCATAAGAATACGGTTGAATCGACAGTAGCTGCGAATCGGTGTACACCGGATACGGTGTAGATGCAATGCGTTCTCCATCGCGCACTACAATGTACTCTTTCACAGCAACATCATCTTCAGAGGGGTCCCAGACAACAATAATTTCATCGCTACGGCTACCAAGTGCTCTTACCGACTCTGGCACCGTTGGGGCGATGGCATTGTTATCGATAAATTCACCGCCTAAGTTCAGCCCTGATCGCGTGACACTCTGCGTGTTGGTCGTCTTATCAGTGAGTAGAAACGAAACCAATCCATTTTCGATCGACACACTGTTTCGATTTAAGAATCCATCAATGCCTTGATCGTTGACTGCATAGTTACCGCTAATAGTATCTTCGCCGTTAATACCGTAAGACACTAGCACCGGTTCGATCAGTTGAAATACCTCGGCTGCAGACTCTGCATATTCGCTTGCACTCGGTAAGGTTTTGAATTGCGCAGTCGAATTGAATTCAGTGTCTAAGTCTAATGCTTGTTGCGCAAACCATCGACGCAAGCTTAGGTCACTAAAACGATTGATATTACGAGTACCATCGCTGTAGGCCATTGCATAAACCGTTACGTCTTTAGAAGTGCGAACACTCAGCACCCAAGGTCCAGTACCTGCCAACGACGTTACACTGAATTGCGAACTTGTATCCAGAGCAAGCTCACTCAGCTTGCCATCGGACGACTTCACGTCGACGACGTCGGCTGCTGCAAGTGCCGTGGCACTAACCGCTCCACGAAGCATGATGCCGGTACCGATAATACCGCCTTCCTCGTCTGGATCGTCATAGCTGTCGCCCGTGCAAGCCACTGCTGTAACCATTACAAAAGCCAGAAAAAGTATGGCGACGACCTTGCGAAGGCTCAATCCACTATTTGTCATCGTTGTTGTTGTTTTCATCGTTCTTGCGTTCGACTTTACCGGCTTGGGTAACGTGGTGTCGAAAAATTCTGTGACACTCGTCGCGAGTACCCAAACTTGTTCTAAATCTTTACCCTGCCAACGCTTTCTTCATGGCTTTCAGCGTCGTTTCTGGCTGTTCCGACATCATCATGTGCCCACAGTCTTTGAGTAAAAAATACGACCCTTCAAGTTGTGAGCACAGCTTAGCTCCCAACTTTGCGGGCGTCATGCGATCAGCATCCCCAGCAATAACAGCCACCTTTGCGTTTCCTGCTAAGTATTTAGCTGCCGCATCCCCATTTTTATAATCGTTGCAAGCATTCAGGTCGGCAAACAATACACCGTCGTCTGCCTGCTCTAACAAAGCTTCCATTGTGTTGTAAGCACTGATACCCGACACCGGGTTGTTGCCAATACGCGACCCAAAACCATGACCAAACATATTGATCATCTCAATGGCTGCGTGTTCGTTATTGCGCGCCGCATCCAATAACGGTGCGCCAACCACCATCGGCGCAGAACTTCCGAGCAACAGTAATTTATCCATTTGTGCCACTCGGCTAGCTGCCGCTTCTAACATGACAAGTGACCCCATACTATGACCACAGTAAATTAAATTATCATTTGCTAACGGATGAGACTGTGCCAGATGATCTACAAGACTGTTCACCCAGCTAGCATTGTCTTCAATGGTAACGAGCGGCTCACCTTCACTTGCACCGTGCCCGGGCAGGTCTGGAATGACCACGTTATAACCGTGCCGAGCAAAATATCGACCGAGCAAAACCCATACCGTTCGATTAAGACCGGCGCCATGCAACAGGACGAAGGTAGGTAGGCCTTCACGCCATTCAACGCCACCAGAGCCGACGAAAATTGTTTGCTTATTAAATTCAGTTTTCATGAGGCTACCTTTTCTGCACGACGAAGTGCACCGGCCAAGTCGGCAAGTAGATCATCAGCCGCTTCCAGACCTACAGAAAGTCGAACCAAACCCGGAGAAACTCCAGCCTGAATGAGATCGGCATCGTCCATGCGTGAATGTGTGGTACTTGCAGGATGAATAACTAATGACTTTGCGTCCCCTACGTTGGCTAAATGCGAAAACAATTGCAGCCCTTCAATAAAGGCGCTACCCGCAAGCCGACCGCCTTTTAGTTCAAAACTAAACACAGCACCACACCCCTTTGGCAGTAGCTCTTTTGCAATCTCGTGATCTGGATGGCTTGGTTGTGATGGATGATGTACAGCAGACACGGCATTATGAGTTGCAAGAAAATCGACTATTTTCGTTGTGTTACTCACGTGTCGGTCCATGCGCATAGGCAAGGTTTCTAACCCTTGCAGTAAATGAAACGCATTAGTGGGAGACATACTTGCACCGAAGTCACGCAAGCCCTCTTTACGTGCGCGCATGATGTAGGCGTAGGGTCCAAACTCTTCAACAAAATTCATCCCGTGAAAACCGGCGTAGGGTTCTGACAACCCAGGAAAGCGATCTGATTTTTCCCAACGGAAGCGACCACTATCAACCAGAGCACCACCAACGGCAACACCATGACCACCAATGAATTTGGTTAATGAATGTATGACAATATCGGCGCCCAGCTTTATCGCCTGCATTAAATAAGGCGTGGTCAGCGTGGCATCGACCATTAAAGGTAGCCCGTTATCGTGCGCAATAGCCGATACGCGCGGGATGTCAACGATTTCACAACGAGGGTTAGCGATGGTTTCTGCAAATAAAAATTTAGTGTTGGGCCGAATAGCTGCAGCAAAGGCATCCGGGTCGCTTGGATCGACAAAAGTGGTTTCAACACCAAAGCGCGGCAAGGTATAGCTCAACAAGTTATGCGTACCACCGTATAACGATCGCGATGCAACAATGTGATCCCCTGCCCCTGCAATGGTTGTCATACCCAAATGAATAGCAGCCATACCGCTAGCCGTACACACAGCACCTACACCACCTTCTAGCGCCGCAACTCGTTCTTCAAGCACACCCACAGTCGGGTTGGATATACGCGAATACACATGACCCGCTCGCGCAACATCAAATAACGAGGAGGCTTTGTCACTATCATCGAACACAAAGGACGTGCTTTGATAAATAGGCGTGGCACGCGCACCCGTTTGGCTATCCGGCCTTTGCCCGGCATGCAAGGCAAGTGTGTCGAAGTGCAGATTTTTGGGGGCACTCATTAGATTGTATCCTTCTGGCTTATGCTTAAAACCATGTTCAGTTTATGTAATGCCAAACTCGGCTTCACGTTCTTTTTTAACCACTTCGTAGTGTTCAGCTAGCAAATCACTTTTGGTCACTATGCCCAGTAGCACAGGTTTTTCTTCATCAGAATCATCCACTACTGGTAAAAATTCAACTTGTTGCTCAGCCATTCGCTGCAAGGCGGTGACGATATTCATACTGGCGCTCACAGCAAAATCAGCTTCGATTGCCGCTGCCGTTGCTGGATGATCAAGCCCCTCTTCCATGGCGTGCACCACCACCAGCTGCAAGGTTAAACTGCCATGAAACACCCCGTCTTCATCAGCGATCATCGCCAAGCGTTGACGTTGCACACCCATCTTTGATTCCAACTCCCCAACTGTACTGTCGGGGGATACGGTGGTGTAGCGTTGATTCATTAAGTGTTCAATACGATGCGTCATCAACAAACTGATATCACGGCCAGACGAAATATTGACCGAACGTTGTGATAACTGCCAACGAAAGAAAGAGCCGTGGCCGGTTAGCGACATGGTGGTGCTGGCAAACGCTGCAGCCGTCATAACACCCAAGGTAATTTCATAATTGCGTGTCAGTTCAAACACAATGAGAATGGTTGAGATGGGTGCGCCTAGCATGGCTGAGGCGACCGCTGCTGTGCCAACCACCGCGTAGACCCCTTGCTCAGCAACAGGCAAACCAGTAAACGACACAACAAACCAAAAGCTACCACCTAACAAGGCACCGATGTATAACGCTGGACTGAATACACCGCCTGCAAAACCACTACCAATGGCTAAGCCAACAGCCAATACTTTGAACACGAGCAGCGCAAGCAAGATATTGATCGGCATTTCACCGCGTAAGGTTTGCCCAATGGCTTCTGTTCCAACACTGAGAATAAGCGGAAGCTCAACGGCCACAATACCAATAAGACACCCCGCCACTGCAGGACGAATCCACTGTGGCACTGGCACAACTGCCCAGCCTTTTTGACACAAGCCAACCAGTTGCAGCACCACCCAGGAGACACCAGCACCAACGATCCCCAGCCCCGCAAATAACAGTAGCTCCCAATACGATGTGAGCGTGTAGTGCGGTAAATAAAATAAAGGTTCACCACCAATAAATACATCGCGCACAACTACGGCCACCATGGCCGCAATAACAATAGGGGCAAACACACGCAGCGTGTAGTAACCAACGATTACTTCTAATGCAAAGATAACCGCGGCAATCGGTGTGGCAAACGAGACGGTGACGGCCGCCGCAGCACCGCAGCCAAGCATGGCCAAAGATTGTCGACGATCAAGCCCGAGCTTTTCTGCAATCCACGCACTTAAGGATGCACCGATATGCACAGCCGGCCCTTCACGACCCAATGGTGCACCAACACCAATCGACAAAGCGGCCGCGATGGCCGCACCGAATCCCGAACGTACCGACATGCGCGCACTGTTCAACGCACAGGCCTCCATCACATCGGCAATACCGTGATAGCGTTTACCGGGCAACCATTCCATGAGTAAGCCCACCAAAAGTCCGCCTACGGTTGGTACTAAAATGACACGCCACGCCGGTAAGTCTTGTGCAATTTGTGCAAAGCGAAATTCAGATGCCTCACCAAACCCAATGAACTGCACAAATAAAATAAGTTGAATAAGCGCAACCGTTGCAAGACCAACAACGCCACCAATAACCGCTGCGAACACAAAAAACAGAACGCGATTCAACAACGGAGATTGTAGTGTTTCTCGCAAATTCATTAGTGCGTGTTACCCATGCTGCGCTGGGTAAAGCGTTTTCTTAACGGTGGAACTCGATCAAGCCCGAGCAACCCAAGCGCGCGTAAGTGAGCTGGCATCGATGCACTACCACGAAAGGTTCGAGCCAGTAGATCAGTCATACGAACCACTTGCGTGTGATCTTGTTTACGCGTATCCGCAAAGGCTTGCAGCAAAGCGCTATTACCTGGGTCGATATTGACATCGGACAACGCCTGTAGCAAAGCATCAGCATCGCGCATGGCCAAGTTGTAGCCTTGACCGGCAACCGGATGCAACAAACGCAGTGCGTTACCCATTAGCAGCAAGCGTTGAGCGATCTGTTGTTTGGCTTCTATGCGTATTAGCGGTACAAAAGCACGCTTGCCCACGTCTACAAACTTGCCTAGTCGATGCCCGAATGCGGTTTGTAAGGTGGTCAGAAAGTCTTCATCATTCATTGCGCTCAACTGATCTTGCATGTCTGGGTTAATACAATAAACAAAACTTGCTGTGTTAGCGGGCCGCGGTAGCATGGCAAGTGGACCACTGGGCGTGAATCGCTCATAGGCCACATTGTTGTGTGAACTATCCAGTGAGACAACCCCAAGAATACCCACTTGGTCGTAGTCGGTATGTTCGGTTGCAATGCCCGCAGCATCACGCAAGCTGGAGCTTACGCCATCGACTGCGATAACCAAACGCGCTTGTAAGGTTTGCTTTTTGTTATCTTGCGAATAATGCACGGTTGCGAAATCATCACCGTACTCAACTTGTTGAACAGTGGCCGCGGTTAATCGATTAACAGCACTTTGCTGCAATGCTGGCTGAAACGATTCAAGAAAAGCGACGTTATCAACTACGTACCCCAACGCATCAACGGCATGCTCTGCGCTATCGATTTGCGTACTACCAAAATAGCCTTTATGACTAACGTGCACACGTTTGATTGCACACGCATCGCTCGATGCTTGTTGCCACAGTTGTTGTGCTTGGAGCGTGTTGACAGTAGAGTCGGACAAGGCCGTGTAGCCCCTGGAGCCTGCCACCGCCACTGTTGCGCTTTGTTGCTCGATCAGAGCCACCGACCAGCCACCATTTGCCAGCATGATGGCCAGCGGTGTACCGACCAGTCCGCCACCAACAATGGCTATGTCAACAGCGGCAGCTTCACTCACGCAGGGTTCATCAGGCTTTCTATCTGCTGAACCGTTTTGGGTACGTCTGCAGTTATCACATCGTGACCTTTCTTAGTAACAACAACATCGTCTTCAATACGAATACCAATGTCGCGATATTTTTTCGGGATTTTTCGAGAGTTGTTTAAATAAAGACCTGGCTCAATAGTGAGCACCATACCGGGCTCTAGTAACCGAAAATTACCGTCGATTTTATACTCACCAACATCGTGTACATCCTGACCAAGCCAATGACCGGTGGTGTGCATGTAGTACGGTTTAAACGCTTGTTCTTTTAATAAGCTTGCCAGTGAGCCTTTTAAAATACCCAAGTCGCGCAGCCCCTGCGTAAGCACCTTAACAGCCGCATCGTGCGGGTCATTCCAATGGTTACCAGGCTTGACTGCCGCTATTGCCGCCATTTGTGCGGCCAATACAATTTCGTAGACATCTTTTTGATCTTTGCTGAACCGACCATTCACTGGATAAGTACGTGTGATATCGCCAGCGTAACCTTCAAATTCCGCTCCCGAATCAACCAGCACCAGAGACCCATCTTCTAACACATCGCTGTTTTCTGTGTAATGCAAAATACAGCCATTTTCACCGCCGCCCACAATCGGTAAAAATGCATGACAGGCATTGTTGCTCCGATAGTGACTAATCAAGTTTGCTTCTAACTCATACTCAAACATGCCTGGCTTACAGTTTTGCATGGCACGCTTGTGACCATCGGCGCTAATCTTAGCCGCTTTTTTAAGCAATACTACTTCTTGTCGGCTTTTTTGCACGCGCATTTCATGTAAGTGATAGTCCAATGAAATAAAGGCGTCAGGGTCGGCGCCATCGCGCCGACTTGAACGCGCTTGGTTTAACCAACCGAGTAGTTGCACGTCGAACGGTTGGTCTTTACCCAGTGTGTGATAAACGTATTGCCGCCCCTCGAGTAGGCCAGGCAAGATGTCGTCAATGTCACCAATAGGAAAAGCATCGTCGGCACCTAGTGCTGAAGGTGCGCGTTCAACACCCAACCGCCGACCGTGCCAAGTTTCTTTTAAAGGATCACGCTCGCGACAGAACATTAAAAACTGGCCGGCTTTTCGACCGGGTATCAGAACCATTAATGCTTCGGGTTCTTTAAAACCACTAAGGTAATAAAAATTACTGTCTTGACGATAAGGGTATTCAGTATCTCGACTACGAATAACTTCATGCGCGGCCGGAATAATGGCGATAGCGTTATCACCCATGATGCGCATTAACGAACGTCGTCGTCGTTTGAGTTCCGCGGCTAACGTTTTACTGATGGCTGTCATCTGCTTAATGAACCTGAGTTTCGGTAGCCACAACGGGCTGCAATTCTTCACTGATCAATAAAACACCAACCCTTACATACTCATGGAGTTCGACCAGGGTTTCTTCATCAGCCGTGTCTAAATTGTCGCTGGCGGTGGAGTCAATCTCATTAAAATCCATAATAAGTTCACTCGTATTGACCGGCAACTTATAGTTCGCTCGCCCTGCTGTGCCCAGACCGACGCCATAACAAAAGCCTGCACAAAAATCACCCAAACCTCGGAGCCGTTCCGCTATGGCTACTGTGTCTTCCGGTAACAAAGGGTTAAAACCCAAGTCGGCGTCGTTTAACGATTCGTGCACTAGTGCAAACCAACTGTCTAAGGCCTTGATATCGTCTGTGCGATCAGCCAATGAACCCGGCGCTAATGCGGCAGCATCGAGTAACTCACCCAGCCAGACACCTTTGGCCATGGCCGACGGTTGGGCACTGAGTAACCCGCAAAGCAGTCCATGAGCCTCAGATGGGCTAATTGGAACCTCTAATCGGCCTAATAACACCGATAAATCGTCAAATTGTGTGTTCACAGGTACCAGAACGCTTGCCTGAAGGGGACCGGTCAAGTATACAATGCAGACTGTCACAAAGCAGGCCCAAGTATGAGTCGTTCCACAGTCGATAAAGAGTTCACATTGATGCAATCCAGAGTTCAGGATATAGCTCGCCTGTGCACGCAATTGCGACAAGAAAATAAAGCCCTCATTGAGCAGCAGAACGAGCTGGTCGAAGAACGATCAAAGCTGATTGAAAAAAATGAGATGGCGCGCGCAAAGGTTGAGCAAATGATCACCCGGCTCAAATCAATGGAAGCGAGTCAATGAGCCAGAAAGCGAATAAAGACGCAACCGAAAGTAAACCAGTCAAGCTGCGCATATTAGACAAAGAAGTTCAAATTGCTTGCAAGCCTGGTGAAGAAGACGATCTTGCCAAAGCGGCTGCACATGTTGATAAATCTATGCGTGAGTTGAGATTGCGAAACGCGTCATCAAGTATAGAAAAAATTGCTATTGTTACCGCGATCAATACAGCAAACGCCTTGTTGCAATCGCGTTCAATTGATAGTAACGACAACGCCGTAACTGACCAGCTTGCATCAATCAATGACAAGCTTGAAGAACTGTTGGTTGAAGAGAAGTAAGTCTTACATCGTATGATGATTAGACCGACCAGTTTGTAACCTGTAGTTCACATGCGCACCCAACGTGATCGTGCTACTCTCCTAGGCGTATCATCTGCGGTGTTTGTTATCTAGCTGGGTATATCCCTTGACCTAATTCGACACCCCGGGGTCTTCTGGTCACTGTTGTTGTGCATGTCCGCTACGGCGGAAAGCCTGATACGGTTCCGGTCGTCCCCACCTGAACCGACTGGTTCAAGGTAGCACACTGGAAACGGCATTCGTGGTTGATACACTCCAATTAAAGCGCGACCAAGAACGCAACAAGCTTCGTGCAACCATCAAACAACAACGCAAAGCGTTGAGCAATGCCGAACTTGAAAAAGCGGCGCATGCATTGTTCTTAAACTGTACGCCTTTTTTCAGTGATGTTAAAAGCGTTGCCGGTTATCAGGCGATGTCTGGTGAAATCCCGTTAAACCCCATATTTGATTACTGCCATAACCAAGGCATTACTACCCTGCTTCCTATTATGCGTAACAAGGCGTTGATGTTTGCACCATTCGATGCAACGACTTCGTTTAGTACAAAGCAGTATGGTATTCAAGAGCCAGATGTTGATGAGTCGCAATGGCTCACGCCTAATGAACTTGAATTGGTGCTTGTACCGTTGGTGGCGTTTGATAAAACCTGTAACCGCATTGGTATGGGTGGTGGGTTTTATGATCGCAGTTTTGAATTTAGGAAAACCGCTGCTGGACCACCAACTTTGGTGGGTGTGGCGCATGAGCTTCAGCGGGTTGATGATGTATATGTTGAAGACTGGGATGTGGGGTTGGATTTTGTTGTTAGTGATGTGGGAGTAGTTGAGGCGCCTATGCTTCGGACTCTAGCGGGAAGTTAACTCGTTTAAAATTGAACCATTAATTCGCTTACTCATGACAACCGTTCCTTAGCGGCAATGCCAGTTACCGCAACATCATAGTCCATTGAGTCACCATTCGAATGCCATACTGCTTCTGTACTTAGTTTCAAAGAATCATCGCTTTTTAATGGTGTCAGTGTTTTGCTCAGTACGGTTCCATCGGGTTTGAAGAACTGCAGCTCGCCCGTTGCCAGCCTGTGCACCGAATAACCACCTTCATGCAATTGCACGTGATGGTAGTGACACACTTCTATTAAATTTTCCATTGAAGTCTCCCCACCATTTGACCAATGGACGATATGGTGCGCATCCAAAAATTTATTACAATCACAACCGGGGAACATGCACTGCCCGTCTCTTATGTTTAAAGCGCGCCTTATGCCCGTTGAGACTGCACGAGAGCTACGCCCAATGCTTAACGGCTCGGAACCCTTAGTTAACACGGGAACAATTTTGCAGCTACAACTTAATCGACGGACCGACTCCACCGGTAAGCCCACCTGCTTTTCGATATAACAGTCTGGCTCACCTGTTGGCTTTGCTTGAACCTCTCCAGCTAGAACTTCGCTGTCAACATGCACGACCACTTGATAGCGGTCTGCGGTATTAGCGTTGGTAGACGCACTTTCTAGTGATTGGCTGGCGGTGCCGAAGCGCGCGAATGACAACAGGTATTCTTCGTTATCTACAGTTCCAATACGAGTGATAGCACGTGCCTTTGAATAACTGAGTTGCCCACTGGCAAAGGCTTCACGGGTTTGTGGCAGGTGTTGCAGGTGTTGCAGCGCATACCCCCAGGGCACAAGTGGGCTACACGAAGCTTTTCACGGGCTGCACCAAATGAAATACCGCAGCGCCAATTCAACCAATGAGCACACTTGTGCCCTGGGGGTAAGAGCGGCTACCTTCTTGACCCCACCCGTTACGGGTGTCGAACTCGGCAATCATCATTAAATGCTGAAAGGTTGCCGCGTTTAGATTCGCCATTAAGCGCGTGATGGAGTCTTCGAGGTCTGCAGTTGAAACAGTGGTGAAATCGGGGTTCGCTTCCATGCTATTCGCTCCGTTTTGATTACCGCTATACTGTATATTTAATCAGTATTAAAATCAAGCGGCGAATTCAAGTTTTACGTTATCAAAGTGAATTTATTTGCGAGGCAATTAAGCACTATAAATCGCAAAACGTCCCCGCAGGAATGTGCATTGCATCCGTGATCAGGTTATGTGATTGTGCTAGCTATTTTTGTGTGCCTCATAAAATGAACGAAGCACCGCATTCATTTTCGTTTGATACCCTCGACCTTGAGATCTAAACCACTGCACCATGTCCTCATCAAATCGAACCGTTAATCGTTCTTTACCCTCAGATGGATAACGCACCTTAGCGTTTTTCCAGAACTCGTCGGTTAATTCTGGAATGTCGTCCGTGTTAATGTCGTCCTCAGGCATAGCTGAAAGCTGTTCAGAAGTCAGTGCTTTTTTGTATCGCTTTTTTATAATGTCGTCGTTCCTCACGAGTCGCTTTACGAGCTGAAATTAGCCGAGTCGTACCATCGCGGTCCGTATGAACAACAGCCAAAACTAATACACCATCTAACAAACCAAGGCTAACCTCTCGAATTTCCCCATAGTCAGTGCTGTCATCAATTCTGGTAAGTACCGGCCTTCAAATTGTTAAGGCCTACACGTTAAATATCCAACAACACACTATTGCACTGACACATCACTACTTCAAAAACAACTCAATAGCCTCATTCTCAGACTCGTCTTCAGAAATAAAATTCAACTCACCAACAAACTGCTGCAAGTCCAATTCACTGGCTTCAAGCTTTTCAAGCCCAACCAACACACGCCCATAAGCGGCACCGTGATTTCTATAATGAAATAGTGAAATATTCCAATGTTCACCAACCTTGGTTAAAAAATCGTAAAGCGCACCGGGGCGCTCTGGAAATCGGAAGCGATAAATACGTTCACCGGGAAGTGATGCATGACCACCAATCATGTGTCTCACGTGCAGCTTGGCGGTATCGTTACGCGTCATGTCTAGCACTGAATAACCGTCAGACTCTAGCGATCTAATCAGTTCTTTACGCTCGGCAGCACCACCACTCAATTCAACTCCAGCAAACACGGCAGCCTTATCGGGCCCTGCATAACGGTAGTTAAATTCAGTGACGCTACGCTTACCTAACGCTTCGCAAAAACCTTTAAAGCTACCCGGCTTTTCTGGCAGAGACACCGCCAACAACGCTTCACGGCTTTCACCAATTTCTGCACGCTCTGCAATATGACGCAGACGATCAAAATTTAAGTTGGCACCGCTGTTAATACCGATAAAGGTCTTACCGGTTACTTTGTTGTCTTGGATGTAGCGCTTCATACCTGCAACAGCTAACGCCCCGGCAGGTTCTGTTAACGTTCGTGTGTCGTTAAATATATCTTTTATCGCCGAAGACATTTCATCGACGGTGACCAACACAATCTCATCAACAAATTCTTTGCATACTTTGTAAGTCTCTGTACCAGCGCGACGAACGGCCACCCCATCAGCAAACAATCCAACTTGTTCCAAGTCAACGCACTCCCCTGCTTGCATCGCTGCGTACATACAAGCTGCATCGACCGGTTCCACTCCAATAATGCGAACCTCTGGGCGAATGTATTTCAGGTAGGCCGAAACACCTGCAGCTAACCCACCGCCACCAATTGGAATAAAAACCGCATCGAGTGTGCCGGGATGTTGCTGGCAAATTTCTACGCCAACCGTGCCCTGTCCTGCAATGGTGTCTTGAGCATCAAATGGATGGATAAACGAGAAATCTTTTTCATCGGCGAGTTTTAACGCATGTTCCAGCGCTGCACTAAAGTCGTCACCAACCAGAATGGCTTCAGCGCCAAGCGCACGCACAGCATCCACCTTGATCGACGGCGTGGTGCTGGGCATAACAATACAAGCCGTAAGTCCGAGGTGCTTGGCGGCAAGGGCAACACCCTGCGCGTGGTTTCCGGCACTCGCGGCAATCACGCCATTAATGGTTTGTTGTTGTGTGAGCTGGTAGATGCGGTTGAACGCACCTCGGCACTTGAAGGAAAAAATCGGTTGCTCGTCTTCACGCTTGAGCAATATGTGGTTATCCATCCGCTGTGATAGTAGCGGCGCTGCATGCAACCGAGTCTCTTTACTGACGTCATAGACCCTAGCTGACAGTATGCTTTTGATATACTGCTGGTGAAAACTGCTCATATGGTGAAACCGTACCGGACCGCTGTTTGAGCTATTCAATGTACCCCGTTTTCCCACCATTGTGGGCACCATTATCGATACTCGGATCGCACTCCCCATGCATAAAGGTAAACACGCCGCAGCTTTGGCTGCCGTTCAGATGGTTAAACCTGACTCTATTCTAGGAGTAGGCACAGGCTCAACCGTTGAGATTTTCATTGATGAGCTGGCTAAATCAGGCATTCGGCTAGAAGGTGCTGTCGCAAGCTCTGAGGCCACTGCTACACGTTTGCAGAACCATGGCATTGAAGTACTCGATTTGAACATGGTCGGCTCGCTCGATCTTTACATCGACGGCGCTGATGAGGTCAACCCGAACCTTGAACTGATCAAAGGTGGCGGTGGTGCTTTAACCAGAGAAAAAATTATTGCCGCCGTCAGCCAGGAATTCATCTGTATTGTCGACGACACCAAGGTAGTGGATGTACTGGGTGAGTTTCCATTACCCGTTGAAGTTATTCCTATGGCACGTAGCTACGTGGCGCGCGAAATAGTCACACTGGGCGCCGATCCTGAATACCGTGAAGCGCCACGCACCGATAATGGCAATCAAATTCTAGATTGCGTGGGTATGCACATCGACGACCCAGTGACAATGGAGGCCATGATCAATAGCATTGCAGGGGTGGTAACAGTTGGATTGTTTGCCAACCGTCCGGCTGATCGTCTGCTGATAGGTTATGTGGACGGTCGAGTTGAAGAGCGTGTTGCTGCTAGCGACGCATAAGCTATGTGTCGTCGGCGTTATTGTCGCCACTGACTAGCGGCAATAACATACGGATAGTAGTGCCGGTTCCTGGACTGACCGCCTTCACATCACCACTGTGCTGGGTTACAACTTTTGCAACCAGCGCCAAACCAAGCCCGATGCCTTTGAATTTCTTGGCAACCTTGGCATCGCGTTTGAACCGCGTAAATAGATCACCCATAATAGCGGGGTCTATGCCAACGCCTTCATCACTGACTTCCAATAAAACATGTTCGCCTTGGCGTTCGGTTCGGGTGATAACTCGCCCACCTTCGTTGGAATACTTAATAGCATTCCCCACCACGTTAGCTACCGCACGCTCAAGCGATGCAGCATCGCCGTTCATCCATAAGTCGTCATCGGTGGTTTCAATTTCAAACTGAATGTTACGGCTACGTGCTTGCGGTAAGAGCTGATCGAGCGCGTTATCAACCACTGCATTAAATAATACTTCCTCGAACTTATCGGCAGAAAGTGTATCGGCTCTTGACACATGCAGCAGGTCATCCATCATGTTCAAGCTTCGATTTATATTCGATTTAATGCGATCACTAATACCCTTGTCAATTTCATCTTCTTCTCCTTCGAGTAAATACAAAGCAGAGATCAGTGGTGAGCGTAAATCGTGTGAAAGGTAGTCCACCATTTCTGATCGCGCCCGCTCTACTGATCGAATTTCTGATACGTCGACCACCGTTGCGCAAACAAGCCTGTCGGTAAGACTTGCGCCCACGGTATTAAAGTTAATAACCGACTCCCGTTCAGCATCGACATAAGTTATTTGCCACGCGGCAGAATCGAGAATGAGTTCTTGGATTCGTTGCTTATCATTTTTATCATCCCGTTCGTTATCGCTTTTACGCGTCACCAAATTGATAAAGTCGATCAACAACACATCGTTTTTAAGCGATGGCATCAATTCAAACACGAGATCGTTTCCACGAACCATCTCTCCAGCTGCATTCCATACGATAAGCCCGGCTGGGCTGCCTTCTAAAATGGAGTCACTTACCGCGCTGATATTACGCAGTCCGGCTACTTGGTCACTGAGCTTTAGTGTGTTAATTTGCAATCGTTCAATGGAACCAGACAGCGGTGGTGGCTTATGACGTGATTTTACTCGCGCCAACGTGTCGATGTAGCTGGTCAGCTGGCTTGCGACAGTCTCGTCTTCAATAGACAAAGACATTTCGAGCTTACCCGGCGTAGGGTATCGCTTTGAATAGATTCCATTCGTACTAACCCACCGATCCAAAGGCGGCTTCTCCGCGGCTCTAGGACTACCAACACCTCCAGAAAAATGCTGCCCCTTTGCACTGAATCGCCAACCTTGAATAGGCAAATGCCGTTCTGCGTTTCTGAAGAAATCGACGAGTAAATCGTTTTCGCTGTTGTCGAGTTGCGACAGTGGAGCGAGCAACGCGGTCTCTCTTTCCAAAAAACGATTCAGGTAGTTAAGCCGATTCCAACTCCATAAGATGTAACTGATAAACAGTGGAATACTTGCCGATAAAGGCGCGTACCAACTATTGGTGAGACGGTACAAACCAAAGCTGATAAAAATGGGGAGTAACGCACCTAAAGATGCAATAAGCAAACCCCATTGAGGCGGCGCTCTTGAATAGACCAACAACATCAATGGGAATAGTACGAGAGCCACCAAAACGTTAAGTCGATAATCAATTTCGGATTTCAGCCGACCGTCAACCAATGCAGAGTAAATGTTAGCGTGTATTTCCACACCGGGCACAGGCTGATCAAGTGCTGACACCGGTGTGGGCAAAACGTCTAACCCCGTGCTGGTGTAACCGACAAACACGACTTTATTTTCCAACGCTTCGCGCGGCGCTGTGCCATTGATAATAGACAACGCAGAAACGTTAGGAATTGTACCGCTGGGACCATAGAACGGGATACGCACTTCGTAGTCTTGCTCCCAATTGTTCGTAAGACCACTGTGCTCCTGACGGTTACCAGGCAAATCGACACCAACCTCACTCTCAGGTTGTTCGATCTTTGCGTAAGCTGACAAAGCCAGAGACGACCAGTGCGGTGTATTAACACCGGCGCGCAAAAACACACGGCGCACAATGCCATCGTTATCAATAGGTAGAAGAATATGCCCCAAATCGTCTACTTCACGCATCAGCGCAGGCAAAGGTAGCTTCTCTTGAGCCCCCAAACGACCTTCGGTCAGGATCGGCAAAATAACGATATCAATGTTACTCATGGATTCGGCGAGTGCCTTATCAATATCCTGCTCGGCTGAGGATTCAATAAACAGCATGTCGATGACCGCTGCTTTAATATTGTAACCAGCCAGTTGCTGGAACAGCAGGGATTGCAATTCACGCGGCCACGGCCAGCGACCCAGCTCTTTCAAACTAATTGGGTCGATGGCGGCAATAGCCACTTGTTCAGGTGGAGTGGTTTGCGATAAACGAACCCAGTTATCATGCAACAGGTTGTCGGTTTTCTGCGTTGCCTTACTCCAACCTAAAAACCAGGTTAGTAGCAACAACAGGCAGAAAAACAACGCCATCGAGAGGATGGTTATACTGCTTCGTTTTGGTGCAGGCGAACTCGCCATACGCTAGTGAAGGCTCACTTAGTCGTTACTGGTATGTTCCTCTAACCGGTAACCATGTTGATAAATTGATGTAAGCTTCCAACGCTCAGATGCTAGCAGTCTTAATTTCTTACGAAGTCGACTGGCGTGCGTATCAACCGTACGTGTATTGAGCTCTGCAGAGGTTCCCCAAACGGAGGTTAACAAATGCTGTCGAGACAGAACACGTCCGCGGTTACGGAATAAGAATAGAGCAAGCTCATACTCTTTCTCTGTTAGCTTGATGACTTCATCGTTAAGCTTCACTTGACGGTTCGATGTGTCGAACGTGTACGGAGGACACTCAAGCATTTCCGTTTCAGGCTGTGCACGACGCGCTAGTGCATAGAGACGTGCAAGTAATTCGTGCTGTCGTACAGGCTTGGCCAAATAGTCGTCGGCACCAGCTTGCAGTGCAGTGACGATATCTTCTTCAGCTTGTCTTGCTGTGACAAAAATAATGGGAATATCGCTGGTGAGCGTTTTACGAATCCAATGCAACACTTCCAAACCAGAACTACCGGTTTCTAGTGTCCAGTCGAGTACCACAACATCGTAGCTAGATTTGCGAAACGCACGCTGGAAATCTTCAGCGGTATTGAACACGCCACAATGGTAATCCTTGCTTTCTATCCACCCACTGACTCTAGCCGCTTGTTCAGCGTCATCTTCAAGAAGTGCGATGCGTAATTTTTGCCGCTCTGCCATAGCGTTATATATCCCTCTGTGCTCGGTGCCACTGCAACAAACAAACAATAGTTACAGTCTAATCGCACCATTTTGCCCTGTTTCGCGGCTTGAAGGTAACAAAATAACCGTTCTAGGGGCTAACACTGCTGTATGTGTCGATCAAGGCACAGAAAACCGCACTTGAAAGGGAAAAAAAGCGATATTTTTCTGTTTTTAAACAGCAACTTAGCTGACTCGTCAAGCGATTGTCACGACAATTGTAAAGATTGGATTATGTTACAGATTCGCGCTGGCCACCGGATTAAAGTAGTGCCGCCCGCCGTCTAAGTTCCTGATTTGCTCTATTAATCTCGATACGTCTTGCTCATTGTCAGCGATATTTATCTCGCTCGCATTCACGATGAGTAATGCAGAATCGGCATATTCATGGAAGTAGCGTTCATAAACCGTTATCAGTTGCTGCAAATAATGGCTGTCTATCCGTTGCTCGTGCCGAAGGCCTCGACGCTCAATGCGTTGTATCAATTTCTCAAGCGGCGCTTGCAGATATATAACTAGATCGGGCCGCACGCAATTCTCCGACATACGATCAAATAGCCTGGTGTACATCCACCACTCATCCTCACTCAACGTTAACTCGGCAAATAGTTTGTCTTTTTCCAACAGGAAGTCGGCCACGATCGGCCCGGTAGGGCGCGCTACTGAAGGGCTGTTTAGTGCGTCGAGTCGAGACAACAAAAAATGCAGTTGCGTATGCAAAGCAACCGGCTTTGGGTCTTTATAAAACTGCTTTAAATAAGGATTAGCCTCTTCCGTATCGCGCACCAAATCAGCTTTAAATTCTGTCGCAAGAATTCCAGCCAACGTTGACTTGCCCACACCAATGGGCCCTTCTATCGCAATATATTGATGTTTCATACAGTAGAGTCTAGACGTCGAATACCAAATTGACGACACTGACTGAGCAATTTCGCAATTTTACCGTGCTTAGGAATGACCAAATTGGGCGAAAGTTCAGACAAAGGCATCAACACAAAGGAACGCTGTGCAATACCGGCATGCGGGACCATTAGCGTGGGCGTTTCAATGATGCTATCGCCATACATTAATAAGTCTAGATCGAGCGTGCGTGCGCCCCAACGGGTGCCATCACGCAGACGACCATGATCTTTCTCTATCGATTGCAGCAGGTGCAACAATTCATGAGCGTCCAATTCGGTCTGCAACGACACAACCGCATTCATGTAGTCGGGTTGATCTTGCGGACCCATCGGGTCGGACTCATACAGCGATGAGCACTCAACTTCACTGCATGATGGATGGTCTTTTAGTGCTTGAACCGCACTGGCAAGGGTCGCCTTTCGTTCGCCTAGATTACAACCCAACCCGATGAAACTCAGTACTAATTCAGCCACAGCTTAAGCGTTGTCTGTGGGTTTTTTTGGTGGTCCGGTACGACGTCTGCGACGTTTTTTCTTAGACGCGCTTTCAGGTTTTTTATCACCCCAAATGCCATGAACCGTGGCTTTTTTCGACATGAAGTCAATACGATCGTCCTCGTCTGGCAATTCTTGCACGTCGGTCCACCAAGACGCCAATGGTTTCAAACGATCATCGACGGTTGATCGTAAGCAAAGAAAGTCGTATGCCGCTCTGAATCGTCGCCCCTCCATTAACTTCAGCGCACGCTTGCCACGAAACTGCTCAAGACGTGGTTGTAGTTGCCAAAGCTCTTTCATTGGGCCTGAGATACGCTTTGGAATACTGATCGCTTTGAGCTGTTCGGACATAACCGAGTCTGACGCAAGAATAAGCGACTCAGGAACCGTCTTGCCGCCAGCAATATAGTGTTGCGCACGCTCTTCAACATCGGGCCACAACATAAACGCGAGCAAGTAGTAAGGCGTTATTGGCTTGCCTTGGCTAACCCGCTTGTCGGTATTGGTTAAAGCGGCATTAAGCATTTTTTGTAAGTCGGGGCTCGGATCATTTTCAAACCGTTTGGCCAACAGTGGAAAAAGATATTCAAGCAGCTCGTGTTCGCGTACAGCCGCAAAACTGCGCTTGGCATAACCACCTTGGAACAATTTAAGCACTTCTTCATACAGCCGCGCAGGCGCTTGGTTGCCCAGCAGATGTCCAGTTTTTTGCATAGCTGCAAGGGTTGCCGGTTCGATATCGAATTCAAGCTTGGACGCTAGACGAGCTGCACGCAAAACCCGTACAGGGTCTTCTTCGCAACGCGTTACTGGGTCGCCGATTAGTCGGAATATGCCTGCTTCGATATCATCGAGCCCACCGCAATAATCAACGATGCTGTGGTCCGCTATGTTGTAGTACAAGGCATTAACAGAAAAGTCTCGTCGTAGGGCATCTTCTTCAATTGAACCAAACACGTTGTCGCGAACAATACGTCCCGCCTCACCAACTTCACCACCTTTACCTTTGTCGTGTGAGGCACGAAAGGTTGCAACCTCGATTATGTCTCGCCCAAACACAACATGCACCAACCTAAATCGGCGACCAATAATACGTGAATTACGAAACAAGGCGCGCAACTCTTCAGGGCTGGCATTGGTTGCAACATCAAAGTCTTTGGGTTTTAAACCAACCAGTGCATCGCGCACACCGCCGCCCACAAGATAGGCTGCAAAGCCTGCCTCATCAATACGATTCAACACTTTCAGGGCATTGCCACTGAGTGTTTTACGAGAAACGTTGTGATCTTCGCGCGGTACAATGACCGCCTGAACTTCAGTTTCGTTACCCAGTAATGATCGGGTTTTATCGATAACTGTTTTCGATAACCCGCTTATGCGCTTAAGCACGCCTGCCTCCATGGATGTGCACAAGCATTCTGTTTGTTATTCAGACTGTGCATCGTTAGTAATTTAATCATCATCTTGCGCCGTATCCGTCGGCACTTCGTCATGCTGATTCTGAAATCGGATAATTTGTCGTCTTTGTTTCTTCGATGGTCGCCCCGTTCCTGCCAGGCCAACTTGAGTTTGGTAGTCGAGTTTCGAATTTGCCGACTGAACTTCACGCGCCGCAATACTTTGAGCAGATTCCTCGTACATGAGCACCGCTTCTGAGGCCGGCCGCCGCTTATCGTTCAACCCTAAAACGGTTATATCGAAAACGTAGGGCGGCTTCTCAATTTGCACTGTATCACCCACCTGCACAGTTCTAGAAGGCTTAATACGCTGCCCATCAACCCGAACGCGGTTTTTGCTAATAGCATCGGTGGCGATACTGCGTGTTTTAAAAAAGCGTGCACACCACAACCATTTATCAACTCGCAAACGGTTTAACGTTTTTCCCGTACTTTCGGCCATCACCCGACCCTGCTACAAGGTAATATAGGCATCGACATCCAGTGCAGAATATGCCATGCAGTTAACGATTTACAGAAGTTCGGTGAAAGACGGGTTGTACGTGTTCGTGAAAAGCGACACCACACTCGAATCACTGCCAATGCCAGTGCGAAAGCAACTTGGCGCAATGGCCGAAAAAGCCATGGAACTTGACTTAGAAAAAGGTCAAAAATTGTCCAATTCGGATGCAGGCGAGGTACTAGAGGCGATCGAGGATCAGGGATTTTACGTTCAGATGCCACGCGACACTGAATCGATAATGGCACAAATATCTGGCACGAAAAACGTGCCAAAGAAATAACTTGCCGACACTTGTTAAGCATCGGCATTGTCTTTATGCGGTCTATCTTTCAAGCACAGTCTGCAACGTACTTTCCTGTGAAGAAAAGTAAGCTGCCAAATCGGCCATTTGCTGCTCGGTTAGAGCGGACGCAAAGCCTGACATGATGGCGTTTTGGCGCTCACCAGACTTATAAGCCTTGAGCGCTTGTAATAGATAGCTTTCGTACTGCCCAGCCAACTTTGGGTTGGTTGGTATTGTTGAGTTACCGTCTGCACCATGGCATGCCGCACAAGTGGCTGATGCCGCTTTTCCAGCTTCTGCGTCACCACCAGCAAATGCAATCCCAGATACGAGGATGCTTACTGCGAACAACGCAACTTTAGTCATTTTTGGCATAGTCATTATTTGTCACCCTGACTGGCGAAGTACTCGGCAATATCTTCAATGTCCTCATCGGTCAGCAAATCGGCATTGGCCTGCATTGTCCCGTGAGCACGTGTTTTGCTGCGATAGGCTTTAAGCGCTGCTATAAGGTATTCCTTGTGCTGCCCACCCAATTTTGGAACATGGTAAGTCGGGTAGGTGTTCACGTAGTGCAAAACACCGTGACATCCTAAGCATGTATAAGCTTTTTGCTTGCCCGCATCGGCATCGCCTGCCTGTACGAACGGTGCCGTAGCCATCAGTAGCACAACAGCCACTAGGGTTATTAGCCGGCGTTGCAAGCCAGTTATTGTTAGGTTCATGATTAAACTTGTGCCCATATTAGTAACTTGTATCGCCACAATCAACGCTGTAGCGGTAATCCACTTATTCTAGCCGCTGCACGACCACCGTGCCACCGTAGAATACGTAATCTGGTGCGAAAAAATTAGCTCTTGTGCAACGCCATGAACATCTCATTCATGCGTTTTACAAATCCGGCACTGTCCTCAAGCTGCCCGCCTTCGGCAAGCAACGCCTGATCGAGCAGTAGCCGAGACCAACTAGCAAACTGATCATCGTCCTGCTCAGCATCAAGCAATTCCAGTATCGGATGCCCAGGATTGACTTCCAAGATTGGCTTGTTGCTTGGTATTTCATGCCCAGCTTGCTTCATTAACTGTTGCATATGCAGCGCCATTTCCTGCTCACCTAACACCACACAAGCTGGAGAGCTGGTGAGTCGAGTGGAGGCTCGAACGTCACTGGTCTCATTTTCTAGCACCGCTTTGATACGCTTAAGCAGTGGCTCGGCATCAGCCGCTTTGGCATCTTTCGCTTTCTTTTCAGCCTCTTGCTCTGCATCACTTAGGCCAATGCCTGACAAATCGAGATCGCCCTTGGCAACAGACACAAACGATTTACCATCATATTCATTTAGGTACGACATCATCCACTCATCAACTCGATCGTGCATGAGTAACACTTCAATTTCCTTTTCACGGAAAATCTCTAAATGCGGACTGTTGCTGCCTGCGTTATAGCTGTCAGCGGTAATGTAGTAAATTTTGTCTTGTGAAAGCTGCATGCGCGCGATGTAGTCATCAAGACTGACCTGATTCTCACCGACCTTGCCAGACTTGGTGGAGTCGAATCGGAATAACTTGGCTACTTGCTCTTTATTAGCGAAATCTTCACCTGGCGCCTCTTTCAAGCATTGACCAAATTCAGTCCAGAATTCGACAAATTTTTCTGGCTCTTTTTCAGCCATCTTCTCTAACATGCCAAGAATTTTTTGTACCGATGCACGTCGAATGCTATCGATGACTTTACTGTCTTGTAGAATTTCACGCGAAACATTCAGCGGTAAATCGTTGCTGTCGACTAAGCCTCGAACAAAACGCAAATAACGCGGCATCAGCTTTTCAGCTTCGTCCATGATAAATACGCGTTGTACAAATAGCTTGATACCATTGCGCTGGTTACTCGCATCGTACAAGTCAAATGGGGCTTTTTTCGGTATATACAGCAAGGATGTATATTCTTGCGTCCCTTCTACTTTGTTGTGCGTCCATGCCATTGGCGCTTCGTAGTCTTGGCATACCTGCTTGTAGAACTCTTCGTACTCTTCGGCCTTAATCTGCGACTTAGGCTTTGTCCACAGCGCAGAAGCGGCATTGATCTGTTCAAGCTTAGGTTCCACTGCAGGCTCTTCAGAGTCTTCCGCCGGTGGCGCGACTTCTTCAAGCATCATGATGGGAAAAGTAATGTGATCGGAGTACTTTTTGATCACACTGCGCAAACGCCAGTTATCAACGAACTCTTTACTCTCATCCTTTACGTGCAACACAACGTCGGTACCGCGACTTTCTTTTGTTACCGTTGCCAGTGAATAACCGCCGCTACCATCTGAAGTCCATTGCACTGCCGCATCCTTCGCATCTCCGGCTTTTCGCGTGGTGAGCGTCACTTTGTCAGCGATAACAAATGCCGAATAAAAACCCACACCGAATTGACCAATTAACTGCGAGTCCGTTTTTTGATCGCCGGTAAGGGATTCTAAAAATTGTTTAGTTCCAGACTTGGCGATGGTGCCAATGTTGGTAACCACCTCATCGCGATTCATGCCTATACCGTTATCGCTAACGGTGATTGTGCCAGCATCGGCATCGAACGATACTTGCAATTTCAGCTCACTATCGCCTTGATACAAATCGTTGTTAGCAATCGCCTCAAAACGAAGTTTGTCGCATGCATCAGAGCCATTCGAGATCAGTTCTCGCAGAAATATTTCAGGATTACTGTACAGAGAGTGAATCATCAGCTGCATGAGCTGAGACACTTCTGCTTCAAAGTTCATTTGCTCTGTCGGAGCGTCTGATTTAGTTTTATCGGTCATGATTTTGATTCTATTAGTGGCGAAGGCTCGCCGAAGATGTGAGGTCTGGAAGCCACATTTTCAAGTGCACCAATCAAATGGAATGATTGGGAATGAGCTTTACTGCACTCACGCAGCCGTTATCTATCTGCCGGGCTGACTGGTTAAAACTAGGCGCACCCAATGGATGCGCCACTCGGTCGATGCGTTTATAGCTTCTCTTTGATTCGAGCTGCACGACCCGTTAGGCCACGTAAGTAATATAGTTTTGCACGGCGTACCGCACCGCGGCGTTTTACGTCGATCTCAGCTACCAATGGGCTGTAAGTTTGGAATACACGCTCAACACCTTCGCCATGAGAAATTTTGCGAACCGTGAATGCAGAATTTAAACCACGGTTTCGCTTAGCGATAACCACGCCTTCGAAAGCCTGCAGACGCTCACGCTCACCTTCCTTTACACGAACCTGCACAACAACAGTGTCGCCAGCTGAAAAGTCAGGAATGGTTTTACCCATCTGCTCAGCGTTGATTTGATCGATTATCTTGCTCATGTCTCTACCTATCTATGCTCGAACTATTAATTGTCGCGAGCGTCATTCAATTGTTTTAAAACCAATTCGTCCGCCGCCGTCAACTTCGCTTTCGCGAGAATGTCAGGACGTCGTTCCCATGTTCTTGTTACAGCCTGGCGCCGGCGCCATTCGGCAATTGCCTTGTGATCGCCACTTTTAAGCACCGCTGGTACTACATTTTCACCCAGCACTTCTGGCCGGGTGTAGTGAGGATGATCAAGCAACCCATCTTCACCAAAAGAATCTTCCGCCGCTGATTCTGGATGCCCAAGCACACCAGGTATCAATCGACTTAATGCATCCACAACCACCATGGCTGCCACTTCACCACCACTTAGGACAAAATCTCCAATGGAAATTTCTTCATCGACATGCGTTGCAATAACGCGTTCATCAATACCTTCGTACCGGCCAGCAATTAAAATGATGCCGGATGTTCCAACCCACTTTCGCAGCGTTGGCTGTTTGAGTGGTACACCTTGCGGAGACAGATAAACTGTTCTGGCCCCCGGCATCTGCGCTTTGGCAGCCTCTACTGCTGCAATAAGCGGTTCCGCCTTCATTACCATTCCCGGACCACCGCCAAATGGACGATCATCTACCGTGCGATGGACATCAATTGTGTAATCGCGAGGATTATACAAACTAACGTTGATCTTGTTATCGCTAACTGCACGGCCGATAACGCCAGCCGCTAAAAAAGCATCTAGCAATTCCGGAAATAACGTGACTACCCCGAACTGCATTAAAAATCCGGGTCCCAATCAACCGCAATCCGACGTGTTTCTAAGTCGACGCTGGTGATAACCGATGGTCGTAACCAAGGGACTAATATTTCACCATTGAGCGTAGCTGAATCGGGCCGATGATCTATCACGACCATAACGTCGTTCGCACCAGTTTCGAACAGTCTATCTACCGGCCCTATGACGTCGCCCTGCAATGTTTCTACAGTGCAACCGATAAGGTCGGTCCAATAAATTTCACTACTATCAAGCTTCGGCAGCATAGTGCGTAGCACAGCAATCTCTTTACCTATGAAAGATTCTGCTTGCTCTCTGGTATCAACGCCGACCAACTGGGCTACGACATTTTTGCCAGACCGCTTGCCGCCACGGACTTTTATAACGGACCGGTGCTTAGCATCCCCTAACCACCATTGTGAATAGGCGACGATGTTTTCTCTTGGGTTGGTGTCCGAATGGACTTTTACCCAGCCTTTAACCCCGAAAAACCCGATGATTTTTCCGAGAACAACATAGCTGTCTTCAGAGTCGTCTTGCGGATTGTCACCTGTTGGGGTCGACAAATTAGGCTGCTGCCTGCTCCTTGCGGTAGCCTTTGACTACCTTATTAACGCGCTCACTCATTTGAGCGCCAACGCCAGTCCAGTAATCGATTCGATCGAGATCGATAACGGTTGCGGTCGCGTCACCGCGTGCAACTGGGTTGTAATAACCAATTCGCTCGATATAGCGACCGTCACGACGTGAACGGCTATCGGTAGCGACAATGTGATAAAACGGCTGCTTTTTAGCGCCGCCGCGTGACAAACGGATGGTAACCATTGTTCTTTAATTCCAGCAAGTTTAAGTGTGCCCCAACGTATGGACACTTCCACCATGGGTAACCGCTAATTGTACCTGAAGCTGGCCTACATGCCAAACCCTGGGGGCAGTTTTCCTTGCATTCCACGCATCATTTTTGCCATTCCGCCTTTCGACATCTTTTTCATCATTCGGCTCATTTGCATGTGCTGCTTCATCAGCTTGTTGATATCTTGAACGGTGAGGCCGGCACCGGCAGCAATTCGCTTCTTGCGAGAACCCTTAATAACAGCCGGAAAACGGCGTTCCTGCGGCGTCATAGAGTTTATCAGCGCAATCATTCGTCCAAATTGTTTGTCGTCAGCCTGCTTTTTTACCGCATCCGGCAAGTCAGCCGCGCCTGGTAATTTTTCTAGCATGGCTGCCATGCCGCCCATATTGGCCATTTGTTCCAATTGGTCACGCATGTCTTCCAAGTCGAAGGTTTTGCCCTTCTTCATCTTTTTGGCGAATTTCTCCGCCTTAACATGGTCGACTTTGGCAGAAACTTCCTCAACCAAAGACACAACATCGCCCATTCCAAGGATACGAGAGGCTATTCGATCAGGGTGAAACAGCTCCAATGCATCCGTTTTTTCGCCAGAACCAATGAATTTGATCGGCTTGCCGGTGATCATCCGAACCGACAAGGCCGCCCCGCCACGTGCATCACCGTCAGTCTTAGTCAGCACCACACCGGTCAGTGGCAAAGTTTCGCCAAATGCCTTGGCGGTATTGGCTGCATCTTGGCCGGTCATTGCATCAACAACAAACAGCGTTTCAATCGGCTTGAGGGTGGCGTGAAGCGTACTGATCTCACTCATCATGTCGGCATCGATTGCCAACCGACCCGCTGTATCCACGAGCAAAACATCGACATACGCTTTCTTCGCCGCCGCCAGCGCCGCTTTTGCAATGTCGTTTGGAGATTGGTCGTCACTGCTTTCGAAAAACGCCACATCAACCGATTCGGCCAACGTTTGTAGCTGCTTTATTGCCGCTGGTCGGTACACATCACAACTGACGACCATGACTTTTTTACGATCTTGTTCTTTTAAGCGCCTGGCAAGCTTACCAACCGTGGTGGTCTTACCAGCGCCTTGCAAACCGGCCATGAGCACGACTGCTGGCGGCTCGGTGGCTAAATTCAGGTTCTCGGTTTGCGTGCCCATCACCTCGACAAGCTCGTCGTTGACGACTTTGATCAGCGCCTGACCTGGAGACAAACTGCCCAGCACCTCTTGACCCAACGCTTTTTCGCGAACACGCTCTACAAATGTTTTCACCACCGGCAAGGCGACGTCAGCCTCTAGCAAGGCCAAGCGCACTTCGCGCATGGTATCCTTGATGTTGTCTTCGCTGAGGCGCCCCTGTCCGCGCAATTGTTTTACCGTGCGGCCAAGTCGCTCACTTAATGAATCGAACATTGTCTGTTTCCACCTTCTATGCACCAGAGGACTTCTGGCGCACTAAAATCATTGATAATTATCGTGCTATCTCTAAGTATAACGATCTGAGCATCGTAAGCCTCGTCAAATGACTAACTATTTACCGACACTCGGCGTTTGCGCTTTATACGCAGTTTCAGCAGCGTTACTGCTTACCAGACTGAGAAACCCTGTTGTCGATGCCGGCGATACGGTTAAAACTAACCAACCAGCGCTTTGGATTGCCGCTGCAGCTCTGCTATTGCACACACTAATTACATACCAAAGATCAGGCCTGCCAGAGGCGCTGAACTTGCCTTTCTTCACTGCATTTTCGGTCACCATGCTGACCATTGTGCTAATCCAACTATTAATGTGCCTAACGCGCCCTGCAGATTACCTCGGCTTATTGATTTACCCCATTGCCGCAATTGGATTGCTCGCAAGTGAATTATTCGCCGCACCAGCGGAGGCCCTGCCACAACACCTTCAACTGCATATATTGCTGTCTATAACGGCCTATGCGGTACTCGCTGTGGCTGCCGCCCAAGCAATATTGGTCTCGGTGCAACGTCACTATCTGCAACGGCATCAGCCGCGCGGCTTTATTCGCGCGCTGCCAGCACTAACTAGCATGGAATCACTGCTTTTCACATTACTCAGCGTTGGTTTTAGCCTGCTAACACTGAGCCTACTCAGCGGGTTTCTCTTTCTCGAAGACATGTTCGCCCAACAAGTAGTGCATAAAACCGTATTAGCGTGCATAGCGTGGATTATCTTTGCTGTGTTACTGCTGGGTCGATGGCGTTTTGGGTGGCGTGGCAAACGTGCTGTTCGCTGGACATTGGCAGGCTTTGCGTTACTGCTAGTGGCCTACTTTGGCAGCAAATTGGTACTGGAACTCATTCTTCAACGCTGAATCAAAATTTAAGCGTTGAGCCGCAAGCATTGTTATGATGTACCGCATGTTTCGCTATAAGAGGGCCCATTTTACTTGAACGCCATACCAACCGGTGCACTGTTTTTCATCCTAGTGCTACTGGTGCTTATATCCGGTTTTTTCTCTGGTTCTGAAACGGCACTTATGTCGTTGAATCGTTATCGTCTGCGACATCAGGCCAATAACGGTAACAAAGCCGCGCTCCGAACCGCTCGGCTTCTCGAAGAGCGCGAACGCCTTATCAGCCTTATTTTGCTTGGCAATAATTTTGTCAACATACTCGCGTCTGCCATAGCCACTGTGATCGCTTTGCGACTGATGGGCGAACCCGGTATTGCTGTAGCAACCGGCCTACTCACACTGGTTATTCTGGTCTTCGCCGAAGTTACCCCAAAAACCTTTGCCGCTCGACGAGCAGAGCAAGTCGCTTTTTTTGCGTCTGCTTTTTACGGCCCCATGCTGGTGGCGACGTACCCATTGGTGCTGGCCATCAATTGGATTAGCTCGCGCATCCTCAAATTGCTCAGCCCAACCTCCGATGCCGATAGTGACGAGCGACTTAGCAGCGAAGAGCTACGCACCGTGGTAAACGAGACCACCGGCATGATTCCCGTGCGTCACCGCGACATGCTGCTTAACATTCTCGACCTAGGCTCTATTTCGGTGAACGACATCATGGTGCCGCGAAACGAAATAGTCGGTATCGACCTTGAAGATCCTTGGGAAGAGATTCTTCAACAAATCACCAACAGTCCACACGGTCGGTTGTTAGTGTTCAGAGAAAACGTCGATGCCGTTGTCGGCTTTGTGTATTTACGAAAAATGCTTGATGGTCTGCGCACTGGCAACCTTACGCAGAGCTATCTCGAAACCGTGGTACGAGACGCCTACTTTATCCCTGAAGGCACTACACTGACCGTACAACTACTCAATTTTCAACGCGAGAAAAAACGAGTTGGCTTAGTGGTTGATGAATATGGCGACATTCAGGGACTCATTACCATTGAAGACATACTCGAAGAGATCGTAGGTGAATTCGATACCGACCCAGAAGTGACTCCACAAGAAATTCGGCCACAACCCAATGGTGCCTTTGTTGTCGATGGCACGGCTCAAATTCGAAACTTGAACAAAGCATTGCAATGGAGCTTACCTTCCGACGGCCCGAAAACGCTCAATGGCATTGTGCTTGAACACTTTGAGAATTTCCCGCAACAAGGCGCAGTGTTTAGCTTTAACAATCACCCGATAACGATTCTAGAAGTAGAAGACAATCGGGTACTGCAGGTGCTTATCGATGTTGCCGAAAGTGACGACGATGATGACGTTGCGCCAGTCGTTGTCAATGGCAACAGCTAATGCCGCAATCACACCTACTATGTCAAAAGTAAAATCTCAGTATCAATGCACCAATTGCGGTGTATTGGCCAACAAGTGGAACGGCCAATGTGCTGACTGTGGTGCTTGGAATTCACTTGAAGAGGCGGTTGGTGGAAGCGTTGCTAAAACCGCTCACCCGCGGTTTGAAGGCTACGCGGGTAATAGCCAAATAACCTCGGCTGCCAAAGTCTCACTGAAGGCCGAAGCACGCGTCAGCAGTGGTTTGAGCGAACTTGATCGAGTACTTGGCGGTGGCTTAGTTAATGGATCAGTGACCTTACTCGGCGGTGACCCCGGCATTGGTAAATCGACTTTGTTAGTGCAGTGCTTGGCTAACTTGTCTGAAACACATCGCACCTTGTACATCACAGGTGAAGAATCTTTGCAGCAAGTTGCCATGCGCGCAAAGCGACTCGAGCTACCGCAAGAAAAATTACAACTGCTTGCCGAAACACGGGTGGAAGCCATCCTTGCCCATGCGGATAAGGAAAAACCCGACTTCATGGTGATCGACTCTATACAAACCATGTACACCGAGTTGTTGAATTCAGCCCCTGGTGCCGTTGCGCAAGTACGTGAAAGTGCCGCTCGACTGGTCCGTTATGCAAAGCAAAACGGCACAGCTATTTTCTTGGTTGGCCACGTGACTAAAGAAGGTGCATTAGCCGGACCTCGTGTGTTGGAACACATGGTTGATACCGTGCTGTATTTTGAAGGCGATCCAGGTAGTCGCTATCGCGTTATTCGAGCGGTCAAAAATCGATTTGGTGCGGTGAACGAATTGGGTGTGTTTGCGATGTCTGAACACGGTTTGCAGGTGGTTAAGAACCCGTCAGCCATATTCTTGTCCAAGCATCCAGAACCGGTTAGCGGCAGCGTCATCTTGGTCACCCGTGAAGGCACCAGACCTCTACTGGTTGAAGCTCAGGCATTAGTTGATACCAGCCATGGTGGAGCGCCGAGGCGAGTCGCTTTGGGATTGGAACAAAATCGATTAGCCATGTTGCTTGCGGTTATGCACCGCCATGCGGGTATCGCTATGTTCGATCAAGATGTTTACGTTAACGTGGTCGGCGGTGTTCGCATTTCAGAAACGGCGGCCGATCTACCCGTTTTGTTAGCAGCACTATCATCCTTTCGAGACCGTCCACTGCCTGCCGATTTAGTCATTTTTGGCGAAATTGGACTCGCTGGTGAGGTACGTCCAGTGGCCAATGGAGAAGAGCGACTTCAAGAGGCTGCCAAGCACGGCTTTAAGCGCGCCATTGTCGCTAATGCGAATAAACCAAAAAAAACCATCAGCGGATTCAAAGTGCATGGCATTCATCGACTTCATGAAGCGCTCGATTTGCTAGACTAGCCTTATTCTTCATACCTGAACAGGACATCGTCGGTGGCCCAGAAAGCTGTAAAAATTCCAAAAACCACACGCTTCGAAGATGCTCTAGACGAACTCGAAACTATCGTGAAAACACTCGAGGCTGGCGACCAACCGCTCGACACTTCCCTGACCCAATTCGAACGCGGCGTTGCTCTGGCTCGTTTCTGTCAACAGAGTTTGGCAACAGCAGAACAAAAAGTTGCCGTCCTGACCAGCGAAGATGGAGTCGAAGCACTAAACGATTTTGATTCAGATAGTGAGTGATTTTAACTCACGGATAAGCGCTTACAAGTCGCGTGTTAACACGGCGCTCGACCAGCACCTACCAAGTACAAACAATTGCGAAACGCGGTTACAAGAAGCAATGCGTTACGCCATTACCAATGGTGGCAAGCGTGTCAGGCCGGTGATTACCTACGCCACAGGGGCTGCCCTTGGAATACCACTTGAGCGGTTAGATGTGCCCGCTTGCTCAGTTGAAATGTTACATGCGTATTCGTTGGTACACGATGATCTACCTGCCATGGACGATGATGATTTGCGTCGCGGTCTGCCCACTTTGCACAAAAAATTTAACGAAGCCACCGCCATTTTGGCCGGCGACGCACTACAAGCCTTGGCGTTTACTGTGTTGGCCGCTAACCCTGACGAAGTGCTCGATGCTAACGCCCGATTAAAAATGGTGACTGTGCTGGGGGAAGCCAGTGGGGCTAACGGCATGGCTGCAGGTCAAGCAATCGACCTAGAGTCTGTTGGAAAAACACTGAATCTCGAACAGCTAGAAGACATGCATCGACACAAAACCGGTGCACTGATCCGCGCCAGTGCACGACTCGCTGTACTGGTCGCTAACTCGACAGATGCTGTTTTGCATAAGAAAATAGACGACTATGCCGACGCTATCGGTTTGTCGTTTCAAATTGTCGATGACATTTTGGACATAACAGGCGACACCGAAACGCTCGGTAAGACACAAGGCGCCGACCTTGCGCTAAACAAACCCACCTACCCCGCTCTATTGGGACTAGAAGGCGCTAAAACTTATGCGCAAAATATGCACAATGCGGCAATTGATAGCCTTGCAGGGCTGGGCACTGAGTTTGACGAACTGAGGCAATTATCAGAATTTATCGTCGAAAGAACCAATTGATGGCAATAGTACGTTAAATCCGATAATACACCTCTTGTCAGCGACGGCATTAACCCCCCATAATTGTCGGCTGATGAGAAAGCATTTGAAATGAACACAAAGGATCAGTTCCCACTGCTGTCGGGCGTTAATTTGCCTGCTGATTTGCGCCAGCTCAACGTCGAGCAGTTGCCGCAATTCAGCGATGAGCTGCGCCAATTCCTGATTGAGTCGGTGTCTGTGACCGGTGGCCACCTCGGCGCAAGCCTTGGCACCGTAGAGCTCACTGTGGCTCTGCACTACGTATTCAACACACCGGTCGATCAACTGGTTTGGGATGTAGGCCATCAGACCTATCCACATAAAATTATTACCGGCAGACGCGATCGCATGAGCAGCATGCGCAAACGCGGTGGCCTTGCAGGATTCCCAAACCGCGAGGAGTCTAGCTACGACACCTTTGGGGTGGGCCATTCCAGCACGTCCGTGAGTGCAGCGCTTGGTATGGCACTAGCGGCTCAAGGTGCGAACGCCGACAAAGAACCCAACGAACAACAAAAAACCGTTGCCGTTATAGGTGACGGCGCGCTGACCGCAGGCTTAGCTTATGAGGCACTCAATCATGCCGGTGGCGTAAAAGCTGACATGATCGTCGTGTTAAACGACAACGATATGTCGATCTCGCCAAACGTTGGTGCGATGAACAAATATCTGGCAAGCATGTTAACCGGTAAGTTTGTATCCGGTGCTCGTGAAGGCACTAAAAGCATGCTCAGTAAATTACCAACCATGCACGAGCTTGCTAAACGGACCGAAGAGCACGTCAAAGGCATGGTTGTGCCGTGCAGTTTGTTTGAAGAACTCGGGTTTAACTACTTTGGCCCAGTTGATGGTCACGACGTTGATTCACTGGTCGATGTACTGTCCAACATGCGCGAGCTTAAAGGTCCGCTATTTCTGCATGTGGTTACTAAAAAAGGCTACGGCTACAAGTTTGCCGAAGAAGACCCTCTTGCCATGCACGCCGTTACACCATTCAATCCAGAGACGGGCAAAAGTCTAAAGAGCAGTAAGTCGAACCTACCCACTTACACACAAGTTTTTGGTCAATGGCTCTGCGATATCGCAGCCAGAGACCCTAATGTTGTCGGCATCACTCCAGCTATGCGTGAAGGTTCGGGCATGGTTGAATTTGAGAAACAGTTTCCCGATCAATATTTCGATGTTGGTATTGCTGAACAGCATGCGGTGACCCTCGCAGCAGGGCTTGCTTGCGGTGGTAAAAAACCGGTAGTTGCTATCTATTCAACTTTTTTGCAACGCGCCTACGATCAACTTGTACACGATGTTGCCATTCAGAATTTACCCGTACTCTTTGCGATTGATCGCGCAGGACTGGTCGGCCCAGATGGCCCAACGCATGCCGGAAGTTTCGATTTTAGTTTTATGCGATGCCTGCCCAACATGGTGATCATGGCACCAGCAAACGAAAACGAATGTCGACAAATGCTTTATACCGGCTACACGATCGATGGACCGGCATCGGTTCGTTATCCACGCGGCACCGGCCCAGGCGAACCCATTGAAGAAGAAATGCAGGCACTGAACATTGGTGAGGCGCAGCAGCTCAAGCAAGGCAAAGATGTTGCACTGCTGGCCTTTGGCACAATGGTAGCGCCCGCACAGGCGATAGCCGAAGAGTTAGGCTATTCAGTGATCAACATGCGTTTCGTAAAACCACTTGATACCAAATTGATTGATACGCTTGCATCAACTCACAAGTTATTGATTACCATCGAAGAGAATGCCATTGCTGGCGGAGCTGGAGCGGGTGTTGCAGAATATTTGTCATCGACCAATAGCGTCACACCAGTAAAACTGATTGGCTTGCCAGATGAATACGCTGAGCACGGTGAACGTAATGAGTTGCTGGCGCATTGCCAGTTAGACGATGCCGGTTTACGCGTTCAAATAAATGCGGTGGTCAATGCTGAAGAAGCTCTACGCAAGTTCGGCTGAAGCGGCGTCTGTCTCAGTTTTTGCGGCCATGTCTGACAAGGTTTGCGCAACGCCGACAGCTGCGGGATGAATATCGAACCACGCACTGCCACTGTGTTGCTGTAGCACCGTGACTCGATTGTCACCGGCCGGTAAATATTTCATCATTGTCGATGCCGCGGCATCGTCAGAGTTATTTTGCTCACTCAAATGTCCAAGCAAAATAGTCTGCATACCGGTGTGATCAAGTCGCTTAACTAACTCTCCTGCCTGAACGTTTCCAAGGTGACCGAAATCTCCACGGATACGCGCTTGTAAGCTTATCGGGTACGGCCCATTGCGGAGCATGTCTTCATCGTAGTTACTCTCAACCAACAAGCCGCTAACACCTGCAAGTTTTTCTTCTACATGAGGCGTACAGGTTCCCAGGTCAGTAACACAGGCAAAGCGTACAGATTCATGGGTGAAAACATACTGGCAAGATTCAGCTGCATCGTGCGGTGTTGGGAATGGGTCGATATCGATATCCCTAATACGAAACGGCTGATGCGCACTAATTAGATGACTGTGCGTGAAGCGATTATCGCGCAACGCATTGAAGGTGCCATGGGTTAGCCAAACAGCTTTGGCAAACTTTCTTGACAGTGGACCCACCCCACGAACGTGATCGCCATGTTCGTGTGATAACAACACACCGTCAATGTTGGCTGGCGATAAGCCCAGCCGACTCATTCGGGCAGTAGTCTCTTTTAATGTAAACCCACAGTCGAGTAGCAGTAACGTTTCTTTCGAGCGAACCAGCAAGGCATTGCCTGCACTGCCACTACCCAGGGACGCTACTTGAAGCATTAAATGATTTGCTCATGCAACGCTTCCAGAATGGTCAGCTCTTGATCTTTTGGCAATCTTTCACCACCCATTTGAGACACAAGCACGCGAACGGCGCTGACGTGAACTGGCGTGAGTGAAACCAGTAGCGGTTCGGTGATTGAGGCATTGCTAATTTTTAACTGACCAACGCTACTGTCACTTTCAACAACTGTGTAAGCCAATTTTTCTATGGCCGCTTTTACGTCGTTAAAAGAGGGTGTAAAGCCCTTATGTACTACCAATTGACTGCCGGTCGAGGTGGTTTGAAGCTCTGCATCGTCGAGTACTGCTCGAGCCTGTGGCTCAGATAATATGCCTTTGGCCTTTTGTTCTTCTGCGCCAAAGAAAACCAACAACCGTGTGAGTAGTTGCGCCACTTCCTCAGGATTATGGCTCGATGCAGGCCACTCGTTACTACCCAATGACTTGACGACATCACCTTCAAGCTGCATTGAACGCACAAATACGCGTGTTCCAGCACCGTTACGTTCTAGTCGAAATGCATAGCGAGAAAAAAGCTCGTCGTTTGATATGAGGTTCTTTAGTAATCCCCCACTTTTTTCGGTGTCTGATCGCCACTGGGTAAAAATAAGGCCCGTGGTGGGCTCGGTTTTTTCAACCATCAGTTTTTGTTGCTGAACAAAATCGAGAACCAAAGGCCACATGGTTTCTGCCGATTGCTCCAGCTCAAGCCAGTTTTGCTCGCCATTACGAACATACTTTGCCGATTTGAATGTCGGTAGCAATCGATTGCGAGACAAAGAACCAGGTTCCTGACCCGGCAAAATAAATTGCTCACCATTGCTGACATTGGTTAGATCTGGTGGAACTTGTAGCTGTTTTGCAGCGTTAGCGGCATCGCTATAAATAACATCAGGACTGCTTTGTGGATTATTAAATCCACACCCAACTATGACCAATCCGATCACTGGTAACGCGAAACCTGTTTTGTTGAAGCGTATCATCGGCAATGTCTATCTGATTATGTGAAAGTGTGGGTGCCTGTAAGCGTAACAAAACCAAGCGAACTTAAAGCGCACCCGCTTTTGTCAACGCAGCTTTTACTGGCGCATGAAACTCTTTAGCCAAAGGCGTTAATGGCAAGCGAATACCGGCATCCATTTTACCCATTTGCTGTAACGCCCATTTTACGGGAATGGGGTTGGACTCTAAAAACAAAGTAGAGTGCAAATCGGCCATTTTTGCATCCAGTGCCTCAGCAGTTGCACGGTCGCCGGCAATGGCCGCTACGCACATCTCGTGCATCAGCTTTGGTGCAACGTTGGCAGTAACTGAAATATTACCTTTGGCGCCGCCGGTTAGTATGCTCTCTAAAGCTGTGCCGTCGTCACCGGTTACCACCATGAAATCTTTGTCGCATGCATCAACAACCGCTTTAATACGTTCAACCGTACCCGTGGCCTCTTTAATTCCAAAGATGTTACTTATTTTAGACAACCGGGCTGTGGTTGCAACGTGCATATCCACTGCGGAGCGCCCCGGCACGTTATATAAAATGAGTGGCACTGGAACCGCCTCAGCAATCGCTTTAAAGTGCTGATATAGCCCTTCTTGGGTTGGTTTGTTGTAATAAGGTGTAACCAATAGGCAACCATCTGCACCCGCTTCAACCGCATGCTTACTCAGCTCAATAGCCTCTGAGGTAGAGTTTGCACCGGTTCCAGCTATGACGGGCACCCGTTTATTCACGAAACCAACGACCAGCTTGATGACATGCGCATGTTCTGGTACCGACAACGTCGCCGATTCGCCAGTGGTGCCAACGGGGATGATGACGTCGGTGCCTGCCTCTATATGAAATTCAACCAGTTTGGCAAGCGCCGCCTCGTCAACTGATCCGTCATCCAGCATTGGCGTTGCCAAAGCCACCATACTGCCCTGATACATGAACATTCCTCGTAATAAGCAGATGCGCACATCGCACCCTATTTAGTACTTATTGTATAGGAGAGCGTAGTTTTGGCGGATATTCATTTACGCGATAAAATGTCCTGAACCTTTCGCATTTTTAGCCTCTCTAAAGGCTCCGCTTGACAGAAAATCGAACAATTTAACGATGACTAAGATTGGAAAAGCCGCACCAGCATTCAACTTGCCCGCCACCGGTGACAAGAAAGTTCGCCTCAGTTCATTAAAGGGACGCCATGTGGTGGTGTATTTCTACCCTAGAGATGCAACCAAGGGCTGCACTATTGAAAGTCAGAATTTTCGCGATGCCTTCAAAGCCTTCGACAAAGCCAATACCGTTATTCTGGGAATTTCACAGGACACCATAAAAAGCCATGAAAAGTTCGTGCTCAAAGAAGCGTTGAATTTCGATTTGCTGAGCGATGAGTCTGGTGACATTTGCACAAAATACGACGTACTCAAACTCAAGAAAATGTACGGCAAGGAATTCGTCGGCATTGAACGTTCAACGTTTTTAATAGACGACAAAGGTGTGCTGCGCGCCGAATGGCGAAAGGTCAAAGTGCCTGGGCATGTGAACGACGTGTTGGCCGCCGCGAAAGCACTTTGACGTTACTGCAGTCGCTAAAGCAACTACGGCTTAACTCGTCGCCTCGTTGGGGTCGACTGTGTCGCTTGGCTTTTTCGCTTGACGCGGCCAGGCATTAAGCACTGAGTGAATTAGGGTTGCTAGAGGAATGGCGAAAAACACGCCCCACAATCCAAATAACCCACCGAAAAACAGCACAGCAACAATGATTGCCAACGGATGCAGGTTAACCACTTCGGAAAATAATAGTGGCACCAACACGTTGCCATCGAGCACTTGCACTAACTGGTAGACGAATAACAGATAACCTAGTTTTGCTGTAAAGCCCCATTGAAAGAACGCAATAAGCGCAATAGGCACGGTGACCGCGACTGCCCCGACATAGGGAACTATAACTGATAGGCCAACAAGGAAGCTAAGCAACAGCGAGTAGCGTAAATCCATAACCGCAAACACGATGTATGAAGCGACCCAAACGATGACTATTTCGACAAATTTGCCACGAATATAATTGGCGATTTTTTGATCGACTTCGCGCCAAACTTGAAACGATAATTCGCTACGCTTTGGAACAAACCCACTAGCCCAGTTGAGCAATTTGTCTTTGTCTTTGAGTGCGAAGAAAACCATAAACGGCACCAAGACCACATAGACCGTAATGATGATAATCGTGCCAACGCGTGCAAGCGAGAACGAAAGAATGGTTTGACCCAGGTTACCGGCCTCATTGCCAAAGTTGCCAATCATTTCATTGATTTGCTCAACGGTAAACACTTCTGGATATAGCTCGGGCAAACGCAGCAATTGCTCTTGCCCTTTAGCAATCATGCCCGGTAATTCGCGAACAATTTGCGTGAGCTGTTGAGACAGAACAGGTAACAGTACAAGTAACACCAGCAACGATAAAGTTACAAACAACAACAGCACAATGGTGACGGATAAGGTTCTTGGTATACCCCAACGTTCCGTTGTGGCCACTACGCCCTCCAGAAGGTAGGCCAAAACTAGCGCGACCACAACCGGCGCAAGGATTCCACCAAACAGCCACAGCAAACCAAACAGCACCAACAGCATAAGCGCCAAGATGACAGCCTGCGGGTCTGAGAAATTTCGGTTATACCAGTCGCGAATAATGTCCAGCATTGCCGGAGCGACTCCTGTTTTAGCGGATGGGTTAGATGACTGCTTCACCGAACTATTATGCCACTAGCGGCATCGGTAATGATGACTAACACCTATGTAACCGGTGATAGTGCAATATTGATGCAAACGTGGCGCTTTGACGCGACAATACACTGACATTATCGATTCAAACAGCCTTTGTCGCACAATATTGATGGGCAAACTGGAACAGCTCTTCCATCAGTTGCGTACGAAATTTCTGCCTCTGACGCACAAAGTAAAATGTTCGTAATATTGGTGGATTTGTAGGTATTGAGACCAATTGCTCGAGCGTCACCTCTTTCACCAGCGCCGCGGCTGACACAATAGAGATGCCCATGCCAGCCTGTACCGCCCCTTTTATTGCTTCTGTACTACCTAACTCGAACGACTGAATCAGTTGCGCTTCATTGTATCCATGCTGCTCCAGGAACCGGGCAATAACGCTACGGGTACCAGAGCCTTCTTCGCGAGAAATGAAGGGATGATCTAACAAATCTCCAGGTTCAAGGGTCGCCTTTTGTGCAAGCGGGTGCTCTGGCGGTACGATAACCCGCAGCTCATCTGCCTGACAATCCTCAACCAACAGGTACTGATTGGCCACAACCCCTTCCACAATCCCCAAATCAATGGTGTTATCTCCAACCATCGACACCACGGCCTCGGTGTTAGCCACCTTTAAGCGCAGCTGCACGTTCGGGAATTTTTTCAAAAAATCACCCAACAGACCTGGCAACATATACTCGGCAATCGTGGTGCTCGCACCCAATGTCACTAAGCCAGATGTGTCGCCAGTAAGCGATTTAACCGATTCGTGCATTTCGCCATACAAACCAATAATCTGATTAGCGTACTCAAGCACCTGCTCCCCAGCGGCAGTCAGGCTGATACGATTATTCTCCCGATCGAACAATCGGGTGTCGAAATCGGCCTCCAACTGCCGTATTTGATGGGTCACCGCAGGTTGGGTCATGTTCAGCAATTCGGCAGCTCGTGTGAAGCTGAGCACGCCTGCAACTGCGTGGAAAACCTGTAGACGTCGATCAGACATGGTTAGTTCTAAGACCTGAAGGTTTAAATAGTGGGTATTCACATCATAACCCGCGCAGCTGTGGTATGAGTCTGGCTATACTGCTAATACACCAGCCCAAGGATTCAACAACGCTATGCGCGCCAGCAAGTTCCACATTGCCACCACTAAGGAGACCCCGTCAGACGCGGAGGTTTTAAGCCACCAGCTCATGCTGCGGGCTGGCCTTATCCGTCGTCTCGCATCTGGGCTCTACACCATCATGCCGATGGGTTTGCGGGTGGTCCGAAAAATCGAAGCTATCGTGCGAGAAGAAATGAACCGCGCTGGTGGCGTGGAGCTCTTAATGCCAGCAGTGCAACCTGCAGAGCTGTGGCAAGAATCTGGTCGCTGGGTAAAATACGGTCCTGAACTGCTGCGCTTAACCGATCGCCACGATCGAGAGTATTGCGTTGGCCCCACACACGAAGAAGTGATTACCGATATTGCCCGGCGTGAACTACGCAGTTACAAACAACTGCCGATTAATTTCTATCAAATCCAAACAAAGTTTCGCGATGAGATACGTCCGCGCTTTGGTGTGATGCGCGCACGCGAATTTATCATGAAAGATGCCTACTCATTTCATGTTAGTGAAGCATCACTTGAAGAAACTTTCGACGATATGCATCAAGCTTACTGCGCCGTGTTCGACCGCATCGGCTTGGACTATCGCCCAGTGGATGCCGACAGTGGCAGTATTGGTGGTGCACGCTCTCGCGAGTTTCATGTATTGGCCGACAGTGGTGAAGATGCGCTAGCACACTCGACTGGCGACGACTACGCCGCGAATGTTGAAAAAGCTGCGGCTGTGCCTGTTGGCGAACGCGGCGCTCCAACGGTTGAAATGCAAACCATCGACACACCAAAAGTGCACACCATTGAAGACTTAGCTAAGAAACTATCAGTCGATGCTAAGCAGTGTGTAAAAACACTGCTGGTTGAGGGCGTTGAAACGCCTGTTGTCGCCTTAGTTGTGCGCGGTGACCATCAGCTCAATGAAATAAAAGCTGAGCAACAACCTGAAGTTAAGTCACCCTTCACGTTTGCAACAGCGGAACAAATTAAAAACGTTGCCGGTTGCGATGCAGGCTCGATTGGTCCAGTGGGTTTAACCATACCGGTATTGGTTGATGGCGATGCTGCACTCATGAGCGACTTTGTCTGCGGTGCGAACACCAACAATCAACACTTGAATGGTGTCAACTGGGAACGAGATTTAAAGACGCCCGTTATACGCGACCTTCGTAATGTGGTTGAAGGCGATCCAAGCCCTACTGGCAACGGCACATTAAAAATAGTTCGCGGCATTGAGGTTGGACACATATTCCAACTCGGCACAACCTACTCTGAGGCGATGGACTGTAAGCTTATGGATGAGAACGGAAAACCTGCATTGATGCATATGGGTTGCTATGGCATCGGTGTTACGCGTGTTGCAGCTGCCGCCATCGAACAAAACAATGACGGAAAAGGCATTATTTGGCCAGATGCCATTGCACCGTTTACCGCTGTAATATCGCCTATCCATATGGCGAAATCGGAAGAGGTCAAAAAAGCCGCTGAAGCGTTGTATCAAACAATGCTCGATGCAGGCATCGACGTCTTGCTTGACGACAGACCACTTCGACCTGGCGTTATGTTTGCCGACATGGAGCTTCTCGGCATACCGCATCGGTTTGTCGTAAGCGATAAGTTGCTTGGCGAAAATCAAGTTGAATACAAGGGTCGTCGCGATAGTGAAGCTACCCTCATAAATATTGCTGATGCAGTTAGTCGAGTTACTCAGCAATAGTTGCATTAGCTTATTTGCAGCCGTGAATGTTTTTTTAAACATTGTAGATTCACGGCTGCAAACCGATCAGTTGCATTATGTCTTTTGATATACATACCATTGTCGTCGGCGCCGGCGTTATCGGGCTTAGCATCGCAAGAGCGTTAGCAACCAAAGGCTTTGAGGTTCTGCTGCTCGAAGAGAAACACCTTTTTGGCAGTGAAACCAGTTCGCGCCACTCTGAAGTTATCCACGCTGGAATCTATTATCCGAAGAACTCATTCAAAGCACAATTTTGCACCCGAGGCAAAGCACTGCTTTACGACTACTGCGATAAATACTCCATACAGCATGACCAACTTGGCAAAATCATTGTTGCAACAACCCCTGAGCAAATTAATGAACTCGACGCCATAAACGTTCGAGCACAGAACAACGGCGTTGCAGATTTGCAAAAGCTCACTCGCGATGATGTGAGTGCGCTGGAACCGGCTATCACTGCACATGCCGGGTTACTATCACCATCAACGGGGATCATCGATAGTCACAGCTATATGCTGAGCCTGCTGGGTGATGCACAATCGCATGGAGCAATCATTGCCTATAACGCCAAAGTTGAAAAGATCAAACCGGTGTCCGATGGATTCGAGTTAATGGTCGGTGGGACAGAAAACATGCAGCTCACGTGCAAGCATGTGATCAACGCGGCTGGCCATGGCGCATGTTATCTTGCCAGTGCAACACAAACCTTAGCTCAAGAGCACATTCCTCAACCTCACTTCGCTAAAGGCAACTACTTTCGACTGCAAGGTAAGTCTCCCGTATCGCGTTTGATCTATCCAGTGCCCGAACCTGGCGGACTGGGTGTTCATATAACACTCGACCAAGCAGGTCAGGCCCGTTTTGGACCCGACGTTCAATGGCAAGACTCACTCAACTATAATGTTGATGCGACACGATCGGCTGGTTTCTATGAAGCGATAAGACGCTATTGGCCAGCACTTGCAGATGATGCGTTAGCACCTGACTACTCTGGGGTTCGACCGAAAATAGCATTCGGTAAAACAGTGCATGAAGACTTTGTGATACAGGGTAGTGCCATTCATGGAATAAATGGGCTTGTGAATCTTTTTGGCATCGATTCACCTGGGATAACATCCAGCCTTGCTATTGCTGAGCACGTGTCGTTGTTGCTTGATCAGAACTAGAGTTAGGGGGTCTTACTAGTAGGTATGTGTTCCAGTGTTAAACCAATTACGCACTTTTCTGAACATTTACCGCGTCACCAACAAACAGTTCTTCTAAATGACTAACTAACTGCGGCATATCCTCGAGTAACTGACTTGCTGCCACTGGTTTACTGATGAAATAGCCTTGAATTTCATTACAACCGTTATCACGTAAGAACTGTAACTGCTCTATCGTTTCTACACCTTCTGCCAGCACTTTGATATTCATGCTTTTAGACATGGCAATAACAGCGCAGGTTATAGCCGCATCATCTTGGTTTTCTGTGATGTTACGAATAAACGATTGATCAATTTTAAGCCTATCTATTGGAAAATGTTTTAACTGACTCAAACTAGAATAGCCTGTTCCAAAATCGTCGATACTCAAAGTCACACCAATTTCATTAAGCTTTTCCAACGTATCGATCGCATGTTTTATATCCGACGCTAACAATGATTCTGTAATTTCTAGTTCTAGCCTCTCTGCAGGCAGATCGCACTCTTCCAATATTTTGCAAACAACATTAGGAAAGTCTGTTCGCATGAATTGCATGGCGGATATGTTGACGGCAACCCGTGGAACCTGAAAACCATCATCTATCCATTGCTTGGCTTGTAAACAAGATTTTTGCAATATCCATTCACCGATAGTGATGATCATGCCATTGTCTTCCGCAACAGGAATGAAGTCTGCTGGGGACACAAAACCCAATACATCACTATGCCAACGCGCCAATGCCTCTGCCGAAAATATAAGTCCAGTAGATAAGTCTATTTGCACTTGATAATGCACGCTGAACTCGTCATTTTTTAACGCTGCACGCATTTGGATATCGATGTTGTGCCGCTTTGATGCGTTTGCACGCATCTCTTCATTGTGAATCATGTACATGCTCTTGCCAGTTCTCTTAGCTTCGTACATGGCCATGTCTGCATTTTGTAAAAGATTATCTGCATTTAATCCATCTTGTGGATAGAGTGCGATACCTATACTAGGAGACGTAAATAGCTCATACCCATCTATTTTGTACGGTTTAGAGACCACTCTTATAATCCGCTCGGCGACAGTTTCCACGTCGGAACGATGCGTTACATTGTTCAAAATAATAGTGAACTCATCACCGCCCATACGCGCAATAGAATTTTGCACAGACGCAACTACCGGACTCTTACGAGATATCCTCAAACTCTCACCAAGACGTAAACCCACCTCATGCAATAGTTTATCCCCAGTACCATGACCAAACGTATCGTTTACACGCTTAAAGTCATCCAAGTCAAAATAGAGCACAGCCAATTGAGTCTCTTGAAGGTTAGCCATCTCCATGGCCAACTCTAATTGCTCTTGAAATAAAATTCGATTGGGTAGCTTAGTCAATGTGTCGTAATACGCCAGCCGATGAACCTTCTCTTCAACCTCTCGCCTTTTCGTAAAGTCCTGAACAATGGCGTTTAAACCTATAACTTTTCCGTCTGCATTAAATTCAGGTTCAACTTTTTGGCGAACAGTTCTTATGGTGCCATCGAGCAATTTTAACTGATGATCAATAGATGATGTACCACTAGACTCTCGAACTTGCGCAAAGTATTGTCTTACGCGTTCTTGATCATCCTCATGAACATACTGGAGCATAAAATCTAACGACGGCTCTACCTCATCTGGCTCCACTCCAAATATGCGATACGTTTGATCAGAGCAAACTGTACTCTTTAAAGAATAGTCAAATTGCCAGCTGCCAATTTGAGCAATTCTCTGTGCTTCCGCCAAGCTTGCTTGCTCACGCACCAACTGCTCGGCACTTAAACTAGTGCGATGCATGTAGCGCAATCGATGACAAAGCAACGACCAGTTAATAGGCTTGCTGGCAAAGTCAGTGGCGCCTGCCACGTAAGCTTTATCTATGTACTCATCATCCTCTAATCCGGTGAGCATCATGATGGGGGTATGTGAGAACGCTGGCATGCTACGAAGTGTTGTGCATACTTCAAACCCATCCATACCAGGCATTTCCACATCTAATAAAATTAGATCTGGCGCGATATCAGCCACGCAGCCCAATGCACTAACACCATCCGCTGCCTCCGATACTTGGAAACCAGATTGCGCTAGAAAGCCCATCGCCATCATACGCGCTGTATCATCGTCATCAATAACCATAACCATAGGCTGATTATCGCTGGGCACTGATACGCTCATCATGCAACCTTTTGTTCTTGTAAACGAAGTAGCGACAATAGTTTTTGGTGTTCTACGTCAATAAGATCGCATAAAGAATAATCAATCTCTATGCTATTGTTTTTAGCGGCACTCTCTAAGGTTTGACACAACTCAGACAAAGCCAAGCTTCCTATACTCACACTGCTTGACTTTAAACGATGCGCGCTATTACCCACACTTTGTGCATCGTTAGCATCTAGGCCCTTTCGGATTTTCGATATATCCTCTAAAGACCCTACTTCAAACTTATCGATCAAACTTGAATAAAACCCAGTTGGCGCATTGGCACACATAGCCAATAGTTCGCCATGCACTTTCTCATTTAAAATGGGATGAGTAGAAACATCTGGCTCACTTTCCGGCTCGAGAAAAACTACAACATCATCGTGGTTTGAACTTTGATCTGTTGAGTCAGACAACCATTGCTTTAGAACAGCCTTGAGTCGGGCTACGCTCACAGGCTTACTAAGATAATCGTCCATGCCAGTCTCTAAGCATTTCTCCTTATCACCTTGTAGTGCATTTGCTGTTAGCGCAACGATAGCCTGTCTTACACCATCCGCACGCAGCGATTCTGCTTTGCGTATCGCCTTTGTTGCATCAAACCCATCTAGCACAGGCATTTGACAATCCATCAACACAAGATCAAATTGCTTATGCTCCAGGCAATCTAATGCGACTTGTCCGTTCTCTGCAACTTCAACCGTATGACCCAGAATGCGCAACATTTCGCACATCATGTCTTGGTTCACCGGATTATCTTCTACCAGTAAAAGATGGCCCCGACATTCATCTGCAACAATCGAATGACTCACTTCTTTTACATTGATCGGACCCGCTTTACGCTGCTCAGACGATGCAATTAATACATTGTAGAGTTCTATCTGTCTGGCAGGCTTCGCAACTAATGCGGATATACCTAGCTGCTTACAAGATTCAAGTGTCATGTTATCGCAAGCAGAACTGAGTAATACCAGCTCTGTATGTGAAGCTAAGTTATTTATTTGGATTGCAGCGGCGAGATCTGTCCCGCTAAGGATTGGCATGTGCATATCCAATATTGCAAGATCAAACGGTGTATCGTTTTCTTTCGCCTCCATCAGTTCGTGCAGCGCAGCGGCACCAGAAGCTGCGACCACAGTCTCTGCACTCCAAAATTGCAGCTGCGCATCCAATATTTCACGATTAGTTTGAGTGTCATCAACTATCAACACACGCTTGCCAGCCAAGGCACCACTCTCCTGCCATTTAGCCGCGACATGTGCTGGGATTTTTTCTAGATCTATTTCAAACCCAAATTCGGAACCAACTCCGAGCGCGCTTTTCACGTTTATATTCGCGCCCATGAGTTCGATCAAGCTAGTGGAAATGGCCAACCCAAGTCCAGTGCCACCATACTGCCTGGTGGTACTGCCATCCGCCTGAACAAAAGAATCAAATATTTGCTTCTGACTTTCTGGACTGATACCTATTCCTGTATCAATCACACGAAACTTAACGGGCAAATTCTCAGCTGTCGACTCAGGCATAGTGACCTCCAACCTTACTTCGCCAGTCGCTGTGAATTTTATGGCATTACTCAGTAAATTAATTAACACTTGACGCAATCGCGCACTGTCGCCATGGAATGCAACTGGACTGCCGGGGTCCATTAGTAGGATTAATTCAACATCCTTTTTTGCGGCGTTTTCCGCTAGCATCTCCACAACATCTTCAACAAGTTCACGCAAATCAAAAGAGCTAATGGTTAACTCAAGTTTGCCAGCCTCTAATTTCGAAAAATCCAAAATGTCGTTGATGACTGCTAGCAGTGCTTGGCCAGAACGATAAATCGTTCTAGCATACCGGCCCTGCGTCTCTTCTAGAGGTGTATTTAATAGCAGTTCAGTCATGCCAAGCACGCCGTTTATAGGGGTGCGTACTTCATGACTCATGTTAGCTAGGAACTCACCTTTGGCTTGGGCCGCTTGTTGTGCAAGTTCGGTTTTTTTAATAAGCTCATTCTGCTTATCCCGAACAGCAATGCGCATCTCATTGAAACTGTGCGTCAGCTGTCCAATTTCGTCCTTAGCACCCGTCTCTTTCAGAACATGTTCATAGTCACCTTTGGCAACCAAGTCCGCCCCGACTGCTAGCGAATTAACAGGGATTACAATTTTTCGCGCAAACAACCAGCCGGTTAGCGCAGCGAGCAACAAAAAAACGATAGCGGTAATAAAAAAATAATTCGCCAGCTCGTGCACTCCGGCGAATGCGATATGGGTATCGAGCAATACATGCAAACGCCATTTAGGATCACGAAACCCACCCGTTGCCTCGGATACGACGGACGCCATCATAAAGGAGTGATGCCCGTGCCCTACTTCTTTAACCTCGTTTTTGTTAGTGAGTGAATGGTGGAAATCATGTTCTCCCACGATACCCTCAGTGGCATAAAGCACAGCCTCGCTCTCGATTGCTTGCAACATAACCTGCCGCTGCATACTTTGCGGTCCGCCAAAGACACTCTGTAACTCTAAGCTCTTTTGCAGATATGCCCAACTAATTGAACCAATGAGAACGCCAATAATTTCTGAAGGATTGGTACGGTCATAAAGTGGGACACTGTGGGTGGCGATCGGCATTCCCAGTCGATAGGATTCGACCACACGCCCATCAAAGTGAATTCCCAGCCTTGGTGCTTCATATTCCCAAGTACCACGTAAGCTCGTACCAATAAACTCATGTAAATTGCTGGCGACCACTTCACCCCTGGCATTGGTTGCCAGCACTTCTGTAAACACCGGTGTTCGGCTTGCAAAAATATCAAGATCTGCTTGCAAAGCACCACTGCGATCACCATCCAGCACGGTCTGCATATTACCCATTTCACTTAGGGTAACCAGCTCTTGTTTCGAATAAGAGAGTTTGTTTTGTAAACTAGATAATTGACTTTTGGCATCACCAAGAAGATTTTCTTCTGCCGTTTTAGTCAGCGATGTTTGCGCTGCATTGAAGATCAGTAAGAATGCCGCAAATAACGGTAGGATAGATCCTAATATCGCGAACAACAGTAATTTTGTTTGTATCTTCAACGAATCACCAAGGCAATAATTTAGACAATACTGTCTAAGTAATATTTAGTCCTTAATTCTTAGTCGCGACCAACTTCACTGTTGATCACAAAACTATCATCCGTTTTAGTTCTCACTGGGGTTCACCCACTTAGACTTCATCGGCGGTCGATTACAAACATGAAATTGATGTAACCCCGTCCAGCTGTAAGTACGATTTAAAAAATGCAGTCGGTTACCCTAGCAATGGTGCAGGAGTTACTTTCAAAATTTCCTCGAAAGAGGTTTTTCCTTGTGCAACTTTCGCCAACCCGCTGACCCGGAGCGGACGCATGCCGTCTTTAAACGCTTGCTTACGCAGCTCCTCTAAATGAATGTCGGGCAATACCATCTCCTTCACACCCGGCGTAAGTTGTAACAACTCATAAATGCCAGCTCGACCTAGAAACCCAGAGTTACGGCACTCCAAACAACCCACTGCCTTATTCATCGTTTTGGGCACTTCAGCTTTCCAAGGTGCCATTAAGCTATTCCATTGCTCTACATCTGTTTCAACAGGCTCCACACAGTGTGGGCAAAAAGTACGAATGAGTCGTTGCGCGATAACACCAATAAGCGTTGATCTAATCAGGTAATACGGGACACCAAGTTCCAGCATTCTCGTTATCGCAGCGGGTGCATCATTGGTATGCAGAGTCGACACAACCAAGTGACCTGTCAGTGCAGCTTGCACGGCCATTTGGGCCGTTTCCAAATCACGTATTTCACCGACCATGATAATGTCAGGGTCTTGTCGCAACAGTGTTCGAACACCTGCTGCAAAATCCAGTTCAATATTATGTTGAACTTGCATTTGATTAAACTCAGGCACGATCAATTCGATTGGATCTTCAATCGTGCACAGGTTAACCTCAGGTGTTGCAAGCAGTTTCAAACTACTGTAGAGCGTCGTTGTTTTACCCGAACCCGTAGGACCGGTAACCAAGAGAATGCCGTTTGGCTGTTTGATCATCTCATTCCAGATACCCGCCTCACGAGCATCGAAACCAAGTTGGGTTTGATTTTTTACCAATACATCTGGATTAAAAATACGCATAACCATCTTTTCACCAAACGCTGTTGGCATAGTAGAGATACGCAACTCCACTTCTTTGCCTTCAGCATTTCGCGTTTTCAGTCGTCCATCTTGTGGACGTCTTTTTTCAGACACATCCATACGACCTAGAATTTTTAGTCGACTGGTGACCGCCATCATCACAGCCGCGGGCATATCGTAAACCTGTTGCATCACACCATCGATACGAAACCTTACGCCACCATCATCTCGACGGGGTTCAAGATGAATATCACTGGCACGCTGCTCGTAGGCGTACTGCAAGAGCCAATCAACGATACTGACAACATGACTATCATTCGCTTCAAGCTTGCCGCCACGACCCAACTCCATAAGCTGTTCAAGATTTTGAACTGCGCTGGAGGTTTTATTATGATCTTGCTTGGCTCCCAAAACCGACTTGGATAAAGAGTAAAACTCAGCCAAATAACGTCGAATGTCGACCGGATTACAAATGACCAAACGAATTTCTTTCTGCAACACCGGTTGCAGTTCAGCTTGCCATTCATCGTAATAAGGTTCGGCGGTACCAAAGACAACATATTCTTTCGTCACCTCTATACAGATAACGTTAAATCGGGCGGCATAAGCCGACGAGGTGACAGCAGTGACGGCTGGCACATCCACTTTGAGTGGATCAATTCGATGCCATTCAATTCCCACGTTTTTAGCCAGCCATTTGGACAAGAACTCTAAATCGATTCGAACGTTCTCGTCAGTTGGCAAATTCCAACCACTGTTGGCGATACGCTCAAGTGGGCCGAGCTCTTTACCAGCGTCTTTCGACTGAGACAACGACAACAGCAGTTGCGCATTGGATTCTTCAATCAGACCATCTTGTAATAACCCTTCAATAATGGCCGCAAGCTCCAACTTTCCGGTTGCAGGGTCAGCAAAGCGTCTGGCATTGTCGTAGAGTACTTCAGCAGTATTGGACACGAATTTTTCGCTAATAGCATGATGTCTTTAGTGGTATCGGCGAAAACTCGATTCCGTGCAGTAAATCGTATCGTCCCAATCTAAATATGACAGACTTCACACTTTTACCGACTAGAGAACATGACTACTAAAATCCTCGTGGTTTACGACACCGAAGGCGGCAACACCCATGCCATGGCCAAGAAGGTTGTTCGTGGCGTTGAAAGTGTGGAATCGTGCGAGGCCGTGCTGCGGTGCGTTCCTAAAGTCAGTACCAACCTGACAGACACCGCGAGTCCAGTTCCAGAGCGTGGCGCACCCTTTGTCACTTTGGATGACCTAGCGGCCCACGATGGGCTCATCTTTGGTAGCCCAACGCACTTTGGCAATATGAGCGCCGCCTTGAAGTTCTTTATCGATCAAACATCAGCACAATGGCTGGCCGGCGCACTCACTGGAAAACCTGCCGCTGCATTTACCTCAACCGGTAGCTTGCACGGTGGACAAGAAGCTACACTGCTAACCATGCTCATACCTTTGCTACACCACGGAATGATCATCAGTGGCCTGCCCTACACACACCCTGGATTAATGAAAACACGCGAAGGTGGCACACCTTACGGTGCTAGCCATTTCGCCGGAGAAGCTGGTGACTTAAAAATGAGCCAAACGGAAGAAGAGCTGTGTCTGTTGCTTGGCAAGCGCGTGGCAAAGCTTGCCGTAAAGCTGCGGGATTAAATTGACTCCTCTAGCGGAAATACAAAGCCCTGCGACTACTCTAGCTTCGCTGAGCCGACGCAAAGAACAACCCACCTTCACGCCAGATTTCAACCTCAACACCTTCCAGCTTTTGTTGTTGCGATTGAATTTTTGTTAGCTCTGCAGAATTACTGGTGACAAACAAACTCAAAGGCTTGCCTGACTTTTTATTGTGTAACCTTACATGAGCTGTAAGTACACCACCTAAAGAACAGTAACGCGAGCCGATTAATTCGTACGCGCTGTCAATTGCCTTGGGCAACACCAAGTTAAACGGTAACTGATGCATAGAATTATCAAGCATCGCCAATGAGCTACCTCGAAACTCCGGCTCGAGCCGAGTTGTATGATTCATCGCCACTTCACGCAGTGTTCGCGTCGCCAACTCTGTTTGAGAACCGGACGTATGCATCCAAAGAGAGACCATCAAGATAAGCGCACAACCCATCGCCGTCTGCAACCATGGACCCCACTGCATGCTAGACAGTTTAGATCGCCATCCCATACCCGTTGCAGGCACAGCCGTAACACCTGGGCTGGGAGCTTCAGCGCTATCTTCTGCGACTTTCAGTAGCATCTCAACTCTGTCTTTGGACATCGACAAATTTTCGTAAAAATCTCGAACGCGTTCATCTTGCTCGTTCATGATGATTTCTTCTCGGTATGTTTGACTACCGTCAAACTCTGCTCTTGATGTTGATCGAGGCTTTTTTTCAATTTCGCCTTTGCACGATGTATTTGGCTTAAAACAGTGCCGCGTGATTGGTTTGTCAGGGTCGCAATTTCAGCTGCAGTGTGACCTTCAAATACCCACAAAAATAAAGCCTCTCTTTCCACACTTCGAAGCTCGGATAGCCCCTGTGCCAGCACAAGATCGTGACTGGCGTAGTGCGAAGGGTCGAATGCAGTAGCATCCGTTATTGAGTGCTCCTCAAAAGAATCACTTGGGAACCGCGTTCGATGCCGCACGCCATCAATAAACAAATTACGAATAACGCGAAACAACAAAGCTCTGTCAGGACTAGGTCCATGTTTGTCGACAACCTTCAACCAACTCTCATGGACTAAATCTTCGGCCATCTCTGCATGCCCGCACAAAGCATGCGCATAGCGATACGCCGCCTGCAGAAGTGCTTCCAATGATGTTTCGCGTTCAGACACTTTAGTTAGGCCGCCTCATTCTCAAAAGCGGCCCGCTCATTGATAACGTCAATAATTGCGGCATGGCCCCCAGCAATTGTACTGCCCGTTAGGTATTTTCCATTAATCACAATGCTGGGCACACTATTGATGCCAGATTGCTGCGCGCGTGAGATGGCGCGTTTCAATGCCGTTTCAACCGCAAATGATTCCATTGTTTTACGAAATTTTTCGCTACTGACACCTAAGTCGAGTGACTCAATAAATTTGCCAATTTTCTTTGGGTCGCGCATTGGTTTTTTACTCTTGTGGATTTGATCGAACGTTTGATCAAACATGCCATCAGTAATACCCAATGCCTGAGCTGCATAGAAAGTACGTGAATGTTGCTCCCAACTTGGATTCAGTGGCGGTGCTTCACGAACAAAATCAACATAGTCAGGTTTTGCATCAATCCACGCATTAATGCTCGGTTCAAAAGCAAAGCAATGCGGGCACCCAAACCAGAAAAACTCCAACACTTCAACACGCGATGCGTCACCCGTTGGTATCGGCTTGTCGATAACCTGATACCCCAATGACGATTGCGCCATGGCAGAAGTTGAAGTTAAGCTCAATCCCAGTGCTGACGCCCCACCCAAAGCACCAGCTCCCGCCATCGTCTTTACAAACCGGCGACGGCTAGTACCGGTATTTTCAATTATTTTTTTCATCATTATTTCATTGACCACAGTTAACAGTAATTGTTGCGTAACAGCGCATCCTGATCTATCAACGATTACCAATATAGTTTGATTGCATGCTCTACAAACTCCCAAAGTGAGAACGCAATCAAAACAAATGTCTATTCGTTCATCGCTTATGAGCAAAAAAAAATCAAAACACAAAAATCGGGCAGCCCCAACCAAGAAAAACGATTCGGGCAAATCGCTAATGAATCGACGAAATGCACTCAAACTGCTGATTGCCGTCCCAGTTGCAGGGGCAGCTGGCGCTGCGATTCATCGCTATGATGTACAGAACAGAGGGCTTCACGACTTAAGTCTAATAGGTGACGGCAATCCGGTCGTTGTGCAAATACACGACCCCGCCTGCCAATTGTGCAGACGGCTAATGAATAACACGCGTAAGGCATTGAAAATTCGTGACGATATGGTTTTTCGAGTAGCCGATGTCACAACCAATGAGGGAGAAAAATTTCAGCAAAAACATCATGCTGACACGGTAACCCTACTAGTTTTTAACTCTGCAGGAAAAAAAATCGACACAATCCAAGGTGTTACACCTATTGCAGAGTTAGAAAGCCGCTTCATTGACATCAAATAAGTCTTAAGTTTATTCTCTTCATTACACGCGCGAACTAAACCCCTCGTCGAATAATCTCAATGGCGAGGGTTTTCGTATAAGTGATAGCGCACTCAAATCATTGGAGAAAAGAAGAGATGAACGAACAAGACATTGATCAAGAAATTTACGATCTCTACGACGAATATTGCCACAGCACGATGGACCGACGTACGTTCCTGCAAAAAGCCAGTGCAATTACCATCGCCGGTGTATCCGGTTTAGCTATGGCTCAAGCGTTGTTGCCTCGGTACGCTCATGCACAGACTATCTCTTTCACCGATGAACGAATCAAAGCCAACTACGTAGACTATGCATCACCCGGCGGTACGTCAGGCGAAATGCGCGGTTATCTCGTGGCGCCAACATCGGAAGGGCCGCACCCAGCCGTCTTGGTCATTCACGAAAACAGAGGATTAAATCCGTACATCGAAGATGTGGCTAGACGTTTTGCAGCGGAGGGTTTTGTTGCATTGGCACCCGATGGTTTGTCGCCCGTCGGTGGATACCCCGGCAACGATGACGATGGCAAAGTTTTACAAAAGAGCCTGGATCAAACGAAACTCAAAACCGACATGCTCAACAGCGCACAATTTCTTAAAAATCACGAGCTCTCTAACGGCAAACTGGGTGCAACCGGTTTTTGTTGGGGTGGCGGAACCACTAATTACTTAGCCGTGCAAATGGGCAGCGACTTATCTGCAGGCGCACCCTTTTATGGTGCCGCACCGGCAGCTGCCGACGTCGCCGCAATCAGTGCACCACTTCATATTCATACGGCGGAAGACGATGAGCGCATCAATTCAATGTGGCCAGAGTTTGAAGCGGCGCTGAAAGCCAACGACAAAACCTACGAAAGATTTGTTTATGAAGGCACAAAGCACGGTTTCCATAACAACTCCACTCCTCGTTATAACGAAACGGCCGCTAATCTTGCCTGGGAAAGAATGGTCAGCTTGTTTCAAGAGCATTTGACTTAAGTTTAACCATCAATTCTGGCCGGCAATTGTCGGCCGGTACACCCCACCAGCCCATTCGGCGCTTATACTGTTCGCATGAACAAACAAATTCTATCGCGCTGGTGTGCGTTGATCGGTCTTCTTGGTTTAATAGGCCTACTGCTAAGCTGGTTCACGTGGATTGCACCTCCTGAGAATGTACCCAGAGTGGTAGTCATTGTGCTGTTGGTTGTGCCTCTACTCTTCCCACTGCGCGGCATGCTGCACGCACGGCGCTACACCCACCAATGGGTTAGTTTTCTTGCACTGTTCTACTTTATGGTGGGGGTTGATGCCAGTTTCAATCATGGTGAAGGACTAGCTTGGCTGGGTTACCTAACAGTGGTACTGAGTCTAATGTTGTTCGTCGGCAGCATCTTTTTCGCCCGGCTTACACCATCTGATCGTCAAGAAGCTTAATGAGCGGAATGGTAATGCGTCGCTGCTCAGTGAGCGACGCCTGATCAAGGCGTTCAACCAGTTGTTTCAAAGCGCTTATCTCTCTGGGATATCGCCGCACAACGTACTCGATAACATCGTCACCCACCTCCAAACCGCGCAGTTTTAGCATTAATGAAAACGCCGCTGGCAATTCATCATCGTCTAATGTTTGCAAGTGAAACACTGGCCCCCAGCTTAGTCTCGTAAGCAAGTCGGGCAGACCAAAACCCAAATTATCGACGGACTGTTCGGAGGCAAAGAACAAGCGCGTATGTGAGTCGCGACAGCGATTAATGCAGTGGAATAAATTTTCTTCGGCAGCAGGCTGCAGCAAATGCAGGTCATCTAGACAAAACAAGTCACCCCTTTCAATTCCAACCAAAGCATCATCGTAGTTGGCAAGATCACCCGTTAAATACGAAACCTGATAACCACGGCTGGCAAAGTTCTGGCAAGCAGCACTTAACAGATGGGTCTTACCAGCCGATTTTTCACCCCACAAAAAAATCTGTGTTTCGTGTATGTCCCCTGCACACAAACCCTGCATGGTTGCACAGGCATCCGCATTGGCCTCACCTGGAAAAAAAGATTCAAATGAAGATGATGGAACAATGCCTAACGATAGCGTCAGCTGCGGGTGTTGCATATTGAACGATTTATCGCAAGTATTCGAACGATGCCGATATGCCACTGGCAAAGCGGCTTTGAGCAGCTGCGCTCGGGGTTGAGCCCTGACGTAACCAGTCTCGCGTGCTGGCAGCATTTGATACTGATGGCAAAGCACTACGAGGTACGATGGCAAACACCATGCCGCCATCAAGCACCTCTTTTGGATAGGCCGCAGAGACTCCTTCGAGCGAACTTAATAACGCCATCACTTCTGCGTAACTTTTCGTAGTGCGCAATGGGCTAACCCAAACAAGGCCTTCAACACTCGAAAGATTTGTATTTGGATTCGACTGAAAGCTCTGTTGTGCATTGGTTACATCAACTGACTGCGGATTTAACCAACCAATGCCTTGTTGCAACGCCTCATCAAGACTACCCGAGCTGAGCGCCTGATTTTCTTGCTGGCCGGCAGCCAGCTTAAGCCAGACACCTTCCCACGAACCGGTTCGTGTTCTGGTCAGGTGAGCAGCTAACGTCAGCGGTTGTGCATAGCGCATTGATGCTGCGGTAATAGCATCCACATTGGCAATTTTTATGTCTTCCACATCAACGGCTTGCGTATCAGTGGCATCACCCGCTGGAAACGATAGGGAAATACCCACCCCACCCGCGATCTCACGAGCACGTTCCATGACATTTTGGGCAGCAGCACCACTGACTAAAATTTGCTTACCACCATCTTCTATAATCAACCACATTAATGCCGACGATACGTTTGCGAATGGGTCAAAGCTCTCATTCTCAACCGGTGCAGGCACAGCCGAGGAGGTTGGTCGAATCAGTTGCTCAATAAGCTGACGATTGAACTGAATCGACATGAACTGGGTGGCTTTGCCGGTATTTCTGACCGCATCGGTGAGTGGTGTATCTTGGGATATAACCGTGCCCGGCGCAGGTGAATCATAGCGAAACGACTCTACATAGGTGTCGGCCGCCCGCAGCCCAGCGCGCACATCATCGCGATTGAGTAACGTCTTATCACCACTGTTTGCCAGTAAAACCAAGCGCATGCCAACTTGATAGGCATTTTGCTGTTCTTTGTCAGACCGATCGACCACAGCCACCTGAATGCTGTAGGCATCCGTCTGCGCATGCGCGTTTGTTACACCTAGAACTGAGGCTGCCAAAAGGCTGATTGTGCAGACTATGTTGCGCAATATATTTGCTGCAAAGGTTTTGCTCATTCGCTTTTACACACTCTTAATAAAGTAAGTCGAGTATCATTATGCTTTTCGCGCTACCCGAACCTTGACATGACAAAATCGACCGACTCCAGCGGGCTTACCTATGCCGAAGCCGGTGTGGATATCGAAGCTGGCAATACCCTCGTTCAAAAAATCAAACCATCGGTCGCGCGAACACACCGTACAGGGATTTTAGGCGCTATTGGCGGTTTTGGGGGCTTGTTTGAGCTGCCAGTCAATCAATATCGTCAACCTGTCATGGTCTCGGGCACTGATGGGGTGGGCACGAAGCTGCGTCTAGCCATCGATTTGGACATGCCAGACACGGTCGGCATTGACCTTGTTGCAATGTGTGTCAATGATATTTTGGTCTGTGGGGCCGAGCCACTGTGGTTTCTAGACTATTTCGCTACCGGCAAATTAGACGTCGAACAAGCTAGTCGCGTCATTGCTGGCATTGCCGAGGGCTGCGTACAGTCCGGTGCAGCACTACTGGGCGGAGAAACAGCTGAAATGCCGGGAATGTATCACGACAAAGATTACGATCTGGCCGGTTTTGCCGTTGGCATCGTCGAAAAAGACGACATCATTGACGGGCAATCTGTAGCGCCCGGCGACAGCATTATCGGTATCGCCTCCAGTGGTCCACACTCTAATGGTTACTCTTTGATACGAAAAGTGGCTGAACAACATGATATTAATGCCCCCTTCGGCGCATCAACGCTTGGCCAAACCTTGATGCTGCCAACCCGGATTTATGTCAAAGCACTGATGTCTGTACTTAAAAACAACACACCGATAAAAGCTATGGCGCACATTACTGGTGGCGGCATCACCGAAAATATTCCTCGAAGCCTGCCTGCGAACGTTGTGGCAAAAATCCAGCTCGATAGCTGGCAAGCACCGCCAGTGTTCGACTGGCTGCAAGAACACGGCAATATTAAAAACACTGAAATGCTGAAAACATTTAACTGCGGCATTGGCTTTACCGTGGTCGTGGCATCCAAAGATGCAGACGAGGTTATCGCGCTGCTTAATGCGGCTGGTGAAACTGCGCATGTCATCGGATCTATCGAGGCAGGCACCGGCGCCGCTGAGGTCGCCTACGCATGACTCGACTTGTCGTGTTGATATCGGGTGCAGGCTCTAACATGCGGGCCATTATTGAAGCATGTCAAAGCGGCAAACTGGACGCAAACGTGGTGGCCGTCATCAGCAACCGACCCGACGCTGCAGGACTTAACTTTGCACGTGAACAAAATATTGAATCGACGGTCATAGATCACACAACATTCAAAACACGTGACCACTTCGATGCGCAACTAGCCATGGTTATCAAGTCCTATAAACCCGACTTTATCGTACTGGCCGGTTTTATGAGAATTTTAACCGCCGAGCTGGTGAATCGTTTTCTTGGCAGAATGATCAATATTCATCCCTCTTTACTACCACTCTATCCTGGCCTAAATACCCACGCAAAAGTACTTCAGGCAGGCGATAATACGCACGGAGCAAGTGTGCACTTCGTCACGGCTGAACTCGATGCCGGGCCAGTAATTGCTCAAACACAAGTCCCAGTTCTGCAAGGTGATACCGAACAAGCGCTTGCCGCGCGCGTCCTACAGACGGAACACGAATTGTATGTGCAAGCATTACAGCTTTGTGTGAGCGGCGACGCCCGATTCGCCGATGGAGAATGTTACCTTGGCAAAGTTAGTACCCGGGCCAACATGCCCGATAGTGCCCACAACGGACAACCATGATGAAAACACCTAGCATGCTTAATCGATCAGTAAAGACGCTAATCAATCACTTGGCTCTAGTCGCAACTTTGGCTGCAGCACCAAGCCTCGGGTTTGCCCAACCATCCGACTTCACACCGTTCGAAGTCGAATACGAAGTGGGAAATAATATGATTAGCGCAGGCTCAGCTACTTTACAGCTCGCCAAGCAAGGCGACGAATGGGTCTACAGCCTCAAAACAACCCCCACTGGCGTTTTCAAGCTGACAGGGAAAGGCAAAATTCAGGAAATCAGTGTATTTAGTGTTTCAAACTCGGCCGACAAACTGACACTAAAACCACAAACCTACACCTATCGCCAAGACTCGGAAGCTCGTCGTAGTGTTGATGCTTGGTTTGATTGGAATGAAAATCAGCTTAGGTATAAAAGACGCGGTGAAGAATTTACGGAAGCATTCTCAGACCCCGTACTCGACAGACTGTCTGTCACACTCACTGTGATGGACGAACTTAAGAAAAATAGCTTTGAGCGGGCCCAGCTGGAAGTGTTTGATAATGGTCGTGTTAAAACCATGTCTTTTGAGAATGAAGGCAAAGAGACGGTTGAAACTCGCATGGGCCCACTTGAAACTGTCCGGGTTCGAAGCAAAGCCATGGGTGGTGCAACGCGGCACACGACCACTTGGTTTGCCCCTGCTTTGGACTATGTTCCAGTAAAAATTGAGCAATACAAGAGGGATAAGCTAGTTGCAAGACTTACGCTGACAAGACTGCGCAATCGCATCACCGAAGGCGGTGGTGCATCAGAATACAAAAGTAAGTAGAACTTAGAACTGCTTTTCAAAGATAGCGCGGAGCCGGTAATCGGCTTCGAAGCTGTTGTCTGAGGATGGTGATTCGACGGGCAGCTGAACTTGTGCCGAGAATGTAAACCCGGGATTCTGCCAAAACAGGCTTGGATTCAAGTACCAATCACCTTTATCCGTTTGATCGTCATTACTCTCCTGCAAATCAAGGTTGCCCTGCAAAGACAACATCCAAAGCGGGGAGCCGCTTGATGTTCCAGTCCAACCTAAGCGACGACCGGTGGTGAAATCGACACTGAGTACATCGTTGTTTTCTACACCATCGATGTCGTTCACAAATTGCTCTACGTTGACATCGACACCGCCGTACCACAGACGACCAAGGCGGCCATACGATAAACCGAGCAAACCAGAACTAACATAGGCAGTGCCATCGATGCCTTCATCTTCGTGCTCAACTTTGACGCCAGCTGAATACGCAAAACCATCGTGCAAATCAGGAATGGCATCGACAAGTCGGTTTTTACCAAGCCGGCCGCTTTCAACTTCCAGCGCAGGTTGGGCGTGAGAGAACATATTTAACCCAAAGCCATTCTTCAGACTAAACTTTGGTTTGGCAGGCTTTAAACTAACCGAAAGTTCAGTTTGACGCTCGGAGTAATGAGGCACCGGGTCTGACTCTGGAACACGTGTGTAGCGAATAGTGTCGAGATCGTTGCTATTAAACGTGAACGGGTCGGAGGATGTATCTAGTTGCGCAAGCTCAAATGACTGCGCATGCGCCACTTGCACCATTGCGGGCACAAGAAGAGAAGCAATTGCAATATAACGAGCCATGTTGTTGACGTTTCCTTTGGCGGGCATGATGCCTACCGTCCCAAAACAAGTACAATCATTAGATAACGAATGTCGTAAGAATACAACACCCAATTGCGTACTTGTGACAGTGTCTTACGACAGACTCTGCATAAGTCCCTTGACGAAACTGGCCTTAATTAGATGATAGCTGATGAATACCGGTTTGGCGACGATGATATCGACGACGAGCCCAGTAAATCGCAATTGAAACGAGACGCACAAGCTGTACGCGATCTTGGAACTGAACTGGCATTGCTGGGAGCCGCTGAACGCGCCAGAGTGCCACTACCCGAAGATATAGTCGATGCAATCGATGAGCTGAACCGCACCACCAAAAACGGTGCGCGAAAACGCCAATTAGGCTGGCTTGCCAAACGATTACGCAAGATTGATATTGAACCCATCGATGCAGCGCTCGAATCGATGCGCCAAGCAGCACGTTCGAATACGCAAACATTACATTTGGTAGAACAATGGCGTGACCGCCTGTTAGGCAATGAAGAACAGCCTGATGCAAAAACTGCATTAACTGATTTTTTGGACAAATTTCCACATGCAGATCGGCAACAACTGCGACAGCTGCAGCGCAGTGCAATGAAAGAGAAGGCCGAAAGTAAACCGCCGAAGTCGGCGCGCTTGTTATTCAAAGCCGTGCGCGATGCGGTTAATTATTTGTCAGAATCAGGCCAATGATCAAAGCATCGCTTCCAACTGTACTACTTTGCGCCGCAGCCATAAGTGCATGCCAGTCGAACTCAACGACCTCACCGAAAATAGACATAATCCCTGAATCGAACATAGCCGGTGAGACGTCCAGTAATCAGCTCAACGGTGCGAACGAGTCATCCGACTCAACACTATCTGACACGTCAACAGAGCCAGCCGCAGAACCGGCTGCTGAGCTCGCTGAGACTCCCAGTGACGCCATTACCATCGATCGTCCGCAGAAAACCGGTAATCTAGAAAACACCCAGCTGACAGAAGTCAGCGGCATGGCAGCATCAACTCGCCAGAGCAATACCTTCTGGGCAATTAACGATAGTGGTAACAATGCAACACTATTCGCCTTCGACACCACAGGTGCAGACCTAGGTAACTGGAAGGTCAATAGCAATAATCGCGACTGGGAAGATATGGCTAGCGCGTGGGTTAACGGTGAGTCTTATTTATTCATTGCCGACATTGGCGACAATTTGCGCGTAAAGAACGAACATAGCGTGCACGTCATTGCCGAGCCTATTATTGGCGACAACACCGACGGCCCACTGGAACCATTACACACCATTCGTTTTCGCTATCCCGATGCCCCACACAATGCAGAGTCGTTAGCCGTCAATGATCAATGGATATACGTGCTAACCAAAGAACCACTGGTCGATGGCGAAAGACAGCAAAGCCGAGTTTACCGAATCCCTTTAGTGTTATCAGGACCATCACAAATTGTCGACGCAGAGTTGATCGCGCAATTAGCGATTCCTGATAGCTCGTTTGAAGCTAGCATCATTGCATCGCTTGCTGGCGTAGACGTATCGCAACCCACCGCGTTCGACATCGATAAGCAAAACCGCAATGCCTACGTGCTGACTTACCGCAGTGTTTATCGATATCACAGAGAAGAAGGACAGAGCTGGGCAGACGCTCTTTCGCAACCACGCGATAGAGTCCACTCACATTCATTATCACAAGCGGAAGCGCTGGCTATTGGAGAGGATGGCTTAGTTTGGTTTACATCTGAAAAACGGCCGGCACCGCTTTGGGCTTTGCCTCGTGGCTTACCGTAAGCTGTCGATTTAAGAAGTACCGGTGCTTTAAATGAGTGGCTACACGCTGGACAGATTCTTTCTCGTATTCTGTTGAGGGCAACGGTGGATGCGAATAAGCACAATTAAAAACTACCCTCTATTTAGACGATTTACGCTCTTTGATCGGAGCATCCTCGTCATCCAAAATTCGATAAGCCGCACCATCCAGATCTTCGTACTGATCACTGCGAAGTGTCCATAGAAACACAATTAAACCGACAATTCCCATCGCTATTGAAATGGGAACTAAAAAAAGAAAATCGTTCATAGCTCTGCCGCTTCCATCGCTGGCACGAGATCGTCTTGCTTGTACCATAGCCGATATTGTTGACTTAAACGCATTGAATTGGCAACGACAATAATAGACGAAAGCGACATAGCAACTGCCGCAATTAAAGGTGTGACCAACCCTGCGTATGCCAGGGGCAAAACCAGCATGTTATAACCGATCGCCAGAACGATATTTTGCTTTACTAGGCTTTTAGCTTTCTGCGCAATTCCAATTGCATCAGGCACAGCGTTCATGTCTTGTTTTATAAAAATGAAGTCTGCCATGTTACGCCCAACGCTAGCAGCTGTGCCAGGGGCCATGGCGACATGAGCAGCAGCCATTGCACCGGTATCATTAATTCCGTCGCCAACCATCAACACAGGCATTGTATTTGACAAGTCTTGCACCATCGATACCTTATGTTCTGGCAACGCACCAGAGCGGGCATCAGAAATTTGTAATTGCCTAGCCACCTCTGCTACTGGTCCTAACTGATCCCCAGATATCATAATCACATTAAGCGCTTTAGATTTTAATCTCGCAACTGCCGCGACCGCACCTTTACGTATTGGGTTGCTAAACTTAAACGTCGTCAATATTCTTCCATTTGAAGTTAATACCGATTCAGACTCGTTACCCGGTGAAAGATTAGCCTCAGTGGAATCATTATCTGCAGCCCAACTACGCCTGCCTAATCTGATCGTTTCACCATCAATGATGGCCTCTAAACCACAAGCGGGCACGTCACGCACCTTGCATTTGAATAAGTCAGATTGCATGGCATCATTGCCTGAGGTTGTCATTAACACTTTAGCAAATGGATGCTCAGATGATTGAGACAGGCTACGTGCTAACTTAAGATGTTGTTCACTATGGGTTGTATCCAGAGATAAACTTTGGGTATCAACAACAGTCAAGGTACCGGTCTTATCGAACACAACGGTGCCAACAGACCCTAGCTTTTCTAAGGCAGAACCGTTTTTCATGATGATTCCATGCCTTAGTAACTGGCTACCGGCGATGACATGAACCATTGGAACCGCAAGTGCCAACGCACACGGGCAAGTAATAATTAATACGGAAATGGCAACGGTTATTGCCTTATGCACGTCGCCAGTTAAATACATCCATAAAACGAAAGCAACCAATGCTGCGGCATGCACCACTGGCGCATACCACCGTGAGACCTTATCTGATATTTGTGTATAAACACTCTTGCTACTGTGCGCAAATTGAACCAAGTTATGCATTTGCGCAAGAAATGACTTATCTGCGCTGGCCGTAACACGAACAAAAAATTCTGTTGAAACGTTCAATGTGCCGCCATACACCTGCTGGCCTGGCTTACACTTTTTAGGAGTACTCTCACCGTCAACTATGGACGTATCTACGTAAGATTGACCCGAGTAAACAATGCCATCAACAGGTACACGCTCTCCTGTTTTAACCCGCACTTTATCCCCAATACTCAGCTGCACAGTTGCCCTATATTCTAATTTTCCAGACTCTGTCACTACATAGGCACCCGATGGCTCCATGGCCCGTAAACCATCCGCAGCGTTAGACGCTCTTGCTCGCATCAAGTTATCTAAGGTTCGACCTATCAATAAAACAAAAACCAACATAATTACGGCTTCAAAATAGACGCGTTCAGCGTGATTGATAGTGTCATATAAGCCAAGCAATACGGCCAACACAATTCCGATACTAACAGGCACGTCCATATTGGTTCGCCCAACTCGAACTGCAGACCAAGCTGAACGAAAAAACAGTTGTCCAGAGTACGCGACAGCTGGAATGGCGATGGCTGCAGACACCCAATGAAATAATTGGCGAGTTGATTCATCTGCACCAGACCAAACCGCCACTGACAACAACATGACGTTACTAGCGGCAAATCCTGATACGGCCAACGCACGTATGTTTGATTTAATACCCGCGTCTTTTTCGGGCTTTGGCGTATCCAATAACGTTGCAGCAAATCCAAGTCCAGCAATTGAATTTAATATTGCCTGCGGCGAATACTCAGCCATCCATTGAATGCTAACTTGTTTTCTAGTTAAGTTCGCTCTTACTTGTTGGACTGCCTCCACTGCACCCAAATTTCTCTCAATTCTACCAATGCATGAACCGCATTTCATATCAGGAATACACAAAACAATACCGTATAGATTTTCGCCCACTGTGCTTGAGGCCAAAATAAATTCGTCTACAGAGGGTACTGTTGCATGATCAGTCGCCATGCGATATCACTAAACCTGTGTAAAAGAGTGTGATCACAAGCTTTGAGTATCAGACGCCATAGCCGGTACAAATATAGGTGCACCTGGGTCAATACGAATAGCCTTGTAGAGATGCCATGTAGCATGGCCCACCACCGGAAAGAAGACGATCATCCCTAGTAAGCCTGTTAATAAGCAAAGTACAAATAACCCAAGCACAATTGAACCCCATGCCATCATTACCGGTAAGTTGTGCCAGGTAAGTGCAATACTTGAACCCATGGCTGTGAACGCATCGGTTTTTTCATTGAGCAGCATAGGCACGGCAATAACCCCTATCGCAAAAGCAAAACCTGCGAACAAGCCACCAAATAAAGTACCGGTAATTAACAAACCCCAACCTGAAGGCGTCGTTAATATCAAATCAACAATACCGCCAATACCTGGAAATTCATGCATTCCAAAAAACAATGCATAAAGCAGCACACCTGCGCGCAGCCACAGCAAGGTCCAGAGCATGAGTATTAAACCAACGAACAATATCTGGCCTTTCGATTTTGCCTTGACCGACAACATGCTACCGATTGATACTCGCTCATTAGTCTCAATTCGCCTGCTTTTCTCATAAAGACCAATTGCTAATGCAGGACCAACTACCATGAACGCTGCAAGTACTGGGAACAAGATATAATCAATTTTCAAAACAAACAAACCAGCCACTATGAGCATGGACAGCACAGTAACAACAATGCCATAGATTAAACTTGCTTCCATATTATGATCTTTAAAATCGCTCCACCCCGCTTTTAACCACATCATGGCAGTGCTGGTAGGTAGTTGACGGTTAAGGTCCATCGTTCGTTTGATCGGTGCTACTGGGTCTGCTAATGGTGGCATATTGACTCCGAGAACATCTTGTTGTTCCAGCTATTGGTTTGCAATGACTAACACGCAGATTTTGCAGCGCGATGCTTGCTTATTTCATCTGTCGTTGATTGACTGTGGGGCACACAGTCTGGTTGCGACTCTAGTGCAACCATTGTCATGCGTGCACTTGCACTGATCAATGTCACAAAAAAAATACAGATAGCGAGTATAAAAATACCCTTTGCATGCCTTTGCCAGCAGTTTTTAATATTGATGGAAAGGTTCATGCTTTAGTTAGATTCTGCGTCGGTCGTTGCAGTAGTTGCAGGCAGACCAGCAACGTATAAGCTCAAGATTTTAATTTGTGCATCGGTAAGTCTATTACTCCATGCCGGCATCCACCCTGCCCGACCATTGACTAACGTGTCTGTTATCGATTCCTTATCACCACCATACATCCAATATTCATCGACTAGATTGGGAGCACCCAAGGCGCTATTGCCTTTCGCATCAGCACCATGACAAGCTATACAGTGAGCCTTAAATACAGTCGCACCTCGTCCAGCAGATAACACCTCTTCGGCTCTAGTGCCCTCGCCTATTTGACCCTTATTTAAAGCCTGCAAGTAAGTAACGACGTCGTCTATCTCGTTCTGTGCCAGTAACTTGGTGGTACCAAACGCCGGCATCAGAGCCATACGCGTCCCTTCTACATCGGCATTAATACCGACATGCAGGGTTTTTTCGATTTGCTCAGGCGTGCCGCCCCACAGCCAACTGGAATCGGTGAGCTTGGGAAAATTCAAATTCCCGTTACCTTCTTGCCCATGGCACATCGCACAATTATCCTCAAACAACGTAGGCCCACTCTTGGCGACCACGGACATGAGTCTCGGATCAGTTTGTATCTCTCCGAAGTTCAATGCCTGCAATGGAGCTGACCATTCAGCCATCCTTGCATCAGCATCAAGCAGTTGTGCTTGCACTTGCGCCTTTTGATCTAGGTTGAGCTTACCCTTGGTATAGTCATCGCCTAGTGGCCAAGCAGGAAGCAAATACCAATAACCAACTGCAAATAAGAAAGCTAAGCCAAAACAAGCCAACAGCAGGTTGGGTACTTTTGTGTTGAGCTCCTTGATACCATTCCAATCATGGCCAGTGGTTAGGTGGCCCGTATAGCGGTCCCTTTCTTCTACTGACATGGCTTGTCCTCATCTTCCAGAACGCTCATAGCAGCGTCATCAAACTTGGCTTTGTTGGAAGGCCAGCATGCGTATACAACAACGCATATAGAAAAACCAATAAAGTAATAGAGCCCATACGTTTTTGCGTAAATAACCAAATCGATGTGTTCTACGTCCATCATTGCGTACCCTCCGATATCACATCTTGTTTTTTAGACTCCAGTGCGGATACTTGGTGTGCAAGATCGGTTAGTCGACCCAAAATCTGTAAGTACGACACCACCGCATCCATCTCTGTTAAGGACTCAGGCTTACCATCAAAAGGTCTTACAGCAGTGGCCTCACCGTACCGAGCGATAAGTCCAGCAACATTGTCATCGTTTGGATTGGCTTGAGCGATTGCATCTTTAGCTGCATTGTCGATCATCTCATCTGTATAAGGTACGCCAACCTTGCGCATAGCAGCGAGATGCAAATTGTAGTCTTCGGTTTCTAACTCGTTTCTGTTTAGCCACCGATATGCAGGCATGATTGACGCTGGAACAACATCTCTAGGGTTGTTTAGGTGCTTAACATGCCAGATGTCTGAATACTTGTTACCAATACGAGCCAGGTCTGGCCCCGTTCGCTTTGATCCCCATAGCATTGGATGATCGTATTGAGACTCAGCTGCTAGCGAATAGGGGCCATAGCGATCAACATCGTCACGCAACGTTCGAATCATCTGCGAATGGCATGCGTAACAACCTTCGCGAATATAGATATTGCGACCCGCTAGCTCCAGAGGCGTATAAACGCGCATGTCCGGTGCCTCTTCAACTGTGTTTTTGATGGTGAAAAGCGGCGCGATCTCTATTAGGCCGCCAATGCTGGATACAACGATAATGGCCAGTACCAAAGCTAATGAGTTCTTCTCAAGTTTATAATGTCCCTTGAAAATCATTGCTTTGCCCCTTCAACTGCGACCGCATCAGGTGCTAGATGCTCCACAGTGTGAATGCCCAAATCAGGATTAACGAAGTCAGGGTGAGGTTCTCCACTCGTTCTAATAGTCATGATGATATTGTAAAAGGCGATCATTGCACCGACTAAGTACATTAAACCGCCAATTCCACGAGCAAAGTAATAAGGGTACATAGCGAGCATTGAATCGTGAAATGAATAAGTCAGCGTGCCTGCCTCGTTATAAGTGCGCCACATTAATCCTTGAGTTATGCCTGCGTTCCACAAACTAACTAAGTAAATAACAATACCGGTTAACGCGAACCAAAAATGTAGCTCAACCAAAAAAGGCGAGTACATTTGCTTTCGCTTCCATAGCCAAGGAACCAGACTGTACATGGCTCCAAACGTAATAAAGGCAACCCAACCTAAGGCCCCAGAATGTACGTGGCCTATCGTCCAGTCTGTGTAGTGAGATAAAGAATTAACTGGACGAATCGCCATGAACGATCCTTCAAATGTAGATAGCCCATAAAAAATCGCTGCAACCATCATAAAGCGCAATGTGGCATCGTCTCGAACTTTATGCCATGCACCGTTTAGTGTTAGTAATGCGTTCGCCGCAGAACCCCATGACGGCACCAGCAGCATCACAGAAAACGTGACCCCTAGGGTTTGCACCCAGTGCGGTAGCGCTGTGTAGTGCAAGTGATGCGACCCTGCCCACATGTACATAAAAGTGATACCCCAAAAACTGATGATGGACATTCGATACGAGTAGATCGGACGACCAGCGCGCTTGGGTAGAAAGTAATACATCATTCCTAAAAAACCAGCGGTAAGAAAAAATGCGACTGCGTTATGCCCGTACCACCACTGCGTCATGGCATCTTGGACACCTGAAAAAGCGGAATAACTTTTAAACCCAAATAAGGATACGGGCATTGCCAAGTTGTTAACGATATGTAGAACCGCTACCACTAAAATAAAAGCAAGGTAGTACCAGTTCGCCACGTAAATATGCGGCTCTGCTCGCTTGGCTAGCGTGCGTAAATACAAAATCAAATACGTAACCCAAACGATAACCAACCAAATATCGGCGTACCATTCTGGTTCAGCGTATTCTTTTGATTGAGTGATGCCCAGTAAATACCCAGTCGCGGCAATTATGCAAAAGAGGTTAAAGCCGAGTAGCACGAACCAAGGGCTGAGTTGCCCTGCTAGTCGAGCGCGACTGGTACGCTGTACAACATGAAATGATGTGGCTATAAGTGCGTTGCCACCAAAACCGAATATGACACCAGAGGTATGGACAGGTCTTAGCCGTCCATAACTTGCCCACGCGGCGTCGAACGTTAGATCTGGGAATGCCATTAACCAGGCAACCCAGTCACCAACCGCCATACCGACAACACCCCACGTTATCGAGATAACAATGCCTACTTTTGTAGGGTCGTCGTAATAGCTCTTCAGCCGTTCACTACTCGGTGCGGGTGCATCTTTAACTTTATACAGCGGGTATGCGATAACTAAGCAGAATAAAATGATCAATGCACCATGAATAGCTATGGCGTTACCCATTCCACCGATCAGAATCAAAAGCCCAACAAGACTCACTGACAGCAAGATGAGCAAACCATTTCGGCGTTCTGACAAAGTCAATTGTGAATACATCTCACGCTTCCTGTAAGTAAATACACGTGCTTGCGTTATCTCTACCAACAAACGCGACTGTTATGCTGCCTTCCTACTGTTCAAAAAGACCATCGAAAAGACCACATTTGTAGGCACACAATGGCACTGATAATTGTCTCGATCGATAGTTGCTTAGATTTCAAAGGAACGCCTTAAGCCTTGACGCAACAATAGCCATCGTATGTAGCGCCTATATGCAATACGAATGAACTTAAATGCTAGCTATTAACCTTCTAATAAGGTCGGTACAACGAAACTGCCTAGGTGTGTTTCTGTGTCGATCATTTATCAAGTGTGCTGATTTTATGGTGTGCTTTGGAAGGTTTCTGAATAATGCAAATTTGTTAAAGGCTTGGTGGACCATTGAATATTTGATGTAGCCAAATGCTTAAACCATAGGCACCAACGAGCGCTATAGCTAACATATGAGCTAGAATCACAGTTAAGGGCTAGTCACTCTGTTTCTGTCAATTTTTCTTGAATCCAGCTCCTAGTAAGACCTCCTAAGCTTGCACTCAGTGTATGCGGTGAGCTGGGTTAAAGCATTGACATGGATCAAGCTAATATCAGAAAGTTCAAATGACTATCGAGGACATTGACAGTGTGAATTGGGTTTTCTAGATATCAAAAAAACTTGTTCGAACTTAATCTGACAACAATATGTTCTTCAACGAGACTAAATCAAGTAATTCAACATGCCGTTCTTCAATGCTTATCAACCCCTCGCTCGTCAGTTTCGCGAAAATTCGAGACAGTGTTTCAGGCCTTATTGAGAGCCGTGATGCGAGAACCACATTTGAGACACCTAGATTTAATGTAGGTGTGATTTGATCAACGCCTGCCGACTCATTGAGTAGAAAACCAACCAGTCTTAGTGTGGCGCTGTGTAATGCGAGATTATCAATTTCAGTAAGTTGCGCATGCAACCGCCTACTCATTTCTCCCATAACCGCAAAACAAGCATCTGGCGAATTTCTAAGAAGCTCAGAGTAGTGCTTGGAGTCTACACACCAGACTTGCGACATTTCCAGAGCGGTTGCTGTGACAGGAAACTCCGCTTTCTTGGAAAACATTAAGGCTTCCGCAAAAGATTCACCTGGCGATATAAACTCTATTATTTTTTCTCTTCCACTCTGTGAGTATCGAGACAGCTTCAATTTTCCGCTCTCGACTAAATAAAAGCATCTAGCCATGTCACCATGTTTAAACAACACCTCGTTGTTAGAAAGTGATGCGAATGATAGTTTGTCGATGAGAGATGACAATGCCTCATCATCCAAGGTGTTAAAAAGTAGGCATGAGCGTAACGCCGACTGTGCAGACGCTCGAAGCTCCTGTTTTATAGGATGATTTTTCATCAATAAAGGTATCTTTAACGCCCAGTTAAGATCAAAAACCTACCGCGTTAATTGCCTGGTCGCTCATAAGGCACCAAAGTAAAAGCCGGCTCATCCCAGCCACCGGTCAGCGCATATTCGCGCAAGCCAATTCTATCGAAGTCCACGCCCACGGCTTTCAAAAAGCCACCGGCAAATAAGACGCCAAGCCCAGCTGTTGCGCCACCAGAAATAATGCCAATGATGGGAAGCGCTGCACTGACTCTCGGCAGAACGGTAATACGCTGATTGTATTGTCGCGTTATCAAGTTAGATTCACCAGTGATATCAATAACACCAACCGACCCGTTGAGTTGTACAAGTGGAGCATGGGCAATACCGTTAGCTAACTGCACTTCACCACGAATGGTTTCATAGTCCAAACCATCCAGCACCAGATCTTTAAAATCCAGACTTAATCGCCGTGGAATGGATTGCAAAGCAAACAGCCCTACGAGTTTTGCAGCGCCAGGTTCTACTTTTAGAATGCGGCCCTTTTTAATATCGATATCCACCTCGCCACCCAAATTTTCCAGAGACGGTTTGTACGCGGGGGCAGGCCAGACCAACGAACCTGTCAACACACCTTCACCTTCATCCAATGTGCCAGCAAAACCAAGCTCCGTCGCAATTTGGCCAAAATCATTACTCTGCACCGTTAAATCGAGCTTGGTGATATGTTGATCTTTCAGCTCATTATTAACATTTTGTGGATCGCGTAATCGCCAGTAACCCGTACCGACTAATTGTGCTGAATCATATGCGAAACCAAACGTATCGATATTCAATCCACTCACCGACGGTGAGGTCCGAATGGTGAGACCTTTAAGATCTAGTGCATCCCAACGGATTTGCGCAACACGTGCCTCAATAGGCGGCAGAGTCCGAGGATCCAGCTCACCGCCACCGACCTTTTTATCGGCTGTTTCCAGCGCATCGATAAAGCGTTTATCGATCAAATTAATTCTTGCCACTGCTGCGCGAGTTTGCGTCCAATGCTCGCGTGGATAACGCGCATTGCCACTCAACCACTGACTATCGATAACACCGTTTATATAATCGTGATCGGTATTAAAACGCAACGAACCGCCACCAACACCCTGATTACCCGCAACAAACTGCTTAACCTGTAAATCACCAGAGATAGGCATGATGGGTGTGGGCGTATTTGACGCTGGAAGGTCATCAATTAATTCAGAAATGCTTTGCGCCCAACCATCAAGACTCAACTCACTGACGACACCTTCAAAACGAAAACCAGTCTCTACATTTTCGTTTGGCGAACCCCCACCAAATTTGGTCGACATTGATTGCAACCCATCTTCATCGACACGCACAAGTGCTCTCATGAAATTACCGTAGTCAATCAACCACTCACGATTTTCAGACTGCGGAAAAATGATGCTGGATAAGGCCATTCGTTGGCCCTGTCCAACCGACTTGCCCAGCGGTTCCGGCAAAATTAAACGTGTACCCACAAGATCACTCACTGCGGCTAACTGAATGCCATTTCTGGCGGTGGCAGCCGCGTTCATTGGAACTTTGACGCTAACATTCCAGTGAGACTCGCCCTTCGCAAAACGAGTTAAAGGAATCCCATAGTTCTCCAGCACTTTCTCAGCACTCATAGGGCCTTCGACAGTGAATTCAGTTACCCGTTTACTACCACGACCTTCGGTCTTGCTATCAACCCGAACCGAGCGGCCATACATCAATCCCTGCAAGTTGTTTACTCGAATACCATCTTGCGTAAAACCAACAGCGCCATCTACCTTCTCAAGCGCTAGCTTCGCAACGTCATAGGTAATATCATTGTTCTTTAAAAACACCGAACCATTGACTTTCAATCCTGGAATACTGGTTGAGGTTTTATTCACGCGCTTCTGTGCAGATGCGACCGTGTTAAATTCAGCCTTACGCTTTAATGGTAGCGTTAGGTTTACATCCATTTGCGCACGGCCAGTTGCGTCAATACCAGTCAGTGCTGATTTTAGTAAGCCTTTGAGAGGGCCAGTTTTTCCAAACTGAATAATTCTCGCAAGTGAGTCGGCACCAGTCGTACTAACCTCTAATACCGGGTTCAGTAAATCATTAATTCGAACATCCAACTTGCTGATGCGCATGCTTTGCAACTTGCCATCATTCGCAACAGTACGTATCGATGCACCCTCCATATCAAAACGGCCCTGCAGATCAGTGGTCTGCGGCCATCCATCCAGATAGTCGATGGTGGTATTTTTCATGTCGAACCCAACCTTAAAAACTCCTTCGTTTTGCGCAAAAGGAAAGTCAGAGACATTACCGAACATGAGCAGCTCACCGTTTACCGCCTCACCCGCTATTAATGCTCGGTTTAACCATCGTGTTGTCGGTGGACGCAAGAGCCTTGTTGGGACATAACGATTTGCTTGGCCAATATCGTTGAGTGAAAATTTACTTTGTAGATCAATGTGAGGTGACGCACCAGGGTCGAGCTTTACCTCTAGTCGTGTCGTTGCATCAAACCCTTGATCATCAATCACCACTTCACCCTTTAAAGACGTGCGCAACGGGTCTTGCACATCAATATAGAGCTCACCATACAATTTTTGCAGCTGCAGAGGTTGTGCATAGGCGGACGGTAAATCCAATGCCATATCCACACCCTGCATGGCAATTTTGCCAACATTGTGCTTCATGTCGATTGTGCCACCTATATTACTTGCACCAGGTATTCCGCCTGCGGCTGTAAGATTGAGTTCATGAAAAATACTGAATAAGGAAAAATCTGGCCTCCCATCAACAAGTGCGAAAGAGGCATCCCAATCATAGAGATCACCGCGCGGCGATGCTTCTGCCAACCATTTTGCTCGCGGTAAATCGGCATCTTTATCAAACAGTGATAATGCTAATCGGGTGGCTAGATCTAATTCAAGCGACTCCCCGTTTGCATCCAGCTGCCACGCTGTGTTCTCAGTTGGCTTAAATTGATAAACAACATTATTGACGGAAGTCGTCTCGCCACCGTCCTGCAACTCTAGTGAGTCTGCAGACAATTTCCAGCCCAGTGGCAGGTCCTCAAATACAATATCAGTTGAGACATTATCGAGTACTGGCTGTTGAGACTTGATATCGATCACATCAGCCACAGCCAACTGCCCACGAGCGGTTTGCAAACGACCATCAGAAACTGTACCCCAAAGCTCCATCTGCACAGTCGCATCGAGCCGCGCTATGCCTGTTGTAGAAATAGGCAGACCTTTAAACCGACTGGCCTGCAAGGTTCGCCAGCCATCGGGCTTTAAGTTGCTCGCCGTAACGTGCAAATCAGCGGATGCATTACGGATATCAACGCTTTGCCCAACTAAATCCAATCCAATTTCAACTTGGCCTCCAAGCTCTTCAGGCAATTGCATATCAACTCGAAGCTGATGCAAATCACCATCGTTAGTCGCCAAAATATTGAGATCAGTAATAACGAGTTCTTCCTCATCCTCAGCGCTTGTGAGGGTGATGATGGCGTCTTGCAGTCCAACTCGGTTGGTATCCATCAACCACGACAATACATCTATACCTTTTTTAGGTTGTTCAGATGTTGGCGCTGATTGCTTTAGACCGTGAAGTTGGAAGTTGTCATTATTGTCTGTCTCCAGCGCAAGCTTTACACCCACGAGCGTAAGCTCATCAATAATCGGCGTGCCTTGGGAGATAGACTTAAGCATATTCACATCGATGAGCACCTCATCAAGTGTGACTTGCCGATCAGCAGACTCGCTTAACGATACGCCGGTAGCGCTGAGCGTTGGGCCAAAATGCTCCCAACGAACTGATAGATCGTCGATAACAACTGGGCTTTTTAGCTGTTCGCTCAACCGAGCTTCAACTTCGCCTTTATACGTACTTAACCAAGGCAAACCAACACGCGCCAATAGCAGCAACAGTGCTAGCAAAATAAGGCAAACAGCGGATGTTAAATAGACCCAACGCGCAGTCGACCGAGCCGCAGTCGCCACTTTCTTTTTTCCACCCTGCATACGCTTGGTTGCAGTAGTCACTTGAGCACGACGTCGTATTGTTCACGGTTGTACAACTGTTCACCCTGAAGGCGAATAGGCACTTCAACAAAGTCTTCGAGTAAAGCCAGATCGTCGGAGCGCTCTTCGGTAAACCATTCAACAATATCAGTGGAGGCCAACACAGTGACCGATTCGATATCGAACTGCCGCACTTGGCGAATAATTTCACGGGTAATTTCAAACACGACCGTTTCAAGTGTTTTAGTCATACCACGGCCACCACACACACCACACTCGGTGGTAAGCACTTGCTCAAGACTTTCTCGAGTGCGTTTGCGAGTCATTTCAACAAGACCTAGTGCTGACACCTCACTGACTTGTGTTTTTGCATGGTCTTTATCTAACGCTTTTTCCAAAGCGCGCAATACTTGACGCCGATGATCAACAACCTGCATATCGATAAAGTCGATAATGACAATGCCACCCAGATTTCTTAGCCGCAGTTGCCGAGCAATGGCTTGGGCTGCTTCTAAGTTGGTCTTGAAAATGGTCTCTTCAAGATTATGCTTACCGACAAAAGCTCCCGTGTTCACATCAACTGTGGTCATTGACTCGGTTTGATCAATAACCAAATACCCACCAGATTTAAGCGGTACTTTTTTGTTTAGTGCGCGTTCAATCTCATCCTCAATGCCATGTAAATCGAATATGGGTCGCTCACCAGGGTAATGTTCTATGCGGTCGGCTAATGCTGGAACGTATTCTTGACAAAATTCAATACTATTTTTGCACGTCTCTCGCGAATCTATCCTTATTCGCTCGATAGTGGATTCTCTTATATCGCGCAAAGTACGCAGCACCAGAGGAAGGTCGCGGAATATCACGTGGCCTTCAGGCGCACTGGATAACTGGCTTTGAATACCAGTCCAGACCTTGCTCAAATAACGCATATCACGCTCAAGTTCCTCAGCATCCACACCTTCGCCAGCTGTGCGCACAATATATCCACACGAATCACCTTCACGCATTCCACCCACAATTTCACGCAAACGCTCGCGCTCTTCCTCGGCCTCGATTTTTGTCGATACACCAATACTGCTCTCGTAGGGCATCATGACAAGATAACGTGAAGGCGCTGTTAGGTTAGAAGTCACGCGCGCGCCCTTAGTGCCTAATGGATCTTTAATCACTTGCACGGCTATTTTTTGCCCTTCACGCAAAACTCGGGCAATATTTTTAGTTATTTTCTCGCCATCGTCCCCAGTTTCTGCGGAACCCGCGATATCTGACACGTGCAAAAAGGCTGCTTTTTCCAAGCCGATTTCTACGAAGGCCGCTTCCATCCCCGGCAACACACGCTTTACCGTGCCTTTGAAAATAGTGCCAACCAAACCGATCTTTTGCGCGCGCTCAATCCATACCTCGGTGAGCATGCCGTTTTCGACAGTGGCTACCCGGGTTTCCTGGGGCGTCACATTAATGAGTAACTCTTCAGTCATGCATATCCGCCGGAAAAATATCAAGTCCAATTTTTGTCAGCAACTGCGCAGTTTCAAACAAAGGTAATCCCATAACATTACTGTAGCTGCCGTCGAGTTTTTCAACAAACACAGCACCCATGCCCTGAATCGCATAACTACCTGCTTTACCCGCACATTCGCCCGTTGCCCAGTATTGCTGCGCAATTTCTTCATCAAAATGGGTGAAAGACACGCTAGTTTGGACGGTTTTAAGCAGCAGTTGTTCCTCAAACTTTACGCATACACTGGTAAAAACGTTGTGAACTTCTCCAGAAAGTGAAAGCAACATGTCGATGCCATGGGCCCTATTCTCTGGCTTGCCATAAACACGTGTGCCACGCACGACCACCGTATCGGCAGCCAAAACCGGCGTGTCGCTGTCGATGGATGCGCATTTGGTGCGCGCTAAGCGCTCAACCAGGTCTCGACCTGTTTCACCGGACTCAGGTGTCTCGTCGATATCAGCCGGCTGAACGGATGGTCTAATACCAATTTGAGCTAATAGCTCCAGTCGTCGAGGAGAGGCTGACGCCAGTATTAAAGAATTATTCATATTGTTTGGGATATCCTAAAAACGTTGTGCAGCCGTTTCAAGCTACCCGCCGGTGATGTGTCAGACCGTAAAAACTTAAGCTCGATGGTAAGGATGGTTTATTAGTAATGAATGTGCGCGATAAATCTGCTCGATTACCAGCACTCTAACCATCGGGTGAGGAAAGGTAAGCGCAGAAAGGCTCCACTGCTGATGAGAGCTCGCTAGGGCTTTATCGTCTAAACCATCCGGGCCACCGATGAACAAGCTAACCGGTTTACCTAACTCCTGCCATGATTGTAGTTGAGTGGCGAGATCCTTGGTGCTCCAAGACACACCACGATTGTCGAGCGCGATAATATGCGCCTTTTCAGACGTTGCTGCACGCAGCGCATCGCCTTCTTTGGCTTTATTAAGAGCTGGAGAGCCTAGATTTGCTTGAGGTATTTCTCGAACCGCGAATTGCCAATGCTTTGGCAATCGCTTTTCATATTCACAGCTTGCCTGCTGGACCCAACTAGGCATTTTTCGGCCAACCGCACAAAGCGAGAGTTGCATGTGTGGCTAGCTGCGAATGATGTAGTGGAAACTTTCTTTAAACCGCGCCTAACACGCTCGGCGACATCTCTTGCGCATCTGGACCCACTGACCATAGTTTTTCCAACGCGTAGAAATCACGCTTCTCTTGGGTAAAGACATGCACAATAACATCGCCAAGGTCGACTAGAACCCAGTCGCTGCTGTCGCCACCTTCAAAGCCTAATGGCGGATGATTTGCTTGTTTGGCACTTTGACGCACCGATTCTGATAGCGAACGTACGTGACGCTTAGAAGTGCCGGTTGCAACCAACATGGCATCAGCAATACTCGATTTTTCAGAAATATCGATCACCGTAATGTCTTGGCCTTTCAGCGCATCTAGGGCTTCAGTGGCGAGTTCAATGAGTTGCTCACTTTTCATACTTTAATACTACCGTTAATTCGTTTGACTAGAGCTTATACAGCTTATGGTGCACAATATACTGTTTGACGCACTCTGGCAGGAGAAAATCGATGCTTTTGCCCGTTTCGATACGATGTCTTATGTCGGTTGCGGATATCGCCAACTGAGTCACGCTGCGCCGCTCTATTACGCCGTGGTGCGCGTCGAGCACACGATCGCCAAATTCACCCTGCTGTGTTGCGAGTAAGTCCGCGGCCCAATCGCCTATCGTGGCATCTGGGCGATCAATCACAACTAGGTTAGCCAGTTCTAGAATGTCTTGCCACCGATGCCAAGTGTCGAACTCTGAATAGGCATCGAGCCCCATGAAGAAGATTAACGAGGCCTGTGGAAACTGCTCACGAAATTCGCTCAAGGTATCGAACGTGTAAGACGCTTTGTCGCGATTCGCCTCACGAGGGTCAACCATCAATTGTGGCATTGAATCGGTCGCTAGTTCCAGCATCTCAATTCGTTGCTGGGTTGACGCGCTGGGTTTCCCACGATGTACCGGGCGATGGTTTGGCAACAGGTGTAACTTCTCGAGTTCAAAGCTTTCTGCCAACTCAACCGCCGGACGAAGGTGTCCAAAATGCACAGGGTCGAACGTGCCGCCAAATAACCCAATGCGTTGTTGTGTTTGCCTATTCAATTTCTATGGTCAATTGCTACGGGTCAATAGTTAAGCGCTGAGAACCTGGCTTTGGCCAATTGTCGCTAATGCAACAACTCGCTCAAGCCAGGTTTTCTTCAATTGAATTTTCATGGCAGTTCTTTTTGCTTTACCCGTTTTCTCATGAACCGATGATTTTCGCAGCAGTGGATTTAGTGCAACTGCATTTCGCTCTTTAAACGGTGGCAGTTGTTTTTTATGTTTACTCTTATTACTCATGACATTCACATACCTTCTTTGTTGAAATACTCAATTTTAAATGTGAAAAAACCGTGTCTTTACACACGCGTCGTTCCATTTCCAGTAACCACGTATTTTTCCGTGGTTAAGCCGAGCGCGCCGACTGGGCCACGAACATGCATTTTGTTCGTGCTAATGCCTATTTCAGCACCTAAACCATATTGTGCACCATCGGCAAAACACGTTGCTGCATTAACCATCACAGAACTAGAATCGACTTGGCGCACAAATTTGCGCGAGCGTTCTATATCGCTGGTAACAATGGCATCAGTGTGCCCAGAGCCGTATTGGGCAATGTGTTGGATTGCCTCATCGATACCATCAACGATTTTCACTGCAAGCACAGGCCCAAGATATTCGGTAACCCAGTCCTCATCGGTTGCGGCAATTACGCCCGATATCAGCTTTTGAGTGCGCACACAGCCTCGAAGTTCAACACCGTGCTTGACCAAGGCCGCGCAGAGATCAGGTAACACGTTCGCAGCTTCAGACTCGGCAACGAGTAATGTTTCCATCGATCCACAAATGCCATACCGATAGGTTTTTGAATTGAACGCCACCGCATGCGCTTTCTCTTTATCAGCTCCGCTATCAATGTAAACGTGACAAATACCATCAAGGTGTTTAATAACCGGCACCTTCGCATCCTTACTAATTCGAGATACCAAGCCTTTGCCACCACGGGGAATGATCACGTCGATATGATCTTCCATCGCTAGCATCGCGCCAACTGCCTCACGATCGGTTGTGCTTATTAATTGGACCGCATGTTCTGGCAAGCCAGCACTTTTTAGCCCTTGCGCAATACATTTCGCAATGGCCGCGTTCGACAATTGGGCCTCCGTTCCACCGCGCAAAATAACCGCGTTACCCGATTTTAAACACAAGGCGGCAGCATCAGCGGTGACGTTCGGGCGGGACTCGTAAATAACACCAATGACGCCCAGCGGCACGCGCATACGCGCAATTTCCAAACCAGACGGTTGACGCTCACTGGCAGACATTGCGCCCACAGGGTCGGCTTGGGCTGCAATATCTCTTAACCCTTTGGACATAGATGCAATGCGTTCACTGTTCAGTTCAAGTCGATCAAACAGTGCATCACTGATGCCTTTCTTGCGCGCGTTTTCCAAATCTTGAGCATTGGCAGTTAACAACTGCTCGGCTGCTTCATCAATGGCATCGGCCATCGCCAACAGCGCTTTGTTCTTCGCAGCCGAGTCTGCACTGGCTAAAGCGGCCACACAGGCGCTGGCCTGCTCGCCACAAGTTTGGACTATTGCCACAGGATCCTTGCTTAAGTCGGCACTGACGGTACTCATATTCATAAACTCGGCGTAAACTAGTGTTTTTGCACATCTGAACAAAACATGCAAATCGTTGACTCACACTGCCATCTCAATTTCCCTGATTTCGAAGGCCGTATCCCCGACATTCTACAGAATGCGGCAGATAACCAAATATCTCATTTGTTGTGCATATCCACCAGTTGGGAAAATCAAGTTGGTGTTATCGAGCTGGCGGAAAAATACCCGCAAATTTTTGCATCGGTAGGCAAACACCCAACCACCGAAGGTGGCCACGAGCCAACCGTTGAGGACCTTTTACAAGCGGCGGAAAATCCTCGCGTTGTGGCCATCGGCGAAACTGGTTTGGATTACTTTCGTAGTGAGGGCGATCTAACTTGGCAGCACGAACGATTCCACGCTCACATTGAAGCTGCCAAAGTATGTAAAAAAGCCCTGATTATCCATACCCGCGCGGCAGCGGAAGATACGATGAATACACTGCGAGAGTTGAACGCATCAGAGGCCGGCGGCGTTATGCATTGCTTTGCCGAGGATTGGGCTGTGGCCAAAGAAGCGTTGGATATTGGCTTCTATATTTCCTTTTCAGGCATCGTGACATTTAAGAGCGCAAAGTCGGTACAGGAAGTGGCCATGAAGGCACCGCTTGATCGCATTCTGGTGGAGACCGATGCACCATATCTAGCACCAGTACCGCACAGAGGTAAAACAAACGAGCCTGCGTTTGTCCGTCATACGGCTGAGTACGTGGCAGAGGCGCGTGGCATTTCATTAGGAGAATTAGCAGAGGCCACAACTAACAATTTCTTTAAGTTGTTTTCTCATGCAAAAGCTTAATAAAAAAAATTACTCAGGAGCGTACAACATTTCAAACAGCGTTTCATTAAAGACAGCTTCATCAGTCGCGGTGTAGGTATAGTCAATTTGCTGAAACATCGCACCGAGACTGTTGTACTTTACTATTTGAGATACATTGCCGTTAACATCGTAGCTATAGTCTGAACGGATATCCACCGACCCATCAGAATCGATATCCTTTTGTGATTCAATTAATCGATTAGCACTGTCATAGTAAAAATTGGTCAGATCCCCAGGGCCTGGGATAGAGTTGGCATCTTGTGCCATACGTTCAAGCTTGCCTTCGCTGTCATACTCAAAATCCCAAAAATATGCACCACCTACTATATTCTCGTCTGTCAAGTTTCGATATATTTGAGTCAACAAACCTTCAGCATCATAGCTATAACTCTGCGTCCATTCCTGCCCGCCTTTGTCTAACTCAGTAGTGCCAATAAGCTTCCCGTTGAAATGGTATTCCATTATTCTATTGGTTGTAACATCACCTTCTGGCTGTACCGTTACTATCTCGTGGCTGATCAAGTTACCGCTATCATCGTAATCGTAATCGTAATCGTAGAAACCATAAACTGCCCATTGCGGTGGAATTGCGCGTTGCTGAGGGGCTGCGCGCCGAATCGTCTCATCGGCAGAAACTAGCGTTTTACTAACGGTGTTGAGCTGTACTCTCGCGTTAACTTTTACGGCACCGCTGCCGTCGGTAACAATGACGCCACTGCGGAAAAACCCGTTAGTTATATCGCTACGTTGAGCAGGACCGTTACTTGGAATGGGCTCTGCAGGTGTATTGCTTCCACACCCAATCAATACGAAACAAGTAGTGAATGCTGTGGCAGCCTGTTTTACAAAATTCATCAACCGTTCCTTTTATCCGTTGCTTCAAGCTCCTCAACGAACGTTACTCAGATTTTTGACAAATTAAGACGAAAGAAAAGTCCAAGTGTCCGCCCCATCGAATTTTCGAATTTCAAACTCGTCTACAACTTCAGGCGCGCACATACGAAAATTCACGGCCATAACTTCGCCTTCTTCTTGTAGGCTTTCGTAATGCGTGGTACATCCACAAGTTTTGCAGGTGTGAACAGCCAGGGTTTTATCACCTTGCGCGTATTGAATCGTTCCATTATCCGAGGCCTCAATAGTCACGTTAGCTATTGGCACATGTGCCCACAGTGCACCAAGACGTCGACAGATTGAGCAGTTGCAATCGATCAATGCGTTAGGTGCTTTGGTTATAGTGAATTGAACAGCACCGCAATGGCACTGACCTAGATACTCTTTATGTCCAGCTGTATTCTTCACCATTCAATTCCACCCAGTAACTGGCTCAACTTAAACCCCATCGTCCTACCCAGATAAGTACTGTTGGCCATAACCACCGTTCCCATATTCCTTTCTGGGTATAGCGTAAGCATCGACACGAACGCCATGCCGCTCCCACCATGATTCAAAGTTACCTCACCATTTTCCTCACCAATAAACCAACCCAATCCAAATCGAAGATTGTCTGCCGGTGCAGGGCTTTTAACAACATCCACCACGGGTGTTTGCATAAGCGCAATGCTTTGCTTACTTAAAATTGAATTGCTAGACGAATCGTCATTGGCTAAGAACACTTGCATAAACTTGAGTAAATCAGTAACTGGCCCTATCAATCCACTGGCGCCTTTCTGATCGCTGTAGACCGCATTAAACCAAAGCACACCATTTCGCTTTTCGTTTACGGCACGCTTGGTATCCAGATAGATGGGTACAATTTTACTGATGGCATCGCTAGGATGTGACCCTGTGGCCGCATTGAGCAGCATCTCAGGAGTATAAATAAAGTGCGTATTGGTCATTCCCAATGGCAGCGCAATGTTGTCGATGATGTAGTCTTCGTATGATTCTCCACTAACCGATTCTATCAAAGCGGCCAATGCCAAATACCCAAAGTTTGAATACCTTCCCTGCTCACCAGGCTTAACTTTCAGTTTGTTGTACTTTTCAATGGTGCTATTAAATAACTCAGTTTGATTAGGATGAGCATCGCCTTCGAAATGAACCCAACCCAGAATAGCCATACCAATATCACCAAGACCAGAACTATGACTGAGTAATTGTTTAATGATTATATCTTGCGGGTTAACGCTTTTGCCTCGTGTAGTAAAACCGGGCAAGTGATCAGCGACAGAGTCATCAATGGATAGCAGACCACGCTCTTGTAGCTGCAGAACGGCTACCGCGGTAAACAATTTAGTTAAAGACCACCATTGGTAAACGGTATCCGGTGATGCTGGCGATTGCGCCAAAGCATCAGTATGGCCAAAGGCTTTGGTATAGACAGTATTATTGTTTTTAATAACACCAACGGACACACTAGGTGGCTTCTGATGTAAAACGGCGTTTTCAAGATAGGGCTCGAGCGCAGCCATAGTGTCAACCGTTAACGGCAGGTCCAACTTAGGTGGGAGAAAAGCACAACTGCCTAGACACAAGGCAACGATGAGAATAACCAAATTAGGTCGCAAGCAGGCGCTCATAAATCGGTCAGATCACAATGGAATTTTGCGTCATTTCCAGATGTAAAAGTAGGATAGTCAACATCACCCCAATTTTCGTCCTGCCAAATACCCATGCTTAACGTTCGGGCGAAGTAGTCTTCATCCTTCGTGCTGTCCTCGGTATAAACCACCGTTACTTTCCAATAAGCATCATCCTGACGTTTTGTGATCGTGGTTATTTTTACGTGCTCAGTCCGGTAGCTAGTATCCGTAACGATCGTACCGGCTGTCGGTTCACATAGTGCCGAACCTTCAATGGTTTTGCCGGATAGAGTGTAACTTGAAGATGCAGTGCCTTGCGTATAGTCAGCGCCACCCGAGCGGCCAGCCGTTCCAATATAGCTGCGAGTGGATTCATCTATCGCCGCGACTTCTAGATCGTTAGCTCTGCGGAGGCCAAGTAGATTTACGTATACATTAGTGCTCGGATAACGTTCTGGATCCGTCACATTAAAAGAGGGCTTGCACTCTTACTAATTCAGAGTGTAGGGAACAATCGATTCACAATTTCAGCTGTCGACCAGTCATTGACTATCGCTTGACGCAATAATTCGACCACGTCAACTGAGAGTGTATTAGTCTCCATTGCGACACTCGCTACAGCTAGTTCAAATGCATTGTTTTGAGCTTCTGACATACACCACCTAGTGCCTGAACCAAAATGTTGCCTGAAAATGGATTTTCAGGTACCCAATAAGGATATGGCTGTTTCAGATAACGGTCAACTTATGCCTTCGATGAAAACAAAAGCGTCAAAACTGTGTCCTACTAGACACTACTCAGAGGACGGGTTAAATCCCTGCACCCTTATTTCGTCTGTTTTTAGGAAAATATGGAATTAACCTTGCATATTCTGTATTAAATACCTAAATTACAATAATGTTGCAGAGAAGAATCTATTCTGAGGTATCCCAAAGACTGGAAGATATTCCGGCTGTGGCCATTCTCGGCCCCAGGCAAGCAGGCAAGACAACGTTGGCCTTACAGTTGGCTGATCATCGTCCATCGCTCTACTTGGACCTTCAACTCGACACAGACAGAGCCAAGTTGGATGATCCGGCATCCTATCTCTCGGAGCACAGCGACAAACTGATCGTGCTCGATGAAATTCATCGTGTACCAGAGCTGTTCAGTACACTACGAACAGTGATCGACAATAACCGGCGCGGTGGTCGACGGCATGCCCAGTTTGTTATCCTGGGCTCAGCAAGCCCAGAACTGCTTCGACAATCCGGCGAGTCGCTGGCCGGTCGATTGGCCTATACAGAATTAAGTGGTATTGAACTTATTGAGGCTCAACAGACGAGCGCTGATGAGTCGTCGCTATCACAAACGGCAGTTTTGAATACGCTCTGGTTGCGAGGCGGATTCCCTGATTCGTTTTTGGCAACAACAGATAAAAGTAGCCACCAATGGCGTCGTGACTTCATCACCACTTATCTACAACGTGACATTCCTGATTTGGGACCAGCAATTGCCACCGAGACGCTCAGACGATTCTGGACAATGCTTGCACACTTATCGGGCGGCTTGCTAAACCGATCCACTTTGGCACGTAGCCTTGATGTCAATGCCACGACGGTATCTCGATACCTTGATCTCATGGTCGATTTGTTATTAGTACGACGACTACAACCTTGGCACGGAAATTTGGGTAAGCGCCTGACTAAATCACCAAAGGTCTATTTGCGCGATAGTGGTGTACTCCATTCTCTTCTAGCTATAGATTCTCGCGAACAGCTGCTTGGTCATCCTAAACTGGGCGACAGCTTCGAAGGTTTTGTTATTGAGCAACTGCTATCCGTTATACCGTCCGACACTGCAGCAACGTTTTATCGAACGGCCGCTGGTGCTGAAATAGATCTTGTATTGGAATTCGGATTGGAACGGTGGGCTATTGAAATCAAGCACTCAAGCTCGCCCAAGCCAAGCCGAGGATTCTATGAGGGTTGTAGGGATATAGAAGCTACCCGGAAAATGGTGATCTATCCTGGCGCTGAAAGTTATTCAATAAAAAACGATGTGCGTGTTATGCCCATCATGACGTTAATGCAGGAGTTGATATTGCGACGTTAGAACTGTGACGCCTACTCGGAGTTAGCATCAGATTCTTCTTCACGTGTCTGAATCTGCTTTAACTCATCATCGGTAAGTTCTGAGTACCATTTAGGATAAGACCAGCCATAACCCCAACGATACGTTGTTGGCCAAACCGGGCTACCGCCAACCCGAACGCCAGCCAACATCAACAATGCAATTTCAGGCTCACCCACTTCTTTTACACACATCCGTAGTGCTTTATCAGCCTCCAGCCGTTGATCATAAGTGCCGCCTTGCCAGTAGGCAAAGTCGTGAGCGGTACAGCATTGAAGCCACAACTCACCTTGTTCTAAAGTGCCATTGGGAAATGAACTACAACCATCACTGGTGAATGGTTTGATTCCACCACTACTACAACCAACAAGTAGAGCAGATAGGCCAATCAAAGTTGAATACAATCGAAAATGCATTGACGGTGCTGTCCCTCAAATGATCACCAATATACCACTTTGATGTAATAACACCTTAGGCATATTTTGTTAAAACTTGCTAGCTTCGAATTTATGTAATAGCAGTGAAGTTTTAGCGTCCGGTTTGTAGGCAATGGTTTTAATCAAATAATTTGTCGCGGGGAGTGTTAAAACCAAGCCTACTGCTGACGTTCCATTTTCCGCGGAATCGAATAAAAAATAGCGGTTCTCGCTGGCGTGAAATTTAATCTCTTCACTTTGTGTATCAAATACGTCTCTGGGTAAATGCTTTAGATGCGCAGAGACCGAAGCGTCATTTTCAGCATACACCCAACGAACGAGAAGAATATTTTCAGAGTCGTCAACAAAACTGCTGGTTTGACCAGGCTCATCACCCAAGGCAATCGCTTTAGAGCGACCGACATCTAAAACGCCAACGTATTCTTCAACCAAACACGCACGTTCGTAGTCGGCACTGTCAATGCCGAGCCATTTCGACAAAGCGCTTCGACCAACAAGGATTAGTGGCCCACCGTCTGAGGATATCCATTGCATAGCTTGTTATTCAGCTTGACCACTTCCAACAATATACCACTTCAAAGCTAATGATATAGTCGCTGCTAAACTCAACTTAATAAACGACGAATGCACGTTCAAGCGCGAATCATCTATTTTGCTCTAGTTATTGCAACCATCGCATTAGGCCTGTTGTCGCGCTCAGACTTACTCACACTCCCACCATTTCTCGCAACCTATGCAGGCGACACTATATGGGCCTTATGGTTTTTTGGGGCTTTCGAATGCTACTTCCGGCCCAGCCCATTTTTCTTGCAGCAGCCCTTTCCGTAACTTTCGCGTTTGCCGTAGAATTTCTACAACTAGTTCAAATATCTTGGCTTGATAGCATCCGATACACAAAAATAGGTGGACTCATTCTAGGCTACGGATTTAAGCCAAGCGATCTGATTTGTTACACTGTGGGCGTAGCTATCGGGTCCTGCGCAGATTTTTTATTCCTCCGACAGCTCGGAAAAAGGAGACTAGCTTGAAACTCAAAATCGCCTTGCTCGATGATTACCACAATCGAGCCCATCAATTTGCAGACTGGTCGTCTGCTAGCTTTGCTGATTACAAGTCTTTCAATAGCCCATTTCTATTCTTCCGCTAATTTTTTCAGTGCCTCATTCATCCCATTCAACATGGGAGGCACACCTTTATCCATTTGCCCTTTCATCATTGCAGCCATTAATCCTTTGAAGGTCTCCTTGTGCGTAACCTTTGTACCTGAATCGGTTTTCTCAAGCTCGATAATTTTATCGTTTGTAAAGATAAAACCCGCCATCATATGGGCGCGCCAGTGAAAATAGGTCGGCTCGTCCATCTGTATGATTTTAGGACTGTATTTTGGACCATCCTTGCCGGCCTCTTTACTCATCATAGTAATAGTTACCGTTGAACCGACAGCTGCCTCACCTTGCGATGCATTGATGGTCGGACTCCAATCCTGCCATTTGTCGATGTCGGTAATGATGCTCCACACCTTCTCGGGAGGCGCAAGTATTTCTATTTCAGTGGTAACGGTTTGCATTTTTCTTCCAGCAATTGATAAATAGATGATGGCAAGTAGTAGCAACAAGCCAAGTAGTAGGAGAATTTTCTTCATTTTTTAGCTCTCTAAATTTAGCTGTTGATGGATACAATATAGCGATGAAGTTGATTCAAATTGGACTAACCAATCTTGAATGGGACGCAGCTCCTCTGGCCGAATCCGATAGTATCTAAAACGACCCTCTTTGCGTTCTGACACAAGTTTGACCTTTTTCAGGGCCCCCAAATGCTTTGACACCGTTGGTTGCGGCCACTCAACAATGTTGACTAACTCATTAACCGTCATCTCCTTCAACACAAGTTGCTCAATTAAAATCCGACGCCTCGGCTCACCTATTGCGCTAAAAACATCGTGCGTTGTTTTTACTCTAGACATACTTCTATTATATGCTCATATGGGAATATTTTCGTCTCTGGCGCTCACGGGCATATCAAGGCAGCCAATTCGCCTTCAACAACCAGTAAACAAGCTCACTACGCGACGCCCAAATAATCTGATCATCAAATGGCTTTTCTGTATTACTCGAATAGGCCGTTACCGAAAAGACCTTGTCGTTATCTTGGTTCTCAATCTGAATGCCATCTTCTGCACCGAGCTCGCCAAGCGAGTAAATAACCCAGACAATTTGATCAGCAATTAAATTGCGCTGTGAACATTCGTTTAACGCAACCTCTTTGCACAACTGCAAATCAGCGCTTAAATTTGGCGCACCGACCTTACTCAACTCACCAACGCTTAACCAATCTGGAGACCCAGAAATTCCGAACTGCTGACTGTCTGCCATACTTACAGCATAGTAAATTGGCCTACCCCAACTATCCAGCAAAGCACCACTAGTGTTTCGTTCACCCATAACACCCAAAGCCGCAGCTGGAACACCGCCGTGTGATCGAGTGCATAAGGTAGATCTATCGCCTATAAGTGCGTTCAGCTCGGGACCAATTGGACACGGCAAATGCCCAGCACTCACTAAATATCCGTGCATAGCTTCACGAATGGACTGTAACTGCTTATTGGTTTGCTTATAACGCGCATGTCGATACGATGAACTGATCGGGACCACGAAGGCACTTGCAAGCGTACCAACTATAACTAATACAATACTTAATTCGACAAGCGAAAAACCACCTGCAGCTTTTCGATTCACAACACCAACTCGCTCACCTGCAATCTGAGCGTGATGAATTCATCAAGAACTTTAGTAGGCTCAACAACAAACTCACACCGCGGAGCACCTCGCAATAGACATTTATGTTCAAGCTCAAATTTCAAATAGTCAAACCACTTGTTACGTATAAACCAATGTCGAGCGTAAGGCGCTCCTTCAACAAATGCGAATTCAGACAACAACTGTTTTTTGTGCGCTGCACAATCAGGGTTTACCGACGCCTCACTCATCCAATGCAACAAGTTCAACTCGGTGTCCAAATTACACGGCGTTGGACCTATTACCGCGTTTAAATGCTCTAACAGCCATGCAGCCACCCGTCGCATAGCGGGATTTCTGATATCGCTTGTACGAATAATGGAGTGAGCGGCTCTAATTGATTCAGCATCATCACCCAGCCACCACGCGGAAGGTTGCTTATGTTCAACTTCTAAATTCGGCATTGTTAGCACAGCCACAACATCGTTGAAACTGCCCACATTGATATCTCCATCGGTTGACGGATTCACTATGCGATTCAATGGATTATTAATGAATTTTCCCGACACCGCATACCACACGCGTTGTCGACTACGGTCATGAAAATGATATCGACCGCCGGTTGTACTCACATGCCTAGGCAACCAGCCGAGTTCAATATCCTTAGCACAAGGTGGATTTGGACCGTCACGAACCCAGGGGTCGCTATGCGATAGATCTGGAGCATCAGTGTCCGGGCACGGTAGATGACCGACCCCCGCACCTTGAACACCGTAGTGATCAATATAATTAACCGCATAACCAATAAGCGCGTCTTTAGCGCGCTCTAACTCCAGAGTGTCATTGCGATTGTTCGAAATTCGTTGGACACCACTTCCAGCAATCCAAATGCTACCAGCGCTTAACATAACGAACAAACTCAGCAGTAAGGCATACCCTGATTGATTCATTCGTTATTATTTTTCATCAGCATTAAGTCAACAGACACCGCCTCACCGACCGCCAGCGTAAACACAAAACCATTGGTCGTACGTAGTTTCAGAGTGCGTCCAGAATCACTGACCAACACAAGCTCTAACAATGTTAAATCTGAAAGATTGATGCCGTTGATAATAAAATGCTCGCCAACCTCACTGGACATATATCCGTTGTATACATAGTTTGCTTGTGGCGGCGCAACAGATTTTTCTGGCAGAACAGGCGATTCAGGCGATTGATCAACTATAGCTTCGGTCTTTAATGGGTCATAGAAAAGGCGAAGTGAATCGAGTTCTTCAGCTTGCACCTCAACGACAAGAAAACATGACGATATTAGTGTCACTATAAAGATCATAAGCAATCTACTCATGCATCAATCTCTGGAAAATAGTAAACGTCGATTGTGCAAACCGTATGCAACCCAATTGTTTCAACTACACGCAACAAAGTGCATTCGTGAACTTGCATCGGCCTCCAATCAGCTACCTCGCGCACCGCATCGAACAACGATAATAGATCGATTGCTCGTGGCACGGTCGCATTAAACTCAACACGCAGCGCAGTTGGTACCGTTTCATGGAGATTAGTCACAGACAACGCTGTTATCTCAGCGTTTAATTCCATCGAGTGTTGTTTTACATTCTCTAATAGCGACAAAGTAAGCGACTCCACTGTTTCAGGCCGGTCGACCGTGGCACTGACCACTGAGCTGTAGTCTTTGAGAATATCAAATGCCCGAGCAGAATCCAGTCGTTGAATTTTTAAGGCTCGAATTTCGTCTATCCACTGTTTGGACAGCCCTTCACGTAAAGACCACAGTGGCAAACTAACAACACAGGCTAAACAGCCTACAAATAAATAAGTTCTAAGCTTCATTATTGACATGCCGAGTAAGATTAAATTGAAGCTGAAACATTGGCCTTCTCACTGGCACACCATCTTGTTTACGTAAAGTTCCATCAAACTGCATAAGAGGTGTTTGAAGCACTTCAAGATTGCTTAGTTCGCTATGCAACTCAAGTTGAGCTGTAAAATCATTAAAACTATTTTGCTGCTCTCTTAACGATTTACCACCAGAGAGCCGACCTGTCATCGCGACTTTTGTAATAGACGGGACTTCATCACTAAGGGCTGTTGATGAGTCCAACACAGTCCAACTTAGTTCTTGCAGTTCAAATTCTCGGAACTGTGTCAGCAGCTGCGCAACAATGGTAAGCAGAATTGCTGGACTAATCCCACCTACCGACTCCAGTGCTAACTTATCTTGCAGAACGCTAGCCAGTACATCAGCTTGAGGACTCAATGCAGTAGCCTCTTTCTCGTACATGTCGATTGCCAAATTCAACTGAGCTTTACGCTCGATGTATTTTTTATGATCACTGATACGCCGCCACTCACTCGAAGCCGTAAAGACTAGCGATGCGAAAACCAACGTCCCAAGCAGTGCGTACTTTTGTATTCGATTTTTACGAGCACGGCGTTGTAGATACTTTTTTAGAACAGAAGAAACTGGGCGATGCCGATTACTGCTGCGAATAGCCTCTGATGACTGAAGCTGCTCTGCGAGCCATATTGGGAAAGATTCGTTCTCAATAGATACCGTTTTCAACTCACCGACCAATTCGTGCGAGTCCAGATCGCACACCAATTCTTCCAATAGTCCTACGCAGTGCACAGACACTGGCTGTTCTACCAGCGAACATGCATGCAAATGAGACAGCGTTTGACTGAATTGCTCATCAAATTCTTTTTTATCCGCATAGCCCACAGCGCGTGTGAACAATGCGTAACCTGATTGACAATAGGTATGTCGAACCAACTCAGATGAGGCACTGAGAACAATACAGCCTCTGCCAGAGCCACTGCGCTCCGCAAGCAATTCGGCAACCGTCGTTATCGAGCAAAATGTAATTCCACTGCATTCAACATGAGCTAGCCAATTACGCACCGCTATAGGCAAATTAATGTGTTGGACAAAGATAGCACCAAGCTGGAATTTCTTAGCAGGACTTCGAACTATTGCGTCAGGATACTGATTGATAAGCTTTTTTTCTAAAGCGTATTTATCTGATCGATAACTCCAACTGGAGCCAGCTTGTAAAAGTGGATGAGCATCAATTTCTGATCGTGAGCAGTCGATAAGCAAATGAACTTCTGTAGAATCAGAGCCTGCAGCGCTCCCAGATTTATAAGGCGTGTTCTCCTCGAACTCAATAGACTCTTCAAACATACCGACGACTTTTCGATTTTGAAAATACACCCAGCACGCAGTGTTACCCGAAATATATAATACGTTCTTCATGACAACGCACCTGCGTGCCCTACCGTGGAATAGATAGGACCCAAAACAGAGAGCGCCACCCACAGCAACAAACCACCCATGACACACAACAATACTGGTGCGATTAACCGCTCAGCCCTATCGATAGAATATTGAGCGCTCGACTGGAGTTGATCTGCGCACTGGCGCAAAGCAACATCCATCACGCCAGCCTGCTCGCCAGCAGACACCATCCGAACAAACATACGAGGTAAACAAGGTTGCGATTGCATGGCCCCAGCAATAGATTCGCCTGACAAAATCTTCTCGCATGCAGCACTCAGTTGATTGCGTAAAAGCACATTGGCAACCATATTCTGACTAATTTTCATGGCATCGGTGAACTCAACGCCTGACTCATAAAGCAGGCTCGTTGAACGTGCGTAACGAGCAAGCGATAAATTCGTCACTATCTGCCCATAGACTCCTCGCAACATTAACGATTGCAAACGCCACTTCAACCTAATGTTTGACTGCCAAAGCACATACAATAATGTAGTTGTAAAACCACTACAGAAAAGTAAAACCACACCTGACTGTCTTATCAACTCTGAGAGATTAAGCAATATTTCTGTATGCAGCGGTAAAGGTAAAACACTCATAGACAACAAAGGCTGCATTGCCGGTACAAGATACAAAAGCACGAACAGGAACACTACAATTAAACACACCAGTGCAAATAGTGGATAGGTTAGCAACGTCTTTAGCCGCTCAGAGAGTTCAGCTTGCCACCGTATATTCTTAGACTGTTGATACAAGCAACGGCTCAATTCTCCACTGGTTTCACCCGCCTTAACAGAGGCAACGTAGTCAGGTCCAAACAGGCCCGGGGCGCTGGCCATTGCATCAGATAAACTGGCACCTTGATCAACCCGTGTTCGAAGAGCTTGCAAAGCGATCTTGACTGAGCGTTGATTTTCAGAGCTTACCAACTCGTCAAGTGCTTGTAATAGTGGCACGCCAGCCGCCAATAACTGCGATAAATGCATTGTAAAAATAGCGGCTGACTGTCTGGACCACTTAGTCATCACAGGCCCAATCCCCATCGCATTACTCAATTGTTGTAAGCCTGAGAGCGGTAGTTGCTGCCAACCACGTTCATTCAACTGCTGCGATAGTTCAGCATGATTTTTGTCCGATGCGAAACCAAGATGTACTCGTCCATTTTTATCTATAGCTCGATAATGCAATCCTTGCATAGTAAAACTCCTTTTAAAAATCTAAATTGCGGGCACCCTCGTACCCAACACACGCTCAATTTCTTCACCCGTAGTCAACCCAGCGCGAACTTGTTCGCAAGCTGCATCCATCAGAGATTGCATCCCATCTAAAGCAGCCTGACGCCGTATCGATACAACTGTCGAGTCACTCTGCAGCATCGCGGCCATAGCTTCACTCATTTTCAAACACTCAAACAAAGCTATTCGACCGCTATAGCCTGTGTCGCCACAAACAGCGCAAGTTGCATTGCCATCACAATGAACACAAGCTTTGCGAATGAGTCGTTGTGATAGGACACCCGCCAACACACCGGCCAAGGTAGAGCGTTGCGCGCCAAGTTCCACAAGTCGATTAATAGCGCCAATACAATCGTCTGCATGAGTAGAAGTTAATACTAGATGACCTGTCATGGCCGCACGGCATGCCATTAAACAACTGTCGGCATCACGAATTTCACCAATCAGGATGACGTCTGGATCTTGTCTTAACACTCCTCGGACGCCATCTGCAAAACCAAACGCCGTAATCCCCTGCACTCGTGTTTGCCGAATGCCCGGCATCGGATATTCCACCGGGTCCTCTAGCGTCATGATATTCAGCGTGGATGCGTCCAGTGATTGCAATAATGCGTATAGCGTAGTGGTTTTACCCGACCCGGTTGGCCCGCACACCAACACAAGTCCATGAGGACGCTGCACCATGCTTAATAGATTGTTACGCGTATCGTCATTGCCACAAAGCGCGGCTAGCGAACGAATACCACGCCGCCTATCAAGCACTCTTAACACCAAATTCTCGCCACCTCGAACCGGAAAGCTTGAAACACGGAAATCTATTCGTTGACTATCGATAGTGCGCGTAACATGACCATCTTGAGGTAAGCGCGTTTCGGCGATGTCCATCTCACTAAGTACTTTAACTCTAACCAGCATGGCCGACCAATAACTAACATGCAAACAACAAGCAATGCCAAGTACACCATCTACCCGATAACGCACTGATACGAACAACCCTTCTGGCGACATATGAATATCGGATGCACGACGAGTAACCGCATTTTGTAAAATTGCGTCAATCAGCCGAACGACAGGCAATGGGTCAACACTATTGTGGGCATGGGCCGATATTGACTGCAGCTCAAGCTCTTGCAAAATACCGTTTAATGAATAGCACGCACCGTAACACTTGTCTAAGATGCGTTTTATATCAGCAGCGTCTGAGCAACGAAAATCCAACACAACATGACTTGGTATTTCCCTGCGCAACCGATCTTTAACAACAAGATTTGATACGTCGTCCATTGCCAAAACCAGTTGGCATCGGGCCTCATCAAAGCTGACTGGCAATGTGTTGTAACGCCTAGCTGTTTCTTCTGCAAGTAATGCCAAAGCACTAGGGTCAGGCACAAAGTTTTCTACCGTTAGTTCTAAAAAACTTGCACCAATTTGATATCGCTCAAGCACACCAACTGGAAAAATATCAGCCTCATTCAAAATGCGAAACACAGGTTTCTCGGTTCGTAACGATTCAATTCGAAATACGCGCGCCTGGTCTTCAGATATTAATTCATCATGCTGTAGCTGTTCTAGTAACTCATCCATGAGCACAACCTTTACGTCGCCAACACCGTGGGTTTTAGAACAATGAGCAACTCAGTCTGTCGCCTCTGTTTGCGTTGTTGCCGAAATAACGCACCTATCAATGGAATACTGGCCAAACCCGGTAGTTGTCGATCACTACCATCTTGCATCTCTTGCATTAACCCACCAATGACAGCCACTTCACCACTATTCACTCTTAGCATTGACTCCATTTCACGAACCTGAATTTCGGGCACACTATTGCGCACATCGGCTGCAGCCAACTCGGGGTTAGGGTCATCAACAAAGCCTAATATGCGCGACAGAGTCGGTCTTACGTTCAACATGACACCCCCAGCTTTATCAATATACGGCGTGACATTCATCACCAGTCCAACCGGCACAGTGTGTATTTCGGTTTCTGTAATGATCTCATCCTTCAGCTCTGAACGCGACCGCTCAACATTAACGGTAAAATAAACTCTGTTATCGACAACCTTTAAAACCGAAGACTGATTATTCAGCGCGATAATGCGAGGTTTTGACAAAATGCGTACATCACCAAACTGTTCTAACAAATTAAGTGTCGCGGTGACAGTGCCATTTTTCGTTCGTTGCACGAGACTCAACAAACCGTTAGGCGCTGCAATTCTATCTACTGAGCTTGCATTAACTTGCGGCGCACCAGAGAGAATTTGGGCAGCACTAACACCATCACTTTTATCTGACAGCAACTGCCAATCTATACCAGCTTGAAAATCGTTCGATAATGCCACTTCAACAACCGTGGCTTCAATAAGCACTTGCCGCTGCGCGCTGTCATTTAATTGCAACAGATATTTTTTCAGCACACCGTGCACTTGAGCCGGTGCATGCAAAGTAATCATGCCCGCATCACGATTGATGGTAAAGCTCGGCTGAGCAGACTGACCAGCGCGCTGCACTAACCCATTCATATCATTAGTAAGACTTGCCCAAAAATGATGATCAGCACTATTTTCTAAAGATGTTTGTGAGCTATTTGATACACCTGAAGATCCCCCATCCACACCAGAATTTAGCGTACCCACTTGCGTTGCCAACCCCACCTTACTGCGAGTTGAGCGATCAAGGTTTAAGTAATCAACCGCGTAGCTTTGCGTGTAGGGCTGATCGCCCCAAAGATGCAGCACACCGTCACTGATTAACCAATAGATGGGTACTTGCAACGCAATTTGTGTCAGCACTTGTTCGAGAGATTGGTTATTGGCAAGTAAAGTTACCGAACCAGACAAAGCCTGATTCATCTGCAAAGCAAGCTTTGCATCATTTGCAAGGTTATGCAGTACCTGTCCGATGGGTGCAGAAATAAGTTGAACCGTAAATCCACGCTTTACATGCGCAGGCTCATGTGTCCCATAAGGCACGATAGATGTTGTTACATCATCTTTAACTGTTTCATCAGGCACAAGCAGTTGCCAATCAACAAGCTCGTCCACAAGAGCACGCTCGTCGGACAGTTTAGTAGGCTCTATACGCAAGGATTCAATGGCAGCCCAATCGGAAGATGGTTGCCACGCGCACCCACAGACTGAGGCACACAAAAATATTTGAATTAAAAATCGCATCAACAAGTTCCATTTGTTGCAAAGACATTAAGACGTCTTTAGGGAGCGGCTCCTGCCACTCACAATACTCTACACGCGCTAGCGCAAAACAACAATAGCCAAAGCCATCCCAACTAAAATTCCACCACCAAGCAAACCAACAACCGCGCTACGATGACGCCACAAGAATCCGTGAGAGTCAGTTATCGTCTCAGCTGCAGGTAAACCCGCTGCTAACAAATGCGACATGGAAACGTGTTCGGCATCCTCTAGTCCTGCAACCATAAACGCGTTACGCGCCAAGGTATTGATAGAACGAAAGTTACCGTCTGACCGGTCGGCAATAAAATAGGCCATTTCGCGAGTAAAGACATCACGCTGATTAAAATCAAATAGCATCATGTGATGACGAAGGTATTCACTAATTTCATTGAGCGTTAAGTGACGCAACCAATAATGGTCTTCGGCTGGATTATTCGATTTATCACCTGCAATGGATTGCGTGGTTTTACCTTGTTGCTCGCCGGGCTCTGTGCGGCGGAACAACACAATTTGAATACCAGGCTCATCACTGTTCTGAGATTGCACAAGATCATTCAACATTTGCAAGGTCGATGCGTCTAAATCGGCTTGTGTATCTACCGTTAACATATAAGGCTTATCACCTGGACTTGCACCATGCAAAGCAGCGTTAAGACAACTCACACTATGGTTAACAAGATCTTGCGATACCCCATCAGCAGCTTGGCTTGCGCTGATTAGGCCAGCTTGTTGTGGACAAATTTCTATTAACAAATGGCGCAGCATTAAAGCGGTTGAACTGTGCGGAAGATCGTAACGAATAATGTTGTAGCGATGTTTAAGCCGATCGGCCAGCACCAAGCCCATCATGGTTTTACCACTGCCGCGTTCGCCACAGACAGTCACGACAGAGTCACCCAGACGCAAAGAGCGAATGATGGTTTCGACAATTTCACCTCGTCCACCACCACCAAAAAACATTAGAATGTTATTGGCGTTGTGAAAAGGCCCTTGCGATGAAGAGTAGTAGTGTCTTTTCTCCGCACTGATACTCTGTTCGTTGATACTCATACCCAACAATTCCCGCTCACTCAAATCACCGGATTGGCGCTAATGAGTGCAGCAATGAGAATGCCACTTACAACCGGCAGCTATAATAAAGATAGTTTGTAAGGCGCCAGTCGGCAAGTTCTGCGTCACATGACACGCAGTTGTAATAATCCGTCCGTGCATTTGGCCAAAAACTGGCCATCCGTTAAACCCTAACCGACAATTTACCGCCACATGTTCAATGTTGTTCTATACGAGCCGGAAATACCCCCAAACACAGGTAACCTCATTCGATTGTGTGCAAACACAGGATTCGCCCTGCATTTGATCGAACCATTGGGTTTTTCGGTGTCAGAGAAGGCTTTCAGGCGTGCAGGACTCGACTACCATGAGGCAGCCAGCATGCAAATTCACACCGATTTTGATAGCGCGCTGGAGGTAATATTACCGACCAACAGTCGTGTGTTTGCTTGCACAACCAAGGGTTCAAGCAATTATGCCGACCAAGCATTTCAGCCAGGTGACACATTGTTGTTTGGACCTGAAACACGAGGCCTGCCCGATAGTGTGCTCAACGATGAGCGTGTAACTCACCGACTGCGCATCCCCATGAGTGAGGGCAGCCGGAGCTTAAACCTATCCAATGCGGTTGCCATTGTCGCATTCGAAGCTTGGAGGCAAAACGGATTTGGTCAATAATTAATCAAGGACGTAGCAATACTTTTATACCCTCGCCACTACGCGCCTTTTCCAATGCAACGCCAAACTGTTCAAGCGGATATTCATCTGACACGATAGCAGCAGGATTAACCTTTCCAGATTCAATCAGCGCAATGACATCGGGCCAAATATTAGGACTTCCCAACGCACCGCGCACTTGAAGATCGTTAATCACAATCTGATCTAGATCAAAACCGTCAAGCGGTTGACCGGCAAATAATCCTTGAAATACCACTCGGCCACCAGGACAAACAGCATGAAGTGCGGTGAATGCAGCTTCAGGACGTCCAGTCGCCTCGAGCACAACAGAAGGTAAATCCCCTGCTCCAGCTCGGGTTAATTCCTCAATGACATTATCAGTGCGAGCATCAAGCACAAGATCAGCCTCAAGCTCTTGTGCTTTAGCCAGCCGATGATCGCTCGCCCCAACCAAAGCAATCTTTGCAGCACCAAACGCACGGGCTACTTGCAACAGCAACAGCCCGATAGGACCATCGCCAAAAATCACAACATAGTCTTGTGGAGATACACCTGCACGCAAGACACCATTAAAAGCAACCGCGGTTGGCTCGACTAATGCGGCGGATTCAATTGGCACAGACGCATCAATGGGATGCAAATAATGCGCGGGGTGATGAATGGTTTGAGCAAAGCAGCCTGGGCGATTCAGGATGCCCGTTTCGCAGCGAGAAAGACAACGGTGGTAATTGCCAGACTTACAGGACGCGCATCGTGTGCAGCCAATGCTAACTTCACCAACCACATGTGTGCCCGGTGCAAAGCCACTCACATTGGAGCCTTGTTCAATGACACGACCAACCCACTCATGACCCGGTATAAGTGGAAACGACGCCATACCACGGGTGAAATACACCATGGTGCCTTCATAAATTTCCACATCGGTTGCACAAATACCGCACGCTAATACGGCGATTCGCACATCATCTGGGTTCAGTTCAGGCTCTGGAATGTCTTGCACACTGACGGACAACGGACCACTTATTTGCGCTGCAAACATGGCTGATTCCAAAAAACAAATTCAGAACCCACCATAGCATCTAGATGGAAGAGGCAATAGCCACATTAACTGACAACATGGAGTACATCTTTTCACGTGAAAGTTCAGCGTCACGACTAGCAATGGCCTCAGCCACACCTCGGTGAACGTTGGGGTCTATGCGCTCATCTGGAATTGGGATAATACCCGTTGTGCAAGAAAAACTTAAAACTGCGTGCAAAAAACCACGGAATTGTCTAAGCAACAAACTCCCAGAAGCATCTAGGACGGTTGCATGAAACGCAAAGTCTGCTGCTAATCTTTTTGCATTAAACGACGTTTCTTTCTCTATTGCATCGGCTGATTCTCTTAACAATTCACGCTGAATGTCATTTGCATTAACTGCAGCAAGGGCCGCCGCGTGAGGTTCGAGCAATAGCCGAAATGCCGTCGCTTCAACAAATATTCGGCGAGCCATTGGTGAGTCTGGTTCATGCCAACCGATTACGTCTGGGTCTAATAGATTCCACTCATCGATATCGCACACGTGTGTTCCGTAACGACGCGCTGTGCGAACCATACCCTTTCCAGAAAGTACTTTAATGGCCTCCCTGACAACGGTTCGTGATACGCCATGTTCGGCGACCAGTTCGGGTTCCATCGGAAGATTTTCGCTGATAGCATATTCACCGTTGGCAATTTGCTTACCCAATCGGTTAACGAGTTGTTTAACCGCGCCAGTTGGCAGCGAAGAAAGCTGCAGTTCGGGTAATACAAATCCGTTCTTATCTTGAAGAATCATAGTTGTTGTTATTTTGATAATAGGAATTAATTTTTAAACCTAATTCCACCTCTGGCACCAACAACCTCCAGTCAAACGTTGTGAATAATTAGTCTTGCTATCTGTCGTTTTTGTACAGGTGTTACGTATACCGCTCCATTTCGTAATGCATGGCTGTGCATTCCAAGCCTTTGATTGTATTCCCATTCACCTTAGCTTTACGTATACGTTGCGCTACTGGATCAAACTTTACTAAAGCTCATGAGCCAGTTAGTCCCAATCTTGCAAGCGTCTACTTATGACTTATAAATTCAGCAGTATAATTGCACTCATTTGTTGCATCGGTTTAGCAAGCAGCAACCTACAAGCTGCTTCATTGTCAGGTGCAAAACGAGTTTTCCAACCACTACAGCTGGACGTGGATGGACCGTTTGCAAATGAAACCGACACATCCCCAAACCCGTTTTTAGATATCAGACTCGATGTGATCTTCACGTCGCCATCCGGTAAAACATATCGTGTTCCCGGTTTTTTTGCAGGTGATGGTGCTGGAAATTCTCAAGGTAATATCTGGAGAACACGCTTCACACCCGAGCAAGCTGGCAACTGGCAATATTCAATTCAAATGTTCGGTGGAAATAATGCTGCAGTAGCTGAGGTTACCAATGATCTTGATCCAATCTCAGAAGACAGCGAATCAGGCAATTTTTTGATTGCACCAGCCGACGCTAATGCGCCCGGTTTTTTGAAAACAGGACGTTTGAGCTATGCAGACAAGCACTATTTAAGATTTACAAATAATACCTACTGGATAAAAGGTGGCGTGGATAGTCCAGAGAATTTTTTCGGTTATGCCGGATTCGATAACACCATTAATCAGGCAGGTGGCGTTGGTGAAGCACAACTTATCGATGGAGTGCATCGATACGCAAATCATATAAGCGACTGGCAGCTTGGCGATCCTTTGTTCACGTCAGCTGATACTGGCGTAGACAGCAAAGGTATTATTGGAGCGGTTAACTACCTTGCTAGCGAGGGCATTAACTCAATGTATTTTTTGTTAATGAATCTAGGCGGTGATGGGCGCGAAACTTATCCATTTATTGGAGCGACCGGTAGCGCGTACGACAACACTCACTACGATGTTTCAAAACTACATCAATGGAATGTGGTGCTGCAACATATGCAACATAAATCAATCGCTGCACATTTTGTTTTAGGCGAACAAGAACAAGAAAACAAAAATTGGTTAGACGGTGGCGAACTGGGTGTCGAAAGAAAACTGTACTACCGAGAAATGGTTGCACGCTTCAGTTACCTTAATGCGGTTAAGTGGAATATAAGCGAAGAGAGTCGTTACGGTGCTGAAAAACATATCGCATTCGCGAGCACTATTCGAAGTCTTGATTGGGCCAAACACCCAATTGCCGTGCATTCATTTGTTGATGACCCTGGCTTGGCTTACGATGCACTACTGGGTAATTCTCTTTTCAATATTTCCTCGATTCAGTTCAGCGCAGAAAACGCAGATGAATTTACTGAGACGTGGCGCGAAAAAACAGCTGCCGCCGGCATTCCATGGGTCATAGACATGGACGAGGTAGGGCCTGGCAGTATCGGTCTGACAGAAGACAATATCGACCAAATGCGTCGCGAAGTTCTATACCCAGTGTATTTCAGTGGCGGCAACGTGGAGTGGTATTTCGGATTCCTAGGTGCCGACATTCGCACCGAGAATTTTCGTACACGCGAACCTATGTATCGCTACATGCGCTATGCACGCGAATTCATTGAACAGCACCTGCCCTTCTGGGACATGCAACCTGATGACGACGCGTTAATCGGTGGGCACACAAACGATCAAGTCTTTGCAAAGAGCGGAGATACCTACGCTATTTATCTCAACGACGGTAGTCGTGAACCGCGCTTGAATGTTCAGTCTGACGATTACACGTTGCAGTGGTTCAATCCACGCAATGGACTTTTCGATACCACCATCAATGAGGTCAGTGGTGACCAGATTAGCATTGGCGCAGCGCCTAGCCAGCCCGAGCAAGATTGGGTCGTGCTAGTGAAAAAAGCGATAGTGGAAGATGAAACGCCGATTGCACAAGAACAAGAAGAAGAAGAACAAGAAGAAGAAGGACAAGAACAAGAACAAGAACAAGAACAAGAACAAGAAACTGTAGTGGAAGCAACACCGACCCCAACGCTAGGTGGGGCAAACTCAACATCAAATGGCAGTGGTCGCCGAAGTGGCGAGGCAGGCTGGCTGTTCCTAGCCATGCCTACCCTTATTTTATACGTTCGTTTACTGCGGCGTTTCAGGCGCAGGGGCATTTTGACGAGCAGTCTCAACATGCTGCGCATACAAAGCATCAAAGTTAACCGGGTCAAGTAACAACTGAGGAAAACCACCCTTTTGTACCAATGAACCGATAGCTTCACGAGCAAACGGAAACAGCAGGTTCGGGCAAAAACTACCTAACATTGGTGCTAGCCGATCTTCCGTAAAACCCTGAATCAAAAACAAACCCGCTTGCTTCACTTCGGTAAGGTAGGCGGTCTCTTCACCCAGCTTTACTGTGGCGGTCACCGTTAGCACGCTTTCATAAAGATCATTTTCAAGCTTGGTGCTTTCGGTATTCAAGTGCAAAGAGACTTGCGGCTGCCAGTTAGTGTTACCTGCAAAAACACCTGGTGTTTGAGGCGATTCGTACGATACATCTTTGAGATAAATACGCTGTATTTTAAAGATCTGCTCAGCAGTATCTGCTACCGCACCGTCATTATTTGAAGTTGTTTCGTTATCAGCCATTAGTGCGTTGTGTCCGTGTGTATTCGATCTGTTGCGTTTTAAGAATTGTACAAAGTATCCAGCTCACCCTTTTCTTCAAGGGCCGCAAGGTCGTCGTATCCGCCCACGTGGGTATCACCGAAAAATATTTGTGGCACTGAAGTTTTACCGGTAATTTTTGTCATCTCACCGCGCAACTCGCTGTTGCCATCAACAATGCGGGCTTCGTACTCCCAACCTTTTTGTTTGAGCAATCTTTTCGCGGCCATACAAAAACCGCAAATGCGCGACTCGTACATCACTATTTCTTTAGCCATTATTTATTCACCCACTATTTGTTAACTCACTATTTATTGACTAAGGGCAAGTTAGACTTTTCCCACTGCGTTAACCCGCCAGCAATAGTGCTCAACTTGGTAAAGCCAAGCTTTTTGAGCTTGCCGGTCACGCGTGATGTACGCATACCGTTGTCGCAATAAACAACGACATCGCGCTCCTTGTATTTTTCGATATCGTGCAATTGCTGATCGAGCTCTTTGACTGGTATGGAGCGCGCACCTTTGATATGGCCGGTTTTAAATTCTTTCTCGTCCCGCACGTCCAAAAACACAGCCTCACCTTCATTTAGAAGCTGTGTAGCTGCGTAAGGAGACAAACTCGGAATGCCAGAAAAGAACCGCATATATTCGGTGTAGAGAAGCATGCCCAACACACCGACAAAGGCCGCGATATGTAACGGATGATTGCCGATGAATTCAATTATTTGCTGCATAAGGGATGATTACCGCAATAAAGCTGATCTGACTAAACCCGCAGGCCAAAGCCTGCGAATTTGGGTGTTGTACTTACAGTCCAGTCAAGTACTTGACTGCGCGTTCAATATCTCCATCGGAGTAGCTGCTGCCACCTCGAGCCGGCATTGCACCTTTGCCATTAATAACGCTGGCAACCAATGCCTCAAGGCCAAGCGCGTTACGCTCATCCCAAGCAGCCGCATCGCCCAACATCGGCGCACCAGCCACACCAGACGCATGACATGCCGCGCATGCACCGTTATAGAGACCTTCTGGGCCTAATTCTGCAACAGCAACCTCAACTGCAGGTGCTGCAGCGCCTTCTGCTTCAGCCATGGCCGCCGTACGAACTTTACCCACCGGCGCAATTCGCTGAACGAGCGCATTGCGCATTACCGGGTCAGTAAGGTCGGCAGTGTGTCCACCCAACATGTTAGCCATGAGCATCACGGAAAGCGTGAAAAATGTCAGTATTGCGCAGACAATACCCATCATTTTGAACATGCCCGAATCGCTTGTTTCGGTCGAACTCATTACAGTCTTCTCCTGCCAGGCACCTAGTGCCATCGAATAGTCAATCTTCAAGCCGGAAATCCGGCAAATTCAATCCCCAATTATATCAGTGTGGGGGCCTGCTTCCGCACATTTGGCGCAACACATCGTCTTTTTTCCAGAAGTGATGCAACAAGGCCGCCAAACCATGCATTACGATCATGCCCAACAGGAGCCATTCGCCCCTCTCATGCCAACTGGCGACCCAATGCAGTTCGAAATAATAATGCAACGTGCCGGTAGCAACCATGAATAGCAGCAGCACATAAAATCCCCAGTGCAACCCACTGGCGACCAGCCGAACCCAGCCGCGTAACCTGCCACCACCCGCTTCAACTGGTTTTTGTACGCGCAACCACAAACGATAGACCATGATCGCACCGACCACAGAACCACCCCAGGTGTGCAAGGTGGTCACTAGAAAATCGACCGCACTCAGCGGGATATTGTCATTGTGCGCCGACATCGCGGCACGCATGGGGGCTTGCAGCAAATACTGTAAGCCAACCAGTGCCACAACGACCCAGTGCAATTTCTGTTGCAGCGCGCTATATCGGGTTATATTGCTCATGCAAACAAGAGTAGCAGGTCAAATATGAGTTCAGAGGCGATCGACCCGGTTAAACGAACCGCAGAGCTAATTAATCCAGCATCTCCAGAATTGCTGGAGCGGCGTCTGAAAAAAGACATTTTTTCCAGTATTGAACGAATCAAACCGTCAGCAACGAACGATGTGGACTTTGAAGAAGAGGTTATGAGCGGTACATTTTTCGAATCACTGTCAGCGCCACTCCAAGGTATTGCCATTGCACGTTGTGAAGGTGCGTTGGCATTTTACAATCGAGTGGGCTGGCATGATCAATATTTGACCACAAGCTTAAAAGACCGAGTTCCAGATGAAGCCATCGAGCCGCTGACCAATCGCTACCACGCCAGCACATTGCACGACCTTGCCTATGTCCATCCAAAACACTTTGAAAAAATGATGGGCAAACCTGGGGCTGCATCATTATGGGAGACATTAAAGCGTTTCAGTCAGGAAAGCAGTCAGGATTGAGCGATAACTTGCCAAATCAACAGGCGGTAGCGATTCGTCGGCTTCATCACGCCTACAATAGAAGCACCACCGCACGAACCATCGTTAACGATCTAACGCTGAGCATTGAAGCAGGTGAAACGGTTGCCATTGTTGGTCGCAGTGGCTCCGGAAAATCGACCCTGCTCAATATTATTGGTGGACTAGAACCAGTACAAACCGGTAGCGTATCTCTACTCGGTCATTCACTCAGCGAGTTAAACGACTCCCAACGCACCGCACTTAGGCGAACCAGCATCGGCTTTATCTATCAAGCATTCAACCTCATCCCCACGTTAAATGTAGGCGACAACATTACGTTACCGTTGGCGTTGGCAGGAATCACGGCTAAGAAACGTAATGAAGTATTAGCACCTTTGCTTGATGCGGTTGGTCTTAAAGATCGAAGTGCTGACTACCCGGATATACTTTCTGGTGGTGAGCAGCAACGTGTTGCGATTGCGCGAGCCTTAATTCATAAACCCGCTATCGTGCTCGCAGATGAACCCACTGGCAATCTTGATGCGCTAAGTGGACGTAAAATTCTCTCATTGCTTGAATCGTTAGTCAGCGAACAACAGTCTTCATTGCTGTTGGTCACTCATAGTCTAGAAGTTGCACGTATCGCCGATCGTGTACTCATCATGACCAATGGCAAGCTTGAGACTGCTCAAGAATCACATATAAACGGATCGCTCGCGTGGTAGCTCAACTCCTGCTGCGCTCAAGCATCACTTTCTACAGACAACATCCACTGCAATTACTTTTATCCGTGTTAGGCATTGTGCTGGGTGTTTGCATTGTGACAGCCGTATGGATAACTAACAGCAGCTCGAAACGCGCATTTTCGCTGTCAACAGAGGCATTGCATGGTAAGACCACACACCACATTGTTGCAGCACAAGGAATCGATAACGCCTACTACGCGCAACTGCGAAAAGATTTTCCAGCATTACTCGCTGCACCCATCATTGAAGGTCACGCCCTAGTGGGCAACAATGTGTTCTCACTTATCGGTGTAGATCCTTTCTCCGAACTACCCTTCGGTCGAATGTCCGCAGGACCCGTGAACGATGAAAATGGCATGCTCGATTCATCAGGCATGTTACTGAGCAACATTACCAGCGAGCGACTCAACTTAGTTGCCGGCAATGTATTGCCATTGCGCACCGGCAACACCACCACTAATGTTAAATTGCTTGGCAGTTTCGAATCTAACAACCCAGCCGCAAGTGAAGGGGTGCTCATCGGCGATATAGCATTAGTCCAATCCATATTGAAACGCAAAAATGTCATCGACCGCATCGACATAATAGCTAACAACACACAAGCCACTGCCATCCGCCAAGCATTACCCGCCACACTCAAGCTCAGCGATGCAGCTGCAAGAAATCAAACCATGCTGGCAATGACCCGCGGCTTTCAGATAAACCTTACAGCGATGAGCTTGTTATCTTTACTGGTCGGTGCGTTTCTCATACACAATACGATGAGCTTTACTGTTTTACAGCGCCGGGAATTGTTTGCTGTTAAGCGTACCATTGGCATTGATGCGAAGTCGCTGTTTGCCTCTGTGTTAACCGAAGCCGTTTTAATTAGCCTAGTTGGTTCAATCATTGGCGTACTGCTCGGGTTATTACTTGCATATCAGCTAATCAAACTGACCACACAAACCATTAACGATTTGTACTTTGTTTTGCATGTACAAAAAATTTGGTTTACACCTGAGTTGTTTTTCGGCGGACTGGCGCTTGGCGTGGGCTGCAGCGTGCTAGCGGCGACACTCAGCGCACTGGATGCGGCTAAAACCAGCCCCGTACAGGCGCATCAACGCTCAGCAACAGAAGAAAAAACTCGTCATCTGCTCCCAATGCTCGCGGCAATCGGGATAGTCACCATGCTATTAGGCGTTGCACTCGCCACGACACCATCACAATCGCTGTTACTGGGATTCGCAGCGCTTATGCTTATCATTCTTGGCTATGGCTTGTTACTTCCAGGAATCAGCTTTCACGCATCACGCCTTTTAAAACAAGCATTAGCTGGGTTTAGCCCCATGTTATCAATGGCCGCTGGCAGTATCGAGCGCAACATTAGCCGAACGGGACTGGCAATAGCTGCATTGAGCATTGCCGTATCGTCGACCTTTGGTGTAGACGTTATGATTGGCAGTTTTCGAAACTCTGTAGACAACTGGCTGGGTAACACACTGCAAAGCGATGTGTATATTTCAGTGCCCTCGACCGTATCGACGCGAACTGGTGGTGTATTAAGCAAAGACATAATGAGCGCTCTTGCCGCAAACAAAGATATCGATTCAATCAGCACGGGACTAAAAACCAACATTCGCACATCGCTTGGCGAGTTCGACACGCTGGCACTTATCCCACATAAAGATCAACCGATTGGCATCAATATCATTAGCGATAACGAAGTTGCTGCATGGAGTGCATTTTTATCTGAGCAAGCCATATTGGTGAGCGAACCGTTAGCCATTAAATACCAACTGAGTGTTGGTGACACCGTTAGTCTATTCACAGAACTTGAGGGAGACCGGTCGTTTACCGTCAGTGGCGTGTTACGCGACTACGCCTCGAGCCACGGTCAAATCACGATGCATCGCAACACGTTTAATGCGTTTTGGAAAAATCGTTCAACTTCATCTGTAGGCTTGCTGCTCAAACCTGATGTGGACAAAACACAGGTCACTAACAACATCCGTGCATTGCTGGAAAACGAAAACCAAGCACTGCGCCTACAAGCCAACAGTGAGATTCATGCCGACTCTTTAGCGATATTCGATAGAACTTTCGAAGTAACACGAGTGCTGCGTTGGCTGACCGTTGGCGTCGCTTTCGTAGGAATTTTTAGTGCCTTGCTAGCGCTTAACCTCGAACGAGCTAAAGAATTCGCGGTGCTGCGTGCGACAGGATCGTCACGCCGACAGTTGCTCGTTCTTATTACAAGCCAAACTTTATGGATGGGTGTATTGGCTGGAATTCTTGCGCTACCGCTGGGCTGGGCTATGGCAAAAATCCTTATTCATGTTATTAATTTAAGATCATTCGGTTGGAGCATGCAGAGTTTCATACCCAGTGGCACGGTTTTATCAACTTTTCTACTCTCTTGTACTGCATCCATACTGGCAGGATTGTATCCAGCGTGGCGACTAAGCCGCTCACACATAGCGCGCCAGTTACGCAGCGAATAATTGTTCAATAGACGTTCGTGGCCCTGCGTTTGCATGTACTTATCTAAATATTTTCAGCTTTTGTGAACTGGCTGTCAGCACACCACTAGCGTCAAATCAGCAACCATGTTGTCATGGCGTGAGAACGATTTATTTAGAGCTTTATTTGCACCATGAACAAACCCACTGATTACCCTCTTGAGCCGAAAACATCAAATTCAATGTCTGACACGAAAGCGTCAGACATGACCTACGCGGTTCTGCGCGACCGAGTGCGCTCAGAAAAACCGGTTACAGATGAAATGATCAACATCGCTCGTACAAAGATGGACACAGCGCACATTAGTGTGGGCGCGAACAAGAGTGAAAAAACGCCAATGAAAGCCAAGTTCAACAGCATTCGAGAACGATTCAAAGCAAACTAGTTACTCCAATGCTCCAGCTTCACGGAGCATCTGCGCGATGGATTGCGCTAAAGCACGATAGCCCTTCGCATTAAAATGTACGCTATCTGACTTCATGGCAGGTTTTCGCAAAAGCGATGCAACAATTTTATCTTGTATGGGCAACTTATGTTCATCTGCTAACTCATTGTAGAACCCAGCTGTACTGCTCAACAATTGCTTGCGAGGCAACCCCACAAGTGCAACCTGCACACCCTGCTCCTTCGCTATATTAATCATTGCATCCAGATTCTGTTTTGTTTCTGACAAATCATAATTACGTAATATATCGTTGCCACCTTCAAACAGTATCAACAACGAAGGGTTTTCACGATCAAGCACATCGGGTAGTCGATCCAAACCCTCTTCTGTGGTTTCACCTGAGATTCCCGCGTTGATGACGGTAAAACCTGTGAGCTCACTAAGTACCACTGGATAGGCCTTATCTTGCGAAACCCCTTTTCCAGCTGTCAAACTATCGCCAAAAGCGACAATGACGTCTCCCGGTTTCAGAGGCGAAAGAGCAGATTCGGTGCATGCGGATAGCAAGAGAACCGCAATGATTAACCAGACTCTCATCGGTATAAACCCCAAATTGGTATAATGGCACCCAACTCTATAGCAATTGCGCATCCACCCTCCTCTAATGCAAAAAATTCTTGGCTTTCTATTGCTGGTTTGCGCCTACGGGCTGTTGATTCCAGGCTTAACGCAACCGATGCTGACGGTGTCAGGCACGGTCGAAAAGGCCAGATTGGTCGACGTCGGAAAAGAGATATTCAAAGAAAGTGATGATGTGCCTGGGTTAATCAAAGATCTAATTAGCCCCATGCTCAAGAACATGCGCGTCTCGGGCACGGTGCCAGCGTTTACCAAAACGAACAGTATCTTGAATACAGCAAAAGAGCTATACCGCAACAATCACAAACCAGTGGCAGGCCTTATATTGTTGTTCAGCGTTGGTATTCCGTTACTCAAAGCGATTTTGCTACTTGGCGCGCATCTGCCATTTCGAGAGGGCGTGAAACGGAAACTGCTATGGATTAGCTCGGTCACCAGTAAATGGTCAATGGCCGATGTTTTTGTTGTCGCAATATTTGTAGCATTTCTTGCCGCCAATGGCTTAAAAGAGAGCCGCGCTCTGGTCGAATTTAATTCCGAACTGGGTAATGGCTTTTACTTTTTTCTTGGTTACTGTCTGGTCTCTATATTGGCGACACAGCTATTGGCAGGTTCAGTAACGTGGCATAAAAGTAAAATTAACGAATCACCTTGAACTCAGTGCGAGTCCACTCCGATCGACCATTATTGTTAACAGCTCGAATGCGCCAAGCGTGCGCTTCCGATGGAGACAGTTTAACCGAACGTGTAATACGGCAAAGTTCGGTGCCTTGGCAAACTGTCGTTGCTGGCAAGTCATTCAACGGGTCAACCATTTCAGCTTTAACAGCATCAAAAATATGAAAATCGTAACCCGTTGCGTCCGGGATATTTCGCCATACAAACTCAACCAACGTTTCAGCTTGCACTTCAGTGCCATCTGGGCTCACTGGGCTCGGAACGTTTGGCGAGGCTGATGACAATGCTGATGAAAATGAGTTCGAATCAATCATATTGAATCTGGTTCGACTCCAACTTGATAGGCCGGCATAGTTACCTGCACGAACTCGCCATGCATGGTCTTTCTTAATTGGCAGCACGACGCCGATCGTCAAACTACACTGGCCATTCTGACAAACACGATCGGCACGAAGATTGCGCCGAGCATATTGCTCAATATCGTTGGTTTCGTTATTGAATATATGGAATTCGTAGTACTCGGCAGTTTCAGATGGCTGCCATATAAAAGTAGTTTGCGCATCGATCAGGACATCAGTCGAATTAGTCGGAGACGTGTTGACCGGCACCAATGGTGGCAAATTATAAACTGGTGCGCTGGCACATCCCATCAACAGTATCAGCGGCATTAACACAACAATCGCGATTTGGCTCAATCTAGTCATTCGAACACTCATATTTAGGCCCGTTCGGACCATTCAATTAAGCAGCCAATTTACTATGGCCTCAAAAAATAAGCAGTGTAAAAAATCGAGTGCTCAGAACCCGTTCCACAAAAACGCCGCGTTTTGCCAGCTCAATCACAAAACACAGAAAACCCAATTCGCAGTTTTACCAAAACTTAACCTTAAATAACCTGAAAGTGGAACAACTGATATGCCCACTGGCCGATACCCCTTAGGCAACAACGACAAATCGGACTAGCTCATGACGGAAAGTTTCACCCAGCGCCGAGTCAAGCTGGCAGGCATCATCGTCTCAATCACACTTTTATCAGCATGTGGAGCCGGCACAGACGTCAACGACACCTCTGTCGATGCACCAGAGATGGGACAAGCCGTTGAGGTCGAAATTGCCAACAACTCGACACCAGCCGCACCTATTCCTACAGTTTCGACTCCAACAGTTGAAGCGCCAGCAACTCCCATAGTGCCTGTGCCTGTGCCTGTGCCTGTGCCTGTACCGACGTCCGTACCAACACCGACAACTGCACCAGTTGAATTAACACCGAACGAGTTAGAGCCTGAAGTCGAATCAGAATCAGAACCGACTGCAACACTAGCACCCAAAGAACAAACGCCCGATCCGCAGCCGCTGCCAGTCGAACCTGAGCCTGCGCCTGAACCGACTCCAGCACCTCCTACCAACGTGAGCTGTAACGCAGGTTCAGACGATATTCAACTCAGTACATTGAGTTTAATAAACAATGCACGAGCGCTCGCACGTTCTTGCGGCGATACGTTTTTTGAGGCGACTTCACCACTGGTCTGGAACAGTAAACTTGCAACAGCAGCCCAACTGCATTCGGACGATATGGCAGTCCACAATTTTTTCAGCCATACAGGCAGTGACGGATTATCAGTTTCACAGCGTGTTGATGCTCAACAATACAATTGGCGTAGTGTCGGTGAAAATATCGCTGCTGGCCAGCCTACAACTGAGAGTGTGGTTGAAGCATGGCTGGAAAGCCCGGGGCATTGTAAAAACTTAATGAACCCAAAATTCGAAGAGATGGCAGTAGAGTGTGTCGAGAATACTGGCGCCCAATATCTCCAGTACTGGACCAACGTACTTGGCACCAGTTTTTAGTCGAGATAGTATAGACAGGCTATTCAAATGAGCTGTCGCAATGTTTGCTTTCCTCGCCGCTGTTTTTTTTCTACTCATTACACCTGGGCCTGGCGTACTATCCACCGCTGGCGTAAGTGCAGCTTTTGGCGCCAAACCCGCTTATAGATATTTAGCCGGGCTCTTTATCGGCACTAATTTAGTCGCACTGGCAGTGGTCACCGGCGTTGCTGGGCTTATGTTAGCCCACCCTATCATCCGGCCCGTGCTGCTCTACGCGTCCGTAATTTATTTGGTGTACCTCGCAGCTCGCATTGCATTGGCTGGCTCCAATATCGCGTTTATCGAAAAACAAACTCCCCCCGGACTCTTGAACGGCATAGCGCTTCAAGCCATCAACCCAAAGGCCTATGTAGTCAACACCACGCTATTTACCAGTTTTGCGTTTTCTCAACTGACACCTGGTATGGAGATCATTTGGAAGTTTGTGATTATCAATGCCATATGGATACCAATTCATCTGCTCTGGTTGGTACTTGGAATTTCGCTAAAAAAGATGTCGCTGCCTAGGCATATTCAACGTTTAATAAATTTATTCATGGGGGCATCATTGTTGGCAGTGGTCGCTTTGGCTTTGTTTTTCAGACCACTATAAATAAATCAACTGTTTTTACATCCAGACACCAAAGATGGCCATATCGCAAGCGATTCGCATGGACAAGCTATTAAGCTCGCCAGTATAGTGCGTGCAAGTTAACTGCAAGGACAATCCACATGCGCAAAATTGCGTTCACAATCAGCACGGCAATCATCAGTTTAAGTGCTTGCACTAATTCTGGTAATCCACAACTATCCATGTGCCAAGCTGTTGCAAAGCAACTGACATCAAACACGGTATCAAGCTGGGACAGCGATAGCTCAACCGACAATGGTAGAAACGTCGCCGTTAAGGTGGCCTACACCAATTCCAGCGGACAAGCTGGCACGTTGAACTGCACTTATAAAAAGCAAGGTGACGGTAACATTGATACCGCCCCAACTAGCGTGGTCTGGAACAATCAACCGGTGCCTGGAAAAACACTCATCTCAGTTGGCACCAAAGCATCCAAAGAGCTTCTTGCAGGGACGTACAAAAATACCGTTGAGAAATCGAGTGAACTGGCTGCACAGGCGGCTGAAAAATCACAGGAACTCGCTGGACAAGCAGCAGAGAAAGCTGGCGAGCTTGCCGAACAAGCTAAAGATGCTGCAGTCAAAGGGGCTACTGCTTTGCAAGAATTACAGAAATAGTAAAAGGCGCTACAATTGCGCATGAGTAAACCCAACACAAACCCTTGGCAAACACACTCTATTAAAGAGGTGTATGACAATCCATGGATTACGGTTTCGCACCGCGAAGTCACTGCACCAACCGGGGCGGCCGGAATCTATGGGTTGGTTCATTTCAAAAATTCGGCGGTTGCTGTAGTCCCAATAGACGACGAAGGCAACACATGGTTAGTTGGACAGCATCGCTATACACTCAATCAGTACACTTGGGAAATTCCTGAAGGTGGCGGCACGCCAGATGAAGACAACCTGGAAGTAGCCAAAAGAGAACTGCGCGAAGAGACAGGCATCGTCGCATCACAATGGACCCAACTATTGGAATTGCATACATCAAACTCCGTTACTGACGAATATGCTATTGGATTCGTTGCACAGGGCTTAAGCTTTGGCGACTGCGAACCCGATGACACGGAAGCATTGGAGACCAAGAAAGTGCCATTGTCGACCGCTATCGATATGGCCATTGATGGACGTATTACCGATGGCCTGGCTATGGCCTGTCTGATGAAAATCCAATTACTTATCGATAGAAAGCAGCTAATTATTTGATGAACCGAAAAGCTGGATTTTTTATCGTCGGCACTGTCGTCCTATTCATAGCGATTCTAGCCCCACTATTCACGCTAGCTGCTTGGTTACTATCGAAATCGGTTTGGCTATTTCTGCTAGCAGCACTATTGTTGAGCGTTCCTGCCTTTTTCTCGTTCTGGTACACGCTGAACAACAGCGAGAACATGACTTTACGCTGGCTATGGATGCAAGCGTTGGGTCTTGGCACCATTCTGCTGTCACTGGTTGTGCTTGCATCTTTTTTCACTATTCGAGCAAACCCACGAGATATCGGCTTAGTCGTCTTGTTAGCATGGCCTGTTTTATCTGCGGCCTCTATTTGGCAGGCAATCACCATTAAAACGCGCCATTTACGCTTTCCTACAAGCAAACTTGAAGCGCCGATACGATTAGTTCAAATCAGTGACGTACACATTGGCTCTAGATCTGCTGGATTTCTGGAAAAAGTGGTTAGTGCCGTTAACTCACACAATGCAGACCTAGTTTTGATAACCGGCGACCTGCTTGATTCATCAACCGTCACCTCCGCAGACCTTTCAGCGCTGGCGAAATTCAACTGCCCAGCTTATATGTGCATTGGCAATCACGAAAGATACGTTGATCTGGACAAAGCGCTGGAAGCTATTTCAAGCCACGGCGTGCAAGTGCTGCGTGATGAAACACTGCTAACGAACGGTGTGCAACTTATTGGCATTGACGATCGTGATAAGCCAGATGAAATACCAGCGGTACTTGATAGCTTAACGTGGGATTCAAATTGTTATTCGGTGCTGCTCTATCATCGGCCCGACGGTTGGCAGGCAGCAATAGACAACCAGATAAACCTTACGCTTGCCGGCCACACACATGCAGGACAAATGTTTCCTTTTGGATTGTTGGTGAAGCGACAATACCCCAACATGGCAGGCCTATTTACTGAACAAGGTTGCTCGCTATTCGTCTCAACTGGTACCGGTACATGGGGCCCTATATTCCGTTTGGGGACGCGCAGCGAACTGACCGTTATCGACTTGGACAGTGAGCCAGACTAGTTAAATAAACTCCACAACGCCCGACAACTCATTGCAAAGCACACAACAATTGTGAGCGGCCGAATGAGTTTTGCACCCGCATTTAAAGCAGTACGCGCACCAAGGTACGCCCCTAAAACTTGCCCTCCTATCATCGCTAAACCGGCAAGCCAAACTATTTGCCCAAAGAAAATAAAGTATATAAGAGCGGCGATGTTGCTTGCGAAGTTTAATAGTTTTGCATGCGCTGTTGCCTGACGGATTGGAAATCCTCTTAGACTAACCATTGACGCTGCCATAAACGAACCAGTTCCGGGACCGAAGAAACCATCGTAAAATCCGAGCGCAGGTGCTGCGGTTAAATTAAAACGTTTAGCCGATATTTGCGGTTCTCGACTTTTGTCTAGATCGCCTGCAAAAAACAAAAAATAAATACCTGTCAGTATTAAAAGAATGGGCACAAGATAACTTAGATACGTTGCATCCACTCGTGTTAAAACCCAGCCACCTAATATTGAACCTACACAAACCGTGAGCGTCGGCACCCTGTTGCCTTTTAGCGAAACCGCGCCTTTACGCAAAAAGTAGACAGCGGCGGTAAACGTGCCAAAGCTGCCTTGTAATTTATTCGTGGCAATGGCGCCTGCAGGTGGTACGCCAATAAGCAAAAGCGCCGGAATAGTAATGAGTCCACCACCACCAGCAACCGCATCTACCCAACCGGCAACCATTGCGACCAAGAAGAGCAGACCCATTAATTCTAATGTGAAATCCATTAAGTCATTTTGGTAGAAGTTGCTATGCGATATGTCGCAACAGAATAATCCATTGAATCGCTACTTGCATGCCACGATTGCTCTGAGCTGATCTGAAGTTCATGCGTGCTATTAAAAGCTTGCGCGCAGGCAATGGTGAACGCAACAACTACTTGTTGTTATCGTCCGATGAGATATCAATCCAATGTTCATCATCAACATCGACATCGAGATCTTTATCGTACCGATCGCCCTCAGAATGATCGAACTTTATTGCAGATTCCTCGTCGTTGTATTCTTCGTATGGGCGGATTACCGCGTCATCGTCGTCGATTGAACTTTTATAGTCATCTGGGTGATGATCAAGATGCGAGTCGATTACACTCTGTTCATCGACCATAGACGTGTCAAGCATATCTTGGTCATCAGCATCAGCGTGTACTGAAATGACCAGAGTTGTATCCAAGGTCGCATCACCACTTTGGGCCACGTCTAAATCACCGGCTGCGCCTAGATCGATATCGGCATCATCACTGAGCTTGAGGTGCGGCAGCTGACCGTTGTCAGGCTCCGCTGAATCAGCTGCTTGATTAGGATCTACGCGCAATCGACCTACTGCGTTACTTTCCCCACCATACGCAGCTCCTGCGGTTCCAATTTTTGCAGCCTCAGTTTGTCGTACTGGTCTCAACCAAGGCTTGTCGGGAGGCGCGTGTCCATAACCATTTGCAGCACCTGAAAGGTCAAAACCATCTTCGTCATCATGCTCGTTAAGCGATACCAAGTTAATCTGACGAAGCATACTAATGGGTAGCGCTAAAAAGAATATCCAGTAAAGCTCACGGTTTACCAAGAAGCGGGCTTCAGAAAAATTACTGATTAAATACACAACCACAAAGGACAGCACAAACAACACACCCACTTGCTGACGTTCGTATTGGCAGTAAAAAATCTCAATCAGCTGCTGTGCAACCATCAGCAAAGCAATGCACGACAATGGCAAACCGATCTCGGATGCCACTTGTAGAAACCCGTTGTGCGCGTGATAGACCACCCACGTAAAATCGGTAAGGCTCTGCTGAATCCAAAGCGTTGCATCGTTAGGGAACCAGATGGAGCCATAGCCATAACCTGTCAATGGCTGCTTCATAATTAGCTTCCAAGTTTGACGCCATACCTCTCCTCGGCCAGTCAGATCACCTGAGCGGCCGACAATTTGAGCCGTGTCGATATTCGATAGAGCGAAAGCCAGTAACCCACCGAGCAAAATAGCGAGCACCACCATCCGCGCAAAACCAAGCTGGAATCGAAATGCAATATAAAGATACAGAGAAAGTGAACCGCCAACGAGCATGGCAAGCAAGGAAGTTGCTGAATCACTTTTTAGAAGCACGTATAGCGATACCACCGCCATGGCGTAACACATCAGCTTCATAAACAAGCTTTGGTATGAAGCGCTGAGCGTTATATATAACAATACAGCTACGGCAGCCCAAAAGCCTAAAGCGTTTTTGGAGTTCAGAATGCCTCTCCATACTATGGTGCCTTCATAGTTTTCCATACCAAGCGCCGGCATAAACATCGCAGAGCCGAGGCTTGCGAGCATGATGATGGCCATAACAAAGGCGGTGACACGCAGCGTGGTTAGCAAGGGAATCATGAAGCCAAGATAGATGGCTAAAACAGAACAACCAAGCAGATGTATCACGCGCTCGGCGGATACAGCGGCATCGAGCGACCACGATACTGAGATGGTGGTACCAAGAAGCAAAATGACGAGCAATATTCGATATCGGGACAACCACGAAATCCAATTAATGCCGTGACTGAACATCAGGCCCATGAAACCGGCCAGATAGGTCAGCAGCCACAACAAAGCAATAACACTGTGCAATTGCGGCGCAAAGTGGGTCATGAGCGAGTGCAGCGCACTTGAGCCAAGCAAAACGGTCAACACGAGCACGAACAACGCTATAAGCGAGCCGCGTGGCGCTGCCATTGGCTGTGTGTAAGTCGCTACGCGCACGGAGGCGTAAGACTCAAGGCTATATTGAAGGGAGCGTGCATCGGATAATGATAGCTAATGCTTTAGATTCGTGCTGATGAAACATACATCGGAATAATGCCTGATTAATCAAGCATTAACATGGGAATTTTCCACACCCCGCATAGAACCGAAATTTAACGTTTAAGCTCCTGTCACCCGCCATATGACATTACCGACATCATCGGCGACTAAAAGGCAGTTTCCAGGCCCAATACAGACACCAACAGGCCGCCCGTACGAGAATTTCTCATCAGGTGCCAGAAAACCGGCGAGAATATCTCTTGGTTGCCCAGCCGGTTTTCCATCAGCAAAAGGGACAAACAGCACTTTGTATCCACTTAAGGTGCTTCGATTCCACGAACCATGTTGCCCAATTACCATGCCATCGGTGTCGAAACCTGGCAACGTGCCTGCCGGCATCCAACATAAACCCAGCGATGCAGTGTGGCCACCCAACGCATAATCTGGCGCAATTGCCTTGGCTACCATCTCAGAATTTTGCGGCACTCGGTCATCGACTGTTTGATGCCAATAGCAATAAGGCCAGCCATAGAAACCACCGTCTTGAACTGACGTAAGGTAATCTGGCGGCACCTCATCACCCAGACCATCCCGCTCGTTCACCACAGTCCAAAGTTCATTGGTGGTGGGCTCCCAAGCAACGCCGACAGCGTTACGCAATCCAGACGCAAAAATTCTAGAAGAATTGTTTTCAAGATCGATTTCGTGAATTGCAGCGCGGCCCTCTTCTTCTTCCATGCCGTTGTCGGCAATGTTGGTGTTCGAGCCAACACCAGCATAAAGCTTCTTTCCATCCGGACTGGCAATAAGGCTTCGCGTCCAATGTCCACAGAGATTTGCGTTACTGATAGTGTTTACTCCTAGTTATTTAAATTGACTGAGTCGGCACATCTAGTCTACCAACCACATACCTTGAGCCGAGAGTCGTGCAATAAAGAGTGATACAATTATGCACTAAATATTACTGTACAAGAATGTGAAGAACACCCACCCTACCGACACCATCGAACAAAAATTCAGCATCAGCTACAACTACTCGGTAAGCTTTACCTATGACCTGTTTAATCCAGAAAACCAATTGCTAAAAGACACTGTCTGCAAAGCAGGGTTAACCAATCAACACAAGCTAATACTATTTTTGGACGAAGGCGTCCTTGACGGCCAACCTGATCTGCTAAAGCGTATCGTTGATTATTCAAATCAGCATAAGCTACACCTCAAGTTCGTTACAGAAACTTTAACGATACCTTCTGGTGAAAAACTCAAATCCGACCTAAAACGCATAGAGAAAATACAATATGCAATTTGCGAGCATCACATTGACAGACATTCCTTTGTACTAGGAATTGGTGGCGGTGCATTGCTTGACGCTGTTGGCTTGGTTGCTGCAACCGCCCATAGGGGCATAAGACACATTCGAATTCCAACAACGGTTCTTGCGCAAAACGACTCTGGAGTTGGTGTTAAGAACGGGGTCAATTTATTTGATAAAAAAAATTATCTTGGCACATTTACTCCACCCTTTGCCGTATTAAACGATTATCGATTTATAGAAACACTACCCAGCCGGGATAAAATTTCCGGCATGGCAGAGGCAGTTAAAGTTGCATTAATTAGGGACTGTACTTTTTTTAATTGGTTGGAGTCCAACACTGATAAATTGGTCGACTTTAACGCTGAAGCAATGCAGCATATGATAAAGCGATGCGCTGAATTACATATGCATCAAATTGGTAACGGTGGCGATCCATTTGAAACTGGTAGCGCACGCCCACTAGACTTTGGCCATTGGGCTGCTCACCGGCTCGAAACTATTACCGATTACGACATTCGACATGGAGAGGCGGTAGCCATTGGCATTGCACTAGACTCAAGATACTCGGTGCTAAACGGTTTATTGACCGAAGGCGCCGATGAGCGAATCCATCATTTATTGACGTCCCTGGGCTTTAAGCTATGGCATTCTGGGTTGGAATTAAAAAACACGGAGAATAATTGGAGCATCATTCAAGGATTAAATGAATTTCAAGAGCACTTGGGGGGCGAGTTAACGATTACGTTATTAAGTGATATTGGCACTGGGATAGAAGTACACGATATAAAAGAAGAACTTGTACTTCAATCAATACACTGGTTAAAACAACACCGATGACCCAGACACCCAAAGAACTGATAGAGCAATGGTTACAACGTCGACTATCACCAACTCAATGGGAATGGTTGCAACACAGCTTGATTGCTATAGAGCAATCCAACTCTGACAAAGCGCTATACATTGCCTTGGGCATGGCACCGCGTAAATTGGGAAAGCACGATTTAAATTTAAACGATAAAGAGCTGGCTCAAGCAAATGCTGCAAGCCAGGGCTGGCACCCTTCAGATTGGAGTATCGATGGCGCTGCTCGAATCCTGACACTTCTGAACCTTGCAAAGACCAAACCTGATGAATTTGAATTAACGCTGCAATCTCTATTTGCACATGCTGACGTATCAGAAGCCGTTATTTACTATCGCGCACTAGGCTTATTTCCTTACAGCAGCTCTTTCGACAATCTAATCGGACAAGGTTTACGCACCAACATGAAAGCGGTGTTCGAAGCCATTGCCCATAACAATCCTTATCCGGCTAAACACTTTGACGATCATCGTTGGAACCACATGATTCTCAAAGCGCTGTTTATTGATAGCGCGCTATTCCCCATTCTTGATCTTGATGAACGTGCCAATCCAGAATTAGCCCAAATTCTATGCAATTACGCGCAGGAGCGCTGGTCAGCGAACAGATCCGTGACTGCGGAGCTATGGCGTTGCGTTGGTCCGTACGCCACTAACACCATGCTCACTGATTTGGCACGAGCATCCCAATCTGACAACCGTCTCGAGCATTGCGGTGCGATGTTGGCATTATCACAATGCCCATTGACTGAAGCGGATGTATATTTGGCCACCTATCCAGAAACAGCTCAGGCAATTGCCAATGCAGAGATCACATGGGATACCCTGACTACTGACATTGCTACTGAACAACAACGGATACATTAATCGACATGATGTTTATCGATCCTCATGCGCACATGATTTCTCGAACGACGGATGATTATCAAGCCATGGCCGCCGCTGGTGTCGTCGCCGTAATAGAGCCTGCATTCTGGATTGGGCAGCCCCGCACTTTTGTCGGTAGCTATATCGACTATTTGTCATCCATTGTTGGCTTCGAAAGATTTCGCGCCGGCCAATTTGGTATACGCCACTACTGCACAGTGGGCTTAAATTCAAAGGAGGCCAATAACGAAGAACTGGCCGAAGGTGTGATGGAAATTCTGCCTCGCTTTGCGTTAAAAGAAGGTGTGGTTGGCATTGGGAAAATTGGTTATGACGAACAGACGGAACTAGAAGATCGTTATTTCAGGTTACAACTGGAGCTGGCCAAAGAACTCAATTTGCCCGTGATGATTCATACCCCACATCGAGATAAAAAAAGAGGCACCACTCGGTCAATGGATGTGTGCGAAGAACATGACATGGACCCGTCTATGATTATTGTTGATCACAATAACGAAGAAACCGTTCAAGAAGTGCTCGACCGTGGGTACTGGGCTGCGTTTTCGATCTACCCGTCCACTAAGATGGGCAATGAGAGGATGGTCGATATACTTGCTCAGTATGGCGCTGATCGCATCATGGTTGATTCCGCTTGCGACTGGGGTATTTCTGAACCACTGGGTGTTGCGAAAACCGCGAAACTTGCATTGCAACGCGGCATACCTGTGGAGCATGTACGAAAAGTGTGTTATCAGAATGCACTAGATGCTTACGGACAAAGCGGTCAGATGAACGAGGGAGATTGGCTAAATCCTGCGCCTATCGACCAACGAAATCTGTACGAAGGAAATTCTATTTTACGTGGTGGCCGAGACCCGTTAGTAGAATCGCCGCCTGATCATCATGACGATGATAATTTGATTATCAAATAGACGCATTGAAAATATGATTAAGCACGATCTGCTTAAAATCAGTCGTTGAAACTGATTCAGGTAGTCGTTCTGCACAACTACTGATAACAATTGGCCCATGTTCAGGGTTATCAGTGGGCCTACCATGAGAACCTTTCACCATCTGAGTATCCTTTAGCGATATCACATCCAACAACGCGCGCATGCCTAGTTTTCTTTTGGCAAGCCTTGCGCCAATCGCCAATTTGGGAGAGCTAATCGCCGGGTCTATAAATAGCTCAACCGGGTCGTACCCAGGCTTACGATGAATATCGACGGTGCGCGCATAATCCGGGGCTCGGCTGTCATCCAACCAGTAATAATAGCTAAACCAACGCTCTGCTTTTGAAATAGCAACCAGCTCACCTGCTCTGTCGTGATCAAGCCCCCATGCCTTTTTGGTACTGCTGTCGAGTACATGCTCAATGCCATCCAAGCTTTCAAGCAGGGCTTGCACGGCCGGAGCGCACTCTGGGTTATTGATATAAACATGTGCAATTTGATGGTCAGCTACGGCAAAAGCATCCGATGCTCCTGCATCGAGTTGTTCTCGTCCATTCTCATCACGAACCCGCAAATAATTGGCTTTTCTGAGCGCTCTGTTGATATGAACCGCGTCGGTTACCGGTGTGATGCCATACTCTGAAACCACTATGACGTGTTGGCCTTGGGCATCTGCCTGGGCAATTAACTCACCGCACAGTGCATCAACTTGGCTAAGGTCACTTTGAATTTCTGCGTGCTCAAGGTCTGGTCCCAACCGCTGCAGGTTGTAATCCAAATGCGGCAAATAAGTTAACGTTAAGGTGGGACTGCGCGTTTGCATGACGTATCGCGTAGCGTCGCTAATCCATTGACTGGAGGTAATGTCTGCCGCAGGCCCCCAAAACTTGAACAACGGAAATGTTCCAAACTTATCGTCTAGTTCGTCGTGCAACTCTGGTGGGTGGGCATAATGATCTGGAATTTTACGACCATCCGCAGGATACATAGGTCGCGGTGTGGCACTCCAATCAGCCGTTGAATACATGTTGTACCACCAAAACATCTTTGCGCAGGTAAACGCTGGGTCGCGCTTTTTCGCTGCATCCCAGATTTTTTCTCCACCAACCAAACGATTAGATTGACGCCACAGCCAGACCTCAGACAGGTCACGAAAATACCAACCATTGGCCACAATGCCGTGCTGCGATGGTAGTAAGCCTGTGACTAAACTGCTCTGAGCTGCACATGTGACCGCCGGTGTTACCGCTCCTAATGCACGCATAGCTCCACGATCAGCTAGCTTTTGCAAATTAGGAGTATGCCGACCAACCAGAGCTGGACTGAGACCGACGACAAGTATGACAAGCGTTTGATTCATTTGACGATACTACTCAACAAATTACTGATACTGTTGCGATTCAACTATTAAATGGCAACTTAAAGTGCGCATTGTACATCCACTCAAAGCAACACAGCATCTGAGCTATTGTTCGAATATTCACCCAGGCGAGTCTTGGGCACAAACGCTTTTGAATATGCAAGACAACTTACCCAACATTCGCTCAGCGATTTGCTCAGAACAAGATCTCGGCATAGGTTTGCGTCTATCCGCACAGGCCGCCAGCGACCTTAATCACCCAGAGGCCATGGCTGAGTTTCACGATTTTCTGGACAACAACCCTTTCTACTTATTTACGGTCAATGGTTTTCCCTATGGGCCGTTTCACGGCACGACAATAAAGGAGTCGGTGTACTTGCCAGACTGGATGGACACCGAAAGACTTCGATATACCAATGAACTTGCCGATTTATTAGCTCAGTTACTGCCCGACGATGTCACTGGCTCTATTAGCACGGTGCCTGGTGCCTTCAAGTTGTCTGTGAAAACAAAAAATGATGTACAACTCATGGCGAACAATCTGATTCGCCACGTTGCTCACCTGATATCACTGCGACGCGATACAGGGAAAAATATCTGTTTAGCACTAGAACCCGAGCCGTGTTGTTTTCTTGAAACCATCGATGAGACATGCCAGTTCTTCAACAATTACCTGTATAGCGAAGATGCACGAAAACTACTTTGCGAGCTATCCGGCATAAACTCCAGTGAGGCGGAAATAGCGCTGCGTAATCACCTCACTGTCTGTTTAGATATCTGTCACGCAGCGGTTGAGTACGAAGATGCCAAAGCTTGTCTTGAGCAACTGCGAAAAGCTGAGTGCGCCGTGGGTAAATTGCAAATTAGCGCTGGATTGAAGTTCGATCAAGTCGGTCCAAAAACAGTAGAGTTACTAAAGCCGTTTGAGGACAATGTGTATCTGCACCAAGTGGTTGCTCGATCAGGCACCAATCTTCATCGTTTTACCGATTTACACGAAGCATTCGCAAGCGTTAATGGTGGCGCGAAACATGACGAATGGCGAATACATTTCCATGTACCCGTCTTCATGGATAATTTTGGAGACTACCAGTCTACCCAGTACTTTATCAAAGACATGTTAGCGCAGCATAAAATCAATCCCATCAGCAATCACTTAGAAGTTGAAACCTATACTTGGGGAGTGCTACCAGACTCAATGAAAACCGAGAACATGCAAGACGCTATTGTTCGTGAATTGCAATGGGTCATGGCGCAGCTAGCATAATGATGCTTACAACACTGCTCAAACTTGGCCGTGTATCCAATGTACCCACGGTTTGGAGTAACACACTTGCTGGCGCTGTTTTAGCAGGGGCGACAGGGTTTAACGCAAATTCAGTTCTGTTGCTACTCGCTATGACACTTGCGTATGTGGGAGGCATGTTTCTAAACGATGCGTTCGACAGAAAGTTAGATTCGATTGAAAGACCAGAACGACCAATCCCCTCTGGAATAATCAGTGCTAGCACTGTTTTCATACTCGGGTTTGCGATGTTGTTCTGCAGCGTTAGCCTTGTAGCGCTGACAGCCCACCAAACCACAGGCGTGGTTGGTTATGCAATGGCCTCAACTGTTGCTTTGTCTGTTTGCATTATTCTATACAACGTTTGGCATAAGAACAATCCAATGAGCCCGTTTGTTATGGGGCTCTGCCGCATGCTGGTCTATGTATCTGCAGCTTTTGCATTAGTACCAAATCCGGATATGGCCGTGTATGTCGGCGCACTCACAACATTATGCTATTTAATAGGGCTTACTTATATTGCAAAGCACGAAAACAAAAGTGATGGCTTTGCACCATGGCCAATCGTATTTTTTATTGCACCAATAGGCTTTGGTATTTTTCACTCTTTGAATAACCTGCCAACACTGTTCTTTACACTGCTGCTTACTGGTTGGTTAGTGTATTCGTTACAGTTTATTATTACTGCTAAGCGTAATATTCCGAAAGCGGTGGTTAGCATGATAGCGGGCATATCATTACTCGACGCCATTTATATCAGCTCCGCTGGCGCAACCAGTTTTGCTTTTTTTGCGCTGCTCTCATTTCTACTCACGCTATATTTACAGCGCTATGTCATGGGGACTTAACGCCGTTGGCGATAACTCAACGCCTCAACCACATGCTGCGTTGTGATGTTATCTACATTATCTAAATCTGCAATAGTGCGTGCCACCCGTTGCACTCGGTGTACGGCTCTTAATGACAACACTAATTGTTCGGCGGCATCGTTTAGTAGCTTTTGCGATTCGGTGTTTAATGCTGTGTGCTTTGCAAGCGCTTTACCGCTGAGTGAGCGGTTTAATTCTTTTTGACGTGATAATTGTTTTGTCCGTGCATTTGATACGCGATCTCTAACGGTTTTACTCGACTCCGATCGTTCGTCTGTTTGTAGGATGCCTTGCGTTATTCTTTGCACTGGCACGTGTAAGTCTATGCGGTCGAGGAATGGGCCGGAGACTCGCATGGCATAGCGTGCAATTTGGTCAGGTGTGCAGCGGCATTGAATGTCGGGGTCGCCGAGGTAACCGCAGGGGCATGGATTCATTGCAGCGACTAGTTGGAAGCGTGCGGGGAATTCGCACTGCTTTGCTGCACGCGAAATATTAATGCGACCGGTTTCCATGGGCTCTCTTAATACATCTAAAACGGCACGAGGAAATTCACTGAGCTCGTCTAGAAAAAGCACGCCGTTGTGAGCAAGCGAGATTTCGCCAGGCATGGGTTTTGCGCCGCCGCCAACCAACGCGACTCCTGAGGCTGTATGATGAGGAGATCTAAAAGGCCTGCACCCCCAATCGGCATCATCAAAACCTGCATGACTAATAGATTGAATCGATGCCGTTTCCATCGACTCAAGCACACTCATTTCCGGTTGAATGGTAGGCATGCGGCTGGCTAACATGGACTTACCGGTTCCTGGTGGCCCAACCATTAGCAAATTGTGTGCACCGGCTGCCGCAATTTCTAGAGCCCGACGGGCATGAACTTGTCCACGCACATCTGACATATCGCCTGCCGTTATTGGTTTGTCAGATGCATAATTCAATGCGGTACGTTCACGTCTTACGGGTTTTAGTTTTCGTTTTTTTATTTGGTAGAACAACACGCTCAGATCGTCTGCCACATACAACTTAGTGCGAGCACTACGAGAAGCTTCCATTCTATTTGCCGCGGGCATTAGTAAGCCACAATCAGCTTGCCTAAAGGCTAGTGCTGTCGGTAGTGCGCCAGACACCGCTCTTATTTGCCCCATCAATCCTAGCTCGCCAACAACCACCAAGTTATCCAAAGCATCGATGGGTAATTGACCTGTCGCCGTTAGAATGCCTAACGCTATCGGCAAATCAAAACGTCCGCCCTGCTTCGGTAAATCTGCAGGCGCAAGATTAACCACGATTTTAACCATGGGGTACGTAAGCTCGGCGTGCATGATGGCCGCTTTCACGCGATCTTTACTTTCACGTACCGCTGACTGCGGCAAACCGACGATAGACATACCGGGTAGGCCACCGCCAATATGAACTTCTACGGTTACGGGTAAAGCTGCGATTCCGGCGAGCGTGCAGGACTGCACGGTTGCATATGACATGTGAACATCCTTGTTCAAAAGTGATTACAGAGATAGAGATTAACGTGCTTGGAATGAATCGGCAAGGTGTAGATCTTTTCTTGGTAGTATTCAACGACACTTCAGGCTAGATAACGCTGCAATGACCGCCAAAGCCCATAAGGCAACCTACACTGAAGGCTCAGTGTTTCGGCATATCAGCAGCTTGGCCATGATATCGGCGATTGGCATGTTCGCGATTATGATCGTTGATCTAGTCGATATGTATTTCATCTCCATTCTCGGCGCACCTTCGATGGCGGCCGCCGTTGGTTTTGCGGGGCTCGGGTTGTTCTTCGGCGCATCGGTCACTATTGGTATTTCAATCGCAGTATCGACGGTTGTAGCGCAGGCACTGGGAGAAGAAGATGAGAGTCGCGCACAGCAATTTGCTTCACACGGATTACTGTACTCGCTGGTTTGGACCATTCCAATCACCGTAGTCACGCTGATCTATGCCAAAGAACTATTGTCATTTATTGGAGCCACTGGGGATACGCTCTCCCTCGCTGTAACCTACTTTAGAATCGTTGGGGCATCCTTGCCAGTTTTAGGCTTGGCCATCGTTGGTAACTCACTATTGCGTTCGGTTGGTGCAGCTAAACTTTCAATGTGGTCAACTATTTTTGGCGGAATAGTCAATGCGATTCTAGATCCTCTGCTTATCTTTACTGCAGGGCTTGGACTAACTGGTGCGGCTATTGCCTCTGTTATTTCGCGTTTTACGGTTGCTGCCATTTCACTCTATAGTCTGGTACAAACCCATGGATTAATTATCAAACCGGTGTGGTCTGAGTTGTTGCAAGACTTTAAAACGTTAAATTCCTTAGCGCTTCCCTCAATGTTAACCAATCTCTCAGGGCCCTTAAGTGCCGCCTTTGCTACATCGCAAATGGCTCGGTATGGCACGGATGCAGTTGCGGCGGCCTCGGTTATCGGTAGGCTTACACCGGTTGCATTTGCAGGACTCTATGGACTATCAGGTTCGGTTGGTCCGGTTGCATCTCAAAATATGGGGGCGAAAAAATACCACAGAGTTAGAGAGACATTGATTGGCTCGGGGAAGTTTGTGGCTATTTACGTTATACCGGTAACCTTGCTTATGTTTCTATCGCAAGACTGGCTAATTAGTGTATTCGGTTTAAAAGGCGAAGCCGCTGAGTTACTCAATTTCTATGCAACGTTTGTTGTCGGCTCCTACCTACTTTTCGGATTACAACTAAGCGCCAATCCATTGTTTACCGCCCTTCGACATCCAGGCTTTGCCACATTGAGCAATATTGTTCGAGATTTACTGTTCGCCATTCCACTGATTTTTCTACTTTCCGCTGAATTTGGTTCACGCGGCGTGTTGGCTGGACAAGCTGTGGCTAATGCACTTGCAGGTGTTCTGGCTTTTGGCACAGCCTACTGGATGAGCGGTAAAGTTGAGCGCGGCGAATCGATTGGACCGGCTTGGTGTCAAACTCGTTTGAATAGGGACCGACCCGTAGTATCCGGAGTACAACATCGTGGTTAAACCCATAACAACAAGGCAAACCGTACAGTGACCGATATTCTTCTACTCACCTTTATATTTTTGGCCGCAGGCGTTATTGCGGTGCCTATTGCAACACGGCTTGGCTTGGGGTCCGTACTGGGTTATCTAATAGCGGGAATCGTCATTAGCCCACTGCTTGCAGTGCTCGGCGTTGATGTCATTTCAGTTCAGCATTTTGCCGAGCTTGGCGTGGTTATGATGTTGTTTCTTGTTGGTTTAGAACTTGAGCCAAAAGCGCTTTGGTCTATGCGCACCAAACTCCTTGGCGTCGGTGGTGGACAAGTTGTGCTAACCACGTTGGTCGTTATGGGAGCTGCAATGGCTATGGGTCAACCGTGGACTATTGCACTTGCGATAGGCTTGGTTTTTTCTTTATCTTCAACCGCTATTGTGGTTCAGACGCTCAATGAGAAAGGCTTGATGCGAAGTGACGGCGGTCAATCGAGTTTCTCGGTGCTTTTGTTTCAAGACATTGCGGTTATTGCCATGCTTGCGTTGGTTCCTCTGCTGGCAATACCAGAGCTCATCGACTTAGCAGCAACCCATTCGAGCGACGAAGAGCACGCCAGCATGAGTTTGGTTGACGGGCTAAATGGATGGCAGACAACGCTGGTTACTATCGCGGCTGTCGCCTTTGTTATTTTTGCGGGCAATTGGTTAACCAGCCCTGTATTTCGTTTTATCGCGGGTGCAGGTTTGCGTGAACTGTTTACTGCCGCCGCGCTCATGATGGTTGTGGGTATCGCCTTGTTGATGACATTGGTTGGGCTATCGCCTGCCTTGGGTACCTTTATCGCAGGCGTTGTCTTAGCCAATAGCGAATATCGTCATGAGCTTGAATCAGACATTGATCCTTTTCGCGGGCTCCTACTTGGCTTATTCTTCATGACAGTGGGCGCAGGCATTAATTTCGGGTTGTTGTTTGATAATCTGGGATTAATAGTCGCCCTAACAATAGGTGTGATGGCGCTCAAAGCTTTGGTGCTACTCTTATTGAGTTTCATCTTTAAAATTCGCGGGACAGATCGTTGGCTATTTGCATTGGGCTTAGCACAGGCCGGCGAATTTGGGTTTGTTCTACTCTCACTGACTGTTTCAAGTTCTGTGATACCAGTTGCATTAGCTGATCGACTGTTGCTCGTCGTTGCGCTGTCAATGCTGCTTACACCTGCGTTATTTATTTTCTATGACAAAGTCATTGCTAAGCGATTCTCGTTAGATCAACAAAGCGATGCAGATGAAATTGAAGAAACCAGTCAAGTGCTTATTGCAGGACTAGGCCGTGTTGGTGGTGTTGTTAATCGCATGCTAATAGCGGCTGGGTACAAAACCACGGTTGTTGATTTTAGTTCTGCACATCTCCAATTGGTAAGAACGTTTGGTGTTAAAGCCTATTTTGGCGATGCGACTCGGCCAGACTTACTAGAAGCTGCTGGTATTCGAGAAGCTTCACACTTTATTGTGGCTATTGACGGTAAGCATCAATGCACAGAGTTGGTTCGCTACGTTCGTCTCCACTTCCCTAACGTCCATGTTATCGCCCGCGCACATGATAGAAATCATGTTTACGATTTGTATGCAGCTGGCTGCAGAGACATCATTCGAGAGACTTTTGATAGCTCTGTTCGCATGGGTACATCTGCATTTACAGCACTTGGCATGAGTGAGGGCGAGGCCGCTAAAGCCGCCACAGGATTCGTCGCTGACGACAGAACCAGCATGATTGTTATGGCAGACCTATACGATCCTGATATTCCGACTGGTGAAAACACTGCGTACATTAACAAGGTAAAGGAGATATCAGCTATTCATACAGAGCTGATGGCTGAAGGCCCAGATGGCTTTGGAAAGCTTGCAAAGAAGCTCGCTGAAATGGGGGAGGACCCGTCAGATATTGTTCAGCGTTTTGAAGATGAGGCTGAAGCCTAGAGCTTAGCACCATCGGTGTTAGCCCTTTTAAGCAAGTAACGCCATCACTTAGAATGAGCCAGTGACTAAAGCTCAGGTGGCGCGTAAAATCGGGGGAATTAAAAAATTCGGTTAAGTCATCGCTGGGGCTGACACGGTGATGTGTCAGCTCCTTCTGCTAAAACTACTCGCCAGATTCTAACGCTGCAATTCGCTCTTCTAGCGCCACCAACTTTGCACGTGTTCGCTTCAACACTTCAGCTTGCACATCAAATTCTTCTCGGGTTACTAGATCAAGATTACCTAGCGCACTTTGCACAGCCGACTTAGCATTTCGCTCAAAGTCATTTTTCATATCAGCCACACCCGGTGGCAACAACTTACCTAACGATTCGGCCAATTCATCAAATACTCGTGCATCTACCATTGTTCTTTCCTTATATTTCTATGCCAACACTATATCGCACTACCAAAGTGCAGATATCGATTAATGCAGCCCTATTACGGTGCATTCACACCTACCTTACAACCGCCCAATAACACTAAACCTATGATTTAAATAGCGTTTTTCAAGTGGCATAGTCAGTGCGCCCTTTTTGGTATTGCCATCAATAAAGGATCGACTGTATGAAGCTCGTTACTGCTGTTATTAAACCATTCAAGCTCGAAGAGGTGCGCGAAGCCTTGTCACAAATTGGCGTCCAGGGCATGACCGTTACTGAAGTTAAAGGCTTCGGAAGACAAAAAGGCCATACCGAACTCTATCGCGGTGCTGAGTACGTTGTAGATTTTATTCCAAAAGCCAAAATCGAAATTGGGATAGACGATAGTCAGCTCGATGATGTGGTCAATGCCATTACACAAAGCGCAGGTACAGGGAAAATTGGCGACGGGAAAATCTTTGTGACAGACCTGACGACGGCCGTTCGAATTCGTACATCCGAAACTGGCCCAAGCGCACTTTAAAAAATCTATTAAAAATATATTCAGGAGAAAAGCCAATGGAACCCTTAACAGAATTGAGTTACGCACTCGATACTTTCTATTTTCTAATTTGCGGTGCACTCGTCATGTGGATGGCGGCAGGGTTCGCCATGCTTGAAGCCGGCATGGTTCGAGCAAAGAACACCGCAGAGATTTTAACCAAAAACATTTCGCTGTTTGCGGTCGCTTGCGTCATGTACATGTTGGTTGGGTATAACTTAATGTATCCGGGCGACAATATCATTAATACGTTTTTTCCGAACTTGTCTTTCTTACTCGGTAGCGAGAATGCTGCAGATGCCATGACTGGCGATGACGCGCCCTACTACGCCGCTCGTTCTGACTTTTTCTTTCAAGTTGTGTTTGTAGCAACCGCGATGTCAATCGTATCTGGTGCAGTCGCCGAACGGATGAAGCTTTGGTCGTTTCTATTGTTTGCCACCGTATTCACAGCCGTTATTTACCCCGTCCAAGGTTATTGGAAATGGGGTGGCGGTTACCTACAACAGCTTGGATTTCAAGACTTTGCAGGGTCGGGTGTTGTACACATGTGCGGTGCAGCTGCAGCGTTTGCCGGTGTGTTGCTGCTCGGTGCGCGCAAGGGTAAGTACGTTAACGGTGCGATAAAACCTATTCCTGGCGCAAACATGCCACTGGCGGCACTTGGAACATTCGTGCTTTGGTTAGGCTGGTTTGGTTTTAATGGTGGTTCACAATTAAAAATCGCCAGCTTTACTGATGCCAACGCGGTAGCGCAAATTTTCGTTAATACCAACATGGCAGCAGCTGGTGGTGTTATCGCGGCGCTGCTGACCGTGCGGTTTATGTGGGGAAAAGCTGACTTAACCATGGCTCTCAACGGTGCGTTGGCGGGTCTGGTTGCAATCACTGCTGAACCTTTAATGCCAACACCGGCTGTTGCAACCTTAATTGGTGCAGCTGGCGGTATTCTCGTTGTGCTCTCTATCACCACACTAGATAAATTGAAGATCGATGATCCGGTTGGTGCTATTTCTGTACACGGTGTCGTCGGCATGCTCGGCGTAATGGTAGTACCGCTAACGAACACCGATGCAACGTTTGCCATTCAAGCAACAGGACTGGCGATGATCTTCGCATGGACGTTTGGTACTAGCTTTGTTCTTTGGGGCTTGATCAAACTGATCTTTGGCTTGCGCGTTACTGAAGAAGAAGAATACGAAGGCGTGGATATCTCAGAGTGTGGGATTGAGGCGTACCCGGAATTTACGAAAAACTAGATTACTAAAAACTAATCAGCGTATCTTATGACATTCATTTTGGCCCTCTAAAATGACTTAGAGGGTTGAAATGGGCAAAAGGAATTTGCAGTGGAATTTTGCTATATTTAAACAACGGTATAAGAACCATACCGGCGATAAACCCACCGATATGCGCACCAAACGCAACACCACCCCCTTCCGAGCTAGTCGTAAACGAGCTATACAGCTGCATTAAAAACCAAACACCTAATACCAGTATCGCTGGGATTTTCACACGCTGGATCATGATGAATATGGGAATAATCACAGTGACTCGCGCCATCGGATAAAGCAACATGTATGCACCAAGAACACCCGATATTGCACCACTTGCGCCTATCATCGGTATTTGCGAACTGGTATCTGGAAGCGCTTGCGCAAGTACCGCCCCAATTCCACACAACGCATAAAACAATATAAACCGCACGTGACCCATTGAAGCCTCGATGTTGTTGCCGAACACCCACAGATAAAGCATGTTACCGATTAAATGCATCCATCCTCCGTGCAGAAACATGGAAGAAAATACGGTGACGGTAGTTGGCACCCAAACCAGCTCCGGGTCGAGTTCCATACCGCCAAACAACACCGCCGGAATAACACCCAAGGCATAAACAATCGCATTTTGCACTTGTTGGGTTTGGGTGAATTGCCAAAGAAAAGCCGCAATGCACACCGCCATAAATGTGTAAGTTACATACGGAATAATTCGAATCGGATTTTCGTCGTGAACGGGAAACATGAATATTCCTAAAGTACGGCAGGTTTCGGGCGATAGCTTCTATATGATTCTATTCGCAATACTTGGCGCTGTCGTGATTCTGGCTGAGCTCAACTACCAGTCACGTATAGCTTTGCGCCGCTTTCGCGCTGCGCAAAAATACCGGGCGACCTTCTGAAGACTCGCTCTTATTGTATTTATAGCCAAGGCCGGTGAATTTCATTAGGTCATTTTCGGTTTTGCATTTGTTTTCAACCAAGTATCGCGCCATTGCGCCGCGGGCTTTTTTTGCAAAGAAGCTAATGACCTTGTAGCCACTCTCCTTTTCATCTTTAAAAACGGGCTCAATCAGTGGTGCTTCGAGCAATCCTTTTTTAACCGCTTTAAAATATTCATTCGACGCCAAGTTGATAACCAACGGGTTGTCGAATCCTGATAGTTCAGCATTTAAGCTATCGGTTATTTTCGTACCCCAGAATTCGTACAAATTCTTGCCTTTGCGCGTCTTCAATGATGTACCCATCTCTAGTCGATACGGCAACATCATGTCCAATGGTTTAAGCACGCCATAAAGACCAGACAGTATGCGGATGTGTTTTTGCGCTCGTTTGATATCTGCAAGCTTCATTGTGTCTGCATCCAACCCAAGATAGACATCACCTCGAAAAGCTTGAATTGATGGTCGTGCAACGCCGTCTGGGAATGGGAGTTGCCACGTGCTAAAGCGATCAGCATTTAATTCGGATAAGTTTTCACTGATACTCATTAATTTGCCAAGCTGTTTAGGCTTGTATTTTTTTAACGTACTCACCAGCTTTTCTGAGTCATCCAGAAACGCAGGCGTTGATACCTGATTGATTCGCGGTGCAGTCTCGAAGTCCAGCGTTTTTGCAGGAGATAATAGAATGAGCATAATTAAACGATTAACAGTATTTTGATGAACCAATTGCTGGCAGTGTGTATAAAGCTCAGCACTGGAAGGCCTAAAATAGACAGCAACAATATGCCTATTAATGCGTACATTCCATATTGTGCGTTAAGTGATCGATATTGTGCTGCCAGTTTTTTCGGTAAAAAGTACGGCAGTATATGGTGACCATCGAGCACGCCAAGCGGGATCATATTAAACAGCATCAATAGTAAATTAATACTAATTAGAATATTGAAAAATCGATACGCAGTTTCATTATCTAAAAACCCCCATCCAGCTTTCAAACCGAAGACATAGAAATTCAGTGTGACAAAAGCGATCAGCAAATTCGCAATTGGACCCGCAATAGCAACACCGGCTCGACCCCAAACAGAACTAAAATTATTTGGATTAAAGGGTACAGGTTTTGCGTATCCAACCCCTACCATAATGACCATCATCAAGCCCATTGGGTCAATGTGCTTAATGGGATTTATCGTTAATCGGCCTAATCGCTGTGCTGTATCGTCACCGTACATTTTTGCCGCCCATGCATGTCCAAACTCATGCAGCGACAACGACAATATCAACGCTACCAACAACATGGCAAAAGCCACGAAATCACCCGTTTGTAAAAGCTGCCAAACCATTTTTAATTATTTCCTTTGAAATTCGCCGTGCAGCTCAACGTCGATGTCATCGCCAATGATGGCCGCAAACCCATCCATGCCAAAGTCAGAACGTTTAAGTTGTGTGTTTCCAGAAAAACCGAGCGTGTATTTGCCAGTCAAAATAACATCAGCACCGCCGTTGAATTTTGCCTGTAAAACCAGCTCCTTGGACACTCCAAGCATCGAAAGTTCACCGGTTATCAGTAAGTTATCATCCTCCCCAAGCAAAACCGTTGTACTGGTGAAAACGATTTGCGGGAAGCGTTGCGAATCAAACCAATCATCGCCTCGCAATCGCTTTTCAAGATCAGCGTTGTTTACGTCAACGCTGCTAGCTTCAATAATGCCTTGTAACGACATTGCTGAAATATCACTTGGGTCAAAATCGAGCGTGCCAGCCACGACATTAAAACGACCCACAATAGTCGACAACCCAAAATGACCTACCCGGAACGTGATGTAAGCATGCTCGGGGTCCAACGTGTAGGCACCAGGTCGTAGCTGCGCTAAATCCTGTGAATAATTCGGACGAACAAGACCCGTGCAACCCGATAAAAGACCACAAATCGTCAAAACGATGATGCCCAAATACACATATTTTTGTGATTTAGTGCAGATATTGGATACTCCCAAAACAGTTAGAATCGAGTAATTCTACACAGGCTAGACCTCAAGACGTAGAAGCGGCCACAAAACAGTCGTGTAATTCCTTGTTACAGCTCACTAACAACTAGTTAATAACGCCAGTTAAGGCTAAAATCACTCATCATATAAATATCGTTTCAATTCAGGACGGCAAGACAGCTCATGCAACTATTGCACATTATACGGATGGCTTCCCTTGGTCTGCTGCTACTCGCTGCAGTGCCGGTAGTAGCGCAGACAACATCACTCGACTCTCTACCTCTCGAATCTCAAGAGGAAATTAGTCGAATATGCCTACCGGTGCAATTTCGTGAAGGCGCTGGTGCCTATCGCAATTGCGTACAAGCCGAACTACAAGCGCGTTCGAGCGGTGGCTCCAACAGCATGGCAAAACTTTCCTTCGATGATAAATATGCAGTCCAACAAGCTTGTGCAGCAGCCGGTGGACAATCTTCATCAGCCTATCAATCTTGTGTTGCCGATCAGGTCTCTGAGTTGAACCGCATTCAAACCCCAAATTTTGACAAGGTCAGTGAAGACGAACTTTATGTTGTTCAACAAAGTTGCTTCGGTGCGCAATCAAAACAAGGGGCTGCCAGTTACCGACAATGTTTAAACACTGAATTGCAAAACCTGTCGTCGGTACAGGCTGCCGATACCAGCCAATTGAATATGCTGAAGAAAAATGCATTGCAGTTACGCTGTTCGGCCAATGCTTCAACTGCATCTGAATACCGAGAATGCGTGGCGGTTGAGTTTGAATCGATTGCAGGCACTGCCCCAAACTTTTTACCTTTAGGTACAGCGACTCAAGTGGCTAGTCGAAACGTCGCAAAACCGCGTGTGTCAGCGGTGAACGAGACTGTCGCTGAAGTGGCAGAGCAACAAGTCATTGCACCGACAAGTACGACAACGGCCGCAATGGCATTGCCGCGTAATATTAACCCTCAGCGAGCAGACGCAACAACGGTGCAGGAACAACCGGCAGCACAAGTGAGCACAAACAACGAAAGCACGCTTCGTGATGCCACTGGCGACAATATTGAACCGGCTAGCAAAGCGATAAGTAATGATGAAGCATCTACAACTGCGCCACGAGTCATCTCTCGTCCAGATCTAGTGAAAACACTAGAGGAAAAGCAGCGAGCTGAGGCGCAAGGAATAGAAGTTAACAATGCAGCTTCAGTCGAAGTATCGACAGCGACGCCAAATACAATCGACAGTCCTGCCGCCGCAGCCATTGCGAAATCTGGCGGGCTATGGCAAAAATTTCTTGATACGCTTGCCTCACTCGACAGTATTGGCTGGCTTATTATTGCAGCCGTTCTTGCTCTGCCTGCCCTGCTTCTTGGGCTTTTCGCCATCATTCGTCGCGTAAAACAACCGGTTGAGAGTGCGGTGCACAATACCCATCTTACCGAGCAGGTAGGTCCAGGTATAAAAACGCGAATGCTTCGCCATGAGCGCGACGCTGATGAGATGTTTGGTGAACGCACAAATGACAAAACCCAGCAAGTTCACGCAGCTAAAACTGATGTTGCCGAGCACGATGCGGTGACTCGCATGGCCACCAAAAGCGAACAAAAGCCAAAAGCTCAAAAAGCCGCTCCAAGCTATGCTTGGCAGTCGGCTTTTGGTCACTGGCTTGTGCAACAGCCAGAATCTAAAAAAATGGAATTGTGTATTGAATTCCTTGTCTATTGGGTCGCCTATGGCGATGAGCGCTATGAGCCTGAATTGAAAAAGCGTCTATTCACTGCCACCGATTTAAACACCCACGATCAAATCAAACGATGGGTATTGAAGCAAGATGTGTTTGCTTTCTCCGATGTCGTTGGTTGGCTTCGCAGCAATGCATCGCAAGAGCAGTTAGAACAGTCTATTGCGTTAACGATGGCGCTACTCGTAACAGAAAATAGCGTTACACCCGTTCAAAATACACTGCTGCGATTCTTGTCGGATGCATTCAACATCGGACGCGGAAACTTAGAAACGCATTTTGAGCAAGCTTTCGGCCATGCACTGCCCGATATGCCTCGTACAGACAAAGAAGGTTGGTGGGCAAAGCAAGAACCAGAATCAGTGCAACAATGGAATTCACGAGCCATAGCTGCACGCCCAGAAATTCAACAGATGATGGCTCGTTTGGGCTTACGCTCAGGCTTTGACGATGGACAGGTCATCAACGCGTTTAGACGCGCCGCCCGTCGTTGCCACCCAGATCGATTCACCGCTCTGGGTGATCGTGAACGCGCAATGGCCGAACAAAGCTTCACTAAATTTGAAGAAGCCCGCGATAAATTACTCGGAGTGTCAGTATGAGAAACTATTACGATGCACTAGGACTCGAGCGATCAACGCCTTCAGCCGACGTCAAGCAAGCGGTGAGCTCCCTTCCAGCAGAACAGTTGGATGGTGAAGATGATCTCGAAGTCGTACTGAACAATGATCAGTGGCGCACCCATTACCGACGTGTCCATTTACAGTACGAAGCGATTGCAGCAGCACTTGCGAATCCTGCGCTAAATAACTCGGATGGATTTTCACATCAGTGGGACAAAAGAATCGTTGAGTTTGAACCTGAACAAAATACTATCGAACTGTCGAAGTAACTAGCCTTGCGACGATGGGTCGTGCCGGCGACAATTTTGGTTGGCGATACTGATCGCATCGCGCGAACCTAGTAAAGAAAAAGACAGCTGACGAGCTACTCCCGGCCGGACAGTCAGCTTATTACCTACCTCAATCCTGACTCTGGTTGTTATGCGGCGCTGTAAACTTGCATTCATATAGATTGAATGGTGATCATCGTTCTCATCGACCAAGGCTGGGAACGCCAGCCTAGTGCCATCAATCGCTACCGACAAAGACACAATTTCTGCGGGTTGAACCACAGGTACTAAGCCATTTGGCGCGTTCTTGCCGAACTTGAAGGTAATCAAAGGCGCACATCCGAATCGAGGGATAAACCCCACCCTAAAAGTAATTTCATCACTTTCATTAGAGGCACTTTCCCCAAAATATTCACTTAGAAGTGAGTTGTCTTGCAATCTTTCGGTAGATACATCAGAAACCCACGCCTGGTGAACGCTGCGTTGCACTTGTGCTTCTACCACAGCCACACCATCGCTTAATAGCGTCAGCACTAACAGGCCTGATCGGCAGAAAGACAGCATTACTCTCCTGAACACACTTTTTAACTTGTTAACAGTTTATAGGATTCAAAGCAGTTTCTCACTTTTTATGACGCATTCTCATAAAGGCGCGGTTTTTGCAAACCAGTTCTCACAATCAAGAAAAACCCTGGTAAATAAAATGGCTCTTGTAATCTTTAAGTACCTTCTGCCGATACTGCTCGGCTACACACTTTTTGTTGGCATCTCTGGTCGCTACATTCCTTTCATGCGTCCGAGCCCACTGGCTAAGCGTCCTATCTGGTTTTTGGGCCTTTGGACCGGTATTAGTGTTGCACTCATTATGTCGTTTGGCCTTCATCTGGCCTATCAGATGAATCTTGCGGATGTGTCAAAGTTACTAATACCCGGTGCCTGGATTCTTGGCGCTGCGATGTTGCCAGGCGTTATCGGCTACCTCTGGTACAGAACGAGCGTTACACGCCAAATTAACGCAAACAATGACAAGCGTATGGCAGATCAAATCGAATACGCCGATTCGATGGAATTCGATGAAACAATGGCATTGGATGCCAAGTCGAGCACTGAGATGGATGAAACACTGCGCATAGCAGTAGCAGACATTATCGATATCGACGATCAAACCACTATTTGGGCTGACATGACCGTCGCTACAGACGTGGTTGTCGACGAAGATGAAACACAACTGTTTGAAATTGACTCAGCTCGCTTTAATGAACCTGTGTTGATTGAAGAAAATGAGATTGAGGCAATCGCAGTAGAGGTTGAAGCTCAGCCTGAAGCTACAGCGCAGACCGACCTGGACGAGACTTTCGCTCGCGAAACAGCTGAACACGCGACAACTATGCTTGAGGTTAAGCAACTTCGCGAATCTCTCGAAGAAGAATCACGAGTTCGAAAAGAACTGGAGAATCATCTACGTATCACACGTAAGGGTCTTGCAGAACTTGACTCAGAATCACGCGGCTTCGAATCGGAGAAAGCAGCTGCATTGACTGAGCTTGAGCAACAGCTAGAAGAAAAAGCTAAACGCACTGCAGCAGCTGAAGCTCGCGCTGAACGTGAATCTGACAAAAGTGCCGCACTTGAAAACGAACTGGTTTTCTTACGTCAAGATACTTTGAAAGCCACAAAAGATAGTCGTGAAAGTGTTGAAGCACGTGCCCGTGCACTAAGCACTGCAAACAAGGCAACCACTTTTGCTCGACAAGCGATGGAAGTTCGTACTCGCTTAGAAACGCAACTACACGATGCAGAGCAAGAACTTGAAAGCAAGCACAATACCGTAAGTAGTTTGATCAAAGCGCTGGAAAAAGAGAAGACGCGTACACAGGCTGATGTCACTTCTATGGCTAAGCAACTCATATTGCACGAGAAGCAATTGAAAGCACGGCGTCAACTAGAGGAAGTGTCACGAGCTGCAGACAGCAAGTTCACTACCCGTCTTGTTAAAAAAGTGGCTAAGGCGCGCGGTTAAAAAAAAGCCGACTCGAAAGAGTCGGCTTTTTTCATTTAAAACAACTTTCTCTACTACGCTACGAATGATCTAGGCGTGTAGCTGACGCCTTCCAATTACATCATCATCTTCTTCTTCAGTAAGATCATTGATGCGAACTCTACGAGCCGTTGAATCTCGATCATAGCTTCTGTTTGCGGGATGTTCTCTGCCATCATAAGCTTCTCTAGCTTTCCGCTGCATACAAACCATGACCCATACGGCTAACAAGTACACTCCGAGAAATGCTAACAGCAGCGGTATACCCTGCATAGTTAACATTGTTACAACCCCCGCGAATACCATCGTACAGCCCACGATGATCCCCACAACTTGATATGGATTCATTGTCATCGCTCTTTTTAATAGTTGTAGATAGAATATACCTTCACACTTGTAACAATTCAATACCGATATATTCTTGACACTGATACGTACTCAACTACCCGAATAGTTCATTGACAATAAGTAAACACACTAGAAAGGGCTCTACCATGCCCTTATTGCATCAATATTGTGTAGAAACATCAGCAGAATTTCATTGAGCGACTACGCACATTTTGGAAAGCTTACCATTTGCTCAGAAACTTTTTTTTAATCCTGGAACATCAAACCCGGCAATACCATATAAATAATTAGCTAACGGTTCAGTGCCAAAAAATTGATATACCGTCAAAATATCTGAACAACGCTCAAAGCTATAGCGTTTGTCTATTGTGTTAGGCCTATCAATACGGTGACAAACATAGTCTGACTCGGTTTGATACAGCCGCATGACGCAACGCACAGTATCGTCATGATTCAATGCCTCAACTTCAACAATGCACTGACCTGTAAATTGCAAAGCACTACCGCCCCGCCCTTCAATGTCGAATAGCGTCATGCGAGTAATTTGTTGTAGGTGTGCATATCAATATTACTACCGCAGGCGATCAAAGCCACTCGCTTACCAGCCAAACTATTTAATAAAGGGCCTTGTAATGCTGCCATTGCAGACGCACATGCAGGTTCCACAGCAAGCTTAAGCTCTGCAAACATAAATTTCATTGCGTCACGTAATTGGTCATCAGTCACTTGCACCATTTCATCAACGTGTTGTTGAGCTAACGTGAATGTTAACGGTAAGTGCATTGGCGCGCTCAAACTATCCGCAATTGAGTTGAGTTCTACTGAATCCAATGGCGCACCCTGACGAATACTTTGCGCCATACCTTGCGCCTCCATTGGCTCAACTCCAATAACTCGACAGTTGGGTTGTAGTAGCTTTACAGCACTTGCAATACCTGCGATGAGGCCACCGCCACCGACTGGCACTATGACAACATCAAGATTTTCTATGTCTTTACATAATTCGAAGCCAACAGTCGCGGTGCCTTCAACCGTATGAACACCTTCGAACGGATGTATGAGCACACGCTGTTCACTCGATTGCAGTCCTTCAACGATAGACATCAGATCACCGATCGTGTCGCCAAAAATAACCTCTGCACCCCAATACTTGCAACGCTCAACACGAAATGGATTCGCCGATTTTGGCATCACCACTTTTGCCGAAACACCTGCTTGATGAGCCGCAAAAGCCACAGCAATTGCATGATTACCTGCAGAAAATGCAGTGACTCCATTTGATGTATCCGGCAAAGACATAATGGTGTTGAGTGCACCACGCGCTTTAAAGCTACCAGCGTATTGCAACAATTCAAGCTTTACAAAGAGCTCCGCTGCATTGAGCCCATCAATGGGTCGGCCAGCATAACGGACTGTTGGGGTGTGAATGACACGATTGCCGAGTTTTTTGGCAACAGCTTCTATAGTGGATAGACTTGGGGCTTGCGACATAATTATTGCTCTAATCGTCTTTGACTCGACTCAGTGTATGGTAGCCGAACCACACTCTGTTCATTGTGGTAACAGCACAAACCGCTGCAAACACCCAAGCCAGTTGTGGAAAATGATTTGGAAACAGGCACATAATGCCAAAGAATAAAACGGTTTCGGTGCCTTCAGCTAACCCATCAAGATAGTACAAGCCTTTATAGTTAAATTCTGGATGTTCAATGTCATGTTTATCAGCAAGCGATGAAAACGCAAGAAAGCTTGCACCAGTACCAACAAAACTGGCTATGAGTACCGCTGCAGGCAATGCATTTACTAAAGGATTTGCCATCGCAAAACCCAGTGGGAATAATGCATAGAAAATAAAGTCTAGAGAGATATCGAGAAAACCACCTGCATCAGTGGGCGTCTGCTTACGCGCTAGTTCTCCATCGATACCGTCAGCCAGTCGATTCAACAATAAAAAAAACAACGCCAACAACGATGCGCTTAATGCTTGTGCCAAGACACACAGCAAACCGATGATGAATCCGGCAACGGTGACCTGATCGGCGCTAATACCTCGTCTATGCAGCAAGGATGCAGCACCAGACAATGGGGGTTTTAATAATGGAACAATATGTTTATCAAGCATAATGCGACGAGCTTAAATTTAAGATTTGAGCGTGCGGTGGTACATCATCAATATCGTGCGTTACCAGCAGAGTCGGCAATTGGTTCGCTGCAGTCCAAGTGAATTCCCTTATGGTTGATCGCAATTCGACGTCTAGACGTGAAAACGGCTCATCGAGCAACAATGCATGCGGGTTAGACAACAAAGTGCGTAATAAACTAACGCGGGCTCTTTGACCGCCGCTTAAGGTTGCTGGATGCCTTTTCTCCATACCCGATAACCCTGCGCTATTAAGGCTCTCTATTATGGCGTCCTGGCGTGAGCGGCGATTTCCGCCACGCAAGCCAAATTTAAGATTCTGTTCCACACTCATGTGGGGGAATAAATAGTCTTGCTGCAACATGAGTCCTAGACAGCGACGCTCTACTGGCAACACGCCAACATTTAAATCACCGAGCCATACCTCACCTTCTGCGCGTATTCGAGAATCTAGCGTACCTGTTATCCAACTAAGAATAGACGACTTACCACTACCACTCGGGCCCATCAGTGCCAATACCGACCCTGGCGCAATTTCAAACGACAATGCCTCACACAGTAATGTGCCGTCCGGCAACTGTAGTGTCAGATTGTTTACTTTAAGTGATTGCATCTGAATCTTGTTTTACGGGTGAAATCAATCTTGGTAATCCTAGCGCTGCTATAAAGGCCAATAAGGGAAGCAAGCTCTGCAAGGCTGCAAGTGTTGCGATAACGCGACGATCAACACCACCGAAGCTGGTTACTAGCTCTATAGAAAGTGTTTGGTGGCGACCTGCTCCTAATAAGAGAGTTGGCAAATATTGAGCAACGCTTACCGCTAAAGCGACAGCCGCAGCTTGGGCCACCGGTTTGACTAACAATGGTAGTCGTACCCATAAAAGAATACGCCAATAACCAGCGCCAAGAACCGCAGCAGCACTATTCCAATTAGGATCGAACTCGCGCCATGCCACGGCTAGAATTAAAACAACATAAGGTAAAGTATAAACCCAGTGGGCGTAGGCAACGGTGAGCCACTGACCATCTGCTCTGAGAAGCAATGCTGCCGCCTGCCAACCAAACAGCAAAGTCACTTGAGGAATGATTAAAGGGATGTACCACAGCCAATCGAGTTTTGGCATTTTGTTGGCTCGTTCACACTCCAGCCAGGCTATTGCAGTACCGGTTGCAACAATCACGGAAAACACGGCAAACGTCAACGTGCACAGCAGTGGATTAAGTAGTAAGTCGGAACGCGAAAACCAATTTTCACCCGTCCACTGCGAGGGCAGAACATCAGGAAAACGCCAACGCCGTGCAACACTCCACAGTAACAACATCGCCACTGCGCTTACGCTAAGTACGAGCAGCATTGCCACCAACATTTGTCCAACTCGGCGCAGTGATTTCAACGCTTTACCACGATGTCCACTTTCACGACGATATCCAGCAATCGTCGCGATTAATTTCTCTGAGAGTAAAACCAGCCCAATCGTTACAATGACACCTGCGGCCAGCAATAAAGCGCCAGCAGATGCAGCTGCTCGCGAACCAGGTTCGTTGACAAGCGATAAAAGAAATACGGCGAAGGTAGGCGGGTTGCCGGGGCCAAGTAAGATGGCCATATCAACAACACTTAAGTTGAATGCAAGGATAATGAGGAACGTTAAACGGATACGCGCATACAGTTGCGGCAGCACTAATCGACTCCAGCATCGTGAAGGCGAATATCCTAAAGTACGACCAATTCGCAACGATGAGGCTACATTAATAGTTGAGAGTTGGGCTGCTGCTGCTAACAATAGAAATGGCGCCTCTTTAATCACCAACCCAAGAACAAGTGACCAACCGCCACTATCTGGCACCACCCACGCCGTTGGCGGCCGTTCAAAACCCGATAAACCTGGCGAGAAAAGTCGTACCAGCCAACCACTAGGGGATACCAGGAAAACCAGCCCCACCGCCAATGCTGCATGCGGCACGGCAAGTAGTGGCGGCAGAAACGCCATCAACCATCGCCAAAGACGTGTGCCATGTGCACACACTAGCGTTAGTAAGGTCACTAGGAGTACAAAAAACGTGGCCAATAAACCGGTTTTGACCGTAAGGTAGATCGATGGCCAGAATCGCGGATCGGTTATTAAATCTTGCCAGCCATTTCCTGGCGCCAACTGCGGCAGCAATCCTACCGCCGGCAAAACACTACCAGCCAAACCGACCAGTAGCGGTAACGCAAACAGTGCGGCTATCGCCAATCCAATCAGTCGAATCATGAATCAGCGAGTACTTTAATTGCCGTAACGCTTAAGCCAAGCTTCTTCGAGCGCGGCCGCCCAAGATGCATGAGGTTCTGGAAGTGTTTTGCTCGACGTCGCTTGCAGCACCCATGGACCTAGATCGATTGCGTCGAATAACGCTTTGTCCTCAGGGGTTAGTTTTTGCATATCCAATACTGTTGGATCACCCCAAACATCTGGGCTGGCTTTTCGTGCTTGCGCCTCTGCCGAGATAAAAAAATTGGCCACCACCATAGCACCGGCTTTAGCTGTGGCATTGTATGGAATAGTCACGAAGTGGGTGTTGCCTATGGTGCCGCCATCGAACGCATAGGTTCGAACAGTGTCTGCAAGCTGTCCATCTTTTACCGCTGCACTGGCCTCATTTGGGTTAAACGATAATGCGATATCTAGCTCACCATCATCAAGCATTTGTCGTGTCTTCTCGGCGCTGTTAGGCCAGCTCTTACCTTTACCCCAAAGCATTGGGTGTAGTTCATCAAGGTAGCTCCACAATGGTGCGGTTACCGCTTCAAAATCAGCATCACTTACCGGTTGCGCAAGCGCGGTGCGTTGATCGGTTAGGTCGTACAAAAACTGTTTGACCATGGTAGTACCATGAAACACAGGAGGTGCAGGATAGGCAAAACGACCACCCTCTTTTACAAAGCTCAATAATGCTTCTGCAGATTTAGGCGGCTCAGGTAGGTTTGCTGAATCGTGAAAAAAGACTAATTGTGCACCACCCCATGCAGACTCAAGGCCGTCGACTGGAACCGAAAAGTCCATTTTGATAGAAGGCGAATCTTTAACGAACGCCGTGTTGGGTAGTGCATCAGCAAACGCACCCCAAGTGAGATCGTTGCGCTTCATCGCCGCAAAATTTTCGCCGTTAACCCACATTAAATCCACATTGCCATCCGTATCCCGGCCAACCGCTTTTGCCGCTTCCAATTGACCAACCACTTCAGCGATATCGCCAATTTTTACATGCTCTAAGATGACACCATACTCTTCCTTCACCCGCGTCGCTGCCCACTCCAAATAACTGTTGATGCGATCGCCACCACCCCAGGCATTGAAGTAGACCGTTTGTCCTTTTGCACGCTGCAACTGCTCATCCCATGAAAGGTCAAGATCATCAGATAAGGCCGGTTGACTAACAAGCAAGCTCGTCGTTAGAACGCTGACGATTGTGGTAAAAACACTCGGCTTGGATTTAGATCTGGTGGATGTCATCATAGAATTGGTGCAACACTGGGTTTAGGTTGTTATGGGCAGGCGCAAAGCGGCTGCCGCGGCCAGTATAGCCGGTAGCATCTCAGATCTCGATAACAAAGGTAAGTTCCAAGGAAAAACAACTTTAAGCGCTGTTTTAGGTCGCTCGGTGCACAGGTTCAGACTTTTGCTGTGTAAGCGGCGCTGATGAGCTCTCGTGTATATGGGTGTTGAGGGTCTTCAAAGATAGCCGTTGCGTCAGCCATTTCAACGCACTGACCACCTTTCATCACAATAATGCGATTCGCCATAGCGCGCACCACCTTCAAATCATGACTGATAAACAGATAAGATAGACCATGTTGCACTTGCAAAGTCCGCAACAGCTCAATCATTTGCACCTGCACGGCACGATCTAACGCTGAAGTTGGCTCATCGAGCATAAGTAACTTTGGCTGTAAAATCATTGCTCTTGCAATAGCTATACGTTGCCTCTGGCCACCAGAGAATTCGTGCGGGTAACGATTCAAGGCATCCGCTTCTAACCCAACTTGTTCCAGCACTTTAATGGCGCGAGCTTCATCGGCTTCTGCACCTTCACTTAGGCCATGTGCATGTAATCCTTCCAGAATAATCGGGCCAACCGACATCCTTGGACTTAAGCTGCCATAAGGGTCTTGAAATACGACTTGCATGTTCTGCCGTAAAGCTTTGAGGTCTTTGCCGGAGGCACCACTGATTTCCTGACCATCAAAAACGATACGTCCGGTTGATGGAATAAGACGCAGCAGTGCTTGCGCTAATGTGGTTTTGCCTGACCCACTCTCGCCGACCACACCTAGCGTCTCGCCAACTTCAAGTTTCAGTGACACACCATCAACTGCCTTTACGTGCCCAACTGTTCGACGGAATAAACCTCGCTTGATTGGAAACCAGACGCGTAAATCCTCCGCTTCTATAATGACTTTGCCGTGCGACTCTACGATGGGGGCGGCACCTTCGGGTTCGGCCTCCAACAATTCACGAGTATAGGCATGCTGTGGTGAATCAAATACTGACACCGTTGACCCGGTTTCGTGAATGACACCGTCGCGCATGACACACACACGGGACGCAACATTACGCACAACCGTTAAGTCGTGTGTTATCAACAGTACAGCAAGTCCAAGCCGCTCTTGTAGCTCTGCAAGCAACGTTAAAATTTGCGCTTGAACCGTGACATCAAGTGCTGTTGTGGGTTCATCAGCGATGAGGATATCCGGTTCGTTAGCCAACGCCATGGCGATCATCACGCGTTGTCGTTGCCCGCCACTAAGTTGATGCGGGTAGGCTTGTAATCGTTCACTTACTTGATCTAAGCCAACTAAGTTTAGTAACTCTAGTGTTCGGGTTCGCGCAGCGCTCTTGTCTAATCCTTTATGTAATAACAACACTTCGTTAATTTGTTTTTCTACCGTGTGCAGCGGATTTAGCGATGTCATGGGTTCTTGGAAGATCATTCCAATGCGATCACCACGTACACGCTTTAACGTGAACCTATCGGCACCGATTAATTCTTCACCTTTAAAGCAGATGCTGCCTGTGGGATAACTGACCTGCGTTGGATTAAGCAACTGCAAAATAGATAAGGCCGTCACCGATTTGCCAGAACCACTCTCACCGACTAAGGCCAAAGTCTCCCCTGCATGCAATTCAAACGACACGTTGTGCACAACGGTTTTTTGTAGCGACTGCATCTGAAAGCTAACGCTAAGATCATCTACTACCAATAGCGGTTCAGCGCTCACAGGTGCGCCTTCCTTGGATCGAATGCATCGCGCACCGCTTCACCTATAAATATTAGTAGGCTAAGCATAATAGCCAGAACCAAAAAAGCACTAATACCAAGCCATGGTGCCTGCATGTTTTGTTTGCCTTGCGCTAACAACTCGCCGAGAGATGCAGAACCAGGTGGCAGACCAAAGCCCAGAAAATCCAGAGACGTAAGCGTTGTAATTGAACTATTGAGTATAAAAGGCAAGAACGTTAAGGTGGCAACCATCGCATTCGGCAGTACGTGTCGAATAAGAATGAGCCAACGGTTAACACCCAGCGCTTTCGCCGCTTTTACATAATCAAGATTTCTTGCACGAAGCACTTCAGCTCGAACCACACCAACAAGCGACATCCAGCTAAACAAAAGCATTAGCCCCAGTAACCACCAAAAATTGGGCTCAACGATACTGGCCATAATGATCAGTAAGTAAAGCATGGGCAGACCAGACCAAACCTCCATAAAACGTTGACCAATTAGATCAACCCATCCTCCCAGATAGCCTTGAACCGCCCCGACTGCAACACCAATAATGGTGCTGAAAAACGTAAGCGTCAGGCCAAACAATACCGACACACGAAAGCCATAGATTACGCGCGAGAGTACATCACGACCTTGGTCATCGGTGCCAAGATAGTTATCACTTGACGGTGGCGCTGGTGCTGGCACCTTTAGATTGTAGTTAACCGTGTCGTGGCTATATCGAACCGGCGCCCAGAACATCCACCCTTCCGCCTCAATGAGTTCGGCAACAAATGGATCTCGATACGCCGTTGCAGTTTCAAAATCGCCACCGAACGTTGTTTCGGGGTAGTCGTTAAATACTGGGTAGTAGAGTTGTTCTTTATAGCTAACCACCAACGGCTTGTCGTTGGCGATGAACTCGGCAAACATGGACAGGATGAAGATGAAACTGAATATCCACAAAGACCACCAGCCACGTCGGTTGGCTTTGAAGCTCTGCCAACGCCGTTTTGAAATAGGCGACAAACTCATGTTGCTTGTCTTTCAAAATCAATTCGCGGGTCAATTATCGTGTACATGATATCGCCAATGATGTTCATGATCAGACCTAGCAAAGTGAAAAAGAACAAAGTACCGAACATGACAGGATAGTCGCGATTTATTGCCGCCTCAAAACTTAATAGCCCTAATCCATCCAGCGAAAATATGACTTCGATAAGCAATGAACCAGTAAAAAGGATGCCGACGAATGCGCTTGGAAAACCAGCCACTACAATGAGCATGGCATTGCGAAATACGTGTCCGTATAGCACTTGGTTTTCAGCCAAACCTTTGGCTTTTGCCGTTAATACGTATTGTTTGTTGATTTCATCCAGAAACGAGTTTTTAGTCAGCATGGTTAGACTGGCAAAGCCTCCAACCACCATAGCAAGAACTGGCAACGCCATGTGCCACAGGTAATCGGCTATTTGACGCCACCATGACAGGGTATCGAAATTCTCTGAGGTTAGCCCACGTAGTGGAAACCAGTCTAAGAAGCTACCTCCGGCAAACAAGACGACCAGCAATATCGCAAACAGAAAACCGGGTATGGCGTAGCCAATGATGACAACCGCGCTAGTCCATACATCAAAGCTTGAACCATCACGAACGGCTTTCTTAATGCCTAACGGGATTGAGATTAAGTAGACGAGTATGGTGGTCCAAAGTCCCAGCGATATCGATACTGGCATTTTTTCATACACCAAGCTCACTACACTTTGATCGCGAAAAAAACTTTCGCCAAAATCAAAGCGAATATAGTCGCCCATCATTTTCAAAAATCGTTCTAGAGGTGGTTTGTCAAAGCCATATTGTTTTTCAATATCCTTCACCAATTCAGGGTCAAGCCCTCGCGAACCGCGGTAGGCATTTGAGCTTCCTTGCGAACTCCCTTGAGATGCGCCCTGTGATGGTGCAACAGAATCGCCGCCACTACCAGAAATTCTAGCGGTCGCCTCCACTGCTTGACCACTTAACTGGGCAAGCATCTGCTCTACTGGTCCACCTGGCGCTGCTTGCACGATCACAAAGTTGATGATCATGATACCAAGCAGTGTAGGTATGACCAGAAGCAGTCTTCTGGCTATATAGGCAAGCATGGTGGGTTACTTAATTATTTAATGCAGCTTCTTTATCAGGGTCAATCCACCAAGTTTCAAGTGTTAAGGCTTTGTAGGGGACAATTTCAGGTCGTTCAAATTTATTCCAATATGCCAGGCGATAAAAAGCGCCATAGTACTGAGGAATAACGTAGTGGTTGTGCAGCAGCACACGATCGAGCGCTTTAGTACTGGCTACCAATGCTGCGCGATCTGGCGCTTCAATAACCAACTTTATGAGCTCATCGATTGCAGGATTATTGATACCCGCTAAATTTCTAGAGCCCGGCTCGTTAGCACTTTCCGAACCCCAGAAATTCAACTGCTCATTGCCAGGTGACAGAGATTGCCCCCACCCACTGACAACCATGTCGAAATCAAATTCTTCGACACGTTTCTGATATTGCGATGAATCTACGATGCGTACGCTCATATCAACACCGAGGCGCTCTAGTGCTTTTTTATACGGCAAGCCAATTTTCTCAAGTGAAGGGCTTACTAACAACAGTTCTAGCTGCATCACTTCACCAGATTCTACATTGGTGAGTTTTTGGTTTTTAATTTCCCAACCAGCTGCTTTTAGAAGCTTTATCGCCTCGCGATACTGCGTTCGTAAATTACCAGACCCATCGTTAATAGGTAACGAAAAAGGTTCGTCGAATACGCTGCTTGGTACTTGGTCGCGGAGTTTTTCTAGGATAGCTAGCTCATCGCCTACCGGCAATCCAGTTGCCATGAAGTCTGAATTTTGGAAATAACTTTGTGTTCGGGTATAGGCACCGTAAAAAAGGTTTTTGTTCATCCATTCAAAATCGAATGCATAACCCAACGCTCTTCGTACTCTCATATCAGAAAGTGCGCTGCGACGGTTGTTCAGAACAAACGCTTGCATTTGTTGTGGGCTTTTGTCTGCCAACTCTTCCTTTACGACACGGCCATCTTTTACTGCAGGGAAAACATAAGCTGTTTTCCAGTTCTTGGATATATTCTCGCGGCGGTAATCTATATTGCCTGATTTAAACGCTTCTAATGTAACGGTTGAGTCTCGGTAGTAGTCAAAGCGCAAAGTGCCAAAGTTGTGATGCCCCACCTTTACAGGAAGATCTTTCGCCCAGTAGTCTTCAACACGCTCATAACTTATTGCACGTCCAGCATCAATTTTGCCGATTTTATACGGCCCACTACCTAAAGGCGCATCGAGTGTGGTTTTATTAAACTCACGCTCTTCCCAATAATGCTTGGGTAAAATTTGTAGCTCACCGATGATGAGTGGTAATTCAGAATTGTTACCTTCACTGAATGAGAATTTCACTGTGTGTGAGTCGAGAGCTTCAGCTTTTGCTACAGCCGAATAATAGCTTTTGTAAAACGGGTGGCCTTCTTCTTTTATTGTATCGAACGTCCAAACGACATCATCAGCTGTCAACGCTACTCCGTCATGCCACCGTGCAGAATTTCTTAGTCGAAACGTAACCCAACGCTTATCTTCAGCAACCTCGATGCTCTCGGCCAACAAACCATAGTGCGAAAAAGGCTCATCGAGAGACCCAACGGTTAGCGTGTCATAAATTATGTTTGTGCCCGCAGCAGGCACGCCTTTTAGAATAAATGGGTTTAGATTGTCATAGGTGCCTTGCGCGGAACGGACAATAGTTCCACCAGGGGTAGCATCGGGACTAGCGTATTCAAAATGTTTGAAGTCGGGTCCGTATTTTAGCTCGCCGTATTTGGAATGGCCGTGTGCAGGCTCTCCTGCATGGACCATAACAAATGGCGCTGCCAACAAGATGACGCCACAGACTTGGCGGAACTGTCTACGAAAACCAGAATGAACCATCAGCATAACCCCAAAGAATGAATAACCGCATTGAGTTGCGTCAATGCATGAATCTTATAGGGTTTGGTACAAAGTCTGTGCCGAACCCTGGTACTTAGTACCGTAAACTTCTGGGAAGTTCTGGAAATTCAATTCTGCGCTAATTGCCGAACGGTGTTTCCGGCCAACGAGATGGTGCAGGCTCACTTCCCCAATTAATTTTTACACGGCCTGAGATGCCATTATCGAACTGCTTAAAGCCTGAACTTTGTGATGCGCCAAAGCTAATGATGCCAATGAGCACAGCACCACCGGCAAGACTTGCCATGGCTATCTTGATCGCACTATACGGCCGCTCGCCGCGCACTTTTCCAGTGCGTCCGTTAACAACGAATCGAAACGTCTTGCCTCGAAACTGAAAAGCGGCACTCCATAAAGGTAGCAGTACATGCTTGAAAGTAGTATCACTGTGATGAGTTTGTACACGGCGGATGCGTTGTTGATCGCCACCGATTGCACTATTGACGTCGTGACGGATAATTCTATCCATATTACTTTGCGCGTGGTTGAACCCTTGGTCGAGCTCAACTTGATAAACCTCACTGCTAAATCCGCTTAAATACTCTTCGGTATAGGGCAATAGATTCTCTAAGTCCCATGGCTCAAGCCAGTCCGTTATTTTTCTTGGTAGGGTTTGCGTCGCACCAACCAAAACGTCATCGAAGTGCCGAGATGTGCGGCCATTAACTCGGGTCCACCTGATTTTTGGCACTTGACGGCTACGTCGTACACGCCGACCATTAACCACTTCTGTGACCATTTGGGTAACAAAGTACACGTCGCCACGTTCACCTTCATAGGCCGTCACGGTATCGCTATCGTAAGTCCAATACGGAATATAAACACCATTTAATGATGCATCCTCACGCGCAAATTTCTTCAGCTCACTTGGCGCAAACCATAACTCGTTTAACCAGTTACTGTAGGACTGCTTGGCTTGTTGTCCACTAATTTTAAAGGGCAGCAATGCACGTGGTTTTATGGGTTTTGCATGACTGGTAGAGGTCACCACTGTTGTGGAGCAAAACGGACATTCACCCGAATGAATATGCGCGTCAAGGGCAAACTGGGCTGCACAATTAGGGCAGTTAATAACGTTGGTTTCGGGTGGTACCTGCCGAGAGGTTTGTAGCCTTCGAAGTGCCGAATGAAAATCCAACTCTTCTATTTGAACGTGCTTGTCGACGATGCGGTTATGGTGCCCGCAATACTGGCACTCAAGAGAATTAGTACCGATTGCGTAGCGCAGCATGGCGCCACACTGCTGGCAAGGAAACCTGGTTTCAGTCAGGGATGCGGTTGTAGCCTCCCCAACTGAAAAAACAGATTCATCAAACTCAGGTTTCACTCGTGTCACTAACTCGCTGGAAGTGGTGGTGGCTTAGAGGCTTGGCTGTCAAACAAACCAGAGAGTGCATCAACAGAATTGGCAGCCGACCATTCACTCATGTCTGGTGACCAAACCAAGGTGGCCGGTGTCATTGCGCCATTGGCGACACGCAACTTCAATTCTGCAACAGAGAATGGTCCAGCAGCTTGCCCAGCATTTGCTACATGAAATTCCATTGGCTGTGGTACTGGTGGTGGCGTTGCTCCACCGACTTGATTACTCATGCGGTTAGCCATAGCTAATCCAACACCCATACCGATACCATCAGATGCGCCACCCGCGGTGTTCTTTGCACCTGCTTCTAGAGCCACACCCGTTTGATATTGCACATATTGATCGAGATTGCCAGTCATGCCCATACTGGTGCGTTTGTCTAAGGCTTCAGAAACAGCAGGAGGCAAGGATATATTTTCAACCAGAATACGTGTGAGTTCTAAACCATACTCGCCGAACTCAGGCGCAATACGTTTGGTTAAAAAATCACCCAACTGATCGTAGTTACCGGCCATGTCCAATACTGGAATTCCAGCTGAACCAATAATAGTGGCGAAACGCGACGTAATTAAATTACGCAGCTGGTTACTGATTTCATCGGTAGTGAATACACCTTCTGTACCGACAATTTCACGAATGAATTTTAATGAATCCACAATGCGCACGCCATAAGTACCAAACGCACGAATACGTAGACCACCAAACTCTGAATCACGCAGCATAAGTGGTTGCTTAGTGCCCCACTTTAAATCAGTGAAGCGTCTCGCGTTACAAAAATAGACTTCAGCTTTAAACGGGCTTTCAAATCCGTGATGCCAGTTTTGCAGTGTCGTTAGTAAAGGCAGATTCTTAGTTTCAAGCTCGTATGTACCTGGGCCGAGCACATCGGCAACTTCTCCTTCGTTTACGAACACCGCATATTGCGTTTCACGCACGACTAACTTGGCACCGTATTTTATCTCGTTACCGTATCGCTCAAACCGGTACACCATGGTGTCACTGGAATCGTCGGTCCATTCAATGACATCGACCAGCTCATGAAATAATTTGCTAAACAAGCCCATGTTAAGCTCCTGCTGTGTTGGCGCTGGCTTTAGCCGATGCCGATTTCAAAGCCGACTTTAATTCGGTTTCCATCTCTACTAACGCTTTTTCAGCTTCGGCACGACGGCGCTTACCTTCATCTGCTATTTGCAGACTCTCTTCAACCGTTGCTATAAGATTTTCATTGGCCTTGCGCACCGCGTTAACATCGAATACGCCACGTTCAAGCTCTTCACGAACCGTGCGGTTTGCAGTACGTAGATTTTCTGAATTTTTTTCCAACAGATCATTGGTTAAATCACTGGCAGCTTGGACACTTTTGGCAGCTTCCGCAGAGCGAAAAATAGTGACCGCTTGGGCTAATTGCTGACGCCACAATGGCACGGTATTCACCAGTGTTGAATTGATCTTGTTAACGAGACCTTTATCGTTCTCTTGAATGAGTCGAATGCTGGGCAAACCTTGCATTGCAACTTGGCGCGTGAGTTTTAAATCATGTATGCGTCGCTCAAGGTCATCACGACCACTGCGTACATCGCGAAGCTCTTGCGCTGAAAGCACTTCATCTGTGTTTTCAGCTGCTTTTTCTGCTGCTGGCACCATAACGTCGTCGATATACTGAAGCTTTCGTTCACCAGCGAGAATGTAGTATTCCAAGTTGTGGAAGTAATCTAAATTGGCGTCATAGAGTTTATCTAGAGAGGTAATGTCACGCAGCAGTTGTGTTTTATGGCCTTCTAGGTCATCGGTAACCGTGTCGACTTGCTTACGCACACCTTCATACTGTTGAATAAATTTGGCCACTGGCGTTACTCCACCGAATAACTTGCGAAATAATCGCGCAAAGAAACCGGGGGGTTTATTTGGATCGTAGTTTTCAACTTCAAAGCCACGTAGGACCGTAACCATTTGGTTTAGCGATTTACCAGCAGAACCTAAGTCTTTATTACGCACACCTTCAAGCATGTTATCCGAAATGGAGGTGAGCTCTTGCTGTGCCTTACTGCCAAAAAAGATGACTGAGTTACTGTCACTCAGATCGATCTCATCCATTAGCCGATCAACGCGCGCTTGCTCGTCTGGCTTACTTGCCTCATAAGTCACCATTTCGTATTTTACGTCTGGTAACAACTCAGTTCCGGGCAACAGATCGACTTGCTCTGCTACATCAACACGTGTATCTGACATTGTTGTCTCCTTTTTAATAACTGATTACGCTGCTTAAAATTTAAGCAACGCCCTCTTTTTCGATTTGCATTTGCAACACTTCAATATTCACATCCAGCTCGCTGACGTTGTTTTCTCGCAGCTTTTCCTGCTGGGTTGCGATAACGGTTTCTATCGTGGTTAGGACTCGACGGAAATTATCTTCTAGAACCGGATTAGCATCGTTACGATGAGCTTTTACGTAGCCTTCGGTTACTTGTTTTGCACCATCGAGATAGACTTTCAAGAATTTTCTTGCCCGCCGTGCATCGGTGGGATCTTCCTCAATAGTATCCAGAATAGCTCTTGCTTCTCGGACGATACGACGCAGGCGGTCTTTGAACTCAACGTTCTTAATCTCTTTACTGGCTTGCTCAATAGCACTAATACGCTCTTCTGCTTCATCGAGTAGCTCAACCAATTCTTCTGTGGTTATACCAACCGCCGCAATTTGAGGGTCTTGGCGTGCAGGATCGAACTCGTAGTAAAGATAGCAACCGAGCATGACGGCTAAACCAAACAGAATACTATCGAACAATCCGTAGTCGCTAAAAATACCCCAGTAGGCAACGATGAACATAGCCAAAGAGAGTATGGCCGAACCTATAAGTCGGTAAGGGATGGTACTGGCGCGTCGTTTGAAGCGGCGTAATTTGCCTTCCGCCTCCAACCGAATACCTTTACGAATAAGCGTGGCTGCCAACATTGCCAGAGCAAAGCCTGCAGCACGTGCCAGCGCTGCCACCGTATGGCCACTGGCTAGTGCAAATACGGTTGCTGGCAACAACGGCAGCGGCAACAGGTATAACAACCAGCCACGCCATTGAAATTTCTTCGGCTTTTCCGAGTTTATTCGTCTTACAGCAGCCATATCAGCTCACGTTTATCAGTGCCTGGCAAGATAACAATCCGACCGTGGCCAACAAAATAACAAACCCGATTATACGTTGAAGAGTTTTTGGCATCGTTAAATCCATCATTAAAAAAATTAAATTCGTGCTAACCGGTAAACCCGCTCTTCCATGGTATCTAAACCACGCGTCGCAAGGTTACCTAATCTTTCGGGGCCCTTAGAACAGTCCATTTCATTCAATTCAAAATTGTCCGTAAACAACTGGCGAACTTCATCATCAGGCACCGAAAACGGCGGTCCGTTCATCTTAGATGGGTCGTAAATGATACTGATCAAGAGCCCAGTTGCACCAGATGGCAGTAGTTCTGCCAGTTTTCCCGCGTACCGAGCCCGCATATCGTGAGGTAAAGCGATCAATGCAGCGCGATCGTAAAATGCCTTGAGAGGCCCAGTTTGTCTTGCGCTCAGGTCAAAAATATCGCCAGTAAGTAACCGTAACCCAGCGGCGTCACCGATACCCGTGAACTCCTGTAAATTTCCTGTGTCGATGCGCTTAAAGGTGAGCTGGTTCTCTTCAAAAAACGCCTCAGCGGCAATCTCGCTCAGCTCGACCCCAACCACCGAATGACCAGCTTGATGTAGATACAACATGTCGAGCGACTTGCCACACAACGGAACCAGCACACTGGCATCAACAGGTAGGCTCAGGGTCGGCCAAAATTGCTCAAGCCGGGAATTAAAGCGCTTTTGATGAAAGCCTAACCTACCATCTCGCCAATTCGCATGCCATTTCTCGGCTTTCATCGTGCGTTACTCCTGATGTCAGAATAGTTCAGCTTGTTGCGGTGGGCTATCAGCGGTGATAGCGCTAGGGCTTATGTTATCGAACTCACGCCAACCTTGCAGCAAAGGAAAATACAAAGCAGCCTTCACTGGCCGACTCTCCATGCGAGCAACGATTGCCGCATAGCGCTGCAGTTGCGCTGCATAACGCTCCTGCTCGGCATCTAAAAATGCATCGAGATCGCTGCCAGTGTGATCACCAGTCTTGTAATCGATAATCCAACGAACACCTTCATCATCGACGAACGTTCGGTCGATAACAATGCGCTTAACTAAGCCGTCTATCGGCGCAGATATATCCCACTCCGACCGGGCCTGACTGTGCTCGGGATTCAATATCCACTGACCACGATCATCGGTCAGGGTTTTATTGACCGCACCTATTATTTTTTTCACCGCTTGTTCTAATTGATCGTTAGATGCACCTAAATTCCGTAACTGCAGCCGAACGCGATCTGCCATTCCTGCAATCGTGATCGCTCTTGTTGGCTCATCTTGCTGCGACAACAACTGAAGTTGATCATGCACTACGGTGCCTACGTCTCGTGCAAGGGTACCCGCCCAGAGAAATTCAACCTCTTGGGAGGTGGCTTCTTCTCGAACAACAGAGGCAGGCCACTGAAACACATCGAACGCAGGTTGCTCCCAGCTCAATGGTATACGTTGAAGCTGCGGTGCAACCACAATGGCATCTTGCGGCTCGTCAGCTGCGTGATTACCCTCAGAAACCGCTTTGGATTCTTTTTCAGATTCCAAATTTACCGCGTTTATTGCACTTTCAAATAGCGGCCACAAAGGGTGAAGCAATGAGCGTTTCTCGGGCACGCTCACCTCGTCATCTTTGTTCGTCTTTACGCGCGCAACAAGGTGAAGCTGCCGTTTTGCTCTAGTACAGGCCACATAGAGTAATCGTAGTTTTTCTTGCTCATCACATAGTTGCCCGGCACGTCGCACTAGTCCATTAATCGGGTCAGCATCTTTCGGTGATAAGCCTCGCTCTGAGATAGGTGCTAGTAACAAACGTTGATCGGCATCATTGCCAGCTTCAAACCAATTTAATATTTTTTGTTGGTCGCCACGAGGCTTACGATCGAGCGCAGGCAATATGACCGTGTCGAACTCCAAACCCTTCGATTTATGTAAGGTCATTACTTGTACTTGCGCATCGCCCTCACTGGGCGCGGCGTAAAGTGACTCCATGCTCGAGTACAACACGCTAGGCTGCCATAGCTGACCAGCCTGTTCCAACTTGCGTAATTGCGCGATACATCTTTCAGCTGCATCGAGATCAATTTTATCTTTACAGATAAGCGGACCACCAAGTTGTAGCCAACAAGCTTCAACCCATGGCATGAGTGCGCCACGCGATGCTCGCTGAACGGCAGGTGTGAGTATGTGCAACAGCTTCTCCACACGTGCTCGACCATCATCGCTTAACTGCTGCAACCGATCTTCGCGACACAATTGATCATAGACCGTGTCTCTGTCGGCGCCGTCCATTAGTGCGTGCAAATCATTCAAACACAGAGCACACCACGGCGCTCTGAGTATGGCAAGCCAGTGCAAGCGATCATGCGGATAACGTAAAGCAAGCGCCAAAGATTCCAAATCGCGAACCACATGCCGATCACCCAGCATTTCAAGATCGAGCGCATGGTAGGCAATTCCACGCGCTTGAAGTGCTTCGAATATTGGACCAGCTTGCGATCTGGAACGAAGTAATATGGCCACGCTTGTCGGCGACTCGGCATCGCTTTGAATACTCTGCTCGGCAATTAAAGCCACATGCGCAGCTTCAACACTCACATCAGTGTCGACAAACGGATGTATGCTCACCTCCCCTTTCGATTGCAAATGCGCTATTGATGAGGCATAAGGAACCGCGCCAGTCATATCGTCTGCATCCTCTGGGAAAACCACTTCGAACGTCTCGTTCACCCAATCAACCACCGCAGGTGCTGCGCGAAAGTTAACCGTTAGCCTAAGAGAATCGAGCTCTACTGCACCTACGCCTTGTTCTCTGGCAAAAGAAAACAAGGTAACGTCACCTTCACGGAATCGATAGATTGATTGCATGGGATCGCCAACGGCAAAAAACGTTCGACCATCTTCGTACTGCCAACCGGCAACTAACAGCTTGTACAGTTCGAACTGAGTGCGAGAAGTATCTTGAAATTCGTCGACTAATATGTGTTTTATTTTCATGTCGAGTGCCAACGCTAAATCGGTTGGCGCCTCTTCAGTACCTAGCGCATTTTTCGCACGTATCGTCATTTCGACAAAATCGACTTGCTTATATTCTTCAAACACTCCTCTTAGTTGCACCAACAGCTTTGGCAACTCAGTGAGTAACTGCGACAGCAAGGCCCAGTCCTTATCTTCATAACGGCCCGGTGGCAAGTACCGAACTTCATCGAGCAAGTCCACTACATTCGGCAATAGGGTTAGATCTTCTAATAGTTCGCCCATCGCAACTTTGCGGGCTTTTAAATCGTCAACGGATACGCCAGTAAGCTCTGCGTCATCTTTAGATACTGGAAAGCCACACGCTTTGGTTAAGCCACGCGGTTTTCGCAAACTGGCTGGAGGTGTGTTGGTTAGAATGGCACGTGCAATGGCAGACCATGCTGATAAGTCTTCAATACCGCAACCAACAGAGGCATCTAACGCCTCTAGATTTTCGGCCAATGTGGTGTCCTTGCCGGCAGCTGTTAGCAGTGCACGATAGACTGGCCCCATCTGCGATAAGTTAGTGACTAAGCGATCTGTTAACTCTTGCGGTATACACTGTGCTAATTCTTCTAGTCGGCTTTCAACCAAATCTTGGAGCAAGCCTTCAAGATACATGCGCAGTTCATCTGGCGACCTACCACTAGCGACATAACCGCCCCATTGATCACGATTGGCCAATAATTCAGCCAACAGCATTTGTACATGCTCGTGTCGATTGCCTAATTGCAGCAGTAATAAATCGAGGTCCTCTGCATGTTGATCGAGCATACGCTCTGCAGCCAACCGATACAGTGGCCTCGGGTCATCAACCAATCCTGCAGGTCCACCTAAGGTTGAAACAAATGGCAGACGATGCGCAAGCGTTGTGCATAAGGCGTCGACTGTACGCAAATTTAATCGTTGAACGTTTTCTAACAATTGCCAATCACGCATCAAATCACGTTGTAGCACTGCTTGCGCAAGCTCCAAACCTTCTTGCTGGTAATCGTTCTCAGCCGCCTTTCCAGACGCTGCAAATTGCAAGGTTTCCACTACCCGTGCACGCATTTCACTGGCCGCCTTACGAGTAAAGGTTATTGCCAATACTTCTTCGGGCTCATCGACTAAAGTCAGTAGCTTTAGCACGCGTCGAGTTAACAGCTCCGTTTTGCCTGAACCCGCTGGCGCTTGAACAATGAATGATTTCGATGGGTCTAACGCTTCAAGACGAATCGCAGCATCTGCTGGTGCGTTACTCATGTGTGCCCCTGCGTTGCGGACTCAAGCTCAACCGCATCATCCGATTCGGCGCTTTGTTTACTAATTCGACACAAGGCTGGGAGTTCGCAAAAATCACAGGCATTAGGTAGGGGTGTAATGGTTGCTACACCTTCGCTTACCTCTGTACCTAGCATATTCAGTGAATTTGCCCAGTGCGCTTTCGCGTGGTCCCAACTTTCTAAAGATTTGGACAAAGAGCGATGATTCTCTGGTGCTTGCAATGAACCAACAAGCCCATCCTCTGAGGTCGTTCCTATAAATTTATTCTGATTAGGGAACACTTGCGCAAAACAAACCCCTTCAACTTTTTCATCTGTGCCGGCGTAGAGCGGTAGCTGCGGGTTTTCAATACGCGGCTCACCCCATGTTTTTATGGCGTTGTGCTGCCCCGTTTTATAATCGATAACAATGGTCTGACCCGTATCCAGTTTATCTATTCGGTCGACGGTTACATTGATAGTAAAATTACTAATTTCAATTTCCTGTTCCAGCTCCAAGTCGATAACTTCAAATGGCTTTCGGTATCGCTCAACCCGGCTAACCCAGTTGTAAATCAAGCGAAATAGGTACCGGCTTTGCAAGCCTTGCAGGTTCGCATCAATTTTATTGTCTTGCATGGAACGCTCAATCGCTGAGTTAATTAAACCCTCTAACGCCTCTTCGCTTAAGGCAAGCAATTTTTCGTGGGTACGCAACTCTTTCCAAAAATATTCCATGGCAACATGAAACAACGTGCCATGTTGTCTGGGATCAAGCCCAATGCCAGCCTCCTCCAACTTTTTAATACGCAACCGATGCAATGCAAACGCTTTGAATGGACAGCGCGCTTGGTCCTCTAACAATCGAGTACCGCCTTTTACAACGGCACCGTCTGACAATGCTGGGCCATTAGTGTCAACAATTGACTCGATAACCGCACTCGCTTGAATTAGCGCCGCTGTTTGCGCTGCGCCTGCTGCGGTAACGTCAGATGTTAGTGCGTCAATATCAGCAATTATCGAAGCCGGACTCAGCTCAAGTCCATCACGACTTTGCGCATGACAGACAAATAATGCATCGGTTGAACATGACCACAGCTCCATCTCTTTAACGGCCAAAGCCAATCGCTGAGCAGGCGATGCATCTGGAACACCTGCCGCTTGTTGTTGTTGAATGGGAATAAATGACGTGGGCGATGACACTGGCGGCCACTGTTCAGAATCGAGGCCCGTGACCCATAATTTGTCAAAAACCAACCCATGACTTTCTAGCCGACCCATTATTTGTATCGGTGTTGCTGCTGTTTGCATTTGAAATAATCGAGACCGGCACAAATTAGTTAATAACCGCAGCGCTCCTGATTGAGTCATTTGCTCACCATCATCAAGAACTTGAACATCGTCAAGACAGGTATTCCATATTTCTACCGTTTGAAATTCTTCACTGTCTAGCGACTTACCCGGCCAACCGAGCAAGCCCAACGCCGAACCAAAATTCTCCGCCCACACTGCAGCACCATTTTTATTTTTCCATTTTTGTTTTGATATTTTTTGCAATGCAGGTCGTAACGCATCGCTTTTTGGCAATAAGGCAATGAATTCGAAAAAACTCATTTGACGCACACGGTTGTTGCGACATTTTCGATCGAGTAATTCGCGCGCACGCCTATCTTTATCGGTGCCTGGCAAATATGGGCTAAGCAACAAACCCGAAAGCTCGATATCGTTAAGACTTCTGGTCAGTAAGCTTAAGAACAAAATAGCGGTGCGAACAACGCTCTGCTCATTGAGTGGCAATCCAATAGATAGATCGTAAGGCCGACCAATCGCATTAATTTGAGCAGGGTTCATGGCTGGAAAAAACGCACTATCAAAAGCACGCAGCACTTGCGCTCTGGTTTGTTGCAAATTATGCACAACAATACCTAGGCTTTGCGACGGGTCTTCCTTTAATAAAGCACGAGTTTGTTCGGCAATGGCCGTAAATGAAGCATCATCGTCCGGATACACTATTCTCGTTTTCTGAGCCGAATGTGTTGGTTGAATAGGCTCAATGACAACCCCTTTTTCTACAAGCACATTAAATAGCTGCTGCCACTGAGCCGGTATGGCGATAAAACCTGCTAGTAGTATTTTTTTCGGTAAAGGCACCGGGATTGGATTTAGCTCAAGTAATTTAATAACATGGTCGGTCAACGTGACTGAATCGATATAGTTATTGATTTGGCAGTATTTAACGTAAGCATTGCACCAACGCGAATAGGCAAGTTGATCTTCGCTCGCGCTGCCGTCACCCTCGGAGGTTCCTGCACAATTCCATGCATTGGCAACTCGCCACGCTTTTTGCGCATTGGCTGCTGCAAGATCAGTGTCGAGCAGAACTGATGACGCCGCATCTCCTGCCACCGTTTGTTGCCAGACTCGTTCTGCGGCAATGTCGGGTAACAGTGATTTCGCTGATGTGCCGTTGGCAACACAATCGGCGTGTAACGTTCGCAACCAGGCACTGAGCGGCAAAATTTCTGGCGTCTCCCACCACTCACGCCCGGCCGCCAGTTGTGCTTGGCTGTGTAAATATACGTAGTGTCGCGACAAGCGCTGATTGACACTCAGCAATACAGCGCCCTGCTCAACATCTGTACACCAAGTTTCGCTCATGAAAACACCTGATCAAGAAAAAGGAAGTCGATAACAGAATGGTACACTTCAACGCCTGCGCTTCGCACTAAATTTACAGGCTATGACAACTACCCTGCGCTGTAATTCGGCATTATAGCCAGCATCGTAATTATGGAGATAAGACAATGTTTGATTGGTTAGCAAGTCCAGAAGCATGGGTCGCTCTGGCAACTCTTACCACCCTCGAGATTGTTCTCGGAATCGATAATATTATCTTCATATCCATTTTGGTTGGGCGGCTGCCAGAACATCAGCGCGATCGTGGCCGTGTCATTGGGCTTGCGCTAGCCATGTTAACTCGCCTTGCCTTACTATTTTCCATTACCTGGGTTATGCGGCTGGAAAATACTTGGCTATCCATTTTGGGGCAAGACTTGTCTGGTCGTGACTTCATATTGATCATTGGCGGTCTTTTCCTACTGACAAAATCCACCCGGGAAATTCATGCAAGCCTTGAGATAGAAGAGGAACACGTCAACACTCGATCGCAGCCAAGCTTTTTCTCAGTCTTGATTCAAATAGCAATACTCGATGTGGTTTTCTCACTCGACTCAGTCATAACTGCCGTTGGTCTTGTGGATGAACTATCCATCATGGTCATTGCGATTGTTGTTGCGGTTGGCGTTATGCTATTTGCGTCTAAGTCGATCTCCGACTTTGTCGATGAGAACCCGACGATAAAAATGTTAGCACTGTCGTTTTTAATCTTGGTTGGCATGACGCTGATAGCAGAAGGATTCGACGCACACATACCGAAGGGCTATATCTATTTTGCCATGGCGTTCTCGCTAGGCGTCGAGTTTCTTAATATCACGCTGCGTAAGCGACAATCTCGAGCGATCAAGCTGCAGAAAACCATCGAAGAAGATGACTACCCTTAATTCAACAAACTAAAGAGCACAACTATGAAAAATAAAACCATTCTAGTTACTGGCGGCGCAGGATACATTGGTAGTCATGTAGTAAAGCTACTCGGCGAGCGCGGTGAAAAAATAATCGTGCTCGATGATCTCTCAACTGGTAATGCTGATGCTGTGCTGTTTGGTGAGTTAGTGGTGGGGAAAACAGGTGATATGGATTTGGTTGGCAAGCTGATCAAAGAACACGACATTGATACGGTTATTCATTTCGCAGCTCACACCATCGTGCCTGAAAGTGTTGAGAACCCGCTAAAATACTACGCAAACAACACCTGTAGCACGCGCAATTTACTGCAGGCCTGTCAAGATAACAATGTTGAGCACTTTATCTTTTCATCCACAGCTGCAACCTACGGCATACCTGAGAACGACGGCGAGGCTTGCAGCGAAGCTTTGCCAACAGCACCGATCAATGCTTACGGCATGTCGAAGCTTATGTCAGAAGCTATGCTCACTGACCTCAGCAAGGCATCTCCTCTCAAGCATGTGATCTTGCGCTACTTCAATGTGGCAGGTTCCGACCCTGATGGCCGCATCGGTCAGTCAACTAAAAACGCAACGTTATTAATCAAAGTGGCTGCCGAAGTGGCACTGGGTAAGCGCGATCAACTTTACGTTTTCGGTACAGACTTTCCAACGCCTGATGGCACAGGGGTACGCGATTACATTCACGTATCTGATCTTGCAAGCGCACACCTTAGCGCCTTGGACTATCTACGTACGGGTGGTGACTCTACTTTGATGAATTGCGGATACGGTCGTGGCTTTAGCGTGAAGCAAGTTATAGATTCAGTTAACCGTGTACACGGCTCACCTATCAAGGTTATTGAAGAGCCTCGACGTGCTGGCGATCCACCTTCGTTAATTGCTGCAGTTGATAAAATTCATAGCACGCTAGACTGGACGCCGCAGTACGATGATTTAGATAAGATTGTTGAAACGTCTTTAAGTTGGGAAAAAACCTTGATGGCGCGTGAGCACAATCAAGCCAAGTAACGCCTCGCGAACTACATTGAGTGGGCTATTAGAATCTGTACGCCTTATGATCCACTCTTAAAACGTTGCTCATCAGTAGCTTAGCATAGCTAGAATCATTGCCCCGTCTATTGATGGCGTGCAAAACCTTAGCAGACTGGAATGTCATTCAGTGGTTTTAGTAACAACTAGCAAATTCATTAAACCATTTAAGGCATTTGTATTTTTGCGTCGAAATTCATTCATATGCCACATGAGCTGCCTTAATTTGCAGTAAAAGTCTTCCGGACTAATGCAATGCCGTGCTGAAACTAATTGAATGGCTCCACTTGATGGTGAAAAAGATCACGCGGGTCAAATGATGTGATCCACGAGCGGTTGGTAAGAACAAAGCCGTTCATGGACCACGATTAGCCAAGCAAATTGCGAAGGCTTGAATTGTGATTGAAGCAACGATTCTGCGTCGATTTACATGTAGTCGATCTGCCTTATGTATGACCGCCTGCTGCTAACAACCCCAAATCGTCAAACTAGCTGAGATACTTTGATTACATGAAATTGGAAAAAAATTGAAAACTCCTCTGTCGATTTAACTTACAAAAATTTCACACCGACAATCAAATCTTGTTTAAGCTATTGAATTAAATGACTTTTTTCACAGGCACGATTCATGCTTATAAGGTATTGAGCCAGAAATATTGCTCGCTTTATTGTAGATAACGCATTAAAGAAACTGTCAATTCATCTAAACAATTTTTGTAGGGAGAAAGATCATGAAAAGAATTTTTTTACTTTTAGGCTTAGCATTTGGTTTTCATGCATCAGCTTTTGCGATTCCAATGACGCTGAGTTTTTCAGGAATCGCCGGTACTACTGCATGCTCAAGCACACCAAATGGCTCTGCCCAAGATGTAGCGTGCGCGAACTATTCGTACCTATCACAAGCGTTCGGCGATACGGCTGACGTCAATATTACCTATACCGATTCTGCGGTATCAGGAAATTCACTACAATTCTGGGACTCCAGCTACAACGGTCAACCAGCTATATTTTCTGGAACATCATCCACCAACAGCAATGCAACAGTGGTGCTCACTCCGTTAAACGGAGCGTTGATCGATCTTAATGAAGTAACGTTTGGAGCGTATCCGAACACTACTTTACCCTCGGAAATCAATATTTTTGATTTAGCTAATCCGGTCACAGCCGTATTCACCTATGCAAACACTATCGGCTCTGGAACCATGCCATCAATATTTAACTTTGGACCCACTACCCTGACCTCTAGTGCTACCGGCTTCTCAATCAACTGGACTAATCAGGCGTACAATGTTGGCTTGATTTCTACCACCTACACGACAACGTCGGTTGCCAACCCTCCTACGCCAGTGAGCTCACCGGGCACACTAGGTCTGCTTGGAGCAGGCTTAGTAGGTAGCGTGTTTGTTAGAAGAAGAACAAACCTTAAGACGTAAGATCAGTCTGAGTATACACTCTGACTTGTGCACCCACAGGGATGTGGGACTAACTTTTAAAGATACACGTCCACTTGCAAATTGCCTTCTGTCGCTAGTCTTTCAACCAGCACATCAGAGATGACGCGATAGTAGTGCAAGTGCACTTTCGGAGGTAGTTCGCTTAGCGAATCGGCGGACACCTCTAAAACGTTTACATCTGTTAATGCCTGCATTTTCTTGGTTTCAGGCGCACCGTGAATAAAGCCTAATTCACCTATGCACTCGCCTTCTGTGCATATACGAATGACCTCATCATTCTCACTCACTTTCACGACACCATGAGTAACAACAAACAACCGACGCTCTACATCGCCAGCATCGATCAAGATATCGTTTGGTGTAAATGTTTTTACTCGCACCAACTCTAGCAACTGCGCGATTTCAACTTCAGAAAACGTGTTGAAAAATTCTTGCTTTTGAAGCTGCCTGATAAAGCGCTGTTGTGCAACCGGTCGCTCTTCAACAATTTTGAAACGCTCGATAAACGGGATAAGGGCTGCGGCCATTTCGGCGCCAGACTGATATCGTTGTTCCGGCTTTTTCTCTAGCGCTTTCGCCAGCACGTTCGACAACTCTTCTGGAAGCTCTGGCTTAATATCACTTAAGCGAGGAGCCACTTGGTGTACAACGGTGCGAAAAAGATCTTTAACTTTCTGCGCCTTAAATAATTGGCGACTGGTTAACAGCTCGAACAACACGGTTGCCAGCGAATAAAAATCGCTAGAGGGTGTAAGATCTTTGCCAAGTATTTGTTCTGGCGACATGTAGTTTGGCGTGCCCAGCGTTGGACCTTGTTTACTCAAACCAGCGTCCCCGGTAAGGCCAACAGCAATACCAAAGTCTAGCAACTTAACTGACCCACCCTCGCCTAACATGATATTTGCCGGCTTGATGTCTCGGTGGATAATATCTTGTGAATGCGAATAGTCCAGTGCACTACAACACTCAACGACCACTTCAAGCGCACGATGCACAGGCAACGGTGTTTGACCTTTGCCATATTGCTTGAGTGACTCTCCATCAACAGCCTCCATGACGAGGTAGTTCAGCTCTTCATACTGACCTGCGTCGTATACAGTGACGATATTTTGATGGCTCAATCGGCCAGCCGCTACAATTTCTGTTTGGTACGCGCGTTGCGCACCCGGCACTTTTCCTGTGGATATATGTGCCTCGCCGATAGGTGATATTTTAATTGCAACTTCACGGCGCAAAACATTATCTAGCGCAAGATGAACCACGCCGCATGTTCCGGAACCAATCTTCCCGCCGATGGTGTAGCGCCCTATTTCATCAGGCACCAATATATCAAGTGGCTTTATGCTCGGTTTTGGGGCCGTTCCAGTTTGATTGTTGGCTGCTGGTGCTACCGGATCTTTCACCTGTCCGCCCACAGCCGAACCTGACCTACTAGACGATGCAGGCGTTCTGTTAGTGGTTCTATCGGGTGGGGCTGGTACGTCCATGGGTGTGGAGTCTGGCGTCTAGGTAGTAGTGAAAAACAGATCATAACATTCTCAGGCGTCATGCAATTAAATCGTCGCAACTGGTTGATACATGGAGTGTTCGCTGCCGATTCTTACTGTTTTAAAGCAATGGTTTACCACGGCATACTACAGGACGAGCTTGAGCAATTCAGTAACCGCGTCACACTCAATCAGATAGTACAAAAATCACAGTTGAAGAGCAATTTTGGCGCACAAAGTCGCATTATTTTGACGCTTCACTCATCCCACAATCAAAAAATAATCAACGCTTGATGACAGCAATGATAACTGATCAGAGGTGCTTTCAAGAGGGAATAACCAACTCAGAACTGAGGTAATAAGCACATAATAGACAACGGCGATACTGATGCTGACGTACATGTTCAATGAAAAGGTGTGCCTGAGCACATGCCCTACTAAAGACAAACTCCAAACCAGCAAGAGAAAACGCGCAGAAGTGCTCAAACTTTGTGCAAACTCTGTTTCTGGCGCAATCGTAAGCTGCAACAACGGGATGGCAGCTAAATTTAATATGGCACCTGCTCCGCACAGCGCGCCATAAGATTGCTCAAATCGTGGCAGACGGCCGACAAGCATTAGCCCTAGATATAAAAACAAACCGGTGCACGCTAGATCGATTGCGGCATGCAGAATAGCGCCGCCAATCCCAACAAAACTGATCAGAGCCAGTACATACGTGACCATATTAAGCACAATCGCCGTATACAGCTGGTTTTCACCAGCAGGCAGATCCTGCGGCTTGCCCATTAAGAAGGCGATATAGAAATATTGTTTTAAAAGCGCTGCCACGAATACACAATCAAGCCAGAAGATGACTAGTCGATGGTATCAAAGTTATCGACGTGTATGATTCAGACCTAGCATCACAACAGACAGATTACTTGAATACAATGTACGAGCCCGGACAACAGACTCAAATGAAAGATCGCTTTCGCGGATATTTACCCGTGGTGGTCGATGTTGAAACCGGTGGGTTCAATGAGCAAACCGATGCGCTTTTGGAAATTGCCGCAGTGTTGGTTGATTTTGATGAATCGGGAAAACTTGTGTGCACCGACAGCTACAGCACGCATGTGCATCCTTTCGAGGGGGCGAATCTTGAACCTAAGTCGATGGAAATTAACGGCATCGACCCGGACAACCCATTGCGAGCAGCGAGAGCTGAGCGTGAAGCACTCAAATATATATTCGCGCCAATACGCCAGGCAGTCCAAGATGCTGGCTGCAATCGCGCCATTCTCGTTGGTCATAATGCATTTTTCGATTTGAAATTTGTGAATAAAGCCGCCGAACGCGCAGCCGTTAAACGCAACCCGTTTCACCCATTTAGCTGTTTTGACACAGTCTCCTTTTGTGGATTGGCTTATGGACAAACCGTATTGGCACGATCTGCCGCCGCTGCTGGAATAGATTGGGATACTAGCGAAGCACATTCCGCTGTTTATGACACAGAAAAGACCGCAGAGTTGTTCTGCACAGTGGTGAACCAGTGGGAAGGGTTACACCAAAACTGAGTGACTCATGTAACCGTAGTTCTCCATTCGCGCACGGCACATTGACTACAGTAGAAGGCGGCATCCGATTCATACGCGCCGCCAACCAGGTTATGACTGCATCGCGGACATTGCATTCATGCAGCCCGACATTCTAAGCGGTCGCACCATCAACCATTTTCTGCAATTCGCCACTTTCAGCCAACTCGCAGGTAATGTCGCAACCACCAACTAACTCTCCTTTGATGAACAGTTGCGGAAATGTTGGCCAATCAGATACTTTGGACAGATTTTCGTGCACACCAACATCAGCGATAATGTTCACGTAAGCAAATTCTTTGTTGCAGTTCTTAAGCACTTCGATGGTGCGAGCAGAGAAACCGCACATTGGCATTTGTGGAGTTCCCTTCATGTAAAGAATGACTGGATTGTTCTTGATTTGATCGTTAATGCGTTCGATTGGATCGCTAGGTGTATCAGACATGAAATTCTCCAACAGCTGTTATTTTAAAGAGCGTAATTATCGATTATTGTACGCACGTTCGCGCTTACTGTGGGCTTGTGCGTTTAGATGTGAGGTGTGGATCACGTGGAGTTGCACAGCCAGCATGATGCTGGCTGTGACACATTACTGCACTTGACGAGCAATAGTCTGAGCGCGCCTTAAGCAGTCTGCGCAGCAAATCGCTCAGATGTTTTTGCCCAATCAACCACTTCCAACCAACCATCAATGTAATCTGGACGCTTGTTTTGGTATTTCAAGTAATACGCATGCTCCCAAACGTCGAGTGCTAAGATCGGCGTGCCTTGCATATCGGCCACTGGCATCAGTGGGTTATCCTGGTTTGGTGTTGAAGTTACTGCAAGTTTGCCGTCTTTGACGATCAACCAAGCAAAACCAGACCCAAAGCGTGTGATACCCGCTTGTTTCAATTGCTCTTTGAGTTTGTCCATAGAGCCGAATTCGGCGTCAATGGCTTTGCCCAAATCAGCGCTTGGCGCGCTGCCGCCATCGCACATAGAGTTCCAGTACATAATGTGGTTGTAATAGCCGCCACCATTATTACGAATAGCCGGAGCTGCTTTGGCATCAACGCCTGCCATCACTTCTTCAAGTGATTTATCAGCATTGGGTGTATCGGCAACCGCACCTGTGAAGTTATTGAAATAGGTTCTGTGGTGCCGATCGTAGTGGATTTCCATTGTCTGAGCGTCCACGTGGGGCTCAAGTGCGGTGAAATCGTACGGTAAGTCAGGAAATTCGAAAGCCATGTCTACTCCGGTAGGAAGATAAGGTTTAAATTGCCGCCAGCTAAATTCAGCCAAGCGCACTTGCCCCTATAATCTCACTCCATCTTCACTGTTGGCAAGCGTGCCCAACACTTATTCACGTAATTAATCAGTTAAATGTGCCAACAAAGCCCACCCTAGGTTGGCGATAGTCGCGCCTTGTAATACTATCGGAGGTTCGTTTCACCAAAATCAGGGCTCGAAGATGGAACATTTGATGTCTGCCTACGGCAGACTGCCGGTTAGCATCACTCGTGGAGAGGGGGTCAAACTCTGGGACGATCAAGACCGTGAGTACCTTGACGCACTCTCTGGCATCGCTGTTTGCGGGCTCGGGCATGCCAATAAAGCCTTGGCTGCAGCCCTTGGTGAGCAGGTAAATTCGCTTTTACATGTCTCCAATCTTTATCGCGAACCCTTGCAGGAAGCGTTGGGTGAGCGTCTGTGCAGCGTGGCTGGGATGGATAAGGCGTTTTTCTGTAATTCAGGCGCGGAAGCCAATGAGGCTTGTATCAAAATCGCTCGCCTGCATGGAACCTCAAAAAACATTGAAGCACCTATTATTATCGTCACCGAAACTGGGTTTCACGGGCGAACTTTGGCGACAATAGCGGCAACCGGAAATACGAAAATTCGGGAAGGTTTTGGCCAGGTCACACCCGGTTTTTTAATCGTGCCCTACAACGACATCGAGGCCATTAAAAAAGTTGCCGCACAGCGCAACGACATTGCCGCTGTCATGATTGAACCTGTCCAAGGTGAAGGTGGTGTCAACGTGCCTGCTGATGATTACCTGGCATCGGTTCGTGCCCTATGCGATCAACACGATTGGCTGCTCATGTTGGATGAAATTCAAACCGGTATGGGTCGAACAGGTAAATGGTTTGCACATCAACATACCGATATTCAACCTGATGTTATGGCCTTGGCCAAAGCGTTGGGCAACGGTGTACCTATCGGTGCATGTTTGGCACGCGGAAATGCCGCGAACTTGATACAACCTGGCAGTCACGGTACCACTTTTGGTGGAAATCCTTTAGCAAGTCGTGCTGGGCTCACTGTTATTGAAGAAATCGAAAAACACAACTTAGTCGATAGAGCTGCAGAATTAGGCGAGCGTATTCAAACTGGTTTACGCAATCGTTTGCATAACCGTCAAGGCGTGGTTGAAGTGCGTGGTAAAGGGCTAATGATTGGTGTTGAACTGGATAAGCCTTGCGCGCAACTGGTGCAACAGGCACTTGATGCTGGCCTGTTGATCAATGTAGCCGCAGGCAAAGTAGTACGCCTACTTCCACCATTGGTACTCACCGATGCAGAAGCTGACAAAATTGTGGATATTGTTGGCGATTTGATCATCGAATTTACTGAACAGGATGTAACCGCATGAGGCATTTTTTATCGGTCGCCGATTTAACAGGCGACGAATTCCGCGCCATCATCAAGCGTGGCAGTGAGTTTCGCGCACAGTTCGAACAAGGGGAATCGACAGCACTGTTTCCACACAAAACCTTAGCGATGATTTTCGAAAAATCATCCACGCGCACACGAGTATCGTTTGAAGCTGGTATGGCACAACTGGGGGGACATGCTTTATATCTTTCTCCTAACGATACGCAACTTGGTCGTGGCGAACCCATGGAAGACACAGCCAGAGTGTTATCGCAAATGGTCGATTTAGTTATGCTTCGGTTGAACTCACACGATGCACTACTACGGTTTTGTGATGCGGCAACGGTGCCGGTAATCAATGGCCTCACCGACTTATTTCACCCGTGCCAAATGTTAGCCGACATGCAAACCTATTTCGATCATCGTGGTGACATCAAAGGTAAAACGGTTGCATGGATTGGGGACGGTAACAACGTTTGTAATTCGTTCATCAATACCGCAAAGCTACTCGACTTTAATTTACGTATTGCGTGTCCGGTTGGTTACAAACCTGAAGAGTCCGTGATGGAAAACGCTGAGTCACACATCACGCTAAGTCAGTCGCCAGATGAAGCAGCTGATGGTGCTGATCTGATCGTCACTGATGTTTGGTCGAGCATGGGGCAAGAAGCTGAGTCGAATAAAAGGACCGTCGCTTTTAGTGATTATTGTGTCACCAAAGAGCGGATGTCGTTGGCTGCAGATGATGCGCTGTTCATGCATTGCTTGCCTGCGCATCGCGGCGAAGAAGTCGACAGCGACGTGATTGATGGCGAGCAGAGTGTGGTTTGGGACGAAGCTGGAAATCGACTTCATGCGCAAAAAGCCTTAATGGAATTTTTACTGCTCCAAAGTCAGCCCTGAGCTACACATCACCGGGCTTATCGAGCCGATAAGCCCGTCACAGTTTTTCTCTAAAAACACTGGAACAAGCCATTCACAGGTGACCAAAACAGTGCCTTCTGGCCCACCGCTTGCTTTTTAGTTAGTACTTATTTCAAGTACGGTGCGTAGACATGTCAGCGGCGACAACCCCCGGGTTTTGGGCAAACCTTTCAAAAGGCCAAGCCTTTTCAATTCATCTCATCCTCAGCATTCTGATTTTTTCTACGCTGGTTATGGTTATGGTGCTGTTTTGGTTCCCTGGTGAGCTGTTTTTTCTAGACGGTGGCTGGCAGGGACTGAAAATTATTGCACTCATAGACCTTGTGCTTGGGCCCGCACTCACACTAATACTCTATAAACCCAACAAACCCAATTTATTCTTCGATATGTCTTTTGTTGCCGCATTCCAAATTGCGGCTTTAGGCTATGGTTTTTATGCCACACACCAACAACGTACCGTGGCGGTGGTTTATGCCGATCGCAATTTCACCACTCTATCGGCCGACGCTGCGGCCGTCGCAAAAGCCGAGCTCATTTCAAAAGAACAACAACCACAGTCCATATCCAAGCTTGATAGCTCAAGGCCCGCCATGATGTTAAAACCTGACCCAGAGCCTGGCGAATTCAAACAATACATGAGCGAGCTGTTCGGCGGCTTTCCGGAGCCACACGAACGGCTCGACCTTTTCGTGAAGAGAACCGCTGAACATGCCGAGATTATTGGTAAGCATGCCGTTACCAGAGAGAAGATGGAAATAACCGGTGTTGACAAGTTGATGGACGAAGCAATCGCTGACGGCGGCTTTGACAAAAATGACGTTGAGCTACACCACTTCAAAGCACGCTATGCAAAAGGTCTAGTGATTTTCAGTAAAAGCGAACAAAAAATATTGGACTACGTCCCTGTTGACTGGAACGCGCTTATCGAAAAGAAAACGGCGGAGCTTGACGCAAAAGGTGACGCATCGATCAAAGAAGAGCCTGTTGCCGAATCAGTCGAGCAATGACCACTGCCCATCTTTGTCTGAGAGCTGAACAGATTCTGTTATTGGCCAATCTATAGCGATCTTTGGGTCGCTCCAACGAACACCGTCTTCAGATTCTGGCGCATATAACGCTGACACCATGTAGTGCAATTCGGAGTTGTCTTGCAACACTTGATACCCGTGTGCAAAGCCTTCAGGCACATACAACATTTTCTGATTAGATTCGCTTAGCTCGACGCCAAACCACTGCCGATAGGTCGCTGAATTGGGACGCATATCGATGATTGCATCAAACACTGAGCCACGCGTGCATCGAACTAGCTTCACTTCTGCGTTAGGTGCATGCTGATAATGCATTCCTCGCGTTGTACCTTTGAATTTGTTGTGGGCTATGTTGGCTTGTAACCACTGTGTACACAAACCCTGCTCCGCAAATTCATTCACACACAATACGCGCGCAAAAAAACCACGTTCATCCTGTCGCAGCTCAGGCTCAACGACATAGGCCCCATTTAATGCAGTCGGTAGAAATTTCATTGTCTTGTTACTGGAGCTGGTGTTTACTTGGCAAGTTCAGCATCACGTATCGCTGATGGCGGCGTGTACTTTAGTGAAAATAACAAAGCGTTGCTGACCCCTGTGCCGGTATCAGCCTGACTTTTCTGACGACGATAACGATAAGATGCAGCGGTTGTCCACGCACGTGAAAAACGCCAAATCAATTTGGGTTCCATGCTAAGAAATCGACGCGAAAAATCATCTTCACCTTTGGAATCAAGTCTATCCGGCTCATATGCACGTATGCGGAAAGAAAAATCCAATAGTGGGCCTAACTCACGCTCTAATGCACCAACAGCTTCTAACGATTCAACCTGTGAGCCTATGTCACTTGGCAGAACATCTACACCAAACTTAAAACTGTATCGGGTAATACCAGCGTTTTTGGTAGCCGTTATCGCCGCTAAGTAACCATTAGTGCTGCTAACTCGGTTACTCAAGGCTTCGTCTAGCCTTTCTTGAGCAGGGCCTGGGTCTGATCCAGCAGGAATAACGTCAGAATCACGAATCAGATCAGAATCGTCGATTTGAGTGGTGAATATACCCACTTGAAATCCAACATTCAGTGTTTGTGTGAATGCTCGGTCGTAGCCAATTCGAAACTTAGTCGTGTTTGAACGCGTTTCTCGTTTGGGAACGCGTCTAATATCCTTGACTTCGCCATCGGGAATCAATGCTTCAAATGGAATATTAACCAGGTTTCTATCTGGCTCTGACTCTGCAACATAGTCACTGTAACCAGCGAAAAATGATAGCGTGGTAATGGGGGTAAGCTTCGTCTTTACAGCCACATTTAGAGCGGTTTCTTTATAATCATCGAGCTCATCATCGATGGTGAAAAAACCAGTGTCATCAATGGTAATTGGATTTGGAAAAGGCGCTCCCGCCATTGCCTCTGGACCCGCCAACCATTTGGCAGTCAACACATCGGTAGCGCTTGGTAATTCGTGTTCCACCTGGGTGTAATCTAATCCAGCTTCCACTGTCGTTCTGCGGGTCAGATTAAATTTCCAATTGGGCGTTATTAACAACCGCGTCCGAGCCACGTTGTTATCCTGAGTCACGCTTGCACCAGTATCGGCTGCCACCGAAGCTATATCAGTTAGGTCGGCTGCAATGTCACGACTGGGCGTATCGCGTTTTAAATTAAAGCCAATGCCATACACGGTACGTGCACTATTGAATTCGGAGTTTAGGAAAAGTACTTGATTCGAGGAGAGCTCGCCGCTTTGCTCATCACTTTGTGTAATCAAGCCATCAACTCGAATGAGGCCACTAAATTTCGCGGCTGGCGCCTCACGACTCAACCCTAACGTTCCAACTACCCGTGTCGCACTGACCTTGTCTGCGCGATCTGGGTCTATGGTGTAGTTGTCGTCGAAGCGTTGGTCAATCGCGGCCGAGGGCTCAAACACCCAGACATCAGCGTGAGCCAACATTGGCAACGATAGGGCCGCAAGTACGGCAATGCGAAGACTGTGTCGATGCAAAGGCATGTGCAATGCTCAGACTGTTGAGAAGTTAATTAAAGTTCGAAAGCTTGTGTCGAGTGCCGGTCTAAGGCACTACAACCACATCACCACTTTGTAGAATTATATTCTGATCGAGTTTCTGCCCACGCTTTATATCGCGAAAATCGAAACGGTAGGTGACTTCACGACCATCTTGTCGACGCAAAATTTGCATGTTGCGCTCACTGGCGTAGGGAGTGGTACCGCCAGCCAATGTCAATGCTTGCACAACGTCAACATACCGGCCCAACGTAAATTGGCCAGGATTGTTTACCTCTCCAAGCACGAATACCGTGTAACCAGAGATTTTGTCAACCGATACGGTCACTTCTGCATCCGGGACATAACGCTGTAGTCGTGAACGAATCTCGTCTTGCACTTCTAAAGGCGTTCGACCCGATACTTGCATATCGCCCACTAGTGGGAATGATACGCCGCCGTCAGGTCGCACGAGCACCTTGCGGTCCAGATCTTTTTCTTTCCATACGGAAATATGTAGCACATCCTCAGGACCAATGCGGTATTCCAAGCCATTGCCTTGCTGCGCCATTGCCATACTCGGCAATAGCATAGCAAGTGCAAGCAGCACAATACGCGGTGCAGACGTAAGGCTACCGACTGGAATCTTGAAAATGGACATATAGAGCGCTCCTGAACTATGCAAGGTGTCTGATCTTAAAAGATCAGCTTGCGATTTTTAGCTATCGCCAAAGTATAGCGAACAATGCCAGTTTTTAGCATTCTTTCGCGTAACGTTTATTGAACTGTTGTAACCGCTGTAGCCATGACTTCATCACGTAACGACGTTGAGTCATAGATAGTTCTAAACATATCAACCTGATCGATTTTATCGGACTCGGCAAATAAATCCATCAGACTACCAAATGCAAGCGGTTGATAACGCAACTCAACCAACGTTGTATAAGGCGCCTTACCGTTTACGGCAATTTCGTAAGTGACTGTATCGCTACCATTGTTAAAATCGTTGTCATCTTTAGCTGCGCCCCGAACGGCAACATCTTCTGGCACAGTATTCTTATCGAACCCTGCAGGCGTCAATCGATTGTCTTTAAGAAACTGCGTGGCGGCAAGCAGCGAATGCGTCTGTGCACCTTGTGCATCACCGGTTATACCTTCATAAACCTGTACTTGTGTTGCCGACGTTATTTTGTCGTAATGTATTTCATAGCTATCTGGATTCGCATCTGCAGACACACCAGCGATACTGCCATCAGGCCGGATTAATCCGTTCTCATACACCAGCTTACCGTCATCATCGATCACTAATACATGCAGGTAGGCACGACGTGTGTGGTAACCACTTGGTAACTTGTGTCCAGTCAGGTTAGTAATTTTGACATCAACATTGATCTTGTTATCCGCTAATGATGTGTTCAGTAGCTCGATCGACGCCGATGTTTTCAGAAACTCTCGATTTCGAGCAATAGACTCTTCAAAATCAGCGGCAGTAATATCTTCACTCACTCCGAGCTCACTGCTAAAGTTCTTCAGCATGTCTTGCATAACTGTGTTTGCGCCAAGAAACGTGTGCTCAGCAAAATTGTCACGCTTCTGGTTAGCGCCGGTACTGGCGATTAGAACCGATTGGTCTACCTTGGGCATGTGACAGCCCTGACAAGACTGCGCTTGGGCTGCACCATCATTGAATGCACTGTTCTCCCATTCGGAGTAAACCATTTGCTCGGCAAAATGCGCAACGCCAGGAACAGGCTCTCCATTTTTATCAACGGGCTCGGTCTTCAAGTTGTGGCAACTACCGCAGGTCTCAGATGAGCTGATATGCGCTGCAAAAGTTGGTGTGTATCCAGATTGTTCACGCATATAGAGTTCGTCAGGATTGACGTACTGACCATAGGCGGGTCTATCTGCTTTGTTTTCTACTGGAAAGGCATTAACTTTCCAGCCGCCAGACATCCCTTCATCGGTACCAAGGTTACCGTCGTCGGCAATCTGATGGCACAGTGAACAACTCACTCCATCCATCGCATGATTGAACATCTCACTGGTGTCATTCATGCTGTAAATGCCTTGCACAAAATCGCCTGTATCTTCAGAACCACTATCGAACAGTTGTAACGTTAGACCTTCTTTTTTCGCAAAATCATTTGCCATCGGCGCATGACACCGCGTGCATGTATCGTTAATTTCTTCACTTAGATTTGGGTATTTGTGTAGCTCTGACGCAACAACCGCATGCCAGTATGGATCGCGGGTAGAGTTTGCCATCATGCTGGTTTCCCAAGCACGGCCGATGGATACATCACGTATGCCAGATTCATCTTGAATCGCCATTTTCGCATCCTCTCCCGAGGATTGATCATCATGACAAGAGGAGCAGATCGCGCTGCCAGAATAGTGATCACCTTCAAACAGCGCGTCAGCTTGTTCTAGTTCAGGCTTCAACCCGCGCAGAACCGGCAAGACCGGTACGATCGTGGTTGGCGTTGAACCACCACCACTATTGCCTCCACCTCCATCACAGGCAGAGATTATTAAGCTGGCCAGCGCTAATAACGCAATTGTTGCAACTGGTCTGCGCTTCCGGCACTGCTTTTCTATTCCATTCATGTCTAAATTACCGCTTTGTTCGTGATTAAGAAGCGGGAATGAACGACGTGCTCATTCCGGATTCAGTCAAGAAACTAGCGGCTTGAAATGGGATAGATTAAAGCTCAGTGCGCAGCAATTGCAGCGCACTAAGCGAAACAGGCGCTCTAATAGTCTGCAGGTTCGAGAACTGTGATGGTGTTCAAACCATTATCAGCCACCCAAATGGTGCCTGGGTATGCATCGTTGTCGCCATGCACGGTTAAATCCAGCGGGTATTTACCCAGATTCTGAACCAGTTGTGACTTCGAAGTCACTTGCGTACCTGCTGCATTGAGCTCTAAGCGGTAGATAGAGTTCTTGAAGCTTGCAACCAATATGTCGCCTTTCATCGAGCCTAGAAAATTGCTTGCGGTGTATTCGTCCAAACCGTTTGAAGAAGATTGAATGGTCGTCAATGCACCATCACCTTTGCCAGCCGCTATGTATTTGCATTCCGCAGGTCTTGCCGCAATTTCCATTGGCGATTGCGGGTTTGAATTGTTGAACGTATTGTTCTTGCTGCCACGTGTTGGGTTAGGGTGTCCACCATAAAAGTTTTTGGTAACGAGATGCAGCGTATCCCAATGGTGCGCATCACCAGATTCTTTTAAATCGTTAGAGCAATCATTCTTCGGTGTACCACCCCAGCCTGGGTTTGGGCCATTATCAAACACGTATATTTTTCCTGATTCAGACACGGTGATGTCAAACGCATTTCGAAAACCAGTTGCGAACAATCCCACTTTACCGTTTGGCACCAGCTTGGCTTGGTTCTTACCGTTGTTTCCACCAAAGGGGTCGTTGTTATCGTTAACGCCAGCACGATCTTCATCATCGAGCGTTGGCAGGTCATAGGTTCCATTAATCGTATTAACATCGATCTCTAAAATGGCACCGCTCAGAGCATATTCAGGAATTCTAGCGAAGTTATTAGACGGCGCACCCATATTTGTGTTGCCACCGGTGATCAGCAATATTTTATTGCCAACCATCGTCAAACCATTTGCAATATGGTTCTCTTCTGAGCGCGGCAGTCCACGCACAAGATCTTGCTTGTTCCAACCACCACCCGTTTTCGTCAGGCGATGTAAAATACCAGAGTTAGTATCTAGGTTTGCATCATTACCTGATGGGCCTGCGGCTTGGCGTGGGTCGCTAGATGCTGCATAAATGATCGGGGTCGCGGCTGTTCCAGTAACAAAAATACCGGTTAACAAGCGTGTTGTAAGACCATTCGGTGCTCCATTGTCATTATGGTTAGGCGTGTTCTTTATGTGGTTTATGGTATCAACCAGGGTCGCTGTGTAATTATTCTTGCCATTACGCAGTACGGTATAAACCTTTATAGCGCCATCCATTTCTGCTACGTAGAGTTTTCCACCAGGTCCAAACTGCAACGAAGTTGCCCGATCAATATCGGTGTTTTTTACCGTACTCTTACCAAAATTAATCGGTACATTTTGTGGCACTACCACACTGCCATCAAACTTGGTTTCAACTGATGCATTGTTGCCATCATGATTGATGAGCACATCGGCTGCTTTAAAACCAAGATTGGCTCCACTCATGGTCACCTGCACATCAACTGACTGACCTGGTGCTATCTGAATCTGATTAAAGTTGACGTCAAACGCCTGCGGTGTATCACCACTGAGATCGATATTCCATACGTTAATATTCGGCGCATCAGCTTCACCCAGATTCGTCAGTGTAAGCTTCTTAGTTGAATTGCCACCCTGGATAATTTGTCCAAATCCAACCTTCTCGCCTGTGACACCAAGATCACTGGTGAGTGGGTAGCGAGACCACCCATTGAATAACAAAATATGTGGTGCAGTCGCACCTTCAATGTCCAGCCGAAGGCCAGCCGATTTTGTACCGGGCACGGTTGGGGTAAAAACAATGTCTAAATCAATTGCATCACCCGGGTTCAATGTGACGAAGCCTACAAAGTCAGTCGCATATTCAGTCACGTTTTTACCAAATAAACTGGCGGTGTTAATTTCTATTGGCGGCGCGTCGACCTCTCCGGTATGTTGCAGCGTGACAGCTTGGGTTTTAGTCTCACCGATCTGAACAACGCCGGTGTCAAATGATGCTGGCGTGACTTTCAAGCCATCAACCGATGTGTTTACGGCGCTTCCTGTTAACGGTACAAGGATGCGGCCAGCCTCATCGCCACCATTCGGCGTATTCGTTTCCTGCGCGAATACTGCATTCTGTGAAGACAAAACAACCAATACAGAGGCCAACAACACGTTGCCACACCAAGATAGGATTTTTTCCAACATTGCACTTTTCTCATCAAGTCATTGGCCCGTCTGAACAGGCATTCTTACCCCGTTATTAGCAATTTCCGTACTAACTTATCTACTGCGTCACAAAAATAATGCCCAATATGGGCACGCTTCACGAAGCAGCTTTCACCCAATCCGACTAAAATAGCGCCATGAAAAGAATTCAACAGATCGGAAGCTGCATTATTCTGCAGATTGCTCTCGCTACCCCAGCTCTTGTATTGGCGGAGACGCGAACTGATGGTGTTATCGATGAGCCGCTAATATCGAGCAGCGAAAGACGCGATAGCAAACAATTGATCAAGGACGTAAAGCGTGAACAACGCGAACTGGCCAAACTCAATCGTAAGCAGTTGCAAAAGCAGGCTAAAAAAGGTGAACGTTTAGCCCAAATAGCCTTAGGAGGCGATTTCGCCAGCGAAGCTCAAATGCTAGTTTTCGTACCCATTGCCGCCAATGATGCGGCCAGTGATGCACTTGCATGGTATTCACTTGCCGCAAAACGTGGATTTCCCGGTGCTCCATCTCTCGATGCCAGCGGTGTGAGTTTTTATCCTGTAAGAGTGGTTAGAAACAAGTAACACTGACAACAACATGCCACACCTCTCCCGACCTGGGATCGACCACTATTTTGACAGTGTCGGACACGGCCAGCCTGTGCTACTTCTGGCCGGTTTGGCAAGTGACAGCGCAAGCTGGAACCCTGTTGTCGCAAAACTGAGCGAACGCGCAAACATTATCCGCATGGATAATCGGTGTGCAGGACAATCTAGACCCAGCATAATAGATACCTCACGCGCCTTAATGGTGGATGACGTGCTTGCACTGCTCGATTCACTTGGAATTGATAAAGTGACATTGGTGGGTCATTCTATGGGTGCGCTCATCGCTTGGGCTGTAGCCGCCAAAGCACCAGAACGAATCAAAGCGTTAGTTGCAGTATCTGCCCCTTTCACGGTAGACCCTGCTCGCGTTGATCTATTCAATACGCTTGCTCGATTGCGAACACAGGCCAATGAGGCCGATTGGTTTCGATTGTTATTTCAGTTTTTGTTTAGCGCCCGCTTTTTTGATAATGAAGAACAGGTAATCAGTGCGATCGATGCCTCAATGGCTTACCCACACAAACAAAGTCATGATGCATTTGCTGCGCAGTGTGCGGCCCTACCAAGTTATCTTGCACCTATCCATTTACCCACCAAACTGCCGTTTGACGCATTAGCACTAACCGGTGCAAACGATAAACTTTTCACACCCAATGATTTACACCAAAGTTATGCGAACCACCCAGAAGTGACTCTAAAGGTTATTGATGATGCCGCACACTCAGTGCATTGGGAGAATGCTGAGGGCTTTGTGGAAGTCGTTAGTGACTTTTTAGCCAATCAAACGCGATAAACACTGGTCAAAATATCGAAAAATGAGCTCGACTTACGCTTAACGTCACGACCCCAGCGATAGTTTTTGCACCAGCATCCAAACACTCTCATCAATAGAAACCTCATCAGGCAACTGACGGTTCTGCCCTGGTAGACGCGCACCTTCTTGTTCGCTTACCGCCTCTGTCAGCGTACTTGTTCTTTCCCAGAAAGCATTGCCAGATACAGCCATAGGATCCATTAAAAAATAGAATTGCCCAAGGTTATGCGGCTCACCTTCGGGTACTTTCAAACCTTTGACATCAACTGAATTCACACTGCCGGTAATGGCGGCTGCCAACACCTCTGCCATCAATCCGAAGCCATACCCTTTATAGCCGCCAGTTGATACCAATGATCCTTTCAATGCGGCTTCAGGGTCGGTGGTTGGTTGGCCTTGCGCATCCACAGCCCAGCCAAGTGGAATGGATTGCTTTGCAGCAGCTGCCATGGTTATTTTTCCCAACGCAACCGCGCTGGTGCTTTGATCAAATTGAAATGCAACGCCTCCATCCTTAGCAGGCACTGACATCGCAATTGGGTTAGTACCGATCACAGCCTTTTTGCCACCCGGTGGCGACACAACAGCCGAGGCATTAGTGAATCCAATGCCAAGTAATCCAGCTTGCGCTATTTGTTCCGTGAAGTATCCAAGGGATGTGCAAGTATGTGCATGACAAATAGCGAGCGATGCCGTGCCAGTTTCTTTTACAACGTCGATAGCCTCTACGAGTCCTTTTTCAAAAGCCGCTTGAGCAAAACCAAATTTTGCATCTACTTTTACGGTTGCGGTTTTTGGCCGGCTAACTGTAGGCACTGCATCACCCTTTACGCGCCCTGTGACTAATTGCTTGCAGTAGCTTTCAAGATAATACAAACCACAGATAAGGTTACCGGTTGCTTCCGCTTTACGAATCGCTTTCGCAACAGA
>ENA-ORXT01000018-ORXT01000018.1-marine-metagenome-genome-assembly--contig:-NODE-18-length-234904-cov-10.179111_pt1 | contig 234904 bp, 212 predicted proteins | sample MGYA00237868_ERZ511482 | MGnify/ENA metagenome assembly ERZ511482
ACACCAACATAGGCCACTTTTATTCTTACCTCTCCAGCGCCGGGATGTTCTATTTCTTTTTCAATGATATTGAAGGTCTTGTTTCCTTCGTATTGGGTTGCTTTCATTATATATTATAATTTATAAGTGTTTTAAATACTTTTGAATTCACAAAAGAAATCTATTTAAAAGTTAATCTCAGAAACGATTATCTAGTAATATGCTTCAAAGACCATTAATGGTCATTCTATAAGTAATAACTCGATTTACTAAAATAGGTTAAATTAATAGAATAACATTATAATTTAACTCGACTAAAACTATACATTTATTTTAGAAGGACAAAAAGATAAAATTATTATTTTAAATATATATTTTAGACCTGATAATCACGCAGTGATTTTAAAATACAACTTAAAAAATTTACAAACTCATTTTAAGTGGAATACATAATATGTGTGTGAAGATATTTGAATTGGAGATTTAGCCTCAAAATTTTTAAAATCTTATAGATAATTAGCCAAAAATTAAAGCTTAATTTAAATAAAAAAGCACCGATTACTTCGACATAAGAAGTCTAACCAATGCATTTATGAAATTTAAACTAACACTACAAATATAATGTGCCTGTCCCAATAGCATAATAACTTAAAGTTAAGCAACTATTAAATTAAAGCTAAGTGAATTCAATTTTCAATTGAACGTATAAATACAAATGAACTATCGCTTAACCGATTATCAAAACTAATGTTAACTAAAAACGAATTCATAAAACTCCCAAACTTACTATACTTCTAACAAAATGACATAAAGATGTCAATAACATAAAGTTACCAAAGTGGCATTCCGAAAGTAAAAAAAAGCATAAAAAACTTTTAAATTAAAATAAAATATGTGGAAACTGATTTTTAAGCTGACTTTTTTTAGCTTTCAATTTTTGAATAAATTTTTGATAAGATTCGGAATTAGAATTAAATGGCTTATGCTGAAGCCCCTTTTGAATAGTTTCAACCTCCTGCATAATTTTAAAAGATTCATCTGAAAACCAAACCGTTTTAAACTTCTCCCATATATATTTAATGGCTAATTGACTGGGGTGTATCATATCGTCTTCATAAAATCGATAGTCCCGAAGTTCGTCCATCATGATTTCATACGAAGGGAAGTAAAAAGCACCAAAACCCATAGGATTAATAAGTTTATGGATAGCTGTGATTAAATGCGCTTTACTTTGTGTATTCTGTATAAAACCATCTTTTAAATGACGTACTGGAGAAACCGTAAAAATTAAGTGTATTTTGGAGTTTACACTTCTAATTAAATCTACTATTTTTTTTAATGACGTCGCAATATCTTTAACCGATAATAATTCTTTACTGAATTGTTTTTGAGGCACTTTATGGCAGTTGGCAACACTATTATTCGTTTTTATATCACGGTAAACCCAAGCAGTTCCCAAAGTGATAATTATATGTGTTGAATTTTGAATGGCTTCTGAAGTTAACTTTAGTTTAGAATTTAACTCATTTATTAAATCCTGTTTTGAAGCGCTACTTATTTTTGAATGCGCATCGAAACAATGCCATTGCTCATTATGAAAAAACACGTTCTCTTCTGAGTACTGCTTTTGATTTACGGCATTTTCAATGACATGCTCAATAGCTTTTGGATGAAATAAAATGCCGAAAGGGTTTTGGATGTTTTGGAATTTAAAATAATTTAGTGTATTGCCTATGTTTTCTGAAAAGCATGAACCAAGTAAAAAAATATTAGAGTTGTAGTCTATTAGGCTTTTAGACTGTTTTTCTAGATTTATTTTGGTTTGAAGATTCATTTAAAAGATAAAAATTTTATTTTTTCACAGAGATACATAAAAAAATTAGACCAAAAATTAAGCCTATGTGAATCTCTGTGAAACCTAAGCATAACAACACGGTGTTATAAATTTATTCTAAATATTTTTTTGCTTGACTTAAAGCCTCATCAATACCATCAGGGTTTTTTCCGCCAGCTGTGGCAAAAAATGGTTGTCCGCCACCACCACCTTGAATATATTTACCAAGTTCTTTAACAACTTGCCCTGCATTTAAACCTTTACTAGCCACTAATTCCTTTGAAATGTAGCAAGACAATAGCGCTTTACCATTTTGCTCTGTAGCGAATAATAAAAACAAATTATCAAACTGACTTCCCAACTCGAAAGCAAGATCTTTTAAGCCACTAGCATTTAAATCCAGTTTTTTAGCTAAAAATTGAACACCATGAATATCTTGCAACTCATTTTTTAGCTCACTTTTTATATTTTTCGCTTTATCTTTTAATAGTGTTTCAATTTGCTTTTTAAGATTTGCATTTTCAGTTTGTAAATTTTGAAGTGCTTTCACTGGCTTTTGAGCGTTATTTAACAATATTTTCATCTCAGAATAAAATTTATTATTTTCAAGATAAAAATCTTTTACAGCAGTGTTTGTAATGGCTTCAATTCTCCTAATACCTGAAGCAACTGCGCCTTCAGAAATAACTTTAAAATGCCAAATATCTGATGTGTTATTAACATGTGTTCCGCCACAAAGTTCTATAGATTTCCCAAAACGAATCGTACGAACTGTATCGCCATATTTTTCACCAAACAAACTTATTGCGCCTTCGGTAATAGCCTCTTCTTTTGGTATACTTCGCTTTTCTTCCAAAGGTAACTTACCCTCGATTCTTCGGTTTACAAAGTTTTCAATATCTGTTAATTCTTCATCTGTTAATTTTGAAAAATGAGAAAAATCAAAACGTAAATGTTTTGAATGTACCGCACTACCTTTTTGTTCAATATGTTTTCCTAAAACCTCCCTTAAAGCTTGATGTAATAGATGTGTTGCTGTATGATTACATTCTGTTCTATAGCGCTGCCCCTCATCAACAAAAGCTTTAAAATATTCATTTATATGATTTGGCAAATTTTTTGTGTAATGAATTATTACATTGTTTTCCTTTTTAGTATCCAAAATATAAATGACATCTCCATGAATATCTTCCAAGTAACCTTTATCCCCAACTTGCCCTCCACCTTCAGGATAAAATGGTGTTAAATTGAATACTAATTGATACATTTCACCATCTTTTTTAGAGGTTACTTTTCTATATCTGGTTACTTTTACTTTTGCTTCTAAAGCATCATAACCTACGAATTTTTCTTTAGCATCTTCATCGAGAAGTGTCCAATCATCCGTAGACATTTCACTCGCTGCTCTAGAACGATTTTTTTGCTTTTGTAATTCCTGATTAAAGCCTTCCTCATCAAGTTGCAATCCTTTTTCAGAAAGAATTAAAGCTGTTAAATCTATTGGAAAACCATAAGTATCATACAATTCAAAAGCTTTTTCTCCTGAAACCGTGTTGGATTTCGTTTCATATACAATTCTATTTAACAATACTAAACCTTGATCTAAGGTTCTCAAAAAAGAGTGCTCTTCTTCTTTTATTACATTTTCAATAAGTTTTTGTTGAGCTTTCATCTCAGGAAACGCTTCTCCCATTTGGTTACTCAATACATCAACCAATCTATAAATAAAAGGTTCTTTTTTATCTAAAAACGTAAAACCATAACGCACAGCTCGACGTAGAATCCTTCTTATAACATAGCCTGCGCCCGTATTACTAGGTAACTGGCCATCTGCTATGGAGAATGCTACAGCACGAACATGATCTGAAATAACGCGAATAGCCACATCTGCTTTTTCATCTTTTCCGTAATCTTTATCGGTTATCGTTTCGATTTCACGAATAATTGGAGTGAATACATCGGTATCATAATTAGATTGAACGCCTTGCAATACCATGCATAAACGCTCAAAACCCATACCCGTATCAATATGTTTATTTGGTAAAGTTATAAGTGAACCATCAGCTTTTCGGTTGTATTCCATAAACACCAAATTCCAGATTTCTACAACTTGTGGATGATCTCTATTTACTAAATCTTTCCCTTGGACTTTAGCTTTTTCTTCCGCAGAGCGAATATCTACATGTATTTCGCTACAAGGTCCGCAAGGCCCTTGGTCGCCCATTTCCCAGAAATTATCTTTTTTATTGCCTTTTAAAATACGATCTTCGGATATGTATTGCTTCCAAATATCGTAAGCTTCAGTATCCATTTTCAAATTATCGCTGTCGTTGCTACCTTCAAAAACAGTAACATACAAAATATCCTTATTTATACCGTAAACTTCAACTAGTAACTCCCAAGCCCAAGCAATCGCTTCCTTTTTAAAATAATCACCAAAACTCCAATTGCCCAGCATTTCAAACAAAGTATGGTGGTAGGTATCATAACCAACTTCGTCCAAATCATTATGCTTTCCTGAAACACGTAAGCATTTTTGAGAATCTGAAATACGGTTGTTTTTTGGAGTTCCATTACCTAAAAAATACTCCTTAAAAGGAACCATACCTGCATTTACAAACATTAAAGTAGGATCATCCTTTAAAACTATAGGTGCAGATGGGACTATGCTATGCTTTTTTTCTTCAAAAAAACTTAAAAACTTTGAGCGTATTTCTTTTGACTTCATGTATCGTTATTGTGGATCTTGTTTCCAATAAATTCTATTTAATAAGAAACATTTTTTATATTTACTCTCCAAAAATATTTAAAATTAAGGAGATGACGAACCTAGAATCAAATTATCAACGTGATAACATATAATAATAATTTTGTAGGTTTGTTCGTTAACGGTATTGGGCACTTTTTTTAAGTGATCCAAATTTAGTTGCAAAAATAGTATAATTTAAGAAATGAGTAAGGTAAAATATTACTACGACAAAGAATCACTCTCTTACCGAAAAATAGAACGCAAAAAGCGAACTACGCTCAAGTACGCCACTATTTTTATTTCAGCTGCAGCTTTTTTTGCATTCATATTTGTTTTTATTGCTAGTCAATACATTGAATCGCCCAAAGAGCGTGCTTTAAAGAGAGAACTTCAAAACACGCAATTTCAGTTTGAGTTACTCAATAAAAAAATGGAACATGCCGAAGCTGTTTTAGCTAACGTAGCAGATAGAGATAATAATATTTATCGTGTTTATTTTGAAGCTAATCCTATACCTGATGAGCAACGCAGAGCTGGTTTTGGAGGTATTAATAGGTATAAAGATCTAGAAGGATTTGATAATTCTAAATTAATTATTGAAAGTAATAAACGTCTAGATATTTTACAAAAGCAAATTGTAGTACAATCAAAATCTTTAGATGAAATTGCTATGCTTGCTGAAGAAAAGGAAAAACTACTTGCTGCTATTCCTGCCATACAACCAGTAAGCAATGAGGATTTAACACGTATGGCATCTGGATATGGAATGCGATCGGACCCTTTTACCAAAGCTAGAAAAATGCATTGGGGCATGGATTTTACAGCACCAAGAGGTTCTCCTATTTATGCCAGTGGTGATGGTGTTGTGGTTCGTGCAGACAGTAACTCTTCAGGGTATGGAAACCACATTCGAATAGACCATGGCTATGGCTACACCAGCTTATATGCGCACATGTACAAATATAATGTTCGAAAAAACCAAAAGGTAAAACGAGGGGATTTAATAGGCTTTGTTGGAAGCACAGGACGCTCTGAAGCACCTCACTTACATTATGAAATATTTAAAGACGGCGAACGAATTAACCCCATAAACTTTTACTACGGAAGTTTAACTGCAGAAGAATTTAACAAATTATTAGAGCATGCCTCTTTAGAAAATCAATCCCTCGATTAATGTATATAGAATTACCCGAAAAAAGATATTATGGTATTGGCGAGGTTGCCAAAGCTTTTGATGTTAACACCTCTTTAATACGCTTCTGGGAAAAAGAGTTTGATGTACTTAAACCAAAAAAAAATGCAAAAGGTAACCGTAAATTTACGCCAGAAGACATAAAAAACCTCAAATTTATTTATCACCTTGTTAAGGAGCGCGGTTTTACACTTGAGGGAGCAAAAACACACTTAAAAGAAGAAAGAAAACAAGCACTTAATAATTTTCAAATTATTAGTAAGCTTGAAGACGTTAAAAACCAGCTTATTAAAATAAAAGAACATCTTTAATATTAATAATATGTTTATATAAAAAAAACACATCAATAATAACCATTAAAAACAGATTACCAAATTAAAACTATCATGAAAAAATTTTTACCATTAATTATTATTGCTATTATAATCTTCGGTCTATATTCTTGGGGGAAAGGTTTTAATAACACGGCCGTAAACTTAAAAGAATCTGCAACAAAAACATGGGCCAATGTTGAAAGTAGCTACCAACGCAGAAATGATTTAATAGGGAATCTAGTAAAAACAGTTCAAGGTGCTGCTGATTTTGAAAAAGGCACGCTAACAGCTGTGATTGAGGCTAGAGCCAAAGCAACATCTATAACCATAGACCCCACAAATATCTCTCCAGAGCAATTAGCAAAATTCAATCAAGTACAAGGTGGATTATCTGGTGCTTTAAAAAGTTTATTAGTAACCGTAGAGCGTTATCCAGAATTAAAAGCAAACCAAAACTTCTTAGAATTACAAAGCCAATTAGAAGGCACCGAGAATAGAATTAATGTAGCTAGAGATCGTTTTAACGAGGTTGTAGAACCCTATAATAATCACGTTAAAGAATTTCCGAATTCAATATTAGCAGGCATTCTTGGTTTTGACCCTATGAGTTATTTTAAATCTGAAGCAGGAAGTGAGAAAGCACCGGACGTAAACTTTGATTTGAAGTAACTAAATTATGTCAAATAAAGTTGAAGAATTTTTAACTGCTGCAGAAGAACAAGAGATTGTTGAGGCTATTCGTCTTGCAGAATTAAATACTTCTGGAGAAATACGTGTCCATATAGAGACCACATGTAAAGGCGAAGTAACAAATCGTGCTTTAAATCTTTTTCACACCTTAAAAATGGATAATACCAAACTCCAAAATGCGGTATTAATTTATTTAGCTATTGAAGATAAAACTTTTGTTATATATGGTGACAAAGGTATAAACGACGTAGTTGAAAAAAATTTTTGGGACAGTACTAAAAACGTTATGCAATCGCATTTTAAAGAAGGGAATTTTAAGCAAGGTCTGATTCAGGGGATTTTAAAATCCGGTGAACAACTTAAAACCTATTTTCCTTATTCTGATACGGATTTGAACGAACTCACTAACACCATCTCTAAAGGATAGATAACAAGTATGCAATATTCAGTATGCAGAATTCAATTTCAGTATGGCTTAAAAAACAAAGTTATACTTAGTTTATTGTTTGCTATATCATCATTTAGTTTTTCTTATGCTCAATATGATATCCCTGAAAAACCAGAGTTCCAAACTAGTGTTTATGATTATGCAAATTTACTTTCTACTTCTCAAAAAAGTAATTTAGAGCGAAAGCTTATTACATATTCTGATACGACGTCAACACAGATTGTTGTTACCATTATCAATTCTACAAACGGTGAAAACATTAATTATTTAGGAGCTCAATGGGGGCAAAAATGGGGTATTGGACAAGAAAAAGAAGATAATGGCATTTTAATTTTATTAGCTAAAGACGATAGAAGAATAGCTATAAATACAGGTTATGGCGTGGAACATCTGTTAACTGATGCCATGTCTAAGCGCATTATAGAACGAGACATTATCCCTTATTTTAAACAAAATAATTACCCTGCCGGTTTAAATAGAGGTGCTGAGGCTATATTTGAAGTTCTTAATGGCGAATATAAAGGAACAAGGCAATCAAACCAAAGTGAGTTACCCATTGGGTTGGTTTTTATTTTAATATTTATTTTCATAATTATCCTCATATCTATTTCTAAAAACCGACGCGGTGGTAACGGTGGAAACCACGGACATCGATCTACTGGCAGCGATTTATTAGAAGCTATTATTCTGAGCAATATGGGGCGTGGTAATTATCGAAGAAATTCATCAAGCGGTTGGGGCGGAAGTTCTGGTGGTGGTGGTTTCGGTGGTGGTGGCTTCGGCGGTGGTGGCTTTGGCGGTGGTGGCTTTGGCGGCGGCGGTGCTTCTGGTGGATGGTAAAATATAGTTCTAAGTTACCGTTATCAGTCTCAACATAATAATTTTTTAAAAATATTTCTTAATGGGAGATAAAAACTCTTATTTCTGAAGATTACCCCTAAAGCTATTTTAAACATTTAAAAAAGAAGCGTATGTAAATAGCTGGCTATTTACCTATTAAATCTTCCTGTTAGATTACCTTCTACTATTCGAGTAACCTCATCAATAGTAGCATAATTAACATCGCCTACATACGTGTGTTTTAAGGCACATGCTGCACTTGCAAATTCCATAGACTTAGTGTCATCAAAATGTTGTAGGCCATAAATTAAACCAGCAGCAAAGGCATCGCCAGTCCCTATACGATCTACAATATGTGTAATATCAAAATCCTGAGTTTCATAAAATTTAGTACCGTTCCACATTCTTGCACGAATTTTATGCCATGATGAATTGATTGATGTTCGTATTTTATCAAATACTTTTTCAATAGTTGGGAAGGTTTTCATGAGTAATTTACTGCCTGCAATAAAATCATCGTTGGAATAGCCAAAACTTGTATCAAGAACTTCATTCATTTCATTAATCCCACCAATGAATATTGTGGAACAATGTAACAACTCTGTTAAAGATGTTTTTGGATCTGCGCCATATTGCCATAAGCCACTTCTGTAAGTAGGGTCTGCAGAAACTTGCATGCCTTTTTTCCGTGCTAAATTTAAACCTTCTTTCAAAGTATCAAAACTACCTTGCGTTAAAGCCGGCGTAATACCCGTCCAATGAAACCAACTACCATTTTTTAAAGCCGACTCCCAGTTAACCATACTCGGTTTTATCTCAGAAAAAGCAGAATGTGATCTATTATACGAAATTTGACTTGGGCGCATCACTGCACCAACTTCTAAAAAATAAACACCTAATGGCCTATGGGAACGTACTATAGCAGTAGTGTCCAAATCAAATTTATTTAAATACGCTAGTGCCGTATTACCAATAAAATCATCAGAAATACAAGTTATATGTTTTACACTTTCACCAAAATGGGCAATTGATAAACCAACATTAATTTCTGTTCCGCCAAAATAAAATTCTACGGTATTGGATTGTATAAACTTTCTGTTTCCACGAGGTGATATACGCATAAGCACTTCACCAAAGGTTATAATCTTGTTCATAAACAGGTTATTTTAATCTTTTAAAAATAACCAATAAATATGATAACCCTAACTTTAAATTTATAAAAAGAATTTCTAATTTACTTCTTCCGCATATAAACACTAATAGGCACACCATGAAACCCAAAATGCTCTCTTAATTTGTTTTCTAAAAAACGTTTGTAAGCGTCTTTTACATATTGCGGTAAGTTACAGAAAAACGCAAATTGTGGTTGTGGTGTTGGCAATTGCATGACATATTTAATCTTAACAAATTTTGCTTTATACGCTGGTGGCGGATAATTTTCTATTATCGGCAACATCACATCGTTTAACTGACTGGTTTTTATCTTCTTTGAACGGTTTTTATAAACCTCGACTGCAGTTTCAATCGCTTTAAAAATACGCTGTTTTGTTAATGCGGAAATAAAAACAATAGGCACATCTGTAAAAGGTTCCATTTGTTGTCTTATCGCCTTTTCAAATTCCTTAACCGATTTATGGTCTTTTTCTACCAAATCCCATTTGTTTACTAAAACAACAATACCTTTTCTGTTTCGCTCTGCTAACCAGAAAATATTTTGTACTTGTCCGTCAAAACCTCTGTTGGCATCTAAAACCACCAAACAAACATCAGCATGCTCGATAGCACGCACACTACGCATTACAGAATAGAACTCTAAATCTTCTTTTACTTTAGATTTTCGGCGAATTCCTGCAGTATCAACTAAATTAAATTCAAAGCCAAAACGGTTATATTTTGTATCTATGGAATCTCGAGTTGTTCCTGCTATATCTGTTACTATATATCTATCCTCGCCTATTAATGCGTTTATAAATGATGATTTACCAGCATTAGGACGACCAACTACTGCAAAACGTGGTAAGGCTTCCTCAACAACCTCTTCCCTCTCTGGCAATGCTTCTACTAAAGCATCTAATAGTTCTCCTGTACCACTTCCGTTAATACTTGCAACGGTGTAATAATCTCCTAAACCTAATGCATAAAATTCTACAGCATCTTCTGCACGCTTTCCATTATCTACTTTATTTACTACTAAAAAAATAGGCTTTTTAACTTTACGAAGCAGTTTAGCAACGTCCTCATCCATTCCTGTTACACCAGATTCTACATCGACCATAAAAATAATAGCATCAGCTTCGTCAATAGCTAATTCTACTTGTTTGTCAATTTCAGCTTCAAAAACATCATCACTTCCTTTAACGTAACCACCAGTGTCAATTAAAGAAAACTCTTTTCCGTTCCAATCACATTTTCCATAATGACGGTCTCTTGTTACACCACTTACGGCATCGACAATGGCTTCTCTACGTTGAATTAAACGATTAAAAAACGTTGATTTACCAACATTTGGTCTTCCTACTATAGCTACTATATTACTCATAATCAATCATATTACGTTTTGCACCTTATCCGATGCCTTTATTATTTCTATCCGAAATATTTTGCAAAAGTAGGAAATATAGATGAAGCAAAATTATTTTTTAATAAAGATTAAACTTATTTCGGTTTTGAATAAAAAATAGTAATTTACTATGCTAAACTGAACATGAATGCCACTAAGTAACGACATTGTTTTACGCCCAAGGTTTAAAATGGAAATCCCTAAATATAACGAGGCGATTTTAAGCGATTTTGAAAATTCTAAAACCACTCAGACTGAGTTTATTGTTACAAGAATTGATGATCATGTATTTATTAAATTCCCAAAAGAGAAACAACATTTTTGGTCGCCACAATTACATCTTGAAATAAATAAAGTGGATGAAAACTCTAGTACGCTTCACGGTTTATTTGGCCCGAACTCAACGGTTTGGAAGCTTTTTATATTTCTTCATTTTCTAATTGCAGCAGTATTTATTGCATTTGCAATTTGGACCTATACTAATTGGTCTTTAAAACAAAGCTATGCAGTTCAAGCTAGTATAACGCTTTTGATGATTTTGTTATGGGTGACTTTATACTTTGCTGGTAGTATTGGGAAAGCTTCAGGCACTAAGGATATGAGATTGCTTCATAACTTTATGAATGATGTACTCGAAATAAATCAAGAAAAAGCGCCTTAATAGGCAATTAAAGCGCTTTACAACTAACTCAAAATCAATATAAAAATTATTGAATATTCTCGTAGAAACTAACTGTACCACTATCCTCGTTAGAAACTACTAATACATCTTTTCCGTTGGGACTATCTGCTGCAGGAATTACCAATAAACCTTCTGGAGCTTCATCACCAGAATGGGATAGAATCGTTATAAATTTTGGTGATATTGGGTTTGTAATATCATAAACCATAACTTGATCGTTTCTTTCTAAACCAACAAATAAAATATAACGTTCATTACCTATATTTAAAATTTCTACAGCTTCGGGTTCTGCCCCTTTATCATCACTTCTTTTATCTCCATCATTAAACCTAGCAGCTGTTGCACTTAAAGTTTCGCTTGCAATACTATTTCCGCTATCATAAAGCAAACTTCCTGTACTAGACCAAACACTAAATGAGCGCGCACCGTAACTATAAATTTGGTCTACATCGCCATCATTATCAGTATCTCCTAATGTTGAAGTTGTTTTTAATCGTCCTAAGTTGATTTTGTTTTGAAAATCATTATCAAGATCATAGATCGTTTCATCAAGATTCAAATCATCAACACGTTCTTCTTCACTAAAGCCATCATAATCTCTAGAATCGCCTTCATTTGCAGAAAAAATATATTCAACGCCTCCAATATTTGCAGAGGTAATCGCATCAGGTTGATACATGCCTAGAACTGGCCAATTTTTAAGTGCGGTAACACCGTCTTTATCACTCGCATCTATTTCGTTACCTGAAAGATTATAATCTTTATAACCTAGCGGATAAATAGCCTCGATGGTTTTTGCTGTTAAATTTACCTTAGCAACACCATTGTTTTCTTGTAATGATACCCAAGCCGTATTTGAATCTTCCGAAACTGTTATATATTCCGGCTCTACATCTTGTGCTAAAGTAGCTTCTGGACCAAACACCCTGAAGCCTTGAGTTTCTAGAGTAGCTTCTTGACTGTTAAAAGAAGTAAAATCTAAAGTGGTAACAGAATCATCAGATAAATCAATAATACTGATTGTTCCCATTGGGTCAATAGTATAATCAGCATTCGGCTCGCCTTCATTTGCAGAAATAATTAATTTTCCGTCTTTAGAAAAAGTAACCATATCTGGTAAAGCACCTACGTTATAATGTTTTAGTAATGTATTATCAGACGTATTATAGAGTAAAATTTTCCCTGGATTCTGCTTTGGGTTAGCTTCTACTGCAACTGCTAATTTCCCATCGTAAATAGCGACACTATTTGGTGCACCAAATGCTGATAAATCAATTGCTGTTTCGGTAATAGGCGCATCTAAATTTGAAATATTATTTACAGAAATTTGATTGGATTCCACATTAACTGTGAAGAGTTTTTTCGAAATAGCATCATAAGCCGAAATCTCTGAAGCGCCTTCTCCTCCTATATTAATAGTGGTTTTATACTGAAAATTTACTTCGGTATTAACAGGAAGTTTAATTGTGTCATCATTATCATTCTGACAACTGAAAATTACTGCGACACATACAGTACTGGTAAGTAGTTTTTTAAATTTCATATTCGTTAATTTGTTTTCACAAATATGAAACTTGAAGTTTATGTGAATGTTACCTAATTAAAAAACTATTATTAGTATTTACTATTGATTGTAACCAAAACGTTTCAGCTGGTTTTGATTACTACGCCAATTTTTATTTACTTTAACGTATAATTCGATATGAATTTGTTTTCCGAAAAATCTCTCTAAATCCTTTCTTGCTTCAACGCCTACACGTTTTAATGCGCTTCCTTTATGTCCTATAATAATACCTTTTTGGGTTTCGCGTTCTACCATGATTACTGAACGAATTCTTATAATTTGCTCTTCTTCAAAAAACTCTTCTGTGTCAACTTCTACAGCATAAGGAATTTCTTTTTTGTAATGCATGAGTATTTTTTCACGAATGGTTTCGTTAATGAAAAAACGCTCTGGCTTATCGGTTAACTGATCTTTTGGATAAAACGCAGGTGATTCAGGAAGTAATTCTATAATACGACTAAAAATTTCTTTCACATTGAATCCTTCAAGTGCAGAAACTGGAAAAATTTCAGCATTAGGAACTTTTTGAGACCACGTTTGAACCTGTTCTTCCAATTGTACTTGGTCAGATTTATCAATTTTATTCAACAGTAATAAAACAGGGATTTTTGAATTCGTTATTTTTTTGAAAAACGCCTCATCTTTCAAGTCTTTTTCCCCAATTTCAACCATGTAAATAAGTATATCGGCATCTTCAAAGGCAGATTTTACAAAACCCATCATGGACTCTTGAAGCTGATATGCTGGCTTTATAATACCCGGAGTATCACTTAATACCACTTGAAAATCATCACCATTAACGATTCCTAAAATTCTGTGCCTTGTAGTTTGTGCTTTTGAAGTTATTATAGATAATTTCTCACCAATAAAGGCATTCATTAATGTGGATTTCCCAACATTAGGGTTTCCTATAATATTAACAAAACCTGCTTTATGATCCATCTTATATTTCGTTTTATATAATGCAAAGTTACAATTTGAATATCTATTACATCATAAAATATTAGAAACAAAAAAACAGGAAGCATAACTTCCTGTTTTAATATTTTATAAATGGATATTATTTACTTTACCTCTAATAATTCTACATCAAAAATCAATGTTGAATTCGGCTTAATTGCACCTCCTGGCCTTGGATTAGCTCCGTAAGCAATATCACTTGGTATAAAAAACTTATACTTAGCGCCTTCTTTCATTAATTGTAAACCTTCTGTCCAGCCTTTTATAACTTGAGTTACTCCGAATTCAGTTGGCTCACCTCTATCAACAGAACTATCGAATACAGTACCATCAATTAAAGTACCATGGTAGTGTACTTTTACTTTAGATGCTGTTGTAGGTTGTTTTCCTGTTCCCTCTTTAAGAACGATATATTGCAAACCACTTTCTGTCGTTTGAACACCATCTTTAGACTTATTTTCAGCTAAGAATTTTTCACCTTCGATTTTATTCTCTGCTGCTACTTCTTGAGCTTTGGCTGCATCGGCCTTTTGTTTGTTTTGAAAGTATGTTCTAACAACTTGCTGTGCTTTAGTTTCATCAAGCAATAAATTTGTAGAATCTAAAACATTTTTAAATCCTTGAATAAACAAGTCGTTATCAAAATCTTCGAAACTAGCTTTTACATTTTTGGCAACATCCATTCCAATAGCATAACTAACAGAATCAAGTTCCGTGCTTATTGATTTTTGTGTAGCTCCATTTTTATTACATGATACAACTAGTAAAACAAAGGTTACTAAACTCAAACATTTCATTATTTTCATTTTTATAATTTTTTTATTGTAACGCCAAATGTAATAAATTTATAGAGAGTATAAAAGAAAAATGATTTATACCAATTCCGATATAAAAGATTATTTAAACATAGTAACGAAAAGGAAAATAGCTAATAAAAAAAAGAGCCACAGACAGGTGACTCTTTAGATAAATATTATATTTTAAAATTATTTTCTAACGGATTTAACAATAGCTAAAGCAGCCTTAACGTTTTCTTCCAATTTTGCATAATCTTTACTTGCAATAATATCTTTAGAGATTAGTTGCGAGCCCATACCTACACAAGTTACTCCTGCATCAAACCATCCTTTAAGGTTTTCTTCGGTTGGCGAAACACCTCCTGTAGGCATAATACTTGTCCATGGTTGAGGGCCTTTAATGCCTTTTACAAATTTTGGCCCGTAAATATCTCCAGGGAATAATTTTACTATTTCGCAACCTAACGCTTCTGCTTTTCCTATTTCTGATAATGTACCACATCCAGGAGACCATAATACTTTCCTACGGTTACAGGCTATAGCAATATCTTCTCTCAAAACTGGAGTAACAATAAAGTTAGCTCCTAATGCCATGTATAATGAAGCTGCTGCACCATCGGTTACAGAGCCAACACCCATTATCATACCTGGTAATTCCTTAATAGCATACTTTGTTAATTCACCAAAAACTTCGTGAGCGAAATCACCACGTGCTGTGAACTCCATTAACCTTGCTCCACCATCATAACAAGCTTTTAATACTTTTTTACTTAATTCTATATCATTGTGAAAAAATAAAGGAATCATGCCTGTATCTTTCATTGCTTGCGCTACTTCTAATCTTGAAAATTGTGCCATTTTATAAATGTTATTTGTTAAGTCGTAAAGTTGTTAAGCTGATTATCGCCTAAACGATATAACAGCTTGACAAATAAACTTATATATTATCTTGCAACACGACCAGATGCGTCACCTCCCATTAATTTTTCAACCTCAGCTACAGTCACTAAGTTAGCATCACCTTTGATAGTATGCTTTAAACAAGATGCAGCTACAGCAAAGTCTAATGCGTTTTGGTCATCCTCTGGGTATGTTAATAACCCGTAGATTAATCCTCCCATAAAAGAATCTCCACCACCTACTCTATCTACGATGTCTGTAATTTGATATTGACGCGTTTGTAACATGTCTTTACCATCATATAAAACACCTGCCCATGTATTGTGTGAAGCAGAAATAGAGCCTCTTAATGTTGTAATTACTTTTTTAGCTCTTGGAAATTTCTCTAACATTTGTTTACATACAGATAAAAAAGCTTCCGCTTTAACATCATGTCCTGCTGTTTGTACTGCTGCTCCATCTGGTTTAATACCAAAGTGCATTTCTGCATCTTCTTCATTACCAAGAACAACATCACAGTAAGACGTTAATTCTGTCATTATTTTTTCTCTATGTGCATCATCACAAAATTTCCATAATTTAGCTCTATAATTTAAATCTGTAGAAATTGTTATGCCTTTTGCGCTTGCAGCTTTCAAAGCTTCTAAGGTAACATCAGCAGCACCTTGAGAAATAGCAGGAATAATCCCTGTCCAGTGAAACCATTCACAGCCTTCAAATACGGCATCCCAATCAATCATTCCTGATTCAATTTCCGCAATTGCAGAATGTGCCCTATCATAAACCACTTTAGAACCTCTAGATACGGCTCCCGTTTCTAAAAAATAAATCCCTAAACGATCACCACCATAAACGATTTTATCAACACCAACGCCTCTTTTACGCATTTCCATCATAGCACATTCGCCGATGTCATTTTTGGGTAAACGTGTTACAAAATCAACATCAACCCCATAGTTAGCTAATGAAACAGCTACATTTGATTCTCCACCACCATAAATCGCATCAAAATTGTTTGCTTGTGAAAATCTTAAAAATCCTTGAGGAGCTAATCTTAGCATGATTTCTCCAAATGTTACTACTTTACCCATTTTATTAGTTTTAAATTTAGTTTTTTGTTAATAGTTTGAGAAATTTATAAAAAATAAATCGTAATCTTAGAATATTTGTTAAATATTAATAAAATAAAAAAAACGTAGCTTTGCTTAAACGTTTAAGCAAAGATATAAAAAGATTGAAACTCAAAAAGAAAACGACCATAAAAGATATTGCAAATGTGTTAAACATTTCCTCTGCTGCCGTTTCAAAAGCACTTCACGACGATTCTCGTATTAGTAAAAAAACAAAAAAAGCAGTTAAACAGATTGCCAAGAACTTAAATTACCAACCTAATTATTTAGCAAGTGCCTTAAGGAGGGGTAAAAGCAACCTTGTTGGAGTTATTGTTCCTAGAACAAATAGCAACTTTTTCTCTTCAGTCATTCAAAATATTGAAGAGGTTTTAAATAAAGAAGGGTATAATATTATTATAACTCAATCTAGCGAGTCGTATAAAAAAGAATGTGATAATATAGAAACTTTATTATTTACCCAAGTAGATGGCATTATTGCTTCAATGGCTAATGAAACTATCGACTTAGAATTTTATGAAAAAGTAAAAGCTAAAGGTATTCCTTTGATTTTATTTGATCGTGGGGAAAATGATTTGAATGTAGACTACATTGGAATTAATGATTATGAAAGTAGCCATATTATTGTGGAACATTTAGTTAATCAAGGGCGAAAGCGAATTGCACACATTGGCGGCTATAAGCATACGCGTATTTTTAACAATAGAATTAGTGGTTATATTGATGCTTTAAAAAAACACAACCTGCCATTGGATAATGAACTACTTATAGAGAGTAATTTGACCATTGAGGATGGAAAAGAAAAAATGCATCAATTATTAACTTTAAAAAAAAGGCCTGATGCTGTATACGTTGCTAGTGACTATGCTGCATTAGGAGCTCTACAAGCCCTTAAAAAAGAACGTATAAAAGTTCCTGATGATATCGCATTAATTGGGTTTGGAGACGAACCCTTTACCGCTATGGTTACACCTTCAATTTCAACGATTAATCAACATAGTACCGAAATTGGAAAGCAAGCTGCCTTAACCTTTCTATCTTACACAAATAAAAAATCTGTAAAGCAAACTTTAAAGAAAATTATTTTGGATGCTGAATTGGTAATTAGAGCATCTTCAAAGGTTTATAAATAGAATAACAAATGTTATATTTTTTTAGTAGAATACACTTAAAAAATAAATCCTAAAGTAAATACTTTAGGATTTATCTGTGGGCGCAGAGGGATTCGAACCCCCGACCCCTTGGGTGTAAACCAAGTGCTCTGAACCAACTGAGCTATGCGCCCTAATTATTAGGTGTGCAAATATAACCTAGTTTTTAATTCTGCAAAAACTTTTTCAATAAAAATTTAAATTATTTCTGCAACAACAAAAGTGCTCCCTCCAATAAAAATAAAATCATTGTTTGAAGCATTTTTAAAAGCTGATTTATATGCTTCATTTACAGAATTATAAGACGTTCCCATAATATTATAATCAAATAGTTTTTGTTTTAATTCATTAGCATCTAACCCCCTTGGTATATCCGGTTTGCAGAAATAATATGTTGCTTTCTTGGGCAATAAATCGACTATGGACACTAAGTTTTTATCATTTACCACTCCAAATACAATATGTAATGATTCAAAAGTTTCATTTAAAAGTTGTTGCATCACATAAGTTAAACCCTCTCTATTGTGGCCTGTATCACAAACAACTTTAGGGCTTTCATTTAAAATCTGCCAACGCCCTAATAAACCAGTATTGTTTACCACTTGTAACAAACCTTGTTTTAAATTCTGTTTAGATATTTTGTACCCTTTTTTATGAAGTTCCTTTACAGTTTGTACTACTGTTTTTATATTTTTAGATTGATAATTTCCAATTAAATCAGAATCATATACTTCAGAAACTGCCATGTCCGCAAATACTATTTCAGAGTTATGTGTTTTGGCTAAATTCTCAAATATAGGAGATGTTTCTTTTTGTGTCTCTCCAATTACAACAGGAATATTAAATTTAATAATCCCTCCTTTTTCAGCAGCAATAGCTTGAAGGGTATTACCTAAAAACTGAGTATGATCTAAGCCTATATTGGTTATTACTGAAATTTCAGGAGTGATGATGTTTGTAGAATCTAACCGTCCACCTAATCCCACTTCTACAACTGCGATATCAATATTCTGTTTTGCAAAATAATCGAATGCCATAACAACGGTCATTTCAAAAAAAGACATTTTATGCGACTCAAAAAAAGCCTTATTGTTTTTTATAAACCCTGTAACGAATTGCTTACTTACTTCCTGGCCATTAATTTTAATGCGTTCTCTAAAATCTTTTAAATGGGGCGAGGTGTAAAGTCCCACCTTGTAACCAGCCTCTTGTAGGACGGACGCTAGCATATGACTGGTCGAGCCTTTCCCATTAGTACCAGCAACGTGAATAGATTTAAACTTCTTTTCAGGATTATTTAAATACGCAGACAGTTTCAAGGTATTTGACAAGTCTTTTTTTAAGGCTGTGATGCCTTGTCGCTGATACATTGGTAGCTGAGAAAACATCCAATTGAGTGTATCTTGATAGGTCATTTACTATTGGCTTAATTTAAAGTTAACACTAACAAAGCCTACTTGACGGGATGGCGCATTTGAGTCTGAGGGCCACTTATGAGACATGGCTATTTTTTTTGCTGGCTCTAACAAACATTGGGCCGTATTCGTTGTTCCCCGTTGCCCTGGATCTGCAGAAATTACATTTCCATTTTGGTTTACAATAATCTTTACAATGACCATTCCAGATTCATTACAATCCTGTTTTAGCCTTTTAAATGAGGCCTTACCTCTGCCATTTAACCCATAACCAACACCTCCAGTACCTGAGCCTTGCCCTCCAAAATAGCTTGGTGCGTAAGGATTTCCATCCAATTGCCCTTTATCGCCAGATTTGTTATCATTGCCTTCACTACCAGCTTCAGAACCATCAGATTTACTAACACCTCCAATTAGGGCATCTAGTTTTTTCTTTTTTTCTTCTTGGTCTCGTTTTTCTTTTGCAATTCTATCGGCTTCCGCCTTTGCTTTGGCATCTTTAATAGCTTTAGCCTTTACTTCGGCTTTTGCTTTGGCATCTGCTATAGATTTTAATTTAGCTTCAGCTTCTTTTTGTTTTTTAATGGCAATAGCATCAGTATTTTCTTGAGTTAGAACCTCATCCTTTACCTCAGATGGTTTTGCAGGAGCAGCAGGTTGTGGTTCCGCCTTTGAAACATCTGGTTGAGGCGGCTCAGGGATGTCGAGTGGTTCGGACTTTACAGGTTTTAAAGGTTGCACATTACCTTTCCCAAAATCTGAATTACCGAAGTTGACAGCCACACCGTATTCTTCTGGTGGATCCATATAATTTGTACCGACCACAAACAATAAAAGCAACAAAATAACAGCTATTAGAGCCGTTAATTTTGCTGAATTCTTTTCATGTTTTGTTTGAAGATACTTCATGATTTATGGCTTTACAGCTAATACGACTTTAAATTTATTTCGGTTAGCGATATCCATTACTTTAACAACATTTTTGACAGGAACAGATTCTTCTGCCCTTAGTACTATTGTTGGCTGCTCTTGAGATGATAATGCTGCTAATAGCTCATTTTCCAAAACACTTTCACCAACTCGTTTTTGATCTATGTAATAGGTCAAATCTTTTTTAATACTTACTGCAACAGATTTTTTATTCTCCGTTTTACCACTTGCTTTTGGTAATAAAATATCAATGGCATTTGTGGTAACTAACGTAGATGCAATCATAAAAAAGATGAGTAGCAGAAAAACAATATCTGTCATGGAAGACATATTGAATTCTGGTGTAACTTTATTTCTTCCTCTAAAATTCATACTATGTAGGTTCGTTTAGGTGATCTAAAAACTCCAATGAGTTGGCCTCCATTTGATATACGACCTTATCTGTTTTAACAACTAAATGATTGTATGCCATATATGCTACAATACCTACTATTAAACCTGCAACGGTCGTGGTCATAGCCGTGTACAAACCACTTGCCAAAACATCCATTTGTATGGTACCTCCCGCATTAGCCAATTCAAATATAGCTAATATCATTCCAACAACTGTACCTAAAAATCCAATCATGGGTGCTGCACCAGATATAGTTGCCAGAACACTTACGTTTTTTTCCAATCCATAAATCTCCAAGCGGCCCGCATTTTCAAGTGCGGTATTAATATCTGCCAGCGGCTTACCAATTCTTGTAATACCTTTACCAATTAATCTTGATACCGGAGTGTTTTGTTGAGCGCAAACCATTTGAGCGGAATCGATTTTACCATGACTAACATGATCTTTTATTTGATTCATAAAATTAGCATCCACTTGAGAAGCTGCTTTTATAGCGAAAATACGCTCAAAATAGATGTAAATAGCAGCTACCAATAGCAAAAACAAAATAGCGATAATGAGTTGCCCTGCTAGACCACCACTACTTATTAACTCTATTATTGACAATGTTTTTTCTACAGGTTCGCCATTAGTTAGCACGTCTGTACCTTCTTGTGTGTTTTGTAATAATGTACTTAGCATGAAATATTAATTTATTGCAAATGTATAACGTTTTGTTTTTTATTAAAGTATAATGACTTTTTTAATATGATATTTTTTTAAACGCTTTGATGGCTGCTAGGCTTGATTAAGAAGTTGTAAAAAAACGTTAATATTCATAATTACTTTTATTTAGAATAGAAAACTAAGAATAAAAAACCATGGCACCTCATGTTAATGAGGTACGAGGACTTGTAAGGTAAAAACCCGATTCTTGTGGTAACGACCAAACATTTTTTACATAAATTTTAAAACAAGGTTCTTGTAAACATAAATGCTACGGCACCTACTAAGAATCCTACAGCTGCCAACCATGCAATTTTCTTTAAATACCAGAAAAAATCGATTTTTTCCATACCCATGGCAACCACACCTGCGGCAGAACCTATGATTAACATACTCCCTCCTGTACCTGCGGAATAGGCGATAAAATGCCACAACTCATTATCCATAGGCTCATGAAACATCCCCAAACTTGCCGCAACCAATGGTACATTATCAATTACCGCAGACCCCACGCCTAATAACAAGACCACTAAATCCGAAACACCTGTGTGTCCTACTTCGTGCAGCTCTGTTCCTAACATAGGCATAGTATCCTGAAGCGAATTTGCGAAATTGAACAGAATCCCTAACGATTCAAGTGCTGCAACCGCCATTAAAATACCCAAGAAGAATAATATACTTGGTAATTCTATTTTAGATAGAGACATGTGAACGGGACTGTGGTGAGCATTTAACTCACTCTCCTCATCATTAAACTCCGTCATACTAAATTTAGAACTGCTGTAAATTTCAGCAAAAATAGCTACAACTCCTAAAGACAGCATCATCCCGACATATGGAGGCAGGTGCGTTATCACTTTAAATATCGGTACGAATATTATTGCGCCTAGACCTAGGTAAAGCATTTTCCCGCTAAATTTTGATTTCTTTTTCTCTTCTGTTTCCTGAATATCCAAATCGCCTCGAAACGCTGGTAAAAACGACGCGATAAATGTTGGCACAGCCATACATAAAAATGATGGTAATAATAAATAACCGATTAAGTGACCTGTAGATACTTTTTTACCAATCCAGAGCATAGTGGTTGTAACATCGCCAATAGGAGACCAAGCCCCACCTGCGTTTGCAGCAATAATTATTAAACCTGCATACCATATACGAACATCCCTATCTTTCACTATTTTTTGAAGAATAGAAATTAAAACTATAGTTGCCGTAAGATTATCGATTATTGCTGATAAGATGAAAGCTAATATGGCGAAAATCCAAAGAATCTTGCTTTTTTTCTTAGTTTTTATAAAATCTTTAATGGTTGAAAATCCATCAAAATAATCAATGATTTCAACAATAGTCATAGCCCCTAAAAGGAATACTAAAATTTCTGAAGTTTTACCTAGGTGATGCAATAAGGTTTCTTCCATTAAATGCATTTTCTCTTCGGAAGCTAAACTTCCAAAACCCTCCATTAAGTTATGATTGGCAGAATCAAACCACTGTGGGAAGCTATCAATACCTAAGGCCACTAAGGCCCAACAAATAGCCATCATGACCAATGCTGGTATCAATTTATCTATTTTTATACTATGTTCCAAAGTTATAGCCAAATAGCCCATAACAAATACTAAGATAATTGCTGCTTCCATGTGTAATACTTATTAGTTAAATTAGTTGTTTTAGTGCCATTTCGAATGCGGTAGCACTTATTCCCGTTTTTGATTTATTGTTGTTGTGAACTTGCTTTAAAGCGTCTTTAATTCTATTGGACGTATCGCTAAAAATAGCCTCGTCCGTCATCTGCACTTTACGTTCCATAAAATACGCAAAAACTCTTGCCATACCACAATTTGAAATAAAATCTGGTATTAAACTTACTTTATAATCGGTATGTTCCATGATGGGACCAAAGAAAATTTCTTTATCTGCAAAAGGCACATTTGCGCCACAAGATATAACTTCCAAACCACTATCTATCATTTCGTCAATTTGATGAATAGTAACCAATCGTGATGCGGCACAGGGTGCGAAAATCTCAGTTTTTAATGCCCATATTTTTTTATTTATATTTTCAAACGGAATTAGATTATCTGCCACAAGTGTATTTCCTTTTTTAGCAAGAAACAACCCGGTTATTTCTTCGAACGTAAAACCGTTTTCATTGATTAAACCTCCAGCATTATCAATAATTCCAACTATTTTAGCGCCCATTTGCGAAAAATAGAAAGCTGCCGCCGCCCCTACATTCCCAAACCCTTGAACTACAGTGCGCTTTCCTTCTACAGAGCCACCATAAATATTATAATACTGTTTTACAGCTTCGGCAACTCCAAAACCAGTAATCATATCTGCAACGGTATATTTTTTTGCTACACTAGGCGAATAATCTGGGTTTTCTATCACTTTTATAACCCCTTGGCGTAATTGACCTATTCTATTAATTTTATCGGCTTCGGTAGGTTTAAAATGCCCATTGAAAACACCTTCTTGCGGATGCCAAACACCACTTGCTTCTGTTATTGGAATAACTTCATGGGTTTCATCGACATTTAAATCACCACCAGTACCATAATAACTTTTTAGTAATGGAGAAACAGCAGAAAACCAACGCTTTAAAACACCTTTTTTCCGAGTATCTTTTGGGTCGAAATTGATACCTGATTTAGCACCACCAATAGCAGGACCAGAAACCGTAAATTTGATTTCCATTGTTTTTGCTAGTGATAAAACTTCGTTCATATCGAGTCCTTTGCGCATTCTTGTTCCGCCACCTGCAGCGCCGCCTCGTAATGAATTAATCACGACCCAACCTTCTGCTTCTGTTTTAGAGTCCTTCCAATTAAAGATTATTTCCGGAGCTTTATTTTCGTATTCTTTTAATAATTTTTTCATTCTATTTCTTAATTAATGCATTTATACAACTTAGTATGAAGTTTACCCAAAGGGCTTTGTCTAAATGCAGTTATAATTGAGTCATAGAAAAAATATTTACTAATGTAACAAATATAAAAACTAAAAAAGCATTGAGATTAATTTTCTATATATTTTTTAAGGATGAAATATTTTGCCAGAACTATGGTCTTTTAAAGCCCCGGTAACGCTTTTTAAGCAATTGGTCTCATTTCTAAGCTTTAAGACGCCCAAAAAGCCAAATATCAATGCTTCTTTAAATTCTATTATATTTTTTGGAGGAATTATAATTTTTGATTTAGAATAATGTTTTAAACGTTCTAGCAAATAGGTATTGTAAACCCCACCTCCAGTGATTAAGACAGTTGCATTTACTTTTTTATTCACTTCTAATGCTATCTGAATAGCAATATGTTCAACAAAGGTTTTAAGGATATCTTCTAATTTCAATTTGAGCGCATCAAGTATTGGAAATATTTGTTCATGCACCCATTCCAACCCCAAAGATTTGGGATGTTTTTTTTTATAAAAATTCAAAGCGTTTAATTGATTTAACAATTGAACATTTATATTTCCTTTAGAAGCTATATTGCCTTCATCATCGTAATTCAATCCAAGCTTGCTTACGTAATGGTTCAAAACAATATTTACGGGACAAATATCATAGGCGATTCGTTCATCATTATTATTCAAAGACACATTTGAAAACCCACCCAAATTCAAACAAAAATCGTATTTTGAAAACAACATTTCATCCCCAATAGGCACTAAAGGTGCGCCCTGCCCTCCAAGTTCTACATCCTGCACCCTAAAATCGCAGACCACTTTTTCGTTAATTAAATTTGATAAGATTGGTTTGTTTCCAATTTGGTAAGTTAATTTTTCTTTTGGTTTATGAAGGGCTGTATGTCCGTGGGAACATACCACATCAATATTTTTAATATCATGTTTATTTATAAACCTTTTAATGATTTCAGCTAGATATTGAGTATATTCAACATCAATTTCTTTTAATTCTTCTAAAGGTATATTAACTAAATTTTTAAGTCTTTGATGCCATATGTTATCATAACCTATAGTTTCAGCATGCAAAACCTCAAAGTTTAAATCTTCATTAAAAATAAATCTAACATAAACCAAATCTATGCCATCCAAAGATGTTCCAGACATAACTCCTATAACATTATATTCATCATTCATAATTGAGCGTAAAAATAATAATCCTCATTAAATATTTCACACTAAAAAGCTATATTTGTAAATATATTTTACCAAAACAATAATTTAATTACGAATTATGAATTTTAGTCTTTCAGAAGAACATATAATGATTAGAGATGCCGCTCGTGATTTTGCTAATACAGAATTATTACCTGGTGTTATTGAACGTGATAATAAACAAGAATTCCCTCATGAACTCGTTAAAAAAATGGGCGATTTAGGTTTTTTAGGGATTATGGTAGACCCAAAATATGGCGGGAGTGGAATGGATGCGGTTTCTTATGTGCTTGTTATGGAAGAATTATCAAAAATTGATGCTTCAGCTTCAGTAATTGTTTCCGTAAACAATTCTTTAGTTTGCTATGGGTTGGAAACTTACGGAACTGATGAGCAAAAACAAAAATACCTTACTAAATTAGCAACTGGCGAATTTGTTGGGGCATTTTGCTTAAGCGAACCTGAAGCCGGAAGCGACGCCACTTCCCAAAAAACAACAGCAATTGATAAAGGAGACCATTATGTAATTAACGGTACAAAAAATTGGATTACTAATGGTGGACGTGCCGATGTTTATATTGTAATTGCTCAAACTGATAGAGATAAAGGCTCACACGGAATTAATGCATTTATTGTAGATAAAGGCACAAAAGGGTTTGATATTGGCCCAAAAGAAGATAAACTAGGTATCCGCGGGAGCGACACACACACCCTTCAATTCAATGATGTAATAGTACCTAAAGAAAATAGAATTGGTGTTAATGGTTCTGGGTTTCGTTTTGCCATGAAAACACTTTCTGGCGGACGAATAGGCATCGCCGCTCAAGCCTTAGGTATTGCTTCTGGAGCTTTCGAGCTGGCCTTAAAATACTCAAAAGAACGTAAAGCTTTTGGCACCGAAATTTGCAACCATCAAGCCATTGCTTTTAAATTGGCAGATATGGCTACAGATATTGAAGCAGCAAGACATTTAGTAATGAAAGCAGCATGGGAAAAAGACACTGGTAAAAATTACGACTACTCCAGTGCCATGGCAAAACTTTATGCCTCTAAAGTCGCTATGGAACATACTGTTGAGGCTGTACAAATTCATGGCGGCAACGGTTTTGTCAAAGAATATCATGTAGAACGTTTAATGCGCGATGCAAAAATCACACAGATTTACGAAGGCACCTCCGAAATTCAAAAAATTATCATTTCAAGAAGTCTTATAAAACAGCAATAATAGTCATCTCCATAACTATTAATCTACTTTTTAAAAAATCGCCACATAATATTTTTTTATACATTATTTGGCGATTTTTGTTAAGTTGCGTTAAAGCTTCCGACTTAATAATTTAGATTTCTATCTTTATACAAAAAAAAATCATGAGCAAATCATACTACGACCCTGCAGACTTAAGGAAATTTGGCAAAATAACCGAATGGAATGAAGAACTAGGGAACAAATTCTTCGATTATTACAGTAAAGTTTTTGAAGAAGGTGCACTTTCCGCCCGCGAAAAATCCCTAATTGCATTGGCTGTTGCACATACCGAGCAATGTCCATATTGTATTGATGCTTACACGAAAGATACGCTGCAACGTGGTGTTACCAAAGAAGAAATGATGGAAGCCATTCATGTTGGTGCAGCCATAAAAAGCGGCGCAACATTGGTACATGGCGTACAAATGATGAATAAAGTAAACAAGTTAGACGGTTAGCATTTGAACGTTACCCAAAAGGGGTCGGGCTTTCCGTTACAAGCACTCGCTCCAAAAAGGGCGCTGTGAACTTTTATTCATAATTTTATATCTCAAGTTAAAGAATTCATGAACATAAATGTTTCACTACAATCCCTAACGCAAAACGAGACCCCTTCTTTTACGTAATAACTATATATTAGCAAAAGACAATTAATGGCAACAAAATCCCTACAAAAACGCGATAGCGATTTAGCAAAAAGCAATAGACAGTTAGAAATTTTATCTAACGGAATTTTTAAGAACGGTGAACTACCAACCTTTAGGAATAAAATTTCTGAAACCAATCAGTTTCCGCTTAAAGCAAAAAAATTAGAGATTCTACAAATAAACATAGGCTATATGTGTAACCAAATTTGTGATCATTGCCACGTAGATGCTGGCCCTGACCGAACAGAAATCATGACGCGCGACACCATGAAACAATGTTTAGAGGTTATAAAAAACACAGGAGCCCATACTTTGGATTTAACGGGTGGCGCACCAGAAATGAATCCAGATTTCCGTTGGTTTGTTGAGGAGGCTGCTAAAGCAGGTATTAAAGATTTTATTGTCCGCTCAAACCTAACTATAATTAGAGCTAATAAAAAGTATTATGATTTACCAGAATTTTTTAAAAAACATAATGTTCACGTAGTAAGCTCCATGCCACATTGGACACGTGGAAAAACCGATAAGCAGCGTGGCAATGGTGTTTTCGATAAATCCATTAAAGCGCTTCAAGAATTAAATGCAGTGGGTTATGGCATGCCAGATAGCAAGTTAAAATTAGATTTGGTTTACAATCCATCTGGTGCGTTTTTACCTGGAGACCAAGCATCCATGGAAAAAGATTTTAAAAAGGCATTGATTGAAGATTTCGATATTCAATTTCACAATTTATTTGCCATTACCAATTTACCAATTGCGCGTTTTTTAGATTACTTAATAGCCTCAGAAAATTATGAAGATTATATGTATGCACTCGTCGAGGCCTATAATCCTGCAGCTGTTAAAAACGTTATGTGTACCAATACTCTTTCTATAAGCTGGGATGGGTATTTGTTTGATTGCGATTTCAACCAAATGCTTGAATTGCCTGTAAATGGTAAGTCTCAACATATTTCAGAATACAACGAAAATCTATTAGAAGGGCGAAATATTATTATTTCTCAACATTGCTATGGGTGTACCGCAGGTGCCGGAAGTAGTTGCCAAGGTGTTGTTGCATAAAAATTTGATTATGAAGAATGCTTTATTTTTCCTATTATGCTTTTGTTACCTCTCATCGGTTGCTCAAAAATCAATGGATAAACTTTTAAAACAACATAACGATAATAGCATTCCTTACATAACAGCGCAAGAATTGGCAATGCCAAAAACACAAGTTATTATTTTAGACTCTAGAGAATTAATAGAATATGAAACAAGTCATTTAAAAAATGCCATTCATGTAGGTTTCAATCATTTTAAAATTGATAATATTGAAAAACAAATACCAAATAAGGACTCAAAAATTGTGGTGTATTGCTCGGTTGGAATTCGATCTGAATCAATTGGAGATAGCCTTAAAAAAGCAGGATATAATTATGTAGAAAATTTATACGGCGGTATTTTTGAATGGAAAAACAACCACTTCCCAGTTTACAACTCAAAAGAAAAAGAGACAGATAGTATCCATACATTTAATAAAGTATGGAGCGAATGGCTAAAAAAAGGTATTAAAGTTTATGAGTGAAAATTTAGTTATCATTTTTGTTAAAAATATAAAACTAGGACAAGTAAAAACCCGATTAGCAAAAACTATTGGGAATCAAGGCGCTTTTGATGTCTATACAGAATTAGTACAAGTCACCGAAGAAGTTACAAAAAAATTAACTGAGCACAAACGTATTTATTTTTCAGAAGCCATTGTAGATAACCGATGGGTAAACGACAAAAAATATGTTCAAAACGGCATTGATTTAGGCGAACGTATGAAAAATGCTTTCAATCAAGGTTTTAAAGATGGTTATAAGCGTATTGTTTTAATTGGTTCAGATTTACCAGACATTACGGTAACACATATCAACCAAGGATTAGACGCTTTAAAAGAAAATGATGTTGTTTTTGGACCCGCAGAAGATGGTGGTTATTATCTAATTGGACAGTCAAAAATGAATGCCATGATATTTAAAAATAAACCTTGGAGCAAAAGCACATTGTTAGCAGAAACTTTAAACGAATTAAAAAATAACAGCATTACATATACCACTTTAAATACCCTAAATGACATTGATACTTATGAGGATTTAATTGCTTCAAAATTTTATCAATCAAACATTGAATTACACAAAAAAATCAAACTATTACATGATTAATCTTATTGAAGAAACTGTTGATTATTTAAAAGGCAAAGGCTTTGAAAGTTCAGAAATCGGAATTATTTTAGGCACAGGTCTGGGGCAAATCGTTAACGATATAGATATTATAGTCGAAGTGAGCTATAACCATATACCTAACTTTCCTACCGCCACTGTAGAGTTTCATAAAGGCAAACTTATATACGGAAATTTAGCAGGAAAAAAAGTTATCGTTATGCAAGGGCGATTTCATTTATATGAAGGTTATTCACTCCAAGATGTAACTTACCCGGTTCGCATCATGGAAAAATTAGGTATCAGCACATTATTGGTTTCAAATGCCTCAGGAGCTATTAACCTCGGTTTTAAAAAAGGGGAACTCATGCTTATTAAAGACCATATTAATCTTCAAGGCGGATCGCCCTTAGCGTTTAAGGGTGTTGAAAATTTAGGCGAACGTTTTACGGATATGAGTGCTCCATATAACTTTGATATAAATTCAAAATTTAAAACCATAGCTAAAGCTAATAATATCAGATTAAACGAAGGCGTTTACGCTAGTGTTGTTGGTCCACAATTAGAAACCAGAGCTGAGTACCGTATGCTTAAAATACTAGGTGCAGATGCCGTAGGTATGAGTACGGTTCCTGAAATTATTGTTGCCAATCATTTAAACTTAAAAGCAGCAGCCGTGTCTGTCCTAACAGATGAATGCGACCCGGATGATTTAAAGCCTGTTAATATTGGAGATATTATAGCCATGGCAGGAAAAGCAGAACCGAATATGGTTACGCTTTTTAAAGAAATAATAAAAACAATTTAAAAAATTGCTGCTAATCAACCAGCAGCAATCAGTTTACAGTCTTCAATCACAGAAACACGGCCAACTGATTATTAAAAACTGAATCCTTAAAACCATGAGTAAATACTTAGAAACCACGCACAACGTATATAAAGAAGCAGCTTTAACACCAGATATTGGTTTATGTTGTACAACAAACCCTGTATGGGAATTACCGGGATTAAAAATTCCAAAAATTATGCAAGACATGAATTATGGTTGTGGCTCAACGGTTCATGCTCGCGATTTAACCAATAACCCAAAAATGCTTTATGTTGGTGTTGGAGGTGGTATGGAATTATTACAATTCTCATATTTTAATCGTCAAAAAAACGGTGTTATAGGTATTGATGTGGTTGATGAAATGCTAGACGCTTCCAGAAAAAATTTTAAAGAAGCCGAAATACAAAACGATTGGTTTAAAAGTGAATTTATAGACCTTAAAAAGGGAGATGCTATGAATTTACCTGTTGAAGCTAACAGCATAGATGTTGCCGCTCAAAATTGCCTGTTCAATATTTTTAAAGCGGAGGACTTAAAGCAAGCTATTGAAGAAATGTACCGTGTTTTAAAGCCCCATGGCAAATTGGTTATGAGTGACCCTACCTGTGAACAACCAATGAATAATACACTTCGTAATGATGAACGTTTGCGCGCCCTTTGCTTAAGCGGAAGTTTACCGATAGCAGAATACGTAAAAGCACTTACAGACGCAGGGTTTGGAACCATTGAAATTCGCGCTAGAAAACCATACCGGATTTTAGACCCTAAAAACTACCCAACAGAAGAGTTGATTTATATAGAATCTATTGAAGTTGCTGCCATTAAAGATCCCATACCAAAAGATGGGCCCTGTATTTTTACTGGAAAAGCAGCTATTTATTATGGCTCTGAAGATTATTTTGACGATAATAAAGGGCATATTTTAGTAAAAAATCAACCATTAGCCATCTGTGACAAAACTGCTGGTTCAATTGCTAATTTAGGGAGAGATGATATTTTTATTAGTGAATCCACATTTCATTATGATGGTGGTGGGGGCTGTTAGTGCGATAATTAACCTTTTAATATGAATGGTTTAAATCATGTTTTTTTAATATTACGAAAATTCTAGAAAACAGGTGTTTCGTATCGTACAAAACCTTTATAAAAACCATGTAAGGTAAGTTGGTAAACATGGACTAATTTTAAAACTATATTTTAAACACATTATATATCGTAAACAGAAAAACTATTGAACCGATTTTTATATTAACGAATACTTTTATTACAGATTTCATAAACCTGGAATTATACATTATATATTCGCAGAAGCCCGAATCTTAAAACAGAAACCCAAACCTTAAAATGAAATACTTACAATTGATTACAATTACACTTTTTATCTCAGCCTGTTCCAGTAAAAAACACATTATTGAAGCTCCTAAACAGGAAGTTATAAAGGAAGAAAATGTAAAAGTCGCAAAAATAGAAGACCCAATTATTGAACAACCAAAACCTTTTGAAACTGTTTCAGAAGTTGTAAAAATTCTTGAAGATACTATTGGCAAAATTTCTGAGCCAAAAATTCAAAAAAAAACAAAAACACCTTTCAATCATAATAGCTGGAACATATTACTTCAAAAATATGTATCGAATCAAGGCAGGGTAAATTATAAAGGGTTTAATAATGATAAAAAATCATTAATAAATTACATAACACTGCTAAGTGAAAATATACCGTATGATTCATGGACAAAAAATAAAAAACTTGCTTATTGGATAAACGCTTATAATGCTTTAACTATAGATTTAATTTTAAGGAATTACCCTGTAGAAAGTATAAAAGACATTAAAAATCCTTGGGAGCAACGTTTATGGAAATTAGGTAATAAGTGGTATAACTTGGAAGATATAGAGCATCAAATTTTACGTAAAATGAATGAACCACGTATTCACTTTGCTATTGTTTGCGCCTCTTTTTCTTGTCCTAAACTACAAAACGAGGCTTTTACCGCTAAAGACCTAGAGCGCCAATTGACCAATGCCACAAAAGATTTTTTGAATGATTCAAATAGAAATGAAATTTCTGAAAATAATATAAAACTTTCAAAAGTGTTTCAATGGTTTTCAAAAGATTTTAAACAAAACGAAAGTTTAATTGAGTTTTTAAACTTGTATTCGGCAGTTACTATTTCCGAAAAAGCAAAAAAAAGTTTTAAAGATTACAATTGGGATTTAAATGATTAAAGCCAAAACCAAGCCTAGTTTTTTTTATAAACAGACCTAATGATAAGCATAATTATTCCCGTTTTAAATGAAGGCGATTATATAGGCAAATCATTAGAGCACCTGCTTGCTAATGCTTCAGCTAAAAATATTTCTGAAATTATAGTGGTTGATGGTGGCAGTTTGGATACTACCAACACAATTGTTAAAGATTTTATACATGTAAATGGTTTTTTAAACCAGGAAGCTTATTACTACATGGAAGAGGCGGTTATAAATGCAACCCCATCTTTTACCGAAACAAAAAAAAAGAAAATTAAACTCCTACATTCAGAAAAAGGTAGAGCCAAACAAATGAATTTGGGTGCAAAATCTGCAACCGGAGATATTCTTTATTTTTTACATGCAGATTCCCTCCCTCCAAATCATTTTGACCAACTCATTATAGATGAAGTTAATAAAGGAAATTATGCCGGCTGTTTCAGGATGCAGTTTGACAGTAAACACTGGTGGTTATGTTTAGCGAGTTGGCTTACCCAATTTAAGTGGCGCGCATGCCGTGGCGGCGACCAAAGTCAGTTTATAACAAAAAAACTATTTAACGTAATTGGTGGCTTTGACGAAAACTATATAATTTATGAAGATAATATTCTGATTAATGAATTATATGCCAGAAATGAGTTTGTCGTTATTAATCATAAACTAAAATCTTCTGCACGAATGTATAGAAAACATGGTGTTTGGAAACTACAATATTTGTATTTGTCTATTTATCTAAAAAAATGGTTTGGGGCCGATTGTAATCAGTTATATGCTTATTATAAAAGACATATTGTATAATAATTGAAACTATATTTCTAACTAAAAGCTATAAACCCAAAAAATTTCTTTCTTTAACATTGGTTAAGTGTTAATATACTTATAAAACACACTTAAGGAAAATCTAAATATTACAATTGGTTTGTACAATCATTTACATTTACAATAAACTATTATTTGAATGAAAAATTTTTATCAATTATTTTTGTTAAGTTTTTTTACATCTATTTCAACAAAAGCTCAGGAATCTGTAAACGCAAGACTAATAGATTCTATATCTAAAAAACCCGTACCTTTTGCGACTATTTCTACATCAACCAATACGGGTGTAATAAGCAATGATACTGGCGACTTTGTATTGTATTTAAAAAACAAAAACTCGGATAAAGATTCTTTGTTTATAAGATGTCTGGGCTACGAAACGAAACGTTATCTGATAAAAAAAATCACAGATAGCATTATTACATTAAGCCCAAAATCCATAGAATTAGATGAGGTTTTAGTGTTAAACAAAAACTTTTCTGTTGAAGAAATCATAGATAAAGTTAAAGAAAATCTGAACACGAATTACGATTATAGTTTTTCTAAAAGCAGATTGTTTTATAGAGCATCCAATTATTCTAACATTTTAAAAAATTCGGTACAAATTAAAAAATCTACCATACCAGAATTTAATCAAAAATTTACGGATAGTATTTTAAAAATCATGCCAAAATATGCTGATGATTACACCGAAATTCTTGGTGATTTTTATGGAAATAGAAATTCTCAAAAATTAGACATTATAAAAGCCTCACATCTATACGAAAAGAATAAAGAAATATCCTTTCAAGACATAGAGGAAAAGTTTAATTCCATTATAAAAAAACATGTAAAACGCGATTCCTATTTTAAAATTAAATCTGGCTTTTTTGGCACAAAAAGCGATATTGACTCCTCTTTTTTTGATAATAAAAACCTGAAAGAATCGGAGAAAACCCAAGAGATTATCAAAGCGGAGAAAAAACGTGAAATCGAACGAAAAGAGAATTTTTTAAAATTTAGCAAATCCGATATCTCTAAAATACAAAGCAACAGTTTTATTTTTAAAGATAGTAAACTCAACTTTCTAGAAAAAAACAATCGATACCAATTTACAATTGAAAACTATAGCTTTTTAAACGAAAATTTTGTGTGTAAAATAAGTTTTAAACCAAAAAGAAAAGAAGATTACAATGGTGTTATTTATGTAAATACTGATGATTTTGCTATATTAAGGCTTGACTACCAAAATATTAAGCCTTTAAAAAACTTTAACCTTTTGGGCTTATCCTACACTCATTTTTTAAAAAAAGGAACCTTTATCTACGCTAAAAACAAGAATAACAAATATGTCTTAAAATATGCTGATGCCGAAAACGGTAATAAGTTTAGAATAGATAGGCCGTTAAAAATTATTGAGAAAAACAAAAACACGAGGGGCCGTAGAAAACAAAATGAGCTATCATCAGATATTGATTTTATTATTTCAAACAAGCGAAAAATAGAATTAGTTGTTTTTGAAAACCACGCGCTTACAGAAATAGATTTTTCAAACTTTGAAGAAAAACCAAAAACGAAACCTGTTTATCTACCTAAATATGATCCTGAATTTTGGAAAGGTTACAATGTTATTGAACCCAACCAAGCAATTAAAGATTTTAAAAGTACCGAGTAAGTGCAAATACTATTTATTCCTCCCTTTTTCATCTGGATATAATTCTGGTAAATTATCACTTTGAAACACTTCTTTAGTAGCAATATTTATGCCTGATAATTTTCCGGTAAAGGCAGCACCTGTATCAATATTCCAAACATTTACAGCCTGCATTGGCTCATTTATATTAAAATTAATAGTTGGTGTATGCCCAATATAGATTTCTTTATAGTGCTTTAATCTATTTGGGTACATTGGTGAACCTTCTTCAATATTCGTATCCATAGTTAAAGCCATTTCCCATAGCGTTCTATCAAAATACAATGTCGTTTCAAAAACTTCTCGTTTTACGCCATGCATAGATGTAAAACCCGCATGAAGAAACAATCTATTTTCATCATCCAAATAATATAAATGCATGTTATTGAATAATTCTAAATGTATTTGCTTAGTTTCATTTGAAAAACCCTCATAACTGTCGATAGTTTCTTTTCCACCATGCATGTACCACGTTTGGTTTACATCTCCATTTCTTAGCCAGTCTTCACACCACACATCATGGTTACCTTTAATGAAGATACAATTTATTTTATCAGAAAGTTCTACTAAAAACTCAATAACTTGAGCAGATTCACTCCAACCATCGACATAATCGCCAACAAAAATTAAAGTATCTTCATCCTTAACTCCTATTTTGTTTAAAACTTGAATTAAAGCTTTTAATCCGCCATGAATATCGCCAATTGCAAAAGTCCGCATGTTTTATTTGTTTTCAACAAAGCTAATTGATTCATTTAAAAGTCCAAGGAAGTCGCTATTAAATTTATATTAATAAACGTGATAAGTAAAACTGTTACGGATAAATCGAGCGGCTTTTAGCTAAAAATTTATTTAAAAATATACTATTCGATTAAAAATGTGTTTATAAATTTCACTTCATTGTGCAGTCTCAAAAAAGTAATTAGTTTAAACTTGTTCTAAATTAACCCCAAATTTTAAGTTCTTATATTTAACTTCGACCTAATACCAGACAACTACCAAACATGGAACACATTGTTATTATAGGAAACGGGATTTCCGGTGTAACAGCCGCCAGACATATCCGCAAACTTTCTGATAAAAAAATTACTATTGTGTCTGCTGAAACAGACTATTTCTTTTCTCGAACTGCGCTTATGTACATATATATGGGGCATATGAAGTTTGAGCACACACAACCTTATGAGAATTGGTTTTGGGAAAAAAATCGAATAGAACTTAAAAAAAAATATGTAAAATCTATTGAAACTAAAAACAAAATACTCTTTTTCGCTGAAGGTGATTCGCTTAAATATGACAAACTGATTATTGCAACAGGTAGTAAACCCAATAAATTTGGATGGCCAGGACAAGATTTAGAAGGTGTTATGGGCATGTATCACAAACAAGATTTAGAAAACCTTGAAACCCTTGCTCCAAATAACAAAATATGTAAAAGAGCTGTAATTGTTGGTGGTGGACTAATTGGTATTGAACTTGCCGAAATGCTAAATTCCCGAAATATTCCTGTAACTTTTTTAGTTAGAGAGCATAGCTTTTGGAATGGCGTTTTACCAGAAGAGGAAAGCAAAATGATTAACGAGCATATAAAAGCACATCATATCGATTTAAGACTAAACACTAATTTGAAAAAAATTGTTTCGGATGAAAATGGAAAAGTAAAATCAATAATTATTGAAGAAACTGGGGAAGAAGTTGAATGTAACGTGGTCGGCTTAACAGCAGGCGTAACTCCAAATATTAATTTTTTAAAAAATTCTGAAATTTATACAGGAAAAGGAGTCAAAGTAAATCGTTATTTAGAAACCAATATTCCAGACGTATATGCTATTGGCGATTGTGCAGAACAACATGAAGGAATTGACCAACGTAGGCCTATTGAAGCTGTTTGGTATACAGGCCGTATGATGGGTGAAACTTTAGCACAAACAATTTGCGGAAATAGAATACAATACAAACCTGGGCATTGGTTTAATTCTGCTAAATTTTTAGATATTGAATACCAAACCTATGGTTGGGTATTTGGTAAAAAAGGACGACCAGACTACGAACAACACTTTCACTGGAAACATCATAAAGAAAATATTTGTATTACAGTAGCTTTTCATAAAGACACCAAAGCCTTTTTAGGAATTAATACATTTGGAATTAGGATGCGCCATGATGTTTTTGATAGGTGGCTTACAGAAAAAAAAGATATGGATTATATAATGAGCTATTTAAAAGACGCCAATTTTGATCCTGAATTCTACAAAACTTACGAGAGTGAAATTCTAGCAAAATATAATAACACATTCAACACAAATCTTATACCACATAAAAAGAGTTGGAAACGCATTTTTAGCAAAGCCTAATTTAAGTATTTCTCAATACCGTCAAATTATAATATCATAAAATGAATTTAATTAAACATATAGGATTAGGTGTCTTTTTAGTAGGATTAGCCATTTTTACAGCTTTACCATTTTTAGGAACTTTTAATTTAAACGAAACTGATTTTAATGTCATAATTGAGAAACGAAATATTAAAAGCGACATTTTTGTTAACAACATAAAAACAAACATAATAGGTCAGGATTTTGAAGGTATGCAAGCTTTATCTCCTATAATTTCAAATGCCTTAGATGCTGCAAATGAAACTCATACAAAAAATAAAGAATGGGCTAAAAAAATCTATACAAACTCGAGTGATATGGCTGCTTTAATTGGTAAAAAATCCGCTAAGGGATTTATTACTAATAATAAAGGTTTAATGTGGTTTCTAACTTTTGGACTAGGTATACTAGGGGCATTAATGTTCATTTTACCAAATGTTATTTTATTAGGTAAAAAAGGCATAAAAAATGATGGTATTTATCATGAGAGCGCTACAAATAAAGGCTGGATTGGTTGGCTAGTTTTTTTCTTTCTCGTATCTTTTTATTTGGTACTCTATTTTGCATCAGAGTATGCCACAAATTGGACACTTTTGGTCGATCCTATTAGCGAATCATTAAGCGGAAATACCGCTGGGCATTGGTTTGTTTACGGCTTTATGTATTGTGTAGTCATGTCGGTTATGGCCGTAAAAATGTATATTAAATACCGCCATAATATTTATCAAGTATTTAGAACCACATCGGTTCTATTTTTTCAAATTGTATTTGCATTCCTTATTCCGGAAGTTATGGTAAGACTGCAAATGCCATATTACGACTTTAAAAATGCCTTTCCTTTGGATTACGATTTCTTTTTTCAGTGGAATTTAAAAGATTTGATAAACAATGGAGGTATCGGGATTTTTATTTTAGTTTGGGGTATTGTGCTTACATTAATTATCGTGCCTATAATGGTTTATTTTTTTGGTAAACGTTGGTATTGTTCTTGGGTGTGTGGCTGTGGTGGCTTAGCAGAAACACTTGGAGACCCTTTCAGACAGCATTCAGATAAATCTTTATTTGCTTGGAAAGTGGAGCGCTATTTAATACATACTGTTTTAGTCTTCGTTTTAGTAATGACAGGGATGACACTTTATAGTTTTTTTAGTGAAACAGGAACTGTTCTGGGTGTTAAAACATCTACGGTTCAAAGTATTTACAGTTTAGTAATTGGTTCTATATTTGCTGGTGTTATCGGCACAGGCTTCTATCCCATTTTCGGGAATCGTGTATGGTGTCGTTTTGGTTGCCCGCTCGCAGCTTACTTAGGTTTTGTACAACGTTTTAAATCAAGATTTAGAATTACAACCAATGGTGGGCAATGTATTTCTTGCGGAAATTGCTCAACGTATTGCGAACAAGGCATCGATGTAAGAGCTTATGCTCAAAAAGGAGAAAATATTGTACGGTCTAGCTGTGTTGGTTGTGGTATTTGCAGTGCTGTATGTCCGCGTGGCGTTTTAAAATTAGAAAACGGTCCGGAAGAAGGTCGAATCAATCCTACTGAGATACTTTTAGGAAACGATTTGGATTTAATGGATTTATTGAATAAAAAATAAAGTTTTAGAATATGGATAAGCTATCGAAATTATGATCAATATCCGAAATCCTGATCATTAAAAAACCAATAGAATCTTCAAAATACGAAACAGAATAAAAATTAAAAGAATGGATTACCTTTGTATCTTTTACAAAAGCAAATAAATTTAGCAACCTGTAATGACCAAAATAAAAGTCATAATCCCGGCTTATAACGAAGCAAATTCAATAGAGCATGTTATTAACGATATTCCAAATATAGTTAACGAAATTATTGTAGTTAGTAACAACTCAACAGACGATACAGAAGCTAATGCAAAAAAAGCAGGTGCCACTGTTTTAAAAGAAATTAATAAAGGTTATGGTTATGCATGTTTGAAGGGCATGGAATACATTGCTAATCAAAACGAGAAACCAGATATTGTAGTATTTCTTGATGGCGATTATAGCGATTACCCAGAAGAACTCACTAAAATTATTGCACCAATAATTAACGATAATATTGATTTTGTAATTGGAACCCGGTTAAAAAAACTTAGAGAAAAAGGATCTATGACAGTACCTCAAATTTTTGGTAATTGGCTGGCCATAACATTAATGACTTTGTTTTTTGGTGCAAAATTTACAGATTTAGGGCCTTTTAGAGCCATTAAATACAAGACACTATTAGGACTTAAAATGGAAGACAAAACTTATGGTTGGACTGTAGAAATGCAACTTAAAGCACTTAAACAAAAATTAATATATACCGAAATACCAGTAAATTACCGTAACAGAATTGGCGTCTCAAAGGTGTCAGGTACAGTAAAAGGCGCTATATTTGCTGGCGTAAAAATATTAGGTTGGATTTTTAAATACAGTTTTAAAAAATGATTTTAGAAACCATAATTATTATCATATATACCATATCGCTTTTGCTTATATTTATGTATGCATTAGCACAACTTAACCTATTATTCAACTACCTGTCATCCAAAAAAATAAAAGACGATTCCCCCAAATTCGATTTATCAAACGCAAACGAAATTCCCTTTATCACCATACAATTACCAGTCTTCAACGAGATGTATGTTATGGAACGTTTGCTAGATAATATTGCAGAAATAGATTATCCTAAAAACAAGTTAGAAATCCAAGTCTTAGACGATTCCACTGATGAAACCATTGAAACCACACTTCAGCATATAAAAAAATTACAAGCCACAGGTTTAGACATAAAACACATTACTAGAACAGATCGAAAAGGATACAAAGCAGGCGCCCTTAAAGAAGGACTAGAAATAGCAAAAGGCGACATTGTTGCTATTTTTGATTCCGATTTTTTACCAAAAAAAGATTGGCTAAAACATACCGTTCCGTATTTTAAAAACCCAGAAATTGGTGTTGTACAAACCCGGTGGGGCCATATTAACCGTAACTATTCCATACTTACAAAAATACAAGCCTTTGCGCTCGATGCACATTTCACCTTAGAGCAGGTAGGCAGAAACAGTAAAGGACATTTTATAAACTTTAACGGTACTGCAGGATTATGGCGAAAAAAATGTATTATCGATGCCGGAAATTGGGAAGGAGACACCCTAACCGAAGATTTGGATTTAAGCTATCGCGCACAACTTAAAAACTGGAAATTCAAGTATTTAGAGCAAGTTGAAACTCCAGCAGAACTTCCCATAGTTATAAGTGCAGCACGATCACAACAATTCCGTTGGAATAAAGGCGGTGCGGAAAACTTTCGTAAAATGATATCGCGGGTTTTAAAAAGCAAAAACATATCAGCAAAAACTAAAGTACACGGCTTAATGCATTTACTTAACAGCACTATGTTTTTAAACGTACTTATCGTTGGTGTGTTAAGCGTGCCAATGCTTTATATAAAAAACGAATACACCCATTTACGTCCGTATTTTTACGTTATGAGTTTCTTCGTTATAAGTACCATTATCTTTTTTATATGCTATTGGTTTATGTACAAGAATATATATGGAAGTGGTTTTAAAAACTTTATAAAATACATAGGTATGTTCTTTGTATTTTTCTCCATAGCCATGGGCTTTTCATTACATAATTCCATAGCCGTTTTAGAAGGACATTGGGGTAAAAAATCAGAATTTGTACGCACACCAAAATTTAATATTAGCAAGTATAAGGATAATTGGAAAAATAATAAGTACATGAAACGTACTGTTTCCATTCATGTTATTTTTGAAGGAATACTTATGCTATATTTCGCTTTCGGTATGTACAGCGCTTTTATTGTAGGAAACCAAGGTGGCGATTTTGGATTGTTTCCCTTTCACCTTATGCTATTTGTAGGCTTTGGGTATGTGTTTTTTAAATCCTTGGCATCGAAAGTATAATTTTTATTCTTTTGAAGAAGGAAACCCCATTATTAGCAAAATAAATTTGTTTTAAAATACTTGTATCATACTTTGGGCGTTACCCATATCCTGATTTTAGTTCAGGATATAGGTCGGGCTTTTACTACTCGCTCCCTCTCAAAAGTCGGGGAGCTAAAACAGGCCGTTCAATCCCTAACGCGGAATTTACGTTTACTTTTAAACGATAAATATTATTATATTTAAAACATGCTTATAAACACAACATTTTTAAAACTAAATAAAATGCCATTACTCATGGTGTTATCAAGCATATTATTCTATTGGGTTTTTGCATATAATTTAATAAGAACTGATTATATAAAACTCATCACGCTTTACTCGGCCTTGTTTTTTTTGTTCTATAAATTAATGCAACGTTTTAAAAGTAATATTCGATTTTTAACATATTTAACTTTTGGGTTTCGAGCTCTTTTTATATTAGCTATTCCTAATCTATCACAAGATTTTTATCGCTTTATTTGGGATGGTCGCATGATTTTAGAGGGCATCAACCCGTATTTATTTACTGTAGAATCTTTTATAAGTCAAGGTGAATTTCCTGTAACAGAAGCTTTAGAACTTCGCGCGGGCATGGGCGATTTAAACGCAAGCCATTTTACCAATTATCCTCCTATAAATCAACTTTGTTTCACTGTTGCTGCGTTGTTTTCTGGAAAAAGTATTTTAGGTTCTGTAGTTGTAATGCGCTTACTTATTATTGCTGCTGATTTTGGAACGCTACACTTTGGTAAAAAGCTTTTAGAAAAACTAAAGCTCCCTGTACATAACATATTCTGGTACATTTTAAATCCTTTCATTATTATAGAATTGACTGGTAATTTACATTTTGAAGGTGTGATGGTTTTCTTTCTGGTGTGGAGTTTGTATTTGATTTATGTTGGTAAATGGCAATTTGCAGCAATTGTTTTAGCATTATCTATTTCGGTGAAATTGATTCCTTTAATCTTTTTGCCTTTGTTTTTTCAATGGTTTACAAAACGTGATATCATTTCGACAGAGCCTAGCAAGCCTAAACTGAGCGAAGACAAAGTAATAAAACATCATAATCAAGAACTAGACAATAAATCTCCTAAGTGGATTCCTGCCTTCGCAGGAATGACAAAACTAATCGGTTTCTATAGCATTGTTGGAATCACTACATTATTACTTTTTGCGCCATTTTATTCCTCAGAATTCATAAACAACTATTCCCAAACTGTAGCGCTTTGGTTTCAAAATTTTGAGTTTAATGGAAGTATTTACTACATAGCTAGAGAAATAGGATACCTGTTTAGGGGCTACAACGAAATTGCTATTATAGGGACAGTAATGCCAATACTTGTTATTTTGTTTACGTTAATCATTACGTTTTTAAGGAAAAACAAAACGCCTATTCAACTTATAACAGCTATGTTGTTAGTATTGTCGTTTTACTATTTTACAACCACTACGGTGCATCCTTGGTACGTGGCTACACTTTTAATACTATCTGTATTTACTAAGTATAGATTTCCGTTGGTTTGGAGTTTTGTAATTATACTAAGCTATTTGGCTTATATAAACTTAAATAAAGCCGATAAATCTGAAAACCTTTGGATTATAGCTTTAGAGTATATAGTAGTTTATAGTGTGTTTATTTGGGAAGTGCTTATAAAAAAGGCTCCCGAACTGGAAGCCTAAATTTTATTTCATGTATAACCGTAACTTAAACCATTAAAAACTACAGTTTTTCAAGTTTTGTGATTATATTCGTTTCATCTTCATCATCCATACCATCAGCGTCTTTTGATAATTTCAAATCTCTATTGAACGTAATTTTGAACTTTGTGCCTTCAAACGTGTTTCCACTTAAATCGAATTCAGCTAAAACAGCTGCATCTACTTTTTGAAATGTTAATGTTTGCTCTTCACCATCTCTGTCTTTAGTAATAAAATTATAACCATAATCCTCTTTACTATCGTAAGTAGCATAAACTATTAAACCATCTTGATCCTCAACGTTAACAATACCATCATTAACATGGGTATTCGATTTAAAACTCGAAAGTGATAACAGACTTAAAACCAGACCACTTAAAATAACAATTGCTTTAGTTTTCATTTTTATTTAGTTTTTATTTTAAATTATGTGTAGTTCAAAAAACATGCCACTTTACGTAAAAATAGCATAACTTACAGCTAATTAAATATACGTTATATTATTATGTTCAGATTATTTTCAAGTAAATATTTTAATAGAATTTTAATTATCATGAAATTCAAATTACCCCAACTAAAAGTACACTTACATTATCATTCATAAAACATTACTATCAAGGCTGGAAAACTATTTTACATAAAATTTCAAATTACAATCCGTAATATTTAGTTGTTTTTTCATAAATTATAGGTACAGAGATTCAATAAATATCTCTTCTCTTATTTAAATACCGGTCAAGAACAGATTAATAATTCAAACAAATTATTTCTTGGTCTCTATAACATAATATTTCGTGTTATAAGTTTTGTATTTCAATTTAGATAAAAAACCAGCCTACTTAATAAATTTTCAGCAAACTAATTTGTTATTAATCGTTTATTTCTATCAGTATGGCTCTCATTTCAGCATAAGCCAAGTTCATGAAAATTAGTATTACATTGCAAATACAAACGTGCAATTTTATTGTACAGGTTTTAGACTTTCCACTCTATATATAGGCTCATCATCAGTTTCATCTTCTACAAACGTAATTCTGAAATCCATATCAATTAAGCTTTCGTCATTTTTTAAATCAAATTGTTTTAAAACGCGAGGGTGAACTTCTTCAAAAGCTAATTCCTCTCCGTTCTCAAACCAAAAATTGTAATATCCGTCTTTGAAAGATTTAAAAGCGGCAATTCTCATAATATAAAAATAAGGTTATTAAAAATCTTCTTCTGTTTCTTCATCAGCCATATCAGGAGGTTGTACCGCTTCAGGATCATCATCTTCAAAATCTTCATAATCATCTTCATCATAATTCTCCATAGTCATCTCCAATTTTGTACTAATTTTCACCAAATACTTAGTATCTTCAGTAATAATCTCAACAGCCTCAATCAATTCATTATGTTGGTTTTTGAAAGATACAATATCATCATCATCATATCCATCAGGGTATTTTGAAACTAATAATGCTAAGATTTCTGGCGTTAATTTTTTGAAATCTACGATCACACGTTTTAGATTGTCATTTCTTTTTTTCATTATCTTGGGGGTGAAATTATATTATTTTAAGTTTAAAGATACTATTTATGCTTATTTTACACGAATAACATCATAAAAATCTTTTCTTCTGTCCTTTAAATTTTTAACGGCGCCGAAAGCATGCAGCTCTCTTAACAAACTTAAATTAACATCGGCAACCAAAATCATTTCTGTATTTGGAGTTGCTTCCGCCTTTATGCCGTTATTTGGAAATGAGAAATAACAGGGTTTAAACACTGCGGATTGAGCGTATTGAATATCCATATTATTTACGTTTGGTAAGTTGGACTGATTCACTTTTAGTACAATAGCAATAGTTATAATAGCCTTTATAATTGTGCTTTTCAATAGCCTTTGCAAACCACGCTTTCGCTCTCTTAATATTGTTAGAAATTTGCGGTAAATATGTAAATTTTAATGGCCCGCCATAGGTTTTAATCAATTGCATCAAATCAATATCATGAAAATGCAACTTTCCTTTCTCAACCTTGAATTCGCCCTCGGGCGTATCATAAGTCTGATTGATTAAATCAATATATTTAGTATTCAATGAAAAACGTATAAATTTTAATAAATGGTAAAATTATAATTGATGTATTAACTAGACGTTAATTTAATAAAAACAAATTAATATCAAATTTGAAACTCCTTTTCGGTAGTGGGCACAAAGGCGTATTCATGCTGAATAGCATATATGGGTGATAAGGAAGTTAGCTTTAAAATTCGGTCGCTTAATCTGTAAGCTGCTTTTGAATAGGTCTTCCAAATTTTCAAAAGCCCGAAGATAGAAACAGGGTTCAAAATGTTCAGCTAAATGCAGATCAAATGTAATTTATTTTTTGACATACAAAACATTTTTAGATTTTTTTTTAAATAATCTTTCTGTGTTACTAAAAATAGCAAAGTCAAACAGTAATACCGTGAACCTGTTTCGGTATTAAAATGTAAAGCATCTTTTAGTGCTAAAGCATCTTTAAAGTATTCAACTCTTGCTCCGTAAGATGTTTCCAGCTTCCACGAGGGATATCTTTTTTAGTTAAGTGTCCTATAGCCACACAATCTAAATTAATAATTTCGTATTTAAAATACTGAAAAATGGAACGGATAATGGTGTTCCCTGTATTTTTAATTTTTAAACCGATTTCCTTTTTACTAGCCCCATCTATATAACTAATTTCCTCTACTTCTATAAGTTTTCCTTCAATTTTAAAACCTTCTTGAATTTTTTTTAAATCTTCTAATTTTAAGTTTTTATCTAATTCAATATGAAATAAACGAGCAACACCATGTTTAGAATTTGTAAATTTACTTGCTATAGCATCATCATTAGTAAATAATAATAAGCCTTTTGAGTTTCTCCCTAAACGCCCTATTGGTTTTATTCTAGAGGATGTTGCATTGGCTACTAAATCCATAACCGTTCTGCCTTTCCCTTCACTTGTAGTTGTGGCGAATCCTTTGGGCTTATTAAGTAAAACATAAGCTTTTTGCTCTGGGTTTATACGAGCGCCATCGTACCGCACCTCATCTTCTAACTTCACTTTGTAACCCATTTCGGTAACAACTTTACCGTTAACTGATACTAATCCAATAGCAATGTGTTCATCGGCTTCGCGACGTGAACAAATACCAGAATTAGCGATGTATTTATTTAACCTAATTTCACTTGGATTTCCTGATTTTTTAGGTGTATGTCTTGGTGCTGTATTATTTTTTTTTATGGGTGCATTTCCTCTTGCATAACTTGTAGAACGTGTGTTGCCAGTTCCGCGTACTGTTGGTTTTCCTTTTCCTTTACTCCCTTGATGTCTGTTCATGACTATTTAATTTTGTGCAAAGATATATCTAAAATTTACGATTAACGATTTTAGATTAACGATTTCTGTATTATTGGAATAAGTTTTAAATTTAGATGTTGATGCTAGTTGAAAGTTGTATTTGTTTTACGTTAGAGATTGAAATGGAAAGCCCACAGCTTGACTTAGGAAATGCGAGGAATTGTTTTGGAGCCCGCCCCTTTTTGGGTGACGCCCAAATAATTTAAATTCGGTTTAAAATGACGCCCACATCGATTAGCAAAATACTAAATACACCTGCCAAAATTATAAATTTTAGGATATTATGTAGAATAAGGTAATGGATTTTGGTTTGTGAGATCCATAGCAATAATAGAAATACGACCAGTAAAAGCAAACTTAAATAGAAGAAGAAATACATGTAACCCACTTCAAAACGAAACAATACCAAATAGATTGGAATTAATGTTAAAACGGCTAAAATGGTCAACATTATTTTAGATGTCTTTTCACCATAAGCTACTGGAATAGTTATATAGCCTTGTGTTATATCACCTTTAATATTTTCTAAATCCTTAGTAAGCTCTCGCATTGAAACCATTAAAAAAAGAAAAATTGCGTGTACAAAAATTACGGTTTCGAAATTTTTGTAGTATATAAATATGGCAAAAAAAGGTGTGATAGTAAGGGTTGCAGACGTTAGGTTACCTATAAAAGGCATTTTTTTGAGTTTATGCGAATACAACCAAATACCAAAAATGTAAAGAGAAAAAAATATTACAGCTTTGAATGATACATAACTCGCCATTATCACTGCCAAAAAATTAAGTATAAAATAGAACGAGAGTTTTGTGTTTTGACTTACTAATTTATCTAATCTTGATTTTATCGGTCGGTTTATTAAATCTTTTTCCGAATCGTAAAAACTATTAATGATATAACCTCCTGCGATTGCTGATGCTGATGCTAGTACGAGCACTAGCAAATTTAAATCGAAAATTACTTCTTTTAAATGTTTATCATGTGCTAATATATATATGGCGGTTAGGTATTGTGCAATGACTATAATAAGAATGTTATACCCTCTCACAACAGAAAACATACTGAAAAACTTAAGTAGAATGTGTTTCTGTCTTCTTGATAACATCTTTAAAATTTTGATGAGACCCCTTAACGTTACTTAGGGCATAAAAGACTTTTAGAAGTTATAGACAACTTCTAATTTATAATCTGATAAGGTTTGTTTTGCTTTCTCTATATCCTCTGTAAAACCAAGAACATAACCACCACCACCGGAACCACAAAGTTTTAAGTAATACTCATTAGTATCTATCCCTTTTTTCCAGAGCTCGTGAAATTGCAAAGGAATCATAGGTTTGAAGTGATTTAAAACAACTTTTGAAAGTTGTTTTGTATTTTTAAATAACGACTTGATATCTCCTTTTAAAAAATCATCAACACATGCATCAGTTCGTTTTATAAACTGGTTTTTGAGCATTTTTCTGAAACCTTCCTGTTTCATACTTTCCATAAAAAGGCTTACCATTGGTGCGGTTTCGCCAATAATTCCACTATCTAACAAAAACACAGCCCCTTTGCCCTCACTTTGTTGTGCAGGAATGCCTGTGGCTTCAATATTATCTTTAGAATTAATAAGAATTGGGATACTTAAGTAACTATTTAAAGGGTCTAAACCAGATGATTTTCCGTGGAAAAAAGATTCCATTACAGAAAAAATTGACTTTAATTTTAAGAGTTTATCTCGTGTTAAATTTTCAAGAACTGTAATTTTATCGAATGCATATTTATCATAAAGTGCAGCAACTAATGCGCCACTACTCCCAACGCCATAGCCTTGTGGAATTGACGAATCAAAATACATTCCTGAATTTACATCTGCTTGTAATTGTTTATTGTCAAAACGAACAATAGATGCATCTATATCTTGAATATGAGCCGCAAATCGTTTTAAACTTTCATTAGATTTTATGGCTTTTTCTGAAGGGCTTTCATCTTTCTTTAAAGCTCCGTTATAAAAACTGTAAGGAATTGATAAACCTTTTGAATCTTTAATGATTCCGTACTCTCCAAAGAGAAGAATTTTTGAATAAAATAGAGGTCCTTTCATAAGCAATTTGTGACTTGGTTAAACAAAATTACAATAATTCAGCTCCAAAACCAATTTTATCGTTAATATACTGCCCTTTTTGACAAAACGCAACTAATTCATTTTTAATGAAATGCAAAACATTATGTTTATCACTTTCAGGATATAGTACATGGACGTTTGCTCCTGCATCAAGAGTAAAACAAACCTTAGTGCCAGATGCCTGCCTAAAAGCCCATATTTTATTAATAATTTGCAAGGTGTTTGGTTTCATTAATATAAAATACGGCATACTTGTCATCATCATAGCATGAAGCGTTAGAGCTTCACTTTCCACTAAAGCCACAAACCTATCCAAATCGCCAATTTTCAAAATTGAGATTATATCTGAAAGGTTTTTATTAGCTTGTTTAAATCGCTCTTGAGCAAATGGATGTCCGTGCATTAAGTTATGACCCACAGAACTACTAACTTGTTTTTCCCCTTTATCAACTAATAAAATAGTATCATGATAATTTTTAAAATTTTGATGAACTTGATATGGATATTTTAAACCGAATAAGTCTGAGCTTCCTTCAATATCGCTATGTTTTCCCCAAACCACCAAATCACCTTCTAAACTTCTGCATGCACTTCCTGAACCTAATCGCGCTAAAAATGATGCTTTTTTAGTGAAATTATCATTATAGAGAGACCTTTCAAATTCACTTAAGGTAGCATCAGATTCCATAACAGCTTTTTCAATACTCATTAAACACAAAGCCAATGCACTCATCCCTGATGCTGAAGATGCAATACCAGAACTGTGCGGAAATGTGTTTGAAGTTTCTATCTTGAAATGATAGTCTTTCAGAAAAGATACATACCCTTCAATACGACTAAAAAACGTTTCAACTTTTGGTTTGAAAGCATCTTTTTTCTCGTTATCTAGAAATACTTCAAATGAAAAACCATCTTTACTTTCCTTTTTTGAGAAACTCAATTTGGTAGTGGTTTTACAGTTATTAAGTGTAAAGCTAATAGAGGGGTTTTCTGGAATTTGATGTTGTTTTTTACCCCAATATTTTACTAGCGCAATATTACTTGGAGACGACCAAGTAAAGCTTCCATTTTCAACTGAATTTGTATATTTCTTTGGAATAAAATTTTCTGGTATCATAAATTAATTATCAGCTTACAAAGATAACAACTTTACCATAGTTTTATAATTTTATGGAGTCGCTCATAATTTTCCATTTTCTATAAGGGAAATTATTACTGCATTTACATTTCCACAACTCGTTAAACACTGAAAACATTTAGATTATTCTATTATCAAAAACGCTAAAAAAACACCCTATTTTGTAAACCCACTAATAAATATTTTTTGGAGCAGTATATAAAAACATAAAATAAACATTCGTTTTTTCTCATCAGGAAACGGACAATCATTAAACATTTGTTGCAATGCTTTTAGTGATTTTTTTTATAAGAATTGGCACTTCAAATCCGTAGTCTTCTTTGTTATATCCTGAACATTGAAAATAATATTTCCACTTTTGATACAAATTTGAACATTTTCCAATTTTGCTTTAAAACCTAATTTTCTGCGCTCAACCATTGATATTTTTTTTTGTGAGTATGTATGCCTCTTAAAAAAATTGTATGTATACTTCTATTTAGATATGTTTTGAGCAGCAATGAAAGCACCAGTCCACGCATTTTGGAAATTAAAACCACCTGTAACAGCGTCAATATTTAAAACCTCTCCAGCAAAATAGAGGTTTTTAACAATCTTACTCTCAAAAGTTTTAAAATTGATTTCTTTAAGATTAACACCTCCTGCGGTTACAAATTCTTCTTTGAATGTGCTTTTCCCATCAACATTAAAAATGGCTTGTGTTAATTGAGTTACCAATGTTTCTAATTGCGATTTATTCAAATCTGCCCATCGTGTTTCTTCATCCATATTAGATGCTAAAACCAACTTGTGCCAAAGCCTTTTTGGGAGCTCAAATTGTGTGGACTTGAATACTGTTTTTTTTGCTAAATCATATTTTAGCATTTTTAATATATTTAAACAACCTTCAAAAGACTGTTTAATAAAATTCACTTCAATTTGAAATTTATAATCTCTTTTAGCCAACTCTAAAGCACCATAAGCAGAGAGTTTTAAAATGGATGGCGCACTTAAACCCCAATGTGTTATTAGCAATGGGCCTTCGCTGCACAAATCGGTTCCTAAAACCTTAACCTCAACAGTTTTAGCCACAACTCCAGAAATGTCTTGTATGCGTTCATCTTTTATATTAAACGTAAATAAGGAAGGTACAGGCTGCGAAATGGTATGTCCTAGATTTTCTAGAAGTTTCCAAATTTTCGGGTTACTTCCAGTGGCTATAATAATTTTTTTAGATAAAAAACAACCCTTCGAAGTTTCAATTTGAAAGCCTTCATATTCCAGCAAAAAAGACTTTACCGAGTGATTATACAACACCTCAACCTGATGTTTTTCAGCTTCGTTTAAAAAACAATCAATTATGGTTTGCGATGAATTTGAAACAGGAAACATCCTACCATCACCCTCTATCTTAAGTTCAACCCCTCGTTTTTCGAACCATTCAATTGTATCTCCCGTCATAAACTGATGAAAAGGCCCTAATAATTCTTTTTCGCCTCTGGGGTAATTTTGTATAAGTTCTTGAGGAATAAATTCAGCATGGGTTACATTACAACGCCCGCCACCAGACACTTTTACTTTGGCTAGTCCGGCTGCGCCACGTTCAAGAATGGCAACTTTTAAGTTCGTATTTTGTTCAGCTATATTTATGGCTGCGAAAAAGCCTGCAGCACCACCGCCAACTATAATAACATCTTTCGACGTCATATTCTATCTGGATAGTCTGAAATGATACCATCAATACCATACTCTTTTATGCGTGCTAAAGGGTTTAAATTATTTACCGTAAAGGCAAATACTTTAAAATTTTCTTTCAGTCCCGAAACAATCTCTTCGGTTAACATGGTGTAATCCGCATGAATACTTACGGCATTTATTTTTTTTGCAAAAGCCACAGCCCTATTTAAATTCCTATCAGTAAGAACACCTAATGGTATTTTATCATTTATTTTATAAACAGTTTCTAATAATTCTTCTTGAAAACTAGATATTAGAATATTATCATACTCCCAACCTTTTTTATCGACATAAAATGTAACAATTCTGGCAGCTTCTTTAGCGGTATCTTGTCCTTTTAATTCTATATTTAATAAACATTTATTATCAACAAATGCCAAAACTTCGGCCAAAGAAGGGATTTGATATGTTCCTTTTGTTTTAAGCTTTTTTAGGGCATTAAGCGAATGTTTAGCAACCTCTCCCGTACCATTTGTAATTCTATCGACTGTAAAATCGTGAAAAACCACTAGTTGACCTGTAGCGCATCTGTGTACATCTATCTCAATACCATCAACTTTTAAACTCAAAGCTTTTTTAATGGATTCAATAGTGTTTTCCGTTAAGTGTCCTTTGGCACCTCTGTGTCCAATTTTTAAAATTTTACTTTTCATTTTTAATAGGTCTTATTAATCCTTCCTGAGCCACAGTGGCTATTAATTTTCCATCTTTAGTAAAAATGTTTCCTCTTGCAAAACCTCTAGCACATGATGTACTAGGTGATTCCATACTATAAAGCAACCAATCTGAAAAATCGAAATCTCTAAAATACCACATAGAGTGATCTAAACTAGCTGTTATTGTATTTCCCCAGTGCGCTTTACTAGCATGTGGATTTAATGTTGATGTTAAAATATTATAGTCCGAAATATAAGTTAAAATTTGCTGTTTTGTAGCTAAATCTAAACCTTTTATATCTCCTTTAAGTTTAAACCATACGTTGTAATTAGGTGGTAAATCTTTTTTATCCAAAGGATTTACAAAGGTAGTTGGTTTAAATTCTATAGGACGCTTAATTGCTAAAAATGATTTTAAGCTTTTAGGCAAAAACTCCCCGTATTCTTTAAACATATCTGCCCAACTTAGCAAGTCTTCAGGTTGCTTAATATGTGAAGGCATTTCAATTTGATGGTGATAACCTGTTTCTTCCTTATGAAAAGAGGCCGACAAAATAAAAATTGTTTTTGATTTTTGGTGTGCCGTAACGCGCCTTACTGAAAAGCTACCACCATCTCTAACCATACTAACATTATAGGTTATAGGTACTTCAAGATCTCCAGCCTCGAGAAAATAAGCATGCATGGAATGTAATACACGTTGATTAATCACCGTTCTACTTGCCGCATTTAATGCTTGAGCCAAAACTTGACCACCAAAAACAATAGGACTTCCAATTGTTTTGCTGACACCATTAAATTCGTTACCGCTTATTTTTTCTAAAACTAAAAGATTTAATAAATCGTTAACTGTAGTCATGCTATTTTTTAAATTATTATGGTATAAAACTATTAAATTATATAGTATTCTACTAGATATATTATTAATAGTTTAAGAACATTAATTTTGAAATGCTTATTAATGTTACTATTTTAGGATAAAATAATACATATGTTCTCTATTCAAAATTTATTAATTTTCTTACTTATACTATCTGGATGTAAAACTGGTAAACTGAATGTTATTACCGATTTACCTAAAAGTTTAAAAGAAGCTTCCGCTATAGAAAAAACAAGTCATTCCGATTTGCTTTGGACTATAGAAGATGCTGGAAACAAAAATAATATCTATGGTTTAGATTTGAAAGGAAATATTGTTAAAGATATAGATATAAGTAACTCAAGTAATATTGACTGGGAGGATTTGACCTCAGACAAAGCAGGCAATATATACATTGGCGATTTTGGGAATAATAGTAAAAATCGTGATGATTTTACCATTTATAAAGTTTCTAACCTAAATGCTGATGAAACTACTGCAGAACGAATACGGTTTGTTTTACCTAAGAATATGAACTCGGAAGATTTTGAGGCTTTTTTTCTTCTTAATAATAACTTTTATATTTTTAGTAAAGAAAATAAATCAAGTGTGCTTTTAAAAGTACCAAATAGCATTGGAAAACATACTGCTGAATTAATAACGGATTTTAAAATGAAAGGCAAGCGAACTAAAATTACATCTGCTGACGTAAGTGACGACGGAAGAACAATTGTACTTTTAAATCATGATAAACTCTGGAAAATTACTAATTTTAAATCCGATAATTTTTTTGAAGGGAATATTGAAGTATTAGACTTTAAACATAATTCTCAAAAAGAAGGTATTTGTTTTCTTAATAAAAATACTGTTTATATTACTGATGAAAAAAAGAAAAATGAGGGTGGCAATGTGTATACGTTCAATTTTAAATAATTCGTACTACTAGTTTTTTTCAATCAAAGCCATTTTTGTTTCTAAAAGTTTCAAATCATTTTTATTCTGTATAGCACGAACACTATCTAGGCGTATATTTTCCATTTCTTGAAGCACGACTTTTTTGTAGTTTTCATTAACACAGTTAGTAGTATCTAATAAACTTCTAAACATATTTACCAATTTTTGAACTATAGTTATGTCATGTATGCAGTAGGTTCTTATACTCGCCATGACATTATATAATAATTGTTCGAAACTTATAGATTTTATACTTATTATAATTTTATCAGACTCACAATAATTACTAGAATCTTTTTTCTGCATACGTAAAACGAATAATTCCGTAAGGTAATCTATAGCATTAATTGCTGTTCCTGGGTCATTAATTCCTGGGGACATGGCTTTAACTATAATTTCGGTTAAATGCTTAAATGCTAATAGATAGTTATCCTCAACGAGTTCACTTCTTGAAAAATGGAAATCTGAAAAGATTGCATGATTTATGTCTTTTTCAAATTTCTCGCTAGTTTTTATAATGGTATCCCCTTTTAGTACATAAGCCCCTTTGTAAACCACAATTTCTGCTTTAGCATCTATTTTATTGAGCTTTTCTGTGATAGATTCCAAACTAAAATTTTCAATATAGCCAGATTTTTTTGAAGTTATAGCATGCCAGCTTTCAGTGTCAGGAAAATTTGAAGGATTACCTTTTTCAATCTCTATTAACTTACATAACCTATTTTTTGCTTCTTTATAAATACCACTCATTATATTATTTATCTGAATTTCTTGAGATATAGAATGGATAAAATAAATGAATGCACCTAAACTGAAAGTCATAAAAATAATCGCTAATAATACTGAAAACCCAGGAAGCTGATATTTACTATCTGTTGGCTCAATAACTATAAGGGTAAAGATGCAGTACAGTAAACATGAATTAAATATACCTAAAACGATTTGATGCCTTGTGTTAGAAATAAGTCCTGGCAAAACTCTAGGTGAATAATTACTACTTGCTTGATTTAGCAGAATCATTACCATAGAAAAACTGAAGACCATAATTGAAATTAAACCACCAATGAATGTTGAGAGTATTGTTCTCGCAGTCTCAACATCTTTAATGATAAGCCAAGGCGCATTTTCCAACAGGTAACTTGAAACATTAAGATCTTCTATATAATACATAAACAATGCAAAGCTTACACCTAAAAGACTTAGAATAGATGGGTAGAAAGCAATTTTACTTTCCAACCTATACATGTATCCAAAAAATTTATGATAGTTTATCTTCATTATTATTTTAATAAAATAGATTTGAATGATTCAGATTTTAAAAATCCAAACCAAAGCCGAATGAGAACCGTAGCCCTTCCTCACTATTAAAAAAATTGAATGTACCAGATAAGCTTTCAGCTGCTGTTACCCAAAAACCTACTCCATAATCATTATGCCATTTGTCAGACCTATCACCTTTTACCCAAACCCTACCAACATCTCCACCTGCAAAAACACCTATTTGCAAAGGCAAGGTATTTGTTTTGAATGATGGAAAACTATAGCGCAAATCTGTACTCCCAACCAAAGCGGTTTGACCTGTAAAACGCTCTGTTCTAAAACCTCTCAACCCATTTCTTCCTCCTATATTAGCTGCTTGGTAAAAAATAATATCATCACCAAATCTTAATTGAGTTCTTACATCTGTTTTTAATACGAGCTTTTTGTTTTTTGATAATGAGTTATAAAAACCAAGATCGGTATTTATATAGCCATACGTATTTTTAGTGTCTTCAAATTCAGTTTTTCCCCCAACTTGAAACATAAAGGTCATGCCTTTTTTAGGATTAATTCTATCATCAAAACTTTCATAATTAAATTCCGCCTCTAGACCACCAAAATAACGTCTTTCATAAAATTTATCGTTAGCTGATGAAACAAAATTATCTGTAATAAATCTGTTTTCAGTAGCGTCAATTTTAATACCTTCAAAAATAGTTCTAAAACCATAATCACTACCAAAATTACCTTTCTTTAAGATTCCTGCTTTAACGGCGTAGATGCTAGTTTTGACTCTGTTATAGTCCAAATCTAAATCATCATCGTTATTTTCAGTTTCATTTCCGTAACCAAAAAAATTGTTTGTGAAATTTTCTGTTGTGAGTTGTCCTCCAACATGTAAATTCCAATCGTTCATGATATTAGCAAATTCGCCATCGTAGTTTAATGAAAACCCTTTCGTAGCAAAATAATAGCCTCCTTTAAATCGATGTTGTTGTGAAAATGGATTACGCTGAAATCCTTTTGTTGTTTTAGAATATGAAAGCCCTAATAAAAAACCATCATCCGGATTAAATCCTATGGCTGGAGTAATAACACTTGTTTTAGTAATGTTTTTATTAAAATCAAATAAGTTGAGCTTGTACACATCTGTCAATCTAATTTGTGCTCCCTTATTTTCTTTAATCGTATTTGGTTTACTTTCATGATCATAAATTTTAATACGCCTGCCTTGTTTTACAATATAGGTATCGTTTTCCTGACCTCCAATTAGCCTTGTGAAAATTGGATTGTTAGCCTTACCTGAAACTTCAAAAACATCTTTATCATCAAGCCCGTAAATCCACATTTCTTTTGTAACATCCCTATTAAATGTTTTATCTACAACAACCTCACCTTTTTTACCATCTTTGATTCTTGATATTTTAACATGCGTTTCTTTATCACCAATTCTTGTAACCTCAATATAATCGTCTTTATCTGTACCTGTTAATATAACAAGTTTATTTAAGTAGTTGTAATAACGGGTAGCTATATTTATCAAATTACCCCTTCTCCCCTTAAGTTTCTCTTTAATATCTGCCAAGGTTTGATCTTGAACTTCCTCGGGCACTTTAGTAAATGCCTTATCAATCACTTCATCTGTAATATTATCTTGAAGAAATTTGGCGTTTTTTAACCAAGTATCCTTATCTGCTTGTTGCACCATAACACGATCTAGCTTTATTCCTGCCGCATTCATCCATTCAATGTGTTTTAATTCCTTACCATAGACCTGAAGTTGTTTCGTGGAGCCAGAAATAATTTTCATTACATCCAACAATGCTCCATCAAAATTTGAAAATACTTGATCCCTATCTCTAGGAATTGGTTTATAAACCTTATCCCCATTTTCTTGATTAAATTGTGCCCAACGCCATTGGTCTTGGTGCCTGTCCCAATCACCAATAAGCATATCAAAAAGTCTAGCTCTTACAAATGCATTTTCATCAACTTTATATTTTTCGTCTTTTCTTACTTTCTTAATAATATCATGAGTGCTTTCAATATCATCAGCATATCCAAATGTTTTATCATCTGAATAATTTTCTTCTGGTCGCTCCTCAATCATATACAGCTCCCCGCCATATTGCGCGTTATAGCTACCTAAATACTTATGCTTTGGGATAAAATATAATTTAGGATTGGTATGATAAATTTTTGCTGCATCTGATAAATCTGGAACAACTTTAAAAGCATAAGGATGTGCAGCAGTATAAAAATCCAATATCAACTCCTCTATAGCCGTTTGCTCAAATTCATCCTGAACATAGGTGTCTTTAAATAGAACCGTTTGCAAATATTGTGTAGCACTTTTACGTAGCGCACGCATATTTAACTCCTTACCATCTTTGGTTTTTAAACGTAAAGATCGTGTCTGGTGCCCGCCACCCTTTCTTACAATTTCCAAACCGCCATAAAGTGTATCGAGTGTGGCTACTTTAACTTTTATTTTTGTGCTGTAAATATCACGGTAGTGATTTCCCCAAACAGATTCAAAAAAACCTGTTGTCTCAGTTTCTTCTTTTGAGTAAATAGACACCTCTACTTCTTGAGGAAATGTTTCAGGCAAATCGGATACATTAAAAGTCTCGGTAGGCGAAAAAACTTCTTTAGTAAATAGTAGTTTTGGTTGCCCGTTTGATTCTCCATAAAACCTCACCCAGCTACTACCATCCTTAAAAATGGTAAGTTCAGCAAAGCCCTGTTCTCCAGTTGAAAACATACCATTATCGCCTAATGCAGCAGCAGATTCTTTCGCACCAGATCCAGAAACAATTTGCTTAATTCCTTGTTGTTCGATATATTGAAGCGTATGCTCGTGACCTGATACAAAAATAACGTTTTCCGCTCCTAAGGTTAGGGTTTCCAAACGACTCATCAATTTATGATATCGCTCATTATATCTATCTTGAATAGAAACACCGCCTTGAGTTCTAAGTTGCGTAATTAAAGATGCTATACCGGGCAATGGTAATTTACTTTGAAATGGATATAAGTGTTTTTTTAACGCGTATTTACCACCATGGGTTCCATTTGTGTACATTGGATGATGCATTGCAAACACCGTAGTTTTATTCTGCGCTTTTTTTAATTCGCCTTCAATTTCCTGAAAAAAACGATCTCTAGTTTTTATTTCGCATTCATCGTTTATGGTTGGATGGGAATTCCAATTCTCCAAATACCATTGTGTATCTATAATGATAAGCTGGATGGTTTCACTAACATCTATACTTTTTAATGGACAACCATTTTCTGGTTGAAATGTATTTTTACCTACTAAATCCTCTATATATTTCTCTTCTCGCTTTAATCCTTTTAGCCCACCAGCGTACCAATCATGATTCCCAGGAATAAACACCGTTTTTCCTTTAAAACCTGCTATCGATTTTCCTTGGGCATTTAATGCATTTTCTGCATTGGCCCTGCCCTCTGCCTCTTTTGTTGGCAACCCATCAGGATAAATATTATCACCTAAAAAAAGTGTGTAATCTTTTTTCGTTTTTTTTCCTTCGACATGCATATTAAAAGCTCGTAAAGCCTTAGACATACCACCCATGGGCGATTTACCAGCATCTCCAACTAAATAAAATGTTTTATCTATTTCTTTTTCAGGAAACAGCACCTCATTATGGTCCTCGTTTACATATTGTGGAGTGTATGTGGCACAAGCAGTTAGCAACAAGACAATTAGTGCTACTGAAAAATTCTTAATTAACTTCATAGTTAGTCATTTCAATTAGTAAAAATAAGAGTTTCGAGTTGTTAAAACTATTGTATCCGAGTAAATAATTAGCTCAAATAAATATTTAAATTTAAGAAAGCACCTATTTTAATTCCAAGCTAAAATTGAGCGCTCTAGCCAGTAATCTGGTGCAGGTTTGCTTAGTAATTTCAGCTTATAAATGTCTTCAATTGATAATTGAAAATTGAGTGCTTTTAAATTTTCTTGCAACTGTTTAGAATTTGATGCGCCACTAAGTACATAAGTAGGCTGAAGATTATCAATTACAAATCGTAATGCTATGGCATCAATCCCAACATTATATTTTAATGATAATTGATTTAAAACATGGTATGCCTTTTGGTAGTTTTTAAATATCCGCCCGTTCGCTAAAGCTTCTTTAATAATCACTTTCCGTCCTTTTGCTATGGCCTTTTTTAATACTGAAAAAGTAGATTGCTCAAAAACATTGTATGTAACCTGAAAACTATCAAACAGATCGTCATTATTTATATTAATGTTTAACGCAGCGGAAATAACCTCATTTTGATTTGCACCGCTTGTAGTAATTCCTATTTGCAATCCTGTTTGCTGTTTTATTTTATATAGATAATTTAGAACTGATTCATTTTTTAAAACACCACTTTCAAAAGTTGCAGAATGTACCTGATAGTATTTTAAGTTGGGCAACATTTTTTTTGAAACCTGCCATTGCTCTCGCAACTTATTTAAAGAATGTTCTTTTACCTCATGCTTACCATCAAAACCTAATTGCCAGTTCGCCATGTAAGTATAGCCCCATTTTGTACCTAAAATTACATCCGGATGCTTAGTAAAAGTATTCCATTCATCTAAAAAAGCTTCACCTTTCCCATAGGATGGTGCAGTATCGAAATACCTAACCCCTAATTTGTAGGCTTCGTTTAAAACCGAAAACGCATTATTTTTAAAAGCCTCTTCAGAAGTATCAAATGCATAATCTGGTCTTATATTAATATATTCCGGTCTTCCTAAAGCGGCTAATCCCAATCCTATTTTAGTATTTAAATTCATTTTAATCTATAACTTCAGTTTCAATTCCTGTATTTAAGTGTTCCAATTTGTTCTGGTTTGTATAATATGAAAATTGCTGCAATAAAATCTTCAACTTAGGGTTTATAAATGTTTTACAAAAAGGCTTTTCTGGATTACTGTAATAATAATTTTTAATTTGCTCGCGCGATGCTTTAAAAGCATGAAAAGCATATACTTGAGTTATTAATTTATTTTCAAATTTATTTTGAAACCGTTCAAGAATGTATTCTGACGCCAATTTTTGATGATTCGAAAATGCATAAACTGCTGAACGGTATTTGATACGCATAGCATGATTTGATGTACTTTTATGCGTCTGTAAATGAATTTCGATTAGTGTTTGTAATGAAATTTTATCAGCATCAAAATATACAATAACTGCCTCTGAAAAGGTATTGTGGATTCCTGTTGAAGACACAAACCCTTGGCTTACCTTTAAAACACCGCTTAGTGATTGAAAAACAGCCTCGGTACACCAATGGCAACCGCCACCTAAAGCTATTTTAATTGGTGTCTGTAACATTCATCGTATTTAAATTGGAAAATTTATTTGATTAGAAAGACTTGATAGGTTTTTTAAACTGAATTCATATAAAAGGGTCTTCAAATCTTTCAAAATGGCATGTGTAACCATTTGGAACCCTCACCAAATAATCTTGATGTTCCGGTTCTGCTTTCCAAAACGTTGCATAAGGTTCTAATGAAGTTACAACAGCCCCATCCCATTTACCAGAATTGTTAACAATTTTAATCAAATATTCAGCATCATTTTTTTCTTCTTCATTCTGAAAAAATATTGCAGACCTGTAGCTCGAACCCTTATCATTTCCCTGTCTGTCAACTGTTGTAGGGTTATGAATTCTGAAAAAATAATCTAGTAGCGCTCTAAAAGAAGTTTCCTCTGGATCATAAGTTAGCTCGATAGCTTCGGCATGACCTGGATGGTATTTATACGTTGGATTATCATTAACTCCACCCTGGTAACCAACCTCTGTATCTTTAACCCCTGGACGATTTCTAAATAAATGTTCCATACCCCAAAAACACCCCCCAGCTATATATGCTTTTTTATAATTGCTCATTATTTCTTTTTTAAATTTATTCTTAAAGTTATTACGAACTGCAAGATAACATAGAACACCCTACTTTATCTCTCGCCCATTCCGGACGTTTTACAAACCATTTTTGATATTCCGGTTGTTCATCATAAGGCTTTTTTAGCATTTTAAAACATTCGTCAATCAATTTATAATTGCCTTGATCGGCAGCATCAATGGCCAATTGCGCTATATAATTTCGCAGCACGTATTTTGGATTAATACGATTCATTTCCTGCTTTCTTTCTTCATCTGAAAGTGTTTCTTTTTTCAATTTCCCAGCATAATTTTGAAACCAAGTAATCCATTGCTTTTTAATAGCACCAACAACCTCATCTGGTTTATAGAATGCATCGTAAATAACATGTAATCCATCAGAAGCATTTTTAATTTTGAAATTACTTAGGTTTCTGAAAAAAATAGTCATATCTGTTTCCGTTTGATGCAAAAGACCTTCCAATTCATGGATTAGTTTTTGATCATCTTCATCTGCATTTTGAAAGCCTAACTTAGATCGCATCATATGTAACAACTTCTCGTCAAAATTTGCTTTATATTGATTCAATATTGCTTCAAAAGGCTCAGCATCTTCAACCAAAGGATATATAGCATTTGCCAATTGTAATAAATTCCATAAACCAATATTGGGCTGGTTACCATAACGGTAGCGTTTATTTTGCCTATCGGTGGTATTTGGCGTCCAGCCATAGTCATATCCCTCTAACCAACCATAAGGGCCATAATCTATTGTTAAGCCAAGAATTGACATGTTATCGGTATTCATAACACCATGTACAAATCCGACGCGCTGCCAGTGTATAATCATATCCAAAGTTCGGTCAGAAACAGTTTCAAAAAACTGAACATATACGTCTTTTGAAGGTACGCCCAAATGTGGAAAATGATTTTTAATAGTGTAATCCACCAAAGTTTTAAGCGTCTTTTCATCTTGCCTTGCCCCAAAAATTTGATAGCTTCCAAATCGCAGAAAAGATTCGGCAGCCCTACAAACAATGGCGCCTTTTTCATATGCAGAATTCCCATCGTACATCATATCTCGCAATACTGAATCTCCAGACAATGCCAAAGACAGCGCACGTGTTGTCGGTACACCAAGATGATACATTGCTTCGCTACATAAATATTCCCTTATGGACGAGCGTAATACTGCTAAACCATCGGCGGTTCTAGAATACGGCGTCTCGCCAGCACCCTTTAACTGTAAAGCCCAATTTTTAGCATTATGCTCAACTTCAAATAAATTTATTGCGCGACCATCACCTAATTGCCCTGCCCAATTCCCGAATTGGTGGCCGCCATAACACATTGCATATGGTAATGTATTTTCCAATACTTTATTTCCTGTAAATACCTTTAAAAATTCATCACTTTTATGGTCTGGCTCAGATACACCCAAATTTTCAAGCATTTCAGAAGATACATGCAGTAATTCTGGTCTTAAAGTTTGTTTTGGAGATACATAAGAGAAACAAGCCTTATAAACCTGTCTTCTAGTATTTTCCAAAATGGGATCTTCAGGTAATACTTTATTAAATTTATTTTTAATGTTTAGTTTCATATATTATTAACTTTCACTATAAAACTTACAGGGTTATTAAAACCATTTAGATAAATACTTTTCAATTAATTTTAAAATTGAAAGGAACCTCCGCATGCTATTAAGATATTCAAAACTACTAAGTTTTTAGATTTTATCCAATTTCATAGATTCCGAATTGATACAATAGCGCAATCCGCTAGGTTGTGGGCCATCAGGAAATACATGTCCTAAATGCGCATCGCAAGCATTACACATAACCTCTACACGAACCATCCCGAAAGTAGTATCTCTGTGGTATTTAATAGCACTCTCTTTTATTGGTTGTGTAAAACTAGGCCAACCTGTACCAGATTCAAACTTAATAGTAGAATCGAACAATGGCATATCACAACATATACAATTGTACTTTCCAGCTTCTTGGATACTACAAAGAGCACCACTATGTGGGCGCTCTGTTCCTTTTAGTCTTGTAATCCTAAACTGCTCTGAGGTTAAGAGCGTTTGCCATTCGGCTTCCGATTTTTCAACTCGTTTGTCTGGAGTTGGGTTTCCTTTTACAGAAAAGTTAATTACGTCTTTCCAGGTTAACATATTTTTTTCTTTCTTCGTTTAATTAATAAATAGACTTCATCTAAATTTAAGTCAATATTACCTTCGTTTCCTTACAGATAAAATCTTTATAGATAAAGCACCCATAATATATTTAAATTTTAGTAATTTGTAATGATAAACCAACTTGTTTTATGTCGAAATTAATTGAAATTGCAGAAAAATTTGTATTTGATTTGTATAAAAATGAATTAGACCAAACTTTTATTTACCATAACCACACACATACCGAGCGTGTTTTGCGAAGTGTGAGAGAGATTATTGAAAATACGGACATTGATAGTAATGATGCTGAAGTTTTGGAGCTAGCAGCGCTTTTACACGATACAGGCTACATAAAAAAACGTGAAGGACATGAAGAAGAAAGTGTAAAGATAGCCACTACTTTTTTAGAAGAAAATAAAGCAGACAAAGCCACCATTGAAGCTGTAAACGCTTGTATAATGGCTACTAAATTCAAAGACTCTCCAAAAACTGATTTAGGTAAAATTATAAGAGATGCAGATGCCTCTCATTTTGGTAAAAAATACTTTAGAGAAGCCAGTGAGTTTTTACGTAAAGAATTGGAAATTCAAGGTATTGCGACGTACTCTCCACAAGACTGGTTAAATGAGAATATCAAAGTATTGACTAAAAAACACGAATTTTATACTGATTATGCTTTAAAAAATTGGCAACCTCGTAAGGAGAAAAACTTGGCTAAACTTATGAAAACCAAGAAAAAGAGGAAAGCTAAACTTAATACTGAAGAAATAAAAGCTAAATACAAAGCACAGTATAAAAATGAAAGTCCAGAACGTGGTATTCAAACATTTTACAGGGTTGCTTTGAGAAACCATATTAAATTAAGCGACATTGCAGACACCAAAGCCAATATTTTATTATCGGTAAATGCGATTATCATATCTTTAGTTTTAGCCAATTTAATTTCAAAACTCGACACTAATCCTTATTTAGTTTATCCTACGGCAATATTTACACTCTCCTGCGTTATTTCTATGGTATTATCCATTATCGCTACAAGGCCTAATATTACTAGCGGTGAGTTTACAAAAGAGGATGTTGCCAATAAAAATGTAAATCTAACCTTCTTCGGTAACTTTCATAAAATGCAACTTAAAGAATTTGAGTGGGCCGTTGAAGAGCTTTTAAAAGATAAAAATTATGTATATAGTTCTTTAACTAAAGATTTGTATTTTTTAGGAAAAGTGTTGGAAAGAAAATATAGAATATTAAGAGTGACTTACACTATTTTTATGATAGGAATGATTGTATCCGTTTTAGCGTTTGGATACGCATTAAAAAGTAATGGCGCTGATATTGATGATGTACTGCCCGACGCGCCTATTGCTTCGATTGATTATCGAATTTAAAAACAACCTATTAAAAGCACTTTAAAAATCATTTAATATTTAATCTCACTCATCAAATCATCATAAGTATAAAATGCTTTAGTATTTTCACTCTTATGATACAAAACTCTAACCCTTATTGCTTTTAAACCTGTTACGGCTTGTAAATCTTGTAATTCCACAATTTCAACTTCGGTATCTAAATATTTTTTTGACTGTAGGAATTTAATGTAGCGCAAATATTCTTGTTCGTCCTGCTTTTGGGAATAAATAATACTAATTTTCCCCTTTTGCGTTACCCGTTCTTCCGTACCTTTTATATAGGCTTTATCCACACGTTTTTTTACAATTTCATAGCGGGCGTTATAAGTTCCATCCACGTCAAATTGTTTTTCGTCCATTCTAAAACTTATTGATAAGGGCTGGCTAAATACTAAAATCATAGAAGTAACATCAAGCAAAACAGGAAAATCTGCTTGCATTTGGTAATAACTATTTTCCATTTCGCACATAACTTGCAACTGCCACAAACGTAAATTATAAAGGTAAATAAGATTAAAACTATTTGCTTTGGTTATAGACTCACCTATGTACATATTATGCTCTACACCATCTGTTTTAAAACGTTCAAAATAGTGCGGATACATATTTTGGGCTTCAATTTGTTTTTTATCCAACATAAAAGCCATTTCAGCATTAATTTTGGATATGGTATCATCATACGCCTTTCTATGATGATATAACATATTTAAATTACTATCAATACTCGTATGGTATACTTCAATATCATTTTTCATGTTTTCGAAAACACTTAAATGTTTAAGTGCAGGATTGATATCCTCCTTTAAAAATTCAGATATTTGCTGTTCACTATCTACCTGAAAACTATTTTTTAACCCTTTTAGATAATCATTAATTTGATAAATAAATTGCTCATAAATCGGAAGGAAATCATTTTCAGAAACCATTTCAAATATATGTTTTACAGCTTCTAATTGAAGTGTTAAATCTTGTCGTGTAGCTTTATTTCTAGCCTCTGAAGATCCTTTGATATCAATTTGCCCATAAAGCGGATATATATTTTCAAAAGCTATTTTTTTAAAACTTGGCTCAAGTCCATTTAAATCGCTTTTAATAAAGCGCTTAGCCTCCTTAGCAAACCGCCATTTTACACTATCGTGTATGGAGGTACATTCCTGTTGGATTACGGCTTCAATTAAATTTCCCTCTTCACTCTTAGAGCGCTCTACTGCTGAGACTATAAAAGGCATAATATCTACCAGTTTATTGGTAATTATACTATTTAACACTCTCGGAGTTTCAGAAACCAATTCCAAGACGCCCATTAAACCTTTATCGTTTGCAATAGGTGCAAAAACAGCACTCTTAATGCCTTGTTTTTGTAAATTGGCAATATGCGGCACCTCTCCCTTGGTGTTCGCATATATTTTATCAACATCTGATATTGAAAGGTATTTATACGCTTTTAACAATCTGTTATAGGACCAAATACATAATGATGTTTTACAACTCCCGCGCTCTTGGTTTCCAAGAAGGTAGCTCCGCATTCCAAAACCATAAATTCGCTCAAACATATCATCCTCTGTATTATATACAGAAAACCCAACTTTAATATCATCTATACCTAAGAATGAAGAAAATATTTCATGAAACGATTTCATGAAATTTTCATCTTTGTACTTGTCATCTCCAATAAGACTAGATTTCATATTTGAAATAGACTGATCCTCGGTAACGTCAAAAATATTAGAAATTACAAAACCTCTAAAAATATAACTATCAGGCGGGAACTTCTTACGCCAAAGATCCAGATTATCAAAATTATCTAAAAGTTCGTCATAATCTTTTTGAGTGATATGTTTTGCTTTTTCTGTTGGAATAATTTCACAGAAATCTGCATTGTACAAAATTTTATAATAGCGTATTGTGCCATTTTTATCTGGTATTTCATAATAAAAAGGCCTTTTAAAATTCAAATTATAACCATAACAAATGCTTAAAATAACAGTACATGCTATAATATACCTATCGTCCTCAGGGTTGTTTTTAATATTTAACTCAAAACCTTTACCCGCATGTTCAATAATTTTTTTAAATCTTTTTGATGAATTAAAGATTAAATCATGAAAAGGGACCGAGGCTGTTTTAATTTCGTTATTTGTTAATATTGGTGCAAATGCATCTTGAAGTATAATGCTAATTTCCTTTGCCCTTTCCATTAATATATTAGAGTCGCTAAAGCCATGCCTTAATTCTGGGAAGGGTTTCGCTGAGTTTAAAATACGCTGCGCTTTATCCGACAAAAAATCGTCGTTACTTTCAGTCAACTTTTCATAATGTTCAAGTAGTTTTTTAAAGCCTACTTTAAGCACCATTGGCGACTCAATATTGTCATTTATATCCATAATCCTTAAGACTGTATAAACAAGATTATTAATTACAGGTTTGGTCGTTATATTTAAATTTCCTAACCCTGAATGTATTGATTATAAAATAATACATGTTATTGAGGTGTATATTTTAAATCGGACGTTAAAATAAATTTATCAAATTCAAATCCATCTTCACGCATTGAAAAGGTAATTACATGTACGCCAGCCTTCTTAATATCTAAATAAATAGTTCGGGGTGCTCCGCAGTGATTATCTGGAACGCGTTTCGCCGAGGACCATGTCCACTTATTTTTTCCTTCGCAAAATTGGATTTTCCGTCCGCTTTCAGGCCACTTACCATCTAAACCAACGTGCAGGCCATTATCCTCAGTTCCGCTTGAATATGCTTTAACCCAAACACGATATTTACCTGGTTTTTTAATATATAACTTATAAGCTACCAAGGCACCAGTTCCAGCAATTGAAAAGAAATTTTCGCCTTCTATTAACTGATCTTTATGAGTAACCCTTGTATCTGGAAGCGCTTCAATATATTTATTTCCGCTTGCTGTATTTAAATGATCTTCCAAATCCAAAAAAGGTGGTTTATAGGGTTCACCTTCACGAGTATACCATTTTCGGGGTGACCCATTATTCGAATTGAAATGATAATGTTCTGCTTCAACCTCAAAAGTACAATTTTTAGACTCTAAAGGTGGTGTATTTTGTAATACTGTATTTTGAAGCAAATTGCTTTTAATTAGTGATAATTCTCTCCACCTTCCTCTAGACCATGCCGTACCATCATTTTCTGGAATTGTTCCATTAGTTTTTACATTTGAAGACACCTTAACAGTATCGTTTGTTTTTAAGTACAAAGTGCCAAGGCTAAGGTTTACGGTTTTAAATGATTCTGAAACTTTAGGGTTATTTACGGTTTTTACCTTATCACTATTTATGGTTATGATATATTGAGATTCTCCATCATGTTCAGCCACAGTTTCAAGCGTACCAGTATACATACCCGTTTCGCCTGAAAATAGCGTGTAAGCTTTCGCAAAACCCACTCGGTTTTCAATATTAGCAGCATTAATAGCAAAACTGCCTTTGTTTTTTTCCTTATAATATGAAATACTTTCGTTTTCAATCGTAGTAAAGTCAATCAAAGCCTTTAATTTTATTGAAGATTTAGTATTCGAATTATTTATTGCTTTTTTAGTAGCATTATGAATTAATGCTACCCAATCTTTTTCAGTGTTTGGCGGTAAACCAATTGAAACTAACTTACCACCTTCAATAGTTTTTTTACTTCCGTATTGCAAATCGCCTCCAGTTTTTGGATCAAACCATGTTACTAAAAATTTGGATGGATAATTGGTTAAATCCAGCTTTGTTTCTTTTACTTCTGGAAGATAAATAACATATGCCCGCCCTTGATCAGCCAATACAAAATCTTTTACATTTTCGGTAAGATTATCTGCAGATACCATGGTTTCAAAAACAACATGTTTTTCAAAAAATCGCAGAGCGTATCTTGTTTGATCCCAAAGTTTATCGCGAGAGCGCCAATCTTCGCAATTTAAGTCATTGTGCGCATATTTGTAACCAAAATACCATTCCACTCCAGCGCCACCCGCCATTAAATTGCCCCAAAGCACATCGCAGCGAATAGCATCATGATCTGGATCATCCAAATCTGGTTTTGCTCCTGTACCTGCCGGTCCTATTTCGTCTTGAGTGACCACCCATTGTTTACCAAATTCCTCAGATTCTTTAATCCACTTTACCGTTATATCATGAACATTATGTGAATGATGTGTCTGCATTGATACACCGTTTAAATAATCGTAACCTAGTAGCGGATTTAAAAACTGATTTTGAGCATGTGTAACAGCATGCGTATGTAAAACCACTAAATTCCCATAAGGATCATGCGTTTTTATATACTTAGCCATGGCTTTTCTATCCGCATCGTTCTGGGCTTTAGGTGTCCAAGATTGCCACCCATTTTCTTCACCTAAGTTCCATGTAATACCTAAATGATGTGAAAAACGCGCAATTAATTCTCTATAATATAATTTACGTTGCACCTTAAGCTCGCCAATATCTAGGAGTAATTCATTTTCTGTTTCTTGTGTAACTATATGCAACATTAGCCCTAACCGGTCCATATGGTCGAAAACTATCTCCCATTGGTCCAATTTACTACTATCAAAACGGTAACGCTCATTTTCGTTAGTCCATGGCCATACATCTTTACCATCACCTTGTACATTCATAGTTAAAAAATAAACCGAATTCATACCTTTTGAAGCTAGGTAATTTAAAGCTCCGACAATATTTTTACCTTTTCCGTTTTTCCAGGTTGGATCTCCAGTATTCCAATCTTTTGCATGGGCTTCATACTTGTGCGATGGTGGCGTTTGGTCAAATTCAAAATAACCTAAAAAATTTTCTGGGCTATCGGCACCTCCTTTTAAAAAAGGCTCATTTGTATCTGTATATTTTAAATACCGTGTTCCATCATATTTCAACCTTCCTTTTTTTCTGAACGCAGAACCTGTTTCATCAGCTTCAGCAATAGTGAATTTTCCTTTTACACCATTAAAACCCGTTGGTTCACCTGCATTTATAGCATCGCTAATGGCGATATTATCACCCGTTCTAAAAAAAACTTCGTATTCCCATTCGCCAACAGTATCAGGTATGAAGCGTACTTGCCAAACCTTACCGGATTTAGCACTTGTTTCAGCAGCATTACCATCTGTAGCATAAAAACCCGGTAGTTTAATTAGCCTGTCTTTATTCTTAAAAACAACATTTAATCTGTAATTTAAAAATGGATTGTTCTCGTCGTTTTCACTTAGTTTATTCCCTTCAAAACTAAGTGTCACTTTATGCCACTTCTTTAATGAACCCTTTATTCTAACTTTTGATTCTTGAGCATTAATTGAACTAATTTGAACAAAAAATAGAATACATAATAAAGTTAATTGAGGTTTCATTTTGGAAAATTGTATCATAAAGCTGATGCTATAAAATTATATATAGCAAATTAACACAATAGTTTATATAAACAATAAAATATAAGAATTGCTGAATGCGGTGTTAAATAGAAATAACATCAAATTGATTTTTTATTTAATTTATTTAGATTAAAATCGTGGCCTTTTTATAAACTTAATGTTATGACTATTATAAAATGTTCTATAACTCTATATAAATCAAAATAAACGTATTAACATATTTATTAGCATTTTATCGTTATATTTTGTAAAAAAATTAAATAAATGTAAGAAAATATAATATATTTACTTCTTAATTATTTTAATAAAATCAACCCAAATCTTACACATGAAAAAATTTAAAAAAATGGTATTGTATTTCTGTACAGCTATAATATTATCAAGCAGTTTAACATCCTGTATGACCACAAAAACAAGCGTAGGCGAATTTAAAGAAACACAAGGCTATGAATATACTTATGCAAAAGGCAAACAAGTATGGCTTTTTTGGGGACTACTACCTATGGGAAGAACTAATATAAATACACCCAATAACGGTACTTGCGAAGTCATTACGCGTTTTAATTTGGCCGACTTTTTAATAACTGGCTTAACTGGTGGTCTTGTAAAATCTTATACGATTAAGGTAAAAGCTAAAAGAAAAGTAAATGCAGTAAGCACATTACACTGGACTAATTAAAATTTACAAATATAAAACCCTCGTTATTTGAGGGTTTTATATTTTAAACTTCAAAATTTTATCTGTATATACATTCATGAAATATATCTAAATACTTTTGAAACTGTAAATTTTTTTTTTACTATAGTTTAATAATAGTTTGCTTAATTTTCAAATCTACTATTTAATCAAAATCTTTCAGGCTTTATGAACCTATTCAATTTTCAAAATGAATGACTCCAAAATATCTATTTGTATCCTAATAGTTCCAATACCATTTTCAATTTTCAAAATCGAATTAAATTGATTGTATAATTGATCTTTAACTTTGTAAGCCTTTTTGCTTAATTCCCATCTTTCAATAATATTCTCAGGAATTTTTAAATCGAATTCAAACCCATTTTCAGCATTAAAATTTGAAATAATAATAAGCTTTTCATCATCGCTCCAACGTACAAATGAAAATACCTTATCATTATAATGCGCTGTATGGTCTCGATTATATGCATGAAGATCTTGGTAAGACCCCATTAAAGCGCTACTATTTATGGTAAAGTTTAATAATCTTTTATAAAAATCTCTTAAACGCTTTTCATCATTATTTAATTGGCCTCCATCAAATTTTTTATTATTTACCCAACGCTGGTGTGCTGGAACTCCTATATAATCAAATATTGATGTTCTAGTTGGATCACCAAATCCACCATCTTCTGAGCCATCTTCTCCAACTTCCTGACCAAAATAAATCATAGTTGGCGCTGTTGTAGATGTGGCGGAAAGTACCATTGCAGGTTTTCCTTTTTCAGCACTACCTGCAAAATCAGAACTGGCTACACGCTGCTCATCATGATTTTCTAAAAAATGAAGCATATTATGTTCAATATCATTTAACCAGTCAAAAATACCTGGTAAATAATCTGTTTTCCCATGGCCTTGCATAACGTGCTTTGTGGTATCATACAATTGCACTTTATCGTACAGATAATCCATTTTCCCTTTTTTTATGTAATCTCTATAAAGATCTGGGTTGTAGACCTCTGCTAATAAAAACGCTTCTGGATTTTTCATTTTAATTGAAGTATTCATAAAACTCCAAAACTCAACAGGCACCATTTCAGCCATATCATATCGAAAACCATCAATACCCATTTCTGTCCAATATAGCGCAATATCTCTAAATTTTATCCAAGAATTTGGTACGGTTTTGTTCTTCCAAAAATCAAAGTGTTTTTCATAATCTTCATTTTCAAAACCTTCTGGGAGTTCATCAAAATCCTTTCTACCTTCTGGTGAAACACCATAATTTACTTTTACGGTTTCATACCAATCATTAATATCTGGCTGCGATAACCTAGACCCGTTTCCTGTCCATTTTGCTGGATTTTCTAGAAATTTACTATCTTTTAATGTATAATTTTCTTTGCCTAGTGGTTTATAACCGTTTTTCCAAACTGGCACTTTAAATACTTCGCCAGGATTATAATAAAAATTATTATTTACATGATAAGCCACCGATGTATCATCATCTTCACCAAAATCTCTTACCCCTTCAGGTTTTGTAATACTCTTATAATTTCGCGCTACGTGATTGGGTACAATATCGATTATCACTTTTAATCCAGCATCGTGTGATCGTTTAATAAGTGCTTGAAATTCTTCCAAACGGTTTTCTACATTTTCGGCTAAATCAGGATTTACATTGTAATAATCTTTAACCGCATAAGGGGAACCTGCTCGGCCTTTTACAACATCTGGATCATCATTTGAAATTCCATATTTGGAATAATCTCTAATTACGCCATGATGAGGCACGCCTGTGTACCAAATATGAGAAACCCCTAAATCCTTTATTTCCTTTAAAGCTTTTGATGTAAAATCGTTGAATTTACCAACACCATTTTCTTCTAGGGTGCCCCAAGGTTTATTAGTTGTGTTTGTGTTTCCGAACAACCTTGTAAACACTTGATAAACAACTTCCTTTTTTTTATTAACCTTATTAATTTTATGAACCATTTTTTCGCTATCCTTAAGACTTAATCCTACTGTCATCATTACTTATACTATATATTTTATTGATTTCATCCTTTTTTTTTAATAGCCAGATGGCGTCAATATGAAATTTAATTACAAACTTATTTTATAATTGTTTGTTCTTTTTTTAATTTACTTACTACTTATTTATCTTCAATAACTAACGTATTGCTATTTCCAACTTGCTTTTTCATAAAAATAAACTATACGTACCATATCGTTTAAGAATTTTGACACTTAATTTAAAGTTTCTATATCTAAGAAAATAGTTCGTATTTTAAATTAGGTTACCATATCCTGCATACTTTACCTGTGCCCAAATTCCTTTTATAGACATATTAATTAAATGGTCTTGAGTTTTGGGAATACTGTTAATTTACTTTTGATGTTTTTTAAATTTGAATTCCGCTTTACCTACAAATTAAAATTACAAATACTCTTATTAAATCCAAAAGAATTAGGACTTGTTAACAACAAAAATTATAATCGTTATCTGTAAATATATTATCAACCTATTCTTTTTATTTAACCATGATAAGCAAATAATAAAAGAACAACGATTAAAACTAATTTTGATACCTTTTAAAAGGTAAAAATAATATTATTTGCACAAAATTTCAATTCATTTTAATTAAAAAACAAAAAGTTAATATAAATTTCCACTAATAAATGGATTTATTTTAGTAGATAAAATAACACTACCTTTTTCCTCAAAAAGCATATTGTCTCCCCAAAAAAATTGACAATCTGTTATTACATTTTTAACTAATTTCCCTTTTAAACCCAGTTCTTTAAATCGGTTCAAATCTAACTTTATAGGGATATTATTTTTATTTATTATATGAATTACGGTTTCATCATCAAGAACCCTAAACAATACATAGATACTATTTTCCGGTGCAAAATGAATGGTTTTACCTTCGTGAATCGCTTTGCTATACTTTCTATAATTAAGAAGCTTTTTTAAATACGCCTGCATATCCTTTTGATGCTCATTTAAACCTTCGCCAGTAAATGCATTAACTTCATCACCTTGCCAGCCTCCGGGGAAGTCGGTACGGATTAAACCATGATCCCCAGGGTTATCAAAATCATTCATCAAAATTTCTGTCCCATAATATAGTTGTGGAATCCTTGGTAGAGTCAACAAATAGCTCAACGCCATTTTCGTGTTAGCGATATCCCCATGAAGTTGTGTGAAAATGCGACTCATATCATGATTATCAGGAAATATCATAAGGTCTTTTGGTGTTGCATAATGAAAATCGTTTGCTAAACCTTGATATATTTTAACTAAACCGGTATCCCATGCTTCTTCTTCATTTAAAGCTTTGACTATAAAACTTTGCATTGGAAAATCCATTGGTGATTTTAAGTTTGACTTGTAGCCGTCCCTATTATTTGCACCATCCTGCCAATACCCAACCAATAGCGGGTTGTAACTCCACTCTTCACCAACAATGCTAAAATGAGGATATTCATTCATAATATCGCCTGCCCAACGACTCATAAAATCCTTGTCTGGATATGGGTACGTATCTTGACGAATACCACTTAAATTTACAGTTTCTATCCACCAGATACTATTTTGTATGGTGTACTGTGCCATGAATGGATTACGCTGATTCAAATCTGGCATTGCAGATACAAACCAACCTACATTCATTTTATGTTTATCAATTTTGGAAGCATACAAATCTTGATTTGTAGTTCGCCTATGGTTTGTAATAATATTCTCGATACCCTCCCAATTATCAATATGCTCTTCATAATACTTTTGATGATTTATCCAGTCTTTAAATGGTAAATCCTTCATCCACCAATGCTCCAAACCACAATGATTCGCTACTTGATCCATGATGAGCTTCATACCTTTTTTTGATAGTTTAGAGGATAAATTTTTATAGGTCTCCAAAGTTCCGAATCGTGGATCAACCTTGTAGTAATTTGTTATCGCATAACCATGGTAAGACCCGTGAGACATATTATTAGCTAGTAACGGGCAAGGCCAGACTGTTGTAAATCCTAAATCTTCTATATAGTCCAAATGATTTATAATACCTTGGATATCGCCACCATGCCGCGCATAATTATCATTCCTATCAATAGTTTTCTCATTCAAGCTTTCAACAATATCATTCTCAGGGTTTCCATTAGCAAAACGATCTGGTGTAATTAAATAAATTACATCATTACTATTAAAACCTATATAATCTTCTGATGGTTTTTCCCTATTTTTTAACTCATAGGTATGAACTAACTGCTGTTTGTTCTCCTCTTTAAATAGGATATTAAATTTTCCAGCATTTGCAGATTTTGAAATATTTAAATCTATGAATAAATAATTTGGACTATCGGCTTTAAATACGTTTTCAATAGAAACTCCACGATAAGATATTTCAGGTGTTTTTTCTGAAATATTAGGATGATGCACTAAAAGTTGCAGTTTTGGATTTTTAAATCCTATCCACCAGTTTAGAGGCTCAACAAGCTTAATATCCTGTTTATCAACTATTGCATAATTTGCACCAATCTCCTTCATAAATTATAAGCCTTTTTTTACAAGATAAACTTAAATTAAATCAATTAATTGATTGCAACACTTTATTTTTAAGTAATACGCTATTGCTATTTACTAGTATTTCTAAATCGTCCCCGTAAAGCAATTCGAAACTTGTTTGCTCTTGATTGGTACTAATTTTTATAATATGATTTCTAAAATTTATTTTAAAGGAATACCCTTCCCATTGTTTTGGAATTTTTGGTTCGAATGATAATGTATCATTTTTAATACGCATACCGCCAAAGCCTTCAACAATACTCATCCAAGTCCCTGCCATAGATGTAATATGCAATCCTTCGTGTACTTCGTGGTTATAATCATCCAAATCTAATCTAGATGTCCGTAAATAAAATGTATACGCCTGATCCATTCTATCAAGTTTTGCAGCTTGAATACTATGCACACAAGGTGACAACGAACTCTCATGAACTGTGAATGGCTCATAAAAATCAAAATGACGCTCTAACTCTTCATCTGAGAATTGATCTTCAAAAAAGTAAAACCCTTGTAAAGTATCGGCTTGTTTGATGTATGGTGAACGCAAAATCCTATCCCAACTCCATTTTTGATTTATTGGCCTTTCAGATTTTGGTAAATCTTCAACAGTAATTAATTCTTTATCTAAAAAGCCATCTTGTTGCAAATAAATATTGTGCTTTTCGGAATACGGGAAATACATATTATCTGCAACTGCTTTCCATGATTTCAATTCCTCTTTAGATAATTTTGCTTTTTTCGTAATTCTTAAAAAGTCTGCCGTATGCTTTGTTTCAACTTTCTCAATGTGTTCCAAAGTATAATCAATACACCATTTTGCTAGATAATTTGTGTACCAATTATTATTTACATTATTCTCGTATTCATTTGGTCCAGTTACGCCCAATATAACATATTGATTTTTTGCTGTAGAAAATGTAGCGCGTTGTTGCCAAAAACGGGCAATGGCGATTAACACCTCTAATCCTTTTTCTGGGATATAACTGTAATCTCCCGTATATCTATAATAGTTAAAAATAGCAAACGCAATAGCACCATTTCTATGAATTTCTTCAAAAGTAATTTCCCATTCATTATGGCATTCTTCACCATTCATGGTTACCATTGGGTATAAAGCTGCTCCATTTTTAAAGCCTAATTTTTCAGCATTTTCAATAGCTTTATCTAAATGATGATAGCGGTATTCCAAAAGCGTTCTTGCTACCTTTTGATTTTTAGTTGCCATGTAAAACGGGATACAATACGCTTCTGTATCCCAATACGTACTTCCACCATATTTCTCACCTGTAAACCCTTTGGGTCCAATATTCAATTTTGAGTCTTTACCTAAATAAGTTTGATTTAATTGAAAAATATTGAATCGAATACCTTGTTGCGCTTTTACATCGCCATCAATCGTTATGTCTGCAATTTCCCAAATATTTGCCCAAGCTTGTTTTTGGTCTTTAAGCAGTTGGTCGAAACCCTTATATGTAGCTGTTCTAAGAACCTGTTTTGCAGCATTTACTAATTTGGATTTATCATGAGTTCTATCTACCGTATACCCACCAAACTTTTGGATACTATATGTATCACCCTTTTTTACAGGATACGTATAACTAAATGATACTTGATTTGAATCCGCTTTTATATCATACTCAACCATTATAGGTTTGCCAGACATAAAAACTTTCGATTCCATGAATGTACAAGTATGGAAATCAGTTTTCATCGTTTTAGCTTGAATAAAAGCTTGATTGTTTATATGGCTTAGATCTGTAGTATCCCAAAATTTATCATCCCAATTGGTATCTTCATTAGTAATTCCAGAATCTAAATAGGGTTGAAATATAATTTCAGCATCCCTATTTACAGGTGATATCTGGTAATCTATAGCGCCTATTTCATCTAAATCCAAACTTAAAAAACGTTTTACAAAAACTTCAACTTGTACATCGTTTTGTAAGGTTGCTTTAAATTCCCTGGACAGCCAACCTTCTTTCATGTTAAGTTCTCGCTTAAAACTATCAATAGATTTACAGGTGCTTAAATCGAGCGGCTCCCCATTTACAATAACGTTTATTCCAATCCAATTTGGTGCATTTAACACTTTTGCAAAATACTCTGGATAGCCATTTTTCCACCAACCAACACGTGTTTTATCAGGGTAATACACGCCTGCAATATAACTTCCTTGAAAGGTATCGCCGGAGTATTGTTCTTCAAAATTGGCACGCTGCCCCATGGCGCCATTACCAATACTGAATAAACTTTCTGAAGATCTTACTTGACTTGCATCGAAACCTTCTTCTATGATAGACCAATCATCTGGTTTTATATAATCTTGATTCATTTAATTTACTTGTTTTATAATCCCCTTGAAGAAAGGAATCTTTTAAGGGAATAGACTTTAAAAAATACACAGGTTAGTTGAAAACCAATATTTTACAATCTATGCGCTTTGTTCTTTATTTTTTTTTCCTTTACGTAATGCTTCGATAAAATCTTGAGTAACTTGGGTTAAATCATCAAAATTAAAATCGGCTTGATGAAGCGTTTTTTTATCTCCAATCCCAATGGATATCATATTTGCTCTGTTTGCAGCCTCTACACCAGCTATTGCATCTTCAAAAACAATACACTGCTCTGGTTTTAAGTTTAGCTTTTCAGCGCCTATTAAAAAAACTTCTGGATCTGGTTTTGCTTTAGAAACACTATTACCATCAACAATACCCACAAACCTGCTATAGAGATTAACTTGCCTTAAAATTAATGGTGCATTTTTACTAGCAGAACCTAATACGTATTGTATCCCTAGTTTGTCAAGCATATCCAATAAATCACTTGCCCCAGGCAGAATTTCTTCTGGCCCCATTTTAGTAATATACTTAAGGTATTCTTCATTCTTACTAATTAGGAATTCTTGCTTTTCCCCTTCGGGAAGTTTTACCTTACCAATATCTAATAGAATTTCCAAGGACCGGACACGACTAACTCCTTTTAAAAGTTCGTTGTGCGCTTCGGTAAATTCAAAACCTAATTGATCTGCAACGTCTTTCCATGCTAAAAAATGATATTTAGCCGTATCAACTATAACACCATCTAAATCGAATATGACTCCTGTTTTATTCATATATTTTAAACCGCTCAAGAGAACGGAATTATTTATTATTAATCTTTTCTAATTTATGTAAATTATAGTGTTCTTAAATGTACTTCAAAATATTAATATTTAAAAACTAACCCATTCATAACCAACACAAATATAAGATGATTACGAAAATTATCATAAACTAAAGAGAGGTAATTAAAAACAATGTATGATTTACAAAATAATGATAAAAATAAATGAAGAACATGCAAATAAATGTATCTTTTTTTAGCAAAGGTTAATTATATTAAAGCAAATTTATAACTTACAAGTAATAAAAAGCAATTGGAAATCACCTTAAAGCAAAAAAAAGCTTCTCAATCCGATTTAATGGATGAGAAGCTTTCCTGTATTAAAAAAGTATATTTATTAACTATTTCCTTTTTTATAATCTGCTAAAAACTTAGCTAAACCTATATCGGTTAAAGGATGTTTTAATAATCCTTTAATAGATGATAAAGGACCGGTCATAACATCGCTACCTAACTTAGCACAATCAATAACGTGCATGGTGTGGCGCACAGATGCCGCTAAAATTTGAGTTTCAAAGCCGTAGTTATCATAAATCATTCTTATCTCTGCAATAAGGTTTAAACCATCTGTTGATATATCATCTAAACGTCCTATAAACGGTGATACATAGGTAGCCCCTGCTTTTGCTGCTAAAAGTGCTTGCCCAGCAGAAAATACTAATGTTACATTGGTTTTTATACCTTTATCAGAAAAATATTTACAAGCTTTGATTCCATCAGCAATTAATGGTAATTTGACAACAATTTGAGGATTTAAAGCTGCCAAAGCTTCACCTTCCTTAATCATACCTTCAAAATTTGTCGAGATTACTTCTGCGCTTACATCACCTTCGACAATATCACATATTTTTTTGTAATGCGATATAATATTAGCTTCTCCGGTAATACCCTCTTTAGCCATTAAAGATGGGTTAGTTGTTACACCGTCTAAAACCCCAAAAGCCTGCGCTTCTTCTATGTCGTCCAGATTTGCTGTGTCTATAAAAAATTTCATATGCTTATTTTATTAAAACGTTTGAATTTAAATACTCCATTACATTTTTGCTGACCTGCTCTCCCGTAAATCCAAATTTCTCATCCAACACCTTGGCTGGAGCTGAATAGCCAAAATGATCAACACCAAAAACTTTTCCGTTATCACCAACAAGACTTTCCAGATTTACCGGCAAACCGGCTGTTAAACCATACAAAGGTTTGTTTTTCGGAATAATACTATCTTGATAAGACTTAGATTGATTTCTAAATAGACCTTCTGAAATTATGGAAGCAATATTTACTTTTAAGCCCTCTTGGCTCTCAAGTATTTCAGCGGCTTCAATTAACGTTGAAACTTCAGAACCATTTGCAATTAAAACAACATCTGGGTTTTCAACTTCTTTAACTAAATACCCCCCTTTTTCAGCAGCTAATGCCTCTTTATATCTTGATTTTTCTTGAGCCGGAATATCTTTAATACCCTGTCTTGATAAAATCAAACCTGATGGTGTATCTGTATTTTCTAAAGCCATTTTCCAAGCGACACTAGTCTCAGCCGAATCTGCAGGACGCATCGCTAAGAAACTATTTTTACCACTATGGTTTTTCAATTTTTCCAATAAACGAATTTGTGCTTCCTGTTCAATAGGTTGGTGTGTCGGCCCATCCTCACCTACTCTAAAAGCATCATGTGTCCAAACATATTTTACAGCTAATTCTTGAATACCACTTAAACGAATAGCTGGTTTCATATAATCTGAAAACACAAAAAACGTTGCTACAACTGGAATAATACCACCATGCAGTGCAATTCCATTTGCAATACAAGCCATAGTTAACTCTGCAACACCTGCTTGTAAAAATGAACCGCTAAAATCTCCTTTTTGCAGTGCTGAAGATTTCTTTAAAAAACCATCTGTTTTATCACTATTAGATAAATCTGCTGAAGATACAATCATGTTTTCTACTTGTTCAGCTAAATACGCCAATACATTTGAAGATGCCACTCTACTTGCTAAGCCCGATTTATGCTCGATAGATTCAAAATCTAGTTTTGGTAATTTCCCTGATAAGAAAAAATCTAATTTATCAGATAGTTCTGAATTTTCTTTTCTCCAAGCATTAATTTCTGTTTTTTGTTTAGCGACTTTATCTATTTTCTCTTTAAGAAGGTTTTTATAAAAATCATTGACATCATCAAAAATATCAAACGGACTTTCAACACTTGCGCCTAAGTTCAATAATGTTTTTTCATAATCTGCTCCAGTGGCGCCGATAGGTTGACCGTGAAGTTCACAATAGCCTTCAAACATATTACCATCGGCTGTAACACAACCTTTACCCATTATTGTTTTACCAATAATAAGCGTTGGTTTTTCAGTTTCGTTGTTAGCATCCGTTAATGCTTTTCTTATTTCATTGTGATTATGTCCATCGATTGTCACAACATTCCAACCCCAAGCTTCATACTTCATAGCGGTATTTTCACTTGTTACCTCATCTGTAGACGTTGACAACTGAATATCATTAGAATCATAGAACATAATAAAATTACTTAATCCTAAATGACCAGCGATTCTACCTGCACCTTGAGATATCTCTTCTTGTATACCGCCATCAGAAATAAAACCATATATTTTATGGTTCATCCAATCACCAAAACGCGCAGCTAAAAACTTGGCAGCAATAGCAGCCCCTACACCCATAGTATGTCCTTGCCCTAAAGGACCAGACGTGTTTTCTATACCTCTTTTAACATCAACTTCTGGATGCCCTGGCGTAATTGATCCCCATTGGCGAAAGTTTGCAATATCATCTTTTGCATAGTTTCCTAAAAGGTAATATTGGGCATACATTAAAGTGGATAAGTGACCAGCATCCATAAAGAAGCGATCTCTGAATGCCCAAGCCATATCTGAAGGGTCATAATTAAAAAATTCTGAGTATAGAATGTGCATAAAATCGGCACCTCCCATTGGGCCACCTGGGTGACCTGATTTTGCTTTTTCTACCATGGCTACAGCTAGTGCCCTAATATTATCTGCCGCCTGTAAATTAATGTCTTTGTTCATTTTTTTAATTATGATTTTTATTTAATAGCTTTAAAACCTGTTCTTTAAAAGACTAACTACCTTAAAAAAAACATGTGCTTTGCAAATATATAATCTTTATGTTGTTAGGTATTAAAAATCCCTAAATAATTTAATAAGAACTGTTAAAATGCCTTGAAAAAAAATGAGTGTTTTTTAATGAAAAAAATAATTTTTTTTATTTTGAAAAGCACAGCTACTTAGTATTTAAAAAAGTCTTATTCCATATTTGATTTGGCTAAATATGAATAAATTAGGTACTTTAGTAAACCCTATCTATATGCTGATTAGGGTTTTAAAATCATTTTTTTAACATGAAAATTCTAGTTTATTTTTTTATTCTATTCGGTTTTCTATCAAGTTGCAATACCAAAACAACAACAGCTATACAGAAACCTAATATTGTATTTATTTTCACAGATGACCTAACCTACTCTTCTATATATGCGTTAGGCAATAATGAAATTATAACACCAACTATGGATATGTTGGTAAAAGAAGGTACAACGTTTACTCATGCTTATAATATGGGTGCATGGAGTGGTGCTGTTTGCGCTGCCTCTAGAGCAATGTTAATCTCAGGAAGATCCGTTTGGAGAGCTAATTCTTTTAGGCAACATTGGGTAAAAAATGATTCTTTAAATCAAACTTGGGGCAAACTATTGGAATGTAATGGCTATGAAACCTATATGACAGGTAAATGGCATGTTGATGCACCTGCCGATAAAGTTTTTAATCATACCAAACATATTCGCCCTGGCATGCCAAAAGATTCTTGGGATCATTCAGGCATGGTTATTAAATTCGATTCGTTATCCAAAATTAAAAATGACGATTACAACGCTATAATGCCTAATGGATATAATCGTCCTAAATCCATAATCGATAATTCATGGTTATCTTATGATACTTCCAAAGGTGGGTTTTGGCAAGGTGGCCTGCACTGGACTGAGGTTTTAAAGGACGATGCTATTTTTTTTATCAACAAAGCTAAAAACAAGAACAACCCATTTTTTATGTACTTAGCTTTTAATGCACCGCACGACCCAAGACAAGCACCAAAGGAATATTTTGACATGTATGATTTACAAAATATATCAATCCCAAAAAGCTACATGCCAGAATACCCATATAGTGATGATATGGAGAGTGGAAAAAATATTAGAGACGAAGCGTTAGCGCCATTTCCAAGAACTGAATTAGCCGTTAAAACGCACACCAAAGAATATTATGCGAGCATTACGCATGTTGATGCACAAATTGGAAAAATAATTGAAGCACTGAAAGCATCTAGTAAAATGGAAAACACCTATATTATTTTTACCGCAGACCATGGGCTGGCCATGGGAAAACATGGTTTATTAGGAAAGCAAAACTTGTTTGATCATAGCATCAGGCCACCAATGATAATTTTAGGCCCTGATATTCCAAAAAACAAAAAAGTAAATGCCGATGTGTATTTACAAGATGTTATGGCCACCTCACTTGATATCGCTGGTATAATAAAACCTAAATACGTAGAGTTTAATAGTTTTTTAGACCTTGCTAAAGGCATTGAAGCAAAAAGTAAATATACTGCCATTTATGGTGGCTATAAAGATACACAAAGAATGATCAGAAAAAATGGATATAAGTTATTGGTGTACCCGAAAATTAAAAAAATATTATTATTTGATTTAATTAATGACCCTGAAGAAATACAGGATATTTCAATGCTTCCAGAACAAAATGAACGTGTAAGATTATTATTCAAAGCGTTGTTAAAACTACAAATAGACATGGGGGATTCTTTAAATATTACCGATTGTTATCAAAATTGAATTTATTTAAACATAATAGACATCATGTAAAAACTGATTTCAGATAATTATAAATTTTAAGGATTAAATTAAAGACATATAATAAAAAGCATAGTTAATGATTAAACCATTACCTTTAAACTCATTTTAAAAATCAAGAACCTTTTATCTACAGGTATATTTATCCTTTAATACTTTAGCAAAACATCAAAAAACAAATCATCAATGGCATAATTTTAAAAACAAATATGATAATAATCGTCCAAAGTTAATGGAGCTTAAGTTTCTTGAATGATAGAAATTAAAAAGTGTCGTCGAGATAGCACGTTTTAAAATCCTTTTTTACCCATAAATATAAGTACTCCAGAAGTAAAAAAAATTAAACTATAGCAAAGGTTTCATAACATTTAAAAATCAACTAAAGCTTAACTATTTATTAAAGAAGATGGTAAATTACAGACTTTTAGTATGCCAATAAAAAAATAAACTTAAAAATTTACAGGTATTCAGATTTAGAAAATAATCCATGTTTAGCATAATTTGTATTTATCAAAAATTATAATACATATTCTTTATTTTTTAGATGAAAAATGATTATTTTTCATTTGATAATTATTATTGATGGCAAATAAGGTTTATTCTTTTAAATGATGTCTTTAATACGCATCAAAATGATATCTTTCTTAATTCTTAGAAAAACAACTAAACCTATTTCAAAATAGCATAAAAAATGAGGTACGCGCACACATCTATTTTATTTGTAATTTCAGTATTATTAATAAACTCTTGTAAACAAGACCAAAAGCAAAAAACTAATAAAACACACTTCCCATTCGTATTACCAAAAGAAAAACCAAACCAACCACTCAGTACGTCTATGCAACGTAATTATGACAATTACATGGCACCAAGACCAGAAGACAATGAACTTTATACACAGTTTAAATATACCGAAATTAAAGGTTTAGATTATAATAATCATGATGGTACAATATCCCGTCGAGACCCCTCGAAAGTAATTTCTGAGAATGGTAAATATTATGTTTGGTATACACATAGGCAGACTTCAACACCTCCACAAGGCGCTAAATTATCAAATGACACTATTCCATCTGCTGATTGGGATTTAGCAGAAATTTGGTATGCAACTAGTACAGACGGTTTCACTTGGGAGGAGCAAGGCGTTGCTATACCACGACCACCAAAACCAAATCTCGGTCACCGTTCTGTAGCCACCGCAGATATTTTAAAATGGAAAGGGAAATATTATATGTATTATCAAGGTTTTAGCGAAGCTAGCGGAACTCGTGGAGATGATTGCCCAGTTTTAGCTTCGTATTCGGATTCTCCAGACGGCCCTTGGACACCAGTTAATAAAATTATAATTCCTAATGGACCAAAAAATACTTGGGATCAATTTTCTATTCACGACCCTTATCCATTGGTTTATAAAGATAAAATTTATTTATACTATAAGTCCGATTTTGATGGTGACCCAAACTTAATAAGAATGCAAGGCTTAGCTACAGCTGAAGACCCACTCGGTCCTTTTACGAAAAACCCTTTAAATCCTATTTTAACATCTGGTCATGAAACTACATTATTCCCCTTCAAACAAGGTATTGCAGCATTTACTATAAAAGATGGGAATGAGCATAATACGATCCAATTTGCAGAAAATGGTATTGATTTTAATATCGCTTCAATGGTTGAAATGATGCCTATTGCAGCAGGCCCTTTTATTCCTGACGCTTTTACAAATACAAAAGATGGAAGAGGTATAACGTGGGGCATATCCCATTTTACAAACTATAATACAACATGGGCAACCAATCACGCAATACTTATGCGTTTTGATTGCGATTTGAGTTTAGATGTCGATGATCCGCTAATGAAAAAACATTATGTTTATCATAGTCCAGAAGTTTATTTTAAACAGGGTTTGACACCAGCACAAAAAGAAAAAATCTTAAAAGAAAACGAACATCTTAAATAATAATATAAAAATCCAACCATCATCCTGATTTTTATTTAAAATAAATGATGTATAATTATAAATATGTTTGCATGTGGACTTGCAATAAAAATACATACCCCTGAATTTTATTAGTAGCGGGAACTGGACTCGAACCATTTAAATTCTGGTTATAAGCTTTATTCTTAAGTCATCAATCAATAAAAATTATTGATTTTAAAGCAAAATCATATTTCTTGATATTAAGTATATTTAAAGCAATTATTCTAAATTAAGTCCATAAAATAATAAAATATTGTACCTATGTTGTACCTGAGTAAAAAACATAACAAAAATTGTATTTTTCGGTTTCAGTTGAAATCCATGAGGTATTTTTTTGTTTTTGTATTCATTTTATCTCTTACATCTTGTGAGTATTTTAATATTAAAAAAACATCTTCTGAAGCTATTTTAAAAGAAGAATTACAAACGTTTAATTGGAATGATGTTGATGAATATCCTAGTTTTTCAGTATGCGATTCATCGCATACCAAAGCTGCTGTCATGGTCTGTTTTCAGCAAACTATAACAACTCATATTACCGGTTATTTACAGAAAGAACGCATTGTTGTCACTCAAGATATTAATGATACGATAATGTTAGATTTCAAAGTATCTAACAAAGGTGAACTGGTGTTAATTAACGCTAAAATTGATTCGTTTACTACTCAAGAAATACCAAATATAAATCAGTTACTTAATAACAGTTTGGATGCTTTGCCAAAAATATTCCCTGCTATAAAACGCGGACAACAGGTTACTACAGCGTTTAAATTACCAATTGCTATCCATGTGGATTAAATATTTAAACACTTACAAACACACTTAGTGTTGAGTTAAGGCATTTATAATTATGTTGCTAATATACTTGCCTGTTATAATCTAATATAAATTTAAATTTTAAAACTATTTTTTGAAGGCCCTGTCTTTCCATGTATAACTGGAAAACATAGAAACACAAGCTACGTAAACGCTAAAAAAAGGATATATAATAAACGCATAAGGGTAACGCTTTAAAATGTATTTTTGGTTGAAAAATAAAGCTGTTTTATAAATTAAAAAAAAATCGATATTAAACTTAATAAATAAAATATAAAAAATTGTTTTGAAATTTAAAACACCTATAATAGAAAGAACCAACCCAACAATTACTAAAGCGTTCATCACTAAAACAATTAAGCCGGTAAGTTTACCAAACCAATTATTATAAGCACTTGTTTTTGAAGCCCAACGTACACGTTGCGACACTAGGTTTTTCCAAGTTGCTTGCGGTTTTGTTGTTATAATAGCTTGGTTACATTTTAAGTAATGAACTTGTTCTTTGTATTTTTTTACAATTTTCTCAACTAGAAAAATATCATCTCCACTAGCTATGTCATTGTTGCCCTCAAAACCATTTACAGCATGGAATATGGATTTTTTATATGCCAAATTTGCACCGTTACACAAAAATGGTTTTTTAAGTCCGAAACCGCCAATGGTAGCGCCCTGTAAACTCAAAAAATCCAGCGTTTGAAATTGATTTAATAAGCTTCTGGTTTTAATGTATGCAACAGGAGCTGAAATACAAATGGTATTATTTTTTTGAATATACTCATCAAAACTATCTAACCAAAATTCAGGTAATTTGCAGTCAGCATCTGTAGTTATAATCCAATTGTATTTCGCTTTTTTTATTGCAGAGGTTATGGCATCTTTTTTTGGGGAATTTGTTTTTCTTTCGTTTGAAATGATATGTATTTCAGTATAATCATTTCGCCTTAACTGTGACATATCAAGAACTTTCTGAATGATTGCAACCGAAGCATCAGCAGATTCATCATCAACAAAAACAATTTCAAAAAGATTTTTGGGGTAATTTAGCGTTTCAATCGATTTTAATAACTCTGGTAAATGTTCAGCCTCGTTTCTAAAAGGGATTACTATGGTGAATTTGGTTTTGTTAGCAAGGTCTTCAAGTTTGAAAATCTCAATTTTATCAAACCCTAAAATAAAGCTGACTACCAAAAGCAGGTAAATAAGAGTTATAATTAGGCTCATTAAAATCATACGTTATTATTTTTTTTCGGCAAGTTATATTTAAGCACAAAGTAACTTCCAAATACACTAGGAATTACAAAATTTAGTAACCACATAAAAGTGATTATGGATAATATAATAAGTTCGTTAATACCTGCTGTTGAAAATAAATATACCGCTACGCTACCTTTTATAACCACATCAAAAACAGAAATAGTTGGGATTATTGACGCTAATAAATACATAGATGAAATTATAATCATAGCATTTAAATAATCAATATTTACCTGAAAAATTTGAAGTAATACATAAAATTGAAAGGAAAAAATAAGATAGCGAATTGCTGAAAACATAAAGCCTAATACTATTTTAATTTTCGAGTATTCTAGAACAAATCTTTTAATTTTTTTTAACGAAAAGTTTTTACTGATGTATTTACTTTTAGTTGCCCCGAAACCTAATAAAACTATGGTTACCAAAACAAAAGTTACAACTTTTGCCATTTTATAATAATGTAATTCGAGGTTGTATTTTAATATAAAAAAGTAAAACCCAATAATACCCAAAAGTATTGTAACACTCATTTGTAGAATGTTACTCATTAAATTAACTAGCATAATGCGTTTCCTGAATTGATATGTGTAATACATAGCTTTAGCACCATACTCTCCGATTCTGTTTGGTGTAAATAATGAGGCTGTTAGTGATCCTAAACTTTGCTCAAGGGCTTTTTTAAAAGTAATTTTATCAATAAAAGACACCAATGTTTTCCATTTCAAAATTTCAAAAAACCAATTAAAAAAGCTCAAAATCAATAAAAAAACAATATTCTTAAATAGAAAAACATTGTTTTTTATCAAAAAACCTCTAAAATCATAAAAACTTAAAATGCTATTGTTTACTAATTTTTGATAAATAAAATAAAAAGCAACAACTACTATACTTAATTTAATAAGTACAAAAAAGAATTGTTTAGTTTTGTATGGTAGCGCGTAATGCATAGGAGCTGCAAAATAAATCAATATTACCACATGACCTCAAATTTTAAATCGAATACCCGTGTATGGGCAGTAATAGTTTTACTATTTTCTAGTCTACTAAGTTTTTCACAATGGGATACAAGTACTTTTAAAGCTCAATTTGGATTAGGTATAAATAATCCATCATCAACTGGGTTTGTAGAAAATTTTGAATCAAATCCCAGCAATTTCCCTACAGTTAATTTGGGGTTACAATATATGTTTAAACCAAAACTTGGAGCAAAATTAGACTTTGGTTTTAATAGATTATCTCATGCAGATAATACACCAGAGTTTAAAGTAAATTATTCACGTATAAATGCCCAATTGGTTTATGATGCTTCCATAATAACAAGTTTTTTAAATAAAATGGGCGCTTTTATTCATGCAGGCCCAGGTTTTTCTATAATAAAACCTTTAGGGAATTACGGCGAAAATAAAACATCGTACTTGAATGCTATGGGAGGTATCGAGTTTCATTATGGTATTTCAGACAAGCTTTCCATATATTTGGACACCTCATATATTTTTGGTTTTGGGGAGGGTTTTAAACCTATATCAAGTGGTTTTGGCTCGTTTAATGGGGATTTATTAACCATAACTTTTGGCGCATCTATTTCGCTAAGCGGTTGTTATTATTGTGGTGATTAATGAAGCAAGAAAAAATTATTTTAGGTATTGACCCAGGAACAACTATTATGGGTTTCGGTCTCATAAAAGTTGTTGGAAAAACCATGCAGTTTATCCAAATGAATGAATTGGATTTAAAAAAATACAGCGACCATTACTTGAAATTGAAACTCATTTTTGAACGTACTGTTGAATTAATTGATACTCACAACCCAGATGAAATTGCCATTGAAGCACCTTTTTTTGGTAAAAACGTACAAAGCATGTTAAAGCTAGGAAGAGCTCAAGGAGTTGCTATGGCTGCAGGTTTAAGTAGAGAAATTCCAATTACCGAATACCTGCCTAAAAAAATAAAAATGGCGATTACCGGAAATGGAAACGCCAGTAAGGAACAGGTTGCTAAAATGCTGCAAAGTGTATTAGGTTTGCAAACACTACCAAAAAATTTAGATGCAACGGATGGTTTAGCTGCCGCAGTGTGTCATTTTTATAACTCGGGTAGAATAACAGTTGGTAAGAGCTATTCGGGTTGGGGTGCTTTTGTAAAGCAGAATAGTAAAAGCCCCCTAACAACCGAAAAAGGAATAAAAAACAACCCAATTGTAGACCTTCGGAAGAAATCTAAATAGATTGGGTTTTAAGTCGTTTAGTTGATATTGCTTTAAAGGTTGAAATTTACAAGTCTAATCCCAAATTCAAAAGAATAATTGACAAAATTTAAACATCAAAGCATCAGTGAAAGTTTTTGCTTTTCGGATAAGTTAGATGGGGCTGAAGCAGAAGGAGCTTCTCTCTACATACACATACCATTCTGCAAACAAGCCTGTCATTATTGCGACTTCCACTTTTCTACGTCATTAAAAAAGAAAGATGAACTCATTCAAGCTTTAGCAAAAGAGATAAAATTACGAAAGGAAACACTTCAAAATCAAACTATAGAAACTATTTATTTTGGTGGCGGAACCCCTTCATTATTAACCGCACAAGAATTAAAATTTTTAATTGAGACCGTTTATAAAAACTACACAGTTGCTGAAAACCCAGAAATAACGCTGGAAGCAAATCCCGATGATTTGATGTCTGTTCGAGCAGAGTCGAAAACTGTTTTTGAAGACTACAAAGCCATAGGGATTAATAGACTTAGCATTGGTGTTCAATCCTTTTATGAACGTGATTTAAAGCTTATGAATCGGGCACATAATGCCAAAGATGCCATGGCGTGTTTAGAGGAAGCAACAAAATATTTCAATAATATTTCAATCGATTTAATATATGGCATTCCTGGGTTGAGCAATAATGAATGGATAAAGAATATTGAAACAGCTTTAGCATTCCGTGTGCAGCACATGTCCTGTTATTCGCTTACCGTAGAGCCTAAAACAGCTTTGGCATCATTTATTAAAAAAGGAATTATTGATAATGTGGATGACGATTTAGCACAAGAGCAATTCAACATTCTTTTAGAAAAACTAGAAGCATCAGGATTCGTAAATTACGAACTGTCAAATTTTGGCAAGCCTAATTATTTCAGTAAAAATAATTCAGCATATTGGCAAGGGAAATCATATTTAGGTATAGGGCCGTCCGCACATTCATTTAATGGTAACATAAGAAGTTGGAACGTATCTAACAATACAAAATACATAAAGGGAATTCAAAATAACGAATTACCATCAACATCAGAAACACTTTCCAAAACTGATAAATTTAATGAATATGTAATGACAGGTTTAAGAACCATCTGGGGCGTTTCTTTTAAGAAAATAGAGCAAGATTTTGGTGAAAATTACAAAAACTATCTTTTAGATCAGTCGGAAATTTATATTAAAGAACATTTATTGTATATTGATGATGACAAATTATTAACCACTAAAAAAGGAAAATTTTTAAGTGATGGTATCGCTTCAAACCTTTTTAAAATTAATTTATCTTGATTGCAACAATACAATATAATTCCAGAAAAATTCAAATAGATTTGTTGAAACCATTGGATATTTCAATGCCTTTAGTGTCTTCTGAAAAAAATGTGAACTCATGGTATGTTGATTACCCGCAAATAGAGCCTGTAAAAGATGGCGAATGGATTGCTTCTGTAAAAGATGGCGCTAGTATCAATTTTAATACAATTCAATTCAATCCGCATGCTCATGGCACACATACCGAATGTGTTGGGCATATAACGGAAAAAGTGCATTCCATTAATACTAATTTAAAAACCTTCTTTTTTTTAGCTGAATTGATCACTGTAGCACCAGAAAATTATAATGAGGATAAAATCATTTCAAAAAAGCAATTGAAATTTGCTTTAGGAAATAAAAAGCGGGATGCCATTGTTTTAAGAACCATACCCAATACGCGCGATAAATTATCAAGGCAATATTCGCACACCAATTGGCCATACTTAAAAGCCGATGCTGTTAACTATTTAGTGAGCAAAGGCATAAAGCATCTACTTATAGATGTACCAAGTATAGATAAAGAAAAGGACGATGGGCAATTGCTAGGGCATAATATATTTTGGAATACCAAAGGGGAATTACGAATGGATGCTACAATTACAGAATTGATTTATGTATCAAATAACATAGAAGATGGTGAATATTTTCTAAATTTACAAATAGCACCGTTTGAAAATGATGCTACACCAAGTAAACCTATTTTATATAAACCCATAAATTAAATGGAGGTTTTTTTAGCAGTAATCATAGCCGTTTTGGTAACCCTAGGTATCGTTACCATTTTAAAGTCTGTAAAAAACAAACAACTTGTAAATTCACAATCTACCATTCTTTTGGAAAAGATAAAAAAGGTGTGTAAATTTATTACTGTGGAAGGCGATTTTGCTGAAATTTACCACTATCAAGATGTTAAAGAGCGTTTTTTAAAACTTGTTTCAAGTAGAAAAAAGGCACTAGTCGTAATAAATGCCAAGGCCCATGTAGGTTACGATTTATCTAAAATTGAATTAAAAGCAGATACCGACAAAAAGAAAATTATATTAAATCATTTTCCGCAACCCGAAGTACTTTCCATAGAAACCAATTTAAATTATTATGATAAGTCTGATGGTTATTTCAACAGATTTGAGGCTACAGATTTAACAGGTTTACACAATGAAGCTAAACTTCATATTAGAAATAAAATACCAAAAAGCGGACTTATTGAAGCCGCTCAAAAAGAAGCTTTAGAAACTATCTTACTTATAGAAACCATTGTACAAACTATTGGTTGGAAATTGGATTATTCAGCTTTAAAAATTGAAGATTCAAAACAAAAACATATAAAATAAGTCGGTTTTTTAAACGTGTTTGTACCGATTTTAATTTGATATGCTTCCATTCCCGTTGATAAAAAAGCGAAAGCTCTAAATATGGACATAGAACAAATTCGAGAATACTGCTTAAGCAAAAAAGGGACAACAGAAGAGTTTCCTTTTGATGACGATACGCTTGTATTTAAAGTGCTCGGTAAAATGTTCGCATTAGCAAGCTTAAAATGGTGGGAACGTGGAGAAGCGGCAATAAACCTAAAAGCAAATCCAGAATATTCTGAAATACTCCGCACTGAATATAACAGCATTCGCCCAGGGTATCACATGAGTAAAAAACATTGGAACACCCTTTATCTTCATAAAGGCGAATTACATCCAAAACTCATAAAAAAACTAATAGACCATTCCTATGATATGGTTGTAAAAGGCTTGACTAAAAAATTGAGAGATACTCTTTTATAAAATGTTATGTTTGCAAAATAAAATTGCCCACTAATAAAAATTGGTAAATTCCAACCTTAAACCACTATGAGCGTATTACAAACATTACAGGAACGAAGCCATAATACCTGCGAATTATGTGCTGCGACAAAAGGTTTAGTACAATATACCATCCCGCCATCATTAAATGAAAATGTAGCTAACGATGTCTTGGTTTGTAAAACCTGCTCGGATCAAATCGTCGGAAATCGAAACATGGATCCAAACCACTGGCGATGTTTAAACGATAGCATGTGGAGTGAGCATAAAGCGGTACAAATTATGGCATGGAGAATGCTACAAAGACTTCGTAACGAAGGCTGGCCAAAAGATTTGCTGGATATGATGTATTTAGATGATCAAGCCATGGCGCTAGCCAAGGAAACTGGCGAACATAAGGACGAGAGTGAAAAAATAATCCACAGAGACATAAACGGTGTTATTCTAAAAAATGGTGATAACGTGGTACTCGTAAAGGATTTAAAAGTTAAAGGCTCGAGCATGGTCGCTAAGCAAGGTGTAGCAGTACGGAACATACGTTTAGACTATGAAAACGATAAATATATAGAAGGCAAGGTTGGCGCACAACACATCGTTATAATTACAGATTTCGTAAAAAAAATTTAGTGTTTGGGCGTTACCCCAAAAGGGTCGGGCTTTACTTTACAAGTCCGCACTCCCAAAAGGTCGCTGTGGGCTTTCCATTTCAATCCCTAACGCAGCTAATCCTCATGAACAGAATCTTCTGCTATAAATAAGTATATTTAAAAAACCCTATTATAGTAGGTCAAACTTAGATTAATAAGATTAGGTAGACGTATCAGCAATAATCTTCCACTCGCCATTAATTTTTTTGAAAACAAGCATAAAAATACCATCAGCATTACCAAGGTCTCTTTTTATATGATATTCTCCTAAGACATAATACGCACCATCATTAATATTTGTAATATCATTAATTCTGAAACTTAATTTTCCAGTGTGATCTTTTGTAGGATAAGCTTCTAAATAATGGTCAAAAGTATCTTCCCAACCCGAAGTTACACCATTAGTGCCGTAAAATTTAAGCGATTCACTTTTCCAGTAACCTTTCATATACCCTTCAATATCGTTATTGGACCAAGCAATCCTTTGTTTCTTTAACACCTTATTAATGGCCTTTATATCGGCTTCTTGATCAATTTGTGCGTACCCATTAAAAAAACAGACTATAAAAAGTAATACCACTAGATTTTTCATATGTTTATAATATTATTTATTAGTTATTTAAATCCTAGTACAAAATTTATACCAATTTTAAATATAAGTATAAAACTTGTAAAAGCTAAAAATAACAAAACTTGATAATTAAAAAAGGTTGCTCGTCGATGAAATTTACAGAAAGTATTTTTTCATCTAAAGTTAAACCAGATTGGTCGAAAAAATTGTGCAAAATGCACATTACTTATCTACTTTTATCTCAAAAAAAAATATAAAAACTCCCTCAAGTTTATTATAACCCCTTAAAATCAAACAATTATGGATTTCAAAATTTCAAATTGCAATAATTTCTTTAAAGTAAAAGGTATTCTTAACAAAAATAGTGTTGGTATATTTAATAATGAATTTAATAACATCTTTGAACGTTTAAATAATGTAACTATTAGTGTTCAAGATATTATAAGTATGGATAAATATGGTGTAGATGCTATTTCAAAACTTCATGAAGAAGCCTTAGCAAAAAACAAACGATTATCTATAATTGGTTTTGGTTGTAAAGAATTATACGACCACTTCAAAACAGAAATAGCAGCATAATTTAGTCTTAATTTCTATTGACTATAATTTATAATATATTTTTCTATTGTTCATAAAAAGCATCTGCCTACAATTGCATAAGTTCCCTCGATTTTTTGTACTTGTAGGTATTAGTGTTTTTTTTAAGTTGTTATGAATACTATTTTGATAACTGCAATCTGCTTTTAATATAATATGACATTGGCTCTTGTTCTTGTTTTGAAGCATATATTCTTAATGCTATTCTGGTTTTCCAATTTAAAATCGTAAACACCCATTTGCGTTATTAGTTTTTAAAAAATAAGAAAAATCTCAACATACAAAAGGATATAAATATAAGTAATGATGTTAGCAAAGGAAATTTATCCAAAACATTAACATACACCATAAACCATTAAAATAATAGGTTGTGTGTTTGCAAACCGTGTGTCGCAATCTTCTTTATGTCTTAGTAAGTTATTTTCAATAGTAGTAATTTTTGCTTTATTGTTTATGTTTAGTGGTTGTAACTCATTAAGCAAAGTATCGTGATTACCTTGTTTTCTTTGCAAACATATCCTTTCCCTAAGAGTTTGTTGCCTGCGGCTCTTTCCGCTTTACCGCTATAAGTATTATAAAGTGTATTTATTTCTGCTTCTTTGGCATATCTTTGTTTCCGTAAGGTTAAAATAGTATTATTAAAACCATCTATAATTGGTTTGAATTGTTCAGCAAGTGTGTTTTATTAGCAAAAATCAATTCGTTATCTGTTTTAATAAAACTTGATTAATTTCTTTTTTGAAAACTCTTAACTAACGGGTAATATTCTCTAGATTTCCCCAAATAGTTTATAATCTATAAAGCCTTTATCCGTTATACGCTTTAATAGCGTTGCTACTGAAGTATTTGCTGGTTCGTTTTTGGATAAAATATAATAAACCTTTCATGAAAGGTTTTTCGAGTTTCCAAAGGTGATTCATTAGTTCTTCTTCGGTTTTTAATAATTGTATTGTTCTACAAAATTAATTTATTTTTTTCTTGATCGAACGCTTTCAATAATTACCGTAGCAATAATTAAAGCCCCCCCAATAAAGGTGTTTAGGGTTGGAATTTCATTTAATAAAAAGAACGCTATTATAATCCCGAAAATGGGTTGCGCACTTCCAATAATACTTGCGGTACTTACAGAGAAATACTTAAGGCTCCCAATAAACAGGGAATGACCAATAGCCGTAGTAACCAATGCTAATACGATAACGTAAGGATATTGGGTTGTTATATTGGAGCCGTCCATAAAAAACATAAAGGGAAGTAGTAAAATAGCCAAGAAAATGGTTTGATACATCATAAGTGACGTACCATGGTACTTTAATGCTTGTTTTTTTAACATTAAATTCCTCAAGGCATAAAATACAGCGGAAAACAGCCCAAATAAAATACCCTTAAACTGGGAGCTTTGAAAATCAAAACTAGGAGCTAGCATATAAATACCGATTAAAACTAGCAACCCCAAAGCAATATGAATGGGATTTAATTTTGTTTTTGTGAAAAAAGGTTCCAATAACGCTGTAATGACAGGAAAACTAAACAATGATAACATACCCAAAGCCACATTGGATAGTTTTAGGGCATAGAAATAAGTAATCCAATGGATGCCTAAAAATACTGCGCTAAGTAGTATGATATAAACATCTTTTTTAGAATCAATTTTGAGGTTGACTTTTTTAATTTTACAAAATGTGAATAGTAATATGCCTCCCAATGTGCATCGCCACCAAATAATAATTTCAGTTGGCATACTTATAAAACGACCTAAAGTTCCTGATGTACTAATTAATAAGGTGGCAAATGTGAGTAATAAAAGTTGATTATTGTGTTGATTCTTCATTTTTGTTACTAACTGCGTTAGCGATTGCAATGGTTAGCTTTTGGCGAGGCGCGCATCGAGCCAAAACCAGTAATGAAAAGCGCGACCCTTTTGGTAACGCTCTAATCATTTTTATAATTCTGTAAAATATTTATAAAAATAAGGGATGGTCTCGATGCCTTTTAAGTAATTCCATACGCCAAAATGTTCATTTGGGGAGTGTATGGCGTCGCTATCTAAACCAAAGCCCATCAAAATAGTTTTGCTTTTCAATTCTTGTTCAAAAAGAGATACGATAGGGATACTACCGCCACTGCGTTGAGGAATGGGCATTTTGCCAAATGTGCTTTTATATGCTTTGCTTGCAGCTTTATAGCCTTTACTATGTATTGGTGTTACATAACCTTGGCCGCCATGGTGTGGTGTAACTTTCACCTTTACACTTTTTGGTGCGATATTTTCGAAATGATTTTTGAATAACTGGGTAATATGCTCCCAATCTTGATTTGGGACTAAACGCATCGATATTTTAGCATAGGCTTTACTGGCGATAACAGTTTTTGCGCCTTCGCCTGTGTAGCCTCCCCAAATGCCATTTACATCTAACGTTGGTCTGATAGAGTTGCGCTCGTTGGTAGTGTAACCGGCTTCTCCGTAAACCTCATCAATGTTTAAAGCTTTTTTGTAATCTTCTAAATTAAAAGGTGCCTTAGCCATTTCTGCACGCTCTACTTTGGAAAGGTTTTCAACATTGTCGTAAAACCCTGGAATGGTTATATGGTTGTTCTCATCATGGAGCGATGCAATCATTTTTGTTAAAATATTGATTGGGTTGGCTATTGCACCGCCATAAAGTCCGGAGTGTAAATCGCGATTTGGACCAGTAACTTCTACTTCAACATAACTTAAACCGCGCAATCCGGTAGTAATTGATGGTACGTCATTAGCAATCATACCTGTATCCGAAATTAAAATAACATCGTTTTTTAGTTTATCAGTGTTTTTTTTAACGAATATGCTCAGGTTTTTACTGCCAACTTCTTCCTCGCCTTCAATCATAAATTTTACGTTACAGGGTAGTTGATTGGTAGCGGTCATAAACTCCATAGCTTTCACGTGCATATACATTTGTCCTTTGTCATCGCAAGCGCCCCGGGCAAAAATAGCACCATCTGGATGCTTTTCAGTTGTTTTAATAACGGGTTCAAATGGTGGCGAATCCCATAAATCGATTGGATCTGGTGGTTGCACATCATAATGCCCGTATACGAGAATAGTTGGTAGGTTTTTATCGATTATTTTTTCGCCGTAGACTATTGGGTAGCCTTCGGTCGTGCATATTTCAACAGTATCGCACCCTGCTTTTTCTAAACTAATCTTAATAACATCGGCTGTTTTTAAAACATCGTTATGGTAAGTTGAATCGGCACTTATAGATGGGATTTTTAAAAGCTCTACTAATTCCTTTAGAAAACGACTTTTATGTTCTGATATGTAGGGTTGTATATTGTTCATCGATATTTTTAAAAGGGTATATTCAAAAGTATAAAAAAGATTGTTTTTTGACACTATAAAGTTTGCAATTTAAAAATGTTGTTTATATTTGCAGTCCTTTAGCGGGCGTGGTGGAATTGGTAGACACGCCAGACTTAGGATCTGGTGCCTCGCGGTGTGGGAGTTCGAGTCTCCCCGCCCGCACAATAAGAAAAAGCCGACTTAGTTGAGTCGGCTTTTTTGGTTTTAAAAAAATAAATTTATTTTTTTGTTACTTTAAAAATAATTGGTAATGAATAAGGCACGTTTACTTTCTTACCTTTATGCTCTTTTGGTATAAATTTCGGAAGCGTATTAATAACACGTATAGCTTCAGCTTCTAAACCTGGATGTGGTGCTCTAGATCGAATACCAATAACATCACCTTTGTTATCTATTTTAAAAATAACGTTGATTCGCTGCCTTCCTTTCAAATTTAGACTATCAGCTAATTTTATATTGAAGTTTCTATTTAGATGCATCGATATACTCTTAGACATACATTTTTTCTGTTCTGCTGCAGATAAATCTTCACAACCCGGAAAAACAGGAACTTGATCTATTATTCCAAAAGGAATATCTACATACTTTATTATATCATCAAAAAACGGATCATCAAACGGGTTGTCTTCAGTTAAAATAAGCAGTTTCTTTAATTCCTTGTTTTCCTCGTCACTTATATTATTTGAATCTGTTCAAAAACATCAGATATTTTTTCTGTTAATTTAGATTTTGATCCTTGCGAAGTAAAAGCTTGTACATCATTTACTAACTCTTGACTAAAAGCTTCTCCTTTTATAATTTCTAATAATAAGCGCAATCCGTTTTCTTCAGTTTCATTTATATTCCCTTGAATTTATATTTGACTTTTTACTGCTTTAACTTTTTTAGTTAAAGCAGTTTCTTTTTTAATACCACTTTCGACTAATGGCAAACCTTCTTTAGCGTTATCTGACTGTAAACTAGACGTATAAACTAACATCCCAAATACTATTGGAATTAATAACGCATACTTAAATAAATTAACTTGTTTTGATTTTGATTTTTGTAACATACTGATTCGTTTTTTGATTAATGATTGTTTAAAAAATGGATTGATGAATGACATATTTTTAGTCTCAAAAACTTGAGATAGTAAACTTTGATAATATTGGTTTTTACTTTCGTTTTTCACTGCTTGAGCATCAGCAATAAATTCATGAAGTGACATTATTTTGTTTTGATACATGTAGACTAGCGGATTAAACCAAAAAAGAATTCGTAACACTTCAAAAAACAATAAATCTAGCGTATGTTTTTGATTGATATGAACCATTTCATGTTTTAAAACAGCCTCTCTTTCTTCCTTTTTAAGAGTATCTCCTAAAAAAATATAATTAAAAAACGAAAATGCCGTATTACTCTTTATCAAACTAACAATAAACAACTTACCTTGTTTTTTTTAGGGTTATTATTAAGTAAAGCTAATATTTTAATTAAATTAATAGCTAATAAAAGTGTCGCAAAGCCAACACCTAAATAAAAAATTAACTCCCAAGTCCAAAATATCTTATTAGCTATAGTTTTTGCCGATAATTGTATAGGATTTATTTTGGTTTGTTGGGTATTTCCAATAAAAATTTTAGGTAAATTAATAATGTAATCTTGTGAAATAATATTCCTAAAACTACTTATTTTAATAAATGGGATTATTAATGGCAGAACTGCTGTAACTAATAAATACGATCTGTTCCAATTAAAAAAAGTCTCCTTCTTTAAAAACAAATCATATATAATTTAAAAGAACAATTGAAAGGCAACAACTTGTATAATATAGTGTGACATAACTACGAATCTTTTTTATTAATCTCTTTTAGCACAGACTCTAAATCTTTTATATTCATGTCATTTTTCTTAACAAAAAACGATACCATACTTTTAAAAGACCCTTGAAAATAATTATCAACCAGTTTATTTATAGACTGGTTACTGTAATCTTGCTTTTCTATTAACGGAAAATAAACATGCCCTTTACCTTGTTTTTCATAATCAACAAAGCCTTTACTTTCTAAAATTCTAATAATAGTAGACACTGTATTGTAAGCAGGTTTTGGCTCTGGAAATTCTGCTATTATCGCTTTTACATTAGCCTTTTTTAATTGCCAAAGTATTTGCATAATATCTTCTTCTGCCTTGGTAAGTTGCTTCATAATAAAACTAATTTCTATATTCAACTAATCTTTTAGTTAAACAAATATAACTAAAAAATTAGTTTAAACTAATTTTTTAGTTTAAAATGCAACATTTGGCATGGTTTTTAGTCTAACTACTGTATAACACAAACATTTTTATGGATATTATTTTAATTATTATTGCTGCACTTATTATGTTTTTAGGCATTATTGGCAGTTTCTTACCAATTTTACCAGGCCCTATAACAAGTTGGATTGGACTTTTAATACTACATTTTTCAGACGCTATTCCTATAGACAAAACGTTTTTAATCATAACTTTTGCTATTGCTTTATTTATTTGGGTTTTGGATTATATTATTCCCGCCATTGGTACAAAACGTTTTGGAGGTACTAAATACGGTATGATTGGAACGACTATTGGCCTTGTTTTTGGCTTGATTGCACCTATACCAGGAGGTATTATAATCGGTCCTTTTATTGGTGCTTTGGCAGGCGAACTTATAAATAAAAATGATGCAAAAACAGCAACAAGAGCAGCATTTGGGTCATTTATTGGTTTTTTGGCATCTACCTTTATAAAATTTATTGTGGCTGTAATATACCTTGGTTTATTTTGTGGTATTTTGTGGGATTATCGCAACGTATTATTTCAGTATTAAAAAGAAGAAACCCTGTGGGTCTCTCACCTCCACAGGGTTTATGTAAATTGCTATTATCAACAAAAAAATTGAGGGATTAATTAATTTTTGAAGTGTTGATATGCAAATATACTTAGAACTATTGTTTTTAAACTGCGGAAAACCCGTAACATTATTACGGGGTAACTGTAGTACTCAATAATAACAGACGTTTCAAGAGAAAAAAAATTTATTTTTATTTACAAAATCACATTTTTAAATTATAATGTATATTTTGAATTAAACAAAACCTTTTTTTCTTGCTTTATTAAGCAATGTTTCATCCTGACCATCATTTACTTCAAATATCTCTCTAAGTTGTTTTTTCCTTTTTTCAACGGCGCTTAGAGAGATGTCCAAATGGGTCGCTAAATTTTTAGTTTTTATACCTTGAGATAATAAATGAAGAATTTTTCTGTTTTTATCGTCAACAACAATATCACTTGCTATTGTTTTTCTTATATGACTATTAACGGTACCACTATAAAACGGTGGATTATTGAGAACCGCTTGAAAAGCACTAGCCAATTCTTTAGATGTTAAATCACTTTTAATCATAAATCCTTCTGGGTCAATGGTTTTTATAATGTTATGTATTCTAAAGGACTCATTAAACATGGTTAAAATAATTATTTTTGCTTTTGGTAAAACTTTTCGAGCATATTCTGCCAAATCTTCTCCTGAACTCATTGATCCATCTGAAGATGGCGGTAAGCTAATATCAACAAAGAGCAAATCGTAGGGCATTTGCTTATGTACAGATTTATCCATATAGATAATAGCTTCATCACAATTGTTGGCGATATCGATTTTGAGCTCTTGGTTGCTTTTTTTTGTTAATAATAAAGTGTTTTGATACCCCTCAATAATCATAGGGTGGTCATCAATCATCAAAATTTTTATTTTTTCAGTCATAATTTGGCTTTAAGATAATGGCATTTTAATGGTTACTCTTGTTCCAATATCTTTTTCTGAGATTATATTTATGTTTCCGTTTATTTCTTTTATTCTAGATTTCATATTTTTTAAACCAATTCCAGGTTTAGTTTTGTTAACAATATAACCAGAACCATTATCCTCAATGTTTAAGCAAATTACATTATTTTTTAATTTAAAACTAATATTTACATGGGTAGCTTGCGCATGTTTATAAATATTATGAAGTGCTTCTTGTATAATCCTGTAAATATGAATTTTATATTTATTGATTACGGAATCCCAAGGTATAGCGCCATCATGATTTAATATATAGTCAAAACCATAAGCTAAAGTTTGAGTTTTCACTAATGTTTTTATGATATCTATGAATCCAGAACCAGATACAAAGTCAGTATTTAACTCATGAGAAACCTTTCTAATATCATCTTCAATTGTTTTAAGTTCAATAATATATTGTTCTCTTGTTTTTATAGCTTCATCGCTATGACTCATATTTAAACTATCCAAACTCAAACGCGTGCCAAATAAACGTCCTAAAACACCATCATGTAATTCTTGAGAAATCCTCTTTTTCTCTAAATCTCTAGCCTCTTCTATATTTTCATTTTGAGATAACATAAGGTTATAAATTTCTTCGTTGGTTTTTTGTTGTTCTTGCACAAATTCTAATTCTTTGTTTTTATTCCTTTGCGTAATTACAAGATAGAGAAGAAAGAAAGCTAATATCAATACTATGGAAATTATTAAAAGCCACATGCGCTCTTTAGATATTCGTATATTTTCCTGCTCAATTTTATTAGTTTCAAAACGTATTCTAGCAAATTTATCTCGTTTAAGTCTTTCACTTTTTTGTAAACTATCACTTAATACAACGTATTCTTTCAAATAATCGATAGCTATATCCTCACTTTCAATATTAGAAATTAATAATAACGATTTCAATAAATCATCATTATTATAATCTTCAGAAATAGTTTTTGCCTTATAGGCATAATATTTTGCAGAGTCTTTGTTATTAATATTATCATAATATTCAGCTAAGTGCTGATGGATTATAATAGAGTTGTATGTATAATTAATACTATCACTTTTTTTTAATGCCTTTAAATATAGACCAGGCAACTTCTTATAACGTTTTGTTAAATATAACGTATTGGCATAATTACCTAAAGCCAATACGTAAACCTCAGGATGATTTTTAATTAATTCCGTATTCGATAAGATTTTTTGATATCTATCAATAGCTAATGTATATTGTCCTGAGTTTTTATATGCAACAGCAATATTATTTTCAGACAACCCTATACTTTTTTGAAAATCGCCATTTAAGTTTCTTTTTAATTTAAGTGACCGCTTATGGTATTCTAAAGATTCCTCAAACAACCCAAGCTCGTTAAAAACAATACCTAAATTATTATATACAAATGATTTATATTTATTGACAAAATTTGTAGGCTTTAGGGTTTCTAAAAGAGAAATAGCTTCAATTGATGTGACTTCACTACCTGTATAATCCTTTTCATTACATTGAATAACAGCAATGCCATAAAACGTTTTAGCAAGCTCAAATACTGAGTTGGTTTTCTTGAATATCTTTTCTGCTTTTTGATAATAATAAAAAGCGCTATCACTTACCGAAGAATACCTGTATATCTCGGCAATTTTATAGTAATCTCTAGCAATTGTTGTAGAATCTAAAGTATTTTTATTTTTTAAAACATCATGAATTGAATCAATTATCTTAAAATTTACTTCAGTTTGTGCATGAAGATTACCTATGCAAAAATGAATAATTATTAATAATGCTAAAAATCTCAATATTATTGGATATGTTACAATACTTTCAAATGTATTTATAATTTCCCAATATTTATGTAAACTAATTATAATTTACAAAAGCACAAAACTTAATTAATCATGTCCTTGCCCACCCGTAAACGGTGCAACTTCTGTTTGATCTAATGCTCCCTGTATATCGCCTTCGTTTAAATCCTGTTTTGTGCAAGAAGTTAAGGATGCGAAAAATAATGTTGTGATTAATGTGATTTTTAAGGTTTTCATAATGCTTGAAATTTAGGGTTATTGTTTATTTGTTAAAATATAATTGTTTAGTAATTAGGGAAGTAAAGGGTTTTTACAAGATTAATAAGTTCCTGTTTCCTATGTTTTTAATCATGTCCTTGCCCACCCGTAAACGGTGCAACTTCTGTCTGCTCTACTGCTCCCTGTATATCGTCTTCATTTAAATCTTGTTTTGTGCAAGAAGTTAAGGATGCGAAAAATAATGTTGTGATTAATGTGACTTTTAAGGTTTTCATAATGCTTGATTTTTAGGGTTATTTTTTATTTGTTAAAATATAATTGTTTAGTAATTAGGGAAGTAAAAGGTTTTTACGAGATTAATAAGTTCCTGTTTCCTATGTTTTTAATCATGTCCTTGCCCACCCGTAAACGGTGCAACTTCTGTCTGATCTACTGCTCCCTGTATATTGTCTTCGTTTAAATCCTGTTTTGTGCAAGAAGTTAAGGATGCAAAAAATAATGTTGTGATTAATGTGATTTTTAAGGTTTTCATAATATTATGGTTTTTGGTTATACATTTAGACTATATTTAATATAAAAAAATTCTATTATACTGAATATAAAATATTTACAAAGTTAAAAAACAGATAATTACTTAAAATCGGTCATTACAATTCAAGACCGACATTTAAAATTTAAAGAGGGGAAATGACTTAAAAAAGTCTTAATGGAATAATTTTTAAAATTAAACTTAGGGAATGTATATTCGTAAGCTCAATTATGAAATGCTAAAATATATTAAGAAATAGAGGAATTTATTTTTATTTTAAAAAAGAACAAAATATTCGACGAAACGCATATTTATTCGTCGATGAAATACAAAAAATGTAATATTTTACTTATTAGAGAGTGTTGATTCGTTTTTTATTAGGCTTGTTTTTATAATTTTAGTTTTTACATCCACCTCAGAGCCAGTATTTTGTATTCTATTTATAAGTAATTCTGCTGCTTTTGCTCCAATAACTTTAGCGTGTTGGCGTATAGTTGTTAATTTAGGGAGTGTATGGTTGGAATCCGATTTGCTAGCAAATGCAATTACCGATATATCTTTTGGCACTTTTAAACCAAAACTGATAGCGGTATTCAGAGCTATTATACCAGACGAACTATCTGCAGCTACAACAGCATCAATCTTTTGGTTTTTCTTAAATAACGTTTTTATTTTTTTCTGACAATCGTCTTTCTTTTTAATCTTTAAAACCAAAGGCTCTATAACTATATTTTCTAAAATAGCTTTATTATAGCCCCGTTCTCTTAATTTACCAACACTTAAATCGTTTATGTTACTTATAAAAACAATACTTTTTCTACCTTCTTCAATTAAGCTTTTCGTAGCATTGTAAGTAGCATCAAAATCATCAACTATAACCTTATCACACAATACATCGTGCGCCACTCTATCAAACATCACAATAGGCAAACCTTGGTTTATAGTTCTTTTAAAATGTTCAACCTCATTATTCATTTGAGACTCTTCAGCAACCGATAATATAAAACCGTCAACACTACCATTTGCCAACAATTGCAAACTTTCTTTCTCCTTATCCAAAGACTCATTGGATATGCATGTTATGATATTATAACCATGTTTAGTAGCTTCTCTTTCAATTCCAAAAAGTACTTTCGCTAAAAACCGATTTAAGATATTGGGTATAATAACACCAATAGTTCTTGTTTTATTATTTTTTAAACTTAAAGCGACTTTATTAGGTCTGTAGTTATACAATTCAGCAAGCTCTTTAACACGCTTTACCGTATCTTTTCCAATTTCATCACTATTGTTCAATGCTTTGGAAACCGTAGATATTGAAACGTTTAATTCTTTTGCTAATTGTTTTAAGGTAACCATATTGAAATGATATAATTTTGAATCCATGCAATTTAAAAAAATTACAGCTAGCAAGTGCTATTTATTTAATCTATTGAATCTTTTTATTTAAAGCTTTTCAAATCAAATTACTCTAAAAGAAAGCGTTTTGATTAATCCGCTTAATATACCTCTATCCAAATTTTCAAATACTTAGTTTAAAGAAACATTTAGTAACACACTTTTAATTTATTCCACTGATGCATTTAAGGTTGAAGAAAATTAAATTTTAAGGAATAAGCATTTGGTAAAAGTGTTAAAAAAAAGAGCTACAATTTCTTATAACTCCTCTTAATTTAAATGACTAATAGCACTTATTAGACACCGTTGATTTTGAAAGGTCACATTTAGTTTTGAAGTTTAAACTTACTCCCAAAAACAAAAAAGCATCCCAATTTTCTTAAAAAGAAAAAAGGAAAGCTTTCCATTGGTTACCAAAACAAATTTGGCAAACTACATCCTAGACACCTCTAGGACAACACAACATCATTATAATTACCAAAAAAAGCCCTAATTTCTCAGAGCTTTCTTTTTGCAATTTTTGCGGTCTGGACGGGACTCGAACCCGCGACCTTCGCCGTGACAGGGCGACATTCTAACCAACTGAACTACCAGACCGTTGCATTATTGCGAGTGCAAAGATAAACGCCTTTTTCTATTTCCCAAACCTTTTTATAAGTTTTTTAAATAATATTTATAAAAAACTTCGTAAAGAAATAACTGCTTTATAAATACCTAAAAAACAGACTATTCGTTTCTCAATTATAAAAATGTTAGGTTGGACTTTCTTAATTAAACTTTTGGCGTTCCACCATATAGGCTGTCAGGACACTATTAAAGTTTTTGTTAATATCCGCTTCAACATATTTTATTCTATACTGTGCACACTTTAAACGTAACGCTTCAAAATAAGCATTAACTGTTTTATTGTAACTCTCTTTTATAGAATCAGCATATAAATTAATATACGCTCCGGTTTCAACGTCAATAAAACGTTTCGGTTTATTATCAAAGTCAAAATTCAATTCTTTTTCTTTATCAAATACGTGAAACAAAACAACCTCGTGCTTGTTATATTTTAAATGCCTTAAAGCCTCAAATAGTTTCGCCTCATCTGCGTTTGTTTGAAACATATCTGTAAATAAAAACAACATAGAGCGTCTATGAATCTTTTCAGCAATTTCATGTAAATACTTGTATGTTTCTGTTTGCTTGCTTTGAGGTTTAGATACTACAGCCTCACTTAAATGGTTTAATAACATTTGGTGGTGGCGCTCACTTCCTTTTTCGGGTGCGTAATAATCATAATTATCACTATAAATACTTAAGCCCACAGCATCACGTTGCTGTTTCAGTATCTGCATGAGGGAGGCTGCTGCCAATGCAGAAAACGCAACTTTGTTAAGATTATCAATAGAAAATGAATCTATCTTCGGGTAATGCATAGATGTACTATTGTCTAATATAATATGACACCGTAAATTCGTTTCATCATCATAACGCTTCGTGTAAAGTTTATCTGTTTTAGCAAAAAGCTTCCAATCGATGTGGCGGGTGCTTTCGCCTTGGTTATATATTTTATGTTCCGCAAATTCCGCAGAAAATCCATGAAACGGACTTTTATGAATCCCAGAAATAAAACCTTCAACCACCTGTTTTGCAAGTAACCCAAGGTTCTTAAATCCTTCTACTTTATTTAGTTCCGACTGTATGTTCATAATAAGTAAAGAAGCCCCGCCTAGCCTTCCAAAAAAGAGAAACACTCAAGTGGCATATCGTTTTATTTAAAAAATTATTATTTATTATTTTCAACCTCTATTAAACACAACATGTAGATTTCACCCTTTGCGTTTTAGGTAGCCATCCCATCAACAATACCATAATCCACAGACTCCTCTGCGCCCATCCAATGGTCACGATTAAAATCTTTCATCACTTTATCATAATCCTGTCCACAATTATCGGCTAAAATTTTAGCACTTAATGCCTTAGTTTTTACAATTTCTTGAGCCGTAATTTCAATATCACTCGCTTGCCCACGAGCACCTCCACTTGGTTGATGAATCATAACACGAGCATGCGGTTGGATGAAACGTTTTCCTTTAGCACCTGCCGATAGCAAAATAGACCCCATCGAAGCTGCCAGTCCAGTGCAAATTGTAGATACATCGCTATTTAATGATTTTATACAATCATACATTGCAAATCCAGAGGTTACGTAACCTCCTGGACTATTTATATATAAATGGATATCTTTAGTCTCCAAAGCATCTAGATACAACAATCTATCAATCACGTGCTTAGCCGATTTATCATCCACCTGTCCCCACAAAAATACTTTGCGTTCTTCAATTAATTTATTATCAATAGCATCTTGTACTTTTATTGGTTTACTCATATAGCCTATTATTTCTTTTAATTTTAACTCGTTTAATTTTTATTGATTTTTAAAATTAATAATAAAATTAAAAACTAGCATAACCGGTCTTCACGCTCATTAAAAATCTTAAAAAATTACATGATGTAAATGTACTTTTTAAATTTATCAGTTTTGCTTCCTCTAAAATAAAAAAAGGTTTACCATTATGGCAAACCTTTTTAAAAACTTTTAATTTATCTTCTATAAAAGACCGTCAATAGCATCTGTATATGCGTTTTTAGGTGCTACACCAACTTGACGACCAACAACCTCTCCATTTTGAAAAACCAAAACCGTAGGAATGTTACGCACACCATATTTAGCGGCAAACTCTTGGTTCGCATCCACATCAACCTTACCCACAACAGCCTTTCCGTCATATTCCTCGCTAATTTGCTCAATAATTGGTCCAACCATTCTACACGGCCCACACCAAGCGGCCCAAAAATCAACCAATACTGGTTTATCACTTTTTAATACCGTTTCTTCAAACGTCGCATCCGTTATCTCTAATGCCATAATATTTATATTTTAATAGGTTCTTAATTTATTTAAACAACGCAAAATTAGTCAAAAAAAAACCGAAAGCTTACAAACCAACAATTTGTTTTACCTATAGTAGCATTACTTAGGTTTATTTCAATTTTCAGGGCGCAACCACAGGGGTCGGGCTTTCACTACTCGCTCCCTCCTAAGGTCGGGGAGCTCAAACATGCCGTTCAATCCCTTGCGCAGTAGAGGATTTAATTCAACTTAAATTTTACATCTTGAGCCTCCAACTCACTAATTAATTCCTGAGACACCCTTACCTTCTGCCTTCTACTAGACATACTTAATTTTATTTTTTCCTTCATATCATAAACCAGAAAGCTCAATGCCTGATTTCCAGGATGCATATGGAGTAACTCCTTAAGCGAGTTTATTTTATGTTTATCCAAATCCTTAATATCCACTTGTATGGACAGTTTTTTCGCATAGTTTTCCATCACATCATGCAGTAACTGAAAACTGTTAAACTGCAACTTTGGGTCACCCTTTTTGCCGGTGCTTTTATTTATCCAACCATCTCTAACAAAGGATTTCACGAACACAAAACTATTCTTCAATAAAAAATGCCTAAATTTTAAATACTCTTCACCAAAAATCCTGAACTCAAAACTATCGGTGTAATCCTCAATAGTAAATAGTGCCCAACCTTTTCCCTGCTTACTTACACGATGCTGCACATCGGTTACCACACCACCAAATACCAACTCTCTATTCACATAAGTATCCAACGTATTAAACATACCAACCGTTCCGTTACAGAATGTTTTCATTTCGGTTTTAAAATCATCCAACGGATGTCCGGAAATATATACCCCAACAACCTCTCGTTCTTTACTTAATTTCTCCATCGTCCCCCATTCTTCACAAGGCGGCACTTCGGGTTCTGCTATCTTTACATCACTAGATTCTCCAAACAAACTGACCTGTGCCGAATTTTCATTCTCCTGATGTTTATGCGCATATTTTATGGCCTTTTCCAAAAAGGTAATCCCATCACCATCATCATGAAAATATTGCGCTCTATGCGTATCGCCCAAACCATCAAATCCGCCCGCCAGGGCCAGATTTTCAAATGCTTTCTTGTTTGCTGCCCGCAAGTCAATCCGCTTTGCGAAATCAAAAATCGATTTATAAGGGCCGTCTTCTTTTCTGTTTTTCACAATGGTCATAACCGCACCATGACCAACACCTTTTATAGCACCCATCCCAAAACGCACCGCATAATCCTTATTTACAGAAAATTTGTAAAACGATTCGTTAATATCAGGTCCAAGCACATCCAGCTTCATACGTTTACACTCATCCATAAAAAAGGTAACTTGCTTAATATCGTTCATATTATTCGACAAAACCGCCGCCATATATTCAGCAGGGTAATGTGCTTTTAAATACGCGGTTTGGTAAGCAATCCACGCATAGCATGTGGAGTGTGATTTGTTAAAGGCATAACTCGCAAAGGCCTCCCAGTCCTTCCATACTTTTTCAAGAATTTTAGCGTCATGCCCCTTGGCACTAGCCTGCTCAATAAACTTTGGTTTCATTTTATCAAGCACCGCAATTTGCTTTTTACCCATCGCCTTACGCAACACATCGGCTTCGCCTTTGGTAAAGCCCGCAAGACTTTGAGACAGCAACATCACTTGCTCTTGATAGACCGTAATCCCATAGGTTTCCTTTAGGTATTCCTCCATGGCCGGTAAATCGTACTTAATATCCTCATCGCCATGTTTTCTGCGAACAAAACTTGGAATATACTCCATAGGTCCTGGACGATACAAGGCATTCATGGCAATTAAATCCTCAAAAACAGTGGGTTTTAAATCCCGAAGGTGTTTTTGCATTCCGGGAGATTCGTATTGGAACACACCAACGGTTTCTCCACGCTGAAACAGTTCATACGTTTTTTCATCGTCAAGCGGAAAGCTCTCAGGGTCCAATACAATGTCGTGCTTCGCCTTAACGATTTTAACGGTATCTTTAATCAGCGTTAATGTTTTTAGCCCCAGAAAATCCATTTTAAGCAAACCAGCATCTTCCACAACCGAGTTATCAAACTGCGTGACATATAAATCGGAATCTTTAGCAAGTGCTACGGGAACAAATTTGGTAATATCATCTGGCGTAATAATTACACCGCAGGCATGGATTCCCGTATTTCTTACCGAACCTTCAAGCGTTCTAGCCAGATTTACGGTTTCTGCCTGTAAATCATTTCCATCTGCAATGTTTAAAAGTTCATTGACTTTTTCTAAATCCTCAGCTCTAAATTTCTTTCCTAATTCCTTCTCATCTAAACCAAAAATCTTTCCGAGTTTGGACATTGTCGGAATCAATTTTGCTATTCTATCAGCATCAAACAAAGGTAAATCCAAAACACGAGCCGTATCCCGAATTGACGATTTTGCGGCCATGGTACCATACGTGATAATTTGCGCAACTTGGCTGCTTCCATATTTATCAATAACGTATTGCATGACACGACCACGCCCTTCATCATCAAAATCAATATCAATATCGGGCATACTGATACGGTCTGGATTTAAAAAACGCTCAAAAAGCAAATCGTATTTTAATGGATCAATATTTGTTATCCATAAACAATACGCCGCTACAGAACCTGCTGCAGAACCACGACCAGGCCCTACTGAAACATTCATATTTCTAGCCTCGCGGATAAAATCTTCAACAATCAGGAAATATCCTGGATACCCTGTGTTTTCAATAACGCTTAATTCAAAATCAAGACGTTCTGTGACTTCTTCAGACAATACTTCGCCATAACGTTTTTTGGCACCTTCAAAAACTAAATGTTTTAAATAGGCGTTCTCGCCTCGTTTTCCGCCATCGGCTAAATCTTCGTCATGTTTAAATTCGTCTGGAATATCAAAAGCTGGTAATAAAACATCACGCGCCAGTTGATAGCCTTCCACCTTATCAACTACTTCCTGTACATTTAAAATCGCCTCGGGAACATCTTTAAAAAGCGCCTTCATCGCATCGGGCGACTTAAAATAATACTCTTGGTTTGGCAACCCATAACGGTAGCCACGCCCACGACCAATTGGTGTGGCTTGCTTTTCACCATCTTTTACACACAACAATATATCGTGCGCGTTGGCATCTTCTTTCTTTTGGTAGTAGGTATTGTTTGATGCTATTAATTTGACATTATGCTTTTTGGAGAGGTTGATTAGAACAGGATTAACACGGTCTTCATCTTCCTGATTATGTCGCATCAGTTCTATGTACAAGTCATCTCCAAATTCGGCTTTCCACCAAAGCAACGCTTCTTCAGCTTGGTTTTCGCCAACATTTAATACTTTACTTGGCACTTCGCCATATAAATTTCCAGTCAATACAATTAAATCTTCTTTATATTGTTGGATTAATTTTTTATCTATTCTTGGTAAATAGTAAAACCCGTCCACAAAGGCATGCGAAGATAATTTTGCAAGATTATGGTAGCCGTTTTTATTTTTAGCGATTAGTACGATTTGATACCCATTATCTTTTCTGCTTTTATCGGTATGGTCCTCACAAACAAAAAACTCACAACCAATAATGGGTTTTATTTTTTTAACATGTGTGGTTGTTCCAGATGCTTTTGCTTCTGCTACTTTTGTTTCTACGCTTTTATTATGTCTGTTTACCGCATTTACAAAGTGGAATGCCCCCATCATATTGGCATGGTCGGTTAGTGCTACCGCAGGCATATTGTATTGGGCTGCTGCAGAAACAATATCTGCAACACCCATGGTAGATTGTAATACTGAAAATTGGGAATGATTATGTAAATGCACAAAATCGGTATTTGCCAATTCCGATATATTTTGTTTAATGTCCTCAGAAGATATATCAGGCTCCTGCGCTTTTTTAATTCGGGCATTGATTTTAGCACTTTCCTTTTTAAGGTTGATATGCTTTAAGCCAATAAGTTGAATGGTTTCGGGATTTTCTTTTTTAAAATTCTCGAAATAATCAGAATCAACATCCAACTGTTCTTTCGTGTATTCACCCAAACGGACTAATTCAAAAAAACAGCGTGTTGTCGCTTCAACATCTGCTGTGGCGTTGTGCGCTTCAGAAAAAGGCACATCAAATAAAAACTCGTGCAATTCTGTTAATGTTGGTAATTTGAACTTCCCATAACGCCCACCAGGAAGTTGACATAAGGCGGCCGTGTGTTCTGTACAGGTATCTAAAACAGGGAGTTCCTGTAAAGGATTTTCAACAGCACCACGAACAAATTCAGCGCCCATAATGTTTAAATCGAACTTCACGTTTTGCCCAACTACAAATTTGGTCTTTCTTAATGCGCTATTGAATTTTTCTAAAACCTCAGCCAAGGAGATGCCTTTTTGTTGTGCCAATTCCGTAGAGATGCCATGGATTTTTTCAGCATCATAAGGTATATTGAATCCCTCTGGTTTAACTAAATAATCTTGACTTTCAATAAGGTTTCCCATAGCATCATGCAATTGCCATGCGATTTGGATACACCTTGGCCAGTTATCTGTGTCCGTAATCGGTGCATCCCACCGTTTTGGCAATCCTGTGGTTTCGGTATCGAAAATTAAGTACATAAAAAATCCCGCTTAGTCTCCCCAAAAAGAAGAAATTTATAGCTTATAAAAATACGTAGAAATACTGTTTTTTGATAGTGAAGTTATAAACAGTTGTAAACAAAAAAAGTGGAACCCATAGGCTCCACTTTTACTAACCAAACTCACTAATTATTTACGACACTAATTCTTCGTGTACTTTTTCTGTATTTATGGCTGCTTGAATGGCATTTCTTTGTTTAAACAATAATGAATCGATGGTCGGTGGCAAATTCCTGTCTTTCATAATATCATCATAAACCTCTAAGCTTGCCTCTTCACCTCGAATAGCTTCTTCTAGGATAGCTTCTTCATCATTTGAAGTAAATAATGTCTTTAAACTCATCCAATTTCTGTGCACGGCACCTTTAAAACTTCCTGAATCCTCTGGAATTTCTCCGTACTGTAAAATTTCGGTTCTTAATTCCTTTACAAATTCACTGCGCTCGGTAGCTCTTCTCTTAAAAAACATTTTTAGGGTTGGACTATCAACGTTTTCAGCAGCATTTTGATACCCTTTTTCGGCATCATAATTTTTTACCAACAATTCATTTAACTTGTTTGAAATTTCTTCTGTATACTTCATTTTATCATGTTCATTTTAAATTCCAATAATTTCTTTTGAGATGCTTATTGTTTCACATCATACACTCCAAATATACATTTAAACAAAGGCTTTAACAAGGGATTTAACAGGGTTTGTGATACTTTTAAGAATCATTAACAAAAAAGCGATTCATTTAACATAATTTATTATAAATTAGATTTCAAATTTTAACATGATACACGCTAAGCAGCTTATTTTACTAATACTACCAATTATGCTTTTAAACTGTAATCCACAAAACATAACATTGTATGTTGGAACTTATACCGATGGTGATAGTGAAGGTATTTATAGATTAGACTTTAATATAGAAAATGGCGAGCTTTCCAATAAACAACTAGCTGCTGCTTTTGAAAACCCCTCCTTTATAACGTTATCGGCAAATAAAAAATTTATATACGCCGTTAGCGAAGGCAAGATTAGTGTAGTTTCAGCCTTTAAACTAAATGGTGATGGTCGTTTGACTTTTATTAATTCTGAAAATAGTCATGGGAAGGGAGCATGTCATGTTTCTGTAAACGAATCTGGAACTAGAACTGTAGTATGTAATTACGGTGGTGGCACTGTGTCCATTTACCCAATTAATAAAAATGGCGCTTTAGGTAAAGCATCACAAGTTTTCGACCATAACGAGGCAGGCGAAAAACCGGCTCGTGTGCATTCGGCTAAATTTTTTAATGATGATTTATTCATTTCGGATTTAGGGAGAAATAGATTTTATCAATATAAACTCAAGAATGGAAACTACCAAATCGAATCTGAATCCATAATAAACATTAATGGCAACCCTGGACCACGACATTTTTCTATATCCAAAGATGGTAACTTCATATATATTATTAATGAATACGAAAGCTCTATCACTTCAATCAAAAAAACAGATTCAGGATTTTATAAAATCGACCAAGATTCAACCCTAAATAAAACTTATAAGGGAAATAACTCGTGTGCAGATATTCATTTATCAAATGATGAGCGTTTTCTATATGGATCAAATAGAGGTGAAAATTCTATTGCTGTCTTTAAAAGAAATATAGACACTGGAACCCTAAATAAAATACAAAACATCTCTGTTCATGGGGATTGGCCACGGAATTTTACGCTTGACCCATCTGGAAAATTTCTGCTGGTAGCCAATAAAAAAAGTAATAACATTTCAGTATTTAGTATTGATAATAATACGGGGAAACTAAAATTTCTTCATGATGTAAAAGTGCCCACTCCAGTATGCTTATTATTTTGAGAAAACTTATTATTATTAATTGTTAATTATTATTAATTAATTACCTTTGCGCCCTTATTAATAACCGAGGTCGAGAACCTCAAATAATTAATTATTATGCCAGTAAAAATTAGATTACAAAGACACGGTAAAAAAGGAAAACCTTACTACTGGATCGTAGCAGCTGATGCACGTTCAAAAAGAGATGGTAAATACCTAGAGAAATTAGGCGCTTACAATCCAAACACAAACCCAGCAACTGTTGAATTAAACGTTGATGGTGCTGTAACATGGTTACAGAATGGTGCACAACCAACAGATACAGCTAAGACGTTATTGTCTTACAAGGGTGCTATGTTGAAAAACCATCTTGTTGGTGGTGTAAGAAAAGGCGCTCTAACTGAAGAACAGGCAGAAGCAAAATTCACAGCTTGGTTAGAAGAAAAAGAAGCTAAAATTCAAGCGAAAGCTGATGGTCTATCTACTGTTGAAGCAAAAGCAAAAGCAGATGCCTTAGCTGCTGAAAAAGCGGTTAACGAAGCAAGAATTGCTGCTGCTGCTCCTGCTCCTGTTGTAGAAGAAGAGACTCCTGAAACACCAGAAAACACAGATGCTACTGAAGAGGTTGAAGCACTGGAGCAAGCTGCCGATGAAGGTGCTGCTGCCGCTGACACTGAAGCTGCTAAAGAAGAAAAGTAAAAAAATTTATACTTTTAAACTCCGATAGAAATATCGGAGTTTTTTATTTAAACAAACTTTTAAAAGTTTATTTAAATTATTCCCACTAAAACAGGAATCTCACGAACATTAAAAAATTTCCTTTTGAAGTTTTAATTTTGAGTAGCGATTAAAAGAGTGAATCTGAACTTTTATTGAACAGATTTTTACTTTTTCGGAAATGAAAAAATGCTTTTTTATGCAAAAAGAAGATTGTTTTTACTTAGGTAAAATTGTAAAAAAATACAGTTTTAAAGGAGAAGTTTTAGCAAAACTAGATACAGACCAGCCTGAAATTTATGAAAATTTAGATGCTATATTTCTGGAATTACGAAATAATCTAGTACCTTTTTTTGTTGAAAGCTCACAATTACACAAGTCTGAACTACTTCGTATAAAATTTGAGGACGTTGATGTGGAAGCTGACGCAGATGCTATTATGAAAAGTGGACTATACTTACCTCTAAATCTATTACCCAAACTAGAAGGTGATAAATTTTACTTTCATGAAGTTATTGGGTTTACTATAATTGATACAGATTTTGGCGATGTTGGGGTTTTGAAATCCATTAACGACTCAACAGCGCAATCGCTTTTTGAAATTGATAGAGATGGTATTGAAGTTTTAATACCAATGAACGACGAGTTTATTGAAAAAGTAGACAGAGCCAATAAAACTATTTTGGTTAAAACCCCTGAAGGCTTAATTGATTTATATCTATAATGTTTTTACTATTCCCACGAAAGCCGAAATCTTAATTATTAAAATTAAATATACATTCCCGCTCTCTTAGGAATGATGGTGAACATGAGCAAACCCTTTAAGTTTAAAGAATTTATAATACATCAAGACCAATGTGCCATGAAAATTGGAACAGACGCTGTTTTATTGGGTGCTTGGACCTCGCTTGAAAACACACCAGCTTCAATTTTAGATATTGGAGCTGGAACTGGTATTTTATCTTTAATGTTGGCCCAACGGAGTGATGCAGAACTTATTGATGCTATTGAAATTGATAATAAAACCTACGAACAGTGTGTAGAAAATTTTGAACAATCACCATGGGGCGACAGACTATTTTGCTATCATGCATCGCTTAGAGAATTTGTAGAAGAAGTAGAAGACAAATATGACTTAATCATCTGTAATCCGCCTTTCTATTCTGAAGATTTTAAAACGGATAATTCTCAAAGAGATTTAGCACGTTTCCAAGACGCCATGCCATTTAAACTTTTGCTTGAAAGTGTTTCAAAATTACTTTCTGAAGTTGGTGTTTTCACAGTGGTTATTCCTAATAAAGAAGAACATCATTTTATAAAAACAGCTTTAAAATTCAATCTCAGTCCTAACAAGGCATTACATGTTAAGGGCAACCCCAATTCTGAAATAAAACGTAGTTTAATCGAATTCTCTTTCCGCGAAAGCAAAAAAAATATTGAAACTCTAACTATTGAAACAGATAGACATCGGTATACTGAAAAGTACATTAATCTGACAAAAGCATTTTATTTAAAAATGTAAGCACCCCTCTTTATAATTGAATTATTCTTAAAAAAAACTCTTATCTATATAGTATTTTCAATAAATTTGTCTAAACACTGATTAAAATTAGATTTTATGAAGCCGGATTTATTCGAAGGACCAGATTATTATAACCTTGACGAGCTATTATCTGATGAGCACAAACTGGTTCGTGATGCTGCTAGAGATTGGGTAAAACGTAAAGTTTCTCCAATTATAGAGGAATATGCACAAAAGGCAGAATTCCCAACACAAATCATTAGCGGATTAGCCGAAATTGGTGCTTTCGGTCCATACATCCCTATAGAGTATGGTGGTGCTGGATTAGATCAAATATCGTACGGTTTAATTATGCAAGAAATTGAGCGTGGCGATTCCGGAGTGCGATCAACAGCTTCCGTACAATCCTCATTAGTCATGTATCCAATTTGGAAATATGGTAATGAAGAACAACGAAAAAAATACTTACCAAAATTAGCGTCCGGAGAATGGATGGGAGCTTTTGGTTTAACTGAGCCAAATCACGGCAGCAACCCTGCTGGTATGACTACAAATTTTAAAGATATGGGCGACCATTACCTTTTAAACGGTGCTAAAATGTGGATTTCAAACGCTCCTTTTTGTACTATAGCAGTGGTTTGGGCTAAAAATGAAAGCGGACGGATTCATGGGCTTATTGTAGAGCGTGATATGGAAGGATTCTCAACACCAGAAACACATAATAAATGGTCGCTCAGAGCTTCTGCGACTGGCGAGCTTATTTTTGATAATGTCAAGATTCCAAAAGAAAATTTATTACCAAACAAATCTGGTTTAGGCGCACCGCTTGGTTGTTTAGACTCTGCGCGTTTTGGTATTGCATGGGGCGCTATCGGCGCTGCTATGGATTGTTATGATACCGCTTTACGTTACAGTAAAGAACGTATGCAATTCGGAAAACCTATTGGGCAATTTCAATTGCAACAAAAAAAACTTGCTGAAATGATTACCGAAATTACCAAAGCGCAACTTTTAGCTTGGCGATTGGGTGTGATGCGAGAAAATGGCACAGCAACTTCTGCGCAAATATCTATGGCAAAACGTAATAATGTAGATATGGCTTTGAAAATAGCGCGAGACTCCAGACAAATGTTAGGTGGTATGGGAATTACCGGCGAGTATAGTATTATGAGACACATGATGAATCTTGAAAGTGTGATTACTTATGAAGGCACACACGATATTCATTTATTGATTACCGGATTAGATGTTACAGGCTTAAATGCATTTAAGTAAAATGAAAACAACACATATAAATTACGTTGAGTTTAAAGCTCATAACCTTGAAAAAATAAAACAATTTTACTCAGCTTGTTTTGGTTGGGTATTTAAAGATTATGGCGACACTTATATAGCTTTTTCAGAAAGTGGTCTGGAAGGTGGATTTGAAAAAACAAATAATAAAATTGTTAATGGTGCTCTGGTTGTTCTTCATCACGAAAACCTTGATTTGATTAAAAACAAAATAATCAACGCTAAAGGCTTTATTTCCATAGATACATTTTCTTTTCCTGGAGGTAGCAGGTTTCACTTTAAAGACCCTTCTGGTAATGAACTTGCTGTCTGGTGTAAAAAAGAGCTATAAACACAATATCATTCTTCATATCTTATCATGATTTTATTATATTAACTTACTTTATAGAGCTTTAAAGTTATGCCTTACGAATTACTGAAACAAAACATTTCCAAAAATTTACAGATTCCAAATACCGAACTAAACACTATATGTAATCATTTTAAACCTTTAGGGATTAAGAAAAAAGATTTTTTATTGACCCAGGGAAGTATTTGTAAGTTTGAAGGTTTTGTTTTAGAAGGTTGTTTCAGAATCTTTACCATTGATAAAAAAGGGAATGAAAACACATTGTATTTTGCAGCCAAAGATTGGTGGCTAATGGATATTGATAGTTTTATGAACCAATCCCCTTCAAATTTAAATATGCAAGCATTGGAGGACAGTAAAGTATTGTTGATCAAAAAGCAGGATAAAATGGCGCTTTACGAGGTTATACCATCCGTAGAAAAGTTATTCCGAATTATGTCACAAAAAGCTTTAGTTTCATGGCAAAGACGCCTAATACGAAACCATTCATTTACAGCAAAAGCACGTTATTTTCATTTTATAAAACAATATCCAGATATCGTATCGAAAGTTACCGATAAACAAATAGCAGGTTATTTAGGGATTAGCCATGAGTTTTTAAGTAAAATAAAAAAGGGGGTTTAAGTTTTTTTTGAAGTTGAACAAGTTCAATTGTTTTCCGAGTGATGTTTTTAATATTTGCAAATTCTAATTACATAAAATTATGAATTTACTGAAACTTATAAGAATTTGTGCCGTTACATTACCGTTGATATTACTTTCAAATACATTAGATGCCCAAATAACCAACGACATTTCGCATAGTGAAGCATTTAAAGCACTTTTAGCTGCAAAGAAAAAAGCTGAAGAGTCTAAAGCATTAGTCAACATAGCCATTGTAGATGCAGGCGCCAACTTAAAAGCATTTATAAGAATGGACGAGTCTTTTTTAGGCAGTATAGATGTTGCTATTAAGAAAGCAAAAACAGCACGATTTTTTAATATGGATACTGGTAAACTAGGTGAATTAACTCAACCTGGAGGTATTATTTATAATATTGAATTAACCAATCAAGGCTTAGTATCTTTCCCAGGTGGCATTCCAATTAAAAATAAAAACGGCAAGTTTATTGGCGCAATTGGTGTCAGTGGAGGCACAATTGAACAAGATAGGGATATTGCTTATGCAGGAGCAGAATCTATTAAACATTAATTAAATTTGAAAAACCTATAATCATGAATCGTTTTAAAAGAGAACTTTTTCTCATAACGCTTATTTTATCACAGATTTCGTTAGCACAAATTTCTGACGACCTAATGCTCTACAGGCAAGATTTCAAAAGTATATCTGGCAAAAATACGGTTTCCGTAACAAGTTATGAGAAAGAAGGCTCTCATTTTATATTTGCCGGTGGTGTTGGTAATATAGATGTTTACAGTTTAAATCATGAAGGTAAGCTTACCTCTATAAGCAACCACGAGCTTCATATGCAAAAAGGGCCTGCAAGAGGCATGGTTGCTGATCGTATTAACGGCACAGATTTTCTATTTGTAGCAAACAAGCATGGTAACGTTATTGAAACGTTTAGGATTTTAGAAACCGGTTCGTTAGAACGTGTTGCTTTGGTTGAAGATACTGATGACACATATCTTGGCACAGCTATAACTTTACAAGTTGTGCATATGAAAAAAGCGTCGTATCTATTTATTGGTGGTTTGGAAGAAACACCAGGACTAAGTTCTTTCAAAATTCAGGATAATGGGACATTAACACATGTTCAGTCCATGAAAGATGATGAAATTATTCATACCGATGGTATTATAGGCATGTATACCCATACCATTAAAGGAAAAACCTTTTTATATACAGGTGGTTTTCAAGATAATGGCGTGAGTAGCTTTAGGGTTTACGATAATGGCACATTTAAAAACATAAACAACATTAGTGATAATACAACCGATAGATATTTAACTGGCACATACCCTGTAACTGGCGTTACTTTAGATAATAATAAGTACGTGATTGTAGGCCATAGACACCATAAATATTACAAAAGAGGAAACTTTATAAAAAGGCCTGATTTCATATATCATGGCGATGGTGTAAGTGTTTTCAAAGTTACGAATAAAGGGGCTTTAGTGCCTCATTCCGTTTATAAAGATAACGAAACTACAAAACTACGAGGGCAGACAAGAATTGAAGTTGTATCAAATGATGACAATGAAGCTGTTTTAGCAGTAGGCACAAGAGACGACGAAAGTATTCAATTACTAAAATTAAACAAAGCAGGTATACTTTGTCCTTTAAATTATTTAGAAACTGGCTATTCCATTTATTATGGTTTAAAGTCCCATAAAATTGGTGAGGACCATTTTTTGATCGCTGGTTCTTTTAGGTTTGATTTAGGAAAGGTTGTTAGCTATAAAATCATCCCAAAAACACATAGAGAAGGTAAAATTTTAAGGCACATGATAAACTTAAAATATAAAAATGATGCCACTGAATTGCAAATCCAAGAAGCTGTTGAAGCTTTTGTAAATCTTAAAAATGAAATCCCGGAAATTGTTGATATTGAGTGGGGATTAAATGATAGTACCGAAGGACATAGCGAAGGGTATACCCATACATTTACAATAACATTTAATGATGAGCATGCTAGGGAAATTTACTTATTCCATAAAGCGCATTTAGATTTGGTGAGTAAAGTTGGTCCCATAATAGATGGGGTTTTTATTATGGATTTTTGGACAAAAAGATAATGGGTTTTAAAAAGAAATGGAAAATTTAAATTATAAGAAGGCAATCATAACTGGAGGCAGCAGAGGTTTAGGAAAAGCTACAGCATTAGCCTTTGCTAAAGAAGGGGTTGATGTTGCCATAACAGGAAGAAATGAAAATAGATTAAAAGAAACCGTTACCGAATTAGAGGCGTTTGGCGTAAAAGCAATGTATTCAGTATTTGATGTTGGGAATTATGAAGATGTCAAAACTAACATCAAATACATAATCAGTACTTTAGGCGGTGTAGATATTTTAGTTAATAATGCTGGGATTGCAGCAGTTGGATCTTTTAATGATATGGATGTTAGCCAATGGAGCAACATTATTCAAACTAATGTTATGGGCCTGTATTATGTAACCAAAGAAGTTTTACCACATTTATTAAACAAAAATCAGGGCGATATTATAAATGTATCTTCAACAGCAGGCTTAAGTGGTAATGCAAATATTTCAGCCTATTCCGCTTCAAAATTTGCAGTTATTGGCATGTCTGAGTCCTTAATGAAAGAAGTTCGGAAAAATAATATTAGAGTTTGCACATTAACCCCAAGCACTATAGAGTCTGATATGACTATTGCATTGGGAGTTGCTAATAAAGGATCAGAAGATAGCGTGCTTCAACCAGAAGATTTTGCAGCATTAATTGTTGCAGGCTTAAAACTTCCCAGAAGGGCCATGTTAAAAGGCGCTACTTTATGGTCTACCAATCCATAACTAAAATAAGAATGGTTGTTAAAATATGAAAGGGTTTTCCTTTTCAGAAAATAAAAATGTATCTTTAAAATAAAAAATGCTTTTAAAAAACATTTTCACGATTACCTACCTATGCTTTTTTTTAATTTTATCCTGTACAACAGATTCCGAAATTAAACCCCCAGAAGAAGAACTTATTGAAATAATAGACGACACTGAGACCGAAGTGGAAGAAGAGGATGAAGTGGAAGAAAACACAGAAAAAAGTTTTCAAAAAATACTTTCATTAGGAGATAGTTATACCATAGGACAAAGTGTTTGTGAAACTTGCAGATTTCCTGAACAACTAAAAGAACGGTTAAAATTAAAAACTGGAGATTCCATAAATTTTGAGCTTAGAGTTATTGCCACAACTGGCTGGACTACTACCAATCTTAAAAATGCCATTGCAAACGAAAACGTCTCGGGAGATTACGACCTAGTAACCTTATTGATTGGTGTTAATAATGAATATCAAAAAAAACCATTTTCAATTTACGAAACAGAATTTCCTGAATTGGTTAGGACAGCAATTTCCAAGGCTTTTGGGAACAAGAACAATATTATTGTAGTTTCTATTCCAGACTATGCCTTTACCCCGTTTGGAAATGGCAATGAAAACATTTCAAAACGATTAGATAGGTACAATGAGTTTGCTAGAGCGTTTTGTAAACAAAATGATATTTCGTACGTTTATATTACAGATATTACCAGACAAGGACTGACTAATAACGATCTTGTAGCTTCTGATGGGCTACACCCTTCTAAACTTGCTTACTCGATGTTTGTTGACAAAATGTTTCCGTTCGCTTTAGAAAAGCTCAATGATTAATTCAAAACTATATTTTTCGATACAAAAAGTATTTACTATTTTAACTTAGTATGTCAACTCTTCACCTAATGAAATAAAATAATTTATGTAATTTCGATTTATGTCTTCAAAAACCAGATTAAATCGTGCTTATAATAATGCTAAACGCATAGTATTTGATGATACCTCAAAATTTATATTATTCAGCGACTGCCACAGGGGAGACAATAGTTTTGCTGATGATTTTGCGAATAACAGAAACATTTATTTTCATGCCTTAAAACATTATTATGCAGAAGGGTTTCAGTATTGTGAATTGGGTGATGGTGATGAACTTTGGGAAAACCTCTCCTTCGATTCTATATTAAATGCACATAAGAATGTTTATATGCTTATGAAGTTGTTTCATAAAGCAAATCGTTTACATATGATTTGGGGCAATCACGATATGGTGTATCGCAATCCTGATTATGTTAAAAAACATTTATCCACTTATTTTGATCCTAAAGTTGGAAAAAATGTAGAACTTTTTAAAGATATTACATACCACGAGGGGATTATTTTAAAACATTCCAAAACCAAACAGGAATTATTTTTAACCCATGGCCATCAAGCCGATTGGTGGAATTACTTGTTTTGGAAATGGAGCAGGTTTATGGTGCGTGTACTCTGGAAACCCTTAAACGTTATGGGTATTGCAGACCCTACAAGTCCTGCAAAAAACTACACAGAGCTTATAAAAGTGGAACGCAGAACCAAAAAATGGATTATTAAAAACAATAATTTAATGACCATTGTTGGGCATACCCACAGACCACGTTTCCCTGAACCTGGTGATATTGCTTTTTTTAATGATGGTAGTTGTGTACACCCTAGAAGTATTACGGGAATTGAGATTGAAAACGGCGCTATTTCATTAATTAAATGGCAAATTGCTACAAGGGATGATGGTACTTTACAGATTGTCAGGGTTTTGCTTGAAGGCCCCAGAAATCTAGCAGATTATAAAACAATTCAATAATATAAACAATCGCTTTTTTAACAAGCCAAAACTTATGCTTCAAAAGAGATATGAAGGTTTTTTAAAAACGCCATTTTTATGGGCAAAAGACGTTGTTTATAATTTTCAGCAATTTAAAGTTTTTTCTGAATGTTATAAAATTGATATCAATATTGATGAAAATTTACGCCTAGGAAAGTATGTTGAACGCTTAGTTTCTTTTGAATTAGGACAACACAATAATATTTCAATTCTAGCTGAAAACATCCAAATTCAAGATAGCAAAATTACGTTAGGTGAATTGGATTGTTTACTTTTAAAAAACAATAAACCCATCCATCTTGAAATTATTTATAAATTCTATTTGTATGATGCTTCTGTGGGTAGTACTGAAATCGAACATTTTATTGGTCCGAATAGGAAAGATTCCTTAATTGAAAAACTTACTAAATTAAAAACAAAACAGCTGCCTCTTCTATACGCTAAGGCTTGTAAACCGTATTTGGATGCACTTGGTTTAATCCCAGAAAATATTACTCAACAAATATACTTTAAGGCACAATTATTTTTGCCTTTCTCTAATCAAAATGTGCTCCTTAAAACCCTTAATAATGCTTGTATTGTAGGTTTTTATATTAACCCAAGACAATTATACAAATTAAAGGATTGCAAACTCTATATGCCAAATAAAAAAGATTGGTTGATACACCCGCACAGTAATGTGAATTGGTTAAGCTTTAACGCTTTTAATAAGGCTACCAAAGAATTTAGAAAAAATCAATTTTCTGCGTTGTGCTGGGTTAAGTTTAATAGCGGAGAACTAAAAAAAATGTTTTTGATTTGGTGGTAATTACTAGGGTTATCTAATGAGTAATTTATAATGGCGGCCAAATTAATGATAAAAGGTTTATACCCCCCTAAAGAGCAAGCTGTTGTGTTTAAAATAAGGTTTTTTAAAGTTTTAAGGTTTAAAAAAATGGAGTTATGCATAAAAAACCCAAATAACCAATAGCTTATTTACATGGAATATGTTATGCGATCTATATCTGCTTTATAAGCAATATTTTTTATAAGTGTTATAAAATTTTCCATGCGTTTTTGATTCATAAAATATTCACTTACTCCAACCACTTCGTTTTTAAATATTTTAAAAGTAAAATACGGATTATTATCAGATATGTGGCGTTCGTATTTATCATCTCTTAAAGAAAATTTTTTAATTAAAAGAATATGATTGAAACAAATTAATTTTGAGGAATACCCCTTACTTGTAAATATAATTTGATTATTATTCGACTTTAAAAAGAATTTGTATTTACCTGTTTTATCCTTAAAAATTTTAAATAGTGCCATTAGTGAGAGTATATATAATTGAGACACTAATTATATATAAATGTCACATAAACATACTAACTTTCAGGCGCTAACGCTATTTCCAACCCTTCCATTTCTGGAGTGATTTGTATTTGGCAACCTAAGCGACTATTATCTTTTACATCAAAAGCTTCAGACAACATGGCCTCTTCATCGTCTCCCTTTTCTGGTAAATCGGTTTCACTTAATACATAGCATTGGCAGGAGGCGCACATAGCCATACCACCGCAAACACCTATTGTACCTTCTGGGGCAAGCTCGTAAGATCGCACCACTTCCATAAGGTTCATAGCCATATCCGTGGGCGCTAAGATATCATGTGTTACACCATCTCTATCTGTTATTTTTATGTTTACATCTTCCATTACTTATTTTTTATTCTGCTAAATGCATGTCATAATTCGTGCCACAAATTTAGTACAAGCACTTTTATTTTAATAGGTTTTACTTGCTAATTTAGTATGCGGCTTAAAAAAATGCAGCATCCTTAAAATTATATAATTTTAAGGATGCCATTTTCATTAGAAATATATTTTGATTGAAAGTTTTACAGTAAAACTATAATTCAATATTTATAACTTGTTCTATTTGTGGGGCATACTTTTTAATGGTCATTTCAACACCAGATTTTAACGTCATTTGGTTAACGCTACAGCCAACACAAGCACCTTGAAGTTGCACTTTTACTAAACTGTTATTTTCAATAGATAACAAAGAAATATCTCCTCCATCGCTTTGTAAAAAAGGGCGAATTTCGTCTAGGGCTTTTTCAACATTTAATCTCAACTCTTCTGTAGTCATATTTTATTTTTTAACTGCTGCACAACCCGCCATTGTTGTTATTTTAATAGCCTCTGTTGGTGGCAAATTATCATGTCTTTTCACAACTTCTTGAACGATGTTTTGCGTTATTTTTTCAAAAGCCTGTTCTATTGGTGTTGCAGTTTGTAATGCTGCAGGGCGTCCAACATCGCCTGCTTCCCTTATACTCTGCACAAGTGGTAATGCTCCCAAAAAAGGCACTTTTAAATCCTCGGCTAAATTTTTAGCACCATCTTTGCCAAAAATAAAATATTTGTTTTCTGGCAATTCCGCAGGTGTAAAATATGCCATATTTTCAATAATTCCTAATACAGGTACGTTAATACTTTCTTGCTGAAACATAGCGACTCCTTTTTTAGCATCGGCAAGTGCTACCATTTGCGGTGTACTTACTACAACTGCTCCTGTGATAGGTAGGGATTGCATGATGCTTAAATGAATATCCCCTGTTCCTGGTGGTAAATCCAAGAGCAAGAAATCCAACTCACCCCAATGCGCATCAAAAATCATTTGGTTTAAAGCCTTTGCTGCCATAGGGCCTCGCCAAACTACAGCCTGATTAGGTTGCGTAAAAAAACCAATGGATAATACTTTTACACCATAACTTTCTACAGGTTTCATTTTAGACTTACCGGCTATATTTACTGCTAAAGGTTTTTCTTTAGCAACATCAAACATTATTGGAATTGATGGTCCGTAGATATCGGCATCCAAAACACCAACTTTAAAACCCATTTTAGATAATGTAACAGCAAGGTTAGCCGTAACTGTAGATTTACCTACACCTCCCTTACCCGACGCTATGGCCACTATATTTTGAATACCTGGAATTGACTTTCCCTTTATAACATTAGCTTTTGGCTTTTCTGGGGCTTCCACTTTTACATTAACAGTGATTTTAGCCTTCTCGTAAACCTTTTCGTGAATGATTTTAAGAATATCAACCTCAGTCCTTTTTTTTGCTTGTAAACTTGGGTTTTTTATGGTGATATCTACAATAACCTCATCGCCAAATGTAATTACGTTTTTAACGGCGCCACTATCTACCATATTTTGACCTTCACCAGGAACTGTGATATTTTCGAGCGCTTTTAATATGTCTTTTTTATCTAATTTCATGTGCTGTATAATACTTGATTTTTAATGGGTATCATGTAAAATTTCTTTTATTAAGAATCATTCTAAAACAAAGATAAGTAATAAAGGTAAAAGACTAAGGCTTGTTACAGAAGTTTTTGCTATGCTGCTATTTGAAATTTTTATATTGATTTAAAATAACAATTATCTATAAATCTCGGCATAATTTGTGTGCCATAATGTGTCCTAACTTTTACTTATTCAGCTATGAAACATCGCGTGTTTTTTTTTCTTCTAGTAATTATCCTAATTCCTGTATGCAACAGTCAAAGTAAAATAAAAAATGCTGAAGAAAGTTTAGAAAAAACAGAAAAAACTAAGCGTAGTAGTTTTAGTTCAAACAATAATGATAATGATGATTCTGAAGGTGATTTTTTAACAGAAATCATTGGTGGCTTATTTTTAAAATTATTTACCTATACAGCTTATGGAATTGCTTTTGAGAGTCCGTTTGAAATAGAACACAGAGGAAGCACAGCGATTTTAAACAAACATCCTTACAAAAATACGAATACAGGAAACTACTCGTATAATTGGAATGAAAATTCCGAAATATTTACAACCTATATAAATAGCCGATTTATTTTTGAAACGAATAATGTTTATGGCAACCATTTAAACGTCGATATGCGATTTTTAAAACGATTAGGCTTAGAGATTGACTACCTCCAACTATGGGAAGAAACCGCAAACTCTGGAAATTATACTTTAGCGATTTATACTGCTATAGCAAAATACCAACGTGTACGCACAGAGCGTTTTAATGGTTGGTGGGGGCTTGGGGCAGCTTATATAAATGGTAATGTTAATAAATTAGGGTTTACATATGGGCTAGGTGCAGAATGGTTTTTTGTTAAGCCTTTTAGTTTGGAGGCTAATTTTAACCAAACTTTAATTAACAATAACTCCATTAACAAATTTAATACCTTGTTAAACTACCATAAAAAACAATACAAGTTTATTGGAGGTTATGAGCATTTAAAAATTGGAGATGTTGGTTTTTCTAATTTAACGATTGGAATTGGGGTATCGTTATAAGTTCTAATTTTCTTAGATGTTAACACCTTAATAATTCGAAAATAAGGACATAAATAAGACTTAAAAAATTCAGACTACTAGTCACAACTCCTTTGAAGGATCCCAATAAACCTCATCCAAGTTCTGTATTTGATTTTCGATAACTTTAATACCTTCACTTTCTAAAAGTTGTTGCATTAAATTTGTGCCATCAAAATGATGTTTACCTGTAAGCAATCCCTTTCTATTAACAACACGATGCGCAGGCACATTTTTTCCATGAGATCCGTTCATGGCATAACCTACCATTCTAGCGCTTTTTACCGCGCCTAAATAGGTGGCGATGGCACCATAATTTGTTACCCTTCCGTAGGGAATACGTTTTGCTACCTCGTAAACTTTATCGAAAAAATTTAAAGTTTCACGCTTCATTTTTTTTTAAAAATCTCGAATAATATTAATCAATGTTACTACTGAAATTACACCAGTTATACCTCCAATAATACGGTTCATATTTTTTTGCGAGGTGAATGTTTTTCCTTTTACTTTATCAAAAAAGAAAATATACATATAAAGTGTTACAAAAGTGCCTGTGGCAGCTCCAATAACGTACGCCATAATACTTGATTTTTCAAACGACATCCAACTGAATGACGCCAAAGTAATCGTCATATAGGCTTGATACGGAATGGGGAACACATTAATTGCAGATAAAAATACCCCTTGAAAAAAACGGCTTTTTTTACTCTTTATTTTCGGGTCTATTTGTGGTTTCGGCTCAGACTTAGCAACAACTAAAAAGTATATTGTAATTAAGATAAAAATGACTAAGGCTACAATTCTAAGAATCCCTATAATTTCTGAATGCCGACTTAAATAACGTGCAAAAATGGCAGCTATATAGGTTTGGAGCAATACTACAAAACAAACCCCTAAAGAAAACATAATACCTCTTACATGACCTTCTTTTAAGCTAATTTTTGCCGCCGTCATATTTAATAGTCCAGGAGGAATAACGCCGATTAACGCAAAAAATAATCCTAAAAAAAAGATGAACGTAATATCCATTACTATTTTATTTTGAATCTAATATAGGTAATTGGTTTGTTTTGTTCTAAATATTGTGATTCGTAAAAGGTTTGAATACTAACAACATCTTCCGGGCTGCCTTCTTGTTTGTATATGTTATGATTGGCATAAAGGACATCGTGTCCCGCGCCATGTAACAAACCAAGAGTATAACCATGCATAAATTCGCTATCGGTTTTTAAATTTACCACACCTTCGGGTTTTAGTATGTGTTTATACCGTTTTAAAAAAGTGGCATTCGTCATGCGATGTTTGGTACGCTTATATTTTATTTGTGGGTCTGGAAAGGTAATCCAGATTTCGTCGACTTCATGTTCTGAAAAAGCATGGTCTATCAATTCTATTTGTGTACGGAGAAATGCAACATTTGGAATGTTTTTTTCAATAGCTGTTTTCGCGCCTCTCCAAAAACGTGCGCCTTTAATATCGATACCTACAAAATTTATATTCGGATATTTTTCTGCTAATGCTACGGAATATTCACCTTTTCCACAGCCTAATTCTAAAACAAGTGGATTATCGTTTTTAAAAACTTCTGTCCGCCAATGGCCTTTTAGTTTGTAATTTGATTTTACCAACTCGTCTCTTGTTGGTTGAAATACATTAGAAAACGTTTCGTTTTCGTTGAACCTTTTAAGCTTGTTTTTACTTCCCAAAGTTTGTTAACTATTTCTTGTTATTATTTTTATTTGGTAAAATTAAGGAAATAGAGTAGAACCCTAATAGCTTATCTTTAACAAAAGCATTTTTACGTTAAAATAACCATAACATAATGCGATTTTTTCCTTTATATTTCAATATAACGTGAAACCGCAGCCATACTATGCCGTAATTCTTTATATTACCTAAAGAAAAAACACATTATTTATTTGTAATGATTTTAATATAAAGTGTTTTTAGCAAATAAATGCGTGAGGGATTGAAGTGGAAAGCCCACAGCGACCTTTTGGGAGCGAGGACTTGTAACGGAAAGCGCGACCCTTTGGGGCACGCCCAAATTTTTAAAATGAAAAAACGGATTTTAGTGGCGCCTTTAAATTGGGGACTGGGGCACGCGACGCGATGCATACCTATAATAAATGCTTTAATTGCTGAAGGGTTTGTACCGGTTCTTGCTAGTGATGGAGATGCTTTAAAGCTATTACGAAAAGAATTCCCCAACCTTTCTTCAATTGAATTACCATCTTACAACATTACATATACCAAAAACGGGAAGTTATTTAAATTAAAGCTTTTAAAGAATTCACCGAAGCTTTTAAAAGCTATTAAGGCTGAAAAAAAAGCGATTTCGATTATTTTAGAGCATAATGATATTGCAGGACTAATTTCTGACAACCGATTAGGGGTTAGAAATAAAAGTGTGCCTTCGGTTTTTATAACGCACCAATTAAATGTTTTAAGTGGAAACACAACTTGGTTGAGCACTAAAATGCATCAAAAAATTATCAAAAAATTTGATGTTTGCTGGGTTCCTGATGCTTTAGGAACCACTAATTTAAGTGGCGATTTAGGGCATGTAAAAGATTTTGATATGCCTATAAAATATCTTGGCCCATTAAGCAGGTTTACTAAAACCGTCTCTAAAACTAAGAATGACCTTTTAGTTTTAATTTCAGGTCCTGAGCCACAACGTACTTTACTTGAAAAAAAACTACGCATTGAACTTAAAGATTATAAGGGCAACATGGTTTTTGTAAATGGCATTATAGAACAGGAACAAACTGTTACGCTTTTAGGAAATACGACTATTTATAATTTTATGACTTCCAAATTGTTGGAAAAAACAATTAATGAGAGTGCTCTAGTTTTATGTAGATCCGGTTATACAACTATTATGGATTTGGCTAAACTTAGTAAAAAAACATTTTTTATACCTACGCCTGGGCAATTTGAACAAGAATATTTAGCTAGACGATTTACTGAAATGGGTTTAGCACCTAGTTGTAAACAAACCGATTTCAATTTAGATAAACTAAATGAGGTTAATGCTTACAAAGGGTTAAAATCTTTTGATTTTGAAGTTCATTACAAAGACTTATTTAGCCTTTTCTAAAGTAAAAGAAAACTCGCTACCTACACCATACTCACTTTCTACATAAATTTTTTCTTCGTGTGCTTCAATAATGTGTTTTACTATAGATAGTCCTAATCCAGAGCCTCCTTCTTTTCTTGAGCCGCTTTTGTCCACACGGAAAAAACGCTCAAATAGTCGTGAAATATGTACTTTATCAATTCCTTCGCCATTATCTGTTACCCGAACGATAACCTTATTTTTAATAAGGTTTTCAATACTAACCTCGGTAGTGCCTTTTTCACTGCCGTATTTTATGGAGTTTACGATTAAATTGGCTAAAACTTGCTGAATACGTTCCCTATCTGCACTTACCATAATTGGGTTGGGGTATTCTCTATCAAAAACTAATGTTATGTTTTTTTTGTTAGCTTTCATCTCTAACATATCAAATACATTTTCTACAAGCTTTACAATATCAAATCCTTCAATTTCCAACCTCAAATCACCTACTTCGAGTTTGGTAATCATGTCTAAATCATTTACAATATAGCCTAACCTCTCAATGCCTTTACTGGCTCTTTCTAAATATTTTTCACGAATATTTTTATCGTTCATGGCGCCATCAAGCAATGTTAAAATATAACCTTGAACGGTAAACAAAGGGGTTTTTAATTCGTGTGACACATTACCTAAAAATTCTTTTCTATATTCTTCTCTAACCTTTAGGGTTTCAATTTCTATTTTTTTATCTCTAGCAAATTTATCTATTTCTTGAGTTAAGGTTTGCATATCTGTTGTGATAGAGCCTTTAGGTAAACTTATAGATTCGAGAAGTGTTAAATCATCGTAAATTTTCTTTACACGTTTATAAATAAAGCGCTCCACGCTAAATTGAATGATAATAAACGAAAATAAAAAAATACAAAGCAAGAATAAAAAAGTGTAATACCACTGTAAAATTTGATAGTAATACAAAAAAACACTCATTAAAAGTGTTGAAAATAGTGTTATATATAAAGCTGTACGGAAAGCAAAACGATATGATTTTTTAAATTTTGCCTGCATTAATCTACAAACTTATAGCCTACACCTTTTATGGTTTTAAAGCTTTTATCACCTAGTTTTTCACGAAGTTTTCTAATATGAACATCAATAGTTCTTCCACCTACAACAACTTCGCTGCCCCAAACGGCATCAAGAATATCATCTCTTTTAAACACTTTTCCTGGTTTGGATGCTAATAAATATAGTAATTCAAATTCCTTTCGAGGCAAAATGATTTCTTTACCTTTTGATGTAATTTTATATTCGTCTGTATTAATTACCAAACTACCAACCCTAAGAGTTTCTGAAACATCTTCCTCTTTAAAACGTCTTAAAAGCGCTTTTACTTTACTAACCAAAACCTTAGGCTTTATTGGCTTTGTAATATAATCATCGGCACCAGCATCAAAACCTGCTACTTGAGAATAATCCTCTCCTCTGGCCGTTAAAAATGTAACAATTGTGTTTTTTAAGTCAGGGTTTTTTCGAATAATTTCACAAGCTTCAATCCCATCCATTTCTGGCATCATCACATCCAAAATAATTAAATGTGGCAACTCTTTTTTGGCTATTTTAACACCTTCCTGACCATTTTCAGCAGTAATAACTTGATAGCCTTCATTAGATAAATTATAACCAACTATTTCTAATATATCTGGCTCATCATCAACTAACAATATTTTAATGTGCTTTTTTTTCATTAATGGTACTCTTGTTTATTAAGGTAAAGATAAAAGTAATAAAAACAAATTTATGACTATAATCATATTAATAACAATATGGTAACAAACCATTTATCTCAATTTAAGATTTCGATTAATTACACTAACCTTTAACACTGTTTTGGCATTACTTTTGCATTATTTTATTATCTTTATACAACCAAATCCTAGTGTATGAAAAATATTTACCTATTATTTTTATTCATAATCTTAATATGTTTTACGCCCCACAATATGGACGCACAAAGTCATGTTACAAACGCCTTTGCAAAAGCAAATATTGAAGGTTTAGCAGTTTACCCTAATCCTGTTAGTAAAGAGAAACCCTTTATCAATATAGCCTCAAAACGTAGTTTGATTAAAAATATTGAAATTTTCGATGTTTTAGGAAAACGTATTTTTACAACCGTTTTACCCGGAAAAGAACTGAATGTTTCTAATTTTAAAAAAGGGGTGTATATTTTAAGAATCACTGAAAATAGCATTAGCGAATCAAGAAAACTTGTAATAAAGTAGTTGAAACATCTATTATTTTAAAGTATTTTTAATAGCACACACATTTATTTTTTTACTTTACAACAAAATGCGCGCTTTTTATTTAAAATCCTAACGCAAATACTAAAAAAAACAATCCAACATCTTATATTAAAATGAGCATTGATAATTTAGTGTAAATTGAATTATTTATTTTTGCATCTTTAACGAAGTATGATAGATACAAGCTCCATTTTTAATATAAAAACCCAAGGTGATTTTGAAAATTTAGCCTTACAAGTTTTTAAATATCAATTTGAAAACAATAGGGTTTATAGGTCTTTCTGCGATTTATTATACATACATCCAAGCGAGGTGAAAATACTAAAAGACATTCCTTTTTTACCAATCCAATTCTTTAAAACCCGGAATGTACTAAGCTCTAAAGCGTCCGTTGAAAGAATATTTACTAGCTCTGGCACTACTGGAAAGGCAACAAGCAAGCACTATGTTACCGATTTAAAAATCTACCAAAAGAGTTTTACCAATGGGTTTCGACAATTTTATAACAACATAGAAGACTATGTGGTTTTAGGATTATTACCTTCCTATTTAGAACGTGACGGATCCTCATTAATATTCATGGTGGATAGTATGATAAAAACCTCCAAATATCGAGAAAGTGGTTTTTATTTAAATAACCTTTCAGAATTAAAGGACACCTTAATTAAATTAGACTCCGAAGGAAAAAAAATATTACTCATTGGTGTTTCCTTTGCGTTATTAAATTTAGTTGAAACGTATCAATTTAACTTAAAAAATACAATTGTTATGGAAACTGGCGGTATGAAAGGCAGACGAAAAGAACTGATTAGAACAGAACTTCATGACTTGTTAAAAAAAGGATTTGGTGTGGAGCATATTCATAGCGAATATGGTATGACCGAGCTTTTAAGTCAAGCTTATTCTAAAAAAAACGGAGTATTTAACTGCCCAAATTGGATGAATGTTTTAACTCGTGATACTGAAGATGCGCTTTCAATTCAAGGGCTAGGTAAAACCGGCGGTCTTAATATTATCGATTTAGCGAATATTAATTCCTGTTCCTTTATCGCTACTCAAGATTTAGGCCGTATATATCCTAATGGTTCTTTTGAAGTAATTGGGCGTTTTGATGATTCTGATATTCGCGGTTGTAATCTTATGGTGTTTTAATATTCTTGCTTCTGTAAGGTCTTTTTTATTTTTAGACTAATTACAAAACATTAATATGAAAAATCATATAATATCATTTATAATAGTAATATCTTCTTTTTCTTTACCAGCTCAAGCGATAGATTACAATCTGAAAAAAGGATTTATAGCCAATGGTTATGATGTGGTTTCCTATTTTAACAATAAAGCTATTGAAGGCGATAAACAATTTACAACCTTATTTGAAGGTGTGCGGTATAAGTTCTATTCAGAAAAAAACATGAAAATATTTAATAAGAATCCTAAAAAATATATACCACAATACGGTGGATATTGTGCTTACGCTATTGGTAATAAAAATGATAAAGTTTCTATAAACCCAAAAACATTTCAAATTAAAGACAATAAGCTCTATTTATTTTATAACGCTTGGGGTATAAATACTCTTAATTTATGGAAGAAAGAAAATGAAGATGCATTAAAAGAAAAAGCTGATAAAAATTGGGAAACTATAAAGTTTAAAAAATAACAGTATCCTCAAGTAAGTTTTTTGAATTAATAACGACTAATATAGCAGCTAAGAAAAACATAGATTACTTTTAGTTGATTTGTTAATGTGAAGCCCGAGTGAAAATTCGGGCTTTTTTAAGTATTTTTAAAATAGCTTTATGTTGTTTTAAATAATTTGTAGGACAAAATAATTTTTCTTGCCACGTTGTAACAACACAAACTTATTGTTAATTAAATCTTTTGAAGTTATGTTGTAATCGCCTTTTATCTTCTCTTTGTTAACAGAAATAGAATTTTCTTTAAGCGCTCTTCTTGCTTCACCATTCGATTTTAAAAAGCCGCCTTTTTCTGCTAATGCTGCAATAATATCCAAACCGCTCTCAACCTCAACTCTTTTTAATTGTGTTTGTGGAACACCATCAAAAACATCTAAAAACGTTTTTTCATTTAGTGCTTTCAAATCTTCACTTGTAGATTTTCCAAATAGAATATTACTGGCTTTTATAGCATTATCTAAGTCCTCTTTAGAGTGAACCATTATTGTAATTTCTTCGGCTAAACGTTTTTGTAATACTCTTAAATGCGGAGCTTCTTTATGTTCTGATACTAAATTATTTATTTCATCTTTATTTAAAAACGTAAAAATCTTAATGTATTTTTCAGCATCTTCATCACTAGAGTTTAACCAGTATTGATAGAATTTATATGGCGAAGTTCTATCAGCGTCCAACCACACGTTTCCGCCTTCAGATTTTCCAAATTTAGAACCATCAGATTTAGTTATTAATGGACATGTTATAGCAAAACCTTTTCCGCCAGCAACTCTTCTAATTAATTCGGTTCCTGTAGTGATATTTCCCCACTGGTCACTTCCACCCATTTGGATAGAACAATCTTTTTCCTTGTAAAGATGGAGAAAATCGTAACCTTGCACCATTTGATATGTAAACTCTGTAAAACTCATCCCTTCAGAGGCATCTGATGAAATTCTATTTTTAACAGAATCTTTAGCCATCATATAGTTTACCGTAACATGCTTACCAACATCGCGAATAAATTCAAGAAATGAAAAATCTTTCATCCAATCGTAGTTATTCACTAATTCAGCTGCATTAGGTCCGTTACTTTCAAAATCTAAAAAATGAGCTAGCTGGCCTTTTATTGCATCTTGATTATAACGAAGCGTTTTTTCATCTAACAAATTACGCTCGTTAGATTTTCCAGAAGGATCACCAATCATTCCTGTTGCACCACCTACCAAAGCTACAGGTTTATGTCCGCAACGCTGATAATGAGCCAAAAGCATAATAGGCACTAAATTACCAATATGTAAAGAATCTGCCGTTGGGTCAAAACCTACATAAGCACTTCGTATGCTTTCCATTAGATGTTCTTCTGCGCCTGGCATAATAGTATGTATCATACCTCTCCAAGTTAATTCTTCAACAAAATTCTTTATCATTTTCGTTCAATTTTAAAAACTGTGACAAATATAGAAATCATGAAACGGATTTCACATATTTTCGCAGAATAAGTGCATAAATTAGGTATGCTAGTATAGCACAGAGATACTCTTGGAAACGCAGAGATTCAAATAGATCCAAAAATTATTTTATAAACTTTATTGGTAAGAAAACAAAACTGTGTTTCGCCAAAAAGGGCAATGCTTAAAGTGAATGCTGCGACTGCGACTGAAAACTGAATTTTTAGCTTTAATTATTTAAGATGAATGACTACTTTAGTTGCATGATTTTAGTAACAGGAGGAACAGGTTTGGTCGGAGCACATTTACTTTACAAGCTGGTTTCTGAAAAACAAAGTGTTAGAGCCATATATAGAAAAGAAAGTAAAATTTCGAACACTAGAAATGTATTTTCTTGTTACAATAAAAACTACAAAACTTTATTCCAAACTATTGAATGGGTACAAGCAGACCTTTTGGATGTTCCAGCACTTTCTGAAGCATTTATTGATATTACCAGAGTATACCATTGTGCTGCTTTTGTTTCTTTTGAACCTGATAAATATAAACTTTTACGAAAAACAAATATTGAAGGCACCGCAAATATTGTAAACCTTAGTATTTCGAATGCTATTGAAAAGCTCTGTTACGTAAGTTCCATTGCAACTCTTGGCAACACATTGAATAACAGCCCCATTTCTGAAGATACGGAATGGAACCCAGAAGAGGACAACAGTATGTATGCCATCACAAAATATGGTGCAGAAATGGAAGTTTGGAGAGGTACTCAAGAAGGTCTTGATGCTGTTATTATAAACCCTGGCGTTATACTAGGCGCAGGAATTTGGCATTTTGGCACCGGAAATTTATTTAAAAAAGCACATAAAGGCTTTAAATATTTCACTTCCGGAACGGTTGGCCTAGTTGCTGTTGATGATGTTATTTCAATTATGGTTGCATTGATGCATAGTCAAATAAAAAATGAGCGTTTTGTTTTAGTTGCAGAAAATTGGACCTATAAATGTTTTCTTAAGAATTTAGCTAATGCCGTACATGCAAAACCACCTAAAAAACAAGCCAGTAAAAAACTGTTAAATTTCGTTTGGAAATTAGATTGGTTAAAACATAAAATTACCGGTAAACGAAGACAATTAACAAAGTACCTAGCCAAATCTTTAATAACAGAAACGTATTACAAGAGTGATAAAATAAAAACCGCTTTAAATTATAAATTTAAGGCGGTTGATAAAACGATTGAAACTATTGGTAAGCATTATACTAATCTGCAATAGGCTCAACTAAACCTTCCAATTCTTGAAGGCTCTCTTCCAGAAGTGTATCATCAATTTCTTTAGCCGGCTTATTTATTAGTTTTTTAAAATTTAAAGTGTTATGTTTTTTTTCTTTTAAAGCTTTTGCCAACGAATCTGCTTCCCTTTTGGTTTTATCTTTCCATTCTTTAGCCTTAATAGCTTTAAGCTCTACTTTTAGCGCTTCCAAACTATCAGTAACTTGTATGTAAATATCCTCATAATCATCGACGTGAAATGCGTAATAATTATTACTTAGGGCAAACTGTAAACTATCAATATTATGTCTTTTAAATACATAACCATTCAGGTCTAACCCACTATCACGCATTGTAAGTTTATTAACTGAACTTGCAGAGGTCATAAGTTTAGCATCAATTAAAACATCAACCATCTTTTTTTTGGAAATAAGGTTTATGGGTTTTTCTGGGCCTTTTAAATTATTACAAGCAGTAGCTGCAAATAGTATTGTAAAAACTAATATAAATCGCTTTAATATCATCTATTAAAAGTTAATCGTTTTGCTGCTTTAACATCACTAAATTTAGCGTTATGGTAAACTAAGCTTCCGTTTAAAAACGTGTGTGTAATTCTTGATTTGAATGTAGCGCCCTCAAATGGCGACCATCCACATTTATATAAAATATTATCTTTTGTTACCGTCCAAGGATTATTTAAGTCTACTAAAACCAGATCAGCGTAATAACCTGCTTTGATATAGCCACGCCTTTCCACTTGAAATAAAATAGCTGGATTATGACACATTTTTTCAACTATTTTCTCCAAAGATATTTTTTCTTTATGATACATTTCCAACATAGCAGGAAAAGCATGTTGTACTAAAGGCCCTCCTGAAGGCGCTTTTGTGTAAACGTTATTTTTTTCTTCTTTAGTATGTGGCGCATGGTCTGTAGCAATAACATCTATCCTACCATCCAAAAGTGCTTCCCATAATTGATCTCTATCTTGTCTTGTTTTTACTGCGGGATTCCATTTGATTAATGTTCCCTTTTTATCGTAATCTTCATCTGAGAACCATAAATGATGAATACAAACTTCTGCCGTAATCTTCTTTTCTGCTAGCGGAATTTTATTAGTAAATAGATTGGTTTCTTTTCCTGTTGAAAGATGAAAAACGTGTAATCTTGCTCCTGTTTTTTTAGCCAATGCAATAGCTTGAGACGATGACAAATAACAAGCTTCTTCACTTCGTATTTTGGGATGGTATTCAATAGGAATATCATCTCCGAACTCATCAATATGCTTACTTAAATTTTTCTTGATGGTGCTTTCATCTTCACAATGTACCGAAATAACCATATTAGTACTTTTAAAAATCTTTTCTAAAACTTTTGGATCATCTACCAACATATTCCCTGTTGAAGATCCTAAAAAAAGTTTTAAGCCCGCGACCTGATTTACGTCAAGTTTTAATATTTCATCTAAATTATCATTTGTACCACCAAACATAAATGAATAATTTGCAGATGATGTTTGTGCTGCCATTTCAAACTTTTCTTCTAGCTTTTCAACAGTAGTCGTTTGGGGGGTTGTATTTGGCATTTCTATAAAAGAGGTGATGCCGCCAGCAATTGCTGCTTTGGATTCTGTTTCAATATTGGCCTTATGAGTTAATCCAGGTTCTCTAAAATGCACTTGATCATCTATAGCTCCCGGCAAAAGATATTTTCCTTCTGCATCAATAACAAGTATATCAGAAGATTTAAGACTAATAGATTCGGCAACTTCTTTTATATATTCACCTTCAATTAAAATATCGCCATTAAAAATAGTACCGTCGTTAACTATCTTAGCATTTTTTATAAGTGTCGTTTTCATTTTCATTTTCTTATTTAGTAAATACACTTTTCAATTTCATCGAAATCACACCAAAAATGGCTTCGGAAATAATTCCCGAGCTTAATTTAGACTCACCATGTGTTCTATCCGTAAAAATAACAGGAATTTCAACAATATTAAACTTTTTTAAATAGGCTTTAAATTTCATTTCAATTTGAAACGCATAACCTATAAACTTAACAGCGTCCAAATCTATACCCTCCAAAACCTGTTTTTTATAACATACAAAACCTGCAGTAGTATCATGAATTTTCATACCAGTTATTAGGCGTACATATTTTGATGCCAAATAAGACATTAATACCCTATTCATTGGCCAATTTACAACATTTACACCTGTTTTATATCTTGATCCAATGGCAAGATCTGCATTTTCTAAATGGCAAGCGTTATACAATTTTATAATGTCTTTTGGGTTATGTGAAAAATCGGCATCCATTTCAAATATATAATCGTATCCTTTTTCCAGACACCATTTAAAGCCATGAATATAGGCCGTGCCCAATCCAGATTTTTCTTTACGAACTTCTAAAAACAACTTATTGGTAAAAACATGCTGAAGTTTCTTAACTTTTAAACCTGTTAAATCTGGTGAATTATCATCAACAATCAGTATATGGATATCACTTGATTGAGAGAAAACGGCTTTAATAATAGCTTCTATATTTTCAATCTCGTTATATGTTGGTATAATCACAACAGTATTAAGCATACTTTCTTTTTAATAAAATCATATTTTATTTAGCAAATGTAAACTAATCAACTTTTATATTTGAACTCATATACACTTTTTCTATTTCAAAAAAATACTTAAATCCATTTAAGTCTTGTCTAAATATTCTGTGCTTAACAATATCGAACATTCCAAAAATAAAGTCATGTAAACTCATTTTGAAAAAGAAGAATAAAATCAAAATACGTTCTCTAAAAAAACCTTCATAATATCCACTCATTCTTAAAAATTATAATAATTTTAGTGCATGCTTCGTCACATCGTATCAAACGAAATTTTTACCATCTTATTAGTTATAAGCTTAATTATTGTAGCTATAGCAAAACTAGTGTCTCCGAAACGTTTTGATGATTTTATTTTGGTTTTAGGAAACGACAAATACCTTAAAATTTATTCCAAAGACCAAAAATTCTTCGATAAGTTTGATGCCTTATTGTTTGTTAACTTAATTCTATCAGTTTCTGTGTTCTGTTTTATTATTTATAAACAGGTTACCCCCACTCGGAGTATTTCTAATAACATCATGTTTAAATTAACACTAAGCATTGGTTTTTTCATTTTAATAAAGGTGCTTATTGAGCGCTTGATCGGAAGCCTTTTTGAAATTGACAAACTCATTAATCAATATATTTTTCAAAAAATAAGTTTTAAAAATTATTTAGGCCTTTTGCTACTTCCTGTTAATGCGTTGTTACTCTATAGCTTTCAGCCCACGTTACCACTTATTTACGGTATTATTGGTTTCATATTAATTTTAAATATTATCGGTTTAGTAAGTTCATTTAAAACGCATCAAAGTTTGATAAAAAATAACTTGTTTTATTTTATTTTGTATCTTTGCGCTCTTGAAATCGCACCCTATATCATTTTATATAAGGTATTTATTTCAAAATAAAAAAAATTCCTACGCATATGAAAGTGAAAACCATTTTAGTATCTCAACCAGAACCTAAAATAGAAAACTCGCCTTACTTCGATTTACAAGAAAAGCAACGTGTAAAAATTGATTTCAGGCCATTTATTCATGTAGAAGGTGTGTCGGCTAAAGAAATTAGACATCAAAAAATTGATTTGAAAGATTATACGGCGATTATATTAACAAGTAGAAACGCTGTTGATCATTTTTTTAGAATTGCTGAAGATATGCGTTTTAAAGTTCCAGATTCAATGAAATACTTTTGCCAATCTGAAGCTGTGGCTTACTATCTTCAAAAATATGTGGTGTATAGAAAACGTAAAATTTATGTTGGTAAACGAACGTTTGCAGAATTATCGCCATTAATTAAAAAATACAAAGACGAAAAATTTTTGTTGCCAAACACGGATAAAGTAAAACCTGCTGTTCCTGAAACACTTGATGCTTTAGGTGTTAATTGGAAACAAGCTACATTTTACAGGACGGTTGTTAGCGATTTATCCGACTTAGCTAATGTATCCTATGATGTTTTAGTGTTTTTTAGTCCTTCTGGAATTGAATCTTTATTTCAAAACTTTCCAGATTTTAAGCAAAATGAAACGCGTATAGCAGTCTTTGGAAATACCACTATAAAAGCTGTTGAAGATAAAGGGTTACGTGTAGATATTGCTGCGCCAACTCCTGAAACGCCTTCTATGACTATGGCGCTCCAAAAGTATATTGAAAAAGCTAACAAAGGGAAATAAGACTTTTATTAAGTAATGAAAGAATGGTATGATTTTTTTTAAATTATACCATTCTTTACTTTTAAATAAGTAAGCAATCCTGATGATTTTAATATGGTATAAATTGATAGTAGGCATTTAATGTGCTACTTGAATCTCTCAGAAAAAGAGATAGCTTCATTTAACTTATGGTAAAATACATTGAAATGATTTATTATTAAAGAATAAATTAAACGAACATCTCCTAAAACAAAACACCTCTCGTTTAAAATAAAAATAAGTTAATATATATATGTGTGTTAGCGATTGAAAACCTTTCGACTCCGATCAGGGCAAGCTTAACTGATTAAATAGAAAGCGCTGCCTTTAGGTAACCTCAAAAATATTAAAATTTAAGACACAGCTTTCAGTTTCTTTAAAGTCGTTTTAGTCAACTTATCTTCTGCGTAAGCTTTCGTAACATTTAATTTTTTATCGTTGCTACTTGGAAGTTCAAACATAGCATCGGTTAAAATCTCTTCACATAGTGAACGCAAGCCTCTTGCTCCTAACTTATATTCTATTGCTTTTCCTACAATGAAACCTAAAGCACCATCTGTAATAGAAAAATTAATATCATCCATTTCAAACAACTTTTTATATTGTTTAATAATGGCATTTTTTGGTTCTGTAAGAATGGCTCTTAACGTATCTGCATCCAATGGATCCATATAAGTTAAAACTGGTAAACGTCCTATAATTTCAGGAATTAAACCAAAATCTTTTAAATCTTTTGGAATGATATATTGTAATAAATGCTCTTGATCTACAACTTCATCGGACATAGACGCGCTATAACCAACAGCTTGCATATTTAAACGCTTAGAAATAACACGATCAATACCATCAAAAGCGCCACCCGCTATAAATAATATGTTTTCTGTGTTAACTTCAATAAACTTTTGATCTGGATGTTTACGGCCTCCTTTTGGTGGTACATTAACCACAGTACCTTCTAAGAGCTTAAGTAATGCTTGTTGCACACCTTCACCAGATACATCTCTTGTGATTGAGGGATTATCGCTTTTACGTGCAATCTTATCAATTTCATCTATAAAAACAATTCCTTTTTCTGCTTTTTCCAAGTTATAATCTGCAGCTTGCAACAAACGTGTTAAGATGCTTTCTACATCTTCACCTACGTAGCCTGCTTCAGTTAAAACTGTAGCATCAACAATTGCTAATGGTACATTTAACATTTTTGCAATAGTTTTAGCCATTAACGTTTTACCAGTACCGGTTTGACCCACCATAATGATATTACTTTTTTGAATATCAATGTCATCCTTTGATGGTGGTTGTAATAAACGTTTGTAATGATTATATACAGCAACGGACATCACTTTTTTTGTAGCGTTTTGTCCAATTATATACTCATCAAGAAATTTTTTTATTTGTAAGGGTTTGCGAAGCTTCAATTCCGCAGATAAATCACTACTATCACTTTGCTTAGACTCTTCTATGACGATACCATGTGCCTGCTCTATACATCTATCACAGATATGAGCATCTAATCCTGCTATTAATAGGTTTGTCTCTGGTTTTTTTCGACCACAAAATGAACATTCTAATTCTTCTTTTGCCATTAATCTTATCTATTTTAGGGAATAAACTCTCATAAACCCCTTTATAACAATTCTTTAAAATTACAATTTTTTTACTTGCGAGCCAAAATCTCGTCAATCATGCCGTATTCTTTAGCTTTATCAGACTTCATCCAATAATCTCTATCACTATCCTCGTAAACTTTATCGTAATCCTGTCCAGAATGCTTGCTTATTATTTTGTAAAGCTCTTCTTTAAGAATTAAAATTTCTCTAGCTGTTATTTCAATATCACTTGCTTGACCTTGCGCACCACCTAAAGGTTGGTGAATCATTACACGAGAATGCGTTAAACCACTTCGTTTTCCTTTTGTACCAGCACATAATAGTACAGCACCCATAGAGGCTGCCATACCTGTACAAATAGTTGCCACATCTGGTTTTATAAACTGCATGGTATCGTAAATCCCTAAACCGGCATAAACGCTTCCGCCGGGAGAGTTAATGTAGATTTGAATGTCTTTATTAGCATCGGTACTTTCTAAGAATAAAAGTTGTGCTTGAACAATATTTGCTACTTGATCATTAATTCCCGTACCTAGAAATATGATTCTGTCCATCATTAAACGAGAAAACACATCAAAAACAGCAATATTCATTTGGCGCTCTTCAATAATGTTTGGTGTTAAATTGGATGGATACATACTACTTATAATTTTATTGTAATATGTACTGCTTATACCCTGATCTTTTATCGCGAATTTTTCAAATTCTTTTGCGTAATCCATAGTTTTTTGGTGTTTCTTTAAACTAAACTCCTGACTTACATGAAGATGAGTTTAAAAGTTTTTGTCTTGAGGTTTATTTTGCATAAAAAAGCGCTTAAACCTATAGGTTTAAGCGCTTAAAGATAAGCAATTATTATTTATTTATTTGTCTCCATAAACTTCTTTAACAAAGTTTTCGTAACTTAATTCTTTAACTTTAAGATTTGCTTTTTCTTTATAAACTTTAAGTAATTTTTGGCTTACCAATTGCTCAGAAATACGACGTGCCTCATCTTGGTTTCCTAATACACGAGCAGCGATATCATCTAACTCTTTATCTGAAGGGTTCGTTTGACCAAATTGAGCCATTTGCCCTTTAATCATTTCTCTGGCGTGATTTTTAATATCGTCCATTGTTACTTGAACGTTATTTTCCTCAATTAATTTGCCTTCAATTAACTGATAACGTAAGCTTTTTTCAGATTTCTCATATTCTTCTTTAGCTTGTTCTGCATCCATTTCTTTTTCTCCGGCAGTTTGCATCCATTTTGTTAAAAATTCTGATGGTAAATCGAATTTCGTGTTTTCTACTAAGTATTCAGTAACATCATTCAATAACTTTTGATCTGCTTGCTGAACAAATTGCTTTTCAGCATCTTCTTTTATCTTAACTTTTAATTCGGTTACAGAGGTAACACCATCTTTACCAAAGAGTTTATCAAACAACTCTTGGTCTAAATCTGCTAACTCACGTTTGTTTATTTCTGTAATTTCAAAATTAACATCAATATCCAAACCATGAACATCATCATGACTTAGCTTTAAAGCGTGCATTAATTCATGGTCATCTTCATAAAGCCCTTTAGTTTTTAATGTTATAACATCTCCAATTTTAGCACCGATAAATTGCTTAGCAGTAGCTTGTCCGTTAAATTTATCTAGCGTTAAAGTGACCGTGTTATCTATCTCTTTTTCTTCATTTTTAAATGTTCCAGTAATTTCACTGTCGTTTTCAACTGTATTTTGTGACACTAATTTCCCGTATTGTTTTTGAATGCGCTCAATTTGCTCATCAATCATTTTATCATCAGCAACGATGTTATATTGTATAATGGCTTCTTTACTTTTTAAGTCCACGTTAAATTCTGGCGCAAGACCTAATTCAAATTCAAAAGAAAATTTATCAGCTCCCCAATCAATTTCATCTTGAGTTTTTGGCAGAGGCTGCCCTAAAACGTCCAACTTTTCTTCAGTAAGGTATTTATTTAAAGCATCTTGTAAAAGTTTGTTTACCTCATCGACCAAAACTGCTTTTCCGTATTGTTTCTTAACCATGCCCATTGGTACATGACCTTTTCTGAAACCAGGGATATTCGCTGTTTTTCTGTAATCTGTTAAGATTTTATCAACTTTATCGCTGTAATCTTCCTTAGCGATATCTACTTTTACTACAGCGTTTAATGCGTCAACGTTTTCTCTTGTAATATTCATTTTAAATGATATAAAGCCTTAAATCAGGCATTTAACAATTAAGGTTTCTTTAAAAACCTAAAATTCTTGTAATTAAAATTGGGATGCAAAAATAATATATTTTTATATCCCAACAAAGTTTTAATTCCTTGATTTTAACCTATTTTTTATCCGTTTTTAAGAATGACTGTAAAATTGATTGGAGTATGGATAATAAGATGCTAAATAAAATAGCCCACCAAAAATTAGCCACAGAAAACCCATTAATAAATTTATCTGCTAAAAGGATAATTAATCCGTTAATTACCAATAGAAATAAACCTAAAGTAACGATAGTAACCGGTAAGGTTAAAATAACCAAAAGTGGTTTTACCAAAAGGTTTAAAATAGATAATACAATAGCGACTATAATGGCAGACACATAACCATCTACACTAACTCCTGTTAGGATATTTGCCAAAGCGAATACGGCCAAAGCGTTCAGTAATAATCTTATAATTAAGTTCATAGTTTCAAATTTTAATTATGAATTCACAAAATTTATAACAGCGTTATAAAAGGCTTTAGGATTTTCAGCATGTAACCAATGCCCTGCATTAGCAATAGTTATAATTTCAGCTTTCAAAAAATGATTTTTGATAATGGCTTCATCGCCAATACCTATATATTCTGAGCGGTCTCCTCGTAAAAACAAAGTATCCTTATCGAATCTGGCATAGCTTGGTAGCGGCTCTCCTACCTCGCCTACGTCACTTTTTAAAACACTTAGGTTTATTCGTAAAGCTAATTGGCCTTTCTCAACCCAATATAAGTTTTTCAACAAAAACATACGTGTTCCAGCATCTTGTACATAATGGCTCAAAATTTTATCTGCTTCGCCTCTAGATTTTATAACATTAAAATCTAACTCATTTAATCCATTTAAAATGGCATCATGATGTACAGGATAAAATCTTGGTGAAATATCAGCTATTATTAATTTTGAAACGATTTTTGGATATAACGCAGCAAATAGCATGGCTGTTTTTCCACCCATAGAATGTCCAAGTAAAACAATATCTTTTAAATTATTCTCAGAACAATACTGTTTTAAATCTTCAGCAAGTACTTCATAATTAAAAGTGTTATTATGAAAACTTCGCCCATGATTACGTTGATCTACCAAATGCACTTGAAACCCGAGTTCGCTAAATTGACTTCCTAGGGTTTTCCAATTATCGCCCATGCCCAAAAAACCATGCAGAATAATAAATGGCTTTCCTTCTCCTATAATATTTGAATATAATTTCATGCTGCCTCCCTTAATCCCTCCAAAAAGGGTACACTGTTACTTGATTACTTTTGTGTTTTAATCTATTTTACCTGTTGTATGTATTTTATTATGTAATTACGTTTGAGCACCCCTAAACCTTTGGAAAGAATCAAGATGGGGCATTCAGCTTATGTAAATACATTTGAATAACATTTTCAACCCCTAGATACAAGCTTTCTGCAATTAAAGCATGTCCGATGGACACTTCTAATACATTTGGAATTTCATCTTTAAAAAACTTAATATTATCAAGCGATAAGTCGTGTCCTGCATTTATTCCTAAACCTAAACCATGTGCTAATTCAGAACTTTCAACATAAGGCTTAATAGCATTTTTATTGCCCAATCCATATTGATATGCAAATGCTTCAGTATACAGCTCAATCCTATCGGTCCCAGTTGCTTTAGCACCTTCAATCTGTTTTAAAATTGGATCAACGAAAATAGATGTTCGTATACCATTATCTTGAAATTCCTTAATTACATCAGAAAGAAAATCCCTATTTTTAACAGTGTCCCAACCCGCATTGCTTGTTATAGCATCAATGGCATCTGGTACCAAAGTAACCTGTGTTGGCTTAACATCTAAAACTAAATTTACAAAAGACTCAATTGGGTTTCCTTCAATATTATATTCTGTGTACACTTCAGGTTTTAAATCCCGAGCATCTTGATAACGAATATGTCTTTCATCTGGTCTTGGGTGAATCGTAACACCTTCTGCACCAAAACGCTGAACATCTTTAGCAAATTGAATAACATTTGGCACATCGCCACCTCTAGAATTCCTTAAAGTTGCTATCTTATTAATATTTACGCTTAATTTAGCCATTTAACTCATTTTTAAAACACAAAAATACAAAGTAGAAAAGCTATAGATACTATTTTTTTGATTAATTTGCAGTCCTATCTCTATATTGACATGAAACTTTCAGAACTTATAATTAACGATATAAAACCACTAGATAATACTAGCAAAATAAGTGATTTACAACATTTGTTCAATCAACTTACTTTTTCTCATATACCTGTTAAAAACAGTAGCGGTGCTTACATAGGCTGTTTTTCAGAAACCGACGCGCATTGCTTTGACAAAGGCAAACCTATAATTGAATATCTGTATTCACTAGAGGATTTTTTTGTTCGAAACCATACCCTTTGGCTAGATGTTTTAGAAGCTTTTGCAGTAAACTCAGCCAATATTATGCCCGTTTTAAATGAACAAAATGAGTATTTAGGTTATTATGAATTGAATGATGTTATCAGTTTATTCAGTGAATCGCCATTTTTCTCTGAAGCTGGTGGTATTCTGGTTGTAGAAAAAGGTATCAATGATTATTCGTTTAGCGAAATTAGCCAAATTGTAGAATCCAACGACGGTAAGCTTTTAGGTGCTTTTATTTCAAAAATGAATACAGACTTAGCGCAAATTACGCTAAAAATAGGAAATACTGGACTTAATGAAATCATACAAACCTTTCGCAGATATAGTTACAACATTATTTCTGGCCATGAGGAGGATGGGTATATCGAAAGCTTGAAAGAACGCTCAGATTACTTAAAAAAATATTTAAACATGTAGTTTATGAAGGTTGCCATTTTTGGACGTTATTATAGTGCAACAACTCCTAAATCAGTTGAAACGCTTTTCAGTTACCTTGTAAGTAAAGGTTATGAGCCCTATATCGAAACCGAATTCCATAAACTCATAGATATAGAATCTCATGATATAGAGAACTTTTATAAATACAAAACATTTACGGAACTTGATAGAAGTTTCGATTTTCTAGTAAGTATAGGCGGTGACGGAACAATTTTACGAGCCACGATGTTCGTAAAAGATTTAGGTATCCCCATTATAGGGATCAACACTGGCAGACTTGGGTTTTTAGCCACCATACAGGTTAATGCAATTGAAAAAGCCATACAAGATATTATTGATGGAAAGTATAGAATCTCCGAACGTAGTATTTTAACCGTAGAAACTTCGCCAGAAAATGAGGATATTACATCCATGAATTTTGCACTAAATGAAATTACAGTAAGCCGAAAAAACACCACGGCAATGATAACCATAGATACGTATTTGGATGATGAATTTTTAAACTCCTACTGGAGCGACGGTCTAATCGTATCCACACCAACTGGTTCCACAGGCTATTCGTTAAGCTGTGGTGGCCCTGTAATAACACCAGGTGCAAAAAGTTTTGTATTAACACCCATTGCACCTCACAATTTAAGCGCACGACCACTCGTGGTTCCAGATTCTACCGAAATTCACTTGAGAGTAAACGGCCGGGAAAAAGAGCACTTAATATCCTTGGATTCTAGAATCGCTACCTTAAAAAATGGCACACTCATAAAAATTAAAAAAGCCAATTTTAAAATAAAAATGATTGATCTACTAAACGAAAGTTTCCTAAAAACGCTTAGAAACAAATTACTTTGGGGAGAAGACAAACGAAATAAATAATTTGCACTTACCTACGTCTCGAATTAAGTTCAGAACCTAGGTCGGGATTTTTATATAAGCTCGCTTTTATAAGTTAGAGCATAAAGACTATGGCTTCCCATTACAATCTCCTAACGCATCAGCTCGCAAAACGCATTAGTCAATTCGAACATATTTGAAATAGAAACCTAAAATCAAGTATAGATAGCACATTTCCAACAATATTTCAAAAAAAATACAGTTTTAAACACATACAATTCAGCTCAAATTATATTTGAGCTAATTTTATACCAATTATTATTATATTTGCAAACTTTTGAATATTTATGAGGCATTTAAACATATTGATATTAAGCATTTTAAGCATCCAATTAAGCGTTGCCCAAATAAACGAGATTGGTGGTTTTTTAGGAGGCAGTAATTTTATTGGTGATGTAGGTGCAACCGACTATATTGCGCCCAATGCGCCCGCACTGGGCTTATTATATAAATGGAACAGAAGTGCTAGGCATGCTTACAAAGTTTCTATAATATACTCCGATTTAAAAGCCAGTGATTTAAAATCTGAAGACCCTAGGCGCTTAGAGAGAGGCTTCGTTTTCAATTCAAACCTATTGGAACTTTCTGCAGGTATGGAATTTTCTTTTTTTGATTTTAATTTACATTCAGGAAAAACATTAGGCACTCCCTATCTGTATTCTGGCGTTACCGCTGCTAAGCACGGAAATTATTTTTTTAACAGTAACCGCAGGCAAATCGCTTTAGAGGGCTCTAGTTGGGCATTTGGCATACCTATTGGGCTTGGTTTCAAAACCAACATATTAGGAACTTTTATTTTGAGTTTTGAAGTCGGTGCACGTTATACATTTTCAGATAATATTGATGGAAGTATCCCCGAAGGTCCTCAACAACAATTTAAATACGGTAATTTAAATAACAACGATTGGTATGTTCTTTCTGGTTTAAGCCTAACGTATACCTTTGGAGAAAAGCCTTGCTATTGTAATTAAATGGATAAAAAAGATAACATAAACCTTAAATCACTACCTAGACACATTGCTATTATTATGGATGGCAATGGGCGTTGGGCTAAACAACAAGGTATGTTAAGGGCTTTTGGCCATGAAAATGGCACAAAATCTGTAAAACAAACGGTCGAAACATGTGCGGAATTGGGCGTAGAAAACTTAACGCTTTATGCATTTTCAACAGAGAACTGGAACAGACCAAAACTAGAAGTGCAAACGTTAATGAAGCTTTTAGTCTCCTCATTAAAAAAAGAAATCAGAACCCTTCAAGATAATAACATCAAACTATCTGCTATTGGTAGCTTAAACACATTGCCAAAAAAGGTACATAAAGAACTTTTTGAAGTTATAGAAACAACCAAATATAATACAAGAATGACTTTGACGCTTGCCCTTAGCTATGGTTCAAGAGAGGAAATAATAAACACTGTTAAAGAAATCAGTATTAAAGTTAAAAATAATATAATTTCCGCTGAAAATATTGATGAATCAATTATAAATGAGCATCTTTACACGCGAAATTTACCAGATGTAGATTTGCTTATAAGAACAAGCGGGGAGCAACGTATAAGCAACTTTTTACTATGGCAAATCGCTTATGCCGAATTATACTTTACAAGTGTATTATGGCCAGACTTTACCAAGCAACATTTGTATGAAGCTATTATTGAATATCAAAAAAGAGAACGACGATTTGGGAAAACAAGTGAGCAAATTAGCTAAAAAACTACCTACACTTACATATAAAAAGTATTTTTCAACTATAGTATTATTTATCAGTTGCTTTGCTATTCATGCACAAGACTCAAATTTCAAAAAAGGTGAAAAATATACTTTAGGAGAAATTTCTGTTGCTGGCAACACGAGTTTTAGCGAACAAACTATTATTACTTATTCTGGTTTAAGAAAAGGTAAGGAAATAACTATTCCTGGTGAAGATATTGGTAATGCCATAAAAAAATTATGGAACTCAAAATTATTTAGCGATATTGAAGTTTACGTTCTTAAAACCGAAGACGGAATAGCGTTTTTACAAATAAAACTAGCCGATTTACCTCAACTTAACGAGCTAAAGATAAACGGTGTAAAAAAAGGAAAAAAAGACGGTATAATTAAAGACAATAAACTTAAAAAAGGAACTAAAGTTACAGAAAACCTAATTACTACAACTAAAAATTTCCTTACCAAAAAATATAAGAAAAACGGTTTTCTTAATACAAAAGTACACATTAATACTATTGAAGTTAAAGACTCTGTTGAGACTGCAAGAGTTAATATGGTGCTTAATATTGATAAAGGCGAAAAAGTAAAAATTCAAGACATTACTTTTAATGGTAATAATGTTCTAAGTGATAAAAAACTTAGAAAAAGTATGAAAAGCACTAAAAAAATAAATCGCCTTAGAATTTTAAAACGTTCAAAATTTATTGATTCTGCTTATCAAGCCGATTTAGGCCATGTCATAGATACTTATAAAGAAAATGGTTACAGGGACGCAAGAATTTTATCAGACAGTATAATCTACAATGATGATAAAACCATATCCCTTAAAATTGACGTAAATGAAGGTGCACCTTATACCTTTGGAGATATTAAATTTATTGGCAATACAGTTTACACAAATGATCAACTAAGCAGATTATTACGTATTAGAAAAGGAGACACTTATAATGGTATTTTATTACAAGAACGCATTGCAGACAACTCTAAGCCTGACGCTCAAGACATTACAAATATGTACCAAAATAACGGTTATTTATTTTCAAGTATAAATCCTGTAGAAGTAAGTGCAGATAATAATGTTATTGATATTGAAGTAAGGATATCCGAAGGAAAACCTGCGTATTTCAATAGTGTTAGCGTTATTGGAAATGACAAAACCAATGACCACGTTGTTTACAGAGAACTTAGAACGCGCCCAGGACAATTATACAGCAAAGCCAATGTAGTACGTACCGTAAGGGAACTTGGTCAATTAGGATTTTTTGATGCTCAGGAAATTTCACCAAACTTTAATAACCCAAACCCTGTAGAAGGCACCATAGATATGGAGTACTCGGTTAAAGAAACAGGATCAAGCCAAATTGAATTGCAAGGTGGTTATGGTGGTGGTGGTTTCATAGGTACTTTAGGCTTATCATTCAACAACTTTTCAATTAAAGATATTTTCAAAAAAGACGCCTATAAGCCAATTCCAATGGGAGACGGACAAAAACTTGCATTACGTTTACAAGCTAGTCGTTTTTTTCAAACCTATAGCTTTTCATTTTCTGAGCCTTGGTTAGGAGGTAAACGTCCTGTACAATTTTCAACATCATTATCGCATACTAAACAGTTTTTATTTAATCCAGTAACAAGAAATGCTGATAAAAGCAGAAGTTTCAATATTACAGGAATTACTTTTGGTTTAGCAAAACGATTATCTGTTCCAGATGATTATTTTACATTATCACAAGCCATAAGCTTCCAACGTTACGATTTAAATAATTATAACACAGGTCTATTTACCTTTGGTGATGGTTTTTCAAACAACTTATCTTACACTGTTGGTCTTACTAGAAACAATACCAGTGTCGATCCTATTTTCCCAACGGGAGGTTCTAACTTTGGAGTTACTGCTAAATTTTCATTACCATATTCGCTATTTAATGGTGTAGATTATGAAGCGCTTCAAACTGAACGTGATGAAAATAACGCTATAAGATCTGATGCCACAGCTACAGATTCAGAAAGAACAGATGCTCAAAATAGAATTGCACAAATAGATCAAGAAAAATTTAGCTGGTTAGAATTTTACAAAGTGAAGTTTTCTGGTGAATGGTTTACACAAGTTACAAAAAACCTCGTATTAAGACCAAAAGTTGAATTTGGTTTCTTAGGCGCTTATAACAATGATAGAGGTGTTATTCCTTTTGAGCGTTTTTACTTAGGTGGCGATGGTTTAGGGAACTTCTCTTTAGATGGTAGAGAGGTTATTCAACTTCGTGGTTATCCAAACCAATCTTTATCTGATCAAGATGGAGGTAGTATTTATAATAAATTTTCTTTAGAGCTTCGTTATCCAATTACCTTGAAAGCATCTGCAAAAATATATGCTTTAGGATTTATGGAAGGGGGTTCATCCCAAAATAACTTTCGAGACTTTAACCCGTTTAACATCAAACGATCGGCAGGTTTAGGAATTCGTATCTTTATGCCTGCCTTCGGTTTATTAGGTATTGACTTCGGCCATCGTTTTGATGATATTCCAGGACAACCAGGGTCTAGTAATAATTGGGAAACACACTTCATTATTGGACAACAGTTTTAGCAAAAAAAAATAGTTTGGCACGATATTTTCTAATAACACATTGATGATTTGCAAGAGAATTGAAATTTTTAAGATTAAAATTCGTTAATTTTGAAGATGCGATTTAAAAAGGCAGAAAAAATCATCTGTCGTTTTAGAATTTATAAGCCATAAATTATAAAATATTAAACAGATGAAAAATAACGTTCTTTTTTTAATGACATTAGTTTTTATGCTAAGCTTTTATTCCCACGCCCAGCGTGGTGTTCGAATAGCTTACATAGACACCGAATATATTTTAGAGAATGTTCCAGAATATCAAGATGCGACTGCGCAATTAGAAGATAAAGCTCAAAAATGGAAAAATGAGATTCAATCTAAACTAACAGTTGTCGAACAAAAGCGAAAAGATCTAAGCAACGAAAAAGCTCTATTAACAAAAGAGCTTATTGATGAACGCGAAGAGGATATCACTTTTGAAGAAAATGAAATTCTTGACTATCAACAAAAACGATTTGGCCCGAATGGCGATTTATTTATTCAGAAAAATCAATTGATGCAGCCTATACAAGATCAGATATTCGCTGCAGTGCAAGATATGGCCGAAGGAAGAAAGTATGATTTCATTTTTGATAAATCATCTGATGCTGTCATGTTATTTTCAGCCAAACAATTTGACGTTAGCGAACAAGTTTTGAGGAGTATTACAAGAACATCAAAAAGAAAGCAAGCAAGCTCGAAAGCTGAGCGCAAAGCGGCCGAAAGTGAAGAATTAATTCCTGAAATAAATGAAGAACTAGAAGCTAGAGAAAAGGTATTGGAAGAAAAGAAAGCCGAAAGAGAAAGCGCCGTAGAAAAACGTAGAGCAGAAATTTTAGCAACTCGTGAAGCTAAGAAAAAAGAAGCGCAAGCAAGACGCCAAAAAATTCTTGAAGACCGAGAAAAAGCTAAACAAGCTAAGTTAGGTGCCAGAAATAAAACAACTGGAGCAGAAACAATAAGTGATGATGAAACATCAAAACCTGCAGATGTTGAAAACCAAAATGGCGCTTTGAAAACAAAAGCGCAACTTATTGAAGAAAACAGACAAAAAAAATTAGCTGAAAGAGCAGAAAGAAAAAAAGCTTTAGAAAACAGAAAAAAGAAAATATTAGAAAACCGTCAAAAAACGAAAGACAGTATAAATAAAAACAATTAATAATTTATAACACACTTAATACTATTTAAAATGAAACAATTTAAAACTTTTTTATTAGCAACCGCGTTATGTTTTGCAACCGTAAGTTTTACGCAAGCACAAAGTAAAGTTGCACATATAAATACGCAGGAATTAATTGCTGCAATGCCAGCAGCTAAAAAGGCACAGGCAGAAATTGAAGCATTAGGTAAAACGTACCAAACAGATATTCAAGCTTCAATAACTGAATACCAAAATACTGCTAAGCAATATGAAGCTGAAGTAGATACTAAAACTGATGAAGAAAACCAAAAAAGAGGTTTAGAACTACAAGAAAAGCAACAACGTATTCAGCAGTTTAGAGCTGACGCTCAAAAAGACTTAGCTAGCAAGGAAGCTGAATTATTCAAGCCTATTCAAGAAGCTGCTATGAAAGCAATTAACGAAGTAGCTAAAGCTAAAGGTTACGATTATGTAATTGATAGAGCAACATTAATCGTAGCTAACGGTACAGATATTCTTGCAGATGTTAAATCTAAATTAGGTATCTAATATAAAATATCATTAAAATAAATTTAAAGCTGTCTTTTTTTAAGGCAGCTTTTTTATTTTTGTTAAACTATGAGCATAAAACCTGTTGGTATTTTTGATTCTGGTGTTGGTGGAACTTCCATTTGGAAAGAAATTAACGCCCTACTACCTTATGAAAATACAATATATTTAGCAGATAGTATAAATGCACCCTATGGAATAAAGGGTAAAGATGCCATAATTGATTTGTGCGTAAAAAACACAGAACACCTATTAAATAAAAATTGTAAACTTATTGTTGTAGCTTGTAATACTGCTACTACAAATGCTATAAATTATTTAAGAGCACATTATCATATTCCTTTTATTGGTATTGAACCAGCTATTAAGCCTGCTGCTTTACAAACAAAAACGAATACTATCGGTATACTAGCCACTAAAGGTACATTAAGTAGTGAACTGTTTTCTAAAACAGCAAATCTTTTTGCTGGTAATATTAAAGTTGTGGAACAAGTTGGCAATGGTATTGTAGAACTTATAGAAAATGATAAGCTACATACGGATGTTATGATTGCACTTTTAAAAACTTATTTAGAACCCATGATTAAAGCAGATATCGATTATTTAGTTTTAGGTTGTACACACTACCCTTATTTAATACCTATGCTTTTAGAATTATTGCCTAAGCACGTTAAAATTATAGATTCTGGTGAGGCTGTGGCACGACAAACCAAAGTGGTTTTAAAACGCCATTGTTTGCTCAATACACAAATTACAAAAACTAAATCTGAATTTTTTACCAATGGAAACCCTGATGTTATGATATCGCTTTTAGATGAAAAATTTAATGTTGATTATCTAGATTTTTAATTAAAATTCTGAAGAGAGAATGTTAAAAACCTTTATTAATTTTAAGGGGTGAAAACACCAAAATATTTTTATATCCTGATGTCTTTACAGGACACGAAACATAAAAGCTGTTATACTAATACGTAATATGTTATTTTTTAAACCAAGCAGAATATTTAATGTAAGCATCTGCAATACGATTTATTTCACCTGAAATATGTTCTTCGCTAATATGCTTTACTTTTTTGGCAGGAACACCAGCATAGATACTTCCTGATTTAACAACAGTATTTTGAGTTATTACTGCGCCTGCAGCGATTATACAGTTACTCTCTACCACACAGCCGTCCATTATAATACTTCCCATGCCCACAAGAACATTGTCGTGAATCGTACAGCCATGCACCAGTGCATTGTGACCAATAGACACGTTGTTGCCAATAGTAGTTCCTGCTTTTTGATAGGTGCCGTGAATAACAGCACCATCCTGAATATTGACCTTATTACCAATATTTATAAAATTAACGTCACCACGAACTACGGCGCTAAACCAGACACTACATTGACCCCCTATGCTAACATCACCAACTATGGTGGCATTTTCGGCAACGAAACAATCGTCTGGTATTATTGGTGATTTTCCTCTTACTGATTTTATTACTGGCATAGATTAATTTTTTGATTTCTTGAAGAAAAAAATATGATTGTATAAATATAGTTGATTTAAAAAGATTCCCACTTTTGAGGAAATGAGAAAACTTATTATTTAAAATAAGACAATAAAGATGCCTTTTTTGATGCTGAAACCATAACTTGTTTGCCATTACTTAAAACCACACTCCCTCCTTTTCCTTTTACATATCTTACAACTTCATTGATATTAACTAGATAGGATTTATGTACTCTTATAAAACCTGACACAGTTAAGGCATCTTCAAAATACTTGAGTGTTTTACTTACTACTTTCTTTTTATTCGTATTTAAATAGATTTCGGTATAATTATCGTCTGCCTTACAATACAGGATATCTGAGGTTTTTAAAATTTCAAAACCATCTAGTTGCGGAATGGTTATTTTACCTTCTACATTGTTTTTTTTTGGAACAAGTATTTGATCTTGCAGTGCGTTTTCCTTAGTTTTTATTTCAGTAACGTAATCTACGGCTTTTATAAGTTCATCTATTGATATCGGTTTCATTAAATAATAGCTTGCGTGTGCATTTAAAGCATCGATAGCGTAATGGTTATAGGCGGTTACAAAAATAGTCTCGAAGTTTATATCACCAAGTTTGTCCAACAAATCGAAGGCGTTTCCATAAGGCATTTCAACATCTAAAAAAACCAAATCCAAATTGTTATTCCGTATTAAAACTAAAGCTTCTTCCACGTTTGATGCCTCACCTAAAACCGTTACTTCTGGACAGTATTTTTTAAGATAATTTTTCAGAATCTCCCTACTGGTTTCTTCGTCTTCGACAATTATTGAGCTTAATTTCATATTTATAAGTTTGAAGCTTGAAGTGAGAAGATGGAAGCAAACCCCTTGCTTCAACCCCCTAACCTATAACTCATTTTAATCTTTCTTGAGTGTAACAACCACTTTAGTTCCTGTATCCTCTTCATCTTGAAAATCATCAATAAAAACAGCTACTTTATCCTTATACATTTCGTTTAAAATGGTAACTCGTTTTTTAATGTTCCCCATTCCTTTAGAATTTTGTTTCTGTTGGTTTTCCGTTTTTAAGAATTTCGATTTTTTACGTCCAATACCATTGTCTGTAATGGTGATTTTAATTTTATCGGATTCAGTTTGGGTAATGGCAATATCCAAATGGCCTTTAGTGTTTTTATACCGTAATCCGTGCCATACCGCATTTTCAATATATGGCTGCAATAACATGGGCGGGATTACAAAGTCTTCAACTTGTATATGCTCATCAACATTAATTGTATAATTGAATTTATCTTGAAACCTAAAGTGCTCTAATTTTGTATAGCGTTCTATAAGTTTTATTTCTTTTCCTAGTGGTATAAAATCTTCTTCACTGTTTTCTAAAACGGCACGCATCAATAATGAAAAATCGGTTAAATATCTATTTGCTGTGCGCTCATCATTTGATGCTATAAAGCTGTTTACGGAATTCAAAGCGTTAAAAATAAAATGTGGATTCATTTGGCTTCGTAAACTTTTTAGTGCTAATAAATTGTTTGCTAATCTTTGTTGTTTTATATATTTATACATTAGAAAAGCTCCGAACAGAAGGAGTAAAAGTCCGCCTATTAATGAGTAAATAATAAGTTTTTGCCGCTTAGCTTGTTCTGTTGTTAATTGATATTTACTTTCTGAAAGCTCACGATCACTCTCTAAACTTAAAATCCGGTTTTGCTTACTTACAATATCTTTACCAAATCTTGCTGCTTGCGATATTTCCTGCTCTTTTAAAGCATATAACTTATCGACTAAATCCACATAATCTTGATATGCTAATAAGGCTTTATTAAACTGTCCTGCGTCCCTATATACCTCAGATAATTTTCTTGTAGCATCTTTTTGAACAATAAAATCGGCCTTGTCATCGGCCACTTCTATACTTTTTTTTAAGTATGGTATCGCATTACCGTAATCTCTTTGAGAAGCGTAAGCATTTCCTATTTTGTAATTTTGTTTTTGAGGTGTTAAAGCGCTTTCGTTATCAATCCCTTCTGCTTCACCTTCAATTTCACTAATAGTGTTTAAAGCTTTTTTTCTTAAAATAATTTCATCTGAAAAATCATTAGCCTTGTTTTTAAAATCTGCAACTTTAATTTGTTCTTCAACAGCTCTTTTTTTATTTTCAGTATTAGCGAGTTTCAAAGATTTATTAAAATAATCTTCTGCTTTTTCTGGTTCACCTTTAGCATTATAAACTTGCGCTATTTTTGAATTTAAATCAGTTATTTTGGGCGTAATAATGTGTTTCTGGGCAATACTTAAAGCATTTTTATAAGCCCCTATAGCAAGATTGTACGATTTGGTTAAAAGATACACATCTCCCAGGCCTTCATATAAATCGGTTAGCTGCCAATTGGTTACATTGTTTTTATTAATGGCATGATAGGTTTCAATACTTTCTTGGTAATTTTTATTTTGTTTATAAGCAGCGGCTAATTTTAATTTAACTGTACTTGAATTTGAATTTTGCAAACTAATTCGATAGTTGGAGACAGCCAAATCATACTGTTTCCAAAACGTATAGATATCACCCAAAACAGCATAAGCTTCACCATTTTTTTTTGAGGTATTACTTTCTGATAAAGCATCGGCTATAAATTCAATACTTTTTTTGGCATCTTTTTTCAAATACGCTTGTGCGGAATCCACTAAAACCTGAAACGTATCGATCTTTGAAGAGCTTATATATTTCTTAAATTTGGAACGCGTGTAGTTTTGTTTTTCATTAGATTCTACCATAATTTTAATAGTATCATCATTTTGAATAATATGATAAACCGTTTCAAAATCTTTATGTCTTAGGGTTAACTCATCCCCTTTTCTAGCTTCAATTTTAAAATCCCCAAATATATCTGTTGTGGTGTAAGCACCTCCAATCACTTCAATATTTACATTTTGAATGGGATCTTTGGTTTCACTTTCAAAAACAGAACCCTTTATAGTCAATTTTGGGCCACGATTTGAAAAATCCTGAGTTTGTTGAGCATGGGAAAACATGCCAAACAAGATAAAGAATAATACACATAAATATTTAGTAGCCGATTGCATACATTATTTTAAGTATATAAACTTACGTACTTTACTTGGTTTATTAAAATGATGATTTTACAAAAACATGCCTTTTTATAACTATAAAAACCACATTACAAAATTAAAAGATGGGTTTACTCATTGAAACCCTACGTTAACTCATTCTACATTTTTCAGGAATTACTTTCCATATAGTTTTACACTATTAAAAATAAGCTCATAAGGGCTAATACATTTCATTAATCTTAATATTATAATTATGAAAACGTACATTAAAACACTTTTATTTGGTTTTACTTTAATTGGATTTATTTCGTGTAATGCTAAAAATAAAAAAAATCCTATCGCACTAAAAACCACAGATTACGAGACTAAAAAACCAATTGATCCCGAACTTAATAAGCAATATATTAAAGTCGCTTTATTATTAGACACCAGCAATAGCATGGATGGTTTGATAGACCAAGCTAAAGCACAACTTTGGGATGTCGTAAATGAACTCTCTTATGCTAAATGTGGCAATAACAAACCTAATTTACAAATTGCTTTATATGAATATGGTAACGATAGCCTAAACAGCAATGAAGGTTTTATAAGGCAAGTTTTAGCGTTTAGTGATGATTTGGACGATATTTCAAAAGAACTATTTTCCTTAACCACAAATGGTGGTGAGGAATATTGCGGTCAAGTAATTCAAACCTCATTAAACCAATTGGATTGGGGGAAAAATGCAGACGACTTGAAACTGATTTTCATCGCTGGAAACGAACCTTTTACGCAAGGAAAAATAAATTACAAAGACGCTTCTACAATGGCTAATGAAAAAGATGTAACAGTAAATACTATTTTCTGTGGTGATTATAATCAAGGCATTTCTACCTATTGGAAAGATGGTGCTCAGCTAACAGATGGGGATTATATGGCTATTAATCAAAACCGAGCAACAGTTCATATGGCTTCGCCTTACGATGATGACATTTTAATACTAAACAAGCGACTTAACAAAACTTATGTGGCTTACGGATCAAAAGGAAGAGAAAAAATAGCTGTTCAAGCAGCACAGGATAGGAATGCGAGTGGATACAGTAAAGCCAACGCTGTAAAACGAACAGTTAGCAAAAGCTCGCACTTATATAAGAACAAAAGCTGGGATTTAGTTGACGCTGTAGAACATGAAGAAGTTGTTATTGAAGATATTAATGATGCAGCACTTCCAACAGAATTAAAAGGTAAAGACATGGCAGAAATCAAAGCCTATATTGCAAAAAAAAGTAAAGAGCGCGAAACCATTCAAAATGAAATAAAAGCATTAAACGCAAACCGTAAAGCCTACATTTTTAAACAGAAAAAAGAGCATCCTAACGATTTAGAAAATGCTATGACGAATGCTATAAAAGAACAAGCTAAAAGAAAAAAATATACTTGGAAATAATGTTTTAGCAGTAATAAAAAATATAGAGTATTCCGCCATAGTGCGGATATTCTATATAAATTTACAAAAAATAATATCTTAAATTAATTTACAGCAGGACAGTTACAAGCATATTTAGCTCTTCTACAGCTAAAATTATAACCAAGAGTTAGTTGATGAAAACCTCCACTTGTAAAAACTATTGGATTTGTTTGGTAGGTGTATGTATATCCAAACATGAAGTCGCTATAATTAACACCTAAAATCGCTGTAACTTGATTCAGCTTTTGGCTACTTACACTAGTTCCATTTAAATATTCAGCACCATCTAAACTTTGCCTGTACGAAAACCCTCCCCATAATTTACCAAAATCCATTTCCTTATAAACTTTTCCATTTATATCGATACTAGACTCTTTAGTCAAATCTCTGTATTGAAACATTAATGATGGCTCATAACTCCATTCGCTTCCAAATTTACTAAATACATTACCAACAGAAGCTAAATAACGCCTAACGTTACTTGTTATTTCAACATCTCTATTAACACCAGAATTGTTTAATATATTTTTTACAGTAGCATGGGCATAGAAATCTAGAAAATGGTATGAGAATCCTAAATCTACATTGAAGTTGGTTTCATTTTGTACAATACCATCAATTGCAGGGTCTGGAATAGGAGAACCATCCAAAAACGATGTTTCATCTAACTGATACTGAATAAATCCTGCACTTAACCCAAACGATAACATATTTAAATCAGCCTCACTTCTAGAAAACATAAGATGGTGTGCATATGTTAAATACCCTCCTTTTTGAGAATGATATCCATTCTTATCTGCATACAAAATCCCGCCAATTGCAGACTGAGAATCTCCCAACCTACCATTCACACTAAGCGTAACAAGTTTTGGAGCATCATCCTGACCAAACCATTGTTGCCTTCCTGTTAACCGAACTTTGGAACAGTTTGCTATACCAGCCATAGATGGATGAATTAAATAATAATTATCAGTAAGATAATCTGTATATATAGGCAATCCTTCTTGGGATGTAGCTATGCTAGTAACCATAACTGTTATTGCCGCTAAAATGATATTTTTTAATTTCATAAACTTTATTACCAAGTAGGTTTGGTTTAATACAAACGTATTGATTCTTAAAAAATTACAATAAAAAAGATAAAGACAACCTTTACCTAAAATAGACCTTTTATATGGGCCAATAAAACTCAAATATATGGATATCTAAAGTTTTCTTTTAGTATTTTTGTTAAAAATTAGCTAAAATGAACACTTTCATGGTCTCCGTGCAGGAAACATCAAATAAATCTATTGTAAAATTCGAGGTAAATCAATTTATTACCAAACATCAAAGTTTTGAGTTTAATAATATTGATGAAGCTAAAAATTCTCCTTTAGCACAACAATTATTCTATTTACCTTTTGTAAAAAAAGTCTATATCTCAGGAAATTTTATTGCTGTTGAACGCTACGATATTGTGGATTGGAATGATGTTCAAGATGAGGTTTCAGAACAAATTGAAGCTTATTTGAATGACGGTGGCATTGTTGTTGAAGCATCTGCAACAGCTAAAAAAGTTGCAGTAACCGTATATGCTGAAAGTACGCCTAATCCTTCCGTGATGAAGTTTGTAGCAAACAAGAAAATTGTTGCAGCGCTTTTTGAATTTACATCTATTGACGAGGCTAAACTATCACCTTTAGCTACGGAATTATTTCATTTTCCGTTTGTAAAAAGTGTATTTCTTGATGAAAATTATGTTTCTATTACAAAATATGATATAACTGAATGGCAGGATATTACCATACAGCTTCGTGAATTTATAAAGGATTATATCGAAAAAGGAAAAAATGTTGTTTTGCCCGAGGCTATTGAAAATTTAAAAAAATCATCAACACAAGTTGACAGTCATTTTGAATCTTTGGATGATGTATCAAAAGAAATTGTAAATATATTAGAAGAATACGTTAAACCTGCGGTAGCAAGCGATGGTGGTAATATTCAATTTATTTCTTACGATTCAGAAGAAAAAAATGTAAGTGTTATGCTTCAAGGTGCTTGTAGTGGCTGCCCCTCTTCAACTTACACATTAAAAAGTGGTATTGAAAATATGCTCAAAGAAATGTTGCCCGGTAAGGTTGAAACTGTGGAAGCTATAAATGGCTAAAATTTTGTTAAACGTTCTGTTTTTAGTACGAATATTTATATATTTAAATCAGTATTAATTAAAAAATAGAAAATAAAATGGCAGTATTAAAAGTAATTGAAGTATTATCAAATTCAGAAAAAAGTTGGGAAGACGCTACTAAAAAAGCAGTAAAACATGCCTCTAAAAGTCTTAAAAACATTCGATCGGTATATGTTCAAGAGCATAGTGCTAATGTAAAAGATGGCGAAGTTTCAGAATTTAGAGTTAATGTTAAGATTACATTTGAAGTCGATTAAGTTTTACTTCGTTATAAAAACATAAAGCGTTCAATATATGGGCGCTTTTTTTATGCAAAATAATTATTAAATTTGATACATGAAATACCTATTTCCATTTGCTTTTGTTATACTCATTATAGGCTGTAAAGGTCAAAATCCGAAGCAGATTAAGCATCAATATACAAACGCACTTATAAATGAAACTAGCCCATACTTATTACAACACGCTCACAATCCCGTAAATTGGTATGCTTGGAATAAGGAAACTTTAAAAAAGGCAAAAGCCGAAAATAAATTATTACTTATTAGCGTTGGGTATTCTGCCTGCCATTGGTGCCATGTTATGGAGCATGAAAGTTTTGAAGATAGCCTTGTTGCACAAGTGATGAATAAAAATTTTATAAACGTAAAAGTAGATAGAGAAGAACGACCCGATGTCGACCAGGTATATATGAATGCCGTACAACTAATGACGCAGCGCGGTGGTTGGCCATTACATGTTATTGCCCTGCCAGACGGCCGGCCATTTTGGGGCGGCACCTATTTTCCAAAAGAACAGTGGATCGATGTACTCAATCAAATTTCAAAAATCTATACTGAAGATCCTCAAAAACTTATTGATCAGGCCAAAAATGTAGAAGCTGGCATAAAATCCATAGCTGTTGTAAAAACAAACACGAATGCGCCTGTGTTTAAAATACCTTTTATTGAAAAAGCAGTTTCCAATTGGTCTAAACAATTTGATTACAATTATGGAGGTATGGATAGAGCACCTAAATTCATGATGCCTAATAATTATCATTTTTTACTAAGGTACGCACACCAAAACAACGATGCATCACTTTTAGATTTTGTGAACCTTACACTTACTAAAATGGCTTATGGCGGTATTTACGATCATATTGGTGGTGGTTTTTCAAGATATTCTACAGATAAAAAATGGCATATACCGCATTTTGAAAAAATGCTATACGATAATGCACAATTAGCAAGCTTATACGCCGATGCATACCTTTTAACAAAAAATGAATTGTATCGGGACATCGTTGAAGAAACCTTGAACTTTGTTGAGAAGGACATGACGACTCCAGAAGGCGCTTTTTATGCATCCTTTGATGCAGATAGCAACAATTCAACTGGCAAACTGGAAGAAGGTGCTTTTTATGTTTGGCAAAAACAAGAGCTGAAAACGTTTTTAGGAAATGATTTTGATTTATTTTCTAATTATTACAATATTAACAATTACGGTATTTGGGAGCATAATAAATATGTTTTAATTAGAAAAGATGATGATGCTTCTATTTTGAAAAAATACAATCTTAATAAGGCCGAACTGAAAGTGAAAAAAAATATATGGAAACAAAAACTTTCAAAAATTCGTAATAATCGTCCAAAACCTCGAATGGACGATAAAGTATTAACATCTTGGAATGGGTTAATGTTAAAAGCTTATGTCGATGCCTATCGTGTATTTCAAAATGAAGCGTACATTGAAGCTGCTGAAAAAAATGCAGATTTTATAGTGTCTGAAATATTAAGGAAAGATGGCGGATTAAATCATACGTTTAAAGCAGGAGAAAGTAAAATCAATGGCTATCTTGAAGATTACGCTACCGTAATTGATGCTTTCATTACGCTTTATGAAGCGACCTTAAACGAAAAATGGCTAAGTACTGCTCAAGATTTAGCAAATTATACGTTTAAGCATTTTTATGACGAAAAGAGTAGATTATTCTTTTTTACTTCAAATGAAGACACCTCTTTAGTCTCCAGAAATATTATTTATAGCGATAACGTTATCCCTGCTAGTAATTCTATAATGGCTAAAAACTTATTCAAGCTTTCCCATTATTTTGATAATAAAAAATTTGCTGAATCTGCAATAACAATGTTAAATAATGTAAAACCAGAAATGCAAGACTATCCCTCTGGATATTCTAACTGGTTTGATTTAATGCTAAATTATTCAAACCCATTTTATGAAGTTGCTATTGTTGGCACCGATGCAAAACAGAAAATTGCTGAGTTAAATAGAACTTATATCCCTAATAAGCTCATTGCTGGTAGCATTTCAGAAAACAATATGCCTTTATTGGAAAACAGGTACAACCCCAATAATACGCTTGTTTATGTATGTGTAAATAAAGCTTGCAAACTTCCAGTTTCTGAAGTTTCAGAGGCTATTAAGTTTTTAAAAAATAATATTTATAATTAAAATACTCATCGTATTTGTTACGCTTTAGCATTTCTATTTTTTATATTTATAACTATATATGTAGACCAAACAAAAAAGCATTAAAGCTTTTGCGTTATAATCAAACAATTTACCGAAAACACTAGGCTTTCGCTACTAATCAACGGATTTATAGTGGATTTTTGGCGATAATTCTTAAATTTCTATTTTTGAAAATACCAAAAATCATGATTTTTTTACCTTGTGTGACTTATCCAAGTATTTTGGGTCTTATTCTACGAATCAAATAAAACTATTTAATGTGCAAGGAGTTCTCGTAATTATTGCCTTTATTTTTTGTTTTATTTAAAATAATACGATCGATTTTTATCATTTAATCATTTAAAAACTAAAGTTTAGTTTTTATTTTTGCATTACTAATTAACTTTAAAAAAATTATGAATTTAGAAAACATTGACACAGAAAAATGGCTTGAGTTAGGTTTGGATTACGGACTAAAAATTCTTGGAGCTGTCGTTATATGGATTATCGGGTCTTGGGTAATTAAAAAATTACTTAACACCACAAAAAAATTAATGTCTAAGAAAAACTATGACGAAAGTTTACAGAAATTTTTATTAAATCTTTTGGGCTGGATATTTAAAATTATCCTAATCGTTGTTATTCTAGGAACAATTGGTATTGAAACAACATCTTTCGCAGCCATATTAGCAGCAGCTGGTTTAGCTATTGGTTTAGCATTACAAGGTTCTCTTGGTAATTTTGCCGGTGGTGTTTTATTAATGATATTCAAGCCTATTAAAATAGGTGATTTAATTGAAGCTCAAGGCGAACTTGGAGTGGTTAAAGAAATTGAAATCTTTACAACAAAACTAACCGGACTTTCAAATAGAGAAATTATTATTCCCAATGGTGCTTTATCAAACGGAAATATTATTAACTATACTACTGAGGGTACAAGACGTGTAGATTTAACTTTTGGAGTTGGTTATGAGTCTGATATTAAAAAAACTAAAGAGGTTTTAATGAATGTTTTAACATCACATCCAAAAGTTTTACAAACACCTGCACCAACGGTAAATGTTTCTGAATTAGCTGATAGTTCTATTAACTTTGCAGTAAGACCATGGAGTACTACAGATGATTATTGGGATGTATATTTCGGTATTACTGAAGATGTAAAAATAGCACTTGATAAAGCTGGTATTGAAATTCCTTACCCACATCAAGTTGAAATTCGCAAGTAAGAATAACGACTATATATTTTAAAGGTTTTGAAAACCTTACAGGATAAAACTTAATCAGACTCTTCAAATTTCAAAAACTTGAAGAGTCTTTTTTTTAACTTTTTTTATTTAGATTTTGGTTTTAATGCCACAAAATCTTTTAGGTAATAAGGTTCAAAATAAGCGACATCTTCAAAGTTTTTCGCCTTATATTTAATATATGTTAGCAAACTCATCTCTTTTGCTGATGGCAACCTGCCTTCAATAAATATGGCATTAGAATGGGTGATTAAGTTTTTTGTTTTATCAACACCATTTCCAATAAAATAAACTTTTCCTTTTTCTAAATAATCCTTAAAAGAAGTGGCATCTAAAATTTGAGCTTGAGTGTCTCTAATTTCTTTATAATCTGAATCGTAAATAGCTGAATAGACTTCCATACGCCTGGCATCCAGCATTGATACAATAATGCCATTATCAATTTTTACTTGGTGTGACAAGGATGCTAAAGTAGGAATAGATATTAAAGGTTTTTCAAGAGCAAAACACAACCCTTTTGCTGCAGACACACCAATACGCAAGCCTGTGTAAGACCCAGGACCTTTACTAACAGCAATCGCATCCAATTCGCTCGAATCTATATTAGCCTGTTTTAATACGTCATCAATATAAACATGAAGGCGTTCTGCATGGGAATAGCTTTTGTCGTTGTCTTCTTTTAAAGCAATGGTTTCACCGTTTTTTGAAAGTGATACAGAACAGTTGGTTGTTGCAGTTTCTAAGTTAAGGATTAAAGCCAATTTTTCTAATTTAGATTTGTTATAGGAATTCCAAAATAAAACTCTAAAACTTTTAATTTAAAAATATAATCATATTTTGCACGAATAACTTCACTTTGTGTTTGTTCGTAACGCGCTTGAGACTGGCTCAAATCAAAAGAATTTAAAGCACCAATATCATAACGCTCTTTTGAGTAATTAAAAGCTTCTTTCCTAGCATCTATAGCTTTTAAAGCAGCTTCATAAGTTTTAAATGCGCCTTTGGCATCATTTAACGCTTGATAAACTTCCGTTTCCAAATCTAATTTAGCTTGCTCATATTGGTTTTTTGAACGCTCTAGATTAATTGCATTTCTTTGAACATTATTTTTAGCAGAAAACCCATTAAAAATTGGAACATTTATATTTAAGCCGAATGAATGGCCATCATTTATACTGAATTGATCAAACAAAGCATCTGGCCCTCCAACTACCACTGTATTTGTAAAGTTTGGAGTCAATACGGCTTGCCCTGTCCCTTCAACAAAACCAATTGGGGAGTTTGTACCATCGGGCTCATTTTGGACCCCTAAAACACGATCACTGTAAGACGCTCTAGTATTATAGCCATAAAAACCGCTAAGTCTAGGCTGTAAATTCCCCTTTGCAATTTTTAAATCATATTCTGCTAGCTTAATATTAGCATCGGCAATTTTTAAATCATATCTATTCTCCTCGGCCTTACTTATAATAGCGTCCGGCGACTCATCTAATACTGTTGTTAAAGGAGCATCATACTCAACATCAACAGTGTTAAAATTTTGATAATCATCAATACGCAATGTTTGTGCTAAACTTATTTTAGCTAATAAAAGCGTATTTTCTACATTAACTATTTGTTGTTCTTGGGTTGCAAGTGTGGCTTTTAACTCCAAAGCATCACCTCGAGGTAGCACACCAGCATCAACCAATTCAATAGTACGTTTTAAATTTTGATCAGTAATTTTGTACTGTGCTTGCTGAATTTTTAACTGCTCTTTGTTAAAAAGAATTTGCAAAAAAGAATTAACCACAAACAATGAAATATCATCTTTCATATCTGCCAATTGATACTGGCTTGCAAGAATAGCTAAATTAGCACGATGTAATTGATTCACGTTTTGCAAACCGTTATAAATGGTAACGTTTGATGATAAACCTAGTGATGTAAATTGCGTGGTAAGATTCTCTAAAATTCCAGTTGTAATATTTTGGTTTAAACCAATATTCCAAGAGTGACTTCCAGACGCATTTAAAGTTGGTAAAAAAAAGCCTAAAGCATCTTTTTTATTAACTTCACTTTGTTGGATATTTAATTCATTTTGCTTTATAGAAATATTATTCTCTAAGGCATAGTTAACACATTCTAAAAGCGTCCATTTTTTTTCTTGAGAAAAAGATAATACAGAACACATTAACAAAAATAATAGAACAGTTTGTTTAAAATTAGTCTTCATTTTTCTCATCTTCATTATCTTTTGATGCTTTATTCCACACTTTTATTTTATCCCCTTCTTCAACGCCATCAGTTATTTCAACATTAATTCCGTCGGATAATCCTAACTCTACATTTTCTTTTTCAAATTCATTATCCCCTCCTTGTATTTCAACAAAAGGTTTTTCAGTAATCCTGTTGTATTGCAATAAGGCTTCTCTTATTACTAAAACACTATCCTTGCTTTCTATTTCTATTTCCGCATTAGCACTATAACCTGCTCTAATATTTGTGAGTGAATCGATAATAACATCTGCCTTAATGGTAAACTGAACCGCACCATTTGTTTCCACACCTTTAGGTGCTACAAATGTTAACTTAGCTGGGAACACCTTATCGTTAATTGCGCCTAAAACCACTTTAATTTCTTTACCTTCTTGAACTTTACCAACCTCAGCCTCATCTAATTTGCCTTCAAAAATCATAGCACTCATATCCGCAATAGTTGCTATAGAAGTCCCTGCGTTAAAATTATTAGCTTCAATAACTTGATCGCCCTCACGAACCGGAATTTCTAAAATAGTACCAGAAATTTGTGCGACAATATTGGTATTTGCTGAACTTCCTCCAGAAATGGAACCGCGTTTAATAATTTGGTAATCGTTTTGGAATTGTTTTAAAGATTCATTGGCTTGATTAAATGATAGCTCACTGTTTTCAAAATCTTGTTGGGAAATAACTCCTTTTTCAAACAAGGTTTTATTTCTGTTATAAAGGACTTTTGCATTATCATAAGAGAGTTTAGCTGTCGCGATTCTACTTTTCGCTCCGACTAAATTTTGTTCGTTTGGCACTACTCGGATTGTTGCTACTAAATCGCCTTTTTTAACTTTATCGCCTTCTTCAACAAGAATTTTATCCACAATACCCGAAATTTGAGATTTTAACTCAATTTCTTCTTCTGGATTCAATTTTCCTGTTGCGACGGCTTTGGTATTTATAGAACTGAAAAAGGGTTCTTCGACTTTGTAGTCCACAACATCTTTAGAGTTGGCATCTTTAAAATACTTCAACACAAATACTAATGCTATAATAGCGATTAGTAATAAAAAAATTTTTACTGTTTTATTCATTTTGATTGATTGTTTATTCTTCTCTTAATGCCTCAATGGGTTTTATGCTTGTTGCTTTAAATGCAGGTATTAACCCTATTAATGTTCCTAACACAACTAAGATAATTAGTGCAATAAATACAACGCTTATAGATACAGAGGCGTTTACTATAGCTGCATCTTCGCCTTGGCCGAAAGCAGCATCTAAACCTATTAAAATCCATCCGCCAGTTATAATTCCAAATAGGCCAGCAACTATAGTTAAAAACACCGCTTCTACAACTATTTGTCTTTTTATTTCGAACGGGGTTGCACCCAATGCTCTTCGAACACCAATTTCTTTGGTGCGTTCTTTTACTGTTATTAGTAAAATGTTACCTATAGCAAAAACCCCTGCCAACAATGTTGCAATACCTACAAACCACGTTAAAAATTGCATACCTGTTAAAAAGCCAGTGATTTTAGCAAACTCTTTCCCGAGGTTAAAACTACCAAAGGCTCGTTTATCATTAGGGTGAATTTTATTAAGATTTTTTAATAATAATTTGGCATCTTCTTCAATTTGAGTGATATCATATTCTGGTTTTCCAGTTATCATCATCCATCCTATTTGATCACCTTGATTATATATCTGCTGAAAAGTGGTAAATGGAATATGCATATCTGAAGTAGGCCCCATATTCTGATTACCGTTTTCAAACATACCTATCACCATAAAATTTATTTTATTTATTTCAATATACTCGCCTATAGGCATTTCGTCTTTTTCAAAAAGTTGCTTGTAGGCATCTTCAGAAATCACAACGATTTTTTTATTGTCATTGATATCATTCTGATTAATGAATCGGCCATGGATAAGTTTTTTCTTTTGAACTTGATCAAGTAAAGGATAATCGCCATTTATACCAAAATTACCTGAAAGAAATTTCCTGACTACAATGGCTTGGTTTTGATTTCGTGGTACAAGAAATTCAACCCCTTCAACATTTTCCTCAACTTTTTTAGCATCTGTTAATGATAATTTTACCTGCCTGCCCTCCTGAAATCCTTTAAATGGCTTACTTGTACTTTGTCCCCATACAAAAACACTATTTGTAGCAAAACTACCGAATAACCGATTGAATGAATTTTCTAACCCTTTTGCAGAACCTAATAAGCCTATAAGTAATAAAATGCCCCACCAAACACCTACCATGGTAAGAATAGACCTTAGTTTATTTTTACTAAAGCTATCAAAAACTTCTTGCCATGTATCTCTGTCAAATAAAAATTTAAACATGATTAATCGTTTCTTAGTGCTACAATGGGTTTAATCTGTGATGCTTTTTTTGCTGGTAAATAACCTGCAATAGCGCCTGCTATAATTAAAGTAAGCGTTGCTCCAATTACTAATGTATTACTGACTCCTGGATCTTTTATAAAATAGTCTTTTAAACTTGGACCTACCCATTCTAATACGCCTACACCTAATAATAATCCAACATAACCAGCGATTGCTGTAATAAGTATGGACTCAATTAAAATAATGGATACAATAGATTTTGGGGAAGCTCCAAGCGCTTTACGAATTCCAATTTCTTTAGTACGTTCTTTTACAATAAATATCATGATGTTACTTACACCAACAATTCCTGCTATTAAAGTTCCAAAACCAATGATAAGGATAATAAACGTTAAACCGACAGTCATTTGGCTAACAGCTTTAGTACCTTCTGCCATATTTCGAACACGGATAGCACGTTGATCACTTCTAGCAACTGAAAAACGATGCTTCATTTTTTTAGTTAGTAACGTACTAAAAGCTAATGCTTGATCATAGTCCATTTCTGGATTATAGGTTAAACTAATTTGGTCTATATAATCATTATTACCGTAAAGGTATTGCGCTGTTGAAATTGGTATATAAATTTTTCGTTCTTCATTATCACCGCCATCATCTGTAAAAACACCAATAACTTTAAATTGAATACCACCGAGGTTCAGATATTTTCCTAAAGCGTTTGTTTTTAAAAATAAATCTTCTTCTACCAACCGACCTATTACAACTGTTTTAGTCTTATTATTTAAATCATTTTGATTAATATAACGCCCATCTTCAATTTGTGTTTTTTCTAAATATTGATGATCTGGATGTACCGCTCTAACATCATAAACATTTTGTTCACCCCTAAAAGAAGCTTGGAAGTTTTTATAAATTCTTGCTGTAATAAACTCCACTTTATCTTCAAAATCATTTTTTATATAATCAAAATCTTCATTTTTAAATTGGATTTGCCTTCCTTCCTGAAGCCCTTTGTTGGCTTTGGTTGTTCTTCCTGAATTTATAAAAATAGAATTATTTGCATCATCAATAAAGGCTTCAGCAAATGTGTTTTGCAATCCGTTGGCAATCCCGAAAAGAATAGTAAATAATAAAATAGCAAAGGCTACGGTAAAACCAGAAAGTAAACTTCTGGTTCTGTTCATGTTGATACTTTGAAATATTTCGCGCCAAAGGTCGATGTCAAACATACTGTTCTGCTCTTACTTGGGTTACTTTAACATCTTCCATAATAACACCATCTTTAAGGCGTACAATACGTTTACACATATTAGCAATATCCTCTTCGTGAGTGACCATTAAAATGGTTTTGCCTTCATCATTCAATTGCTGGATGAATGCCATAATATCATAAGATGTTTTTGTATCCAAAGCACCTGTAGGCTCATCTGCCAATAACAATTTAGGATTTGCAGCTAAAGCTCTTGCAATAGCGACACGTTGTTTTTGACCACCAGAAAGTTCTTTTGGTAAATGCTTTGCCCAATCTGATAAACCCACCTTGCCTAAATGAAACATGGCTAGTTCCTGTCGCTCTTTTCTCTTTATTCCTTGATAATAGAGTGGAAGTGCCACATTTTCAAGTGCATTTTTATAATTTATTAAATTAAAAGATTGAAAAATAAAGCCTAAAAATTTATTTCTGTAAACCGCTGCCTTTTTCTCAGTTAAATCTATTATGGGAAGTTTATCTAAAATATATTCCCCAGAATCAGCTTCATCCAGCATTCCAATGATATTTAGTAAAGTCGATTTTCCTGAACCTGAAGACCCCATGATGGCTACCATTTCACCTTGTTCAACGTTGAGATCTATGCCTTTTAAAACATGAAGACTTGAATCTCCTATAGGATAGGACTTATGAAGTTGATGAATCTTTAACATGGTTTGATTGATTTAGTTAATGATCGTAGCTTTTTAATTAGACTATTCTTGCAAAGAAATGTTACAATAATTGAGTAAAAAAGTTTTTATTACTTTTTTAACGCAGAACTCATCTTAATTTTTTGTTTTAACCGTAAGTTATTTTAAATTTATTTGGATGGGTTCTTATTGTATTTGCGATAAATAAAATAACCAATACCAGCAACAAGTATATATGGAATAGCCATTAAATATACGATACCATCATTAATACCTTCTGCAGTAGTTTGTCCGGATTCGCTTTCTAGTACGGCACGGCACATGGCGCATTGGGCATTGCTTTTTATAAAAAAAAGTAAACATAGTAGAAAAAAAACAGCTTTATTTTTCATGTTTTATTTTTAGAATCTTGCTCTACAACCAGATTAATGCAAACCATTACTTTATCGTTTTTTAAATGCACATAAAGTAGCATGTCCTTTTGCTCAAAAGAACACCTTTACAAGAGGATTAGCTCGTCTATCTGCTTTGTGTTCATTTTTCAAACTTCACAAAGCAGAGTTTCATTAATAATAAGGCGAAATCATAAAATAAACCAAAACGCCTGTAACAGCAACATATAGCCATAATGGAAATGTAATTTTTGCAATTTTTTTATGCTTTTCTATATTGTTTGTAATGGCTCTAACATAGGTTATTAATACAAATGGAATAACAGCTATTGATAATAATATATGTGTAAATAATATAAAATAGTACAAATATTTTATAGCACCTTCTCCACCAAATTTTGTAGAATCGCTAGTCATGTGATAAGCGATATACATTAACAAAAACACCACAGACAATGCTATAGCAAACTTCATTAATCGTTTATGTAGTATTATATTCTTTTTTTGAATTGCTATAAATGCAAGCGCTAAAATTACTGCCGTTGATGCATTAACACCTGCATAGATTGGTGGTAGAAAAACAGGAAGCTCGGCATCAATTTTAATTCCGAAAAGCGCAGCAACGGCCACAGGAATAACTATAGATAGTATAACAATAAGCTTGTTGTACTTTTTATCATCTAAAACTTTTTTATCTTCAATCATAATATTTTTTAGCTAAATGTTTTGTTTATCTAAATAACCTGCTTATTCGTTAAGTAACTTTTTAATATCTTCTTTTAAGGCGCTAATTTCTTCTAACTTTCCATCTTCATCTATTTTTTCAGCTTCTGATGTAATTCCGTTGTAATATATTATAGGATTTCCATTTACTACGCGACTTCTTATATAGCCATTTTTGTCAATTAAGGCAAAATTGCCTGAATGTTCAAAACCACCTTCAATGGTATCATTTGCAGCAGCGTAAATATAAAATCCTTCGTTTGAAAGTTTATATATAGCCTCCTTATCGCCAGTCATTAAATTCCAATTTGGATTGGTAACCCCATATTTTTCAGCATAAGTCTTAAGAACTTCTGGCGTGTCAAAATCTGGATTGATAGTAAAGGATGCAACACCAAAATCGTCAAAACCTTTAAATTCATTTTGGATTTGAATCAGGTTTCTATTCATCCTTGGACAGATAGTTGGGCAGGTAGTAAAAAAGAATTCTATAACATATACTTTACCATCGTAATCTTTATTTGTAATCGTTTTTCCGTTTTGGTTTACAAACGAAAAGTCAGGCACTTTTCTATTTTCACCATTATTGGAAATAAAAACCAAATCTGATTTTCTAGAGGTTTGTTCTTTTAACTGGTCGCTTCTACTTTCTTTTCTGGAAACATCGTTATTTGATACTCTGTCTACTATTTTTGGAATGAAGATAATTCCAAAAACAAGCACGATAAATGCTATACCTATGTATGAATAATTTGCTTTTTTACTCATTGCTTTCAGATTTTAAATCGCTTGCTCTTCTTGTATCAGAATTAAACTCGCCTTTTCGTTTTTGCCTGTATTCTGTAAATAAAATACGTAAATCATCACTCATTTTATTTTTTATTTCTGCTACCTCTATACAGTCATAGGCGTTGAGTCTATAAATGGTTTTTTTCTTTTCTAATTCCTTATCTGTTCTATCATCCAATCGCCCACGTTGGTTTAGGTCTTTATCTACAATGTAAACATTATTTGTAGCTAATTCGGTACTCAATCCTTCTTTTACATTCAAACTAAAAAACAAACTTTTAATATCTTTTTCTTCACCAAAAACGAAATGCCAAAACCTTAAATCTTGATAAGAACTAATTTCAGATTTTAATTTTTGTGCAGATACCTCTGCGCCCTTTGGCAATACTATAACAATTTGGAATTTTTTAAATCCCTTAAATTTATCATATACCAACTCTTTTAAATTTAAAGCTGAGGTGTTTTTACTTACCGGATTGCTTCCTAAAAACCCAATTACCGTTATATGGTCTGCTAAACGGACTTTTTCTTCTGAATTAGATGTAAAATTATCCAAATCTAAAACCGATTCATTTACGATATCCAACGGTTCATAGTGATGTGTTGCTGGATATAAAAACAATAAAAAGGTAACAGGAAGAAAAAATAAAACTCCTAAAACTACATACCGACTTATCTTTTTATAATTCATTAAAACAGTAGTATTTCTATTGTTTCACAAAAATAAAAAAAGCGTATTTAAAAACCGTTGTTATTCTATTATTTAACTATAATAGACAGGAGTTATAATTTTGTCTTGCAAAGATGCTGAAGTGCCATGTTTTAATTACGTAAATACCAATAAATGATATTATTTTATTGAAACCGTATGCTTTATACAGAGAGTCATGAAGTTTTCACTGGAATTCGCAAAGAAAAAAAACTTAAAGTTCTAGTATTTTGCCTCGTAAACACACTATACCTCAAAGTCTTGCCCCGATAAACAAGAATAATTGATTTTATTTCACTTTAAATTTGACTTAGAATGAATACTGCATAGTTCCAACTGACCCTTTAAAGAATTAGAGTGAAATATTTCTGTTCATAAATTCGTTGATATAAAGTGTAAAAATTGAATAAAAGACACAGAGACCTTTCTTGAGCGAAGACCTCTATCGAAGAGACACCCTATTGGTAACATCCAAAAATTAATCCAAAAAAAATCCTGCCAACTAGCAGGATTAAGATTGGATTTTGTGTTATCTAAAAATCTTTTTTGATATATCCATTATCATACACATCGAAAACGTAACCGCCTTCTTGTAACAGTATAAACATTAAATATATGATAAGGAAAACAGCAGTCCATACCACCATACGTCTTAAGCCTCTTGTTTCGTCACGCATGTGCATAAAATCCCAAGTAATATAGTATGCTTTTACTAAAGTTAAGATAATAAAAATCCAGTTTAAGATTTTCATACCTAAAAACATAGACATTAAAATTTGTGGCTTATAAATACCTAATACTACCTCTATTGCCGTAACAATAGTAAGGAATATTAAAACTCCCCAAATTTTTTGTTTATTGGATTTAAATTTAACTAAGCCTTGAAATATTGCTAATTTATGTTCGTGCGCCATGAATAATTATATTATAATGAAATTTCCTCCTTACAAGGAAAAAAAAATTTATACCAAGTAAAAGAATGTAAATACAAATACCCAAACTAAATCTACAAAATGCCAGTACAATCCTACCTTTTCAACCATCTCATAACTCCCTCGCCTTTCGTAAGTTCCCAAAATAACATTAAAAAATATAATTATATTTATAACAATACCTGAAAACACGTGAAACCCGTGGAACCCTGTTATAAAGAAAAAGAAATCTGCAAAAAGTGGTGATCCATATTCATTTACTTGAAGATTCGCCCCTTTTACATAAAGCTTACCATTTTTCATAATCTGGTCTATAGATTCAGCTCTTGATAATACTGTTTTTTGACCTTCCTCGTTTATTACTTGCGTACGGATTAAAACATCTTTATTAGCCTGTAAACCGTGTATAATCTCATCGATAGTGTAAGTAGGCAACTCGCCTTCATCAACAAACCATAACCCATTTTTACTTTTGTGCTGTGTTCTATCTTGATGTGCTGCACTTACTGCAAAGTCACTAACTGCAACACGCTTAAAAACTTGCTCCCCATCATTTTCAATATAATGCCCAAACTGCAAAATGTTACCACCCTTAGTTTGTACTGCACCGTAATCACCATTAATAAAAGTATTCCATTCCCAAGCCTGGGACCCAACAAATATTACACCGCCAATAATGGTTAAAAACATATATATGGTAACTTTAGCCTTATCCATATGGTGGCCAGCATCAACAGCTAATACCATAGTTACTGAAGACATAATAAGAACAAACGTCATAAACGCCACATATATCATTGGTAAATCCTGACCATGAAAAAACGGAAAGTGAGTAAACACCTCATCTGCAATAGGCCATGCATCAATAAATTTGAATCTTGAAAATCCATAGGCTGCTAAAAACCCTGAGAATGTTAAAGCATCTGATACGATAAAAAACCACATCATCATTTTACCGTAACTTGCCCTCAACGGTTCGTTACCGCCTCCCCAAGTTTTGCCTTCTGCTACTGCTGTACTCATATATTATCGTTAGTATACCAAATTCATGGTATCGTTTAAAAGTTGAACAAAAATAAGTATTTTATTTATCTAATAAAACATCATGCTTTAAAAATTAATAACCAGAAATTAATCTTAGCTAAAAATAATTTGGGCGTTACCCAAAAGGGTCGGGCTTTACACTATATCTTTTTCTTGTGCCTCAAAAAAGGATGTCGTTTCAATCCCTAACGCATGGAGCTGCCAAAACCCTTGTAAAACAGTAAACCAAAAGGCTTATCCGCCAATAACTAGCGCACAAAATATAAAAATAAAAAAAGATAAACCCACAAAATATCAATAAAATGCCAAAATGTAGCAGCCAATTCAAAACCCAACATGTTGGTACTATAATACTTTTGTTTAAAATGATTATAAATTACAACTAATAAACAAATAAGCCCAACAGCAACGTGTAAAATATGAACAATGGCTATTAAATAGATGTAAGACATGGTTACATTACTCGTTGGTCCCGTAAAATTATAACCTAAATCGATAATTTGCTGAAAACCAGAAAACTGATTAACAATAAAAATAACACCTAAAATTAAAGTCGAAAATAACCATAGTGTAGTTACTTTATGGTTCCCGTTTTTTAACGCACGTTTTGCTAAAATAAACGTAAAACTACTAATAATCATCACAACTGTACTAACTATAAAAGCATTTGGCAATACAAAACCCTTAAGCCAGTCTGGTCTTGCACTGCTTACTACAAATGCACTGGTCCAGCCCGCAAAAGACATAACTAATGAAATAATACCAAACCAAAGCATCATTTTTTTTGCTCTGCTATTTTTTTCTTCTTTAGTGCCTTGCGTTAAATCCATAATTTATCTGATAAATTTATCTACAACGTAAATAATCTGTATTAAAGTAATGTATGATACACTTACTAGCATCAATTGCTTCGCCGCTTTTTCAGTCATTAAACGAAACAACCTGATAGCATAATATAAAAACCACATACCGACTCCAAAAACGACTATAGCAGCCACTATTGAAATTTGTAACCTCCCTGTAAACCCAAACACGGGGATTATGGAAATTAAAATCGTCCATATTGTGTACATAATTGTTTGTACCGCAGTGCCTTTATCTTGTTTTCCTGTTGGCAACATGTAAAATCCACCTTTTTTATAATCTTCAAACAAAAACCAGCCAATAGCCCAAAAATGTGGGAACTGCCAAAAAAACTGTAAAGCGAATAAAGTTCCTGGTTCAATACCAAAATCATCTGTAGCCGCTACCCAACCCAACATAAACGGAATAGCACCAGGAATGGCACCAACAAACACCGCAATAGGTGTTTTTGTTTTTAAAGGTGTGTACGCACAGGTATACAAAAATATAGATATGGCACCAAACATAGCGGTTTGCTTATTAATGGTATACAAAATGATAATCCCTAAAATGGTAAAAATAGTAGAAATTATAAACGCCGTATTAACAGACATACGTCCAGCAGGAATGGGTCTGTTTTTTGTACGATCCATGAGCGCATCCAAATCTTTTTCAATAATTTGATTATATCCGTTTGAGGCACCAACCATAAAATAGCCACCTAAAGCTAATAAAACAAGAGTACCGAAATCTATAGTATCCACACCCAATAAATAGCCCACAAGTGAAGAAAAAACAACACTTATGGACAAACGCATTTTCGTGATTTCTTTAAAATCTGAAATCACAGTATGGTTTGCTATGGTCGTTTTTGAATTACTCAACGTTTTTCGTCTTTTTCGGCTTTTATATTGCGAATGCAAAGATACTCTATAAAAGCAATTTTAGCAATGGTATTATACTAAATTTAATGGTCAAATTATGCTTTATGAATAATACCAAACCCTGAACCTCCATTCAATAAATTTTTATTTATAATCTTGATTAATGGTTCACATATAACCAAATACAAGTTGTTTTTTATCTAATTGGTTTTCTTTCAATAATACTTAATGGTTTTGGTTTTGATGAATTTTTAAAGGGGAATATGAGTTGAAAATTTTAAAACAAAAAAAGCCTTCTATTTTAAAAACAGAAAGCTCTTTATAATAATTATTAATTATACTATTTTATAGCAAACCCTTTACTTATTTTTTCACCTCTACTATTGTATATATTCATGTAATAAATAGCCCTTATCAAGATAAAGTATCTATTTTTTTAAAATTTATTCTTAGTCCTTTTCTTCTGATATTTTATTGTTCCATGAATATTAAAAAACAATAATATTATATGTATCATCCAAAACATTGGACGTTGATAATGTTTTTTTTGATTGTTCTTGATTGAAACCAGTTTTTGTAGCTGCTACAGATTTTACTTCAATAATATTTATATTTAATTGAGAGATTGATGGGTTTTATATATGCTATAATAGTATCCGCCACCATTACCTAGTTGAATAAACCATTCATAAAGTCTCCAAGGACCCCAACCGCATTCGTTTTTAAATCTAACCTAAATATCTATAGCGCAATAAGTTGAAGAGATTATTTGAAGAGATTATTTGAAGTTTTACTGTTTGCCCATTTTTAGTAACCAAATGATAATCGTAATTATATGGAGTTGCCTTCCTAAACTCAAAATTAGAATCATTAATACTTGTTGAAATTTATTTTACCAAGTCTTCAAAAGTTAAATGAATATACTGCCTTGTAGAATAGTTTCCAACATATTGCGGTTCTCCGCTAATTAATGCTGTGATAGGTGGACCTGCATAAATTCCTTTAGTCAACATAGCATTGCCACATACACCTTCACCGCCCAAAGGTATTTGAATAGTTACAAAACCAGAACTAGAGCCGTTTTTAGTTAAAGTAATGTTTGGCGAACCGTTACCTTCAGTTATATACTAATTTAGATTTGTGAATGTGCTACCTGAAAGTGTTCCATTAAAAACTGGCACATTAGTAAACTTTACACCATAATCCAACAAAATACCATGTGGTGGCACGTTATTTTTATTTAAAGGAGAAAATACGGTGTTCATATGACTTGCAAATGAGGTATTCGGTTCTGCTTGTGCTAATGTAAATTATGATATTATAAGAAAACATAATGAAAGATACTTACTACTTCGTGTTTTTAACTAAAATTGCAACTTTAACACTTCTTTAAGTATGGGAAAACCGTAAAAATTAAATTTTTAATAAATGAAGAGAGTAATTAAATATGAAATCATATAATGGAGATTTCTGCTTTCGCAGTAATAAGTTAATGATCAAAATACCAATTAAACAAATCCGTTCTAAGTCCAAAATTAAACCAAACAGTATTATTTTTAAACGTTATTGCTGTCGTGGCATCTGGATTAAAATTTCTAACCGTAATATCCATAAAAACCTTTAAATTGGTTGCTGGATTAATTAAATATCCTGCTTGTAAGTTGCCGTTAAAAGTTTTTGTTTTTATACCTTGGCCAACTTCAACACCTATATTTAAAGGCCTATCATTTTCACTTCTATAAATATCGCCGCCATAACTAAAATTATCGGTGCCATTATTAAAATCGAATCCTCGTGTTCCAAAAATAAATTTGGCATCGCCGAACCAACGTTTATAACGATACCGGCCTATTATAATAGCCTCACTGAAATTAGCGCCCCATAAGTGCGCCATGGATTGGTTATTATGCGCATAATTTAATACAATCGTATTATGCGAATAGGTGTATGGCCGTACACGATTGTATTCAAATTGAAGGAGTAAATTATCAACCTTAAAGGCGTTAAAATATTTTACGCCCCATTGAAAACCAAACTTGTTTTTCCAACTTTTTTCGCCCGCTTTCACATCTCCTAGCGAGAATTCATCAAGGATAAATTGACTGTAAATATTTACGTTATCATTCCATTTGAATTTTGCCGAAGCACCTAATAGCGCATTACCTGCACCTTGACCTGTTTCAAACTCAATAGCCCTATAAAAAATAATTGGATTCAAATAATTAACATCAAAACCTCTGTCGTTTGAATTCGTCCAAAGTACTGATTCAAATAAACCAATATTTAATTTTTTTGATACGTTCCAACTTAAATAATGATTGGCAATATACTTAGTTAAAAAGGCTTTATCCTGCTCTACTTCTGGCCGAACATCCTTTAGCCACATCCAAGTATTGGTATATTTTATTTTCCAGAATTTCGTATTCAATTTTAAAAATGGATGCGGACTTGCTGCATCTCCTAACAATAGTGACCGATACCCATCGCCAATAAAGTTTTTACCGTGCCCAAATTGAATGTTTATAAACTTTGCTGGCGTAAAAGACAAATAGGCTTCTGCAACCGGGTAGTCATAGGAATCGGTTTTAAACCGTTTTGCGATACCTCGTCCAGGAACTATGGCGGGGTCGGGGCCAAAAGCCTTTAAACTCTCTGCATAGCGATTTACATAATCTGCAAAACGTCCTTGACTTTCAAAAATTGACGTATAAAAATTCAACTTGCTTCCTAAACCTCCCTGAATTAAAATTCCTCGAGTATTATTGTATGTAGATCCAGAATCCAAATTAGAATCTGACCCTAGCTGCAAATCCAAAATAGGGTCTACGGTAAACCAATAATCCTTGCCTTGTAACTGCACCATGTGTTCATTCCACAATTTTTTCTCTCCCCAAGAATCTGCATCTTTTTTTAAACGTGCCTGTTCAGCTTGAAAATCATAATAGTTTGAAACTTCCTCATAAACAAAAGGCTTAGATGCTGTATGGCTATTTGTACCAATACTATTCATTTGTTTATCAAATCGTGCATAATCACTATGGGTAAACTGGATATTCAATTGGCTTTTAAAGGCTTTATTTTTAAAAAAATTTAAATCCTCATCAATAGCATCAAACTCCTTTTTTGCAGCTATTTCTAACTTAGAAAGTTGTTTTTCTTTATTTTCAGCTAAATCTTGTGTGGCTACCGATTGATCTACTAATGGAATTTTAATAGGAATAGAATATTGCTTAAATATTTTTCTACCGTTATAAGTTGCTGATTTTATTTTTGGAAATTCAGAAAAAACACGTTTCGCTTCTTCTTTCAATTCCTTATATAAAGCGTCTGTATAAATGATTCGGAACTGACCTGTAGTATCTACTTCAAAAAGTACAACAACTTCACCTTTATAATTTTCTTTTATAATATTTTCTGGTACTTTAAAAGTGTTGTAAATATTATCATATATCTGCTTGTCAAAACACGTTTGAAGCGAATCAACAGCTACATGTTCACAATTAGGGAAAACTGGTGCTTTTTCAGACCATAAAGTGTTTTGAGAGTAGGAATGATACTGAATTATAAGTAGAAATAGGACAATGAATTGCTTCATGTTTTCTTATTAAAAATTGATTTAGGGTCGAAAGATACCATATTTTTAAATTCTAGTCTTAATTTGTAATGTGATAAGCATTTCTAAAAGAAAGGTTAGCCTAAAATAAAATCATGTCATAAAAAAACCGCTATCACTTTACTGATAACGGTTTTAAAACATGAAATTATATTTAGTTGTTATTTACTGAACTTGAAATACAATGGGTAAATTATAAATAACACCAACGTTTTTATCTCTTTGCTTACCAGGTGTCATTTCTGGAATAAAATTGATAACTCTTACAGCCTCTTTTTCTAACTTTGGATGTGGAGCTCTGGTTTTAATATCTTTTACTTTTCCTGTTTTATCTATGGTGAATTGAACATCAATTTTTTGTGTTCCTGTTAATCCATATTCTGAAGCTATATCACCTCCATCAAACTTTCGCTGTATCAGCTTGCTAATTTTCTCAGACATACATTTTTTCCTTGCATGGTTATCTTTTGCCTTTTCACAACCTGGGTAAATGGGCGCATTTTGAATTGAAATAAATGGTACATTTTGTGGTTCTGTCGGCTTATCCTCTAATTTAGTAAGTGCATCTGGATCGTAATCAGGAACCGCTATAGTCGGCTCAGTAAATTCCTTTTTAAAATACTCATCTGGCGTATCATTCTTAACTTCCACAAATTTTTCAGGGTTCTTAGCATGCTTTTTTTGAACAGGTTCATGAAAAACGAGAACTTCAGGTTTTATAATTGGAATATCAACGTAAGTGATATCATCAGGAATTCTCGTTGCATAATCTGTTGGAATCGTCGACTCGAACTTCATTTCAAGAAGGCCGAACGCCACCAACAAACATACAATTAACCCGATTTGAAAATAAAGAGTTGAGTTTTTTTGTAAATTTGCTTCATGCTTTTGTGACTTTTTCACGATTTGCTCATTTTGCCGAATGAGTTCGTGAGAATGTTTTTGATTTCTCATAATATTATAGTTTAAATGTTAATATTATGATAAAGTCACAACAAGCATACCAAAAAATCCCGTCACGGTTTCGTAACGGGATTTTATATTAGCTGTATTAATGCCTGATTAAACAATGTAAGACAACTTCGCTGACAGAATCAAGACTTGATTTTAGTTAATTGATAAATATTTTTCCTTTTTAGGTCAAAAATTCTAAAAAATTAAGATTACTTTTTTTTAATGAATATGTAAAAGCTGAATTTGTAACGGTCTTTTTAAATGGATAACATCAATTTTGATGCAGCAGTTAAAAGGTTTTAGTGTTATTAAAAAATACTGTAAGCAAAAAAAACCTCGAAGCACACTTCGAGGTTTTATACTTATATATTTAAAATTTTAATTTTTTTAATCTTGAACTTGGAAAATTATTGGTAATGAATATGGAACATTTACAGGCTTACCACGTTGTTTTCCTGGTTTCATTCTTGGCAATAAGCCAATAACTCTTTTAGCTTCTTTTTCTAGTCCTGGGTGCGGTGCTCTAGCACGAATACCGACTACAGTACCTGTTTTATCAATTTTAAAAATAACGTTAATACGCTGCCTTCCAGATAAACCTAAATCACTAGCTAACTCTGTATTGAACTTTTTATTTACAAATTGGGATATTTTTTTAGACATACAATCTCTTTTTGCATTGTTGTTTCCACTTTCACAACCTGGAAAAATCGGCACATTTTCAATTACCGAAAATGGAACATCTATATCTTCTTCAACTTCTTCCACCTCTACCTCTTCAACCTCAACAATTTCTGTTTCTTGATCAACCTCTGTAGATTCGATAACCGTTTCTTCAATTTCAACTTCATCTTCAACAATCTCAATCACTTCTGGCGCTGCAGGAGGTGGTGGAGGTGGTGGTGGTGTTTGAATTTGTTCTGTAATTGGAATCTCTTCTTCATCTAATTCATCAAGGTCTAATTGCCCGATGTCAATACTAGATTTATCATAAGTTTTGTAATTGATTGCGTAATTTGTTAAAAACAACATTAACGCTAATCCAATGGCGAAGTAAAGCGAACTGTTACGTCCAACGTTTGCTTTGGGATTTTTTTTAGGTTCCATAATTTAAATCGTTTATCAAGATTGCTAAAATAACTATTTATTTTCCAAAAAAACAAGCGTTTAACTGTTTTTAATGTGTATTTTATTTTTAAACCATAACACTGCTAGACCTATTAAAGCCCCTAAAGTATTCGCTAAGGCATCATAAACATCTAAAGCTCTTGATACTGTTATGGTATCTTGTAAAATTTCAATAACTATACCGAAAAACACAGCCAAGCCAAAAGCATATAAAATAGCTTTCCTTTTTAAAATATTAAATGTATAACTAAACGCATAATACCATAATACCGCAAAAACAAAATAAGCTAAAAAATGAAATATTTTATCAGCAAAAGAAATTTTAACATCAGGAAGATTATGTAATGTCATTAAACTCACTGTTCCTAACAAAATAGCATAACCTAACGCCGCTAAAAAAATAAGTTTTTTAAGCACCAATAAGTTTTTTATACTCATCGGCAGATAATAATCCTTCTATTTGAGAGACATCAGAACATTTTAGTTTTATCATCCAACCACCTTCATAAGGGTCTGAATTTACTACTTCTGGTTCGTCTTCAAGGGCTTCATTAAACTCAATAATTTCTCCAGATAATGGCAAAAACAAATCAGAAACTGTTTTAACAGCTTCCACAGACCCGAAAATTTCATCTGCATTTAAGGTTTCATCTAGAGTTTCAACTTCAACATAAACAATGTCACCCAATTCACTTTGTGCGAAATCTGTAATTCCAATGGTAGCAATATCACCATCTATTTTAACCCACTCGTGGTCTTTCGTATATTTTAATTCTGATGGAATGTTCATTATTATGATTTTAAAAATTTATTTAACAAATGTATTTATTCAAATCTACATTTCAAACTTCAAAAGCTTAATTAACATGAAAACATCCACTTATTTTATTTCTGGCATTACCAAAAGGGTCGGTCTATCCTTTACAAGTCTCACTCTAAAAAGGGCTCTGTGGGCTCCACTATTATTCCTAACGCTGGTCAGTTTGCTATTGCGAGATACAGCCGCAATGTTAAGTAAACATATAATCTCATATAGCAATAACTATTTGGAGATACTGTAATAAAACGCGCTTTTTTGTTTAGTTACCAAAATTATATCTTACAGTAAATCCAGACCTAATGGTTGTTTGCGGAAATGCTGTTGAAATGGCATAATCTGAAAACGTATAATCAAAATAGAAAATACCTGTTAGGTTTTTACTAAACGCATAATCCGCAGAGTACTTTAGCCCCCATATGGTTTGTCCAGAAGTAATTTGATTATTTTCTAAATCCAAATACCTAATAATCGTTTTATTATCCCTAACCGAAATATCTGCTTTCATATTCAAATCGCTCACAATTCGCTTTTTTGGCCCTGCTAGCTTCGAGCGAATACGTAAATCCTTAATTCTATAACCCAACCCAATAATATATTCATTGCCTTGTACTTCGGTTAATAAGTTATTATCAAAACTTAATGACAACATTCTATCTTTTTTAATCTCAGCTAAAATTCTAATCGAATTTTTCATTTCTAAATCTATCCTAACTAATGGGCTAAAGAGTTCTGTTAGGTTAATGTTACTAAATAATCTTTCATTTTTAAAGTTACCCGATTGATCCTTTCCGGCGTCAGGTTGACCAGGATCAGAATAAGGAAGACCTCGAACAGGAGCCTCGTTATCATTAGGATTTAAGTTCAAATTCAAATTTGTATTAAACTGATTGATAGTATAAGTTGAACGGTAGCCATGCGTTAATGAAAAACGCTTAAAGCGCTTTTTAAACCAACCGAACTTCATAAATCCAGTATATTTTAAATCCCAGTTGGGGATCGGAATATCTCTAAAAGCAGTTGTTTTAACCTTATTTGCATCTTGACCAGAATAGGCAGCTAAAAAAGCTGGTAATAACACTCTTTGGCTATTTTTACCAAAGCCTAAGGGATATCCGTCGTCAGGATTTCTAGCATAAGCGTCAGTACCATAAAAGTTTTCAGCGAGTCGTTCTGCAATTTTTAATCTGTTGGCCCTAAAATCATCAAAAGCTTCCGAATTCAACTCATCACTTTTACTAAAGGCTGTTTTAATTAACACCGTTGAAATATTAAAATTCCCAAAGGTATTTGGAGTTAACGGATTATAAACACCACTATCAACCCTATAATTTTCAGTAAAATTTTGATAATACGCTCTATTTCCTACAATATCAATTTTTAAATCCCGTACAGGTTGCAAACTGGCAGAAATATCTAATTGTTTTGTCTTTGTAGAGGTGTATTGTTGGTTAAACTCATCGAAGGTTGTTAACCAACCGCGTCTTGCAGCTAAGTATCTAATATCGCTTTGGCTACCAAATGTAAAACCAACCGTTGGTTTTAATGTCCCTACAAAACCAGGCGTATTTAAATAGCCTGGTAAAAAGATACCATTATTTTCAGAATAATTGACTTGAACCCTTTTTATGCTTGTTAAAATATCAACACCTGCATTTAGTAGCTTTGTAACGCCTTGGTTTTTTTGTTTCTTTATTTTTTTAGTGGCTTCTGGTTTTGCACCTGGAGGCGCACCAGCTTTTGCTCCCGACCTACTCCTTACACGTCTAATTGGTTTTTTAACTAAACCGATATACTTGTAAAAACGATTCATATCCAACGCGGTATTAATATTATGAACGTTTGAATTTTGAACCGTGTTTCCTAAATCAAAAGTGTTGCCATTTACTTCTAAATTTCCATATAGGTCAGAGCCTTTTTGCCATTGAAAACTACCATTGTATTGGTAAGTAGCATCGATAAAGCTAAACATAGGTAACTTGTTAAGTGGTAATTTATACGTTATTCCCAAATTTTGTGTTTGCCTGTTAGGGTCTCCAACATCCAATAAACCGTCCCAAACATCCAGCTGGTCGTCTTGTTCTCCTCTAATTAAATCATTATCTTTAAAATAATTACGAACAATATTATTATTAGCTGCTGTAAAATTGAATTGTAATGAATTTGTTAGATTATAATTGATGGCATATTGAAAATCGAAGGTATAGTTTCTTCTAAATAATTCTTCAATTCCAATATTAGACCCTGTAAGATCTACTTCCCTAAACTTTTGCCTATTAAATTGCCTACCGATATCTGTATTAAAAGTAAAACTTGAAGGCAGTAAATTTAAATTAAAATCTTTAAGGATTTTCCAATATTTACCAGTAAATAATGAATCGTTTTCCTTAAATGGTTCAATAGTTACAGGGTTAAAATTATATGCATAATTAGCACCTAATCGTAGTGTTTTATTTACTGAATTTTCAATTTCAAAATCCCTGTGCTCAACTTTATTATAAGAATAATTAAGCGTTAAGTTTTCAACATCATAAAACCGTGGTTTAGCATCAGTAGTTCTCGTTTTTCTAACCCCTATAAAATTAATACTTTGTCGTCTTGTATAATCTTCAGACTGTTCTTTTATAAGTTCTCTTTCGGCATTACTATTTGCAGCATCCAACCTAGAATCTAAAGTCAAATCCTTGTAAAGCTGATCGTATTTTGGTGTTATAAGCTCTTCACTTTGCCCATAATTGAATGGCACTTGAATGCCCCATTTTTTTGGTAGCAGTTGCCCCACATTAATATTGGTAACTACATCATATTGTTTTACATCTTCCAAAGCACGTTGGCTAGGCCCTTGCTCAAGTGAGCCAAAACCAGCTGTACTTTGTCTTCCTGTGGCACTTATGTTTGCAAAATCGGCAATGTTGGTGTCCATACTTACCACCGCTGCCCAACCGCCTTCGTTATCTAAATCTGATAAGCGTAATTCGTTAAACCAAACTTCAGCGCAAACATCTGTTACTGTTTCAGTAACTGGTGTTGCATTTTTTACGCCAACCATAAGGGTTCTAATATCTCCAAAATTAGGATTTCCTTTTATCCCTACACGGTGTTGCCCAGACGCATAACCTGTAAATGTATTCCCTACAGCGACTCTAGAAATATCATTATTAATAACGTCGTAAAATCGAGCATCACCTGCCGGTGGTGGTGTATCTGAAAAAGACTTTGCCTTAATTTTTCCTAAAATTTCAATAGGTAGATTAATTTCATTGACTGTTGGCCATAAATCATCTCTGGATGTAGATTTTGAAACCTCTAATGGAATTTCAATTTGATAATAATTCTCCGTTAAATCATTACCCATTCTTATAAAGCCTACTAATTCATTATCATCTAGTGTTCCTGTTCCGGATTCGCCATCTTCAGCATGCATAAACATTCGCATACGCTTATACTGACGCATATCTATATTGATATTTTTATAAACGGCTTTTGAATCTTCAGGCTCTAAATCACAAACTTTTACTACCAATGATTGTTCGTTCTGACGGACAACTGTATTATTATTAAACAGTTCCTCTGGTTCGATACCCGGAGGTCTTTGATAACTTCCATCATTTTCAATGGTTCCAATAACACCAACTGAAAACTCTGTTTGGGGATCGGTTGGCGTTGGGTCATCTCTATCTAACGCCTGTGTGTAACGCCTCCAATCACTTCTAACCAAATCTAAAGTACCAAAACGGAAAATAGTCATTTCTTGAAAATCTTTTAGATAAATTCTAGTAAAACGTACCGAACGTAAATCATTTATACCGCCAACAGCCTTAACGTGGTTACCTTGAACAGGAACTCTAAATTGATACCATCTTACATTACGCGTATCGCCATTTGGCATGGCACGTGGTCTGTCTTTAAAATCCCGTAAAAATTCTTTTAAGGGATTTGAATCTGGAATATTATCAAAATCAGCTTGATTTTGTGGTAAATTAGCTCTTGTAAGATCTAATTCATATTCAAAATAACTATCAATCGTATTCATAGTATTATCACGATTAATATCTTCTACATCAGGTTGCGTATTAGAAGCTCTTTGTGTATCTGAAAATGTATCCGGTGTATTTCCTTGTACACCATTAAATTGTTTATAACGATTAAAGATATCGCCTTCTGTATTTAAAAAGTATGCATAGTTATCTTTAGCGGGATCTTCTTTTCCATTAAATGGGGCAAATCTTGTATCGCCAACAGGCGCTTCTTCCGAGTCTTCATAACCATCATAACCCACATCTTGATTAGTTCGTTCCTCACCTGTACTATCAAACGTATAAATTAAAGATTGATTTTGTGGCACAATAGTACCCCAACTTGTTGGGTTTTGCTTTAATATAGTAACGTCTCCGTCTTTTGGCAACCCATTCTCATAAAGTTTTTTACCATCTTTAATAATATCTTCGGAGATGTTACCTAAGTTAAACACCAATTTACCTCCTGGATTTGCTGGGTTGTCTTGAAAAGGATCTTGTAACCAAAAATCGATATATTCAACATTTTGCTGTTCAAAATCTGTTGATGATAATTGTCTTGTAATACCTGCCCATGAATTTTCAGGACTAGTAAGTATATCATTATCAATATCAATATTATCCTTTTGGTAATTATAAGGACCTCGTTCTTCTGGGTAATACGCTAAATCTAAAGTAAAAATGACTGAATTTTGACCTTGAACTAAATCTCTTTCTGGAAATAATTCATTAATGAATACACGACTATTATACAAACCTGAAACGTCTTCATCTGATATTTCATCGGGGCGTCTGTTGCTATAAAAAATAGGGTCTATTGTGTACCAGTTTAACAAAGCTCTATCGTATCCATTTTGAACTCCGGCTTGATCTTTATCATCTTCACCTGCATAACTTATTCCTGTTTCAAGAGGCCTACTAGATAGAAACCAAGATTGTTGTGATTTTAAATCGATACCATTTTGCGAGCCTTCAAAATCATCAATATAAGATGTGGCTTCTCCATTTAAATCGGTGCCTTTGGGAGCGCCTGGTGCTAAATACGCAAACTCACCACGAAGTGATAAATTAGATTCAACATCCGTATCAATATTTGGTAATTTATTTGCTAATCGGGTTAAAAAAGGCACTTTAGTAGAATAATTTCCATTAACTCCAAAAATGGTATTATTTATAGATTCTGAACCAAAATTTGCTTTTTGAGTTATTGGTCTTTCATTTAAGTTTAATAAGGTAGCGCCTAAAACGAAATTCTCATTGAATTTATGTTCTATATTTAATCCTGTAAAGCGTCTTGTTTGCTGGCCGAAAACGGCATTATTTTCAGTAGAAACTTGAATTGGTGTATTTGATGCTTTTAAAGATTCGTCTAAAATTTGCACCCTTCCTAGTTGATAGTTTACCGTATAATCAATACCCTCAACCAACACACGACCACCAGCAGTAACACGAACGGAACCACGTGGTACATTAAACGCACCTATTGGAATACCATCGCCGCCACCTGTAGATTTATAGCGCCCTTTTAATTTAAATTTATTCTTTTCAACCTCTTCTAAAGCGGCTGTTTTTGTGCTTTTATAAAGAATATCATAAACGTATTTTTCTTGATTCGGATTATATGGGCTTGGTCCAGGATCAGTTTCATCATCAAAATCATAATCAATATCATTATTATTAGAATCGCCATCATCATCTAAAACGTCAAATAAATATCGCCCGAAAGGTTCTGATTTTGTAAATACAATTTTTCCATTTTGTGGAATTACGGTTATTCCTGGAACAAAATCGAAAAAACCATCGCCATTACTCTGCGGATCATTATTGAAGTTTAACTTATCTAAATTGAATAACCTAAGTAATGTTGTTTCGCTTAGGTCTTTATCGTCACTAGGATTAGTTGGTGTATGATTATTAAAAAGAGGGAATGTTGTACCTTCTACTGGTGTTATAAAGTTTAAAGGTGATGCTTCATTATAGAAAATATTTAGTGTAAAATCGTCTTGACTTAAGTTGAAAGCACCTGTATCATATATGTTTTTCATCATTAAATCCCAAACAGGTTGCGAAACATTGGTAATGCTACTTTTTAGCATTTTTAAAATGAGCGCTGTATTGACTACGGAAGTTACATCGCCTGCTGCATTTACACCAACATCTGTAGCATCAAGTCCATCATTGGCAAATTCACCGACTTGATACACTTTTCCGCCTACGGTATATTGAAATGCAACTGCTAAAACCTCATCATTATTTAATCGTTGATTTAATGAAATATATCCTAATTCGGTATTTAATGTGTATTCTTGACCGTTAATTAATTTTCTAGCATTTTCAAGTTTAGCATAATCGCTACCCTCATTTACATCATTATTTAACGTACCGAAACCTTGATCTGCGGTTGATATATCACGTATTTGGTCTGTTAAACTTGAACCGCCTGTTGTAATGGTTATTGGATTAAAACCGTTATTACTATTGTCTGGAAAAGCGCCCGGGCCGGCGGACACAGTAACAGGAGAAAATACTTTATCGCTTTCTCCAATATCTTGAAGTGCCACAATATTTCTAACATTTTCAGTTCTATTACTTCGGTTTGTTACCCAAGCTTCTAATCGTGTTATTTGTAATCCTTTATTGTTAATAAATGGATAATTAGCCAAGGCATCATCATATGCATCTCTAAAGTATTGTGCTAAAAAGAAGTGCCTGTTTTCATCATACTCCCTTATGAAAAATTCAAACTCTTCAAGGGTTCCGCCGCCTTGTGCCACAACTGTATTAGCTTGCGATTTCTGTTCAGAAAAAACACCCGTAACCGTAGTTCTTCCAAATTGAAGTTGTGCTTTTACACCGAATAAACTTTGCGCACCCGTTATTAAAGAACTATTTAAGGGCATGTTGACATTACCAACTTCAATTTTCTGAATAATATCATCTTCAGTCGGTGTGTATTCTAATTTTATAAGTTGCTGAAAATCGAATGTAGATTGGGTATCATAGTTAGCGGTAACCTGAAGTCTTGTACCTACCTTACCTAACAAACTTAAGCTGATACGTTGATCAAAATCAAACGTAAAATTACTTCTATTTCTAGGGGAAAATGATGGGTTATCTTGTCTTGAAAACAAAACACCTAAATCCATTTCTACTGAACCTTGTGGAATAACTTCAATCGTGTTACTTCCAAAAATACTTTCGAAAAAGTCTGATTTTACATAAAATTCAGGAAGCAAATTTTTTCTAGCTTCTTCTGAACCTTCTTTAACACCATCAAAAGCATCAATTTTTTCTTTATAATAGCTTCGCAGGTTTTCTTTAGCTACCAAATCATAATATTCGTTTGGTGTTAAAATAACTGGATAATTAATATTGAAACTCCCTATCTTTTCAGTATAAATATATCTATCTGTAATAGGATCGTAAGTGTATTTGGATTCTACACTATTTGGATTTGGAATATTTATTTTCCCTAAACTAAATCCTGTTTTTATAGAGTCTTGGGCAGGTTGTTGAGACCAAGCTACAAATGAATAACAGAATAAAAATGTTATCAGAAGGGACTTTTTGGTTATTCGGTTAAGGTTATAGTTCGTTTGGTTCAAAATATATTATAAATTTTTTAAGGCCTGTTTTATAATAGTTTCTACATCTGCATCAGGTTGCACTATCATAATTTTATCCACAACACGTTCTGCTTGTTTTTTAATAAAACCAAGAACTTCTAAAGCAGATAACGCTTCATCTTTGTTGGTATTGCCCTGTGAGACAGAAACTTCATCAATATCATAAATCTTTAAAATTTTGTCTTTCAAATCCAAAATAACACGTTGCGCTGTTTTAGCACCAATCCCTTTTATAGATTGGATTAAAACAACATCACCTCCTGCTATACCTTCTCGAATTTGTTTAGGTGTTAGTGAGGATAACATGGTACGTGCAATACTAGAGCCAATACCACTTACGGAAATTAATAATCTGAAAATTTCGCGTTCTGCTAAAGACGAAAAACCGTATAATGTATGAGAATCTTCTTTAACTTGAAGGTGTGTAAATAATTTTAAATGATCCCCATCTGGAATTTGCGAATATGTATGTAGTGATATATTAAGCATATAGCCCACGCCATTACAATCAATAACAACGTGTGTTGGGTTTTTTTCGGTAAGCTTTCCTTGAATGTGTGTTATCATGTAGTGTAATTCATTAACCGACCAAATGTAATAAAATTATTCACATTTTATTTACTTACTTTCCAGGATTTTCCAATTCCCATTTTTCCTTATGCTGCGCATCTATAACTGCGATAGCAGTCATATTAACAATTTCATCAACACTCGCTCCTAGTTGCAGAATATGTACTGGTTTTCTCATGCCCAACATAATTGGACCTATAGAATCTGCTTCATGCAATTCTTTAAGTAATTTATAAGTAATATTTGCGGCATCCAAATTTGGGAAAATAAGTGCATTTACTTTTTTCCCTACTAGTTTTGAAAACGGAAATCGCTCACGAAGCATCTCATCATTTAAAGCGAAATCGGTTTGTAATTCTCCATCAACATCCATATCGGGATAATTGCGATGTAGCATAGAAACAGCCTCTCTAACTTTTGAAGCTTTATCATTAACAGATGATCCAAAATTAGAATAAGACACCATAGCTAATACCGGTTTCAAACCAAACATTTTAATAACCCTAGAAGTCATTTGTGTTATTTTAGCCAGTGTTTTTGCATCAGGATCTATATTTATTGAGGTATCACTTAAAAACAATGGTCCTCTTTTAGTCATCATTAAATTGGTAGTTGCTGCTCGACTTACGCCTGGCATTAAACCTATAAGCTCCAACATAGGCTTTACTACCGATGGATAGTTACGAGAGTATCCTGAAATCAAGGCATCTGCATCGCCTTCATTCACCATCATTGCCGCAAAATAATTTCGCTCTCGCATTAAACGTTGCGCTGCATATAAGGTGACACCTCTACGTTTACGTTGATCCCAATATACATTAGCGTATTTATTTTTCCGTTCGTTTTCTTCTTCGGTTTTTGGGTCTATTATAGCAATATCAGCATCAAATTCAATCTCTGCCATAAGTGTTTCGATAGTCTCTTTTCTACCAAGTAGAATTGGAGTTGCAATACCTTCTTCATGAACTATTTGTGCTGCTTTTAAGACATCCAATTGGTCAGCCTCGGCAAAAACAACACGTTTTGGGTTTAATTTGGCACGGTTTAACAATAATCTTACCAACTTATTATCAGACCCTAAACGTTCTAATAACGTATCCGTATACTTTTCCCAATCTGTTATAGGCTGTTTTGCCACGCCACTTTCCATAGCTGCTTTTGCAACTGCTGGTGGCACTTCGGCAATTAAGCGCGGATCAAAGGGTTTTGGAATAATATAATTTTTACCAAAAGTTAATCGTGTTTCGCCATAGGCAATATTTACTTGTTCTGGAACGGGCTCTTTTGCTAATTTAGCTAAGGCTTTTACCGCAGCCATTTTCATAGCTTCGTTAATTTTAGTTGCACGAACATCCAGAGCACCTCTAAAAATAAATGGGAAGCCTAGTACGTTATTTACTTGGTTAGGATTATCGCTACGTCCCGTTGCCATAATTATATCTTTTCGAGTCGCAACAGCTGTTTCATATTTTATCTCAGGATTAGGATTAGCCATTGCAAAAACGATTGGGTTTTTAGCCATAACCAAAAGCATATCTGGCGTAACGATATCTGCCATAGAAAGTCCGATAAAAACATCAGCATCATTCATGGCCTCATCAAGCGTATCTATTTTTCTATGTGTTGCAAATTCTGCTTTTTCTGCTGATAAGACTTCACGATCATTCCTGATAACGCCTTTACTATCCAACATTACCATATTTTCTCGTTTTACACCACAGGCTTGGTATAAACGGGAACATGAAATAGCGGCTGCTCCTGCTCCACTTATTACTATTTTTACTTCATCTATTTTTTTTTCAGAAAGTTCAACTGCGTTAATTAAGGCTGCCGCCGAAATTATTGCCGTTCCGTGTTGGTCGTCGTGCATTACCGGAATGTCCAATTCTTCCTTAAGGCGTCTTTCAATTTCAAAAGCTTCTGGTGCTTTTATATCTTCAAGATTTATACCTCCAAAAGTTGGCGCAATATTTTTTACCGTTTCAATAAATTCTTCAACATTTTCAGTACCTACTTCAATATCAAAAACATCGATATCTGCAAAAATCTTGAAAAGCAATCCTTTACCTTCCATAACTGGTTTTGAAGCTTCTGGACCTATATTACCTAAGCCTAAAACCGCAGTTCCGTTGGAAATTACAGCCACTAAATTACCTTTTGCTGTATATTTATAAGCAGCTTCTAAATCCTTTTCAATTTCCAAGCACGGTGCAGCAACACCAGGAGAATATGCTAACGACAAATCTCTTTGACTTGCGTATTTTTTAGTTGGAACGACTTTAATTTTCCCGGGAGTTGGTTTTGCGTGGTATATAAGGGCCTCTCTGCGTTTGCTTTCTTCGCTCATAATCTATAGAATTTCAAATCTCCAAATATAAGAATCCTATTGTGGAAATCTTCGAGTCTGTTTAAGATTTCGTCAATTATTTTTTTATGCCCTTTTTTGTGTATTATTTCGTTAAAATTTTGAAGAGTATCTAAATTATATTTAAAAACCAAACCCTTAACATCATCGAAATTGCCATATAAAAATTCTAATCTTTTAAAAATTTGATATTTCTATTTAATCCTGAAAACTTTGTGCGTTTTACAGGAGATTTTTTAAAAACTTTTTTAAACGTTTCCTCAGTGATTTCTTCCCAATCTTTTTTAGTCATGGACAGCAATTCTGGATGTGGATTGAAAAGTGGTTCGTTATGTGGTTTTGAAAAACGATTCCACGGACATACATCTTGACACACATCGCAGCCAAATATCCAATCGTCCATTTTCCCTTTAAACTCTGTTGGAATATTTTCCTTTAATTCTATAGTAAAATAAGAAATACATTTACTACCATCAACAACGTAAGGTTCTGTAATGGCTTCTGTTGGGCATGCATCTATACAAGCCGTACATGAACCGCAATGATCGGTAGTGACCGCATCATATTCTAAATCTAAATCGATAATCAATTCAGCAATAAAATAAAATGAACCCACTTGTTGAGAGAGCAAATTACTATGTTTCCCGATCCAACCCAAGCCCGATTTTGCCGCCCATGCTTTGTCTAACACAGGGGCAGAATCTACAAATGCACGACCATGAACTTCACCAATTTCATCTTGAATAAAATGTAATAAGGATTTAAGCTTATCTTTAATAACAAAATGATAATCGGTACCGTAGGCGTATTTAGAAATTTTGAAACTGTCTGTATTTTGTGCTTCTGAAGGATAATAATTAAGCAATAATGAGATAACACTTTTAGAACCTTCTACTAATTTTCTTGGATTTAAACGTTTATCAAAATGATTTTCCATGTAACGCATTTCTCCGTGCCCATTATTTTTAAGCCATTTTTCAAGTCGAGGGGCTTCTTCTTCTAAAAAACCCGCTTTGCTTATACCACATGACAAAAAACCGAGGCGTTTTGCTTCCGTTTTTATAAGTTTAGAATATTTAGATGGGTTATTTATCAATCTTAGCGTTTTTCAAATCTCAATAAAGCATTTTTAGGTTTCAAAGTAATTAACGGTGTAATCTCTATCTTTTTGAATTCTGGATGTATTTTAAATTTTGAAACGAGTTCCGTAACAGCCATAATCATTTCAAACATCGCAAAATTGTTTCCAATACACTTTCTTGGACCTGCTCCAAATGGAAAGTACTGTGATGAATATTGGCGTTCCCCTTCCGCAAAACGTTCTGGCAAGAAAGCTTCTGGACTGTCCCATAATTTTGGATGGCGATGTATTTCATAAACCGAAAACAACAAGTTACAACCCGGTTCAAATTCAAGATTATTAAACATATCCTTTTCAATATTAACTCGATCTATAAAGTATGCTGGCGGATATAATCGCATGGACTCCTCAATGACTTGTTGGCAAATTTTTGAAGACATTATTCTAGTCATTGCGTCATCTGATTCGCTGGATAGTATTTGCCATTCCTTAAAAATAGTATCTTGCCATTTTGGATGCTTTGCTAATAATTGAAATGTAAATGTTAAAGCGTTAGATGTTGTTTCGTGCCCTGCTGTAAATAGAATTAAAATCTCATCTATAAGTTGCTCTTCCTCCATACTGTTACCATCTTCATATTTTGAGTTTAATAACATATCTAATAAATCGCCGTTTTGTTCTTTTGATGCTTTCCTTTGATGTATTTTATTCCTAATCACCTCGCGAGCTTCTAAGGTTAAATCCAACTCGCGTTTTAATGCTCCACCCATTTTAAACCACCAATGCAAATAGGGCTGTCGTAACTCTTTAACCAGCATTTGCTGTCCAGATTCGGTAATAAATTGCAATCTATTCATATCCTTTTCAATGGTTACACCACTAAATAATGATTTTACCACAGTTTGAAAGGCCAAATCGTTAAGAATTGGAAATATGTTTATCGGTGTATTTGTTTTAATTCTTTCAAATTCATTTTTTATAGCAGCTTCCATAGGTGTTAAAAGATGCCCTAGCTGTTTTTTATAAAATGCAGGTTGGATTAATTTACGTTGGGTTTTCCATTTTTCACCTTCGGAAGTCAATAAACCTTCACCAACATATTTGACCAAATCTTCTGTTTGAATTTTAGACTTTACATAATTTTTTTGGTTTTTCTGAAGCACATATTCCGCGAAAGCAGCATCCCTACAGAAATAGACACTGGTATTGAAACCAACATTTAGTTTGAATATATCTCCCTTTTCAGTGAAATTTCTATTGTGAAACGGTAATGGGTTTTTTAGAATTTCAAGAGAATGCTTAATAAATTTTAATCGTGAAACTTCTGGTATTTTTTTCATTTAAATGTTTGTAAAACCATTAATTGTTTCATTCAAAAACATTAAAACAACCCACCTTGCGTTGGGCCTTTAACTTTCCCTAAATGCTTGTAAGCTTGCTCTGTTACTTCTCGACCTCTTGGTGTGCGCATAATAAAACCTTGTTGAATTAAAAAAGGCTCGTAAACCTCTTCAATGGTTTCAGGGCTTTCACTTACTGCTGTTGCAATAGTAGAAATACCAACTGGACCACCCTTAAACTTTTCAATAATAGTCGTTAATATTTTATTATCCATTTCATCCAATCCGTGCGCATCTACATTTAAAGCTTCAAGCGCATATTTTGCGATTTTAATATCGATGCTTCCATTGCCTTTTATTTGAGCGAAATCTCGAACACGACGTAATAAAGCATTGGCTATTCTCGGTGTACCACGACTTCTACCTGCTATTTCTATTGCGGCTTCCATAGAGATGGGGACATCTAAAATTTCAGCACTACGTTGTACTATGGTTGTTAATAAATCGGTTTTATAGTATTGTAATCTACTTTGAATACCAAAACGGGCTCGCATTGGTGCCGTTAATAAGCCTGAACGAGTTGTGGCGCCAACTAATGTAAAGGGGTTCAAATTAATTTGAACTGAGCGTGCATTAGGTCCAGATTCAATCATGATATCGATTTTGTAATCCTCCATGGCTGAGTATAAATACTCCTCGACTATGGGACTTAACCGATGAATTTCATCTATAAATAATACATCGCGATCATCTAAATTAGTAAGTAAACCTGCTAAATCTCCTGGCTTATCCAACACGGGACCAGACGTTACTTTAATACCAACCGTTAATTCGTTCGCTAGAATATGAGCCAAAGTTGTTTTTCCAAGTCCTGGTGGACCGTGAAATAATGTATGATCTAAGGCTTCTGTTCTTAAATTCGCAGCTTGTACAAAAATCTGAAGATTTTCTAATACTTGATCCTGACCTGTAAAATCATTAAAAGATAAGGGTCTTAATTTTTTTTCTACATCTAATTCTTCAGGTGAAAAATTTTCGTCTGTTGGATCTAGGTTTTCGTTCATTTTATAATGTGACTTGCCCCGATTGGCTATTGAAGTTTTTAAAACATTTAAATAGATAAAATATTCGAGGCTTTAAGAATATATACGAGAATTAGTATACATGCAGCACTTAAACCAAGGACACCCTCCCAATGGTAGATGCTCCAAAGTTCCTTTCTATTTGGTGTTCTGCCTTTTAGCTTTTTAAATCTTTTATAAGCTAATTTGTGGACTATGTACCCCACTAAAAAAAACAAAACTATTGCCACTATATAATACACCATATTCTCATCAATTTTATAGGATAAAAATACGTAAAACAAATGACTTGATTATAAATTAATAAATGATAAAAAAACATGTAAAAAAGCCTTTCGAACGTGAACATAGTCAGCAGAAAGGCTCTTTAATATTTTGGTTGTATTATTTAAGGTTGATTAATTTAAAATTGTAAACTCACAACGTCGGTTAACATCGTAAGCTCTATCGTTACAAATGCCTTCTTTAACACATTTATTAAGAGGTTGCATTTCGCCATAGCCAATACTTTTTAATCGGTTTCTACCTATGCCTTGACTCACCAAATATTCTAAAGTTGAGGCAGCACGTTTTTTCGATAGATTTAAATTATATGTATCAGGTCCGCGCGCATCTGTATGTGCAGATACTTCAACTTCCATAGATGGATACTTCTTCATTAAATCTACCAATACTTGTAATGTTATAGCAGCATCTTCTCGGATAACGGCTTCATCGAAATCAAAGAAAATTTCATCTAAATCAACTTGTACATTTCCATTGTTTTTTTCTTCCACACGCTCTTCAGCATCAGCAAATGATTTTAAGTTTAAATAAATATTATGTTGAATCTTTCCTTTACTATCTGTTGAAAACTCAACATCTTGCGGAATATAGGCTTTTCGAGTTCCTCGAACTTTATACTTTTTATTGGGTTCTATTTTAAAAATATAAAACGCATCATCACCAACAATCGTATCTTGAATTACAGTATCAGATTCATCAAACAAAGTTACTAATGCCCCCCGTAGGATGGCCTTACTATTTAAATCCTGTACAATACCTTCAACTTGATATTTTGTTAAAGGGTTTTCTTCTCTAGCGAAACCGAATAACCTATCATAGCCTGACCTGTTTGATGATACATAGCCTTTGTTATCTTTTTCTCTAACTACATAAGCAAAATCGTCTAAATTACTATTTACAGAGCTTCCTAAGTTTACAGGCTTATCGAATGAGGCATTTACCATATTGCTTCTAAATACATCTAATCCGCCATATCCCTGATGCCCAATTGAAGAAAAATACAATACATTAAATTCACTAATAAAAGGGAATTGTTCTCTATGTTTCGTATTTATTGTTTCGCCTAAATTTTCTGGTTCTTCGAAAGTACCATTATCATTAATAGAAACCTTATAGATATCGAAACTTCCATAAGTACCAGGCATATCACTAGCAAAATAAAGCGTTTTTTCATCTTTACTCAATGCCGGATGTTCTGTACTATATGCGTTTGATGTAAATGGAAGTGCTTTAACATTTTTCCATTCACCATTTATTAATTCAGCTTTATAGATTTTAATATGAGCAATACGAGTATCGCCCGTTTTTTTACGGGTTTCGTTTGTTCTATTAAAGTACATGGTTTTCCCATCTTTACTTAATACAGCATTACTTTCATGCGAGCTTGTATTAATAGCTTCGGGAAACGGTGTAATATCTTCCAAAACATTTTGATTCGTTATTGTGGCGTTATATAAATCTAGGTATGGCAAGTTATTCCATGAATACGCGGGATTGTCAGAATTTCTAGCTGAAGCAAAAGCCACTTTATCCTCTCCATAAAAAGACAAACCAAAATCACTAGAAGAATTTTTATTTTCTATTTGTTTTAATTTGAAGATATGCGGTGTTGTTTTATCAGTTTCCTCAATAAAAGCTAAAGTATTAAAAGGCTTGTTGTAATATAGCCTTAAATGCTTATCAGCATCTTTATATTTCTTAACCCCTTTTAAGGCTTGAGCAAACCTGAAATGATAATTAATATCGATAGAATCTCCATATTCCACGAATAGCTCTCTGTATGTTTTAATCGCTTTTTGGAGGTTGGAATTATAATAATAACTATCTGCTAAGTTTTGAAGCACTTCTTGATTGCGCTCTTTGCTTTCGTAAATTTCCGCAGCATCTTTATAAGCTCGCATTTCAAAAAGCTTATTAACACGTTTTAAATTTTTCTTTTGTGCAACTGCCATTCCACTAACTAATAAAAGGCCTGCAAGTATATAAATGTGGTTTTTCATGTTTTCCTTATTATAAATATTAGAAGAATCTTGGTGAACGATCGTATCCGTTTTTAAATCCAAATAAATCGAGATCAAACAAAACGAATATTTCGTGCGAACCTGAATTGAAATCCCCTAAGTTAGTAGTTGTATAATCATAAGCGTAACCTACCCTAAGCTCTGGAGTAATTCTAAAATTAACTAAAGCACTTATGGCATCGCCTAAGCGGTAACCTAAACCAGCTTCTAGTTTTTCATTAATTAGCACATTTGCTGTAATATCTAGTGCTAGTGGTGCTCCTTTTACGCCTCTGGCCATAAATGCTGGTTTTAACTTTACATTATGATTTAAATCAAAAACATACCCACCTGTTAAAAAATAGTGTACGTTCTGAACACCCGTAGCTTTAATACCATTTTTATTTTCAAGATGTTTGGTAGATAACATGTTTGGTGCCGATAACCCTAAATAATAATTATCTGTAAAATAAAACACTCCAATACCTAAATTAGGAAATGCTCTACTCATATTTTCATCAAAGGCTTGATCTGTGCTTGTACCACCCGATTGTAATTGAAATCCATTAAAATTAGTATCGAAAAGTGTTACACCAGCTTTTAATCCAAATGATATTTTACTGTCTAAACCTAGTGGTAATACATATGCAAAATCTGCGAATATGTTATTTTCGTTTACCACATCACCAATATTATCGTTAGTAAAAGAGAGTCCCACCTCAATTTTATCGTTAATGGGTGTGTGAGCAAAAAAACTTGCTGTTTTAGGCGCTCCCTCTAAACCTACCCATTGCGTTCTGTATAAACCTCCTAGGTTCAATATACCTTCTTCCGCAGTAGCATAAGCTGGATTAATCACACTCATATTGTACATGTATTGTGTAAATTGAGCATCTTGTTGCGCGTTACTTTGAAAAGACAGTATAATTATACTTAACAAAGCAGCTATTTTATGATATATATTTAAATGTTTCATCGTTTCTAAATTTGCTTTATCTATAAATTATCTGCTTAAGTATAAGCGTCCTTGTTCTGGTTTATTTTCGCCATCATTGAAGTTAAAAATGTAGAAGTATACACCAACCGGTAAATCTCCTTTTGAGACGATTCTTCCCTGATTGGAAGTGCCATCAAACCTTGGTGAGTTTGCATTGCCTTTGTAAACAACATTTCCGTTTCGGTTATAAATCTCCATTTCAAAATTTGGATATAATATCGCTAGATTATCTACATTAAATGTATCATTAGTTCCATCTCCATTAGGAGAGAATCCATCTGGAATAACAAGCTTTCCACAGGCTGTTAAATCTGGAATAATTTCTAGACGCATACTACTTTCGCAACCTGTAACTTGATTTACCAGTGTGACATAGTAAGACGTATTGTTTACAAAGGAGTCATTTGAAATAGCCGAACCTCCTGTTGAGCTATCATACCATCTTATATTATCTAAATCGCTATCGTATTCAGTAATATTTTTTGATAATGTGCTAATCGTAGGGTTATCGTTTATACAATACTCTAAAGTCGCATCTTTAAAAGTTGGTGTTGGCGTATCGTTAATAGTTACGTTAATTTGAACTGGTATTGAAGATTCGCATACACCAGTAATTTGCGTTGCGTAATAATCTTCACCGTCTTCTAAATCATCCGTAGATAACAATGGTATACTAAGTGCTAAATCAGCATACCAATTTACAGTTCCTGTTGCTCTGATACTTATTGATAAATCTGAGATTTTTGGATTATGGTCTAAACAGAATTTAGGATCTGAATCCAGAACTATAACTGCTGGTGTATCGCTAACTGTTACTACAATTTCTGCAGTAGAATCTGGCGAACACGGAGCAACTGCAACTACTGTATATGTATAAGTTGCTGATGCATCTACGGCAGGATCAAAAACGCCTGTTCCGCTTATTAACATTGGCGACCAAACACCTCCACTTTGAGCACCTGATCCTAATAAGGTAAATAAATCTGTTGAATCATCGCCTGCACAAATTGCTAATGCACTATCTGCTCCTGCAAATGGTGCCAATGTAACTTTAACTTCAACTTGATTTGTAAATGTTCCACAACTGTTATTTAGTGTATAGGTATAAGTTCCATCTACATCTACCAACGGATCAAAAACACCTGTTGTACTTGTTAATGCTGGCGTCCATACCCCTCCCGTATCTGCACCACCTAAAAAGGTAAATAAATCTGTTGCACCGTCATTACTACAAATATCTAATTCTGGATTAGTATCCGAACCTGCGTTTAAAGGTTCTTCGATGGTAATTGTTATCGTCTCGCTATCTTCCACACAAGGTGCTGATGCCGGTACTAAATAGGTAAAAGTATATGTTCCTGTTGAAATGCCTGTAGCATCTAAAATATTACCTGATAGGCTACCAACACTATCGTTGTTTTGCCATGTGCCGCCCATATCCTGTGTTCCATCTAGCCCAGTGAATAAATCAATACTAGTATTATTATTACAAGATATTATTGCAGTTGCATTAGGTTCTCCCGCATCTGGTGTTACATTAACAGTTGCTGTAACTGCTGTTCTAACAGAAGACTCACAAGTTATTGTTAGGTCTGTTTGAGTCGCATAATAAATTTGACCATCTACTAATGTGGTGGTATCTGCTAAAAGATTACCCCCCGTTGCTGCATCATACCATTGTATTGCTGTTCCTGCTGCAACTAAATTAGCTACTGTAGCTGTATCGCAAAACACTTGAGGTGATGAAGCAGTTGGCGCAGGCGTGTCATTAATAATTACACTTACTTTTACATCTACATCATCACAACTTCCTATAGCATCCACATCAAAAGTAAAACTATATGTTCCTGCAGCAAGACCATCCAAGGTTACTATATTTGCGCTTAAAGCTGAAGAGCCATCATCATCATTCCAAGTTCCTATTTGGCTTTCGTCAGTTAATAAGTCGAATAAATTATAGGTTTGACCTGTAGTTATTTCAGCAATACAAAATTGAACTGGTGTATTTACGGTACCCGATTCGGGAGCATTTACAATTCTAATATTTACTGTTGAACTATTTGTACAACTATTCGAATCTGTAATAGTGTATGTAAAATTGTAAGACCCTATCGCTAAACTTGTTAAATCAACATCGCTTCCTGTTAATGCACCTGAAGTATCGTCATCCGTCCAAGTTCCTCCTGAATCTTCACCTGCTAATTCTCCGAATAAATCTAAAGGTGAATTTGAAGCTAAATCATTTTCGCAAAATGTTGTAGTTGGCGCGGGAATTCCAGTATTCGGTATTTCATTAATAGTTATTTGAACGGTTACAAGTTCATCATCACAAGAGTTGATAGCATCTACATCAAAAGTAAAATTATAGGTTCCTATTGGCAATGTTGTTAAATCTATTGGATTTGTTATGGCTGTTCCTGAACTATCTGTTCCATTAAACCAAGATCCTGATATATCCTCTCCATTAAGTAAGTCGAATAAGTCGTAACTAGTTGGAGCTGAACCTTGGCAAAAATCAGGAAAAGTGGTAACTACTGTTCCTGATTCTGGAGCTTGCTCAATTGTTATTGTAATAGCTTCGGTGTCCGAACACGTGCCATTATTAATGGTATAACTAAACGTATATGGACTTAAAGTATCAGTTAATGTTGTAATATCTAAGATATTTGAAATCGTATTATTATTTGAATCGGTCCACGTTCCGCTATTATTATCTTGAGAACCATCTAAAGAATCAAATAAATTATATGGTGAATTTGAAACCAAATCATTTTTGCAGAATATTGCATTTGTAGCAATTCCTGCATTAGGGTCTGTTAATACAGTTACTTGAACCGTAATAGTTTCTTCTGGACATGGGTTAGGTGATAGATTTTGAGTATATGAATAATTGTATGTTCCAGATATAAAACCTGATAAATCTATGGTTGAAGGAATAACTGGATCTGTACTTGTATTACCTTGCGTCCATTGCCCTCCAAGATCATGGTTTTCTAATAAGGTAAATAAATCGAAATTTGAAGGTAAACTAGCTTCACAAAATAGTGCTGGGCTTGTCGTAGATGCATTTCCAGAAGTAAACGTTTCGTAAATTGTTATTGTAACTGTTGAGTTACCTTCAGGACAAGTACCATTGCTTGGAACCGTATATATAAATGTGTAAATCCCTGGGGTTGCTAATGTAGATATATTTACAGTCCCTAAATTTCCGTTGGTCGTAGCCAAAGGACCCGACCAAATTCCGTTTGTATCTTTCGAACCTCCTAACTCATCAAAGAGATTAAAGTTTGATGCTGGTAGACTATCATTGCAATATTCCAATGTCCCTGGTGTTCCAGGATTAACAGGGTTATCAATATTTACTATAACTTGAATTGGGTTACTTTCACAAAACGTGTCATTTATTTGTATAAAATAATCATTGCCATCTATTAGGGGAGTAAGTATAGATAATGATGGCATAATTGGATTGCCAGACCCATCTAAATTTTCATACCAACTAAAGTTAGTTTCTGTTGTTCCTGGGTCCAAATCTCCGATAGTCGGGTTATCATTAGAACAAAATGCTTGAGATGATGCAGGTATTGGATCTGGTGGAGAATCAAATAAAGCGGTACTGCCTCTTTCAATCTGGCTTTTACATATCCCTCCGGAATTAACAAATACTATATAAATATTTGGGTTATTGGTTATAGATGCCGCAGCATTTACTGGAGTAGTTAAATTTGAATCTGTATACACTTCAACAGAACCACCTGAAGGCACATTTGGCTGGAGTACTTCATCAATATAGGTTTGCATGGTTGCATTTTCATTACTACAATAAATACCATCTAACCTTCTGCCTGTTGGATTTACTAAAAAATCAATACTTATTGATTCTCTAGCACCACAAGTTCCTGAGTTATCATCTGCATAATAAGTACCTTCTTGAACTAACTGACTGGCATTAAATAAATTGCCACCTGTTAAAGTATCGTACCATACGATGCCATTGCCGCCATTAGTAGCATAAGTATTTAAATCGCTAAAAGTAAAACCCGAAGCATCACAGATTGTTGGAGGGCTTGAGTTAGTTATCGTTGGACATTGCGAAAAACCTGTATAAGATATCCCTAATAACAACACATAAAAAAATGCACGATATAGAGCATTATTTATAATAAGGTTGATTTTCATAGTTTAAAATTAAATCCTGTTAATAATAACTTTGTAAATAGATGAAATTCAAAATATGCATTTCATGTATTTTGAGCGAAATTTAACTGATTTTTTTGTATTTCATCGGAATTTTTGCAGTTATTTTTCTTTTCATCGAAAAAATACGTTTTTAAACGCAAAAAGCTCACCTATAAAAGGTGAGCTTTTGAGAAAATAAAATATTATATTAATTAATGTTGAAGTTCTTCTTCACCATCTTTTAGAGGAATATTCTGTGGTACAAAGTCTACATCATGTCCTGGTTTACTATAATCATAAGCCCAACGGTGTACATGAGGAATTTCTCCTGGCCAGTTACCATGTATATGCTCTACAGGAGTCGTCCACTCTAAAGTTGTGGATTTCCATGGATTCTGTACAGTTTTTTTTCCGTAGAAAATACTACCAAAAAAATTGTATAAATATATAATTTGAACCACACCACCTACTAAGGCAAAAATAGTAATGATAACATTTACATTGGCCAAATCATCAAACAGTGGGAAATTAGTATTAGTATAATAACGTCGTGGTAAACCTGCCATACCTATAAAATGCATAGGAAAAAACACGCCATACGCACAAACAGCGGTTACCCAAAAGTGAATATATCCTAAGTTTTTGTTTAGCATTCGTCCAAACATTTTAGGATACCAATGATAAATACCAGCAAACATTCCGTAAAGTGCGGATATTCCCATAACTAAATGAAAGTGAGCTACAACGAAATACGTGTCATGTACATTAATATCTAAAGCACTATCCCCTAGAATAATTCCTGTTAATCCTCCTGTTATAAAAGTTGATACAAAACCAATGGAAAATAACATAGCAGGGTTCATTTGCAAATTACCCTTCCAAAGTGTGGTTATCCAATTAAATGCTTTTACCGCAGATGGTATTGCAATCAATAGTGTTGTAAATGTGAATACAGACCCTAAGAATGGGTTCATTCCTGAAATAAACATATGGTGGCCCCAAACAATAGTTGAAAGAAATGCAATAGCCAATATAGAAGCGATCATTGCACGATAACCAAAAATAGGTTTACGTGAATTTGATGCCATAATTTCTGAAACAAGTCCCATGGCAGGTAAAATTACAATATATACTTCTGGATGTCCTAAAAACCAAAATAAGTGTTCGAATAACACTGGAGATCCACCTTGATAATGTAATACTTCACCTTGAATAAATATATCTGATAAAAAGAAAGAAGTTCCAAAACTTCTATCCATAATCAATAGTAATGCGGCAGATAATAATACTGGGAATGAAATAACACCTATAATAGCTGTTACAAAAAATGCCCAAATAGTTAAAGGTAGTCTTGTCATAGACATTCCTTTAGTACGTAAATTAATTACAGTAACTACATAGTTTAATGAGCCTAATAATGAAGATGCAATAAATATGGCCATTGATACCAACCATAAGGTCATACCCATACCAGAACCACCTTGTGCCATTGGCAAAGCACTTAATGGTGGGTATATGGTCCATCCAGCTGCTGCAGGACCTGCTTCAACAAATAAAGAAATAACCATAATTACACTTGATAAAAAGAATAACCAATAGGATACCATGTTTAAAAAACCTGATGCCATATCGCGTGCACCAATTTGCAACGGAATTAATAGATTACTAAATGTTCCGCTTAAACCAGCTGTTAATACAAAAAACACCATTATGGTACCGTGTATCGTAACTAATGCTAAATAAATATCAGCGTCCATGACGCCATCTGGCGCCCATTTCCCTAATAAAGCTTCGAACAATACATTTGGCTCTTCAGGCCATGCGATTTGCATACGAAACATCATAGACATCAATACTCCAATAACTCCCATTATAGTACCTGTGATTAGATACTGCTTAGCAATCATTTTATGATCTTGACTAAATATATATTTAGTAACAAACGTTTCTTTATGATGATGTCCGTGGTCGTCGTCGTGAGCGTTAGTATCTGCGTGTGCTGACATAATCTTATATCGGTTTTTCTTTTTTAATTAATTAACTAGAGCGTTCTTGAATTCTTTTTGTTCAGCTATCCAAGCATCGTATTCTTCTTGTGTCTCTACTATAATCTTCATTTGCATATTATAGTGGGATTTACCACAAATCTTATTGCATAATAATAAGTAATCAAACTCATAACGTTCTAAAGCATCTTCTCCTTTAGCAATAAGTTTTTTACTTTTTTCAACTCTAATATTATTAATGTTTTGAATTTTTTCTTGTATTTGAGATGTTTCACGCATAGCAACAGTAGTAACTGTTGGCGTAAATCCAAATTGTGTTATCATACCTGGAACACAGTTCATTTGTGCTCTAAAGTGAGGCATATAGGCTGAATGTAATACATCTTGAGACCGCATTTTAAATAATACAGGTCTTCCTACGGGCAAATGTAATTCTGTTGTAATAATATCGTCTTGAGCGTTTGGATCAGATTCATCTAGGCCTAAAATATTTGCACGGTCAATATCAATTAAACGAACGTTAGCTTTTCCTAAAGTATTATCTGCTCCACCATACCTTGCTTTCCAGTTAAATTGCTGAGCGTATAATTCAACAATTAATGGATCATCACTTTCATCGACACCCATAATATTAATCCAAGTACTTAAACCGTATATAATCAAACCTGCTAAAACGATTACAGGTATAATAGTCCAAATAGCTTCTAATTTGTTATTATCTGCAAAAAACAACGCTTTTTTACCTTTTTCACCTTTATATTTATAAGCAAAATAATGTAGTAAAAACTGTGTTAGAGTTTGTACAAAAAAGATAAGCATCATAGAAATCCACATCAAATTATCGATAGTAGGTCCATGTTCGGATGCAGAATTCGACATTAAAGGCAAATCACCCCATTTAACGAAAGATATAATAGTTATGATATAGATAAAAGCTAAAAAGCCCATCATTAAATAACCATTTATTGTATTATCCTTATCGGTAGCAACACCAGCAATTGTATTTTCGTTTTTAGCTTGAGCTAAATCGAAAATCTTTACCATTTGCCAAATGGCAATTAATATAAATACTAAAACTATAATTGTTAATAAAGCAGTCATTGGTATCGTTCGTCTTTATTTATTCCTAATTAATAATGAAAATCTTCACTTTCTTTTCTAAACGGGTATCCTTTTACAAGTAATGGTGCTTTTGTTAAAGCAGTAAACACTACAAATATAAATAACCCTGCGAAAAGTAATACTGAACTTATTTCTGGAATACCTATAAACCATCTGTCTCCAACGGTAGCAGGCATTATCATATTGAATATATCAATATAATGTCCAAATAAAATTACTAAACCTGCCATAACTACAAACCAAGGAATTCGTTTATAGTCTGCATTCATTAACATTAATATTGGAAACACAAAGTTCATAACTACCATACCTAAAAATGGTAACTTATAATCTTGAAAACGGGTTACAAAGTATGTTACTTCTTCTGGGATATTTGAATACCAGATTAACATAAATTGTGAAAACCATAAATATGTCCAAAAAATACTAAATGCAAACATGAATTTAGCAACATCGTGTAAATGATTTTCATTTACAAATGGTAAAAAATTTCTAGATTTTAAGTAAATAGTAATTAAAGCTATAACGGTTATACCACTTACAAACATACTAGCAAATACATACCAACCAAATAATGTTGAGAACCAGTGAGGATCTACACTCATTATCCAATCCCAAGACATCATAGATTCTGTATAAATAAAGAATACTAAAAATGCAGCTGAAATACGGAATGATTTCTTAAAATAACTTTTATCTTCTGCTGTATCCTGTGCAATTGAATATTTACGTGAAAAATATCTATATAAACACCAACCAGCTATGAATATTAAACCACGGATTGCAAAGCCCCATATATTTAACCATCCAGTTTTTCCTTCTATTAATTTATCATGAGCTACAACTTCTGGATCCATCCAAATAAATAAATTATAATGACCTATTGTTCCTGAAGCAATAGCAATAGCCAACACAATAAGTGCACCAGGCAATAAATAGGCTGTCATGCCTTCCATAACTCTAAACAGTACGGGAGACCATCCTGCTTGAGATGCTATTTGAATCGCATAGAATGCCAATACGCCAAGGGAAATCATCATAAAGAAAAATGCAGCAACGTAAAGTGCAGACCAAGGTCTATTTTCTAATTGGTGTTGGACATGTTCTGCATGTGAATCACCATGGTGAGCTTCCACTATGTTAACATCGGTTGCACCATAACCGCTAACATCATCTGGAACAGCATGGGTATCTTTAATATGATCATCATTATCAACATGATGAATACCATTTTTAGATGCATCGTGAGGATTAACATGTTCGTCATTAGTATGGTCTTCGTTATCTGAAACGTCATCATCATCCGTATGCGACCCGTGTCCTCCACCGTGATGAGAAGCCTCTTCAGCAAGCATTTCCTTTACTTCATCTATAGATTTATGTGATGTTACAAAACCAATTGTAACACCAATTGCTCCTATTATCATTAGAATGAAAGAAAATATTTTTAATCTATTTGAAAATTTATACATATCTATAATAATCTTATCAATCTTACTTTTCTAAATCTGCTTTTAACTTTAATACGTAAGCCACTACTTGCCATCGTTCTTCCTCATTCAATTGGTTAGCATAACTACCCATTGCGTTTTTACCATAATAAATAGTGTGGTAGATACTCCCTTCGTTAATTGCCCTACCAGCATCATCATAACTTGGAATACCAAGAATTTTTTCACGTTTTACTAAGTTTCCTTTACCATCACCTTTTACACCATGACATATGGCACAGTATATAGTGTATAATGGACCTGCTTTTTCGTAATCTACCCTAAGCTTATCATCTGCTTCAAACACAGATGGATCAGCATTAAGTGGAATGGCAGGTGCCAATGGACTTTTTAAATTTGCCTTTGCTAAGTTATATCCAGCAGTTGAATTTTCAATATCAAAAGGAACGTAACCTCTAGGGATAGAACCTTCTGCGGGTAATTGTGCTTCGATTCCATTAGAAAATTTAGCTTCCCCGTAAGTTTCATATCCAGCAGATTCATACATATTCGGCATGAATTGATAGTTTCTTGCTGTATCTTTTTTACATGACACTGCTACTAAAACAACTGCTATTACTAATATTTTAATTAAGCTTTTCATTTGTAAACTTATATTGTTTTTTTGGTCAAATGTAATTCGCAAAACATTTTTATTTTAAAATTTTTAAAATTAAATTAGTTTATGCTCATTTCATATATATTAATACGCTTTATCAACTAAATTAATTTCTACTGCTCCAGTTTCTGATAGTAAACTTTCAAGTTCATGTTGTTTTCCACCAACTGCTATTTCCATTAAAAAATGATCATCAGTTGTTCTAGGGTCCGGGTTTTCAGCATTTTTAAAAGGCCACATTCTACTACGAAGGTAAAATGTAATGACCATTAAATGTGCTGCAAAAAACACCGTAAGCTCAAACATAATTGGCACAAAAGCTGGCATATTTTCAATATAACTGAAGCTTGGTTTTCCACCAATATTTTGTGGCCAATCTTCAATCATAATAAAATTCATCATTAAAATAGCAACGGTTAAACCAACTAGCCCGTACATAAATGCCGTAATTGCAATGCGAGTTGGCGCTAGACCCATAGCTTTGTCTAATCCATGAACCGGAAAAGGTGTATATATTTCTTCGATATGAAATCGTTCTGCCTTAACCTTTTTAACGGCAGACATTAAAATATCATCATCAGTATAAATAGCGTGAATAACTTTTGAAGCTTCCATTGACTATGTTTAGTTTATTAATTTTTTAGCTTGTCCAGACCAATCATCACGTTCTGCCCTTCCTGGGAAAGAACCTGTAATTTCATCTAACAAGTCATATTCTCTTTTTGTCATTTTACTTACTTGAGCATATGTATAAATACCTATGCCATTAAGTACGGATTCCATTTTTGGACCAATACCACTAATGACTTTTAAATCATCAGCATTTTGTAGAGTTGGATCAAATTTACCAATACCTTGTAATAGGCTATCCACTTTTACAACATTATCTTCAACAGGCTCTGTAGCCGAAGTTTCTTTAGGTATTTTTAAGTTAGACGTTCTAGCGTCAGATCCGGTCCCAACTAAACTTTCCCCTCTTTCTCTAATATTCTTATAACGTTCACCAGAGGATTTTAAAATCGTTTTTACTTCCGCTTGAGCTATTACAGGGAACGTTCTCGAGTATAATAGGAATAGTACAAAAAAGAATCCTATAGTGCCAATAAAAATACCAATATCAACGAAAGTTGGTGAGAACATCGTCCATGATGATGGTAAGTAATCTCTATGCAACGACGTTACAATAATTACAAAACGTTCAAACCACATTCCTACATTTACTACAATAGAGATGAAAAAAGAAAACATAATACTTGTTCTTAATTTCTTAAACCACATAAATTGAGGAGAAAAAACGTTACATGACATCATCATCCAATAAGCCCAAGCATAAGGCCCTGTTGCTCTATTTAAAAATGCATATTGTTCGTACTCAACACCAGAATACCAAGCAATAAACAATTCTGTAATATAAGCTACACCAACTATAGAACCTGTGATCATGATGACTATGTTCATCAGTTCAATGTGCTGTACTGTAATATAATCTTCAAGGTTACACACTTTTCTCATAATAATAAGAAGCGTGTTTACCATGGCAAATCCTGAGAATACTGCACCAGCAACAAAATATGGCGGGAAAATCGTGGTATGCCACCCTGGAATTACAGATGTTGCAAAATCAAAAGATACAATGGTATGAACGGATAGTACTAAAGGAGTTGCCAAACCAGCAAGCACTAAAGATACTTCTTCAAAACGTTGCCAATCTTTTGCTCTACCAGACCACCCAAAACTTAGTAATCCGTATATTTTCTTTTGGAAAGGCTTGATGGCTCTATCCCGTAACATTGCAAAATCTGGTAATAAACCTGTCCACCAGAATACTAATGATACGGATAAATATGTTGAAATTGCAAATACATCCCAAAGTAATGGTGAGTTAAAATTTACCCATAGCGATCCAAATTGATTAGGTATAGGCAATACCCAATACCCCAACCAAGGACGCCCCATATGTATAATCGGAAATAAACCTGCCTGAACAACAGAGAAAATAGTCATAGCTTCCGCAGAACGGTTAATTGCCATTCTCCACTTTTGACGGAATAATAAAAGAACAGCTGAAATCAATGTTCCTGCGTGACCAATACCAACCCACCAAACGAAGTTAGTAATATCCCAAGCCCAACCTACGGTTTTATTTAAACCCCAAGTTCCAATACCTGTAGATATTGTGTATAAAATACATCCGATACCCCAAAGGAAAGCTACCAATGCTATAGAAAAAACTATCCACCATTGTTTATTTGCTTTTCCTTCTACAGGTTTAGCCACATCCACAGTAACATCGTGGTATGATTTTTCACCTGTAACTAAAGGTCTTCTAATAGGTGCTTCGTAATGAGACGCCATAATTATATAATTGATTCTTTAATTAAATTTATGCTTCAGTTGTATTTCTCACTTTAGTATGATACTGCACGTTCGGCTTAGTACCAACACTTTCCAATAAGTGATACATACGATCATCTTCTAAAAGTTTTGCAACTTTACTGTCTTTATCATTGATATCTCCAAAATTCATAGCGCCATTACTACATGCAGCAGAACAAGCGGTTTGAAATTCTCCATCTTTAATTTCTCGTCCATCACGTTTCGCATCAAGAATTGTTTTCTGTGTTTTTTGAATACACATAGAGCATTTTTCCATAACACCACGAGAACGTACTACAACATCTGGATTTAACACCATTCGTCCTAAATCATCATTCATATGATAATCAAACTCATCATTTCCATTATATAAGAACCAGTTAAATCGACGTACTTTATAAGGGCAGTTATTTGCACAATATCTAGTACCTACACAACGGTTATAAGCCATATGGTTTTGACCCTGACGACCATGTGATGTTGCTGCAACAGGACAAACCGTTTCACAAGGTGCATGATTACAGTGTTGACACATGACTGGTTGAAAAGCAACTTGAGGATTCTCAGTTGGATTTTCCAATTCTCCAAATCCACCTAATGATCCTTGATCACCAAATAAACCTGAAAATTCATCTTTCTTATTATCATCATCTGCAAATGTCTCTTCAGATGAATAATATCTATCAATACGTAACCAGTGCATATCACGACTACGACGCACTTCAGTTTTACCAACTACAGGTACATTATTTTCAGCATGACATGCGATAACACATGCTCCACACCCTGTACACGCATTCAAATCAATTGCTAAGTTGAAGTGGTGCCCGATAGAACGATCGAATTCATCCCACAAATCGACTTCCGGAGAAGTTACTGGAGTTTCTTCGTGATTTAAAGATACTGTAGGTACTCTATTCCAAACATCCCTATCTTTAGTATTAAAAACCTCTAAAGTGGTTTCTTTAATAATATCCCCACGACCCATTAATGTGTTTTGTAATTGTACTGAAGCAAATTCGTGCTCACCAGCAGCAGCTTCAATCGTTACATTTTGGGTATTGTTGAAATTTTGATAAAACGCATAAGCATTAACACCTGTTTGCATTTCTTCTTTTAAACCTAATGTTTTTCCATATCCAAAAGCTAACCCAACAGAACCTTTTGCTTGGCCTGGTTGAATCATTACTGGAACCTTTAAAGTTGTTCCACTAACGGTAACATTTGCATAACTACCGTTTAATGCGCCCGTAGCAACGTGTGTATTCATCAATCCTAATACATCTGCATCAGCCTTGCATATAGTTAAATAATTATCCCAAGAAGCTCTTGTTAAAGGATCTGGAAATTCTTGTAACCATGGGTTATTGGCTTGTTGTCCATCACCCATACCCACTTTGGTATATAATGTCAATTCAAAACCAGCACTTGGTTTTGATGATTTTGCTAAAGCTCTTGCCGCATTACCTGCAGAAGCAATAGAGGGTTTAGCTACAGTATTCGTATTAATAGTAGATGTTGTAATTTTTGAAACATACTCATCCTTATCCTCATCTTTTATCCCTACACCAACAGCGACGTCATGGATAATCCCGCCTACAAACGTTCTATTTTTTTTATCTTTTAATTCTGTTGAAGTTGTTTTAATAGTTTTTGTTGACGAACCATTTAAACTTCCATTTGAAGACCCATGAACAAACACACCATCATGCAATGCCGTATTGAATGAATTGCCACCCAAAACGCTTGAATTCCAATTATTCTTAATATAATCATGGTAAGAAATATCGTTTCCTATCCATTTTAATAAAACGTCCTGAAATTGTCTGGTGTCAAATAAAGGTCGAATTGTTGGTTGCATTAATGCGTAATGTCCCTTTTTAATCTCAACATCTCCCCAAGACTCTAAATAATGTGGTGCTGCTGCGATATATTGTGTTTCTGAAGAGGTTTCGTCTGCTTTCATAGAAAACGCTACAGATAGTTCTACTTTTTTCAACCCCTCAGAAAAATCTGAAGCATTTGGCAAAGTATACATTGGATTTACACCACTCATGATAAGTGCTCCAACACGACCAGCTTTCATATCACCAACTAATCTAGCCACAGCAACATCACTACCTTGTCTTGTTTTAATTGGAGATGATTTATCAAAAGCTTTACTTCCTAAAGCTTCATTTATCTCTAAAGCTACGGTTTGCGCATTTACGTCTTTAATCCCTGTAACAACTAAACCTTTACTTCCTGCTCTTTTAAGTTCAGAGGCTGATTTTTTTATGGCCTCTTCAACGTTTTCTGGTAAAGTACCTGAAACTGAACCACCAACAACATAACTGTATAATTTAGCTAAAGCTATTTTTTGTTCCGTTGGGGTTAGTGGTATACGCTTATCTGCATTGGCACCAGATAAAGACATATTAGATTCAAACTGAATGTGTCTAGACATTTTACCATTTTCTGGTATTCTAGTTTTGGAATATCCAGAATCAAAACCACCACCTTGCCAATCTCCTAAGAAATCCGCACCAATGGAAACGATAGTCATAGCTTTTTCAAAATTATAATTTGCTAATCCGCGTTCTCCGTATTTACCCTGGTAAGCATCCAATGCAGCTGATTCTGAAACAGCATCATATACAACATGACTTACATTACCGTATTTTTCAGAAAATTCTGAAATCAACTTATTTGTAGATGGACTAGCAAATGTTTGTGTTAATAAAACTATATTCTTATTTTTAGCAGCGATATCTGTCAATTTTTTACTAGTATCAGCATCAAAATCACTCCAAGATATTGGATCGTCTCCTTTTTTTGGACCTTGAACCCTTAAGCTATCATATAAACCTAAAACTGAAGCATTCACTCTAGCGTTTGCACTACCATTGGTAGTAGCCATCGTATTGTTTTCAATCTTAATTGGACGACCTTCACGAGTTCTAACTAAAACACTAGCAAAATCAAAACCATCAGCTATGGTAGTTGCATAATAGTTTGCAACTCCAGGAATAATCTCTGTTGGTTGAACTATATAAGGTATTGATTTTTTTACAGGACCTTCGCAAGCCGCTAAAGAAGCTGCAGCAGTACTAAAACCTACATATTTTAAAAAATCGCGACGTGTTGTAGATGTTGCTTCTAATGTATCTTTATTTCCTAAAAATTCATCAGTAGGGATTTCTGCTACAAACTCGTTTTGTTTAAGCGTCTCAACAATAGAGCTATTTTCGTTTAGCTCTTCAACACTTTTCCAGTATTTCTTGTTTGATGACATATTATATAATTGAATTACTTCTTGTTTTATTATTTTAAGCTTTTTCGCTTTCGCGGAAATAGGAAACTAATATATTAATAATGGCATTTACCACACTCTAATCCTCCCATTTGGGCAGCTGTTAAATTCTCTACGCCATACTTTTTTGATAATTCTTCATGAATTTTAGTATAGTAAGCATTGTCTTTAACATTGATATTTGTTTCTCTGTGGCAGTTAATACACCAACCCATAGTTAAAGGCGCATGTTGATACATAACTTCCATTTCCTCAACAGGACCGTGACATGTTTGACATTCCACACCAGCAACAGTAACATGTTGTGAGTGGTTAAAATATGCGAAGTCAGGCAGATTATGAATACGAATCCATTTTACTGGTTGAGATTCACCTGTGTATTTTTGCTCAGCATCATCCCACCCAACAGCAGCGTATAATTTTTTAATCTCTCCGTCGTAGAATTCCTTAGAATATTCCTCGGTTGCTGTTTCAGGTGCCACTTCATAAATCGATTTATGACAATTCATACATACATTTAGTGATGGGATGCCAGAATGCTTACTTACTCTAGCCGAAGAGTGACAATATTTACAATCAATGCCATTATCTCCAGCATGTATTCTATGTGAATAATGTATAGGTTGAACAGGCTCATAACCTTGATCCACTCCAATTTGTGACAAATAACCATAAACGAAATACGCACTTGATAATAAAAAGAATATTGCTACAACAATCATTAAAAACTGATTTTGAGCGAACGCTTTCCACAACGGTGTTCTTTGTGTTGTTTCAGGAATTTCTACGCCTTGTGCAGAAGCAAAACGACGTAATGTTTTATTTACTAAATATAAGCCTGAAGCTAAAAGAATAAACAGTATCGCTAAAGCACCTAATATAAGCTGATTTGAAACCCCGCTAGAAGATGATGAAGATTGCACCGCAACCGCAGCACCTGTTGCTGCTGGAGCAACTGTTTTTTCCTCAGCGGTATATGCTAGAATATTATCAATATCTTCGTTTGATAGTTGAGGGAATGCAGTCATTGCTGCACCACCATACTCTTTATAAATTTTATTAGCATAGCTATCGCCAGATTTGATAACACCAGCACTATTTTTTATCCAAGCGTAAAGCCAATCTCTAGTTAACCCTTCATCTTCGGATAGGCGTGTCTCAACATTTCGCAATGCCGGTCCAGTCATTTTTTTATCCAGCTTATGACAAGCTGCACAATTCGCATTGAATAATGATTTTCCTTTTGCCGGGTCTCCTTCTTGAGCAGAAAGAACCGTTGTAAATGCTAGTAAAAAAACTAAGCCTAAACGAAGAAAGTTTTTGCTTAATTTACGGTGAATCACCTTTCTCATATTGTTGGTCAAATTAACTTCTAAACTTTGGTATGATTATTTCATTACAATAAATGAAAAAAAATACAGTTAAAAAAATCTCCAACAAAAGTAATATTAAAAGTCCATTTTATAAATGTTAGCGAAGTGTTAATTGGTAATTTAGAGGGATTCTAAATAATAAAAAAGGCTTGAATTAAGTTTATGAACTTATACATTTGTATAAATTAATTTGTTAATACATCAGCTATCATTAAAGCAAGTATTTATTAAGAAATAATCATGAAGTTATTTCAATTGAAAAGAAAAAAACAAAAGCATTCCATGAAACTATCGAATTTTAAAATTTCTCTCTTAAGCCTTGTTTGTTTTATATTATCCTCCACATACAGTTTTTCTCAACAAGGGAGCGTTACCATAAACCAAGATAAGCATATTGCCGTTCTATTGGATTTAAAAAAGGAGATCAATAAAAATGAAACGAGCCCTGAACGTTACAAAATCCAGGTGTATTCAGGAAATCGTTCTGGTGCATATAATGCCCAAAAAGAATTTAGTAATAGTTTTACAGGTTGGTATCCATCTATGCAATATGAAACACCTAACTTTAAAATTTGGGCAGGTAATTTTAGAACACGTTTGGAAGCTGACAGAGCTTTAAAAAAAATAAAACGAAAATTTCCTCATGCTTTCATTTTTAGACCTAAGAAATAAAGATTTGATGCAGAAGAAGTGATTAGTTCTAAATAATCTAGACAAATTACTAAAGCTGAAATTTATTATTTAAATCTCATTAAAGTAATTTTTAATGAGATTTTTTTTGATTTGTATTTAACGTTTGGTATTAGCATATGTTTTGATAAATGCAATTCTACATTAAAAATAGCATCACCTCAACAAATTCTATCTGATATTTCGGCTAAAAAATAAAGAGTCAAGATAAGTTCATAAAAATATAATTAAATTATTTATATTTTTATAGACAATGAATTATGATGAAACCAAAATAAAGGTTCCAAGATTTAATGAGGAATTTGGTTTCTATACTTCAAAGAAACGCTCAAAAATCATGAGCAAAATTAGGAGCAAGAATACGAAACCAGAACTCCAGTTTCGTAAAGCTTTATGGCACAAAAATGTTCGGTATCGTGTGAATAATAAAACATTGCCTGGAAAACCCGATGTTTCTATTAAAAAATACAAATTAGCTATTTTTATTGATGGGGAATTTTGGCACGGTTATAATTGGGACGAGCGAAAACAAAAACTGAAAACAAATCGTAATTTTTGGATTCCAAAAATAGAGCGTAATATACAACGTGACAGGGAAGTGAACTATAAACTAGCAGAAATGGGCTATACCGTTTTTAGGTTTTGGACTAAAGAAATTAAAGATAATTTAAACCGCTGCATTAATGATGTTCTGGTTTATATTGCTCTTGGAGAAAACAACTAATATTAATCATCAACCAAATCCTCTTCAAAATACCACCACAAACTAGAATCGATAGATTGCTTTATTTTATTAATATCCACATTATCTTTTAAAAATATAGTAATATTTTCATTGACTCTATTTTGACCCATACTTTCCCTAAGCTCTATAGCTTCAATTTCTTCAAAATGCTCTAAATGCTTTTTAATGCGGTCATCCAAGGATTCATCACTTAAAAAAATTTTAATAGTTGGTTGCGTTGGGGAGTTTCTAATTTCAGATCTAAACGGTAGCATAATCAAATATTTTCAGGTTAGACAATATAAAAATTGCGAATGCAATCCCTTAAAGTTAAGAATTTAATTAATACCTTTTAGAAAAAAATGACCTATGTCGAAAAATCGAATTGAGATACTGAAGCAACTTTTATTTCAAATAGAAAAAAACATTCCCAATAGAGCGCTTAAAAATGAGATTATTTCAAAGTCTGACATTGGCTGGCAATTAGATCATACCTTAAAAGTATTTAATGCCGTTAGCGATTGGACTATAAATTCCAACCCAAAAGAATATGAACGAAAATTCAATATGTTACGTGCTTTATTATTCCCATTATGCTACATTCCTAGAGGAAAAGCCAAAGCGCCAAAACAAGTATTACCTCCAAAAACTATTTTAGAGGACGATATCCTTAAAGCACTAAAACAAGCTTATAAATACCTTGACACGATAAAAACGTTACCAAAAACATCCTATTTTGAGCATCACGTATTTGGAAAGTTGAACAAACAACAAACCCTTCGGTTTTTGGAAATACATACATATCATCATTTAAAAATTATCAATGATATTTTAAAACGTACTTCGTCCTGATGCTTTACAGGGTTTTTAGAGGAATTCCAAAATTGTTAATTGTTTATTTAAAATTAACATTAATGTATCCATTTTTCCCTTAATTTTAATGTCCCGAAATAAACCATCCCACTATTTCAAATGTTCAGAGTAATGATTCAACGTAGTTAGATTAAACACCACATGAAAACGCCCCAAGCACATTTAATTAAAAAATCATCAAAAAGCCACAGAGTTGCACAACCCAAACAAACAGGGTTTTCTAGTCCTGCTACACACTATAGCGAGCCTAGGATAGATTTAAACGACGTACTTATTGAAAACGCATCTTCCAGTTTTTATGTGCGTGCTATTGACGATTCTTTTTCAGATTTTAATATTCTTAAAAACGATGTGCTTATTATCGATAAGGCTTTAACACCTAAAAAAAACCAGTTGGTTATCGTTATTCAGGAGGATGCCTTTAAAATTATTAAAATTAAAGCACAGACCAGTTCAGAATTTCAACTTTGGGGAGTTATTACCTACATCATTAAATCGGTTTTATAATTATGATTGCGCTTGTAGATTGTAATAGCTTTTATGCCTCTTGCGAACAGGTTTTCAGACCGGATTTGCGACATAAACCTGTTGTTGTTTTAAGTAATAATGATGGTTGTATTATTGCCGCTAATAAGGAGGCGAAGGCCTTGACGCACATCCCCATGTTTCAGCCTGTTTTTAAGATTAAAAAAATATTAGACGATAATAATGTCACGTGTTTTTCATCCAACTACACGCTGTATAGTGATATGTCCAGAAGGGTTATGGATACTTTAAAAAATTTCTCTGACATAGTAGAAGAATATAGTATTGATGAAAGTTTTGTTGATTTATCACATTATGATATTGAAGCACTGGACAATCTTGCACATCGCATAAAAGATACTATTTATAAAAATACGGGAATCCCTGTAGGTGTTGGCATTGCAAAGACAAAATCGCTCTCAAAAATGGCGAATAAGTTTGCTAAAAAAATTCCTGAGAACAATAATGTTTACGTGGTCGATTCCGAAGAAAAAAGACAATATTTATTGCGCACCTCTAGGGTTAAGGATATCTGGGGTATTGGTAAAAAACACACCATTCGTATAGAAAATACAGGTCAAAAAACAGCTTTGGATTTCGCTAATATGGAAGTGGCATGGGTTAGAAAGGAATTAACCGTTATCGGGGAACGCCTTTGGAGAGAACTTAATAATACGCCATGTTTGGAAATGGTTGAGCAACCAAACGCTAAAAAAGGCATTGGTACTGCAAAATCTTTTGGCTACAAATTAACCGATTATAGTCTTATTGAAGAAGCTTGCAGTTATTACGTATCTGAAGTAGCAGATTTATTAAGACAACAAAAATGCGCTGCTTCGCAAATTGAAGTTTTTTTACAAACCAATTACCATAGTGCTTTTGATAATCAATACAGTAACAATATTATTTTAACCTTGGAGAGCCCTTCTAACAGTACCATTACATTGACACAAAAGGCATTAACAGGCCTAAGGAAAATATTCAAATCGGGATATCGCTATAAAAAAGTGGGCGTCAATTTATTTGGTTTGGTTCCTGAAAATCAAATTCAAATGAGTCTGTTTTCTGAAACTGAAAAAACAGAATCAAAATCACTAACCAAAGTTATCGATGCTTTAAACAGCAAATTCGGGAAAAACAAGGTAAAACTAGCTACTGTTGGTAATCGCGAAAAAGAATGGGCGTTAATAAAAGAACACCGCAGCCCTAGGTTTACAACGCAATGGAACGAATTACTTACTATTGGAAAAAAATAAATCTGTTCTAAAAAAAATCATATTCTCCATATTTTAAAAGCACTTTTATAATTACCGATTAAGCTAATAATTCATGCATTTAAATCACATTCATTTGGTAGTATAGGTATCTTTGTAAATTAATACTATTTTAATTTTTATTCTGAAAATTTCAAATTTGAGTACTAAACAGGACATACAACAACAAAAATTACCCAAAAAAAAACACCGAAGTTTGAGACGATTAGGTAGAGTTTTATTGGGTGTTTTTATTGTTTTCATAATTCTTGTACTGTTTATCCGTAGTTCTTGGGGACAAAGTATTATCAAAGACCGTTTGGTTTCTTATATTTCTGATAAAACCAACACAAAAGTTGAAATAGAGCGGCTTTTTATCACATTTGGTGGTAATGTGCAGGTTGATGGTTTATTTCTTGAAGATAAAGTTGGCGATACTTTAGTATATTCTAAAACCTTAGAAGCTAACCTGGCTATTTGGGATATGGCTATGGGAAAAACACAAACTATTGATGCTATAGATGTAAATGGCTTAACAGCAAACGTAAAGCAGAAAGATACAATTTTCGGGTTCAATTATCAGTTTTTAATAGATGCTTTGGCGCCGCCTACCGCTACACCAACTCCTGTAGATACAACTACTAGCGTAGAGCCTACAATTATAAAAGAATTTCATTTTAAGAATATAAATATTGCCTTTAGGGATATTGTTTCGGGCATAAACAGTCATTTCATTTTCGATAAACTTGAAGGTGATAACATTAGTATGGAAATGGAAACTATGCGTTTTTCTGTTGAAGCATTAGAAATGGCTGATGCCAATATTAAACTTATTCAAACACCAGTTCCCAATAATCCTGAAACGGAGGAAACGCCTTTACCTACATTAATTGCAGCAGCTTTAACTCTAAAAAATGTAAAATTGGATTACCAAAGCAAGGCAGACGAACTTACTATGGATGCTTATTTTTCAGAGTTGTATACTGAAATTCCAAAATTCAGTATACAAGAAAAGAACCTAAATATTAATCAATTGGATTTAAAGGACTCTAAAATTAATATTCATACCAAAACGAAAGCCAATACAACTGCTAATAATATTGATAAAACTTCAGATGCTGTTCCAAAAATAGAGTGGCCAGCATACCAAATGGATTTTAAAAATTTAAATTTGGAAAATAACGCCTTTGGATTTTACCTTGATAACCAAACCGTAAAAAAAGATCTCTTTAACCCAAATGCCATAGTATTAAATAATCTGAATTTGCAGATTGAATCTGTTTTTTTAAAAGACAAAACCGCTCGCGCTAAAATTGAGGAGTTTCAATTTAATGAAGCATCGGGATACCAACTTCGTGAGTTTAATTTTAATGCAGATATTACAGATACTAATTTAAAAATAAACCAAATAAAAATAGGTTTAAACAGAAATAATATTAAGGGGCAAATCAACTTAAATTACCCAACACTTTCATCACTTATCCAAGCTCCAGAAAAAACGAAAATACACCTCAATCTTCAAGATTTTAAAATGTTTTTGGAAGATTTATATCCATTTCAGCCACAGCTAAAAAACAACACCTCTTTTGTAGCTTTAAGCAAAAAACCACTGCATGGAAACATTACAGCCTCTGGTTATTTATCGAAAATAGAGGCTCCTAAGATAAATCTGTTTTGGGGAAATACAACGCACATTTCGGCAAAAGGGAATATTCAAAACATGACACAACCAGAAAACATTCAATTTGATATCCCTAATTTTTCAGCAGAAACAAAAAGAAAAGACCTAATTATTTTTTTAGAAGGTCAACAAGATGCCATAGAACTTCCTGAAAATATTAACCTTTCAGGTCAAATTGCGGGGAACTTAAGCAGTATGAAAACGGATTTAAAACTAAACACTTCTCAAGGCACCGCAAAAATTAATGGTGCATTTGCAAGTGAAAACATCATGGTTTTTGATGCATCCGTGGCCATTACAAACTACCAAGTCAATGCGTTGTTAAAAAACCCAAAATTAGGAAACCTCACAGCATCTATGAAGGCAAACGGCAAAGGCCAAAACATCAATACGCTTGATGCAAAAGTGGAAGCTAAAATAGATAGTTTTCAATTGAACAACTATAATATAAAAGACCTTAATTTAAATGGCAAAATACAAAATGGCAGGGGAAGAATAGCTTCAAAATATAAAGATAACAACCTAAATTTAAACCTTGATGCGTTTGTTGTTCTGGATTCTATAACACCTGAGGTTACTGTAGAAATGGATGTTATTGGTGCCGATTTACAAGGCTTAGGGTTTTCCAATAGAAATATAAAAACAGGCTTAAAATTATACGCAGATTTTTATGGCAACTTGAAAGATTATAATATTGCTGCCATAATTAAAGACGGTGTTTTTGTTTATGATAATAAAACATATTTATTAGGAAATTTGGATGCTCAAGCGCATGTAAGAACCGATACCACTTCTGTAGCTATTAATAATAAAATTCTTGATTTACGCTTAGAGTCCAACACAGACCCTATAACCTTTAGTGGTTCTTTACAAAGGCATGTGTTTAGTTATTTTTATAGAAATTCGAAAGTTCCAGATAGTATTGTAAAACCTGTAAACTTAACGTTGGAAGGTCATATATCACAAAGCACGCTAATAAATGAAGTTTTTTTAGTGAATCTTAAAGATATAGATACTGTTGATATTGCTGTGGTTTTTAACGAAAGAAAAAGATTGCTTAATGCTGATATTACAGCGCCTCACATAAATTATAATGATTTGGAAGTAGATAGTTTAGCGTTCACTATGACTACCGATAATGATAAATTTCTATTCAATTTTGGTTTCAACCAAATTAAGGCAGGACCATTATTATTGCCAAAATCTGAAATTAAGGGTGAACAAATTAATAATGAGATGTCCTTAGATTTTCTGGCTTATCATAAAGAAGAAGATTTAATGAATATACAAGCAAAAATTACAGGACATAGCGATCGTTTGCGTTTTCATGTTTTGCCACAAAATTTAACTTTAAACAAACAAGTTTGGAATATCCCAGACAATAATGAGGTTATTATTACTGAAAATAATCTGGTTTTTAATGATTTTAATATAAACAAAAACACGCAATCTATTGGTATTACGGATAAAAATCCTTCTATAAAAAAAGACCATATCGCCATAGATTTTAATAACTTTAAAATTAGTGAGTTTTTTGATTATTTCAATCCTGATAAAAAGCTTGCTGTTGGTCATTTAAATGGCAACTTAATACTTCAAGAACCATTAACCAACACTGGTGTAATTGCAGATTTGTCTATTTCAGATCTAGCGCTAATGGATGTGAATATGGGAACACTTACCCTTGATGGAAGTACTGTTGGCGTGGACACTTACGATATTAAATTTGCAACAAAAGGAGGTGCTGTAGATATGGATGTAATGGGTAAATATCTTGCTAAAAACGAAACAGCAAATTTAAATTTGGATGTGGTCATTAACGAATTTAAAATGAAAGCGCTTAATGGATTTACAAGTGGTGCCGTAGTAGATACAGATGGTAGTTTTACAGGACAGTTTAAAATAAAGGGCACTACTGCAAAACCAATTTATAATGGTGTTTTAAACTTCAATAATGCGGATTTTAAAATAGCTAAATTTAATAGCGCATTCACTTTAAAAAATGAAACACTAGCAATTGATAATGATGGTATTTCAATGCGCGATTTCACCATTTTAGATGAAAACAAAAACTCATTTTTAATGTCTGGGGATATGGGTACAAAAACGTTTTTAAATCCAACTTTTAATTTAAATATGAAGGCTAAAAACTTTCAACTTTTAAATGCTAAAAAAGAGGATAACGATTTTATTTATGGTAAAGCTACTTTTAATGTTGATGCCAAAATAACCGGCGATTTACAAATTCCCATAATAAGAATGGATTTGGATGTAAAACCAAAAACAGACATTACCTATGTTATGCCATCTGCAACAGTAAATATTGAAGAGCGTGATGGTGTTGTCATATTTGTAAATCGTGAAAATCCTGATGCTATATTAACTAGAAACGAATCGCAAACAGCTACGGTTAAAGGCTTTGACATTAAAGCAAAACTAAATGTTCAAGATGATGCGACAGCAACCATCGTTATAGACGAAAATACAGGTGATAATTTTAAAGTTTCAGGTTCTGGTGAATTGAATTTTAGAATGAAACCCAATGGAAACATGAATTTGGTTGGTGCATATGATGTCTTTGATGGGCATTACGAAATGAATCTATATAATCTAGTAAATCGTCGTTTTGATATTGCTAAAGGGAGCCGCGTAACATGGTCTGGCAACCCTTTTGATGCAAAATTGGATGTTAAGGCCATTTATAAATTAGAAACATCTGCTTCCGCATTAATGTCTTCAGCATCATCAAACATAAATGTATCTGAACAAGGTAAATACCGTCAAATCTTACCTTTTTTTGTGTATTTAAATATTGATGGAGAATTAATGGCACCAAAAATTTCATTCAATTTAGATATGCCAGAGGATGAGCAAGGGTCAATTGGTGGTCAGGTTTTCGGCAGAGTGCAGCAAATAAACCAACAGGAAGATGAATTAAATCGCCAGGTTTTTTCGCTATTGGTTTTAAATCGCTTTTATCCAGATGCTGGTAGTGATGGTAGCAATGGTGGTGTTGCAACTATTGCCAGAGATAATTTAAACGATGCTTTATCAGATCAACTTAATGTGGTTTCAGATAAAATTTTTGGAAAAACAGGTTTCGAAGTTGATTTTGGCGTAGATAGTTTTACAGATTATCAAGGAGATTCGCCACAAGAAAGGACACAGCTGGATATTGCAGCTCAAAAAAAATTATTGAACGATCGCCTTATTGTTCGTGTAGGAAGTGAAGTTGATATTCAAGGAGGTAGCACTTCAAATGAAACATCACCACTTATAGGAAATGTAAGTTTAGAATATCTAATTACAGAAAACGGACGTTACAGGTTAAAAGGGTTTCGAAAAAATGAGTTTGAAAATGTCATTGATGGGCAAACAATAGTAACAGGAATTGGACTTATTTTCAATCAAGAATTTAATAAATTTAGTGAACTCTGGGATGCCATGTTTCGACCCACAGAAGAAGAAATTGAAAAAAAACCAGATACTAACGTTGAAGAAAAACCTGAAATAAAAAACCAGGATGTCAACAAAAGTATGGAACAAAAATCAAATTAATTTTAAATAGACTCTAATAAATTATATTTTGAATCGTAGCTTAAAAAAAATTTTAATTCTATTATGTATTTCTGTTTTATATGCCTGTAGTATAAAAAAATATATTCCAGAAAACGAACGTTTATTTACGGGCGCTCAGGTTAAAATTAAAAGCGACTCCGTAATAGAAAAGCAGAATCTATTGCAAATAGAATTAGAAAAAGTACTTACGCCAAAACCCAACAGTAAGTTTTTAGGTATGCAACTGGGTTTATATTTCCATTATAAAAATCAAAAAGAAAAACCAGGGTTTATAAATAAGTTTCTTTATGAAAAATTTGGACAATCACCCGTTTACCAAAGTGATGTTGCGCCTTTTGAAATTGAGGAACTTCTTAGGAATAGATTAGAAAATAGAGGTTTTTTTTACAGTAAAGCAAGCTCAAAATTTATTGAGAACAAGAAAAAAGCAGCTATATATTATAAAGTCGATGTACAAGCACCATACCGTTTGGCGACATATAATTTAGACACTTTACCATCTCCAATTTATAAAAGTATTAAAAAATACGTAAAAAAAACTGAGTTTAAAAAGGACATGCGTTTTGATTTATCGAATATGAAGTTAGAGCGCGAACGCATTAATTTTAACTTAAAAAAGATAGGATATTATAATTTTAACGAAGGATTTTTAATTTTTGAAGCGGATACCAATCAATATAAAAACAAGAGGTTCGATTTACATCTTAAATTAAAAAAAGATGTACCTACTAAGGCAATTGTACCGTACAAACTTGGAAAAGTTAATATTTATCCAGATTATAATGTAAATATAGATTCCTCCAAAATACCTGTAGAGCGTTTTATGGATAAAAACTATATCCAAGACGACCTGTTTTTTAAACCGCACCATCTTGATCCCTTTATTACATTAAAAGAAGGCGCAAATTATAGTTCTGAAACCTCTAGAAATACGGCAAGACGCCTATCAACTATTGGTGCCTATAAATTTGTGAATATTCAATACAAGGAAATAGATACTTTACTCACGGATAGTTTAGGCATTCTAGAAGCTAACATTTATTTATCGCCATTAAACAAAAGAGCTTTAAGAGCAGAGTTGCAAGGCGTTACAAAATCCAATAATTTTGCAGGCCCTGCTTTAGCCCTAACATATAGTAATCGTAATTTATTTAGTGGGGGAGAAACATTAAATATTAGTTCTAAAATAGCTTATGAAACCCAAGTAGCAAGTGGCAAAAATGCTGGTTTAAGTTCTGTAGAGTTAGGATTGGAAAGCGAATTGATTTTCCCTAGGATGATTTTCCCCTTTAAGATAAATACTGATTTTTTTAAATATGCCATTCCTAAAACAAAAACATCTCTTGGCTTTAGTTATTTGAGTAGAACAAAATTATACGCTTTATTATCTGGGACTGCGCTGTTTGGTTATTCTTGGGAAGCCAATAGATACGTAACACATCAAATAAATCCTATTTCTGTAAATTACACCAAACTTTCTAATACTACCAAAGAATTTGAGACTATACTTAATGAAAATCCTTTTTTAAGGCAAAGTTTTAATCAGCAATTTATATCTGGACTTACCTACTCATTTACATATAATGGTATGGTAGACTCAAATAAAACGCATCAGTTTTATTTAAATTCAACTTTGGATATTGCAGGCAATTCTTTGAGCCTATTTAGCAAAAATAAAAGCCCAAATGAACCAGATACGTTTTTAGGTCTTGAATACGCACAATACGCAAAAGCTGATATAGATGTGCATTATCATTTAAAATTAAATAAAAATCAACTTATTGCAACACGCATATTTGCAGGTTATGGTTTGGCTTATGGCAACTCCGATGTGATTCCTTTTGTAAAGCAGTATGCTGCTGGCGGACCTTACAGTGTGCGTGCATTTAGGATTCGTTCTCTAGGCCCAGGAACTTACAGTGAAAAGGAGAGCAATACTACAGGCTCTTTTTTTGACCAAACTGGCAACATTCGCCTTGAAGCCAATATAGAGTACAGATTTCCAATATTTTCGTATTTCAATGGTGCTGTTTTTGCCGATGCAGGAAACGTTTGGAACTCAAAGGAAAATACAGCACTTCCTGGCGGTAAATTTTCTGGCGATTTTTTAAGTGAATTGGGTATGGGTGCTGGTGTTGGGTTACGAGTTGATGTTCAAGGTTTTGTAATACGATTTGATTTAGCAGCCCCATTTCATAATCCTTCATTACCAAAAGAGAAACGTTTTAATTTTGATTTAAGCGCCCCTATTTTAAATTTTGCTATTGGTTATCCTTTTTGAAAATCGAATATATTATCTTAAATATATCAACCAATTGAAAAAAACCCTTTCTGTTTCCAAAAAGGGTTTATTAAAATTTTAAGAAATTATTTATTAAACCTCAAAAGGCTCAATAGATACGTAAGATCTGTTGTTTCTTTTCTTTGTAAATTTCACTAAACCATCAACATATGCATGTAATGTATGGTCTTTTCCTTGGTATACGTTTTCACCCGGGTGATGTGTATTACCACGTTGTCTTAATATAATGTTTCCAGCAATGGCAGCTTGTCCACCAAAAATCTTTACGCCTAAACGTTTTGATTCTGATTCTCTACCATTCTTAGAACTACCTACTCCTTTTTTATGAGCCATTGTCTTAAGTTTTTATATTGTTAATATTAAAGTGATTTGCAATTAAGCTTTACCACCGTCTAGTTCGTCTTGCCATTTTTTAAGCTCATCCCATTTGCCATCAGCTGCGAGTTGGGCTTGCGCTGGCCATGTATCAGTTACGTGATTTCCACGAACACCTGAGATAATCTCTGATATTTTAGCCGCATCAGTTGCCGCTAATTCAGCAAAAGTTGATATGCCTGCAGTGACTAATGTCTCAGCAATTTTTGGACCAATACCTTCAACTTTCTTTAAATCATCAGCTTTACCGGTAGCCTTTTTTGCAACAGCCTTAGGTGCCGCTTTTTCAGCTTTAGAAGCAGTAGCTTGGGCTTCTACTTTTGGTTCAGCTTTTTTAACTTCTTTTTTAGGGGCTGCTTTCTTTGCTCCAGAAGCTGCAATACTCTCAATTACAATTTCAGTTAAAGATTGTCTGTGTCCATTTTTTACACGGTAACCTTTACGTCTTTTCTTCTTGAAAACTATCACTTTATCACCTTTAAGGTGCTTTAAGACTTTTGCACTTACTTGTGCTCCATCTATAGCCGGGGCGCCTACAGTTATATTGCCACCATCGCCTAAAAGAAGTACATTATCGAAAGAAACTTTCTTACCTTCTTCTGTTGCTAAACGGTTAACAAAAACTTTTTGGTCTTTTTCAACTTTAAATTGATGCCCTGCTATCTCTACAATTGCGTACATTAGCGTAACGTTTTTATTAATTTGTTATTAAAATAATCTACTTTCTTCTCAGAAAGCGGATGCAAATATACTTCTAATAAATTAATTTGCAAACGTTTTAACCATATTACACACATTTTTTAAACAAAAGCTTTAGATACTTAACTATAAATTACTAATAGCTATATTAAACTTTCTTTACATGAATCTCACCATCTCTTTTACCATTACCATCTGGTGTGTTTCTACTATCTTTAAATAATTGCATGAATGTTAAAGTTAACACTACTGTAGTAGAAAAACCCATAATTGCTACTACAAAACAAACAACACCTATACCAACGTTATAATCGCCTTTAAATACTGCTAATAAATTTGATAGAAAAGTTGGATTTAATTCTGTAGCGTACAATAAAAAGAAAGCAGTAAATATTATTGTTGCAACAAAACCTGCAACTAAACCTTGTACAAAACCGGTTGTGTAATTAAAAGACTTACCTGTTTGTATTTTATGATACTTTATAACTTCAAAAATTCCAAAACCAGTAATTAATCCATTACCAAGGCTAAATATAGGGTTAGTATGTAAATTAAATAAAGCTAAAAATAAAAAAAAGGCTATTAAAGCTGCACTTATGGCTAATCCAAATCTAATTGGAAGTGTAAAATTTTTCATATAATCTATATTTTAATTTATTGTTATTCTAAATTTCGTAAAAAAACAGTCAAAAAATGATAATTCATTGTTAAATTTTAACATATTAATTACTTCTTGTGGTATTTTTGTTTTAATTCTGTAACAAATTTAGTAAGTTATAGACTTATACCTTAATTAACATAAATTAATCTCACAATGAAAAAAAGTTTATTCTCATTTGCTGCTTTACTTTTAGCTGGATTTGCAGTTAACGCGCAGGAAGTTAAGTTTGAAGAGTACGATTTAAGTAACGGCATGCACGTTATTTTACATCAAGACAACACAGCTCCAGTAGTAACAACTTCTGTAATGTACCATGTTGGTGCAAAAGAC